>ERZ779895.41-NODE-41-length-198123-cov-20.043061_pt1 | contig 198123 bp, 114 predicted proteins | sample MGYA00511093_ERZ779895 | MGnify/ENA primary metagenome ERZ779895 (study PRJEB29588, sample SAMEA2142970) | human gut metagenome | biome: human gut; feature: human-associated habitat; material: faeces | place: Denmark | collected 2008/2010 ... | reverse complement strand
GTGCAAACGAGCGGAATGAAAACTTGCTTTCAAATTCCCGAGTGCAGCCTATCTTATTGCAAAGATAGTGCAAACGAGCGGAATGAAAACTTGCTTTCAAATTCCCGAGTGCAGCCTATCTTATTGCAAAGATAGTGGAAAATGGATTCTGTTCAAAGCAAAACATCCTTTTATTTTGGCGTATAAAGGATGTTTAACCGTTATAATCATATACATAGGATATGACGTTTTGCGTATTAAGCCATTATGTATATTCGTGCGGCAGAAGCATCCGTGATTAATATCAGCTCAGTATTCGCTTGTGAGACGCAAGATTTTGCGTCTCTACTTTTGCAGGCAGCGCATATTGCCTTTAATTCCTCATCATTCACTCAATGTCGCGAGCCCGGTAGAGACGCAAAATCTTGCGTCTCCCGTCCTTCCTATAGCAATACACTCATTCAATAATATGCTTGACAATAATCGCATATACCCCCTCGTGAGACGCAAGATTTTGCGTCTCTACTATTGCTGGCAGCGTATATTGCCTTTAATTCCTCATCATTCACTCAATGGCGCAAGCCCGGTAGAGACGCAAAATCTTGCGTCTCCCGTCCATGCCATAGCAATATACTCATTCAATAATAGCTTGACAATAATCGCATATACCCCTTGTGAGACGCAAAATTTTGCGTCTATACTTTAGCAGGCATACATATTGTCCTTTAATGCATCGTTATTCACTCAATGTCGCGAGCCCAGTAGAGACGCAAAATCTTGCGTCTCCCGTCCTGCTCATAGCGATAAACTCATGCAATAATATGCTGACAATAATCGCATATACTCCCTCGTGAGACGCAAAATCTTGCGTCTCTACTTTTGCCGATAGCGTTGGTAGGATGGTGTTTCCTGATTGTCATACGATACAATACAACACATTGTTCCGGAAACATCACTTTCACACGGCGTGATTTTAACTTAAAAAATCTGCTGCAATTTATCTTCCGTATATTGAATTTTAGCGTCTGCGACTTCCTTTTTACCCCTATGGGTTATTATAAGGATATGTGTGAGATGTCGCGTCAGACGCCTTTAAATTGTCCGAAAAGCCCTTTTTGATGACAGATGTGTGCTCACGGATGTATAGAACCGCATCTTTTGGCTCACGTAACGTGCTCTTTGGCGAGCCGGAACGGGCTCTTTGGGAGGGTTAGAAAGGCTCTTTGGGAAGGTGAGAGGGTGTGTTTGGGGAGGGTGAGAAGGGGTGATGGGGAGAATGTGAGGTGTAATGTGGTGATAGTCAGGGTGTTATTGAAAGCGCGTATTTTGGCGTTATTTGCAGCCGAGTGGACTGTCGGGCGCAAATATGCGGGTTTTGAGAACGTTTTATTTAACACTTGCGGCTTTTTAGTTGAGATATGTCAACTATGTACATGTTGCTCACTGTGCGTTGTCGAAATGGCGTCTCAGAGCCTCAGCCCGCGCCTTTCCCACCACCTCCGCTATCGCCTCGATGTCCGCCTCACGTATGCGCTTCACGCTCTTGAACCGCCTCAGCAGTGCCTCCGCGCTCTTCTTTCCTATTCCGCTGATGTTGTCGAGCTCGCTGTGCAGCGCGTGTTTCGACCTTTTGTCGCGGTGGAAGCTGATGGCGTAGCGGTGTACCTCGTCCTGAATCTTCGTCAGAGCGTGGAAGAGTTCGCTGTCGGTCTTCAGTGCCACCACCTGTGGCGGGAAACCATAGAGCAGTTCGTTGGTGCGGTGACGGTCGTTCTTGGCGAGTCCGGCGATGGGTATGGCGAGTCCGAGCTCGTCCTCCACCACCTTGCGCACCACCTCCATCTGACCCTTTCCGCCGTCGGTTATGATGAGGTCGGGCAGGGGCTCGCCTTCCTCGCTCATGCGTCCGTAGCGTCGTCTCACCACCTCCTGCATCGAGGCGTAGTCGTCCGGACCGCAGACGGTGCGTATGTTGTACTTCCGGTAGTCCTTTTTCGACGGTTTCATGGCTTTGAACACCACACATCCGGCTACGGCGTCGGTGCCCGATATGTTGGAGTTGTCGAAGCACTCTATGTGATACGGCATCTTCTTCATCTGCAGTTTCTGCTGCAGTTCCTTCATAAGCCGCGTCTGTTTCTGCTCCGGATTGAGCTTCTCTGCCTGTTTCAGACGGTCGAACTTGTATTGTCGGCAGTTCATCTCCGACAGTTCGAGCAGGTGCTTCTTGTCGCCCCGTTGCGGCACAATGAACGTAGCCTCGCGCATCTTCCAGCTCATCTCGAACGGGACGATTATCTCCGAAGCCTTGCTGCCGAACCGTTCGCGTATCTCCGGAATCGCCGTGAGGAGCAGTTCCTCGTCGGTCTCGTCGAGCTTACGCTTGTATTCGAACGTGAAACTCTGGTTTATCGCACCGTTTTTCACGTGTATGAAGTTGATGAAAGCGTTGCGGCGGCTGTCGTCGTCGGCTATGCTGAACACGTCAATGTCTGTTATGGTGTGGCTCACAACCTCGCTCTTGGCGCAGAAACTCTCTATGAGGACGTACTTCTGTTTCAACGCTTCCGCCTCCTCAAACTTCATCTCGGCTGCCTTTTGCATCATCTCCGCATATATGGCGCGGCTTATCTCGCGCGTGTTTCCCTTCAGAATCTCCTTCGCCTGCTCAATGTTGGCGCGGTAGTCCTCCCATGTCTGACACCCGGTGCACGGCGCGTTGCAGTTGTGTATGTGGTATTCCAGGCATGGTTTGTATTTGTTCTGCTCTATTCCCTCCTTGGTTATCGGCATGCGGCACGTGCGGGGCTTGTAGAGCTTCTTTATAAGGTCGAGTATGGCATACATGCTTGCCAGATGACTGTATGGTCCGTAGAATGTGCCGAACTTGCGGTTTATCTGCCGTGTCTTGAATATTCTCGGCAGATATTCGTTGGTTATGCAGATGCTGGGGTAGGTCTTTCCATCCTTCAGCAAAACGTTGTAGCGCGGGTTGTATTTCTTTATCAGACTGTTCTCCAGCAACAGGGCATCCTCCTCGGTGTTCACCACCGTGTAGCTGATGTCTCTTATCTTCGAGACGAGCACCTTTGTCTTGAACCGGTCTACCTCCTTATGGAAATAGGAGGATACGCGCTTCTTCAGACTCTTTGCCTTGCCCACGTATATTATGACGTGGTTTTCATCATAAAACTGATAGCTCCCCGGCTTGTCGGGCATGCTCAGTACGATGCTCTTCAGTCTCTCGGTTATCTGCTGTTTCTCGTCTTTGTTCATGATGCGTAACTTGTTTATATAGAGTGATTTTGTGTGTTAAAGTTTCACGTGAAACCTTAATTGTCTCTTGCCTGCTTCCGTCTTGCCCCTGATGATGTTTGCTGGTGCTCCGGCACTAGTACCGTGCGCTCGTCGGAGGGCATACGTTCCGCGCTGTAGAATGTCTGTTGTATTGCTGTAGAATGTCTGCCGTGCTGTGGTCAGACTTTTTCTCGCGACGCACGCTATCGGTGACGTGTGAGAGGTGATAAGTTAAAAACAGCCGGCTGAGCCGCGTTCTCCGATACGTCTGTGTGTCGGTGTCGCGTTTCAGCCGGCTGGTGGAGTGGGTGCGTTACACTTGCAGAAGTGTGGTTATCTCTATGTCGTCGTCGAACACGTCGCGTCCGTTCATATTCTCGTTTATCAGTTCTATGATGAAGTTGCAGTACACCTTCTTCGGGTGGAACTTCTTCACGAGGTCGCATGCCGCCTTCATCGTGCCGCCTGTGGCGAGCAGGTCGTCGTGCAGCAGAATCACATCGTTCTCGTCGATTGCATCGTTGTGAATCTCTATTGTGTCTGTGCCATACTCCTTCGCATATGTTTGCTGGACGGTGTCGCACGGCAGTTTTCCCGGCTTGCGGCACAATACGATGCCTGCTCCGAGACGGAGCGCGATGGCGGAAGACATGACGAATCCGCGCGACTCTATGCCTACTATCTTCGTGATGCCTTTATCTTTATAAAGCTCATACAGTTCGTCGTTTATTATCCTCAGACACTCCGGATTCTTGAACAGTGTTGTCACGTCTCTGAAGTTCACTCCTTTCTTCGGCCAATCCTTTATGCAACGCAGATTGTCCAATAATACTTTGTTGTTCATTTTCAATAAGTTATGATGTGTTTATTATTCTTTTTGTTTCACGTGGAACTATCGGTGCATCAGCACAAGCAGTACATTGATGTCGCTCGGTGACACTCCCGGAATCCTGCTTGCCTGTGCCAGTGTCTCGGGATTTATCCTTTTGAGTTTCTGGCGCGCCTCTGTCGAGAGCTCGTGCAGCTCTGCATAATTGAAGTGTCCTCTTATCCTGATATTCTCAAGACGGTGCATCTTGTCGGCAATAAGTCGTTCACGTTCTATATAACCTTTATATTTGATGCATATCTCAGCCGCTTCCACCGTCTCTTCCCGTCGCGCGTCTATCGAATAAATCAGTTCTTTCAGTGACGGTACAATCTCGCTGAGGTTCTCCATCGTTATTTGCGGGCGCGATATAAGGTCTGCCAGACTGCATCCCATGCGCAGCGGGGCAGTGCCGAGACGCTCGAGTGCGTCGTTTATTTCGCGCGGTTTTACCGATGTACGGTTACAGAATTCAACGATCTTATCGATGTTCTGTTTTTTCTTTATCCAAATGTCGTAACGCGGTCTTTTCACAATGCCGAGGTCATATCCCATCTGTGTGAGCCGCGCGTCGGCGTTGTCCTGACGCAGCAGTATGCGGTATTCGGCGCGCGACGTGAACATCCGGTACGGTTCGTCAACTCCTTTGGTGGTCAGGTCGTCTATGAGCACGCCGATATACGCCTCGTCGCGCTTGAGCGTCACGGGGTCGCTGCCTGCGCAGGCGAGTGCGGCGTTGATGCCGGCGATTATTCCCTGTCCTCCGGCTTCCTCATAGCCGGTGGTGCCGTTCACCTGTCCTGCCATGTAAAGACCTTTTATTATCTTCGATTCAAGCGACGGGTAGAGCTGCGTTGGGTCGAAGTAGTCATACTCTATGGCGTATCCGGCGCGGTAGACCTTCACGTCGCGCAGTGCCGGAATCTTTCTGAGAGCCTCTATCTGTATGTCCATCGGCATGCTTGAGGAGAATCCGTTGAGATACATCTCGTTCGTATCCTCGCCTTCGGGTTCGAGAAAGAGCGGGTGCTGGTCCTTGTCCGGGAATGTGACAAGCTTTGTCTCGATGGACGGACAGTAGCGCGGACCGGTGCTCTGTATCTGTCCGTTGAAGAGGGGAGAGTCCGCCAGTCCCGACCGCAGTGTGTCGTGCACGTCCTTGTTGGTGTAGCATGTCCAGCAGGAAAGCTGTTTTAAAGGACGCCGGTCGCTGATGTAGCTGAAGCAGTGTTGTCCGTTCTCGCCCGGCTGCTCTTCCATGTCCTCAAAGTGAACGCTCCGTCTGTCTATTCTCACAGGCGTCCCCGTCTTCATGCGCATGGCGTTTATGCCGTGGCGAGTTATGCTTTCCGTGAGATGAAGTACCGCCGGTTCGGCGCAGCGTCCGCCCGGAACCTTGTGCCGTCCGATGTGCATCAGTCCGTTGAGGAATGTCCCCGCCGTTATGATTGTGCAGCGGGCGTGCAGTTCCACTCCCCATATCGTGCGCACACCTTCGGCGTGTCCGTCCCTGACAATCAGTTCCTCAGCCTGGTCCTGCCATATGTCGAGGTTGTCAACGGAGTCGAGCACGTGTCTCCACTGCCAGATGAACTTCTCCCGATCGCACTGTGCTCTCGGGCTCCATACGGCAGGTCCCTTGCCCCGGTTGAGCATTCTGAACTGTATCGATGCCGCGTCTGTCACCAGACCCATATATCCTCCGAGCGCGTCTATCTCACGCACGATCTGTCCTTTGGCTATTCCTCCTACGGCGGGGTTGCAGCTCATCTGGGCTATCTTGTTCATGTCCATTGTCACAAGGCATGTTCTCGCTCCCATTCCGGCTGCGGCTGACGCTGCCTCGCAGCCAGCGTGGCCTCCTCCGATTACGAGTACGTCATAAAATAAATCCATTATTTGCTGTATAATTTAGAGTCGCAAAATTAAGAATAAAAATCGATTTTTGCCTTAAAATAGTTTGATTTATCATTAAAATATAGTATTTTTGCATTCTGTATGGGGCAGCCGTTACCTACAAGAAAGTAACGGAGGGCGCGTGCTTAACTGCTAAGTAATGTTGAATCTAAATAAATCTAACAGTTAAATAATTAAATTTCAATCATTTATGTGGTTAATCAATTCTTCTATTGGTAGAAAGGTTGTGATGTCGGTAACCGGTGTCGCGCTTATTCTATTCTTGACATTCCACATGTCAATGAACGTTGCGGCTCTCTTTTCCGGAGAAGCCTATAACATGATTTGTGAGTTCCTGGGTGCCAACTGGTATGCCTTGGTGGCTACGCTCGGTCTGGCATTCCTGACAGTGGTGCACATCGTGTACGCCTTCTGGCTCACGATGCAGAACCGTGCCGCACGCGGCAACGAGCGCTACTCGGTAACCGCGCGTTCCAAAAAAGTGGAGTGGGCGTCACAGAACATGCTCGTGCTGGGCATTATCGTATTGCTCGGACTGCTGCTCCACCTGTTCAACTTCTGGTACAACATGATGTTCGCCGAGCTGACCGGAATGGAGATGGCACACGACCCTGCCGACGGCTTCGCCTACATTCAGGACACTTTCGCCAACCCTCTTTATGTTGTGCTTTACATTGTCTGGCTTGTTGCCATCTGGTTCCATCTCTCGCATGGTTTCTGGAGCGCGATGCAGACATTCGGCTGGAACGGTAAGGTATGGTTCAACCGTTGGAAGGTCATCGGCATCGTGTACACCACGCTTCTGATGCTCGGCTTCCTCGTCGTAGTGCTGGCTTTCGCTTTCAACATAGCTCCGAGCCTGAACTGCTGCTACTAATTCATTCACACAAAACAACTCATAATTCATAAAGTTATGGCAAAACAACTCGATTCGAAGATTCCTGCCGGCCCCGTGGCTGAAAAATGGACAAACTATAAGGCTCACCAGCGTCTGGTGAACCCCAAGAACAAACTGAAGCTCGATGTTATCGTTGTGGGTACCGGTCTCGCAGGAGCCAGTGCGGCTGCCTCTCTCGGTGAAATGGGCTTCAATGTCCTGAACTTCTGCATTCAGGACTCGCCGCGCCGCGCCCACTCCATTGCGGCACAGGGCGGTATAAACGCCGCAAAGAACTATCAGAACGACGGCGACTCTGTATACCGTCTGTTCTATGACACAGTGAAAGGCGGTGACTATCGTGCACGCGAAGCCAATGTATATCGTCTGGCAGAGGTGTCAAACAACATCATCGACCAGTGCGTGGCGCAGGGCGTTCCCTTCGCCCGCGAGTATGGAGGCATGCTTGCCAACCGTTCGTTCGGAGGCGCACAGGTGTCGCGTACATTCTATGCCAAGGGTCAGACAGGACAGCAGCTCCTGCTCGGAGCGTATTCCGCGCTCAGCTGCCAGATACATGCAGGACGTGTGAAACTGTATACACGCTATGAGATGGAGGACGTTGTCATCGTGGACGGACGTGCCCGCGGTATCATAGCAAAGAATCTTGTGACAGGCAAACTGGAGCGTTTCTCCGCAAACGCGGTGGTTATCGGCACCGGCGGCTACGGCAACACATACTTCCTTTCAACAAATGCCATGGGCTGCAACTGTACGGCTGCCATGGCTTGCTACCGCAAGGGAGCTTACTTCGCCAACCCTTCTTATGTGCAGATACACCCGACCTGTATCCCTGTTCATGGCGACAAGCAGTCAAAACTGACGCTTATGTCGGAGTCGCTGCGTAATGACGGACGCATATGGGTGCCGAAGAAGCTTGAGGACGCCAAGGCTCTGCAGGCTGGAACAAAGAAAGGCAGCGACATACCTGAGGAAGACCGCGACTACTATCTGGAGCGTCGCTATCCCGCATTCGGCAATCTCGTTCCGCGCGACGTTGCCAGCCGTGCAGCCAAAGAGCGTTGCGACAAGGGCTACGGTGTCAACAATACTGGTCTTGCCGTGTTCCTCGACTTCTCTGAAAGCATCGAGCGTCTCGGCATCGACGTTGTATTGCAGCGTTACGGAAACCTCTTCGACATGTACGAAGAGATAACAGACGTCAATCCGGGCGAGCTCGCCAACGAGATAAACGGTGTGAAATACTACAACCCGATGATGATATTCCCCGCCGTGCACTACACCATGGGCGGCATATGGGTTGACTATGAGCTGATGACAACCATCAAGGGACTCTTCGCTATCGGCGAGTGCAACTTCTCAGACCACGGTGCCAACCGTCTGGGAGCGTCCGCGCTGATGCAGGGACTTGCCGACGGATACTTCGTTCTGCCCTATACCATACAGAACTATCTTGCAGACCAGTCCATATGGCCGCGCATATCAACCGACCTGCCCGAGTTTGACGAGGCAGAGAAGGGCGTACAGGCAGAGATAGACCGGCTGATGAACATCAAGGGAAAACGCTCTGTCGACTCCATACACAAGGAACTCGGACACATCATGTGGGAGCATGTAGGCATGGGTCGTACGGCTGAAGGACTGAAAGAGGGTCTTGAGTTGATCAAGAAACTGCGCAAGGAGTTTGAGACCAACCTCTTCATTCCAGGCTCGAAGGAGGGTCTCAACACTGAGCTTGACAAGGCAATCCACCTCCGCGACTTCATCACCATGGGCGAGCTTATCGCTTACGACGCGCTCTCCCGCAACGAGTCGTGCGGCGGACACTTCCGTGAGGAGTATCAGACCGAGGACGGTGAGGCTAAGCGCGATGACGAGAACTTCTTCTATGTTGGTTGCTGGGAGTATCAGGGGGATGACACCAAGGCACCTGAACTCATCAAGGAACCGCTTGAGTATGAGGCTATTAAGGTTCAGACACGTAACTACAAGAATTAATAAACAACCACAGAACATACAATTATGGACAAAAATATAAGTTTCACACTTAAAGTTTGGCGTCAGAACGGTCCTAAGGCAAAGGGTCATTTTGATACCTTCGAGATGAAAGACATTCCCGGTGACACCTCTTTCCTCGAAATGCTCGACATTCTCAACGAGCAGTTGATAGAAGAAGGAAAGGAACCTTTCGTGTTCGACCACGACTGCCGTGAGGGCATCTGCGGCATGTGCTCGCTCTACATCAACGGTCATCCGCACGGTCCGGCTACCGGGGCGACAACCTGCCAGCTCTATATGCGTCGTTTCAACGACGGAGACGTCATCACCGTAGAACCGTGGCGTTCGGCTGCGTTCCCCATCATAAAGGACTGTATGGTGGACCGCGGAGCGTTCGACAAGATCATCCAGGCAGGCGGATATGTCACTGTGCGCACAGGTCAGCCGCAGGATGCCAACGCCATCCTCATACCTAAGGAGGCTGCCGACGAGGCTATGGACTGCGCCACATGCATCGGCTGCGGCGCATGCGTGGCTGCCTGCAAGAACGGTTCGGCAATGCTCTTCGTGTCGTCAAAGGTGTCACAGCTCGCACTTCTGCCGCAGGGACGTCCTGAGGCGGCAAAGCGTGCCAAGGCAATGATAATGAAGATGGAGGAGCTTGGCTTCGGTAACTGCACCAACACACGTGCCTGCGAGGCTGAGTGTCCTAAGAACGAGAGCATCGCCAACATCGCTCGCCTTAACCGCGAGTTCATCAAGGCGAAGCTTGCCGATTAATCTGAATCCTCGTTTTACAATCGTTTATGGGGCGGAGACTGTGGTCTTCGCCCCGTTTTTGTGTGATGCAGGATGCGTACGCCAGTGCATTGGCTGGCATGGATGTCACTCACCGGCATTGTTATGATGCTCAACCGTTGCGTCATTGTGGCTTTTTATTGCGTGTGACGGCGTTTCCCTGCAACCGTGGACAGTTGTTCCGTTTGGGGGGTTTGTGCGTCCTGAGACGCGCGGAAAAGCCTTTCCTGTGTTTTTATGTGTTATATGTTCATACGACGGAGTGTTTTTACTGCGCGGTCGGGTTAAAAGTAGAGACGCAAAATCTTGCGTCTCACAAGGGGGTATATGCTTTTGTTGTTTGCGATGTGTTGTTTGCTGGTGTCGCTATGGGCTGGACGTGAGACGCAAGATTTTGCGTCTCTACAGGCTAGCACCATTGTTATTAATGTGGGAAATGGCATGATGTTGCAAGCTGGCAAGGAAAAGTAGAGACGCAAAATTTTGCGTCTCACAAGCAAGGGATATGCTTTTGTTGCTTGCGATGTGTTGTTTGCTGGTGTTGCTATGGGCTGGACGGGAGACGCAAGATTTTGCGTCTCTACAGGCTGGCGCCATTATTTTTTTGAATGAAAAACATTACACATACTCCTGCACTGGCAGTTCTCCGTTGAGCGCACCAAGAGCGTTGTATGCCAGCGACTCCATCTCGCCCTCACCGGGCATCACCGTCACCGGCGCGAGAAACTCCGTCTGGCTTTTCAACCTGTCCACGCAGTATGTGCTGTAAGCTATTCCTCCCGTGAGGATTATGGCGTCGGCATGTCCTCCGAGAGCCACATACATCGCGCCTATCTGTTTTGCCACGGTGTAGAGCATTGCTTCGAGCACCGACCGCCACGGCTCCTCACCCTGCTCAGCCTTGCTTGCCACCGTAATCATGTCGTTGGTGCCGAGGTGCGCCACGAGTCCTCCCTTGCCGCTGAGCATAGCCTTTATCTGTTTCCTGCTGTACATTCCGCTGAAGCACATGTCCACCAGCTGGCTTGCGGGCAGCGTGCCTGCGCGTTCGGGAGAGAACGGACCCTCACCGTCGAGAGCGTTGTTCACGTCAATCACCTGACCCTTGCGGTGCGCCCCCACCGATATTCCTCCTCCCATATGCGCCACGATGACGTTCATGTCCTCATATCTGCGTCCCACGGAGGCAGCGTGCTTGCGCGCCACCGCCTTGCTGTTGAGTGCGTGGAATATGGATTTGCGTTCTATGCCCGGCAGTCCGGTGAGTCTTGCCTGCGGCTGCATCTCGTCCACCACCACGGGGTCTGCGATGAATGCGGGGCAATGGCACTGCTGCGCTATCTCGTCTGCTATGAGCGCGCCGAGGTTGCACACGTGCTCGTGCTGCGCGTGTCTGAGGTCGTGCTTCATCCGTTCGTTCACGGCATACACACCTCCGTGCAGCGGCTTGAGCAGTCCTCCGCGTCCTATCACCGCGTCGAAGTCCAGCGCGATGCCCGCCTCCCTGAGGTTGCGCATGATGAAGTCGCGCCGGTACTCATACTGGTCGTTCACACATCTGAATGCCGCCGTCTCGTGTGCGGGGTGGTGTCCGCCCGACATCCACACCGCCTTCTCGTCCTCGAAGACAGCGGTTTTGGTTGATGTCGAGCCGGGATTGATTACGAAAATCCGTTTCATTGGGTTGTGTAATATGAATATATGTCAGTCTTTTTTATCGGTAACGTCTCCTGCCGTATGCCTCATGCCAGACTGCATGCCATGAGCATGCTGCACATCTTTGCCTCCGCCGAGTCGGCTCTCGATGCTATCACCACCGGCGCGACGGCTCCGCAGAGCATTCCTGCGGTCGTTGCCCCTGCGAAGAGCGTTATGGTCTTGTAGAACGTGTTCGCCGCCTCTATGTTGGGAAAGATGAGTATGTCGGCATTGCCCGTCACTTCAGAGGTCAGTCCTTTTATGCGTGCGCTCTCGCTGTCGCATGCCGTCTTCACGTCCATCGGACCGTCTATGAGCATCCGTCCGTATCTTCCTTCGGCGGCGCGCCGTCTCAGTTCGGCGTAGCTCAGTGTGTGTGCGAACTTCGCGTTGGTCTTCTCCGTGCAGTGTATGAGAGCCACCCGTGGTGTGCGTCCGTGTCCGTTGAGCTTTCTGAAGATGTTAAGGGCATATCTGAGTATGGCGTCAAACTGTTCGGTATCGGGGTGGGGAATCACTGCCGCGTCGGCGAAGAGCAGCAGCTTACCGTATTGCGGTATCTGCGTTGCCGTAATATGGCTCAGCGTGCGTCCCGGGATGAGCAGTCCGTTCTCCTTGTCGAGCACAGCCCTGAGCAGCACGTCGGTGTTCAGCGTTCCTTTCATCAGCACGTCAGCCTGTCCTTCTCTTACAGCCTTCACAGCCATGCGCGCCGTCTCTTCGGGCGTGTCCGCCGTCACCGTCACTGCGTGTCCTGGGCATGTCCCGGCTATTCTTTCCGCCGTTTCCGCCTTCTCGCGCCGTGCGAAGAGCACGAAGTCGGCAATGCCTTCCCTCATGCACCTGTCTATCACCTCCTCCGTGTGTGCGTCCTCCGGTGCCGCCACTGCCACCCTCCTGCGTCTGCCGCTTTGGAGAAGTCTTTGTGCCATGGCATCAAAATCAAGTTTTTCTTTCATACCTATCCGGTTTTTAGTAAAAAACAGTGCCAGCGAGCGCAATGAGAGCTTGCTTTCTGATTGCCGAGCGCCGCCTGTTTTATTCAAAAACAGTGCCAGCGAGCACAATGAGAGCTTGCTTTCTGATTGCCGAGTGCCGCCTGTTTTATGTAAAAAACAGTGCCAGCGAGCGCAATGAGAATCTTCTTTCTTATTGCCTGTCGCAGTCTGTTTTTTACAAAAATAATGCATTTTCTTCAATCCGTATCAGCCATAATGAGTTTTTTTCATTAAGTTTGCAGTTAAAGAAGATTTATCGGACAGGAATGCGGAAGGGCAGGACAATCAGAGCAACTTGCGCTCCGTCGTTCGCGCCCTTTGCGATTGTTTGCGCGCCGGGTACGCTCCGTGTGAAAGACATTGTGCGTTGGCGGCGTGATGAAACACAGAATACAAAAAAGTCAGAATATGAAGAACTTATTATTACTCACGGCATTTGTCTTGTCGCTGTTTGATGCTACGACGGGCGGAAAGCTCAGCGACACGGCACGGTCGTTGGAGAAACGCGGCTATGTGAACGTACAGAAAGCCGACCCTTCAATCTTTGTGTCGCTCATGTACAGCCGTGCCGACAATTTCACGGGCGAGATATTATACACCGATTTGCGCGAGGCTTATCTGCACCCCAAGGCTGCCGCAGCCCTCGTGAAGGCACAGAAGAGGCTCCGTCAGTTGCGTCCTGACCTAAGTCTGAAGGTGTATGACGCGGCACGCCCTATGTCCATACAACAGAAGATGTGGGATAAGGTGAAGAACACGCCTAAGTATTTCTACGTAAGCAATCCCGCCCGGGGAGGCGGACTGCACAACTACGGCATGGCGGTCGACCTCACCCTCTGCACGCTGGAGGGCGACAGCGTACCCATGGGTACGAAGATAGACTACATGGGAGCGGCTGCCCACATCGACAAAGAGGCGTCGCTCGTCGCCTCCGGTCGCATATCGCGCGAGGCACAGGCTAACCGTCGGCTGCTGCGTGAGGTGATGGCATATGCCGGTTTCAAGCCGCTGCGCACGGAGTGGTGGCACTTCAACTACGTGTCGCGCGCTGTCGCGAAGAAGTATTATAAGGTAATTGAATGACGCGCACGCCACCGCAGCTGCATCCGACGCCCGCGGTGGGGTGTGCGTGGTGCTGTGTGTGCGTTGCCGCTGCGGCTTGTGTGTGGGTGAGTCCTCGCGTTTCCGACGACCGTCTGCGGCGTGTTTGCGGAGCGGTCAAGTGTTCCGCATAGTGTATGCATGTTCTTGAAAGAATATGCATTTTTTGTCTCCGTATGTGCATAATGTCACAGTCTCAACTCCGCGAGAGTGCCTCCGTTTTCCCTCACCGCGTTTTCAGCGGCGTACGCGCGGTTTTTTGACGTTTTTGTCAATGCCTTGACAGTCAGACATTTGTGCTGTTTTGTCGTCCGGATGAGGCGTCGCCATATTATGAAAGAGCCTTTTCCGGACATCCGAAGAGGCTTTTCCGTGCGGTGATAAGGTGTTTCCTGCTGTGCGGCGGAGGCGTTTCCGGCATGCGGAAGAGCCTTTCCGGCAGTACAGTGGAGTGTTTCCAGTGTTCCGGTTGTATTATTATACGTATATTATACACATCCGACAGTCTTTCCGTTCCTGTTTTACGAAAATATTTTGTCATGATTTTTTACTGTCAGCAGATGTATATTTATGCAATGGCATAAAGTGTGGAACGCTGCGATATGGCGGTATTTTTATTTGCGGAAGCATGTGAGCGTGGTGCGGTGGGAGGATGTGATAGAGGCTGATATTCGCTGTTTTAAAAGTAGAGACGCAAGATTTTGCGTCTCACAAGGGAGAATATGCATTTATTGCCAGTGGCGTTATAGTTGGGTATATTGCTATGGGTTGCTTGTGAGACGCAATATTTTGCGTCTCTACAGGGCTTACGCCATTGGGTGAATGATGATGGATTAAAGGACAATATGGCTGCCTGCAAAAGTAGAGACGCAAGATTTTGCGTCTCACGAGGGAGAAATGCGTTTATTGCCAGTGGCGTTATAGCATGCGGATGTTGGTAAGGGCAGGACGTGAGACGCAAGATTTTGCGTCTCTACAGGGCTTACGCCATTGAGTGAATGATGATGGATTAAAGGACAATATGGCTGCCTACAAAAGTAGAGACGCAAAATCTTGCGTATCACAAGGGGATATATGCGATTATTGTCAAGCGTTTATTGCATGAGTGTATCGCTATGGGCAGGACTGGAGACGCAAGATTTTGCGTCTCTACTGGGCTGGTGACGTGGCGGTGGTCAGGTCATATCCTCATTGCCAGGGCACGGTTCTCGGCGCGTTCCATTATCTCCCGTTCGCCCGGACCCTTGTCGTTGATGCCGCAGAGGTGCAGTATGCCGTGTATGATGACCCTGTGCAGCTCCTCGTCGTAGCTTTTGGCGTACAGTTCGGCATTAGACTTTACGGTGTCGAGCGATATTATTATGTCGCCGCTCACTATGTCGTCCTCGTCGTAGTCGAATGTTATGACGTCAGTGTAATAGTCGTGTCCGAGGTATTCGCGGTTCATCTCGAGCATCTTATCGTCGTTTACGAAGAGGTAGCCCACGTCGCCTACGCGCCTGCCGTAGGTGGCAGCCACCGCCCTTATCCACGATGTGATGGTCCTTTTCTTTATTTTCGGCATGTCGACGCCGTCAGTGTTGTATGATATCATATGTTGTCTTTTGGTTTTTATCCGGTGTTCCGGAGCATGCGGGTGTGTCTTTTACGGTGTGTCTGCGGAGCCGTGTCATTCATTGCCGGGTAGCAGTGCGGACACGTCTTTGCCGAAGTGCGACAGCTCTCTCACCACCGATGAGCTCACGCAGTCGAGTCCCGGCTCAGCCGGCAGCAGTATTGTCTCCACTCCGGATAGCATCCGGTTGATGTCAGCCTGTTCGCGCTCAGCCTCGAAGTCTCTCACGCTGCGCACCCCCTTCACTATGTATTCCGCTCCCATGGTGCGTGCGAAGTCTGCCGTGAGTCCCGAGTATGTCATCACGCTCACGCGGTCGTCTCCTTCGAATATGCGCTCTATCGCCTCCTTGCGCTGCATCGGTGTCATCATGCATTGTTTCGTCTCGTTCACCCCGATGCCTATTATCAGTCTGTCGAACAGCGGAAGCGCGCGTCTGACGATTGACATGTGACCTATGGTGAAAGGGTCGAAACTGCCTGCGAATAGTCCTGTTTTCATTGTCCGGCTGTTGTTTGATGTGTATTGCAAAAATACATATTTTCTATGAATAACGCCAAATTAAAGTGACTTTATATTAAGAGGAATCGGATTTTTTGCAGTATCTTTGCAATAAGATAGGCTGCGGTTCGGCAGTGAATAAAATAAAAACACTTTGTGATTTTTATTTCTCACTGCTCTCACCTTGCACTATCTTTGCATAAGATAGGCTGCACTCGGGAATCTGAAAGCACGCTTTCATTCCACTCGTTTGCACTATCTTTGCATAAGATAGGCTGCGGTTCGGCAGTACCAAGTCTGGTAAAACATTGTTTTCCCGCCTTGTTTCTGCTCTCACCTTGCACTATCTTTGCATAAGACAGGCTGCGGTTCGGCAGTGAATAAAATAAAAACACTTTGTGATTTTTATTTCTCACTGCTCTCACCTTGCACTATCTTTGCAACAGATAGGCTGCACCCGGGAATCTGAAAGCAGGTTTTTCCGGCGGCAGGTATCACTGTGTCTGCACACAGCATTAAACGACAGCGATTATAATGACGGACGATTTTGACATAAGACAGGAAAGTGCGGTATCGGGAGAAAAGGACTTCGAGAACGCGCTTCGCCCGCTGCGGTTCTCCGACTTCAGCGGTCAGCAGAAGGTGGTGGAGAATCTTGAGGTGTTTGTCGAGGCTGCCAGATACCGCGGCGAGCCGCTTGACCACACGTTGCTGCACGGTCCTCCCGGACTGGGCAAGACCACTCTGAGCAACATCATAGCCAATGAGCTGGGCGTGGGATTCAAGCTCACGAGCGGTCCGGTGCTCGACAAGCCGGGCGACCTTGCCGGTATACTCACGTCGCTCGAGCCGCGCGACGTGCTCTTCATCGACGAGATACACCGCCTCTCGCCTGTAGTCGAGGAATATCTTTACTCTGCCATGGAGGACTATCGCATAGACATAATGATAGACAAGGGTCCTTCGGCACGGTCGATACAGATAGACCTCAACCCGTTCACGCTTGTGGGGGCAACCACCCGCAGCGGTCTGCTCACCGCTCCGCTGCGCGCGCGTTTCGGCATAAACCTCCATCTGGAGTATTATGAGCCGGAGACGCTTGTGAGGATAATAAGACGCTCGGCAGGCATTCTGAACGTGCCGATAGACGACGATGCCGCCGTGGAGATAGCGCGCCGCTCGCGCGGTACGCCGCGTATAGCCAACGCGCTGCTGCGGCGTGTGCGCGACTTCGCACAGGTGCGCGGCACCGGGCGCATAGACATCGCCATAGCGGGCATGTCGCTCGCCGCCCTTAACATAGACCGGTACGGTCTTGACGAGACCGACAACAAGATATTGCTCACCATCATCGACAAGTTCAGGGGCGGACCTGTGGGAGTGTCCACCATCGCCACGGCAATAGGCGAGGACGCCGGAACGGTGGAGGAGGTGTATGAGCCGTTCCTCATAATGGAGGGATTCATCAAACGGACGCCCCGGGGACGTGTGGTCACACCGCTTGCCTACGAGCATCTGGGGCGCAATCCGTATAAGGGAAACATCATGGAGCCGCATCTGTTCGACTGACGTAAGGCTGCCGCTATGACAGGCGGGCGGCTGGCGGCTGATAATGAAATGCCCGCGAAAGCGATGTTACGGCTTTCGCGGGCATTTCGCGTGTGTGGAGTTGATGTCCTATATGTCTGTTATGCCTTTCTTGCGGAACATTTCGAAGTCCTCGTCGTCCATGCCCGTCTTGTCGAGAGTGACGGGCTGGTTGTGGTCGTTGAGGTAGTGGCGTCGTCCGGGGGTGTAGAGGCGGCTTGCCACCGACAGGCTGTCGTTGCGGTATGCGGTGCTGATGCCCGCGAGATGGAGCATGGTGTGGAATGTGGTGACGCTGTTCTCCACGGTCTTCCCGCTGTTTGACGCGACAGCTGAGACCGTGGACGGATATGCGTCGGCGTACGACCGCGATGTCCACACTATGAACGGCACGTGCAGGTCGTAGTATGACGGTACGGGCGAGGCGTGCAGGAAGAGCCTGCGGCTGTCGTCGAAGATGTTCTCGCCATGGTCTGACGTGTATATAAGAGCCGACATCGCACCGCTCTTCCCGAGCATTGTCATCAGTCCGGCAAGCAGCCGGTCGGTCTGCCGTATGGTGTTGTCGTAGGCGTTGATGAGCTGCTGCCGGTTGGCGGCTTTTGCCTCTGTGGCGTCGTCGGGTTTGAAGAAGGCGTCGCGGGCAGGGTAGCGTTCGCGATAGTTGAAGTGTGAGCCGTACGTGTGGAGCACTATGAACAGCTTTTTATGTCCCTCTGCCAGCTTCTCCGCCACGAGCGGCACAAGTCTCTCGTCAGGAGTGTTCGCGCCGTCAGGGGAGCCGTCTTTGATGAATTTCCATTCGTCGGCTTCCATCCCGAAGAAGTCTATGAACGAGTGGTTGGGCTTCTGGTTGGACAGGAATACGGTGTGGAAGCCGGCTTCGCGGAACGCCGTTATGACGCTCCGCTCGCGGTAGATGCGGTCGTAGTCGGTGGCGTCGGCGGCTGAGAGAAGCATCGGCACGCTCTTGTGGGTGGTGTTCGACTGCGTGAGGGCATGGCTGAAGGCTGTCAGACCGGGCATGCGGCTCATCAGGGGTGTGGTGTCCCGGTGGTAGCCATAGATGCCGAAGTTGTCTGCGCGCGCCGTCTCGCCAATCACGAGAACGTATATCTCGCTGCTTTCGGCGGGGTGGGCGGACGATGCCTTGAACGAGAAGCCCTTGGAGGTCTGCCCGTAGTGTGCCGTGGCGTCGGAGCGTTCCACCGCCAGCGCGAGGTTGTAGAACACGTTGGCGGGATAGATGTCGTTCTCGGTTCTGAAGTAAGAGTCGCCGAACATGCACACAATGAGGCACAGCATACCTGCCATTATGCCGGTGAGACTGTGTCTGCGCTGCTTCCTGACGAATGTCATGGGCAGCTCACGGCGCGCCTTCAGAGAGCACGCCGCGAACACAAGCAGCGGCAGATAGACCACTATCACGCCGATGACGGCAGGGAGCAGGTTGTCGAGCAGTTCGGTGGCTTCGCCCAGGTTGGTGGTCAAGAGGTTGAGAAACATGTCAACGGCGATGACCGAGCGTCCGAACAGATAGAGCAGCACCATCTGGAACGCGGCGAAGAACACGAGAGGGAAGAGCAGCCACACCATCTTGCCGGTGTTGCGGCTGAGCGTCATCAGAAACCAGTATACCGCGACCGGAAGCACGACGTTGGTGATGCGCGTCATCAGCGGCACGCTCTCCGTGAAGGCAAGTGACACGTTTGGCAGCGACAGAGCTATGACCGCCGCGATGAAAAGTACGTGCGGTGACGTACAGAAATGGTATGTTTTCCTAAAAAGCTTCATTTATGTTGAATATGAATCCTGACTGTCCGCCTTTGCCGAATCCGTAGTCGAGGCGCACGTTCACGTCTTTCTTGAATTCCCAGCGGTAGCCTATGCCGAAGTTGGGCAGCACGTGCGACGCCCTCATGGAGCTGAACTTATCGAACACCGTTCCCGCCCCGACCCACGCCACAAGGCTGTTGCGCTTCCATATGTGCTGTCTCAGCTCCGCCTGCGCCTCTATCTTGTGCTTGTCGCGGTAGCGTCCCTCGTAGTAGCCGCGCATGGAATAGGAGTTCCCCAGAAGAGCCATCATGCCCCATGAGGGGTTCCCGAAGTTGAGCTGGCTGCGCAGGTCGGTGGCGAGGATGCCCCCTTTCCACAGGCGGCGGTAGGCGTTGAAGCGCATGTCGGTGGTGGAAAAGGCGTATCGGTTGCCGAGGAACGCCGGGCGGAAGTTCTGGGAGAGGCTCACGTAAATGCCCCGTTTGGGGTTTGTGGTGACGTCGCGCGAGTCGTAGGCGAAGGTCAGTCCCACGCCGACGTTGCGTGTGGTGCGGTCCATCCCTTCGAGCAGCTCGGGTCTTTTTATGTCCTTTCCCTGAATGAAATCGAAGGTGAGCATGGGTCCCACGTATGTGTTGCGCGCCACTCTGAACAGGAAGCTCGCCTTTGCCTGTGCCTGCCAGCGTTTCATGTCGGACTCGTTGTCGTCGTTGTCGCCGTTGGCGTAGCCCATTCCCCAGTATTTGCACGGGAACGAGTAGAAGTAGAGCGTGTAGTCCAGACGGTATCTGTCGTGAGGGAATATGTGCAGTCCGCGCACGCCGAGCATGTAGAAGCCCACGGTGGACACGTCTCCGAAGAGACTCATGTTTGACGGCGGGAGGATGGTGTCGTTGCGGTCTGTGCGGTAAAGCCCTGCCGCGACAAGTCCTATGCCGAGCTGTGTGTCAGAGCTGTAATGCGGTCCTCCTATTATGCTGAAGTCGAACTTCTTGCTGTAGTCGGTCTTGTTGGCGTCGTTGAAGTAGTCGAGAATCCTGTTTATAAACCCTTTTTTCCTCACCGTACTGTCCGCTGCTGCCTTGTCGGCGATGACGCTTCCGGTGTGCGACAGAGTGTCGGCGGCGGTAAGCGGTAGTGCGAAAAGCACTGTAAGCGCGAATGATAAAGCCTGTTTTTTCATTGTGCCTGCAAGTGTGACGGATGGTATGAAGGTGTCAGTAGACAAGTTTTACGTTGTCAATCCACAAAGTGTTTCCCGGCGTGCCGATATATGCGCCTCCGTGGCTTGACGCGAACTGTAGGGCGAGATGCGTCGGCTTCTCGTCAGCGGCAGCCCATCCCGTCTCTCTTACAAGCACGCTTTTCCCGTGGCTGTTGAGCGCATAGTCGGTCTGTCTGAGCCCCATGAGCGCGGCGTCATACTTGGGGTTGTTCCTTATGTCGCCGTACATGATCTCGTATGTCGCGCCGTCCACCCATCCGTTTGTGCTCTTGCCGTATCTCACAACCATCGTCCCGACACGTTTGGCGGTGATGTTGCCCTTCGCGTCTTCCGTGCGTTTCTGAAGCACAAGCACCGTTATGGCATAGTCCTGCCCCGCTACGGTTGACGGTTTGCTGAATCCTGTCTGTCTGATTCTGTTCTTCTCGCCCGGCACATACACCTTGTAGTCATATTTTATAGCCTTCGGCCTTTCCGTGAACGGAATGCCCCAGTTGAGGCTTTTGGGTCCGTCCTTAGTGCTTGTGATGGGTTCTTTCATGCTTCCGAGAAACATCGAGCCTGCCGCAAGCACCTTGATGTTCATCAGTCCGAGCACTTTCACGCTTTCGATGTGTGTCGTCATCTTGGCGCAGTAGCCGTTGCCGTGCCGGTCGCGGGTCACGGAGCAGTTTGTCTTAACCACTCCCATCACCTTCGCCATGACGTTTGATGTAGCCCACGGTGAGTTGCCTGTGTTGCTGTATGGCTTGTTGCCGTTTATGGTCTGGTTCGGTCCGACTTCGTATAGAGTCTTTGTGTTTCCTCCTATGACTGCTGACTCGTGGATGTTTCTTATCACCCAGCGGTTCATGTCACCGTAAGGTATCAGTTTTTCCTTGCTCTGGGCTGTGGCGGGACTGAATGTCCCGAGTGTCAGAACAGCCGCGAAAAGCATTGATGACAGTTGGTTTTGATTCATCATTATCTCAGTTTTTAATATGTTGCGAACGGCAAATATAGGCTAATTAGCGCAAACATGAAAACTAAAAGAGATAAATCAGTTTTACTTTATACATATTTTATACATATTAACAGAATACTTATTATATTAACGTAAAAACGGCTGCATGGTGTGGAAACCTTGCAGCCGTTTTCTGTAAATGTATGGTTATAATGTTATTTTACCATTATTTTCACGGTTTTGTAACCTGTTCTGACTATATAAAGTCCGGGTGACACGTCCGTACGCGGGCTGTTCTTGCTTATAAGGGAGCCTCCGGCAGTGAATATCTCCGCCTTGCTGAAATCACCGTCTAAGATGATGCAGCCTTTGCCGGAGCGCACGCCCGTGTTGTCGGCGGTTGTCTGCTCTATTCCGTCTGTGACGTTGTTGAATGTCACCTCACCCTTGTTCATGTCGAACAGCACATCATACCATCCCGGTGCGACAAGCCATTTGCGGTCGCCGTAGTAACGTGTGCAGTGTGCGGTCTCGCCGGGCTGCAGCACTTTGAGGTCGTCGCTGCTTCCGTATCTGCCCTCTGCCCAGTTGAGGTCTCTTCTGTGCGTGTATGTGGCGAAGACGGTGGCTTCGGCATATCCGGGGTTGTTCACACCCTCAAGCAGGTGCACGGTGCCACGGTATATGCCTCCTCCGATGTGGGGAAGCGACTTTCCGTTGCGTCCCCAGTACTCCTCATAGTTGGTGCCTACAAGGAAAACCTCTGGCATCCATGCTATGTTCCCGGTGTCGAGAGGAGTGATTTTCACTGTCATGGCTTTGAGGTCCACGTTCACTAAATATGACCCGCCGTTGGTCTGATATACGTTTTCGGGCTGTGAATATTCCTGAAGCGGACCCTCGCATATGGCAGGAGTGAGAAACCGTTCGATGTTGCTGTACGGACAAGAGAGAATCCGGTTGTCGTCGTTACCATAGCTGAAGAAGAGGTCACTGCGGTTTCCGTAGTAGTCGCCGCTGTCCTCGTTTGAGGCGTCAACATCCACCGTGCCCTCGTATTTGCCGTCACCGACGTGGTTGAGCGGATAGTTTTTCGTCGGATTCCATGCCGACTTGTCTGCCAGACCTCCGCGGCAGTAGAGCTTGTCGGGCCAGTTGTCCTGTGCTGTGGCATATATGCTGAATAGCGACACTGCCGCTGCTATTATGGATTTAAGAATGTATCTCATGTTGTATTACTGTTTTTGATGTTTTGTGTTATGCTGTTATATAATCACCTTCCGCACTGCGCTGCCGTTCTTTCCGGCAGCCTTTATGATGTACATGCCTTTTTCGGGAATGCTTATCGTGACTTCCTGACCGGTCTGTCCGGCAACGCGCAGTCCTGACATGTTGAACACGTCGACGGTGATGCGTCCGTTTCCTTTCACAATGACGTCGTTGCCGTGCAGTGTGATGACGGGTGCGGAGCTTTCTTGCTGGGCGGATGCGATGCCGGTAGGTTCTTCCGTGCCGAGATACTCACAGCTGAACGACTGGAAGAAGATGTCCACCGATATCCTGTAGTAGCCGTCTTTGTCGATTGCCCATTTGTAGTCGTCGGGACAGTTAATCATGAGTTGGGTGGAAGTCTCGACCGGTTCGTCCTGTGTATAGGGATGAAGACTCTTTGGACTCCAGTCGTTTTGTCCGAGAATCTTGAACCGTTTGGGCTCCACATTCTCCGGTCTGTTCTTCAGTTCTCCCGTCCATGTCCATATGTAAGGATTGTTCTCGTCCTGTATAAGGGCGGGAGCTTTGCCTGCGTCCCATCCGCATTCTACACAACCTCCGGCTATGTAGAGCTCGAGCCATGGCGAGAACAGCTCGCCGGAAACCTTGCGTGTGGATGTGTTGACGGTGAACTTGTAGCGCTCATCGTCGAACAGCACCACCCATCCGGGGTCTGACCCGTCGGTCGAGGTGGTGTATGCCAGACCGTTGCTCACGATGTTTGAGTCGACATACCGCGGTTTCAGATATACCGTGTTTTCGTTTACGCCCTCGGTGTTTATTATTTTCACTTCGCCGTCAACGAGTTTTCCGGCAAACTTGAACTCGTTGTCAGGGAACTTTTCCAGCTTCTGGAGTCCTCCCGGTACGGCACTGCCTGTTATCCAAAGCTCGTCATAAGTCTGGGCACATACCACATTATGAGACACGATGGCGGCAAAAAGAGATATTATATATGTCTTGTTCATATCATTAATCTTTGGTTATGGTCGGTTATTTTACTATCTTCCGCGTAACGCTCTTTCCGTCGGCGGTTATTCTGCATACGTATGTTCCGCGTCCGAGTGATGAGATGTCAGCGGTGATACTGTTGCAGTCGGTTCCTGTTGCGGTACATGTCTCGGAGCCGTTCGCTGAAACTATCTCCAGCTTGGCGTTCTTTGCAGTGGCGGCGAGATGTGCGGTTACTGTCCCGTCCTGTGCGTTGTATTCTATGGATGTCGTACCGTTCTCAGTGCCGTTGATGCCGGTAAGCTCGCTCTGCAGCACGGCATATCTCAGCTCTATAGCTGTTGTGACATCGCAGGATGCTGTCGGGACGTTTACTGTTACGGTTCTGTTGTCACTGTCATAGCTCCATGTTCCGGATGCGGCTTCATTCCCGTTGATGAGTACCCTTTCCGGTTTCTCGCTGCCGATGAACTCAGCTCTGTAAGCCCTTTCGTCCGGCATGCCCGGATATACGCCTGTGCGTGCTCCGATGTTGAGCGTCACGCTCTGTGCGTTTCTTGTCTGTGTGAATTCCGTGCGTGAGAAAACACCGTCCTTATAAAGCTCTGTGTCGCCCTCGTCTTCGTAGAGAGAATACGATCCGTCGGCACCGGGAACCACCTTTAATATAAGTGTTTGAGCTTTGGTTGTGACACTTTTCTGAGGCGGATTGTTCACTATGATGCTGCCAGCCTTATAGAAGTAAGGGATATCTTCCTGTCCGTAAGTGTCTGTAAAGGTTACGTTGCCGTCCATCATCTTGGACCGGCATACGTTCCACCATTTGCCTTCAGGCAGCCAAACGGTGCGTCTTACGGTCTTGTCGGCGTCAGCCGGAGTCACGATAGGAGCTACGAGAATGTCATTTCCGAACATGTATTCGTCTTCATATTTGTATGCGTTGGCGTCTTCCGGATGGTCGTAATACAATGGTCTGCACATGGACACTCCCGTGTCGTACGCCTCGCGTGCCGCAGTGTAGATGTAAGGGAACATGGCATAGCGCAGTTGCACGGTCTTGAGGAGCGACGGGAAGTTCTCATACACCCATATTCTGCGCTCTATGTTGGCCGCGTTCGTGGCGTGAGTGCGGAATATTGGAGTGAACACTCCGAACTGCATCCAGCGCAGATAAAGCTCTGGGTCGTTGTCGCCCGGCTGCTGGTGTCCTCCGAGGTCGTGTCCCCAGTAGCCGAAGCCCACGTTGGATGCGGTTGCTGTGAAGTAGGGCTGGAATGCCAGGGTGGGGAAAGTGGCGAATGTGTCACCCGAGAAACCTATTGGATAACGGTGGCTTCCGAGTCCTCCCCAGCGGTGGAATATCACCGGACGGTGCTCCGGACGGTTTAGTCTCATGTCCTCATAGAACACGTGGTTGCACCAGAACGTCTCGCCCAACCCTGCCAGATTGTTGTTTGTAAGACGCTGCTGCCAGTCTATCCACCAGAAGTCCACGCCTTCGCTTTCCCTCAGACGAATGATGTTCTTGAACATAGCCTTGTAGAAATTGTAGTCTTCCAGCTGCCAGGGGATATTGGTTGTTGTCCCAGGATCTTTCCCGAGGTCAGCGCACATTTGCGCGAAGTTGTCCTCATAGTTGTTCACCCCGTCGGCAGGATGCAGGTTCAGAGACACCTTCATGTTGTGTTGGTGCATCCAGTTTATGAGTCCTTTAGGGTCTGGAATGAGGCTTGTGTTCCAGCTCCAGCCAGTCCATCCGTCCTTGTGCCAGTCCATGTCCATTATCATAATATCAATAGGGATACGGTTGTTTTCAATGTCCATTGTTATGTCCATGAAGTCCTGGGCTGTGTATCTCTGGTATTTGCTGTACCAGTAACCGAACATGTAGTCTGGCGGCATCGGTATTCTGCCGGCTATTTTCACGTAGTCGCCGAGAGCTTTCTTGTAATCATGTCCGTAGCAGAGGATGTACCAGTCGGTCGCCGATTCGTCTGCGAGCGGTTTTGCCCAATCCATTCCGCCTTCCTCCATAGGTTCGAAGGCGAATGTACGGCTTCCGTCGCCGCGCTTGGCACTTGCCGATTCGTCGATAAGAGCCCATCCCCCTCTTGACAGGATGCCGTTTTCGAGCTCTCCGCGTTTAGAGTCTCCGCGTCCGTTGTCGAGTGTACGGGTTGTTCCTTTCAGGTTGAGCGCGTCGTCTTTTCCAGGATACCACACCACTTCATGACCGTTCATGTTGAATGTGACGCTCAGAAACTCAGGTCTGTTCCTCAATGTCGTCGGGTTGCTTCCCGTTCTGTACTTCAGCGTCACAGCCTCGGTCTTGATGTAGAGATAGCCGTCCTCCTCGCTCGTAGTGAACGCAGGCACAGGCAGTCTTCTGTTGACAACGGCGAAAGTAGCCCTGTCCTCGAACACCTTCTTGCTGCTGTACTGTATCCGTATCATCTGAGGCGTAAGGACAGTGAACCTCATGTTGCCCGACTGAACCACAGCGTCGGGGTCTGCAACAGGATTATATTCCTCCTGCGCATACGATTGCATCACGGTGAATAATGCAAGTATAAATGTAAATAAGTACTTCATTCATTTATTGTTTTGGTTAATAATATGATGTCTAACTCAGGTTCTATGCCCGGTATATTGATGGTCAGGTAAATAAGGTTTTCGTTTCCGGCGTATTTGTATGCCGTCTCCGATGGTCTCGTTTTATGTGTCCTGCGGGATATGTCGGCTTTCCGGCTTATCCCGCAGGACACCATTTGTCATTCAGATATCCTCTCCACGGCTTTCATCACAATGTGGTTGCTTGTGTTGATGACCTGGAAGTATTCGCTCATATCCCACAGGTCGCGTGCCACGAGAGCCTTCATCTGCAGTCTGAGCTGCGGCAGAGTCCGTTTCAGTTCGTCCTCGTCCTTTGGCTTTATCTTGTCTTTCTCCGCCTCTTTCAGCATGCCGTCAATCACGCTCTGCGGAATCTCGAACTCCTTGTCGAACTGTTCGAACGACGCATATCTGGCGCGCAGCGTGCTGCGGTTGGCGTCAACGTATTTCAGGTTTGCGTTTATGATGTAGCTGCGTGCGCTCAGCTGCCGGTGCAGCGGAGTGTATTGTGTGGTGTCGAGCGGCACGAACAGGTCGGGCATTATGCCTCCTCCTCCATACACGGTGCGATGCTTCCGCAGTGTCTGATATTTCAGAGAGTCGGCGAAGTGTATGCTGTCCGCGCTGTAAAGTTCTCCGTGTCTGAACCTCTTCTCTATGTCCATGGCATAGTCTTCGATGTCTCCTTTGCTGTAAGGCTTCTGTATGCACCTTCCGGCAGGTGTGTAGTAGTGCGCTATTGTGAGGCGCATCATCGAGCCGTCGGGGAATTCTATGGGCCGTTGCACAAGACCTTTGCCGAACGATCTGCGTCCCACTATCTCTCCGCGGTCCTGATCCTGTATGGCTCCGCTAAGTATTTCGGCAGCCGACGCAGAGTATTCGTTCACCAGCACAATCACTTTTCCGTCGAGCAGCCTGCCGTTTCCCCTCGCGCGGTATTCCTCGCGTTTCGACGTGCGTCCCTCTGTATAGACTATCAGGTCGTGCTTTGCCAGAAACTCGTTAGCCACAAGCACGGCAGCCTGGAGATATCCTCCGCCGTTGTCCTGCAGGTCTATTATGATGTTTCTCATGCCATGGCTTTTCAGCGAGTCGACACACTCCATGAACTCCTTGTGCGTAGTCGCGCCGAAACTTCCTATGCGTATGTATCCCGTCTCGGGCGTTATCATGTACGAAGCGTCCACTGTCTTCACCGGAATCTTGTCGCGTGTCACCATGAAAGTGAGCACATCCCTTATCCCGCGCCTTACTATCCCGAGCTTCACGTCAGTCCCGCGTTTGCCTCTCAGCCGTCTCATTATCTCCTCGCGGTCCATCTTCACGCCTGCTATCGTGGTGTCGTTCACGCTCACTATGCGGTCGCCCGCGAGTATTCCCACTTTTTCCGACGGTCCGTCAGATACGGGCTGGATTATCAGCAGAGTGTCTTCCACCATGTTGAACTGCACGCCTATTCCCTCGAACGAGCCTTGCAGCGACTCCTGCATTGCCTTTGTCTCCTTTGCCGTGGTGTATGAAGAGTGCGGGTCAAGCTCTTTAAGCATGCCTCTTATGCCGTCTTCCACAAGTTTCTGCTCGTCCACACTGTCCACATACAGATTGGTTATCGCCATTTCGGCTATCTGCATTTTGCGTATCGGACTGTCTTCTCCGAAGTTCAGCCTTATCTGTGCCTCGACGCCTGTCGCAGCATACAGACACATGGCTGCGGCTGCGGCAACCGCTTTTGATATGATGTTCATGATGTTTGTAATGTCGGTTTAATGTTATACGATGGTGTACTCACACTCCGTCTGATATTCAATCAGCCGCACATCGCCTCACATCCGGTCTTCAGGCAGGTCTTCCTCTACTACAAGATTGTCTATTATGAAGTTCTGGCGTTCCATGGTGTTCTTTCCCATGTAGTATTCCAGAAGTTTCTGCACCTGGTCTGTCTTGTGCAGGGTCACCTGCTCCAGTCTCATCTCCGGACCTATGAAATGTGCGAACTCCTCCGGTGAAATCTCTCCAAGACCTTTGAACCGCGTTATTTCCGGGTCGGGTCCGAGCTCGCGTATCGCCTTCAGCCTTTCCTCGTCGCTGTAGCAATAGCGCACCACGAAGTCCTTTTTCTTTTCCGCCTTCGACAGTTTCCTGTCGGCGTCAGCCACCACCGACTTGTCCTTTATCCTCGACCGCTTGTTCCTCACTCTGAAAAGCGGAGTCTGCAATACATACACATGCCCTTTCTTTATCAGTTCCGGGAAGAACTGAAGGAAGAATGTTATTATAAGCAGCCGTATGTGCATGCCGTCCACATCGGCATCGGTGGCTACAATCACCTTGTTGTATCTAAGCGTGTCGAGCCCGTCCTCTATGTCGAGCGCGGCTTGCAGAAGGTTGAACTCCTCGTTTTCGTACACTATTTTCTTCGTCAGTCCGAACGAGTTGAGCGGCTTTCCTCTCAGCGAGAACACCGCCTGCGTGTTCACGTCGCGGCTTTTCGTTATGCTTCCGCTTGCCGAGTCGCCCTCTGTGATGAATATCGAGCTTTCCTCCTTCCTGTCGTTTTTCGAGTCGGAAAGATGTATGCGGCAGTCGCGCAGCTTGCGGTTGTGCAGGTTGGCTTTCTTCGCTCTCTCCCGTGCGAGCTTCGTTACGCCCGCCATTGCCTTGCGTTCCTTCTCGCTCTCCTGTATCTTCTGCTGCATCACCTCAGCCACGTCAGTGTGTATGTGCAGGTAGTTGTCCACTTCGGTTTTTATGAAGTCGCCCACATACTTGTTGATGCTCACTCCGCCTCCCGGCTCCATTGTGAGCGAGCCGAGCTTTATCTTGGTCTGGCTTTCAAACATCGGCTCCTCCACGTTGATGGCTATCGCCGCCACCAGACCGTTGCGTATGTCGCCGTATTCATAGTTCTTGCCGAAGTATTCCTTTATCGTCCGCGCTATGTGTTCCTTGAAAGCGCTCTGGTGAGTGCCCCCCTGCGTGGTGTGCTGTCCGTTCACGAAGGAGTGATATTCCTCTCCGTACTGGTTCGTGTGTGTGAAAGCTATCTCGATGTCCTCGCCCTTCATGTGTATGATAGGGTAGAGCCCGTCGGTTGTCATTGTGTCGTTGAGCAGGTCCTGAAGTCCGTTCCGGCTCGTTATCCTGTGCCCGTTGTGCATTATGATGAGCCCGGAGTTCAGGTAAGTATAGTTGCGCAGCATCGTCTCCACATAGTCGTCGTGGAACGAATAGTTGGTAAACAGCGTGCTGTCCGGCTCGAAGAAGATGTATGTTCCCTGCTCGTCGCTGCTGTCCTCGGTTATGTCGTCAATGAGGTTGCCCCGTTCGAACGTGAGCCTCCTCACCTTTCCCTCCCTGTAGGAGCGCACCTCGAAGCGCGAGCTCAGCGCGTTCACCGCCTTCACTCCCACGCCGTTCAGTCCGACACTTTTCTTGAACGCCTTCGAGTCGTACTTTCCTCCCGTGTTGAGCACGCTCACCGCCTCCACGAGCTTTCCCTGCGGTATACCCCGTCCGTAGTCGCGCACGCTCACCCTGAGGTTGTCCTCGATGTCCACCTCGATGCGTTTGCCGGCGTTCATCTTGAATTCGTCAATCGAGTTGTCTATCACTTCCTTGAGCAGGACGTATATTCCGTCTTCCGGCAGCGAGCCGTCGCCCAGTCTGCCGATGTACATTCCCGGTCTGGTGCGCACGTGCTCCATGTCGGAGAGGTGCCGGATGTTGTCGTCCGTATATTCTACTGTCTGTATTATTTCGTTTTCGTTTGTATCTGGCATGTTTATGTTTTAGTCGTTTACAATGAGCTTTCCTCCTCCTGCGGGGAAATTCTCTTCACGTAGCATTTTCTTCTTTTGTGCATCACGGGGTTCAGCGCGTCCCACTGGCTCTGCACTCCCCCGTTGGTTTCCATCTCCACCTGGCTCTCACCCCATTCGAATCCGTATTCCTGATATCTCGGTATGAGGTCGGCGAACATGAGCGCGTTGGCTCCCTTGCTGCGGTATTCGGGCAGCACACCCATGAGCAGCAGGTCCACGATGTTGGTCTTGTGGTATTTCACGGCTCTCAGCAGATGCCACCATCCCATAGGCAGCATGCGTCCGCGCTTGCATTGCTGCAGTGCTTTCGAGAGTGAGGGGATGGTTATTCCCACGCCCACGAGCTTCTTTCCTGCGTTCCAGTCCTCCACTAAAGTGATGAGGCTGAGGTCGGCGAGTGGCAGATACATCTCCACATACTGGTCTATCTGTCTCTCCGTGAGTTCGGAGAAGCCGTACAGGTCTTTGTAAGTCTCGTTTATAAGTCGGAATATCTTCCGTCCGTATCCTTTCTTGAAGATGTCCGCGCGGGTCAGTTTCTTGATATGCAGATTATATCTTTTCTCTATCATCTGCGCTATCTTGACATATTTCTCAGGCACGGTGTCGGGCACATACAGTTTGTATTCCACATATTTGTTGTCCACCTCGAAGCCTCCGAGAGCCTCCATGTGTTGCGGATAATATTCGTAGTTGTAGATGGTAGGCATCGTTCCGAGCTGGTCGAAACCCCATGTGAGCATGCCCTCTGGGTCGAGGTCGGTGAATCCGAGCGGTCCCACCACCTCCGTCATGCCCTTCTTCCTGCCGTAGTCCTCCACCGCCTTGAGCAGCGCGCACGACACCTCCAGGTCGTCGATGAAGTCAATCCATCCGAACCTCACACGCTTCTGCTTCCATTTCTCGTTTGCCCGGTGGTTTATTATCGCTGCCACGCGGCCCACCATCCTGCCGTCTTTGAATGCCATGTAGTATTCAGCCTCGCAGAAGTCGAACGCCGCGTTCTTGTCCTTTCTCAGTGTGTTGACATCATCGCTGTACAGGTTTGGCACATCGTAGGGATTTCCCTCATAAAGGTCATAGTGAAACTCAATGAACTTTTTAAGGTCATACCTCGATTCCACTTTCTTTATTTCTATGGATGACATTGTTTCTTTTTTTATGTTATACTGAGTCCCTGCATATACCTATGCAGTAAAATGCAAAAGTACTGAAAATCATGCTAATCGCAAAAAATATGCCGTTTATTTATGATTATTTTCAAGATGGCGGCGCGGTGTGCGCGCTTTTGCCATGCAGCCTGTTTCCCCGCGCTCAGGAGGTGCGTGCGCGCAGCCTCACCGTCAGGGTTTCCCGCATATCAGCAGCAGGTGCTCCCCAGCCACTGTCGTGCCGAAAATGTATATGTCACCGCCGTCCTTCAGCCTCAGACGTTTCCTCAGCGCGTCAGCCGTCAGCGGGAAGTTGCGCACCGCTACGTTGGCCTTTTCCGTGCCGCCGAGCGCGCGCCTGATTTCCTTGCGGTTCATTGTGGCGGCGTCCTTTATGCGGAATGTCCTGCCGGGAAAGCCGTCCGACGCCCTGCCTGACACGAACATGTGTGAGTTCTTGCCGAGCGCAGCCACGTCCTTCCTTGCCGCAAGCAGACCGAAACATCCGGCTTTCATCACCGATGCGTCGGGAACGTGCAGCCACAGCCCCCTCAGCGCGTCCGCCACACTGCCTCCCGCCGCAGCCTCCGCCAGAAGAGCCGCGCATCGGGAAGCCTCGCCCGTTGCAGGCGGTTCCGCTGTCTCGCCGTCGTCATAGCCGAACACGCTGTCGCCGTTCACGCAGAAAATCCGTCTGCCTCCGCTTCCGCCGCGCCTTATCACCACAAGCATCTCCTTGCACTCGTTGCCTGCCGACACTATGTGCACCTCGCTCACGCGCGCCTCTCCGCCCTGTTCCACCTCGCGTATGGTCTGCGATATGTCGAGCATAGGGGAGAGCTTCACCATCACCGCCTCCGCTTTCCCGAGCATCACCGGCATCATCCGCACTATGTCGGGCGTGCAGTCGCTTATGGCGTAGGTGCGCGCGCCGTTGCTGTCGCGCCGTGCCGGGTCGGCGTAGAAGAGCGTCACCCGTCCCGAACCGGGCAGGTAGTCGGTGCAGTCGGCGCACACCGTGCAGGCGTTGTCGAGCCCGAGCCTTCTGAAGTTGTCCCCGGCTATGGCGCAAAGATGTGCGTCGCGCTCCACGTAGACAGCCCTTCCGAACTCCCTCGCCATGAACGAGAAGTCCACTCCCAGACCTCCCGTGAGGTCGGTGAGCACCGTCCCGCCGCCGTTCTCCGCCACAGCCTGCTCCGCTATGCGGCGTGCCACTGATGCCTTGTAGCGTGCCGTCTGTTCCGACGAGCACTGTTCCATCGACAGATGCGGAGGATAAGTCAGTCCCTCCGTCGCCGCCCACGACGGCAGTTTGCGCCGCGCCGTCTGCCGTCCGGCTATCTGCTGGAGCGCGAACTTCAGGTCCACGCCTTCCGTGCCCTGATATTTCAGTGCGAGACGCCGCACGTCCTCGTCGATATGGGCGGCTATGAATGCAGCCGTGTCTGTTGTCTTTGTCATTTGATGTAGGGTGATGTCTGGCTTTACAAAGATAATGTTTTATTGTCATAAAATACCGTAACGAGTGTCATTTATTTGTCGCCCGACGTGTGTAAACGTCTGTTTGCAACCGGGTTGCACGGCTTTTGGACTAATTTTGCCGTTGTTAAAACAAAACATCAGGATATGTGTGAACATCATGAAAAGAATAATATAGCGCCGATAGCAGTGTCGGCTGTCATGCTCGCCGTAGGACTTTTAGCCTTCGGCACTGGTATGGAATGGACTGAGATTATTCCTCCGCTGCTGTGGTATGTCGTGGCTTTCCTGCCCGTGGGGTGGGGAGTGGCGCGCGAGGCTGCCGGACATGCATTGCGCGGCGACGTGTTCAACGAGTATATGCTAATGACCCTTGCCTCCCTCGGAGCCTTCGCCATAGGCGAGTATCCAGAGGCTGTGGCTGTGATGCTGCTCTATCAGACGGGCGAGATGCTCCAGGAGCGCGCCGTGGAGCGTGTGCGCCGCAACATCAGCAGTATGGTGGCGTTGCGTCCCGACCGCGCTTCGGTGGTGAGAGACGGTACCATTGTGGAATGCTCTCCCGAGCAGGTGGCAACGGGAGAGGTGATAGAGGTGAAGCCGGGAGAGCGCGTGCCGCTCGACGGAGAGCTGCTCACAGCCGGTTCACCGTTCGACACCTCCGTGCTCACAGGTGAGTCGCTGCCACGCATGATAGCCACCGGCGGCGAGGTGTCTGCCGGAATGATAGCCGCAGGAAACGTAGTAAGGCTGCGCGTGACACGTCCCGCGGGCGATTCGGCTGTTGCCCGCATACTGCGCCTCGTGGAGGAAGCATCGGCGCGCAAGGCTCCCACCGAACTGTTCATACGCCGCTTCGCACGTGTCTATACGCCCGTGGTGTTCTCGCTGGCGGTGCTCGTGGTGCTCGTGCCGTGGCTCTGCAGCCTCACCGGACTTGCCGGTGCGTTCGACTTCGCGCTGTGGTTCAGGCGCGCGCTCATATTCCTTGTCATCTCCTGTCCGTGCGCTCTTGTCATAAGCGTGCCTCTCGGCTATTTCGCCGGAATAGGAGCGGCGTCGCGCCGGGGCATACTGTTCAAGGGAGGCGGAAGCATAGACGCCGTGGCGGATGTTGACACCTTGGCGTTCGACAAGACCGGAACGCTCACCTGCGGACGCTTCGAGGTGCTCCGTGTGGAGGGACTCTCCGACGACGACATTGCCATGGTGGCTGCGATGGAGCGCACGTCCGTTCATCCGGTGGCGCGTGCCATAGTGGAGTATGGAGCCCGTCTGGCGGCTCCTGACGCGGTGCCCGATGTCACCACAGTGCCGGGCTACGGTCTGGAGGCGGGCGGATGGCTTGCCGGGTCGCCGCGTCTGCTCGAACGCCACGGCATAAGCGTGCCTCAGATGGAGGGCGGCGAGGACGGCACTGTGGTCTGCGTAGCCGCCGGAGGAGCATACAAGGGGCGCATCGTCCTCGGCGACGTGCTGCGCGACGACGCCCGTCAGGCTGTGCAAGGTACGGGCTTGCGCACGGTGATATTGTCGGGCGACCGCCAGCCTATTGTCGACGCGGCGGTGGCGGCGACGGGTGCCGCGCTCGGCATAGGCGACCTCCTGCCGGGCGGAAAGGCAGAATACATTGAGTCGCTCAGGCGTGAGGGACACCGGGTGGCGTTCGTGGGCGACGGCATAAACGACGCTCCGGTGCTCGCTGCGAGCGATGTGGGCATAGCCTTCGGTGACGGCAGCGCGGACATGGCTGTGGAGACGGCAGACATAGTGATACACTCCGGACGGCTTGTGAAGACGGGCGAGGCTATAGCCGTGGCACGACGCACGCGCCGCATAGTGAAGCAGAACATCGTGTTTGCCGTGGGTTTCAAGGTGCTCGTTATGATTCTGGGCGTCCTGGGAGCAGCCAACATATGGATGGCGGTGTTCGCCGACACAGGCGTGGCGTTGCTTGCGGTGCTCAACTCGATGCGCGTTTTTTCGCTCCCGAACCGCCATAAGGAGTGAAAACATTTTGAAATGTGCGTTTATTTGCCTATCTTCGCGGCATGAATTGTACGGATATTCCGTATGGTTATAACAAAGACAATGACTGACGAACAATTCTTTCTTGACAAACTGAAGCACCGCGACATACGCCCTACGGCTACACGGCTGCTCATTCTGCGCGAGATGATGCGCGGCGATGAGGCTGTGTCGCTGCCCGACCTCGAGCGTTATCTGCCCACGGTGGACAAGTCCACCATATCGCGCACGCTGTCGCTGTTTCTGCTCAACCGCCTTGTGCATGTCATAGACGACGGCTCTGGCTCGCTCAAATACGCCGTCTGCGCCGACGACTGCGACTGTTCGGTGGAGGACGAGCACACCCATTTCTACTGCACATCGTGCCAGCGCACGTTCTGTCTGAAGCAGATTGCGGTGCCGGTGGTAGACCTTCCGCCCGGATTCACGCTTTCGAGCATCAACTATGTGCTCAAAGGGCTGTGTCCGGAGTGTGCCGCCGGAGTGCGGAGAGACTGACGGCTGAGGCGTCGCTGCGCGCTGACGGGGCATGGGCGGAGGCTGCGTGAATGCATGATTATCCCAAATCGGTCATCAGAACGTATATATTTGAATAAATCATCATTTCATATACTCTCCGGTCTGCTTACGCGTTTCTGTCGGCGTCTTGCTCACCGTTCCGTCTCGGCGTAGCCCGCTACGCCTTCGTCAAAACGGCAAGTAATACACTCGACATTAACGCATAATCAAAACGGAGTCTAATGACCGGTTTGGGATTATGCATTCGTGATAGTAAAAAATATTGACAGAAGTTTTTCGTGAAATAGAAAACGGAGGAGCGCGGAAAAGGCTCTTCCGCAATATGGAAGGCATGTCCGGACGGCTGTAGAGAGCGTCCGGACATGCCTTTCCAGTGTCTTCATGATGCGGAAAAGCCCGTTCCGGCTCGTCGCAAAGCCTTTTCCTTACACCGGAACAGCCTTTCACGTGCCGCAGGAAAGGCTCTTCGGCAAGTCGGAAGAGCCTTTTCCGCAATCCGGAAAAACATGTTCTGAACGGCTGATGCGCGCAATGCGCTGGCTGACAAGGACTTGCCGTAAGTGTCTGAGAATGGCGCATACGGAGCATCCCGCGCTTTTTCCGGCTGCGACGGCACTCTCGCGGAGTTGAGGATGGATAAATATGCGGCTCCGATGTGCATTATCGCATAATTATGCATTGCGGCATGTCTCCGGCGTGAGATGCTTTCATCTGTCGGCGTGTGCCCTTTGTTCGCGTGCGGACACGCGGTAGGGCAGCTACATGTCCTTGAATATCATCTGCGCGTACATGCTCAGATATATTCTCCAGTTGCGCCAGATGTGTCCTCCGTCGTTCTCGTAGTATTCGTATTTGTAGCCTTTCTCGTCGAAGTACTGGCGCAGGTCCTTGTTCGGTCCGTACAGGAAGTCGTCCTTGCCTATGGCTATCCAGTAGAGCTTTGGGTGGGAGTCGAAGAGCTTCTGAAGCCTTCCGCACGTCTCCTTGTCGGCTCTCAGCCTTGCGGCGAAGTCTTTGAGGTCGCGGTTGCCCTTTATCCACGGTGCGGCGGAGAACAGTCCGTAATAGTCGAACGTGTCGGGATAGAGCATCGAGATGCCGAAAGTGTGGCCGCCGCCCATTGACAGTCCGCACACGGCTCGTCCCTCGCGCCTCTTTATGGTACTGTAGTTGGAGTCGATGAAGCTTACGATGTCCATGAAGCTTTCCTCCATCGACGCCTTTGCCTTCGCCTTTATGGTGAAGTGCCCGGGGATGTACATGCCCGCCGACCATTCTCCCGGAGCCGCGCTGCAGTTGGTGTTGCCGTTGGGCATCACCACAATCATCGGCGTGGCTTTGCCCGAGGCGATGAGGTTGTCGAGTATCTGTGCGGCTCGTCCCAGCTCGCTCCATGCGTTCTCGTCGCCTCCCATGCCGTGCATGAGATACATCACGGGATATTGCTTCTCTGTGCTGTATCCCGCCGGAGTGTATACCGTAAGGCGTCGTTTCATTCCAAGTGTGGGACTGTCATACCACACCTTAGCCACCGTTCCGTGCGGCACGTCGTTCACGCTGTAGAGAGAGCCGCGGTCGCCTTTCTCCTTCGATATGATGAAAAGGCTGGAGTAGGTGGTTATGTCGCGGTTCATGTAGGCGTTGGACGGGTCGGTGACGCGCATGCCGTCCACATTAAAGCTGTATGAGTAAAGCTCCGGAGCGAGCTGTGAGGTGGTGGCAGTCCACATGCCCTTGTCGTTCTTCGTCATGGGCAGCGTCACCGGGCTTGTCTGGTTGAAGTCGCCCGTCACCTCCACTTTCTTCGCCTCGGGTGCGAAGAGGTTGAATGTCACGCTCCCGTCGGGATTCTCCACCGGCGATACAGCCGATGCCTTGTCCCACAGAGCCTGCTGTGCCATGGATGCCACGCTTAGTGCCATCCCTGCCAGAAAGATTGTAAAACGTTTCATGTCTGTGCTGTTTTAGTTATGTTATTGGTATAAGTGATTGCTGTCAGGCGTATGTCCGATGTTGATTACCGTCATGTCGCGTGCCGCTTACAGCCGTCATTTCAGTCCGGCGAGCCTGTGGCGGCAGTCCTCGAGGATGGCGGTGAGCTCGTCGGTGGTGGTAGCACGCAGCATGGCTATGCGCGTCTGGCGGAAGTCGGGTATGCCCTTGAATACGGGAGTCGCGGCAAGATGCCTGCGCGTATGGAGTATGCCCCGGTATTCGTCGATGCGTTCCACGTTGATGCGGAGCTGTTCCTCGAGGATGTCAATCTTGCGGTCGAGTGTGAGCGAGAGGTCTTGCGGACGTCCGTCGAGGCGGTCGCGCATCTCCTTGAATATCCACGGTCGTCCGAATGTGGCGCGTCCCACCATCACGGCGTCCACACCGTAGTCGTTGAAAGCCCTCTCGGCGTCTTCGGGCGACGTAATGTCGCCGTTGCCTATTATGGGTATGTGTATGCGCGGATTGCGCTTCACCTCGCCTATGAGCGTCCAGTCGGCGTTGCCGGTGTACATCTGAGCGCGTGTGCGTCCGTGGATGGTGAGAGCCTGTATGCCGCAGTCTTGCAGCTGTTCGGCGAGAGTAGTGATGATGAGGCTGCCGCTGTCCCATCCCAGGCGTGTCTTCACTGTGACGGGCGTCCGCACCGCGCGCACCACCTGACGTGTGATGTCGAGCATCAGCGGTATGTTCTGCAGCATGCCCGCGCCAGCTCCCTTGCCTGCCACTTTCTTTACGGGGCAGCCGAAGTTGAGGTCTATGACGTCGGGACGCGCCTGTTCCACTATCCTTGCAGCCTCCACCATGGCGTCTGTGTCGCGCCCGTATATCTGTATGCCTACTGGTCGTTCGCTGTCGCTTATGTCGAGTTTGCTTACCGTCGATTTGATGGAGCGCACGAGAGCTTCGGCACTTACAAACTCGGTATACACCATTGAGGCTCCGAAACGCTTGCAAAGCTGACGGAAGCCGATGTCTGTCACGTCTTCCATCGGGGCGAGAAAGAGAGGTCTTTCTCCGAATTCTATGTTTCCGATTTTCATTGTCTTGATGTTATTGAAGTAGATGATAGATGCCGCCGGCGTACATTTTCACCACTCCTTTCATCTCTAACGAGAAGAGGAGGGCTGACATGCGCTGCACGGGGATGCCCGAGCGTGCGGCGAGCATGTTGGTCTGCATGTCGTTGGTCTTTGCCAGTGTGGCGACGATGAGCCGCTCGTCGCCGGTGAGCTCGGGGAAGAGCTGCCTCTCGATGCCCTGCTGTCTGGCGTGGAGCAGGGCTTGGTCGCTGTCCCATGCCATGGATGCGGCAAGGTCGGCGGCGCAGGTTATGAGTGCGGCTCCGTTGTCGCGTATGAGTCTGTTGCACCCTTCGCTGTATGCCATGCCCACCGCTCCGGGGAAGGCGAACACTTCCCTGCCGTAGCTCTGGGCAATGCTTGTGGTGATGAGTCCGCCTCCTCGCTCCGCGCTCTCTACGAGAAGGGTGGCGTCCGCAATGCCCGCCACGATGCGGTTGCGGCGCACGAAGTTCACCTTGTCGGCATTGGTGCGTGTGAGAAACTCGGTGATGAGCCCTCCGTGTGAGGTCATCTCGCATGCCGTCTCCCTGTGGCTCGACGGATAGACGGTGTCGAGTCCGTGGGCGAGAACGGCTGCCGTGTCGAATCCGGTGCGCAGTGCGTTGCGGTGGGCGCATATGTCCACGCCGTAGGCAAGACCGCTTATGATGAGCACGTCGGGGCATATCTGTCTCAGGTCGTCGCAGAAGCGGCGTATGAGATCTTGCCCGTAGGCGGTGCAGTGGCGCGTGCCCACGATGCTGAGCACACGTGTGCGGTTGAGGTCGGCGTTGCCCTTGTAGAACAGCATGAGCGGAGCGTCGCCGCATTCGCGCAGCCGTGAGGGATAGCGCGTGTCGTTCATCGTGAGCGGAGTGATGCCGTGCTCCTCGTCATACCTCAGCTCCGCCTCGGCTATACGCAGCGGTCCGCTCATGTCTTTCAGCGCGTCGGCGAGCCTGGGCGACGCTTCGGGCACTATGTCGCGTATGTCGTTGCGGTGCTCCATGACAGCCGTCGCCGAGCCGAGCCGCCTGTACAGCTCGAGCATTCCGTTGAGGCTGAAGTAGTTTATGCGCGTCAGCGCGATGGTGTATATTATCTCCTGTTGGTTGTCTGTCGGCATGATGCTGTCGGTATTGGTGCCTCCGTCGTCGTGTGCGTCGTCGTAAGGCATGTCGGGTGTCATATGTACGGAGCGAATGCGCGGTCGTAGTCGTCGCTGTTTCCGAGTCGTCCGTTGATGAGGCACACCAGTTCCACCGTGGCGCGGAAGCACAGGCGTCCGTCGCTTTTGCGGAATATGTCCTGGCTGAAGATGTAGCGCAGTCCCTCCTTGCGCAGGGCAAGGCGCGAGACAAAGACGTCGTCGCATCTCAGCGGAGTCTTGTATTGCAGGTTCATGCGTGCCACCACGGCGTCGGTGCCTTGCTCGTGAAGCTTCGAGAAACTCACCCCGAGCGAGGCGAGAAACAGGTGGCGCGTGTGCTCGGTGTAGTGCAGGTAGTTCGCGTTGTTCACTATGCCCTGGATGTCGCACTCATAGTCGCGTACCTCCATCTCTGTTTCAAATATGTATTTCATCCTTATCGTTGTTTTGTTTTCAGTCTGTTACTTTGGCGGCAGGCGCCTCCCGGCGGCTCAGATACTCATATCCGAACCGGCACCGCAGACAGTCCTTGCGGTCGCAGTAGTTTTTCTTCAGCTGTATGAGAGCCTGCGTGTCGCCTGCGTTCTGCACCTCCAGCCCGCAATCCTCCCACATGCGCACGATGTTGTTGCGCTCGGGCGCGAGCTGTTCGAGGAAGTCGGTGGCGCGCCAGCACATCTCTTCAGACGACAGATGGCGTCCGTAGGCGAAGAGCATGGGTACGACGGTGTTGATGATGAGCAGGTCGACAGACTGCCGTGAAAGGGTTTTCGCGCTCTCGCGGCTTTCATGTCCGAAGGTGTAGTGGGTGCGCCAGTATGGCGTTACTGATGCCGTGAGCATGCGGCGGGCACCGTCGAGGGTGGGGCATTCGGCAATCATGCTCAGGCTGGTGCGGCGCGAATGGTAGAGCGATGCGAGCTGCGCGATGCGTATGTGAGGGAAGTTCTGCGGCCGGAGGCGGAGGAATTTCCACAGGCGGAAGTCAGTGGGAGTGAGCGAGAACTTGTGTGCGAGATACCGGTATTCGCCGCTCAGACGCACGAAATAACCGTCGGAGAGAGCCGCCTCGCGCTGCCGCTCGGGCATGGAGTCGGCAGAAAGCAGTCCTGCCTGACCGAGAAAGAGGGCTTCTGTCTGGAATATGTCGTCGCGGTGACGGGCTATGTGTGTCATGGGCATGTTGAGAGCCCATGTCTCGAATGCCTCGCTGTTGGTGCCGAAACCGTAGTTGCGCGCCAGCGTCACGAAGAAGGCGTCTTCCCACGAGCCGCCGCAGCGAGCCACACGTGCGTATATCGCCTCTGTCTTCTGTTCGAGACGCTCGGTCTGGAGCGCGCTCATCCATGAGTGTACCGATATGGACGGCAGCTCGGGAATGAGCTTGTGGCAGGGCGGATACCTGTCTTCGTGCAGCAGACGCTCGTAGTTTGACGACACGTCCGGGGGCACTTCGAGCCGCATCTGCGGAAGTGTGTTGCCGTTGGATGTCCTTACTTCAGAGTCGACGGTAGCCGCTATGTGGAGTATCACGTTGTCGTAGCGGCTGTCGCGGTGGTGTCCGTGGGTGTACCAGTCGGACGAGCGGTTGTGTATCTCGATGTTTCCCACCCACATGGTGCCGCCAATCCTCACCTTGGCATTGAAGAAGTCGGGACCGGCATCGCCGTTGTGGAGCCCCGGGTCGATTACTTCAACGCTGAGACCGTCGGTTGTCTCGAGTCTTCTAAGCGGGAAAATCTTGTGTTTCCATATGTAGTGGAGAAGCTGTTCCATATATAGCAAGGACTAAAAGGAATGTTACAAAGCTACACAAAAAATCCCGAACTGCGGACAGTCCGGGATTTTTTTCTTTATGAATATGTTGTCTTTGCTTATTTCTTCAACACTTTTACGGTCTTGCCGTCAGCCTGACGGATGATGTAAAGACCTTTCTGCGACATGTTGTCCACGCGCTGTCCGTTCACGTTGTAGATGGCGGCGGTGCCTTTGCCTGTTGTTGTCTCTACCTTGTTGATGCCTGTTGTGGTCGCGCCTTCGATGTTGAGCGTATATACGTTTGTTGTCTTGAGGTCGTTCGATGTCACTGTTATTGTGACCTTCACGCCTTTGTCTGTGCCCTCCACAGCCTTTGTGACGTATGCGCCCTGTCCGTCTGATACAGCCTCGATGTCGTCAACGCTTATCGCGCCTTCGCCTTTGAGGTCGTAGCTGAGCACGTTCTTGTCGAAGCCTTCAACCTCTGTGCCCTTCACTTTCAGCGATGCGAGGTGGGAGTTGTATACGAGTGATATGTCATCAACAATAATCATGTCCGGATTTTCGGCATCATTGCTTCCCACACCCGGCTGCGCGTTTGTAGAGATTGTCACAAGAAGGGCTTTTGCCTGAGCATCGTTGGAGGCGTAAGAGGTATAGTCGAACGGTATGACAAGATTCTGCCACTCGAATCCTTTGCTCTCAATTGTTTTGTCCTGTGCCTTTGCCACCACGTTGGTATAGGCTTTATCCTCAGGATCCTGATAGCGTGTTCCGTCTGTGATTACGGCACTTACAGTGGCGTAAGGATATTGTTCGTTCACCTGACCTTGCTTGTATTTCACCCATACTGACAGCGCGTCGGGACGTCCGTTCAGTACGGTGTAGAAGGGGTCACCGTTGCCGTCAGTGTCTGTTGAGGACATATCGAGGAATGAACAGTTGGCAGCGTCGGTGGCAGTTGTGCTTCCTGCCTGAAGCCTGCCGGTTGTCATTGTACCGTTGGCAGGCTGGAATCCCATTACGATAGATGATTTTATTGCCACACTCTTTGTTCCTGTCGATCCGGGACGGACATCGTCTGATACAGACGTATTGCCGTTCTGAAGTGCGTATTTTGTAAGGAAGGATGCTGATCCTGTGGCTATTCCGCTGTTGAATGAATGCCATGCGTTGGGCTCGTCGCTTGTGTATTTGTTCTTGCCATCTACATAAGTGGCAGTGTGGAAGTTCTCGAATCCGGAGTTCTCTATCTGATAACCGCCGTTTCCGAATACCACATCTATGTTCATTCCCATAAAGTTTATGTTGATTACGGTGTAGAACTTGTCACCGCGTATCTCACCTGTCATATTCACGGGAATGAGGTCTCCGTCCGCTGAAAGACCCGGACCTATCCACGAACCCTCATATGTGGGGTCGTCGCCTTCTGCTATCTCTATATCCTGACTGGTCTTCAGGGTGGTCACATCACCTTTTGTCACAGCCTCGACGTTTTCCAGCACGATTGTCCCGACAGGCATCGGAAAGACCTGGTCGCCTGTAGTCATGTAGAGAACAAAGTTCTTCAGACTGAGCGTATAGCCGCTGTCGTCTGTCTTTTCAACAGAAATGGTAGTCTCTGTTGGTGTGGTCGGATTGCCGTCGAGGCTGACCGTCATCATGTCTTTGTAGTCGGTCGCCATGGAAGAGACGGCAAATGCGGCTGTCGCCAATAATGAAGTAAAAAATCTTTTCATCCTTTAAATGCTTTAATTAATTTAGTTTGTAAGTTATACCTATTGTTCCGTAAATCGGATAAAGGGTCTGTTCTATTGTCTTGAAGTTCTGTTTGAACACTCCGGACAGTCCCCATGACATGTCAAGATAGGCTCCGAAGTGGCGCGAGAAGTACCAGTCGGCACCCACGTCAACACCAAACTGCCATTTGCGCATGTAGTCGGAGAAGTCGTAATTGCCCCGTGAGCCCTTGTCGGTTCCCATCTCCACCTTCTCGCCGGTGGGATTGCCTACGCGCAGATAGCCGTCGTAGGCGTAGCCGTCGAACTTGTTTGAAAGAAGATAAGAGAAATACGGACCGAGCTTCAGTCTCACTTTCCCGCTGACATCATAGGTAGCCTGCAACGGAAGTGTGACCATACGTGCCTCCACGTTGGACACCACCTGACCGGTAAAGACACCTTTCAGCGACTCGTTACCCTGACGCATCTCCATGCTGTAGTTCTTTACGCGGGCATCGGTGTCCATACCTTTCGTCTCGATATGGAATCCGCCCATTATTCCCCATTTGCCTCCTAACGGCTTGTAGGCGTCGAGACCGATGATGATGTTTGCCTTGACGGTGTATTTTGAAAGGCTTCTGATGGTTTCCGGCATGCCTATCGGTGCTGTTCCGCCGAGGCTGTAGCCAAGACGTCCGTAGTATGTGAGGTTGTCGAAGATGCCTTCACCTTTGGCACAGACAACGCCTGTCACAAGCAGGAGGGTTGTCAGAATGTGTCTGAAATTGTTCATTGCTGCCTTTTTTGTCATTCTGTTGATTCACAAATAACTCTTACCTTGTCTATGTAAAGGGTGCTTCCGATGGCTCCTTCGAAGCTTGCGCCCTCGATGCTTGAGGTGAACACCACTGCAAGATTGTAGCCGTAGTTGGCGAGCAGTTGCCCGTCCGGCTCCTGATTGTAGTTGAAGCTTACTTCAAACTCAGTCCATCTGTCGGTCTCTTCCACCTTGCCGACACGCGCTATCGCCACAATCTGCGGGCTTGTGAGCACGTTGTCGCCGTAGAGCACTGTCGGACTGCCGCTGTCGTCGGTATTGCGGTAGAGCACGGCATATATGTCTCCGGTGTCCTGTTTGTTCTCTACGGGCTTGCCGTTCTTGTCCTGGAACACTTCGCCACGCTTGTATTTGTAGTATCCCATGAATTTCACGGGCGGTTTTCCGGTGGTGTATTTCAGTCCGAACATTGTGGCTTTCATCGCTCCTCCCGGCTTTATTGCCGAGGTGGCGTCAAAGCGTCCGATGAAAAGATTGCCTGCCGCGATGCGCATACCCTTCATCGCGCCGAACGGACCCGTGTCGCATGTGGTCAGCTTTACTGCCGAACCGTCCAGCCCGTCGACTACAGGCGTGGTGGGATATTCCTCCGGCTTGGCGGTGGAACGGCTTATTGCGAACCCCGGATTGCCTGTCGCCCAGTTGTTGGCTTCAGTCCCGTCCGGGTTCAGATCGCTCCATATGTAGTATTTGTTGTTTGAGTTGAGGGCGTATCTTTCGAAATCATAGTATATGGTATCGCTCACAATCTTAGTCTGGATGTTTACGGATACGTTGTATTCACGGCTCCACTGTCCGTCCTCCGACGTCACCTTATACTTTACCGGACCTTTTGAGAAGTCCTGTACAGAACCGCTCGCCGGAACAATCGTCGCTCCTTCGGTTATCCTGAAGCATGGCGCAATGGCTGTAAGGTCAGTCTCTTTCCTCACTCTGAAGTCTATATCGTGCTCCGTGTAAAGCACTTTTATCAAAGAGTCTGATGCATTGAAAAACATTTCTTCGGGATTGTCTGCATGTATGTATGCCTCCTCTATGTCGCATTCAGCATTGAGCGGCTCTTCCTTAAAACACGACGAGAGCGTTGCGCAGCATACGACGGAGATAAATAATACGTATGGCCTTCTCATTATTATAACTGAAAAAAACGGTGTAAAGGTAAGAAAAAAACTCTTTACGACCAAAAGTTTTTATAAAATATGGCTGTTTTTTACTTATATATCCTAATAAATGGCATGATTATAATAAATAATTAATAACTTTGCATGAATGTAATTTTTTATTTATTATGAACATAGCATTGATCGGTTACGGCAAGATGGGCCACATGGTAGAGTCCATCGCGAAAGCACGTGGCCACAGTATAGTAAGCATTATAGACGTTGATAATCTTTCCGACTTTGACAGTGAGGCGTTCGCCTCTGCCGATGTGGCGATAGAGTTCACCAATCCCACCGCCGCCTACGACAATTATCTGAGGGCGTTCAGGCACAACGTAAAGGTGGTGAGCGGCTCCACGGGATGGATGAAGGAGCATGGCGACGACGTGCGGCGTCTGTGTACGGAAGGCGGGCACACCCTTTTCTGGGCAAGCAATTTCTCTGTCGGTGTGGCGATATTCTCTGCCGTGAACAGGTATCTGGCGAAGATAATGAACGGTTTCCCGCAATATGACGTGCGTATGAGCGAGACACATCATGTCCATAAGCTCGATGCGCCGTCGGGCACAGCCATCACTCTTGCCGAGGAAATAACCGAACGGCTCGACCGTAAGAGCGGCTGGACGAAGGGACGGCAGCTCCACGCCGACGGCACTGAGGACGGCACGAACGATGTGGACGCCTCGCTGCTTCCCATAGAAAGCCTCCGTCGCGACGAGGTTCCGGGAATACATTCGGTCATATATGACAGTCCTGCCGACTGCATCACGATAACCCACGACGCCCACTCGCGTGAAGGGTTCGCCCTCGGGGCTGTCCTTGCGGCGGAATACACCAAAGACCACACAGGTCTTCTCACCACCGCCGACCTGTTCAAGTTCTGATATGGCGGTGCGGAGATGCCATAATTATAGCAAAACATCAAAACATATAAGAAGCAATGATTGATAAGGAAAAAGAAAGAATAAACATGAAGGTGCAGTGGATAAAGTTCACTGCCGTTGCCATTCTTTATCTGCTGTTCCTCTATTGGGTGGGAAGCTGGTGGGGACTGTTGGTCCTTCCGTTCATCTTTGATGTGTATATAACGAAGAAAATACGCTGGCAGTGGTGGCGGTATGCCGACCGTCCCGTGCGCTTCATCATGTCATGGGTAGACGCTCTTGTCTTTGCTCTCGTGGCTGTATATTTCATCAACCTGTTCTTCTTTCAGAATTACGTCATCCCTTCAAGCTCTCTCGAGAAATCGCTTCTCACGGGCGACTATCTCTTCGTGAGCAAGATAAGCTACGGTCCGCGCAAGCCGAACACCCCGCTTACCATGCCTCTCACCCAGCATACGCTTCCGGTGCTCAACTGCAAGTCGTACATAGAGTGGCCGCAGTGGGGCTACGACCGTGCACCGGGACTGGGCAAGGTGAAGCTCAACGACATTGTCGTGTTCAACTATCCTGCCGGCGACTCGCTCTGCACAGCCGAACAGTGGCAGGCGCAGGACTTCTATCAGATGGTATATTCGTTCGGTCACCAGATATATCAGGAGCAATACCCTGACCCTGTGGACTACAGGAACCTCGACGCATCGGCACGTCTCAAGTTCTTCGACTACATCTACTCCATCGGCAGACGCTATATCGCGGAGAATCCGCAGCTTTACGGAGAGGTGGCATCGCGTCCGGTGGACCGCCGCGAGAACTATGTGAAGCGTTGTGTGGGACTTCCCGGACAGACTATACAGATAAAGAACCGCATAGTATATGTGGACGGCAAGCCCAACAAGGAACCCGACAACGTGCAGTACACATATTATGTGAAGCTGAAGACATCCTTACCGGATGACCTCATGAAGCAGCTCGGCATCTCGATGGAAGACCTCATGAGTCTCAACGAGCGCGGTTATCTGCCTCTCACGGCACGAGCCGCCCGCATACTGAAGTCGCGCCGCGACATCGTAGAGAGCATCACGCTCAACACCGACGCCACCACCGAGGACATATATCCGCTGAACGGAGCCACGGGATGGACGCGCGACAACTACGGTCCGGTGTGGATACCGAAGAAAGGAGCCACCATCAACCTGACGCTCGACAACATCGCGATATACGAGAGACCCATACGTGTGTATGAGGGTCACGACCTTAAGATATCCAACGGCAGCATATACATCGACGGAAAGCTCGCCAAGACCTACACGTTCGGCATGGACTACTACTGGATGATGGGCGACAACCGCCACAACTCGCTCGACTCACGCTACTGGGGATTCGTTCCTGAAGACCACATCGTGGGCAAGCCGATATTCATCTGGTGGTCGAGCGACCCCGACCGTCACGGTCTCGGAGGCATACGGTGGAACCGTCTGTTCCGCTTTGTGGACAATATAAAATAAGGTGGAAGTATTCCAGGGCACGTCATCATAACATGTCGCAGGCATTGATATCATCAGCTTACTTCGGTCCGGTGCAGTGGTTTCAGAAGCTGCACCGCTATGACCGGTGTCTGATAGAACGCTACGACAACTACGTGAAGCAGACCTACCGCAACCGTTGCGTGATAGCCGCGACGGGAGGACCGCAGACCCTTACGGTGCCCATAGAGCGTTATGATGGCAGCAAATGCCTTATGCGCGACATCCGGATAAGCGACCACGGCGCGTGGCGGCACGTTCACTGGAACGCTATAGTGTCGTCCTACGGCGAGAGTCCGTTTTTCGACTATTACGCCGACGACATCCTGCCTTTCTTCGAACGCCGTTGGAAGTATCTGTACGATTTCAATCTCGACATAACCCACACCGTATGCTCTCTTCTCGACATACGTCCTGTCATAGAGCCCACCTCTGACTATATCCGGACAGAAGACGTCGCGGCAGACGATTTCCGCGACGCCATCCGTCCGAAACACCCTTTGCCTGACGCGGCGTTCGAGCCTCGCCCTTACTATCAGGTGTATTCCCGCAAACACGGATTCCTCCCCAACCTCAGCATTCTCGACCTCCTGTTCAACGAAGGACCTGAAGGCATATTCCTGCTTTGACGTTCAGTTATGTTTTTTTACACTTTCATTTACATATAAACAATATATGTTAAATGATGGTATACTGAAAGTGAGGTTTTCGTATATATTTGTTACCTTTACGATACGTTGAACACTAAAACACCATTACAATATGAAAATCAAGCATTTGAAAGTATCTGCCATTGTCATGACCGGGTGTCTGGTGGCAAGTTCGTGTGTCGGCTCTTTCCAGCTCACCCATAAGCTGGCTATGTGGAACACAAGGGCAACCGACACAAAGTTCCTCAATGAGATAATATTCCTGCTCATCAGCCCCGCCTACGCGGTGTGCGGAGTAGTCGACGCGCTCGTGATAAACTCGATGGAGTTCTGGTCCGGCTCCAATCCTCTTGCCAAGAACGAGGGCAAGACGCAGAATGTGATGGGGCAGGACGGAAGGTATTATGCCGTCACAACGCTCAAGAACGGGTATGAGATAAAGAAGCCTGACGGTGAGATAATGAAGTTCCTGTATGACAACAAGACCGATTCGTGGTCGCAGGTTGTCGACGGCAAGACCACGGAGATATTCCGTTTCAACGACGACGGCACCATACAGGCGTCATTGCCCGACGGAGGCAACATCACCGTATCGCCCGACGCGGCAGGTCTTTTCGAGACGCGCATGGCGACAGGAGGCGGCACTTTGTGGGCGCTCAGGTGACAACGGACAGCGCGTATGCATCGAAATAGCGGAAGGGACATATCTCCTTGGCGCGGCTGATTAGCCGGGAGATGTGTCCCTTCCGTGTTCTTATCCCTGCTGTCGGGTTTTTTCTTCCCGTTATGAGATTCCGGTGCGGCAGTCAGGCGATTCGCGTTCTCCGCATGTCAGCGGCTGTGCGCCGGACTGTCGCGCGGCATGCGGCTGTCATTTCTTGCGCGGGCGGCGGCGTGCCCATCCTTCCTCGCTGAAGTCAGGCTCCTCGCCCACGAGCTTTATGTCGGGATTGTCGATGAACTGCCTCCAGTCGTCCTTGCGTCCGCTCTCCCTGAACGGCTTCGCGTCAGCCGCCCTGTTGCGTTTCTTCGATTTCTTCTCATATCTGCCGAAGTCGTCGCGGCTGTCGTCCTTTTTCGTCCGTCTGTCGCTCCGTTTGCGGTCGTCGGCGTCGTTGCATCTCACGGTGCGTCCCCTGTACTGCCTTCCGTCGAGAGCCCTCATCACCTTCGCCGCGTCCTCCTCCGGCACCTCTATGTATGAGAACTTGCCGAGCAGGTCGATGTGTCCCACCTCCTGGTGTCCGCGCATGTTCTTGTTCAGAAACTGCATCACCTCTCCCGGATAGAACCCGTCGTCCTTGCCCAGATTGATGAAAAGCCTGCGGTAGCCGTTCTCCGCCTTTCTCTGTCCGCGCGTTCTCGCCTTCTTTCCGTCCTTGCGCGCCTCGCCTTTCCTCGCGCGCTCGGTGGAAGGCTTCACTATCTCGGGCGCGTCGGCATAGTAGGCGAGGAACCGTCCGAACTCCAGACTCACTATCTTCTTCAGTATGTCCTCCTTGTCCACATACTCGAAGTGCCTGTTTATGTCTTCCATGAACGGAGCTATCTCCTCCTCGTTCACGTCCACCTTCTCTATCTCGTCTATCGCCTTGTAGAGCTGTTTGGTGCATATCTCCTTTGGCGAAGGCAGGTCTCCGTCCACGAAACTCTTGCCTATGACCTTCTCTATGGCTTTCACCTTGTGGCGTTCGCGCGTGTGTATGATGCTGATGGACGTACCCTTCTTTCCGGCTCTTCCCGTTCTGCCGCTGCGGTGGGTGTAGCTCTCGATGTCGTCGGGCAGTCCGTAGTTGATGACGTGCGTCAGGTCGTCCACGTCGAGTCCGCGTGCCGCCACGTCGGTAGCCACGAGCAGCTGTGTGAGATGCTGTCTGAACTTCTGCATGGTGAGGTCGCGCTGCTGCTGCGAGAGGTCGCCGTGTAGCGACTCCGCGTTATATCCGTCGCGTATCAGCTTGTCTGCCACCTCCTGCGTCTCCACCTTCGTGCGGCAGAATATTATGGCGAAGATGCGCGGGTAATAGTCTACTATGCGTTTGAGAGCCAGATATTTGTCCTTGGCGTTCACCATATAGTATATGTGGTTCACGTTTTCCGCCCCCTCGTTGCGCGAGCCCACCACAATCTCCTTGTGGTCGTGGAGATAGTTGAGGGCTATCTTCTCAATCTCCCTGCTCATTGTCGCCGAGAAGAGCAGCGTGTTGCGGTCTTGTGGAACACCCTCGAATATCTCGTTTATACTGTCCGAGAAGCCCATGTTGAGCATCTCGTCCGCCTCGTCGAGCACCACGTTCCTCACGTTGTCGAGGTTTGCCGCGCCCCGGTTCATCAGGTCTATGAGCCGTCCGGGCGTAGCCACTATTATCTGCGCCCCGTGCTTGAGGGCATGTATCTGGTTTATTATGGACGTGCCGCCATACACCGCCACGATGTTTATACCTTTGATATACTTGGCGAAACTCTTCAGGTCGTCGGCTATTTGCAGGCACAGCTCGCGTGTGGGACTCAGAATGAGAGCCTGCGTGGTGCGGTCTGAGGCATCGGTGCGTTGCAGCAGCGGGATGCCGAAAGCGGCGGTCTTGCCTGTTCCGGTCTGTGCGAGGGCTATCACATCGTTACCGTTTCCGAGCAAAAAAGGAATCACTTCTTCCTGTACAGGCATCGGGTGCTCAAATCCGAGTTCTGTGATGGCGCGGCGTATATCCTCGCTTACGCCCAATTCTTCAAATGTTTTCAATGCTGTTGTGTTTGTGAATGAAATAAGTGGAATGTCCGTGCGATAATGTCGCACGTAAGAGTCTGGTCTTTATCCCGAATCCGGCTGCAAAGTTAAGACAAAAGAGATATAATACAAAATTTATTCACTTGTTTTATTGTATATATCAAAATAATTCTTATCTTTGTCGCGATGCGTCCATGAGAGGGATGCGGCGACTTCAGACAATCACAATAACGGGATTCATGCACATAGGAGTTTTCTGCTCGGCGAACACCGGTATAGACAGCGGTTTTTTCGACCTCACGCGCCGTTTCGGCGAGTGGATCGGAAGCGAGGGGCACACGCTGGTGTTCGGCGGATGCAATCTCGGACTGATGGAATGTGTGGCTCGCGCGGTGCATGCGTCGGGAGGACTGTGCGTAGGAGCCGTGCCGACGATAGTGGAGAAGGGCGGACGCACATCAGACTTTGTCGATGTGAAGATATTGTGCGACAGTCTGAGCGACCGTAAGGACATAATGCTTGCCAAGAGCGACGTGCTGGTGGCGTTGCCGGGAGGCGTGGGCACGCTCGACGAGATATTCACCGTCGTCGCCTCAGCGTCGATAGGCTACCACAGCAAGCCTGTCATTCTCTACAACATGAAGGGCTTCTGGAATCCGCTTCTCGACATGCTCGCAGCCATGAGAGAGGCAGGCATGATGCGCGACGGCTTCGAGAGACAGTTGCTCGTGGCGTCCTCGCATGATGAGCTTGTGGAGACGCTCTCGCGCATGGGATGAGGATGCCCTGCACTATGCTCCGCGCTCTCAGGGCGGAAAGCCTCCTGCATGAGGCATACTGCCAGCCTGCGGATGCTGCGTCAGGATGTTCCAATGTGTCGGGACGCGCATTTCAATACCGCGTTACTGATGAGTTTAATCGCTTGAGATATATAATGATAAACCTTTGGATAATAGATTTATTTTTAAATTTATTAGAAACGTAGACAGAAGTGGGCTGTGAAGCCCGATATGGTAATATGATTAGTAATGTTAATGATCATGTAGAATGTCTGTTGCGCGTGATGCGCAGCAGACGCTTTTTTATGTCCTGACATGCCGCACTGCCGCCGACGCTGGCGTGTAAAGCTGTGCCTGACCATGCGTAGCCGCTCACTTTCTGTCCCTCCTCATCCTCACCGCGTGCCGGAGCCGTCCGGCATGGTTTCCGCGTTTGCCTGCGGTGCGGTGTAACGCATAAGGAGAAGGCGCGTGACCGGATGACGTATGCTTGTCGGAAGACGGATGAATGGCAGACCGTAAGATATGAAAACGGCTATGGCTCCGTGATTGCACCTTCGCGACAAAGACACTATCCTATGCGAACAACCGTACAGTCTCTTCTCCATATAAATCCTCCTCCCGCTCATTCTCCGCTCTTCTGCCGCAAATGCGCCATTCTCGGGCGTTTCGGCTATCTGCCTGTCATTCAGCCGCTTGCAGTCTTTCGCCTTCCGCCACCGTCTTTTCAGTGTCGCCAAACGGGCTTTTCCGTCCTGCCATAGAGCCTCTTTCGTGCCGTGGAAGAGCCTTTGCCGCATGCCGGAAGAGCCCGTCAGGCATGCCGGAAGAGCAGTCTGTGCGCTGTGTCGCATCCTTTTCGTCCTGCCGGTTGGATGAAAACGGAGCCGCCGCGCCTTCTCCGCCATGTCGCGACACCGTGTCCGTGCCTTCTCCGTCTCTCTTTTGCAGATTTGCATTGTCAAAAATTTTTACTTGGCGTATTCGCTTTCATTCATTTCCGTCGTCCCTCTGCCGCTCCGCAGTTGCGCCATAACGCCTTCACCTTCTCTTTTTCACGGTTTCACCGCTGCCGGTCCGCTGTCGCGCGCTTATTCCGCATCCACTTTTTTGCAGAGGCTCTGTTTTCATAACACATTGGTTTTCAAGCGGGTTGTTGCCGTCTTACCGCGCCCGCAATCCACTTTTTGTTTTTGTGCGCTTTTTTATGATTCTTTTAATCGATAAATTTGCGATGGTTAATTCATGAACGTACCTAAACAAAACAAAACGTGATAATCTGTATGAAAAAAGCAAAATCTTTCATTCTCACATTATTGGTTTCGTTGCTGTCTACGGTGATGTACGCGCAGGAGTTCGTATGCTCCGGCACGGTCGTTGACGAACAGGGCGAGCCGATAATCGGAGCGTCTGTATTCCTGAAAGGAAGCAAGAACGGAGTGTTCTCCGACATAAAAGGAGAGTTCAGGTTGGAAAACGTGGCTGAGGGAAGCCCCATCACCATCTCGTATATAGGATGCAAGACAGTCGAGACGAAGGCGGCTGCGGGCATGCGCGTGGTGATGCGCGAGGACAACGAGATGCTCGGAGAGGTTGTCGTCGTGGGCTACGGAGTGCAGAAGAAGAGCGTCGTCACGGCGTCGATAGCCAAGGTGTCGTCAGACGAGCTTGCCGCCACCGCGCCGGTGCGTATGGACAATGCGCTGAAAGGTCTGGCGGCGGGCGTCACTGTCACCTCGTCGTCGGGTCAGCCCGGTGCGGCTGCGCGTATAAGGGTGCGCGGCATAGGCACCATCAACAACTCCGACCCGCTGTATATTGTTGACGGCATGCCCATCGAGGGCGGTCTCGACTATGTCAATCCTAGCGACATCGAGAGCATCGAGGTGCTCAAGGACGCCGCCTCGGGAGCCATCTACGGTGCCCGCGCGGCAAACGGAGTGGTGCTCGTGACCACAAAGTCGGGAAAGAAAGGCAAGGTTAAGGTGAACTACAACTTCTCTTACGGATGGCAGAGCAAATGGCGCAAGCGCGACGTTCTCAACGCCACGGAGTATGCCGTGATGATGAACGAGGGCTACATCAACGCCGGCATGAAGCCGCTCTATGCCGACCCGTACCATCTGAAGGACGCCATGGGCAATCAGGTGACCGACGGAACCGACTGGCAGGACGCCGTTTTCAACGACAACGCGCCGGTGATGAACCACGACCTTACCGTGAGCGGAGCCACCGACAAGGTGAACTATTACCTCTCTCTGGGCTACTACACGCAGGAGGGCATCGTGGGCGGCAACTTCGACCGTTCCAACTATCAGCGTCTCTCGCTGCGCAGCAACACGCGCTACAACGTGCTCGACCTGTCGAAGGAGCGCAAGCCGCTCAACAAGATAGACATCATCGTGAACCTGTCTTACGCGCGCATCAAGTCGAAAGGCATTGATACCAACTCGCAGTGGGGCTCTCCTCTCGGGTCGGCTCTCGCCCTCTCGCCTGTCCTCACGCCCACTCTTACGGGCGAGGCTGCCGACGCACAGGACAAGTTCTACCGTCAGACACAGCCCGACTATCCCGGTCCGATACTCTCGCCCCGGGGCAATCCTTACACCATAGCAGGCACGACATACAACGAGATGGTCAATCCGCTGGCGGCGCTCTCGCTGCCCGGAGCGCAGAACTGGAGCCATAAGTTAGTCGCCAACTTCGCAGCCGAGATGCAGATATGGGACGGTCTGAGGAAGATTTTCTCCAAAGCGGGCGACTATGTGCTGAAATATCGTGTGGGCAACCGCAACGGATTCAGTCAGGGCATAGGCTCGGTGACATTCCATATTGACAACTCTCTCGTTGACTACGGCATGTATTTCACAATGCTTGACGGCAAGAAGTGGCGCATCGCGAAGGAGGAACAGGGGCATCTCGGATGCGGAGAGCCTGGCACGGACGGACTCGGATGGTACTCAGCCGCGCCTGACGAGAAGCACGGCACGGCTCTGTATGACGACGTGATAACGTTCTCCTCCGACGGCACATATACCTACAGCCCTGGTGCCGACGGGATGGTGTATGCCAACAAAGGCTGTACGCGGCTGCCCGGAAATCCCGGCGACGGCAACGACTTCAATTCTCCGGCAAAGGAACAGACCTCACACTACACCATAGAAGGACGCGGCAACGACGTGTATCTCGTGCTGGACGACAAGACATTGTTCCCTTACGTGTCGGACGACAGTCAGTATGACAAGCCGGCGTTCCGCATAGAGAGCGTCACTGGCTCGAAACTCGTGCTTGTCTACGACAACGGTTCCATAGCATGGCACTATGTGTTAACGAGCAAGGATGAGGTGAAGGGATTCGACGGATTCGATGCTGACAGCGAGTTCAACATGTTCAAGGGATGCACGTTCACCAACGAGTTCTATTATGCTCCGGGCTGGAACCAGATTGCCGATCCGGCTCTTACGGCTGACGGCAACTCCTATACGGTGAGTCTGCCCGAGGCTACAAGCGACACATGGCAGGCTCAGGTGAAGTTCCTCACAGACATGAGAACAAGCGCGGCGTCGCATTATGACTTCAGCTGCAAGCTCATGTCGAACACCGACCATAACAATGTGACCGTGAAACTCGTGAAGACCGGCGATGACGCAACGTATTATTTCCAGGAGACAGTCAGCCTTAAGGCTTATGAGGAATATGTGTTCTACAAGAGCGACATGCCCGGAATAGACATGGACAAGGTCTCTCTGGTGCTCGATTTCGGCGGTAACGCGGCGAATACTCAGGTCACCGTGAGCGGCATAGTGCTTAAAGACCACGCCAACGACGACGGTACAGTAGTGCCGGTGGAGGATGAGGACAAGACGGTTTATACCTATGATTCTGCCGACAACCTGTGGAAGGTGGGCGTGGACGATAAGAACGATTACTCCACTGAGTTCTTCTACGCTCCCGGATGGACGCAGATAGCCGACCCGGGATTCGCAAAGGAAGGAGGTACTTATACCGTGACACTGCCGTCGGCGACGTCTGATCAGTGGCAGGCTCAGGTGAAGATAAAGACCGGAATAGCGGCTGAGGCTGACGCGGCTTACGATTTCTGCTGTACGCTGATGTCCGACAAGGAACTAAAGGGGGCTACGGTGAAGCTTACAGACGGTGACGACGATGCCGACAACTTCTTCTTCACGGAGCGTGCCGACCTCGTTCCTTATGAGGAATATGTGCTGAAGGTTCCGGCGGCAAAGCTCGCGAAGGGCGCGTCCAAGGGGCTTATGCTTGTCCTGGACTTCGGCGGATGCAAGGAGAACACCACGGTTAAGGTAAGCGGCATCGTGTTGCAGAAGACTGCGGAATGACGATAATCAACCTTTCTTATAATGTATTTGGCGAACTGTCGTTGCGGGAGCGTACTTCCGTTTTTCAGAGACTGACTGTCAGACGGCACTCCGTTTCAAGCGTGAATGCGGAAGTCCGGCTCCTGCAACACAGCTTTTTCACTTAAAACAGATTGCGCCAGGCAATATGAGGGCAGGCTCTCATTGCGTCCACTCGCACTGTTTTAATAATAAATAGAGGACGGTTGAAATAAATATACTATAACTTACGTTTATAAAAAAGAGAACAATGAAGACCAGAATGATATTGAGTTTGTTTATTGCAGCGGCTGTGGGGATGGCGTCCTGCGGCGATGACAGGGAGACGGTTTATGCGCCTGACAACGTACAGGTGGATTTGTCGGTGACTGAGAAAGACCTTTCCGCGGATGCAGCGACGTTTTCCGTGGACGTGAAGGCTGCCCGCGAGTTCGCCGCCTATTCCACCGCTGACTGGCTGAAGGTGACGCCTGAAGGGTCGGTAAAGAAGAATGAGACTCTTACCGTTGCGGTGCAGGAGAATGCGGACAACTCCGGACGCAGCGGTGAGGTGGTTGTGTGGAGCGGCGGAACACGCCGTTCTGTCAAGGTGAATCAGGCGGAAAAGCGGTCGGAGACCGACATCGTGGCTCCTGAAGGATACTCGCTTGTATGGAACGACGAGTTCGACGGCACCGAGCTTGGCAGCGACTGGACTTTCGAGATTGCCGGTCCGGGATTCGTGAACAATGAGTTGCAGAACTACGTAAAGGGCAAGGATGTGGCTGAGGTGTCCGACGGGACATTGAAGATACACCTTCATAAGGACGGCAGCGACATCAGGTCGGCGCGCATCTATGCCAAACGCAGTCAGGGATGGAGGTACGGTTACATCGAGGCAAGCATCAGGTTGCCCGAAGGAAAAGGCACATGGCCCGCGTTCTGGATGATGCCTGTCAACTTCAAGACATGGCCCGGAGACGGTGAGATAGACATAATGGAATCAGTGGGATATGACCCCGGGGTCGTGGTATCTACAATCCACTGCAACAAATACAACAACGGCGGCACGCCGACAGAGAGCGCACGCACTTCCGTATCGGACGCTTACACCGCCTTCCACAGGTATGCCGTGGAGTGGACATCGGACAGGATGGTGTTCTATGTGGACGGAAAGCGGCTGCTTACTTACAACAACGACGGCACGGGTAAGGACGCCTGGCCCTTCGACTCACCGTTCTATGTGATACTCAACCTTGCGTGGGGCGGCACGTGGGGCGGTCTTCAGGGTGTTGACGAAAGCTGTCTGCCGGCGACGATGGAGGTTGATTATGTCAGGGTTTTCCAAAAGTGATATAATAAGGAGAATGGTTAAGGTGAAGCCGCCTGCGTCCGTCATACCGTGTGATACATTCCGCAAGTATGCCGCTCACGGGTGGCTTTCTCCGTAAAATACAGGTTAATGCGAAGAATTATTGTTTTTCTGATGCTCTGCACCGCCACTCTCGCAGTGTCGGCGACAGGGCGTTTCGTGCGTGTCGAGGGTGAGAATCTGGTCAGAGCCGACGGTTCGAGACTGTATATCACCGGAACCAATCTCGGCAACTGGCTCAATCCGGAAGGCTATATGTTCGGTTTCAGCAAGACAAACAGCGGTTGGATGATTGACATCATGCTCAGACAGATGGTCGGACCGGACGAGACGGCTGCGTTCTGGAAGGCGTTCAAGGACAGCTACATCACCCGTGACGACATCCGGTTCATAGCTTCCACGGGCGCCAACACCGTACGGCTGCCGTTCAATTACAAGCTTTTCACCGATGAGGACTATATGGGGCTTTCCTCGGCTCAGGACGGTTTTGCCAGAGTCGACAGCCTTGTCTCATGGTGTAGGGATTACGGTCTTTATCTGATACTTGACATGCACGACTGTCCCGGAGGCCAGACCGGCGACAACATAGACGACAGCTATGGCTACCCATGGCTTTTTGAGAGTGACACAAGCCGTCGGCAATTCATCAGGATATGGTGTGACATAGCGTCGCGATATAAGGATGAGCCCGTCATTCTCGGCTATGAGCTGATGAATGAGCCTATAGCCCACTTCTTTGAAAACAAGGATGAACTGAACGAAAAGCTCGAGCCGTTGTACAGACAGACGGTGAACGCCATACGGAAGATAGATTCCAATCATGTGATATTGCTCGGAGGAGCGCAGTGGAACAGTGTTTTCTCGGTATTCTCCGACTGGAAGTTTGATGCGAATATCATGTACACATGCCATCGCTACGGCGGTCCGGCAACGGCAGAGGCTATAAAGGACTACATTGAGTTCCGCGACCGGACCGGTCTGCCTATGTATATGGGAGAGTTGGGTCACAACACCGATGAGTGGCAGGCGGATTTTGTGAATGTCCTGAGAAGCAATAATATAGGATATACGTTCTGGCCTTACAAGAAGGTTGACGGTTCCTGCATGAGTGCTGTCGTGCGCCCTGAGGGTTGGGACAGTGTTGTGGTGAGGTTCTCCGAGTCCGTACGCACAACTTATGCCGATATGCGCAAGGCGCGTCCTGCACAGGATGAGGCACTCCGTATACTAAGGCAATACATTGAGAATGTGAAGTTCGCCAATTGCCGTCCGCAGTACTCATACATAAAATCAACCGGACTGAGAGCCGGATGACATGAATGTGGCATTGGCGGGCATTCATTCCAATATGGGTCGGTGCGTGTTTCAATATGAATATATGTGTGTTTAAAAAAATATATTGGCAGATAATAAAACATAATGATCTGATAAATGAAGAATATAATGAACAAGACAATCATGACGGTAGCCCTTGCCGCCCTCACGGCAACGGCAGCACTGGCACAGTCGCTTCCTGTTTATCTCGACGCGACAAAGCCAATCGAACAGCGTGTTGAGGATGCTCTGAAGCGTATGACGCTTGATGAGAAGATCGCGGTGATACACGCGCAGAGTAAGTTCAGCTCACCCGGAGTGCCCCGGATGGGCATTCCTGAGTTCTGGACAGATGATGGTCCCCACGGTGTGCGTCCCGACGTGCTTTGGGACGAATGGGAACAGGCAGGACAGACAAACGATTCCTGCGTGGCGTTTCCGGCGCTAACGTGTCTCGCTGCCACATGGAATCCGCAGCTGGCAAGGGCATACGGCAGGGCGTTGGGTGAAGAGGCACGCTACCGTGGCAAGGATATGATACTCGGACCTGGCGTGAACATACTGCGCACACCGCTCGGAGGACGCAACTTCGAGTACATGGGCGAGGACCCTTATCTCACATCGCGCATGGTGGTGCCTTACGTTCAGGGACTCCAGTCGAATGGTGTCGCCGCGTGTGTGAAGCATTTCGCAATGAACAACGATGAGGAATACCGCCATCAGGTGAACGTGACGGTGGACGACCGCGCCCTTTATGAGATATATCTTCCGGCGTTCAAGGCTGCCGTAACCGAAGGTCACGCATGGGGACTCATGGGAGCTTACAATCTCTACAAGAACCAGCACAACTGCCACAACAGGTATCTGCTTTACGACATCCTTAAAGGCGAGTGGGGCTTCGACGGTGTTGTGGTGTCAGACTGGGGCGGAGCGCACGACACGCGGCAGGCTGTCGAGAACGGACTTGACATGGAGTTCGGCACCTGGACAGACGGTCTCTCTTTCGGAACATCCAATGCCTACGACAATTACTGTCTCGCACAGCCATACCGTGAGCTGATAAAGAAGGGAGAATATACCACAAAAGAGCTCGACGACAAGGTGCGGCGCGTGTTGCGTCTGTTCTTCCGCACCACGATGAACAGCAGCCGCGGCTATGGCTCGATGAACTCTGAGGCACACTATTCCACCGCCCGCAGCATAGCGGACGAGGGCATCGTGCTCCTAAAGAACGACGGCGGACTGCTGCCTCTCGACACTACGAAGGCGCAGCGGGTGCTTGTCGTCGGTGAGAACGCCATAAAGATGATGACCGTCGGAGGCGGAAGCTCCTCGCTGAAGGCGCAGCGTGAGACGCTCCCGATAGAGGGAATGCGCAATTGTCTCGGCGACAAGATAAGGATAGATTATGCCCGTGGATATGTGGGCGACACCATTGGCGAGTACAACGGAGTCGTTGCCAAGCAGAGGCTTTACGAGCCCCGCACTGCCCATGAACTTATAGCTGAGGCGGTGGAGAAGGCAAAGGACGCCGACTGCGTGGTGTTCTTCGGCGGTCTTAATAAAAGTGACTATCAGGATGCGGAGGGTCATGACCGCAAGGAATACGGTCTTCCGTATGGTCAGGACCGCTTGGTTGAGGTTCTTGCCGCCGTCAACAGGAACATAGTGTTCGTAAACATATCGGGCAACCCGGTCGCCATGCCGTGGCGCAACAAGGTGAAGTCCATCGTGCAGGGATGGTTCCTCGGTTCCACGGCGGGCGAGGCTGTTGCCGACATACTTACCGGCCGTGCCAACCCTTCGGGCAAACTGCCTTACACATGGTGGCAGAAGCTCGGTGATGTTGCCGCACACAAGCTCGGCACTTACCCCGGCACATGGCGCGACGGAGGCAAGATCATTGACGAGGAATATAAGGAAGGCATCTTCGTGGGCTACCGTTGGGCTGACAAGGAAGGCATAAAGCCGGTGTTCGCGTTCGGTCACGGTCTGAGCTACACCACTTTCAGGATAGGCAAGGCTACAGCCGACAAGACAAGACTCGCACAGGGCGACAGCATCACATTCACCGTCAGCGTGGAGAACACAGGCACAAGAGAAGGCTCGGAAGTGGTGCAGCTCTACGTGCGCGACTGCAAGTCGACACTCGTGCGACCCTATAAGGAGCTCAAGGCATTCAGTAAAGTGAGCCTCAAACCGGGCGAGAGGAAAGAGGTGAGACTCACCATCGGCACCGACGCCCTCAGCTTCTTCGACGACAAGGCTCACCGGTGGACGGCGGAGCCGGGCGATTTCGAGGCGTTGATAGGCAACTCCTCAGACAATCTCAAGCAGAAAGTGAGATTCGTGCTGATGTGACATCGTGAGGCGGCGGAGACCGTCTCAACGAGGCGGTGGCTAATCTTGACGAGAGCAACAGGGTGAAGGAGAAATACATCGGACTCTTCCTCCGCCAGTGCTCGTCTTACATCGACCGCATGGACTCGATGCGCGTGGACACGCTTTCGATGCTAAAGGCAAAGCGGTATGCCGACCTTTTGCAGACGGTGAAGAACCATAACTTCCGCGACCGTGAGCGCGACGAACTGCTGGAGATATTCGACTCCACGTTCATAGGGCTTTTCCCGACGTTTGTCGACGAGTTCAACATGCTGCTGCGTCCCGACTGCCGCATCGTGCCCGACGACATGTCGAGGCTCACCACAGGCATACGCATCTTCGCGCTCATACGCCTCGGCATAGACGACAGCTCGAAGATAGCCGAGTTCCTTCACTTCTCCGTCAACACCATCTACAACTACCGCGCCAAGATAAAGAACGGAGCCGCAGTCAGCCGCGACGAGTTCGAGGATTATGTCAGGGCTATCGGGCTGCCGACAGACTGACCGTCGGCACGATGAGGCTGCCGTGCGCGCCTTCAGAAAGCAACTTTATGAAATGACGACAGCCTGTGACGGAGAACGCCACAGGCTGTCGCTGTATAATGTGTGTATGTGTTCAGGCTCTGTCCCTCATGAGTCTCTCAGCCATGTCGCGTCCGAGCTGCCTGCACGCTGCGGCTGTCTCGGCGTTCAGGCTCTGGCATATGTCCACCGGAGTACCCACAGGCTCGAAGTGCAGATGCTTCTCGTTCCATTCTCCTATCTTCGCTACCGCCCTGCTTGCCCAGCCGTGGCTGCCGAACCATCCTATGTAGTGGTTCTTTATGTCGCGCCCGGCAAGCTCGGAGAGCAGCACGTCCATCTCGTGATAAAGTCCGGTGTTGTAGGTCGGCGCGCCCACGATGAGACCGCGGTAGCGGAACACGTCGGCGATGATATACGAGTGATGGGTCTTCGATACGTTGTGCACCACGATGTTCTTTATTCCCGCCTCGCTTGCCGCAGAGGCTATCAGCTCAGCCGCACGCTCCGTGTTGCCGTACATGGTACCGAAGCACAGCACGATGCCTTCGTCCGTCTCATACTTGCTCATGCGGTCGTACAGGTTCATGACACGGTCTATGTGCTCGTGCCATACAGGTCCGTGGGTGGAGCATATGTAGCTTATGTCCGACCCCTTCAGCTTCTTCAGCGCGTTCTGCACGGGTATGCCGTATTTTCCCACTATGTTGCTGTAGTAGCGCACCATCTCCTGCCAGAAGGCGTCGCAGTTTATCCTGTCGTCCGTCAGACCTCCGTTCAGCGCGCCGAAACATCCGAAGGCGTCGCCAGAGAACAGCGCGCCGGCTGTGATGTCGAGCGTCATCATCGTCTCGGGCCAGTGCACCATCGGTGTGAGGACGAACTTCAGGGTGTGCCTGCCGAGGCTCAGCGTGTCGCCGCTCTTTATCTCCATGGTGTTGGTGTCTATGCCGTAAAAGCCCTTGAGCATGTTGAAGGTCTTGTTGTTGCCTATCACCTTCACGTCGGGATAGTGCTGTCTGAGCAGCGAGAGCGCGCCGCTGTGGTCGGGCTCCATGTGGTTCACCACCAGATAGTCAACCTTCCTGTCGCCTATCACGTCGCGTATGTTTTCGATGAACTGTCCGAAGAATCCCACCTCGACGGTGTCTATGAGGCACACCTTCTCGTCGTCTATGAGATAGGAGTTGTATGACACTCCTGCAGGCAGCGGCCAAAGACCCTCGAAGAGGTGCTTGTTGCGGTCGTTCACGCCTACATAATAGATATTGTCTGTAATTAGTCTCATGTGTGTATTTCTCTTTTTTTATTGTTGCCTGTTGTTGTCCTGTTATGTCTCTTTCCTCATTCTCATGCCTGTCTCCCGGCTTATGCTGTTGCCGGTATGCGTGCAGCAGTCTGCCGCGAACTCCGCCGCGTGGCTCGCAATGCGCTCCCAGCATACCGTTCCGGGGCATTCCGTGAGGTCGCGGCGGGTAATGCCGTGGCGTATGAGGGCGTATATCATGCCTGCGTTGTAGTTGTCGCCCGCTCCTATGGTGCTCACCGTCTCCACCTGTCTCACGCCGAACGTCATCGGCACATCGCTGCCGGCGAACACCCGTACGGGTCTGTCGCCGTCGGTGCACACCAGTATGCGGCACAGCCGTGATATGTGTCTGCGGTATGCCTCCGCCGCGTCCGTGAGCCCGAACACCGTCTCTATGTCCTCGCTGCTTGCCCGCACTATGTCGGCAAGGCGCATGTTCTCCTCCATGTTATGCATGACATGGGGCAGGTCTGCCTTGTGTGCCGGACGGAAGTTCATGTCGTACACCGTTATCGCTCCGGCTCTGCGCGCCTCCTCGAGCAGCGGAGCCGTCATGTGGCGCGTGCCGGGACTCACGGCGTGAAACGAGCTGAGCAGCAGTATGTCGCCTTCGCCCATCGTCTTCGGACGTCCGTTGTAGGGCAGCGGAGCGTTGTCGCGGTAGAATGTGTAGGATGCGTTGTTGAGTGAGTCGAGCACTGCCAGCGACACGGTAGACCTCATTCCGTCAGCCCTTTCCACCTGCGTCACGTCCACGCCCTCCGCTTCGAGAAAGGCGAGCATGCGCCGTCCGGCATAGTCGTTGCCCGTTGCCGACACGAAAGACGTGCCCACACCCGCGCGTGCGAGCGACACAATGGCGTTGAGGGCAGAGCCTCCCGGCACGGCGTCCACGGGCTTGTCGTCCTTGAAAACGATGTCAAGAGCCATCTCGCCTGTCGCCGTCACTTTGCGTGCTTTGTCTTTTTCTGTCATCCTTACTTTATGTTGAACGGTCTGCACGTGCTCCGGCAGGCAAGCGGTATGGCTGCCGTGTGAAAATGCGGCAGTGCAGTTTTCTGTTTGCAAAGATAGTGAAAGGCGAGTGCAATGGCAAGAGAAAAGAAGAATTTCTTTTCATATTGCGCATTGCCGAGCCGCCTCCTGTCTTATTCAAAGATAGTGCAAACGAGAGGAATGAGAGCTTGCTATCAGATTCCCGAGTGCAGCTTATCTTATACAAAGATAGTGAAAGGCGAGTGCAATGGCAAGAGAAAAGAAGAATTTCTTTTCATATTGCAGGTTGCCTGGGCGGTTTGTGGCATATTTAAGTAGCTTGTTTTATTGGTGCTTCCTCCCTTGTGAGACGCAAGATTTTGCGTCTCTACTTTCCTTGCTTGCGGTTTATCAGTCACATTCCCTCAATCCTCGCGCTATGGCGTCCGCCCAGTAGAGACGCAAGATTTTGCGTCTCACGAGAAGGTAAGTACAATGTATATGTTTGATAAACCGCATGTAATAATCATATAGCTTACGTCTCCCGAGTGGATAAGCACAATGTATATGCACAATAAACGGCTTGTTTTATTGGTGTTTCCTGCTTGTGAGACGCAAGATTTTGCGTCTCTACTTTTCTTGCTTGCGTTTTTTCAGCCACGTCCCGTCAATCCCCACTCAATGGCGTCCGCCCAGTAGAGACGCAAGATTTTGCGTCTCACGAGAAGGTAAGTACAATGTATATGTTTGATAAACCGCATGTAACAATCATATCGCTTGCGTCCTACGAGAAAATACACGCAATATATATGCACAATAAACGGCTTGTTTTATTAGCATTCTCTGCTTGTGAGACGCAAGATTTTGCGTCTCTACTTTCCTTGTTTGCGGTTTTTCAGGCATGTCCCCTCAATCCCTGCATGCTGACACCACGGTGATGATGCCGGAAAATGGTGGCTGGCTCGTGCTGATGAAGTACTGCTGAATACTGTGGAAGTGCCGTTCACGCTTAACGCTTTTAACATATGTGGCATCTCTTTTTAACGTTCCGAGGTGTCGTTCCGCCTTTCCTGTCAGCTGCCGGACACCGATGAAATGGGCTGTTTTGCACGTACCGCCTTGCGACTGCCGGTATGTCACACCGCCGTTCTGCACGTGTTGTCTTGCAGTTATCACTCCGTTGTTCCACTGTTTTGCGGTCGCTGGCATGCCGATTGCGCTTTTTCGCGTTGCGGGAAAGGCTGTTCCGGTGTGCGATACAGGCTCTTCCGGTGTGCCGAAAAGCCCGTTTGGCGTCGCAGGAAAGCCTCTTTCGCGTGATGGCTGGCGTATGGCGGTATGGCTGAAGGTGCTGTCCGGGCAAGTGTTTTATGCTTATTCCGTTGATAATCAATGTGTTGATATACTATGATATAAAAACGGACATATTCCCGCTTTTCACGCTCCATAAATCAAAAATGAAAATCCTGCGAGGCGGCAAATGTTAAAATGGTACGGTGGATTGCTGCCGTATGTGCGCGACAGGATAATTATAAATGCATGTTGTCATCTTATTACGAGCGTCGTCATTAGCTCCGGAGCGAACGTTTCCTGCGCGACCTGCCGTATCATCTGCGGTGTCACGGCGTCGATATTGCGGAAAAGCCTTGCCACGTCCTTCTCCCATCCGTAGTGGAGGAAACTCTTCGCGAAGTCGATAGCGAAGTTCTCGCGGCTGTCGCACGCCACACCTATCTGTCCCTTTATCTGTTTCTTGGCAGCGTTGAGTTGTCTGTCGCTCAGCTGCGTGTCCGCCATGCGGTCGAGCTCCCGCCTTACGAGCCGCATGCACCGGTCGGTCTGGGCAGGGTCGCATCCGAAGTATACAGCCCACACACCGGTGTCGGAGTAGCTCGCCATGGAGCTTTCCACGGTGTAGACAAGCGCGTGCCGCTCGCGCAGAGTGAGGTTGAGGCGTGCCGTCATGCCCGGTCCGCCCATGATGTTGTTTAGCAGGTAGAGAGCCATACGGCGGCTGTCGTGTATGTCGTATGCCCGGTTGCCCGTCATGACATGTGCCAGATGCGTGTCCATGTGTATGGTTTTCCTTTCCGGACGGTATTCCGGCAGGCGTTGCAGGCGCATGTTTTCCGTGTCGGTCAGTGGCTGACGGGATGGTGCGGAGTCGTGTCCGGCGCGTTCGAGAGCCTTCACCAGACGGGTGAAGTCTATGTCTCCGTAGGCAAAGAAAATGGCGTTGTCGGGTCGGTAGAGGCGCGATGTGAACCGCCGCGCGTCGTCCGTGGTGTAGTTGCGGAGGCGTTCCGCCTGTCCCAGTATGTTGTGTCCGAGCGGGTGTCCGCAGAACACCATGTTCTCGAACTCGTCGTATATCAGTTCGGCAGGTGAGTCGTTGTAGCTCTCTATCTCCTCGCATATCACCTCCACCTCCTTGTCTATCTCGCTCTGAGGATAGGTGCTGTGGAACACTATGTCGGTGAGCAGGTCGGCGGCGCGTGTGATGTGGTCGCGCAGTACGGCTGCGTGATACACCGTGTCCTCCTTTCCTGTGAAGGCGTTGAGGTCGCCTCCCACGCTCTCGAGGCAGTTCAGTATGTGCCATGCCCGGCGTCTCGCTGTGCCCTTGAAGGTGATGTGCTCGCAGAAGTGGGCGAGTCCCTCCTCTCCCGGTGCCTCGTCGCGTGTGCCGGCGTTTATCGCATATCCGCAGTAAACCACCGGAGATGCCGACGGAAGGTGTATCACGCGCAGTCCGTCAGCCATTGTATGTGTGTTGTATTCCATATTGCTGCTTTGTAGTATCGTTGCCGTTGATGCAGCGCAAAATTAGTTATTTTAGTTCACACACCGCATGTTTTACATTAATTTTACATCCGCGCCGTCCCTGCCGTTACTCTCCGGACATGCCGTGAGCTGTGTTTTTCATCCTGTCAGTGAAATAAAAACACGCCGGTATTGCCGTCCGCCCACATTATTTTCATATCTTTGCATACAGATATTGATGATAAACACAATCCGTTTTTACATTAAGGCATGAACATAAGACATTTTTTAGGAACCTTACCGGTTCTGTTTCTGTGTTGCGTTGACTCACCGGCGCAGGTCGCGGCGGAGGTCGACGGATATCCGATGTCAAACTTCGCGCTTACGGTGAACGCATCGCAGGACGGCGGTTTCTTCGGAAAGATAATGCGCAATCCGGGTCGTATAGGCGAGTGGTTGCAGGACAAGGGCAGCGTGGAGTTCTTTGTCGATAAGGGAGGAAGGCGTCACCGCTTCTCCGGATTCAGGAAAAAGAATGTGATCCGCGCCTTTCCCTTTATAAGAAACACTTACCACGGGTCGCCCCTGACAAATGCGTCATTCAGCGTCACAGCCTTCTGTCCGCTCGCGGTGAACGACGGTCGCACGTCGGCTCTGCCGCTGCTGATGGTCGAGATGGAGTGTGCCAATAAGGGGAGGAAAGCCGACGAGTTCGATGTCGTGGCATTGCCTGCGGCAGACATGGCGCGCGGAATGTCGGCGGTGAGCCGTGAGGGATGTTCGGGAGCGGGCGACGGGCATGAGGTGGAGCTCACGGCTGACGTGCCCACATCGTGGGACGGGCGCGGGCTTCGGATGCATGTGAGGCTCGGACCAAGGGAGAGGCGCACGGTGAGAATACTTATGGCGTTCCATGACGACGGCTGGGTGAGCGCGCAGGACTTCTCCTCTCCCGCCGCACTGACGGCATACGGACGCGCCGTGTGGCAGGTTCTGAAGGACAAGACAGAGGGTTTCAGCCGTGCCATACCCGTCACCGGAGACGATGAAATCGACTATTATCTGCGCTGGTACATGGTGTCGGGCGTGTCGCTCACCAAATGGACACGCAACGGTGAGGTGGTGACGATGGGCTACCGCGAGCTCAACCAGCGTGACAGCTACTGGACATCATGGCTGCATCTTGTGATGTTCCGCGACCTCGAACGGCGCATGATTGAGGAGACGGTGGCGTTCCAGCAGCCCTCGGGAAAGATTCCCACCACCATACTCCCGCTTATAGAGCGCGACGACGACCTCGACATAAACGCTTTCTTCATACTGCGTGTGGCGCGTTTCTGGCAGGTGTATCACGAGCGGCACACCCTCCTGACTCACTGGCAGGCACTGAAAAAGGCGATGGAATGGCTCATTTCGCGAGATAAGGAGCACATCGGACTGCCCATGCAGGTGTCGTTCTGGGGCGACTGGAAGGACGTGCAGGGTGTCAGTGACCGCAAGTACTCGCCCTTCAGCTGCCTCATTTATATGGCGGCATTGAAGAAGATGAGGCTTATGGCGGAGGTGTGCGGCGACAAGGAGGCGGCAGATGAATATGAGGAGGCGTACGGCAGGGCATACCGGCGTGTGAACATGGACGTAGGGGAAGGCGGACTGTGGAACGGCGAATATTATTGTCAGATATGGCGCGACGGCAGTGTGAACAGCCGGTTGTTGCAGGACCAGACCGTAGGCATACTCTTCGGAGTGGTTCCCGACGACCGTGCGCAAAAGATTATCGGTGCCCTTAACGCGCGGAGCATGACTCCTTACGGTGTGGCGGAGACGTTCCCGTATTATGACGAGAGCTTCGGTTATCCTCCTGCCGTGTATCACAACGGCGCCGTGTGGCCCTGGGTGAGCTTCATGGACTGCTGGGCGAGAGTGAGGATGGGACGCAAGGCGGAGGCGATAGGGCTGGTGAAACGGGTAGGGAAAGCCGACCTTGTGGACTCGGGCGACTGGTCGCCCAACGAGCACATCAACAGTCTGACGGGCGAGAATCTCGGTTTCCACATACAGGGATGGAACGCCGGACTGTTCGGACTGGTGTATTTCGGACTGGTAAACACCGGTGTCATCGACTGACATACGCATACGTCGGATACCGGACAGGTATCCGACGTATGCGATTTATATTATTGTTGAGCGGCATACTGACGTTATGTTCGTGACGTACTCCGTGTTTTACCGTTTTTTTCTTATCTTTGCATAAAATAAGCTTCGGCTCGGCAGTATCAAGAATGGTAAAACTCCGTTTCCCCTTCTTGCTGTTGTGCTCGCCTCGCATTATCTTTGCACCTGTTTAAGGACAGTTTTTGTTCATATGTTATCATCTTTTTGCAAATTCGCAACATGACTGGCAGAAGGCTCATATATGTGTGTCTGGCACTCTTTCTTCATTTTTCCGCCATTCTTGCCGCACCCGGCGGACAAGAGAGACGGTCTGCTCCTGACAATCTGGAGCAGGCAAGGGCTTATCTGAGGAAGAGCGACTACAACAGTGCTCTGTCTATTCTGCTCCGCTATATACAGAAAGAGGAACACTCGAAGAGCGTCGACACACTCAATCTCATGAACGCATACTACAACGTGGGAGGCATCTATTCGGTGTATTCCAACTTCGCCCAGGCTCTCGACGTGTATGAGAAGGGCTATCGTCTCAGCCTTGTCTCGGGCAATTCGGGCATGCAGTTCAAGTTCCTGAACAACATGATAGGTGCCGGATGCAACATAGGCAACGCCGCATATGCCGAGCGTCTTAACGAGAAAGTGAAGGAACTGAAGGGCGTTCCGCGCGGTCAGCTGCTCTTTTATTACTGCTTCAATAAGGGTTTTATTGCAGGAATACGCGATGAAATGGATGAAAAGACGCGCTGGATGAACGAGGCTGTGGCGGTGGTGGACAGTTTCAGACTGCCGGGAGAGATGAAAATATATCCTTATTCGGAGGTATACCAGTGCTATGAGAGGCAGGGCAATCTGGATAAGGCACTCGAGGTGTTGCAGAAGTACGACTCGCTGGCACAGCTGAAGAACGAGGCTTACCTCTTCGCTGACTGCTACAAGGGCATGATGCGTGTCTATACGAAAATGGGAAACAAGGAAAAGGCTCTGTTCTATCAGAACGAGTTCTTCAGGTATACCGACTCGCTGCTCAACGTGAACGAGTTCTCCCAGATAAAGAACAGCTACCAGACGCATGAGAAAAAGCTCGACAGGCAGACCATAGACGAGCAGAAACGCACCATATTCTATCAGAACGCGGCTCTCGTCATGCTGCTTCTTGTGGTGGCGGTGGCATGCGCCGCGGTGGTGATGGTGTGGCGTCAGCGGCGCAAACTGCATGTGGCGTACGTGGCGTTGTTCGAGCGCAACAGAGAGCTTCTCGATATTGAGAGCCGCTACCGAGACATTGTCGACAGGCGGAAAACGTCCGGCGGGGATAGTGTGGCAGACATTGAGCGTCATGACAAAGCCTCCGCGACGGTGCCGAACTCCGAAGAACTGCTGCGCCGCATTGACGCCGTGATGGAGGACGAGGACACTTTCTGCAGTCCGGAATTCAGTCTCGCCGTGCTCGCAAGGCTCTCGGAGTCGAACACCAACTATGTGTCGCAGGTGATAAATACAACTTACAACAAGAATTTCCGTACTTTCCTGAACGAGCGTCGCATAAAGGTGGCGATGAAAAGGATGATGGACAGCGGACGCTACGGAGCGTACAGCATGCAGGGAATAGCCGAGAGCGTGGGCTACAAGTCGGCTTCAAACTTCATTGCGGCGTTCAAGAAAGTCACCGGAATGACCCCTTCATTATATCAGAAAATGCTTGGAAAATGAGCTTTTTGGTTTTTAATTTATGAATCAGAAAGCATTGTTTGGTGACCTTTTGTTAGTTTTTGCGGCTTTTACATACCTTTGTAAATGCGAAAACTAATTAAAAATGTCATTATGAGAAAACTTACTCTTGCTGTTTTATTGTTGTTGCCGGGGCTGCTCTCCTTTGCCGGGGACGTCACACAGCCGCAGGCTCTGAAAATCGCGCGGTCGTTTCTCCGTGATAATGCGGCGCAGATGAGGGCGCGGCAGAATGTCGGAAGCGATGACCTTAAACTGGTGTATACGGCTGGCGACACGAAAGGGCGCAGTTGTGTGTATGTGTTCAATGCCGGCAGCAACGCCGGATTCGTCCTCGTATCGGCTGAGGACAGGGCTGCGGAGGTGCTGGGCTACAGCGACACAGGCAGTTTCGACCTTGACAGGATGTCGCCTGAGATGCGCAACTGGATGGAAGGTTATGTGGACGAAATAACATATATAAGAGACAACAACGTTGAGACTGCGCCGCGGAAAAGCACGAACAGCGGCAAGAAAGTGGCTCCGCTGCTTGGCAACATAATGTGGGATCAGGGCGCGCCATATAATAATATGTGTCCTGACTACGACATAAGCTCCAAGTGTGCGACGGGATGTGTGGCGACGGCTATGGCTCAGGTGATGTACTATCACCGCTGGCCGGAGACCGGAAAGGGGTCTTACACTTATGCGCCGGCAATAATGGGAGGACGCACTCTTACGGCTGATTTCGGCTCGACCCATTATTCCTGGGACGACATGACGCCCAAGTACGACAGTAACAGCAGCGAAGCAGGCTGCGACGCTGTCGCCGAACTGATGCTGCATTGCGGCATATCGGTAAGCATGAACTACTCTTTGTCGAGCGGGGCGGGCAGTGATGTCATACCATACGCGCTGTTCAACTATTTCGATTATGACAAAGGTGTGGCATACCGGCAGCGGAGTAACTACAGCAGTGAGGAATGGCAGCAGATCATAGAGGACGAGATTGACAACGGACGACCCGTCATTGCCACCGGCCGTTCGTCCTCCGGCGGACACGCGTTCGTGTTCGACGGATATGACGAGAACGGATTCGTGCACGTCAACTGGGGCTGGAGCGGCATGAGCAACGGATATTTCCGCACGTCGGCTCTCAATCCTCCTTTGCAGGGAACGGGCGGTTCCGCCGGAGGATACAACTACGACCAGCAGATAATAACAGGCATCCAGCGTCCCAAGGAAAACTCATGTGAGGACGTGGAGCTTGTATCCACGGAGGGACTTGTGCCTGCGCAGAAGACGATAGACAACGGTGGAAGCACCGACATATCGCTCCGCGGAATGATATACAATGCCGGATGGAAGGCTTCTTCGTTCGAGTACGCCATGCTTCTTGCCGACGCACAGGGCTCTACGGTGGAGGTCTACCGCACCGACGCAGCCTACGAGCTTGAGGTGGGATACGGTTTTTACGGTCCGCTGACAGAGAACGTCAAGTTCGGAAAGCTCTCCGACGGTGACTATAAGCTTTATCCTGTATGCCGGCAGCACGGGTCTGACGGTGAGTGGAGTCGCATACGCGACGAGTATGTGGGCTATCCCAACTATCTCAACGTGAGTGTAAGCGGTGACAGGATAGCCTTCGCCTATCCCGACTATTTTGACCTCAGCATCGATGAAATGGACTCTCCGGCGGAGATTTACGCCGGTGTGCCGTCATGCACAAGGGCAACCGTGGTGAACGGAGGCGACGTCAACTATCTCGGAGACGTCATGGTGACTGTCTACGACAGTAAGACTCTCCGTCATGTAGCGTCGGGTTCGAAGTACAAGATAGACCTTGCCCCGGGCGCAAGTGCTGAAGTGGAGTTCCTTGATGTGATGAACCTGCCTGCAGGCGACTACAAACTTGCGGTGACAGACGATGACAACCGCATCATAAGCGCAATGCGCGAGGTGAGTGTGAAAGACGCTCCCGCACAAGCCGCAGTGCTCACAACGGCTGCCCAACTGTCTTTTGCCGACAACGAGAACGTGGACGCGCGCTCGATGAACATCACCGCCCGACTGAAGTGCGACAGCGGTGTGTTCGGCGGATATGTATATCTTTACATCTTCAACGAGAGCGGAGCGGTGATCCGCGGATGCCTTGACCCGCAGTATCTGATGCTTAAGAGCGGTGAGACAGCCGACGTTACGTTCAGCGGCGCGTTTGAGAACGGTGTGCCCGGAACGACATACGTCGCAGCCCTTTTGCTATACAACGGCTCTACTTACAGTTATATCAAACCGATGGAAAGCTCGACATGTGTCTTCAGACTTGCTCCGGAGACAACCGGAATAGACTCTGCCGTTGCCGGTGATACGGGAGTAAAAGTGAAGATATACGACATGAACGGCTGTCTCAGACCCGAGACCGACACCGAAACTCTACCCAAAGGCATGTATATAGTGAAGAAGGGAAATAGTGTAAGGAAAATTGTGAAATGACGGTCACTGTTTTGCCGCTACGCGGAGAAAAGGTAAAAGGGTAAAGAGATTAAAAAGGTAAAACTCTGATACTGGTTTTAATGCTATGCGGTAAAAGGGTGAAAGGGTAAAGAAGTAAAAAGAGTGAAATGACAGTATTTATGAGAAAAAAAGATAAACGACATATGAACAGAAAACGTTTTACTGATATCGCTGTGGCGGCAGCACTTCTTATGAGCTCCGTCACAGCTGGCGCACAGACGGCTGACCGTCCGTCTCTGACATTGCGCAAGCCGGGTCCGGCGGCTGTCACTCCCATCGGTGAGACTGCCGTAAAGGGAAAGAGTCTCACAAGGGTGTTGAAGTCGGACGGCAGGAAGATGACTGCCGACGCATCAGCGTTTGAGGGGCGCAAGCTCTACTGCGCTCTTATAAACAGCACCGACTGGTCTTCCGCCTCGCTGACAAGCGTGCCTTACGGTGTATATTCGTTCAGTATAGGCGGTGACATGGCTATGACACCTCTGCGCACAGCCTTCGACTACGACTTCACAGCGGCTTCTTTCTGCCGCGACACGTTCGTAGGCATCGCCCCGATGAGCGTCATGGGTGTGCTGAACGGCGCGCGCTACATTACCATCGACACGGAAAACTGGCAGGAACTGAAGCGTGTGATGTACGGAACGGATAAGAAGAGCTACTCGCTTCTGTCGTCCACGATGGCTTACAATCCGATAGACAACAACACATATTCGCTCCAGTATAACGACGGAATGTCCGGAATGGACTGGTGTATATACAATGACGAGTACGATGAGATGGATAAGATCGCGGCGTTCCGGGGCAAGTACAATGTCCTTACGCTTGCCGCTGTGCCCGACGGGGGCATGTATTTCATCAACTGGCTGGGCGACCTGTACCGCATCGACCGCAAGACGGCGCGCCCGACGCTTGTCGGCTCCACCGGCGTTCTGCCTGTGATGTACTCGCAGTCGATGGTTTACGACGGACGTACGGGGCTGTTCATCTGGGCGGCTCAGACTGAGACGGGAAGCGAGCTGTATGCTGTGAATCCCGAGACTGCCGAGACCTCGCTCATCGGACGGTTCAACAAGAACGAGCAGATCGTGGCACTGAAGGTGGACGAGAATGCCGCCAAGGACGGCGCACCGGCTATGGCGGAGGGTCTCAACCTCGTTTTCGACGCTGACGGAAGCCTCGGTGGAAAGATAGAGTTCACCGTTCCGCGGCTCACATACGGCGGAGCGGCTCTCGGCGACGCCATGCTCAACGTGTGGCTCGACGGAGAGAACCTCAAGGGAGTGCCTGCCGTGCCGGGCGAGAAGATTTCCATACCGGTGACGTTGAGCGAAGGCAACCACTACGTTGCTGTGAACACAAGCAACGGCACAGGCTATTCTCCTCTCGCGTCCATAAGAAAATACGCGGGATATGACACTCCTCTTCCTGTCGGCGACGTTAATTTCGCTTACGACGCGGACGCAGGCAAGAACACCGTAAGCTGGGACGCGCCAGCCGCCGGAGTGAACGGAGGCTATCTGGACAAGGCAAACATCAGATACACGGTGGTGAGAATGCCCGACAGCGTGACCGTTGCCGACAACTACGCGCAGACCGTTTTCACCGAGACAACGCCCGAGGCGATGCACAACTACTCCTATCGCGTGTACGCGACAAACAACGGCAAGCGCGGCGAATATGCCGAGTCTGAGCGCATCATATGCGGCGACGCGTTCACAGCACCTTACTCACAGTCGTTCGCCGACGCATCGGTGCTCGGCGAGTTCTTCACCGTCGTGGACGCCAACGCCGACAACAACACATGGAGAACGGGTTTTAACGATGACGTGCGCATCGACATCAGTGCCTACAGTTGCCCTACCGGCGACGACTGGCTCATCACTCCGGCTATCAGCCTCGACGGAGGCGTGAAATACCGGTACACCATCAACATGAAGACATTCACCAACGGATATCCCGAGTCGTTCGAGGTGTATGTGGGAACCGACCCTGCCGACCTCTCCACATTCCGCAAGGTGGCGTCTGAGGAAGCCTTCGAGCTATATGAGGACTTCGGCGACTACCATGCCGATTTCTTAACAGACAAGCCCGGAAAATATTATCTTGCTCTGAGATATACGGGCGACAGCTCAAAGAACGCTTCAATGCTGATGCTTAAAAAAGTGTCGGTGAGTGCGGTGGGAGCGGCGAAGGCTCCCGCAGCGGCAGGCTCGCTCGAGGTGACTGCCGGAGCAGACGACGCCATGACTGCCACCGTAAGCTTCGACGCTCCGGACCGTAACCTCGAGGAGCAGCCTGTAAGCCCGCTCACGAGAATAAGCATATACAGAAACAAGGAGGCGGAGCCTGCGCACGTGTTCGAGTCGCCCTCCGCCGGCGCGCACCTCACATGGACCGATGGCAGCGTCAAGTCTGTGGGCATGAACACCTACACCGTGGTGCCCGAAAACGAATACGGAGCAGGTGAGTCTGCCGCCGACTCCGTCTTCGTGGGCGTATACACGGCTCCTTACAAGGAGACTTTCGACAGCCGTGGAGCAGCCGACCTCTATACGTCAACGCTCGACGGCATCGATCTGGATACAAACCCGTTCTACGGATGGCAGTATGACAGCATGAACAAAAGGATGAAGTTCTCGGCATATGTCACCGACACGCCAGTCGAGGCATGGCTCTACACGCCTATGATAAGGCTCGACGCCGACGCCGTATACGAGCTGTCGCTCGGCGTGATGACGTCGGTCTATTCGGAGACTGTAACGAACAAGGTGTATATGGGCACATCCGCCGAGCCTCAGACACAGAGCGTACATGTGGGCGACCTGCCGAAGAGCACCGCCTATCAGATGAAGGACGTGGCTTATAACGTCGTGACCGGCGAGGGCGGCAAATACTGTTTCGGCATCAACTCCAAGGGAACGAGTGCGAACGACTTTCTCGACACGCAGCTCGACGATGTGCGGCTCACCTACAAGAAGTCAGCTTTCTCGCCCTATGAGTTCACCGGCTACAAGTCGGAAGCGGCTGCTGACGGCAGTCTGAAAGCCGTGATGACGTTCAGGACGCCCGCTGTAGACTATCACGGCAATGCCCTGAAGGAGAACGTAAAGGTGGAGATATTCCGCGGACAGAACCCCGCGCCGGTCTACACCGCCGACGATGTGGTGCCGGGAGCGGCGATGACATGGACCGACACACAGCCTCTCCACGGACAGAACACCTACATGCTCGTGGCGTCAAACAGCTACGGGCGCAGCGAGGTGCTTACCGACACGCTGTTCGTAGGGCGCGACGTGCCTCTGCCGGTGGGCAACCTGATGGTGAAGGGCAGCTCCGACAACAAGGACGCCATCCTCGTCTGGGATGCTCCCGAGGCTGGAGTGAACGGCGGAGTGGTCGTTGACGGTGAGGTGAGATACCGTGTCTACAGCTACAATCCTGCCGACAAGACATTCGCCCTTATAGCCGACAACGTGGAAGGCAACACATACACCATAGAGCTTGAGCGGACAGGAAGCCAGCGGCTTGACTATTACGGCGTGGCTCCGTTCACCGCTGAGGGCACAGGACAGACCGTAGTGGGCTCCGTGGTGCTCGGTCCTCTCTATCAGCTGCCTTACAAGGAGTCGTTCGCCGACGCCCGTACGGAGACTTCCCCGTGGCAGGTGGAGACGGTATATTCATACGGATACACATGGGGAGTGGACAATCCTGACGGCACACGCAACAATGCCAAGCCGCAGGACGGTGACGGAGGCTGTGCCTACATGTTCAACGGAAGCATGTACGAGCAGTATGCCGGTGCCGGATTCATATCTCCCAAGGTGGCTCTCGACGCCAATGACAACGTGCTGTCATTCTGGGTGTACAACATCGCCACAGCCTATCCGGACAACCGTCCGTCGCTCTATGTCTATCTGCGCGGTGACGACGGCGAGAGCATAGAGGCTGCAAAATACATCGTGGGCGGCGACACCGAGGAAGGATGGAAGAAATATGAGATTCCGCTCAGTCAGCTGAAGGGATGCAGCCACATGAGCTTCGCCCTGTTCGGATATACCGGAGGCGGACAGGACGTCATTTATCTGGACAACATAAGAATAGAAAAGGCTGACCCGACTGGCGTCGGCGGTGTGACGGAACAGGCAAAGACAGTGCAGGGCGTAAGATGGTTCACGACTGACGGACGCGAGGTGACATCGCCTGGAAAGGGTGTCTACATAATGACCGAGACCTACACCGACGGCACGAGACGCAGCGTGAAGGTGACAAGACGTTAGTTTTATATTATGACAGTCCCAAACCTGACATCAGATTTCTGACGTATCCGTTTGCCGGAGGTCTGATGCAGGATGGGGATAATACCGATGTTAAGTAAGGGAACTGTGGCGGCTGATGATTGCCGTCACAGTTTTTTTTGTGCGTGCTTATAAGTTTCTGCGCATAATCAGGTAGTACACGGAGTCTCGGCAAACCGTTGCCTGACGTGCGTATTGCAGGCTCCGGCACGGACAAACGGAGGGGCTGTATTCCGGCACATGGATAATCGGAATGCATAAATATGCGTTCTTATGGTAAAAAATATTGACAAAATAAATCCGCGAAATAGAAAGCGCGTTGCGTCTCGGATGCTCCGGAATCATGTTACGATTGTTCTCATACGCCGTTTTTGTGATATTAAGTTCGTGCCACATAAGCTGCCGTCGTATGAAAAAGCCCGTTCCGCGTTGCCGGAAAGCCATTCCCGGCATGCCATATATGCTCTTTCACGGAGTGGAAAAGCCCGTTCCGCAGTGCGGAAAAGGCTCTTCCGCAAAGCCGTACGGTGTTTTCTGTGGTATGAAAAAACGCAAGCCGATGATTGTCAGAGACTTGCGTGAAGTGCGTAAAAACCGCGTATTTGCAGCCGGAAGGACAGTAGTGCGCGGAAACGGCGGTATTTCGGGATTACGGTGCATATTTATTCATCCACGTAAGCTTGTTCTTGTATAATCATGCATTGCCGTGCCTGCATGCCGTGCCGCGTTGTCCGGTGTGGCGACGGTGTGCCGGACATCCAGCCAGCCGTGCGGTTCGCCGACGGCATGAAGTGTTGCGCGGGTGCCTCTCTGTCTCAGGCTTGCCTCTTGCATGGCTTGTCAGCCACGAGCGTTATGGCGAGTGAGAGCGTCGCGAAGAGCGCGCCCGTGAGGCACACGCCGCCCCATCCGCACATGTCCCAGCCCACACCGGCACATAGTGTGCCCAGCGCGCCGCCGATGAAGTATACGGTCATGAATATGGTGTTGGCACGGTTGGCTGCCTCCGGCATCTGCTGTATGCAGTCGCTCTGGTTGCTCAGCTGTATGCACTGCACTCCGATGTCGGCGAGTATGATTGCCGCGATGAGCCCGGCGTAGCTGTCACCGAATGTGAAAGCCGTAGCCCAGGCTGCCAGCTGCAGCAACGCTCCTGCCTTGCTGAACCGCCTTATGCCGTAGCGGGGCACCAGTCTGCCCATCCCGCTCGCCGCTATGGCTCCCGCCATGCCGCACAGTCCGAGCACGCCTGTGGTTGAGGCTCCAGCGCGGAACGGATCACCGGCAAGATGGAACGCCATGCACGACCATATGGCGAGCATCGAGCCGAAGGCGAGCGACGAGCGTACGGCGTTGAGACGTATGCGCGGCTGTGTGCGCACTATGCGCCACACGGTGCGCATGAGCTGCGGATAAGAGCCTCTGAAGTTGGGTTTCATCTCAGGCATCATCGCCGCCGTCACTGCCAGACACGCCGCCATCAGCGCGGCGGAGATGACGAACACGGCTCGCCAGCCCATCCTCTCGCCTATGAATCCGCTTATGACGCGCGAGGCAAGGATGCCCGTGAGCAGTCCGCTGAGCACATAGCCGATGTTGCGCGCCTTGTTCCCGGGCTTGGAGAACTGCCCCGCTATGGGTATGAAAAGCTGCGGTATGACAGAGCACATGCCCAGAAACAGCGACGCGCCCCATATCACTCCGATGCTGTCCGACACGGCTATGACTGTTCCCATTGCCGCCGCCGTGATGAGGGACATGGCTATTATGCGTCGTCGGGGGTAGAGGTCGCCCGTCGGGATGATGAGAAACAGTCCGAGGGCATATCCCGCCTGCGATATGACGGTGATGAGATTCGCCTCCACCTCCGTCGCGCCCGTGTCGTGGCGGATGAGCTCGAGCAGCGGCTGGTTGTAGTAGAGGTTTGCCACGGTGATGCCTGCCATGACCGCCATCATGATGAGTATGTGTCTGGGTATGCCCTGGTTTTCCTTCAGTTCTGTCATAGTGAATGTTGTTTTGCGGTGTGCAAAGTTATCAATAAGCGGCGTGACATGCAACAGTATGGCTTAAAATAACGCAAAAGGCAGCCTCCGTAAGGAGACCGCCTCTTGTCTGTGGCTTGTATGTAAGTCAGTTTCATCGTGGTCAGCGCACCACTGTCTTGCGCCCGTCCACCACGTATATTCCTGCCGGAAGGTCGGGAGTGTCTCTCAGACTGTCGCCTATCTTCTGTCCCTTAATGTTGTACACCCCTTTTTTTTTGCCCGCACCGTCAGCCGCTACGGTTTCTATTCCGTCGGTGGCGTCAACCTTGTGTATGCGGAAGAAGTCGGTCTTGAACCATCCGTTCTTGGCTTCTGAGCTGTGGGAACCGTCGGCGTTGGTGTTGCCCGAGCGTATGCCGAACTTCAGGTCGTCGCCCTCCGCGATGTCGACATATACAAGCATGTCCTGAAGCACGAACGAGTTGGGGGCTCCTCCGATGTATCCGGCGAAGGTGTTGTTCTCTCCCGGAGTGAGGTTCTTGCCGTAGTCGATGTCCATGCCGTAGTATTGCACGTTGTCGTTGGCGAAGAGGCGCACCGTGGAGAGGTAGCCCTCCTCAGCCCACAGGCGGCAGCATATCATGTAGCGTCCCGGTGTGAGCTTGTCGGCGGGTATTGTCTGGTAGAGCTCGAAGCCGTCGGGCATGGTTCCGTTCTTCGCCTGGAACCAGCACACGTTGGTGGCGTGAGGGTTGGATGCGTCCTTGTTGATGCCGTAGGAGTTGCCCGGGAAGCGTCCGCTTATGTTCCAGCCGTGTATGCCGTAGACCGTTCCGCGGCGCGTGTCGCCCGAAGTGTTCTCCTTGATGGTGCCGTTGTCGTTGTAGAGCTCGAAGTCGTAGTTGGTTATGAGCTGCTTTGTCAGTGTGAGGTCCTCGCTTTCCGGCTGCGGCACTCCGCTCACCTTCTCTATGCGGAAGTTGTCAACCTTGAACCATCCGGCGTTGTCTGTAGCCGTCGTTCCGTCGTTGCGCCTGTTTCCAGAGCGTATGCCGATCTTGAGGTCTTCGCCCTCCGCCACCGTCACATACACCTCCATGGGCATGAGGTTGAACGGTCCGCCTCCGTTCTGTCCGGCATATCCCGCATAGGTGTTTATTTCTCCGGGTGTCAGCAGACGGGTGTAGTCGCTCTCATATCCGTAGTACTGCACGTTGTTGTTGGCGAAGAGGCGTCCGGAGGTCTTCTTGTTCTCCTCCATCCACATCATGCACGACACGCGGTAAGTGCCCGGCTCTATCTCCGATGCGGGTATTGTCTGCGACAGCTCGAAGAATTCGGGCATGGGGAACGAGTTTATCCAGCATATGTTAGAGCCGTGCGGATTGGCTGCATCCTGGTTGATGCCGTAGGAGGGCAGTCCGTTCTGTCCGAGCGTGAGCTCTCCGGTGTGGTCCCATCCGTAAGGTATGCCGCGGTCGGTGTTGCCCTGCGGGTTGGGCTTTCCGTCCGTGCGCAGCTCGAAGTCGTTGTTCTTTATGAGTCTGGCTGTGAGCGAGTTGTCGGCAGACTCGGGCAGACGGTTGTATATCTGGCTCAGCACCACGCCCGGGTCGAGCATGTACACGCGCACGCTTACGGTCTTGTCCTCGTCGGAGTTGTAGGTCACGGTGGCGTCGTTGAATCCCTGCAGCACCGTGGTGTTCCATTTGCCTTCTGTCGCGGTGGTCTTCAGCGAGCACACCTCTGGCTCGCCTCCGTCCACGGAGACAGCCACGCGGAGGTCGTAGCCGGGATGTATGGGGAATGTGGGGAGGCAGCGTGCCGAGATGGTGTTCATGCCGCTCTTCACCTCAACGTCGTATTCGGCGTAGGGCGCGCTTGATGCCTTGTCAGCCGAATACTGTGTCTCGTCTATCGGCCACACGGTGACGCTGGAGCCGCTCATGCCGAGTCCCTCCATTGTCACGACGTTGCCCTTTACGGATGTGTACTTGTCGGCAGCCACGCTGAATGTCTCTTCTTTCTCTATCTCCTTCTGCACGCTGCTTATTCCGGACAGTGTGGCGGTCTCAGGCATGTAGAACTGTGACTGCTGACGTGGTTTGGAGTCCATCATCTCGTTCCATTTTCCGCCTGCTATACCGTTGTTGTATTTGTCTGTTATCAGCTCTATCTGCCTGTAAGCCTTGCGAGCCTCTGCGGCATACTCCAGAGCCTTGTCGCGCTGTCCTGCCTTTGCGAGCACAAGACTCTGCGCCGCGCGGAATGTCTTCACGTTCATATAGTAGGCTCCTTTCACCGGATATTCTATCATCTCGAAGTATGCGTCCTGCAGCTCCGACGGTATTCTTGCCTTGAGATTGTCCACCTTGTCCACGATGGCTTTGTAGTCGGCAATGCGCCGGTCTTTCTCCTCGTCGGTGTAGTTCACGGCGAAGATGTGCTCCGGCTTGCCTCCCGCGCCGAGGCGGTAGTACTCCTGCTTGATGTCGCTCAGGTCGTCGGCATACTCCTCTCCGAATGTCTTCGCAGCCCAGTAGCGGCTGAACTTGTGTGCCTCCTCGGGATTCCAGCGGTCCACGTCCCATGCAAGCTCCATGCAGAACTCCAGTTCCGCCTCAGCCGGTTTGATGTCGCCGACGTTTATTATCCACAGGTTGCGTATGCCGTATTCATATCCTTTGCTCAGCTCATAGCTTATGAGCGAGGGCGATGTGGAGCATAGCCAGAGGTAGTCCTGCGGCGTTCCCCAGTAGGAAAGGTGATAGTAGATGCCGTTTCCGCCCGACCGCGCCTGCTCGCTCTTTGTCGGCATCTGTCTGATGTAGCCGTGGTTGTCGTCCACCCATGTGAGAGTGATGTCCTCGGGAACCTGCAGTCCGGCGTTGTAAGCCTCAAGAACCTCCTTGTAAGGAATGAATATCTGCGGTACGGTTGTGGGGTCACCGATGTGCCGTTGGAGCAGTTCGCGCTGGAAACCGATTATCTCCGTCAGTCCGCGCACCTTGTCCTCGGTGGTCGGGTAGCCGCTTATCGCCCAGTCGTGTACACCGCGCATGCCGGTGGTATAGATGGCGTCGAAGCCCTTGCTCTCGATGACGCGCTCCTCCCAGTATTGCTGTATCTTCTCCTTATTGGTCACATAGTTCCAGTTCTCGTACGTTCCGGTGCCGTCGCCCCAGCGTCTCCACTCCCATTCATTGTCTCTCAGCATCTGCTCGCAATGGCTTGAGCCGAGCACGATGTCGTATTTCTTCGCCACGGGAAGGTTCGCCTTGTTTGCCCAGAACGCCTCCGAGCACAGGTGCATGGCGGGCCACAGCGTGTTGGCACGCAGGCGGAGGAGCAGCTCCATCACCTTCGCGTAGCTGTTGGGACCCACGTTGTTGCGGTCGGGATCCATGTTCTTGGCAGCCCAGGGCTGGAATCCCCAGTCCTCGTCGTTGATGAATATGCCCCTGTATTTCACCGAAGGCTCGTCCGTAACGCTCAGTCCGGCTGAGGCATACAGTCTGTCCTTGTGCGGCGGAACGACGTCAGCCCACCATATGTAGGGCGATACGCCCATCAGGCGCGACACTTCGAAGATGGCGTATGCCGTTCCACGGGGAGTCGAGCCGAACAGGACGAGGGCGCGCTCCACGCCTTCTGTGGGGTTGTCCACGGTCTGAAGTCCGTATGCCTCCCACTTTCCCTTCACGCCGGAGACGTCTATCTTGCCTTCGGCGGCAAGCTTGTCTATGAGCGAGGACGAACCTACGGTACCGGCGATGATGGGTGAGCTGCCGGCTGTAAGCGTCGTTCCCACACCTATTTCCTTACCTGTCACTGCCTTGATGTCGCCTGCGAGAGCCGTGGCGGCGGTCTCCACAACCTGCGCGTCGCTCTTGTCGAAGACGATGACGGCTGTAGAATTGTCTGTGACTATCGGAAAACTTCCCGGCTGTTCGGTCTCCGTCAGGCTTATACTCTCCTGAGCCGATACTCCGGATGATGCCAGAATCATCATCATGATTCCGACTGTGAACAGATAGATTTTTCTCATATGTAACGTGTTTAGATAAATGTTCAGGCTGCTTCGTTACGAAATAATACTGTCAGGTGTATGCTTCTGTTAGCGCATTGTGCAAGTGTCGTGACACAGGACAGGCTGCATCAGGGAAAGCGAAAGCAGGTCTTGTCGGCTCTCGTCCGCACCGTCTTTTTATAAGACAGGCTGCACACTGCAATGTAAGGGCTGGTTATGATTGCGCCCTTTTGCGTTGTCGCTGCTGCAAAGATATAATTTTTTGTTGAGAATCAGGCTTTTGTACGGGAATATTCTGTCTGTGAGAGGGAAAAGAATGGTGTTTTTTACGGTAAAATGTATTGCGTACGGTTGTGTGGAAGAGCCCGTTCCGGTGAATCGCTAAGGCTTGGCGGAAGACAGATAAAAAAGCGCCGGAGCAGTCAGGACGGCTTCCTGTGCTCCGGCGGATTATTCTGTCACCGTGTGTTACGGTGCTGTGGGATGAGTGTCAGATGGCGTTTATTTCTCTGAGCAGGCGGTCGGCGTGTCCCCACTTGTCCATCATGAACAGCACGTAGCGTATGTCCACGCCTATGCAGCGTGCCAGACGGCTGTCGAAATGTATGTCGCTTGAGAGCGAGTCCCAGTTTCCGTCGAAGGCGAGACCTATGAGCTCGCCCCTTCCGTTGAACATCGGCGAGCCGCTGTTGCCTCCGGTTATGTCGTTGTTGGTGAGGAAGCAGAGCTGCATCTTGCCTGTTGTCTTGTCGGTGTACATGCCGAAGTCCTTGCTCGAGAGCAGTTCCTTCATTATCGGTTCGGCTGCGTACTCGATGTTCTCATCAGCGCGGTCCATCTTCTCCACGATGCTTTCGGCAGTAGTGTAGTAGCCTGACGGTTTGCCGCCGAGCTCATATCCGCCTACCTGACCGTAGCTCAGGCGCATTGTGAAGTTGGCGTCGGAGTAGTGGGGAAGGTCTTGCTCCATGCGCAGTTTGGCTTCGCAGAGGTATCGTTCCTGCATTTCTATCTCGTCGCTCACCGGAACGAGCTTCTCGCGGAGTGCCGCCAGCGACTCGATAAGGCTTATTCCGTACTGCACTCCCGGGTCTTTCTTGTATGATTTCTTATTGAAGAAGATCTTCTCTCCCTTCTTCATGATTACTGATTTGGCGTAGAGGAAGTCCACGTATTTCCTGTAGTCGCCCTTGAACTTCTTGTTTATGGTCTTGTAGAAGTCGGGGAGCTCAGCCGGGTCGACCTTTTCGGCGAAGTTCTTCAGCAGTGCCGCCATCACCTCCTTGTCCAAAGCCTCGTCCCATTCGTCGCTGTTGTCGGCGAATTCAACGTATTGTTTCTTCGGATTATCCTTCGGTCCTTTCACCTCCATGCCGTTTGAGAGCCTGAGAGCGCGTGTGGTGAACTCGCTTGTACGGGCGAAAGTCTCGCTCCAGAGAGTGAGAGTGCGCATCACGTCGAAGCGTTTCCGGTAGAGTTCAGCCATCTTGTCGAAGTCGAGTTTGCCCTTCAGCAGACCGGTCTGTTCCTGATACTGGCGTATGCGTTTCTCATATTCCTGTTTCTGGCTGATGATTCCGATGCTGTCGATGCATTTGTTCATGCCGATGGAATTCTTCCAGTAGTTGGAGCTTTGCGCGTATTTGGAGTCGTATTTTATGCGCACTGCCTCGTCGGCACGCATGTGGCGGATCATTATGTCCTGCTTTATGCCTCTCACCTGGGCACGCGGAGCGTTCTGCGCGTCGCGCATCTCGTGTATTCCGTAAGACGAGAGATAACGCTCGGTGGAGCCCGGATATCCCATGGTCATCGCAAAGTCGCCGTCCTTGTATCCGCCGAGCGACACCTGAGCCCAGTGTTCCGGATGGTAGGGCACGTTGTCCTTGGAGTATTCAGCCGGACCGTTGGTCTTCGGATCGGCATAGATGCGGAACACGGAAAAGTCGCATGTCTGGCGCGGCCACATCCAGTTGTCGGTCTCGCCTCCGTATTTTCCCATCGACTTGGGTATGGTGAAGACCAGCCGGAGGTCGGTGAAGTCGCGGTAGGTTGTGGCATAATACCTGTTGCCCTCATAGAAAGGCTTTATCTCCAGACGCAGAGTGCTGTCGTTGGCTTTCACCTCTTTTGACATGGCATTCTCCAAAGAGTCGAGCAGTTGTTCCTGACTGCCGATGCTCATCTGCTGTATTCCGAAGCCGTTCACGTAGTCGGTGATGTCCTTCTGTTCCACCATGAAGCTCACGAACATGTTCTCATTGGGCAGCTCTTCCTCATAGCTCTTGGCATAAAAGCCGTTGAGCATGTAGTCGTGCTCCACAGTAGAGTGGCTGCGTATTGCCTCGAAGCCGCAGTGATGGTTTGTGAACACCAGTCCGTCAGGCGACACAACGACGCCCGAACAGTATCCGGAGAAGTTTACAACAGCATTCTTTATGGCGTCACTGCTCGAATACAGGTTCTCGTAAGGCAGAGCGAAGCCATATCCCTGCATCTGTTCGAAGACAGGCTTTGGCAGGTCGAAAAGAGTCCACATGCCTTCGTCGGCGTGTGCGGCGGTTCCCGTAGCGAGTAGTGCCGTAAGTAATAATGTCTTGATTTTCATAAATCCTTTGTTTGATGTTTTGTTTAATGTATCGTTTTCCGTTTTTGTTTGTCCTTTCTGAAATGCTTGTCAGTTCTTTCTGAAATGCTTTCCGATGACGGGAAGGGAAGACAGCGGCATGTCGCGCTTCACTATCATAGCAGTGAAAAGCAGTATGAGCAGCGTGTTGACAGCCAGCGCGCCCCACACGGGAAGGGCTGAGTTGGCTTTTGTCATGGCGACGAACATCACCAGAGCCACGCCTGCGTAGAGCGTCATCTCCTTTACGGGATAGTCTATCGGATAGTGTTTCTGCCCGACAAAGTAGGAGAGCAGCATTGCCGTGGCGTATCCGGCGAACCCTCCCCATGCGCATGCCATGTAGCCGTAGTGCGGTACGAAGACGACGTTTACAAGTATGAGCACCATGCATCCGGCACCCGAGAACCACGCGCCCCAGATGGTCTTGTCGATGAGCTTGTACCAGAACGACAGGTTGAAATACACTCCCATCATTATCTCGGCAGCCATCACGATGGGCACTACTTTCAGTCCGCTCCAGTAGTCGCGCCCTATGAGGTGGCGCAGGATGTCCATATAGCCCACGACGACGAGGAATGCCAGCAGGGTGAAGATGACGAAATACTTCATTGCCTTGGCATAGGTGGCGCGGTTGTCCTTGTCTTTCGACTTTCCGAAGACGAACGGCTCGTAGGCGTAACGGAACGCCTGGGTTATCAATGCCATTATCATGGCTATCTTGCTTGCCGCACCGTAGATGCCGAGCTGTGCGTGCGCGTCAGCGTTCTTGTATATGTAGGGGAAGAGAATCTTGTCCGCTGTCTGGTTGAGAATGCCAGCGATGCCGAGCACGAGTATCGGCCAGCTGTATGAAAACATGCGCCGCAACAGTGCGCGGTCGAGCACATAGCGGAAGCCCGTAAGCTCTTTCAGCAGGCAGAACATGAGTGCCGAGGAGCAGAACAGGTTGATGTAGAACACGTAGCCCACACCCACCTCCGGACTGTATATCGCGCTCACCGGCGAGCCTTCGCCTCCGCCAGCGTAGAGGGCGGGCAGAAGCAGGAAGAAAACGAGGTTGAGCGCGATGGTCAGCACGATGTTGAAAAACTTCAGTGCGGCGAACTTCACCGGACGTTTCTTGTAGCGCAGGTATGCGAAGGGAATGCACTGGAAGGCGTCGAGAGCCACTGCGATAGCCATGACCCATACATACGACGGATGGTCGGCATAGCCCATGGCGCCGGATATGGGTCCGATGAACGCCAGCACAGCCGCTACGAACAGCATCGATGTGAGTCCGACGGCTGTCAGAGTGGTGGAGTACACCTTCTGCGGGTTCTCCCCCTCCTTGTTGGCGAAGCGGAAGAAGGTTGTCTCCATTCCGTATGTGAGTATCACGAGCAGCAGTGCCGTGTATGCATACACGTTTGTTATGACACCGTATCCGCCGCTTGCCGCCGACAGCTTTGCCGTGTACAGCGGCACGAGCAGATAGTTGAGAAACCTTCCTACGATGCTGCTCAGCCCGTAGATGGCGGTGTCTTTTGCGAGAGAAGATAGTCCAGACATAGTTTAAATGTGAGAAAGTGAGGATGTGGGAGAGTGAGACGGTGAATCGGTGAGACGCACCTGTGACGTCTACTCACCCCTCTCTTTCAGCTTTTTTATTATGTTTATTAATGTTCCTATTATGATATTCAAGTCGTTTGACAGTGATTCAAACTGCCTTACATCAATTGTGCCTGATTCGTTGAGCAGTTCCAGCCAATACATTGTCTCATCGGCTTCTTTCAAAGCAATGCTTAACTTGTTTATATAATCCGCAGTGCTCTGAGCGTTACGGCTCTCGGCGATATTCGCTCCGATGCTTGTTCCGGAACGGTATACCTGCTTTGACATGATGTGTTCATGTTTTTCCTCAAGCAGGTATTTATATAATTTAATGACCCTAAGTGCAAAATTCTTACTCAACAAGGATATCGTATTCCTCTGATATGTCATAAACGAATTATAATTTTAGCCCATTTCCATATCCCAGTTCCCATGTTCTATACATCTCATTTTCCTACCTTCTCACCTTCCCACCTTTAAAAGAACATATAGCACACCGCTATCGCCGCCGCTATTCCGGCAAGGTCGGCGAGCAGTCCGCATGCCACGGCATGGCGGGTGTAGCGTATGCCCACGCTGCCGAAGTACACTGCGAGGATGTAGAAGGTGGTGTCGGTGGAGCCTTGGAACACGCAGCTGAGGCGTCCTACGAACGAGTCGGCTCCGTAGGTAGCCATGGCGTCGACCATCATGCCGCGTGCCCCGCTGCCCGAGAGCGGTTTCATGATTGCCGTGGGCAGCGCGCCCACAAAGTCGGAGTTGCCCCCGCATGCCTCCACTGTCCAGCGCACGCCGTCTATGAGAGCGTCCATCGCCCCCGAGGCTCGGAACACCCCGATGGCTACGAGCATGGCTATGAGATACGGAATGATGCGTACGGCGGTGGAGAATCCGTCCTTCGCGCCTTCGATGAATGCGTCGTACACGTTCACTTTCTTCCTCACGCCAGCCAGTATGAACATGATGATGATGAGAAAGAGCAGGATGTTGGCTGCCGACGTGCTCACGAGGCTCATCGTGGTCTTGTCCATGCTGCCGAATCCCCATATTATCGCCGCCGCAGCCGCGCACATTCCCCCGAGCGTGAGCACCATGGTGCGGTTTATGAGATTGATGCGCTGGTATATGGATGTGGCTATGATGCCAGCAATTGTAGAGCAGAACGTGGCGAGCAGGAGTGGCACGAACACGTCGGTGGGCTGTTCCGCGCCCATCTGCGCGCGGTATACCATGATGGAGACGGGGATGATGGTGAGTCCCGAAGTGTTGAGCACGAGAAACATTATCATAGGGTCGGTGGCGGTGTCCTTGCGCGGGTTGAGCGTCTGGAGCTGTTCCATGGCTTTCAGTCCGAGCGGAGTGGCGGCGTTGTCGAGCCCGAGCATGTTGGCGGCTATGTTCATGAAGATGGACCCTGTAGCCGGATGACCCTTGGGAATGCCGGGAAACAGGCGCGTGAACACTGGCGAGAGCACCCGCGCCAGAGCGTTTACCACGCCGCCGCGCTCGCCTATCTTCATTATGCCGAGCCACAGCGACAACACTCCGGTGAGCCCTATCGATATCTCGAACGCCGTTTTCGCAGTATCGAAAGTGGAATTCATTATTGCGGGGAAAACCTCAGTGTCGCCCATAAACAGCAGCCGCACCACGGCGACGGCAAAGGCAATGACGAAGAATGCTATCCAGATGTAGTTGAGAACCATTTGGTGTGAGTATGTGTGGTTTGTCGGGTTGCGGCACGCCTTTATGATGCCGGCACGGCATGCACGGCTTGTGCGTATGGCTGGCGTGTGCATGCGCTTGCAGAATGCAAATTTATCAATAAGTTTGCAAACAACGAAATAAATCGTGCTGATAATCTGATTTTCAGCGGTTTTTACGCTTTCCGGATGTCTGCGGAGATTTGTCCGCGGTGCGGGATGGTGTGTGCTGACCGGTGGCATGCGGCTTGCTGTGTCGGCTTTTTATGTATATTTATGCATGATACGGCGCGTGGCGAAAGGGGACAAAGCAGGTACGCTGCGTGGATGCCGTCGCTCCCGGAACATGTCGGAATGCGTCCGTTGCAGGCATAATGTGGAGGCTGATTCTCCTGTTTTTCGTTTCCGGCGCGCGGCGGACACTTTTTTCTCGTGCGGAAAAGCCTTTTCGGGTGCGCCGGAGAGCCTTTTCGGTGGTGCGGAAAAGCCTCTTCCGCACTATGAAAGAGCCCGTTCGGCGAAGCCGGAAAAACACCGTTGCTGTGCGCGAAAAACCAACCTGCTGTATGCCAGAGCTTTGCGCGGCTGCCTGAAAATCCCGTTTTTTGCGTCCTCGTGTCCTTTTCCGCGTCGCGTGACGGTTTTTTCTGGCTTGCATACGCATTATTATGCACTGTCGGGACTGTTTCCGGATAATTATGCAAAAGGCGAAAAAACCGCCTTGAAGACTAAAAATAGAACTAAATTTAAGGTTTTAACATCTTTTCACTAAAAATTTTTTACCAAACCTTTTTGAAGTTGTTACATCATTATCAGGGGTATTGTGCGATCACGTTAAGGCAGCCGTCCGGAGCGTCATTACAGATGCCTGCGGGCGGACCCGTAAGAGAGGCGTACGCTCCGTTGCCCGGAAGCGGGTCGGCATGGACATAACCCGGATATGACACATTAATATATATAGTACTATTGCCATTTATTTGGAATTTATATACAACCAACTTAAAAACCTGTAATTATGGGAAAATCTGACATTATTAAAAAGTATTCAGCTCTCAGTCTGATGTTTGCTGTCTCGCTTTCGGCATGGTCGCAGACCAGTATCACCGATGAGGCGGGACTGAAGGCAATCGCAAACGACCTGGGAGGCAGTTATGTCCTTGCAAACGACATCAGTCTTAGCGGGGAATGGTTGCCGGTTGGAACGGAGGAAGAGCCGTTCACCGGAACGCTCGACGGTGCGGGCCACACCATAAAGGGGCTGAGCATCACGTCGGGTGAGGACAATGTGGGTTTCTTCGGGTTCACCGAGGGTGCCACCATCAGCAACGTGCGCTTCACAGACGCTAAGGTGAAGGGTAACAAGCAGGTGGGTATTCTCGCCGGACAAGCCATCAACACCACTATCGACGCTGTGTTCACAGCCGGCTATCTCACGGGTTATGACCATGTGGGCGGCATCGTGGGCGACGCCCGCGGCAACGCAAGCATGGACGAGATGACCTACATCACCAACTGTATGTCCACCGCAGGCGCGTTCAGCACCACATTTCAGGCGGGCGGCATAGCAGGATGGACCAACGCGGGAGTGTTCACCAACAACCTCGTGCTCGGTTCTGCCACAGCCCCATCGGGCGGTGCTGGCGGTGTGTGCGGTATGCTCGACAACGACGGTATAGCCAGCTTCACGGGCAACGTCTCGGGTGCGGCTTTCCTTACCGGTGCCAACAACCGCGTGCATGCCATCAACGCATGGAAGAACGGAGCCAACTGTGTGTACGGAGACCAGAGCGACAACCTCTCGTCCACATCTACGGTGTACACCGTGGGCGGTGCTGTCGTTTCGTATGACCAGCTTGCCGACGACGCCAACAACGAGGGTATACAGGGTACGGCGGTCAGCGACGCCGACCTGCGCACAGCCTCCACATACCAGAACATCGGCTTCGACGCATCGGTGTGGAATCTCTCCACAGGTGCCTATCCGGTGCTTTCCGGCATGACATTGCCGATAGACGGCGACGCCATAAGCATGACCGACCTGCCCGGACGCTGCGTCATCACACAGTCGGTGGACCTCGCTCCGGTGTCAGCATTGGGTCGCGAGGTGAGCGTCACAAGCTCCAATCCTGCGGCTGTTGAGGTGAGCGGCACCACGCTCAACTTCGTCGCGCTGGGCAAGTCTACCGTTACATTGTCTACACAGGGCGACGCTTTCTGCAGCGGAAAGACCGTCACGCTCGACATCACAGTGACCGACATCAACTATGCGATAACAACTCCGGAGGACCTCATGAACATGAGCTATAACCTCGCGGGCGACTTCACGCTCGAGAATGATATCGACATGACTGGCTACGACTGGAAACCGGTTGGCGAGTTCACCGGAACGTTCGACGGAAAGGGTCATTTCGTGAAGAACATATCGTTCAACAACGCCGATCAGGGTGAGGTCGCAATATTCTCGACAACAAGAAACGCACAGATAAGAAACCTCGGAGTGATGAACGCCAACTTCGTGGGCAACGCCAATGTTGCGGCTATCGTGGGACGCGCTTACGGTGGTGTGATTGAGAACTGTGCCGTTCTGGGCTCTTATATAGAGGGACGCGACCACGTGGCAAGCATCGCGGGCGACGTGAACAAGAACGATGCCGACGAGGGAGCCATAGTACGCAACTGTCTGTCTGACTCCCGCATAAGCTCGCGCAGCTATCAGGCAGGAGGTATGGTGGGCACAATCGTCACCGGAACAGTGGAGAAATGTCTCTTCTCAGGAACGGTAGACTGCCCCGGAAGCAACGCCACCGGTATGGTGTCGCTCATCGACGACGACACTCTTCCGTCATACATACAGAACAACATGATTGCTCCGTCACACCTCTACGGCAATGTGTCGCGCGTCGTGGCTACTGCCGGACGTACCGTGAACCTTGCCAACAACTACGCTCTTGAGTCAACCTTCTGCGGCTCTACAGCCACAAACGCAGGTCCGATGGAGAACATGAACGACGCAACCAGCGTACACGGAGCAAACGTATCTGCCGCCGACGCAAGGTCGCAGAGCTTCTACGAGAACACTCTGGGATGGGATTTCCAGAACACATGGAAGTTCCTCGAGGGCGCCGAAGGCAAGATGTATCCTGTCCTGAAGTGGATGAACGCTCCGCTTCCTTCTGTCATCTACGACATGCCTCAGAACAAGTCGATACTCTATGTAAGCGGAATGGAGTTCATCGACCTGGCTTGCATACACGGCTCTTTGGGTCAGACTCTTGACATACAGATAGTAGAGGGCGGCGACATAGCATGCATATATCAGGATGACCTCTATGCAGGCGACGAGAACGCACAGTTCGTCGGACGCGGCGATGTGGTATTGAAGGTTACTCCTACTGCCGACGTGGCAGACAAACTGACTATGTCCGGCAGCGACTCCTTCTCTGTATACATCGGCAGGGAGGGCGACCTCACCCCGATATCGACGGCTCAGGAGTTCATCGACATCAACAAGAACCTCGCCGGCGACTATGAGCTCACTCAGGACATCGACCTCACCGGCGTCAGCTTCCCGGGCATCGGAGTAAGCGGCGAGTCGTTCACTGGCTCTATCAACGGTAACGGACATAAGGTGATAGGTGCGCGCGTAAGCTTCTCAAGCGGCTCAGACCTCGGTATCTTCGGCAAGACCAACGGCGCCAAGTTCAGCAACATAGCTTTCGTCGACTTCGTTGTGTCGGCTTCGGATTGCAACCATGTGGGTCTCATAGGCTCTGCCTCAACCACCACATTCGAGAATGTGGCTGTAGTGGGAACAGTTACCGGTAGCGACCACGTGGCTATACTCGCCGGTGACGGCAGTGGCTGCACGGTGACAAACTGCTATGTTGACGGTACGGTTACAGGAGGAAGCCAGGTGGGCGGATTCTTCGGATGTACGCTCGAAGGCGGTGCCAACATCTCGAACAGCTACTTCAACGGTCTCGCAAAGGCTACGTTCCGTGGCTGGACAGGCGGATTCATTGGTCTGATAGACAAGTCTGACAGCCAGGTAGACATCCACAACTGTGTCTCAATAGGCAGCTGCTCTACCAAAGGAAACGGTTCTCCGCTCGTCACTGCTCCGTTCATCGCGGGCAACAACGCCGGTGACACTCCTAACGCGCTTATCAACTTCTCGGGCAACATATACAACAACGAGGCTACCATGGACGCTACAACAGAGTGGCCTACGAAGAACGAGACCGTTGAAGGCGGTGTGGTAGAACCCGCTACAGCCGTTCCGGCTGCATCGCTCCAGCAGGAGTCCACATACACAGCCATCGGTTGGGACTTCAACAACATATGGTCGTTCGACACAGCAAACGGCTATCTCTATCCTGTTCTGAAACAGTTCGGTGCGATAATCACAGGTATCGAGGACATCAACACAGGTGAGAACGCTGCCGGTGCTTACGCGGTTCACGCTTCAGGAAACGTTCTTGTAGTTGCCGGACTCGGCTCTCAGGCAGACGTGACAGTAGCTACGCTGGCAGGACAGAACATCGCCTCTTTGACAACACGTGCCGGATCGGCTACCATAACGCTGCCGGGCAAGGGCATATATATTGTCAAGATAGTTGAGAACGGCAGTGCTAAGGCTGTTAAGGTAGTGAACAGATAAATGTGTTACGGTGCTGACGGCTCCTCACGAGACGCCGGATACCGTAATGTAAAGACAAATAAGAAAGGACTGTCCGGCACATTCTGGTGTGCCGGACATCCTTGGGTTTTTTGTTAGAATGGAATTCTCCGGGTATGAACCCCGGAATATACTTTGACCTAAATTAATTGTTATGATAAAAATAAGAATACGGAAATCGTTGAAGGGACTGATACTCATAATGGCATTGTTCGTATATCTTCCCTCATTCGCGGCTCCGACGAAAGTCTCAGGACGTGTACAGGACACGAACGGAGAATTACTTATAGGTGTCACTATTACAGAAAAAGGCACTGACAACAGGGCTGTCACCGACGTGAACGGTTATTATACCATCACCTGCACGACTGACGCCCCGACTCTCGTTGCCCAGTATGTGGGTTTTGAAGTACTCGAACAGAAGGTCACAGGCACCGTCCTCGACTTTATTCTGCACGAGCAGGTAAGCAGTGTGGACGAGGTTGTCGTGACCGGATACACCACACAGAAGAAGATTTCGGTGCTCGGAGCACAGTCTACTCTTAAGATGGAGCACATCAAGGCTCCTGTTGGAAACCTCAGCTCAGTGCTCGCAGGACGTGTGCCGGGTATCGTTTCGGTACAGCGTACAGGTATTCCCGGACAGGACGACTCTGACATCTGGATTCGCGGTATATCCACAATGACCAACAGAAACGAAGGTCCGCTTGTGCTGGTTGACGGTATCGAGCGCGACTTCAACAATCTCGACCCTGAGGACATCGAGTCGGTGACAGTGCTGAAGGATGCCGCGTCTACCGCCGTTTACGGTGTACGAGGCGGTAACGGTGTCATCATCATCACCACAAAACCGGGTATTGTAAGCAAACCGCAGTTCTCTGTCGACGTTTATTCAGGTATCACGCAGCTGACAAAACTGCCCGAGCTTGCCGACGGTATAACCTATATGGAGGCGGCAAACGAGGCTTACCGCAACACGAGAGGCACATCTTATTATTCCGACGCATACATTCTGCGCACCAAAGTAGCCAACGGTCTCCCCACACCGGAGATTTCCGCAGACGAGCGCGCCGCGCTTCTTGCAGACCGCACTGTCAATAAATATCTCTATCCTAACGTTGACTGGTTTGACGAACTTTACAAGAACATGGGCTGGAACACACGCGCCAATGTCAACATTCGAGGCGGTGCGCCAAACGCAAGCTACTATGTCTCTCTGTCATATTATAAGGAGAAAGGTCTGACAAAGACCGACCCGCTGCAGGATTACAGCACGGAGATCGACTACGACCGTTACAACTTCCTTACAAACGTCAACCTCCGCCCCACAAAGATGACCACAATCGATGTCGGAGTGAGCGGTTGGATCTCTGCCGGAAATTATCCCGCCCAGGACTTCGGGGCCATTTATACGAAGGCGATGACCACCAATCCGGTCATATTCCCGAAGGTTTATCCTAACGGAGCCAACCCGGGCTACTCACCGGACAACCGTGACATGGACTCGCCGTGGGTCACTCTTACACGCCGCGGATATGACACCCAGCACAAGACACAGATAAACACCAACCTGAGGTTGACTCAGGATCTCGGCTATTTCGAATGGAGCAAGGGCTTGAAGGCACGCGCGCTCATCGCGTTCGACGTGAAGTCGACCCAGTCCATCCAGTATACTGTGGATGAAAGTACATGGAAACCTACAGCCGTTCTTGACCCGACGACAGGCATTTGGCTTGATGACGCCAATCTGTATGACGCTGACGGCAACCTGCTTCTTACCGAACAGTTCAAGGGAAATTCCTCTATGGGCGTCAAGTCAGACAAGTGGGTTTACCGCACATTCTACTTCGAGGCTGCTCTCGACTACCGCCGCACATTCGCAAAGAAGCATAACGTGAGCGGGCTCGTGCTCTTCAACCTGCGCAACTACACTGACGCAAACGATGGAGACCTGTTCAAGACTCTTCCTTACAAGCAGCAGAGTCTCTCCATGCGTGCCACATACGACTATGACAACCGCTATTTCATAGAAGGAAACCTCGGATATACAGGCTCTGAGAACTTCGAACCGGGCAAGCGATTCGGTTGGTTCCCCGCTTACGCAATAGGTTGGGTACCGTCAAACGAGAAGTTCTGGAAACCCCTGTCCAAGTACATTTCATTCCTCAAAATACGCTATTCTGACGGTACGGTAGGTAACGACAGCTCCGGCAGCCGTTTCGCTTACTTCACCCAGATAGGTAACAGTCGCACTTATACCAGTTACTGGGGAACAGGCAACGGACTTGGCTACTCAAATTACGGTTATGAGGCACAGTGGTCAAAGGTGCGCAAGCAGGACCTTGGTATCGACATCAACTTCCTTAACGATGACCTTTCATTCACATTCGAACTCTTCAAGGAGCGTCGCACAAAGATCTTCGTGGACCGTAACAACGTGCCTCTCCTCGCCGGATTCGCACAGAGCATATCCGCAAACATGGGTATTGTGGAGAACAAAGGTTACGAGATACAGTTCCAATACAACCATCAGTTCGGCAAGGACTGGTTCGTGTCACTGCACGGAAACATGACTTGGAACAAGGACAAGATTATCGAGAACGCCCAGGCAACGCCCGCTTACCCGTGGCTCGACCAACGTGGGCACAACGTGCTTTCAAGTCTCGGATACATCGCGGAGGGTCTTTACACCAGCGAGGAGCAGATAAAGGAGCGCAACATCACACAGTTCGGTGAGACCTATCCGGGCGAACTGGTAAAGCCGGGAGATATAATGTACAAGGACCTTAACGGTGACGGACACATCGACAGCTACGACCAGTGCTACATCAGCCGCGGTGACGTGCCGGCATATTATTATGGTTTCGGCGGTGACATCCGTTGGAAGAACTTCGGTCTGGGCTTCCTCTTCCAGGGAGTGGCAGACGCCGAGCGTCAGCTTCAGGGCAGCGGAATCCGTCCTTTCACCAATTCCTCTGGCGGAGGAACGCTTTTCGCCAACATCACAGACCGTTGGAGCGAGTCCGACCCGACCAACACCGACGTGTTCTATCCGCGTCTGGCATGGGGCAGCAGCGACCCTTCCAACATCAACAACTTCCAGACCAGTACATGGTGGTTGCGTGATGTGAGCTTCCTGAGACTTAAGAACATCACCTTGTCTTACTATTTCCCGAAATCATGGCTGCGTAACGGAATCATCACAGGAGGCCGTATCTATCTGCAGGGACAGAACGTTCTTACGTTCAGTGACTTCGATTTGTGGGATCCTGAGCTGAATACCGATAACGGAACAAGTTATCCTAACGTCCGTACATTCTCTATCGGAGTCAACTTTAACTTTTAATTAAATGAACAGAGTAAATATCATGACTATGAAAAAAAGGGTTTTAAGTATATTCCTGTGTGGTTTGACGGTGTTTTCCTTCACGTCCTGCGAGGACTATTTCGACGATGTTCCGGATAACGCGACATCCTTGGAGGATGTGTTCTCCAACCGCGGACAGACCTTAGCATGGCTTACGAATGTCTATTCATATATCCCGGACAACCGCAGAATGCGTTGGTCTGACGGTCTGAGCTACTGCTGGCGCACCGCCAGCAACGAGGGCTATCTGCCATGGGACACGGGTACCGTGCCTCTGAGCGATGTCATCCTCGGCACAATGTATCCGTCCACAGGTTTCGTGAAGAATCTCTGGACCAACGGCTACCGTGCCATACAGTATGCCAACATCTATCTTGCCAACGTCGACAAGTGCTCCATGCTCACCGACGAGGAGAAGGAATGGACTAAGGCTGAGTGCCGTGTGCTCCGTGCCTATTATTACTTCTATCTCATGAAATGCTACGGACCGGTGCCTATTGTGGGCGACCGTGTGTATGGCGTTGCCGACCCTCTGGGCGACATGATGCTTCCGCGTAACACTGTGGACGAGTGTTTCGAATACATCATAACTGAGATAAAGAATGCCATCAACGGCGGTCACCTTATCTCGCAGTTCAACAGTTCTGGCGAGTTCGACACACAGTTCCGCGGCAACATGACCGAGGAGGCTGCTCAGGCAATACTCGCCGAGGTCTATCTGTTCCGCGCAAGCTACATCTTCAATGGCGATCCTTACTACCAGACACTGAAGAACAACGACGGCACTCTGCTCTTCCCGCAGAGCCGCGACAACTCCAAGTGGGAGGATGCGCGTGACGCCGCCTTTGCGATAATCAACAGCGGGAAGTACCAGCTTGAGTATCGCAACCTTGCGGGTGAGCAGGTTACTGACGTCAAGCAGTCTTGCCCGTACCAGTCATCGCGCTATGCGAGTCTCGGACTCAACACCAACCGTGAGATGATATTCTACCGTTCCGAGTATAATACTGACGACTATCCGATGCGTCCGCGCCACACCGGTATCGACAACGCACAGACAGGAGGAGGCGCCTTCTCTGTTCCGCTGCAGTTTGTCGACCTCTACTTCACCAATAAAGGTCTGCGCATAGAGGACGACCCGGACTATTTCACCTACGACACGGAAAACCCCACGAAGGAGAATGTGCGCACCATGCTTTCCACTACAGCATATAAGGACAAGTTCTCCGGCTACACCTACTTCACCCCGGGTTCGGGTTACTCGGTCATGAAGCAGTTCTACAACCGCGAGCCGCGCTTCTATCTGGGCATAACATTCCAGAACCGGAGGTGGGACTTCGACAATTCGCGCACCTACTACACCGTCATGTCGTTCAACGGAAACTCCGGACCTACCGGCAATACGCACGACTATCCTATCTTCGGAACCATCGGGCGTAAGCCTCTCAGCGAAGGAACGACTCCGTCGGGTGTCGACAATGCCGTCATCATACGTCTCGGTGAGGTTTACCTCAACTATGCCGAGGCATGCTGCGAGCTTGGCGACCTCGCCACAGCAATACACTACGTGAACCTCATCCGCAGCCGTGCGGGAGTGGCAGAGTATGTCGGACTCAACAGCGAAGACCAGACAGCGCGCGACGCGAGAGGCGAGACACGTATCGATCTCGGCAACCTCACGCAGGACCTCGTGCGCAAGGTTATCTACCGCGAGCGCATCATCGAGCTTGCCTTCGAGAACAAGTACTACTTCGACGTGCGCCGTTGGGGTGTTGCGGACATGGCTCAGGGCGACGGCTGGATATACCCGACATGGCACAAGGGCGGCGAAGGCGGTCAGATGGTCGGCTTCAACGTGAGCAACCGCGGAACCGCGGAAGAGCAGACGAACGTACAGATGAACTTCTACAAGAGGGTACAGACCCAGACGAGAGTGTTCACCAAGCGTATGAGCTTCCTGCCTATACCGCAGGAGGAGGTGAACCGCGACCTCGAGATTGTGCAGAACACAGGTTGGGAGACCGACACCGACGAGGAATGACCCTGACCTGCCGCGCGGCTTCAATCCGTGCGGAGCAGTCGCAGGAAAGACTGCTTTCACAACGATACTTTATGATGCCGCTGCCGCTCATGGCGAAAGCCATATGCCGGTGGCGGCATTTTCAGAAAACCGTACACGTACGGTGGACATAACAACAAGAAACAAACACTTCATTATGAGAAAACAATCACTTCTTTTATCCTTGCTCCTTCTCTGTCCGCTTCTGCTGAGCGCCGGTCCGGTGTCGCGCGAGCAGGCAAGGAAGAGCGCCCTCTCGTTCATACAGCAGCGTGAGAGCAGCGGCGCGCGCAAGGCTCCGGCAAGTCCCGACAGCCGCCGTCTCACCGAGGTCGTCGCAGACCCCGCGTTCTATGTGTTCAACGTAGGCACAGGCTCAGGATTCGTCATGGTGTCGGCAAGCGACCGCACACAGCCCATCCTCGGCTATTCCGACAACGGCGCGTTCAGTCTCAACGGTGCGCCCGACCCGCTCAAGGAGTGGCTCACACGCCTCTCTTCGGTCATCACGGCTGTGGAAGAAGACCGCGCCATGCCTGCCTCCGCACCCCACCGTGCGGCAAGCAGCGGCAAGACAATCACCAAGAACTTCATCCCCACACTCGTACCGAGCCGTTGGAACCAGGGCGACCCCTACAACCTGCAGTGCCCCACCTACGACAACAACGGCGTGCCCACGCTCAGCGCGACAGGCTGTGTGGCTACGGCAATGGCGCAGATAATGTATTTCTGGCGGTGGCCGCAGGAGCCCACGACAGAGATTCCGGGATACACGTCAGGCTGGAACAACACCACCGTAAACTATCCCGCGCTGCCCTCGGTCACCTTCGACTGGGACTCGATGACCGACACCTACGACGCCTCATCGTCGGAGGAGAGCAAGCAGGCGGTAGCCGAGCTGATGCACTACGTGGGACGTTCGGTGCGGATGGGCTACGGACCGTCGTCGGGCGCAGCCTCCGTCAACACCGTGAACGCGCTGAAGAACTATTACGGATACGACAAGAACATGTACTACACGAGCCATGACCGCTACACATATCAGGCTTGGGAAGACCTCATCTACTCCGAGCTGGCAGCCGGACGCCCCGTCCTCATGAACGGCGACACATCCACCCGCACCGGCGGACACGAATGGGTGTGCGACGGATATGACGGCAACGGATGCTTCCACATGAACTGGGGCTGGGGCGGAATGTGCGACGGATACTTCCTTCTCACCGTAATGTTCCCCGACCAGCAGGGCATCGGCGGAAGCACAAGCTCTGACGGATACTCCATGGGACAGGGCATCGTAGTGGGACTCCAGCCCGGCGAGCCCGGACAACAGGAGCCGGAGGAGACCGTGCGAATAAGTCTCTCCAACCTGAGGGTGCCCCAGACCGAGTACACACGCAACTCCGCAAACGGCTATTTCCGCTTCACCGTACAGTATGGAGCGGGTACCAACCTCTCTAACAGCTACAACTTCGACACCGCCTTCACGCTCTACGACGAGCAGGGCAACATCGTCAAGGAAGAGATAGGCACGGAGCGCAACTTCAACATCACGCCAGGCACATGGTGGCCCACACGCTCATGCGGAGTGACATTCGGTCCGGGACTCGCCGACGGAACCTATTTCATAAAGGGACGCAGCCGCCTTGCCGGCACCACAGAGTGGAACGAGGACGACAACTTCAACAAGGCATACATCAAGGCTGTCATATCCGGCACCACCAACCTGTCGCTCACAGTCTATCCGGCGGTAGACCTGACCGTCAACTCGCTCGACCTCATCGGCTCGGGTGGTGCGGGCACGGAGCTTAAAGTGAAAGCCAACATCACCAACAACGACACCGAGGAGTACTACCGCGACACATATCTGCTCGTGGACGGGAAGTGGGTGTCGGGCAACTGCATCGTGATTCCGGGCAGCAGCACCGACGACTACTACTTCAAGTACACCCCGACAACAGCCGGAGAGCACGAGTTCGCACTCTCGACATCAAAGGAGACCGCCGACGTATTCTACACTGTGACCAAGAAAGTGGACGAGGCTTACGTGCCGGAACTGTCCATCGTGATGAGCTCACTGAGCGAACGCGACGGCGACAGGATATACGGCAACTGCATGCGGCTACAGGTCAAGGTGACCAACAACGGCGACCGCCCATACCAGAGCTACATAGAGGCTTCGCCGTGGGAGGTCGAGGGAGGCTACTACTGGAAGCGTTCGTCGAGCCGTCAGGACATTGATCTCGCCCCGGGACGCGACACCACGCTCGTCTACGAGTTCCCCGACCTCAACTACGGAAGCCGTTACAACTTCCATGCCGACAGCAACGGAGGTGCGAGCGCAAACCTCGGCGACTTCACCTTCAATGAGGGCATACTCTACTGGACACCTGACGGAGTGATGCACGGGGTAGCCAACCGTGCCGGATTCGTCATAGACGAGAGCATGACAGCCGTTTCCTTCCCCGGACAGACGCCCGTGTCGTTCTCTCTCTCCGACAAGGTGAACACCAACACCGTACTCTATTTCGCCGACGGGGCAACCGTCAACGCGCGCGTTCTCAGCATCCTCAAGAACCGTGGACTGAACAATGTGGTGATAGGACCGGCGGCGGAGAACATCGTCATTGCCGACGGACTCGACTTCCTCGCGCCGAAGGCGTTCACGGCAGCCACCGTGAGCTACACCGCAGATGTGCCAGCCACAGCGGCGGACGCTCCGTGGAGCACGCTCGCACTGCCTTTCACGCCGCAGACCGTCGAGGCTGACGGACAGCCGGTGGAATGGTTCACATCCGCCACAGACAAGGGCAAGAGCCTCGTGGTGAAGGAGTTCAGCGCGGCTGAAGGCTCGGTTATGTACTTCGGATATGCTCAGGAGATACTCGCCAACCGTCCCTACATAGTGTCGTTCGCAGGCAATGAGGGCGGCACCGGTTATGACCTGAGCGGCAAGAAACTCGTGTTCGCCGCCACAGACGCCGTGATAGAGCCTGTAGAGCGCATGTCTACCTACAGCACGGACTACAGTTTCGTGGGCACCACCACTGCCGCCTCCGCCTCCGGAGCCTATGTCCTCTCTCCTGACGGAACGTCGTTCCGCCGCGTGGAGGGCAGCTCGCAGACGAGTCCGTTCCGCGCCGTCATGGTGGCTAACAGCGACGAAGCCGCTGCCGTGAGCGTGCTCACAGTGGGCGGAAACGTGTCGACGTCCATCAGTGCGGTGGAGAGTGAGGCTCTCGACGGACAGCCCGTGTACAACCTGTCGGGCGTGAGAGTGGGCACATACGACGCCTCCTCCGGACTCGGCACGCTGCCGCGCGGTGTCTACATCGTGGGCGGAAAGAAGTTGGTGAGATGATATTCCACACCCATTGCCGTATGCCGTGAGGCAGAACGGCATGTTTATCCAGATTTCTTTTTAATGAAGCCGGCACGCGAATGTGTCGGCTTCATTCGTGTATTGTCCTTTCGTGTCAGACTGTGTCCGCTTTGCAGGTGTGTCAGACGGATAGGCTGTACCGCCCGTTCCGCGACGGATATATCCCACCGCGAGCTTTTCCGGTGTGCATTCCGTCCGTCACGCTTCATTATGCCGTATCCTCCTGAAAAACCGTTTTTATTATTCTTTAATGTTAAAAAACATCCTTCCCCGTGCGCCTGAAATTCTCTTATTTCCGTGCGGACGCCTTTCTGCCGGAAATACGCGCTTTTTCAGCCTTTCCCCTATATCTCTGACATACAGCGGTTTTCATGTTTCAGGCTTCCGGAACAGCATCTCCCGACTTGCGGAAAAGGCTTTTCGGGACTGCGGAAGAGGCTCTTCCGTTGTGTGAAAAAGGCTCTATGGCGGTGCTGTAAAGCCCGTTCCGCAGTGCGGAAGAGCCTTTTCCGTGTCGTGACACCGCCGGTTTCATGTCGCGGACGGGCTGTTTCAGCCTTGCAGGATGGGCGTGGCGGCACTTCCGTCGCGTAGATTGCGCGGAATGATATGTTAAATGTTTAACATCCGTTAGCACACCGCCGCATTCACGGTATGCTTTTTGATATGCTCCGATATGTCTTATTTTATGAATTGATATGCTGTCTGTCGGTATATGATATATATCTTTCCTGTGTTTTACAAACATTTACTTATTTTACGAAAAATTTCCTCTTATTTTTTTATTTTTTCTTTCCCAAGTTGTTATACGGTTATAGGGAGATTGCGGAAGGACGGTTTCTGTCCGCCCGGTTTGCCCCGGACGATTCGGCTTAAAGACCTCCCTCCGCATCAGGGAAACAATCTTAACTGTATGAAAACCATCACGAAACATACTCTGTATGTCCTTTTCTCGCTCTTGCCGGTATGCCGCGCCATGCCGGAGGATGCCTCGCGGGCAGTCCCTCTTGAACTGTGGTATGACGAGCCTGCCGTGGAGTGGATGACGTCAGCCCTGCCTTTGGGCAACGGCGACCTCGGAGCCATGTTCTTCGGAGGCGTGGCGCGCGAGCAGATACAGTTCAACGAGAAGAGCCTCTGGGCAGGTTCTCCTGAGAAGCGCGGCACCTACCGCAACTTCGGCAACATATACATGGACTTCCTCACGCCCGACACCTGCTCCTCCTACCGCCGCTCGCTGTCGCTCGACGAGGGTGTGGGGCGGGTGAGCTACACCATAGGCGGAGTGAGATATGAGCGCGAGTATTTCGCGAGCCATGCCGACAGCGTCATCGTGATGAGGCTCAGCACACCGGGAAACAGAGGGCGTCTGAACATTTACATCAGCATGACCGACGGAGACGGGCGCAAGGCTGTGACGGGCGACGGCATGTTGGCATTCAGCGGACGGCTCGACCTGCTCAGCTACGAGGCTCAGGCTGTGTTGAGGACAGAGGGCGGAACGCTTGCCGGAGTGGACGGACGGCTGATGGTGAGGGGTGCCGACGCAGTGACTGTGGTGCTTGCCGCCGCCACCGATTTCTGTCTCTCGTCGCCCACATACACACGTGGCGGCGCGCGCGGAGTGCATGCCGGTGTGTCGGGTAGGGTGGAGCGCGCCTGCGCGATGGATTACGGCAGACTGCGCCAGCGTCATGTGGACGACTATGTGAGCCTCTTCGGGCGCGTGGCTCTGCGGCTGACTGACAGCGTGCCGCAGTATACTACCGACGAACTGCTGCGCAACCACAAGTACAACAACTGGCTCGACATGCTCTGTTTCCAGTACGGACGCTATCTCATGATAAGCTCGTCGCGGGGAGGGTCGGTGCCGTCAAACCTTCAGGGACTGTGGAACCACGTGAACAATCCGCCATGGGAGTGCGACTACCACAGCAACATAAACATACAGATGAACTACTGGCCCGCCGAGGTTGCCAACCTTGCGGAGTGCCACATGCCTTTCATCAGCTACGTGAGCACCGAAGCCATGAAGCCGGACGGCTCCTGGCGGCGCGTGGCAGAGAGCGAGGGATGCCGCGGATGGGCTGTCCGCACGCAGAACAACCTGTTCGGCTACACCGACTGGCTCATCAACCGGCCTGCCAATGCGTGGTATTGCACACATCTGTGGCAGCATTATGCCTACGGGCTTGACCGTGACTATCTGCGCCGTGTGGCGTGGCCCGTGATGAGGTCGACGTGTCTCTACTGGTTTGACAGGCTGAAGATGAAGGACGGAAAGCTCGTCGCGCCCGACGACTGGTCGCCCGAGCACGGTCCGTGGGAGGACGGTCCGGCATACGCCCAGCAGCTGGTCCACGAACTGTTCGCCAACACTCTTGAGGCGGCAGAGGCGTTGGGCGAGGACAGCGGTTTCACCGACAGTCTCAGGACGAGGCTCTCACAGCTCGACAACGGTCTGCGCATAGGCAGCCGGGGACAGCTGCGGGAGTGGCTTGTGACCGACGACACGCCCGACGACCGTCACCGTCATCTGTCCCATCTCATGGCTCTCTATCCGCTGTCGGGCATCTCCGCCCTTACCGACCGCCGTCTGGCTGACGCCGCGAGAGTGTCGCTCTCTTGGCGGGGCGACGGTGCCACGGGCTGGAGCAGGGCATGGAAGGTGGCGTGCTGGGCACGTCTGAACGACGGAGAGCGCGCTTACCGTCTGCTGAAAAAGGCGCAGAACATAACCGATGTAACCGTGGTGAGCATGGACGACAATGCCGGAGGAATGTACCCGAACCTCTTCTGCGCACATCCGTCGTTCCAGATTGACGGCAATTTCGGCATCACCGCCGCCATAGCCGAGATGCTTCTGCAGAACAGCGTGCGCGGGGTGTGGCTCCTTCCCGCGCTGCCCAAGGAGTGGGCGGACGGCAGTTTCAGCGGACTGCGGGCGCACGGCGGCTTCACGTTCGATGCTGAGTGGACGGGCGGACGTCTGACCGGCGTCGTGGTGAGGTCGGAGTGTGGCGGAGTGTGCAGGCTTTACCTGCCCGGCATGGAGGTGCGCGGGGTGAGAGGAAAATACGGACTCAGGGTGAGGCACACCACGTCTTCGGACGGCTCTGTTGAGTTCATGACCAAGCCGGGACGCACCTACCGCATATCCCTCCGTCCCCTTACGGAGAGTGAGTAGGACGGCGGAGTGGCGCAGGCGGTTTCCTCCAGATAGGAAAAGATGCATGTGTAAAAACACCGCATGATATTCTGTTCCTTACAATCACATATGACATAGGTCGCATAAGACCGAAAACGATAACCCAAACTATTAAATAACTTTATTAACTTAAACATTATGAACAGATTGTTTAAATTCTCTTTAGTGTTTGCAGTCGCCGCTACAGCCTTTCTGGGATGTGCCGACAACGACATCGCGGAGGACAGACAAGTGGTCTATCCGCCTGATGCAAACAAGGAATCCAAGTTCGTCTCGTTCTCTCCGGACAGTGGAGGAGTGGGCACACAGTTGATTATCAAGGGTCAGAACCTCGGCACCGACACGAGCTATCTGCGCGTGACGGTGAACGACAAGAAGGCTGCGATAATCGGAGTGAGAAACGATTACATCTACGCGGTGGTTCCTGCGCGCGCCGACACCGGGCTTGTGAAGCTCTATGTGGGCAAGGGAGACAACGTGAAGGAGTTTGTCTCGACAAAGGAGTTCCGCTATAAGTATAAGCGCAACGTGTCGACTCTTGCCGGACAGAACGGCAACGCGAGCCGTGACGACGGCGAGTACGACGTGGCGACATTCCGCCGTCCGTGGGCGCTTTTCCACGACAACGACGACGTGATATACGAGATTGACGAGGGACGAGGCACAAACAAGGACGGAGCATTGCGCAAGCTGTACGAGGGACTGGTCGAGACGCTCATCCAATGCAGTTCGGGTCCGTTCCAGTCGCCCACCGCTGCGGCGTTCAATGTGGCTCAGGACACCATCTACATGGTGCATCTCTACAATCCCAGCAACTGCACCTCGAAGGTGGGACTGATAGCCATCTCGCGTGCGAGCGGGTTTGTCGACGTGAAGCCATTGGTGAGAATGAACGATCCCAAGTGCACCGGCATCGCCATAAACCCTGTGAACAACGACATCATATTCAACAACCAGAGCGACGGCTATCTCTACCGTTATTCGGAAAACACCAATATTGACGAGGCGTACACGCGGCTCATACGTGTCAACAATGCCACCAACACCGAGCTGAAGCTCGCTTTCAGCAACGACGGCAGGTATCTGTATGCGGCTGTGAAAAACCGTCACTGCATCTTCCGCATGCCTTACGACATCACTACAAAGACCCTGGGCACTGCCGAACTGTGGGCAGGACAGTGGGACACGTCAGGCTATCAGAACGGAATAGGTACGTCCGCGCTGTTCGACCAGCCGAGTGCCATCGAGTTTGACGAGGACGGCAACCTGTACGTAGCTGACAAGTACAACCACTGTATCAGACGAATCACTCCCGACGGAGAGGTGTCTCTCTATGCGGGCATGCCGCGCACGAGCGGTTACAAGGACGGTCTGCCCGACGTGGCGATGTTCAATCGCCCCGAGGGACTCACCATCCTGTCTGACCAGTCCATCATTGTCGCCGACAGGGAGAATCACGTCATACGCAAGGTTGTCGTGGAGTGATAACATAACATTACAAATGCAATAAAATAGAAGTTTCATGAAAAAAATATTGTTACTGATGCTCCTGTGTGTCGTTCAGGTGGCTGCATTTGCCCAGGACGCTTCCGTCACCGTGAAAGGTGTCGTGCAGGACAGTAAGGGAGAATCCATAATGGGAGCGGTTGTCATAGTGAAGAACCAGCCGGGTCTGGGTTCGTCGACAGACGTGAACGGCCGTTTCAAGATAACAACCGGCAAGTATGAGATTCTGGAGGTGACCTATCTGGGATTCGAGAAGCAGGAAGTGCCGGTGGTGAGCATAAAGGATTACGACAATCTTGTCATCGTAATGAAGGAGCAAAGTCAGGAAGTGGACGAGGTGGTCGTCACCGCAAGCGGCGCGCAGAAGAAGAAAACGGTCACCGGAGCGTTCACCACTGTTGACGTGAAGCAGCTCAACGCTCCTTCGGGCAATCTCTCCAACTCTCTCGGAGGTGTCGTTCCGGGTATCATAACACAGCAGCTCTCGGGCGAACCGGGCGAGAACCAGTCTGACTTCTGGATTCGCGGTATCTCCACTTTCGGTGCCAACGCCAGCGCGCTCGTGCTTGTCGACGGTATCGAACGCAGTCTGAACGAGATTCCCGTAGAGGACATCGAGTCGTTCTCCGTGCTCAAGGACGCGTCAGCTACAGCCGTATACGGTAACCGTGGAGCCAACGGAGTGGTGCTCATCACAACGAAGAAGGGTGAGAAAGGAAAGATACGCATCAGCGGTAAGCTCCAGTACGGCTACAACCAGACAGGCAAACTGCCCGAGTATGCCAACGCTTCAGACTACGCGCGGCTCGCAAACGAGGCGCGGCTCGCACGCTATCAGTCACCGCTCTACTCCGACGAGGAGCTTTATATCATACAGAACAATCTTGATCCTGACCTTTATCCTAACGTAGACTGGCAGGACCTGATGCTCAAGAACGGCGCGTCGCAGTATCGCGCGCAGCTCAGTTTCACCGGAGGAGGTGACAATGCGACATACTATGTGTCCGGTGCCTACTTCAATGAGGACGGTATCTACCGCACAAGAAGCGCGGAGAACAAATACAACACCAACTCTACATATGAGCGTTATAACTACCGTGCCAACACAACGATGAACATCACGCGCAGCACGGTGCTCTCAGTCGGCATCGGAGGCTACCTCATCAACCGCACGCAGCCGGGCAGCACGTCGGCTGACATATGGAAGGCGTTCTCCGAATACACACCGCTCACCACTCCGAGAAAGTGGTCGACAGGGCAGTGGCCTATAGTCAACGGAAAGAAAACTCCCGAGTTTCTCATGACGCAGACGGGTTACAAGACCATCTGGCAGAACAAGATGGAGACTAACGTGAGCCTCGACCAGAAGCTCGACTTCATAACAAAGGGTCTCACTTTCTCCGGTACGTTCGCCTTCGACACATGGAACGACAACACCATCACGCGCTCGAAGTCGCCCGAACTGTGGAGTGCGCAGAACTACCGAGACGGTTACGGCAAGCTCATTCTCAAACGCGAGCAGGACGTACAACCTATGACCCAGACCTCATCTACTACCGGAACGAAGCGTTATTATCTGCAAGCCAAGCTGGAATATGACCGCCTTTTCGCCCGCGACCATCAGGTGAACGGTCTTCTCATGGTCTATCAGGAGGAAAATTCCGACACAAACCTCGGCAGCGACATCATCGCCTCGATACCCAAACGCAACCTTGCCTACTCCGGACAGGTGCGCTACGCATACAAGTCGCGCTATCTTTTTGAGTTCAACTTCGGCTATACCGGCTCGGAGAACTTTGAGAAAGGCAAGCAGTTCGGATTCTTCCCGGCATTCTCCGCAGGCTGGGTGCTCTCGGAGGAACCGTGGATAAGGAAGGCTTTACCGTGGCTCGAGTTCTTCAAGATAAGAGGCTCATGGGGTGAGGTAGGTAACGACAAGATTGGCGGAGACACCCGTTTCCCGTACATCTCGCTTATTTCCGAGGTGGGCGACTCAGGAAGCTACGCCTTCGGACAGTTCGGAAGCAACTACATCACAGGCTACCGTATGACCACAGTCGGCACTCCCAACCTCACATGGGAGAAAGCCACGAAGTGGGATATAGGCGTTGACTGGTCGATATTCAACGGTATGTTCACCGGAACAGTGGACTACTTCAGGGACAACCGTGACGATATCTTCATGCGGAGAAACAACATGCCGCTGTCCACAGGACTCGCCGACCAGACTCCGATGGCTAATGTCGGACGTATGAGATCGTATGGTTTTGACGGCAACATAGCGTTCAACCATAAGATAGGTGAGGTGAATTTCACCCTGAGAGCGAACATGACGTATCAGAATACGGAGATTCTCGACCAGGATGAAGCCGCAAACGAGTTCTGGTATAAGATGAGCCGTGGCTTCCGTCAGGGGCAGACCCGCGGATTCATTGCGCTCGGACTGTTCAAGGACGAGGAAGACATCAAGTCGAGTCCGTCGCAGGACGCGCTGGCAAACTTCCCCATCCTGCCCGGCGACATAAAGTATAAGGACGTGAACGGAGACGGTGTCATCACCGAGGACGACAAAGTGCCGATAGGCTACCGCAACACTCCGGGTCTGATATACGGTTTCGGTTTCAGTGCGGCATGGCGCAATTTCGGTATGAACCTTCTGTTCCAGGGAGCCGGAAAGCGTACGTTCTTCGTGGGCGGCAACGGTCCTCACGCTTTCCACGACGGTGCTACGGGCAACATACTCCAGCGTATGGTCGAGGAGGAAAGATGGATTCCGAGCGACATCTCGGGAACCACCGATACGGAGAATCCCAACGCTCCGTGGCCGCGACTCACCTATACGAACAACAATAACAACAACCGCGCGTCCACATACTGGATGAAAGACGGAAGCTATCTGCGTCTGAAGAACCTCGAAATAACCTATGACGTTCCGAGAGAATGGATACAGCATCTGCGCCTTACAGGTCTGCGCCTGGGCTTCATAGGCGAGAACCTGTTCACATGGAGCCCGTTCAAGTGGTGGGATCCGGAAGGAAACAACGAGAGCGGCAACGCTTATCCAATCAGCCGGACATTCTCTTTCTATCTAAGTTTCAATCTATAACACAACAACAAGGTCATGAAAAAGATTTTATTATATATATTTTTGCCGATTGTCGCAGGCGGAATGTTCTCTTCGTGCGCCGATTATCTGGACGTGGACAAGTATTTCTATGACCAGCTTTCCATCGACTCGGCTTTCTCCAAAAGGAAGTATGTGGACGGATGGCTGTCCAACGCGTTCGAGCCAATACAGTATATAACTGAAGGGGAAGGCATGCGCAGGTGGATGAGTGATGACATCGTGAAGTATGAAGGGCGCGACTACCAGAACGGAAACTACAGTGCCACGACAAACAACGGTGACAGCGAGAACCTTCTTTACAAGGCTTACGAGGCTGTGCGCAAGGCTTCCACCTTCATAGACAATGTGGACCGATGCGGCGAACTTACCGAGGTGGAGAAAGCCGACATGAAAGGGCAGATGCGGTTCATACGTGCCTATGCCTACTGGTCGCTCATACGCCACTTCGGACCGGTGCCTCTCATCCCTGAGCACGGGCTCGACGTGAGCCTGTCTTACGAGGAACTGTCTTTGCCGAGAGCCTCTCTCGACGAGATTGTGGCGTTCATCGACCAGGACCTTGTGGTTGCCGCGCGCTCCCTTCCAATGGTGCGCACCGTGAACAACATGGGTCGTCCCACACGCGGAGCGGCTCTTGCGCTGCGTGCGAGAATACTGCTCTGGGTGGCAAGTCCGCTCATGAACGGCAACAGAGACCTCTTCAACGTGAAGGACAACCGCGGACGCCAGCTCGTGCCGCAGGAATATGACGAGTCCAAATGGGCTAAGGCAGCCGCCGCAGCCAAGGAAGTGATGGATCTGGGAATATACGAGCTCTACACCATAGAGCCTTCCCCGGACACCCCCGAGTATGAGCGTCCGCCCTACAACGCCGAGTTCTCCGACAAGAACTTCCCCGACGGATGGGCTGACGTTGACCCTTATCTCTCCTACAAGTCCATCTTCGACGGTACGATAATAGGCTCGAAGAACCCCGAACTCATCTTCACACGCACGAGCAGGGGCAACGAGCAGATAAACCACTGGGTGTCAAACTGCATGCCGCGGACGCTAAGCGGCTCCAACCTCATAGGCGTGTCGCAGAAGCAGGTGGACGCTTACTACATGGACAACGGCCAGACCATACAGGAGGCTGAGGCTACGGGATATTATAAGGAAGACGGTTTCACCACGTCGAGCAACCCGCTCAACGAGGGAGGCGCGCCGTTCCTGCCGGCAAACGTGTCGTGGCAGTACGCTCACAGGGAGCCCCGCTTCTATGCGTCGATAGCCTATTGCGGCTCCATATGGGCATGTGCGAGCGCGAATGAGGCACAATACCGCAACAAGCAGATATTCTACTACCGCGACCTGAACGACGGCAAGCAGGGCTTCAAGGAGGACTGTCCGCTCACGGGTATAGGCTTCAAGAAGTTCGTCAACGACGAGGACGCCTTCACGCAGGGCGGCTACCGCATGGACAAAACCGAGAACACGATACGCTATGCGGAGATGCTGCTCATCTATGCGGAGGCTCTCAACGAGCTCACTCCGGGCAAGTCGTACACCGTGGAACGCTATAACGGGGAGACGATGACCGTGCAGCGCGACGTCAACGAGATGCGCTCTGCCATGAAACCCATACGCATGCGTGCCGGAGTGCCCGACTTCGACGATGTGGTATACGCCAACCAGGAGCTCTTCCGCACCGCTCTCAAGCGCGAAAGACAGATAGAGCTCGTGGGCGAGAACTGTTTCAGATACTACGACCTGCGCCGTTGGAAGGATGCGTTGCTTGAGGAGAACCAGCCGCTTATGGGTTGCAACATCAACATCAGCGACGACGTGACACGTGTACAGGAGTTCTACCGACCCACCGTAGTGGCTTCGATGCCTAAGGTGTTCACACAGAGGATGTATCTGTGGCCCTTCCCCGACAAGGAGATGAAGCGCAACGTGAACCTTACGCAAAACCCCGGATGGTAACCATTTTAACACAATGACAATCATGAAAAGAATATATTTCAACAAGATAATGAAAGGCGTGGCTGCCGCAGCGGTACTCTTCGGGGCGGCGTCGTGCAGCGACGACCTCGACTATGAGTTGTTCACGAAGTACACTTACCTGATGAACAACGGATGGCAGGAGAACATCGAGATGGAGATAAACGAGGACAACACCGTCGACCTGCCCGTATATTTCGGTGTGAACGGCACCACCGGCAACAGCAAGGACATCAGTCTGACTCTCGCCGTGGACGAGGACACGCTTGCCGACTACAACTTCGACAAGAACAAGTATGACGAGGAGTCTTACTATCTGCTGCTGCCTGAAGACTGCTATGCCTTCGACAAGACCGTCTACACCATTCCCGCAGGCAGTCTCAATGCCGGAGGAGTGTGCAAGATAGACCTTAACAAACTGCGCGAGCACAACATTTACGCCGAGTATGTGCTCCCTATCAAGATCGCGACGTCGGAGGGTGAGCCTGTGGGACCGTCCAAATACACCAAGGCTCTTTATTTCCTTAATCTGAAAAACGAGTATTCTGGCATCTATTCCGGAAACGGAAACATGAAGCAGATAGGCACGTCTTACACCACGCAGGCTACCGGAAAGCAGCTCTACGCCATATCCAGAAAGGAATGCTATCTGTATGCCGGAAACGTGGACCGTACGACAACGGGACGCAGCAGCTTCATTCTCAACCTGCATTTCAACGATGACGGAACGATAAAGCTGACGGCTCTGAACGACGCCATAGAACTGAAGGAGATATCGGGAACGTATAACTTCAAGTTCTATGAGAACACGTCGGACACGCGCAAGCTCGTCATGATGACCACATTATACCTGAAGTATGAGTATAAGGACATCACCATAACCGACCGCGACGTGCGCTACAGCTACGAGGCGACGCTCACCAAGAGCGAGGACGTGTTCAAGTCTGACTATCCGGATGCGTCCATTGAAGTGGAAGATTAGTAATTTTATTTTATTAGTTAGGTTGATGGAGTGCGCGCCGTGAGGCGCGGCTCTTTTTTGTTTTGTGCCGTGCGGCACGGTGTTATGCCTGTGAGCCTCCGCCGCGCAGTGTCGGCGGCACCGCCGTATGCCTGCCTCCGTCATCGCGCTCACGGGTTTTCCATCCGCAGACCGGTTTTTCCAGCAGTATATATGATTTCGTTTACCCCGCTGCCTGCAATAAGTAGAGACGCAAAATCTTGCGTCTCACGAGCAAGGATTGCGCTGGCTGTTGAATGGTTGTCATGCGTATGGCTTGCGATAGGTTGCGTCTCACGAGCAAGGATTGCGCTGGCTGTTGAATGGTTATCATGCGTATGGCTTGCGATGGGATGCGTCTCACGGGTAAAGGATGCGTTGGCAGGTGATTGGTTATCATGTGTATGGCTTGCGATGGGTTGTGCCTCACGGGCAAGGAATATGATTATGACTGTTTGATTATTGCAGGTATGGATTGTACTTACCTTCTCGTGAGACGCAAGATTTTGCGTCTCTACAGGCTGGCGCCGTTGTGGCGGTGTCATGGAAGTATAGGATATCGATGGGTGGTGGCTCGATATTGTGTACGGGTGTTTATCCTTCCGCTGTCTCTCCGTCAAATCCCGGATTGCATATTTATGCAATTCCGAAGTAAAAAAATTTGACAACGGAAAATCGTGAAATAGAAAACTGGGGCATGCGGAAGAGGCTTTTCCGCTGCCGTAACCATGGTATGGAATGTCCGGATGTGGCTCGTCGGGATGCGGAAAAGGCTCTTCTGCGTTGCGGAAAAGGCTGTGCCAATATGCTGTACGTGCTCTTCCGGCAGGCGAAACGGGCTTTCCGGCAGTGTCATACGGGCTCTTTCGCGGTGCGGCGGCAACGGTTTTATATGGCTGGATGGCGTAAATCGTTGTGTGTCAATATGATGCGGAAAGTGCTCAAAAATGGCGTTTTCGCGCCCGAAGTGCTGCCCGGACGCAAATAACCGCTTATTTTCGCGTTATGGAATATTCTTATGCATTCCGCGATGTCCTGTTCTGCATATTTATGCATTCCCTTTCACGGCACATCCTTTGTTGTGGATTGCGGTGGTGTTATGCGTCATCGTGTTACGCCTTTCTGCCGTTGCCTGACGCGCGATGGTGCATATCACTCTTTTTCCTTGTTTAATTTGTCGTTTTTATTGGGTAGAACCGGATTTTTGCATTATCTTTGCATAAGGTAAGCTGCACTCGGGAGAGCGTAAGTAAACTTAATCTCCGCTCGTTTGCATTACCTTTGTAGAAGCTAAGCATCGGCTCGGCAGTATCAAGCCTGGTAAGACTTTGTCTTCCCGTCTTGCTGTTGCTCTCGCCTTGCATTATCTTTGCATAAGCTAAGCCGCACTCGGGAGAATGTAAGTAAACTTACTTTCCGCCCGTTTGCATCATCCATATCACCGCGTCAGGAAGGGCGGCATAAATTCCGCCGGACGCAAGGTTTCTGTATGAAAAATCCTTATCCGATTGCTGAAAACAGAATAGATAACATAAAACCGGAAGACAAATGAAAAGAGCTTTATTATTATCGGCACTGTGCCTTTGTACGTTGGTGCAGACAAAAGCCGCAGACGAGGTTGACTATGTGAGTACGCTCGTGGGCACGGCGTCCAAGTTCGAACTGTCCACAGGCAACACCTATCCTGCCATCGCCATGCCGTGGGGCATGAATTTCTGGGTTCCGCAGACCGGAAAGATGGGCAACGGATGGACTTATGTGTACTGGGCGGACAAGATACGGGGCTTCAAGCAGACCCACCAGCCCAGTCCGTGGATAAACGACTACGGCCAGTTCTCGGTCATGCCTGTCACGGGTGAGGCTGTGTTCGACGAGGAGAAGCGCGCCTCATGGTTCTCTCATAAGGCTGAGGTGGCGCGTCCTTATTATTATAAAGTGTATCTTGCCGACCATGACGTCACCGCCGAGCTTGCCCCGACGGAGCGCGCTGTGGCGATGCGCTTCACCTTCCCGCAGACCGACAAGGCATACATCGTGCTCGATGCGTTCGACAAAGGCTCGCACGCGGAGATTATTCCGTCCAAGAACATGATTGTGGGCTACACCACGAAGAACAGCGGCGGTGTGCCCGAAAACTTCAAGAACTACTTCGTGCTTGTCTTTGACAGACCGTTCAAGTATACCGCCGCCGTCACCGACGGCAACATTGACGCCTCCTCGCTCAGCTCCACGAGCAATCATTCGGGTGCCATCGTGGGCTTCAGCACGAAGCGCGGAGAGCAGGTCAACGTGCGTGTGGCGTCGTCGTTCATAAGTCCGGAGCAGGCGTTGCTCAATCTGAAGGAGCTCGGAGACGACGGCATCGACGAGGTGTCGGCACGGGGCAGGGCACGGTGGAACGAGGTTCTGGGGCGTGTGGAGGTCTCCGACGACAACACCGACAACCTCCGCACGTTCTATTCGTGCCTTTACCGCTCGCTCCTTTTCCCGCGCAGCTTCTACGAGACCGACGCCGACGGACGTGTGATGCACTACAGTCCATACAACGGAAAGGTGCTGCCGGGCTACATGTTCACCGACACCGGCTTCTGGGACACCTTCCGCAGCCTCTTCCCCTTCCTCAACCTGATGTATCCCTCGATGAACGAGAAGATGCAGGAAGGACTCGTCAACGCCTATAAGGAGAGCGGATTCCTGCCCGAGTGGGCGAGTCCGGGGCACCGTGGCTGCATGGTAGGCAACAACTCGGCGTCCGTCGTGGCAGACGCTTACCTCAAAGGCTTGCGCGGATATGATGCCGAGACGCTTTGGGAAGCGGTGAAGCATGGAGCCAACGCCGTCCATCCCAAGGTGTCGTCTACGGGCCGTCTCGGATTCGAGGAGTACAACAGCCTCGGCTATGTGCCGTGCGACAAGCACAGCCAGAGCGTCGCCCGCACGCTCGAATATGCCTACGACGACTGGTGCATATACCGTTTCGGCAAGGCTTTAGGAAAGTCTGACAAGGAACTGAAGCAATACCGCACCAACGCGATGAACTATAAGAACGTGTTCGACAGCTCCACCAGCCTCATGCGCGGCAGGAAAGCCGACGGCAGCTTCGAGTCTCCGTTCGACCCGACGGCATGGAGCCGTTCCTTCACAGAGGGCGACAGCTGGCACTGGAGCTGGTGTGTGTTCCACGACCCGCAGGGACTTATCGGTCTGATGGGAGGCAAACAGAAGTTCAACAGCATGCTCGACTCGGTGTTCGTGGTCTATCCTGACGTGAGCAGCAGGGGCATAATACACGAGATGCGTGAGATGCAGGTGATGAACATGGGGCAGTATGCCCACGGCAACCAGCCCATCCAGCACATGATTTATCTCTATGCCTACTCGGGACAACCATGGAAGACGCAGTACTGGATACGTGAGGTGATGGACAAACTCTACAATGCCAACCCCGACGGATATTGCGGCGACGAGGACAATGGGCAGACATCGGCGTGGTATGTGTTCTCAGCCATGGGCTTCTATCCCGTGTGTCCAGGCTCCAACCAGTATGTGCTCGGCACTCCTTACTTCAATAAGGTGACGCTGCACCTCGAGAACGGCAACACCATGACCATAAAAGCCGAGGGCAACAGCCGCTCAAACAGGTACATAGACAGCATGACCCTCAACGGCAAGACATACACAAAGAACTATCTCACACACGCTGACATCATGAAAGGCGGCAGCATCGTGTGCGCCATGTCGGCTGAACCCAACCGCAGCAGAGGCACTCAGGAGGCTGACTTCCCTTACTCGTTCACCAATGAGATAAAGGGTTCTGAAAAGTAGGACAACATCTTTTTATAAACAAACAAATGATAATCAGACTATGAAACGTAGTTATTTTCTTCTCGTGCTGATGGCAGTCGCCTCACTGGCGTGTGCCCAGTCGCTCTTCGTAGGCACTTACAACATCCGCAACCACAACAGCGGTGACGACGCTGCGGGCAATGTGTGGAACGTGAGATGTAAGGTGATATGCGACCAGATCAATTTTGAGGATCCCGACATCTTCGGAACCCAGGAAGTGCTTCACGCCCAGTTGGGCGACCTCACCGCCGCGCTCGACGGCTACGACTATATAGGTGTGGGTCGCGACGACGGCAAGCAGGCTGGCGAATACTCCGCCATCTTCTACAAGAAAGACCGCATAAAGCTCCTGCGCAAGGGCAATTTCTGGCTCAACGAGACGCCCGACACGCCAAAGCTCGGATGGGACGCCGCATGCATACGCATATGCACATGGGGCGAGTTCAGGCAGAAGGACACGAAGTTCAAGTTCTATTACTTCAATCTTCACATGGACCACGTGGGCGTGACGGCACGCCGCGAGGGCGCGAAGCTTGTGGTAAGGAAGATAAAGGAGATAGCCAAGGGAGCTCCCGTGATTCTTACGGGCGACTTCAATGTAGACCAGAATGACGAGATATACGCCATCTTCACCAAGTCGGGAATCCTTAAGGACTCTTATGAGTGCTGCCGTCTGCGCTTCGCAGAGAACGGAACGTTCAACTCTTTCGACTCCGACCTGAAGTCGGACAGCCGCATCGACCACGTGTTTGTGTCTCCGTCGTTCGACGTGGACCGCTATGGCGTGCTTACAAACGCCTACTGGACTCCGAAAGCAGGCTCTGAGAATCAGTCTCTCAAGGGCAAGGACGCTCCCGGAGAGATAAGCTTCGGCAAGTACGACCGCCGCACGCCGTCCGACCATTATCCTGTTCTTGTAAAGATGCGCTACGCCGGCAAGTAGCTCCCGACATACGCCACGTATAGCTCCCGGGCGGACATCGGCAAGCCATAGTGCCATGTCTGTCCGGGTGTTTTTTGTCCGCCGTCAGAGCCCGTGCGCCGTCCCGGCATGACATCCTTGCGCTGTCTGCCAGTGAGTGCGGGTATATCAAGAATCCGTCTGTTGTGTGTTAGTCTGCGGGCGGCATGCGTTCAGGTTATGAAAAGCCCTGCATCGCGCTGCGCCCTGTCCTTTCATGGCGTCCGGTATGCCGTTATCCTTCTGTCGTGTCCTGCTCTTCGCGCTTCCTTCTCATCTTTTCCTTCAGCTCCTCCCATGCAGCCTCGGTCCGCGGGTCGGGTGTGTGCGAATGTGTCCATTCCTCTTCCCATTCCGCGAATGCCGCTTTGTTGCGTGCCGATTCTTTTATGAATTCAAGCAGTCTCAGCTCCTCCTCGCTCCTCCTCGTCGGTCGCCTTGCCCTCGAAGTAGAGTATAGCCAGTTTTTTCATATGATGGTCGTGCTGCATTTTCAGTTTTATATGTATAACAACATAGCGAGGCTGTTCTTGTTATTTTCAGCCGTTTTTTCATGGTTTTTATCTAAATTTAACATTGTTGTACACCATAAAACCCTTTTCCAGCCCCCGCACGCTTATAGTTCGGCGAGCTGTTCTATTATTGCAGACTTGGCGATTTTTATGTGTTTTATCACCTGATATGCCGACATGCCTGTCTTTTCCTGTATTTCCCTGTTTTTAAGTCTCTCTTCTCTCGACATCCTGTAAACCATTCTGGTTGTCGCCGGAAGGCTGTCTATGGCGGTCTGTATGCTGTTTATCACTTCCTCGGAGATGAGTCCCACTTCCTCTTTGCATCCGAAGTTGATGTTGTACAGCCTTTCTTCATTGCGCAGTCTGATAAGGTCGAGCTTGAATTTCTTTATCACTGTCTTGTGCTTGAGGTGGTTCAGACACTGGTTTCTCACCATGGTGAACAGCATGGCATGTAGTGATATGCCGTCAAGAGACTCGCGTTTCTCGTAGATCTGCATGAAGCAGTCCTGCACAAGGTCTTTTGCGAGATCTTCGTCTTTCACGAATTTCTCGGCGAATTTGCAAAGACGCGGATTCAGTGTGATGAAAAGCAGTCTCATGGATTGCTCGTCACCGCAGTCGATGATGTCTTTTGTGACATGGTAGTCCGTCAGTGTCATATCTCAGATGTTTTGTTGTAGTTAGGCTGTTGTTTGTCTTTTGCCGTGCATGACAGCATACATTAAGTTATCAGAGTTTGAGATAGAAAGATTGCCTGGAATAAAAAAGACGTGGGAAAATCTACTCCTCGCTTATCCTGCGTACCGGCCTTCGCAATGCCTTAATCAGGGATAAGCAACGCAGTTAGCCCACGTCGTGATATATTTACTCTCGCACGACACGGGCTCACGCCCGTGTCAATTGAGTGAAAATACACCCGTCGTGGACGTTCCGTTGCCGCCTCTTCCTGATTGTCGTGCAAGTTTGCGAAGTTTGTACGCAGAAGACAGCGTTCGTAAACGTCCTTTTTTTCTGACAAAATTAACCCACCAGCCCATTACGGGCTAACTGAATCGGTAGCAAAGATAAACAAATCAAAGTTAAAAACAAAGAAAATGTATGTGTTTTTTGGCATAGACTATGTAAATGTTGTTATTTTGTTGTTAATTAAGATGAATGTATGAGTAAAACGGTATTGTGTCATAAAGACATCGGATGAGAGTCTTTTTCCTGCCGTCATTACTGTTTTTCCGCACAAGCATGTGGCAGAATGCTTTTTATGAGACGTTTTTTTAGTATATTTGCATGTCACAGTGATGCCGTGGCGGACACTGTGCCGCTGTCCTGCCATGGGCATGTTTTAAGATTCCATCAGGCAAACGCTTTTCTTGACAGTGCCGTCTCCTTGGTCGCGCACCGCCCTTCCGCGCTCATGCCGCAGGGCGGACGCCTGTCGGGAGCGACGGAACGGCAGGCGCGGATACATCGCCGCAAATGCGCGGGGAACGGTGGAAACGCATAAAAATACGCTTTCCGCATGACTCGTTTTTGACAAAATAAAATCGCGAAACAGAACGCCGGAAGCCCCTTTTCCGCCCTTTCATGACCTTGACGAAGGTGTGCGGCAGGGCGGGCGGCATGCGGAAAAGCCCGTTCCGTATGCTTTCGGGTCTGCGGAAGAGCCTCCGCGGCATGACGGAAGAGGCTCAGCGACGGTGCGGAAAAGCCTTTCCGGCAACACCAAACGGGCTCTTCCGTAAGGCTGAAGAGGCGTGTAAGGACTGCCGGTGTGGCGTAATGGGCTGACAATAAGGCGGTTGCCGTCATCCTCGCGAGACTCGCGTATACGGTGGCAGAGACGCCTTCGCCCGCAAATACGCGCAAAATGAGCGTGTGGCGATGCATATTTATGCACCGCGACGCATAAATATGCAATTGGAGAAGAGTGCCGGAGACTGGAAAAAAAGATGCCGGCATTTTGGCGGTGTCATACATTTTTTTATATATTTGCAGAATTCTTGCATTATAAAAATGAGATGTGGACATGCGTGAAAACAAAAGCATAGTGTTTGACAGCATCTTTCGCCGCACTTACTCCAGACTCTATTTCTACGCGCTCAGTCTGCTTTCCGACGAGAGCGATGCCGACGACGTGGTGGAGGAAGTGTTCGCCGGGCTGTGGAGACGGATGGACGAGATAGACCTCGAAGACAACATAGAAGGGTTTCTCTACCGTGCCGTGTACACAAGGTCGGTTAATGTGCTGAAACGCCGCAACGTGGATGCCGGTCGTCTCGCCGCTATAGAGGACATAAACAACATGCGTATGGAGTATTACAGCGGCATTAACGACGACCCGCTGCACCGGATGGAGAACGCCGAACTGCGCCGCAAGATAGAGGACACCATCAATATGCTGCCCGAAAAGTGCCGGCAGGTGTTCCGGATGAGCTATCTCAACGGCATGCACAACAACGACATAGCCGAGGAACTGCAGCTGTCCGTGCGCACGGTGGAGGCACACATGTACCGCGCGCTGCGCTTTCTGAGAGAGCGTCTGGGAGAGTGTCTTACGGCGGCAGTAATATTTTTTCACTTTTTCATTAGGTGTTTTTATGAATAGAGTTGTTATAAAAGTGAGAGACTTTATATTTTACTGGACATTTAAGAAGAATATATCATAATGAAAAGACCGGACGAGAATGTGATAATGAGGTTTCTGACAGGGTGCTGTTCCGACCAGGAGCTTGATGAAGTGAGGGACTGGATCAGTGCTTCTGAGGAAAATGCAGCCGAGCTGTTCAGGCTTGAGGAGATGCACCGGAGGCTGAGCGGGCTCTCCATGTCGGGCAGGGAGGTGGAGAAGGCACTCTCCGGCGTGCACGCGCGGATAGACCGTGCCCGTTCACGCAGGGCGGTCATGGCGCGCCTTATGCGCTATGCCGCCGCGGCGGTTGTTCTCGTCATGATGGGTGCGGGCATGTGGCTGCTTGGCGGCGGAATGGAAAGGCTGGGCGTGACAGATTATGTCGTGGCGAAGGCATCGGCGAGCACGCCGCGCGAGGTGACGCTTGCCGACAGCACACGGGTATGGCTCAACGCCGGCTCGTCGCTCAGATACCCGAAGAAGTTCGACAAGGCTGAACGCCGGGTGGAGCTTCAGGGCGAGGGCTACTTCGAGGTGGCGAAGGACAGGAGCCGTCCTTTCGTGGTGTCGGGTGGTCCGGTGGACGTGAAGGTTCTGGGCACAGTGTTCGACTTCAACGTCAACAGCGACCGCAGGATAGCCGAGGTGAGCCTCATGGAAGGCTCGGTCGAGGTGACCGAACACTGCTCCTCGGGCAAGGTAATGCTGCTTCCCGGACAGAAGGCGTTCGTGGATTACGGTTCGGGACACATCACCGTGAGAAACGCCGACGTGCGTCTCGACGCCGTATGGCACAACCGTCTCATACCTTTCTATAATGCCGACGTGCGCCATATAGCCGAAACGCTCGAGAAACTTTACGGAGTCAGGGTGGTGGTGGACGACGCCATAGACGACAGCCACACCTATTCGGGACAGATAATACACAGGAACAGCATAGACAGTGTGCTGGAATCGTTGAGAAACACCATACCTGTGAACTATCATAAGAAGAACGGAAAGATATACATCGTGCCCGACTGACGGCGGCACACAGTGGCAGACGCGCCGCGCGGCACTTCATACACACCGCTTCAGGACCGTCACAGCAAGCCCCGCTGTGGCGGTCCTGACGGTTTGTGCGCGTCTTGCGGAGGCGGGAAAATGGCGGTAGGATAATTTTTTTTTAAAAAAACAACATTACGTTTAAGTGTTTTTACAAAATTCATTGTTCTAATACCAAAGGCAACGCGAGGCGAGAGCAACATCAAGAAGGGAAAACGCAGTTTTACCGTTCCTGATACTGCCGAGCCGAATCTTGTCTTATGCAAAGACTTCCCACAAGATAATTAAAAACTAAAAAATAGCTGAACAATTATTTATGGACAACAGTAATCAGTGGAGAAAGCGTATGGCGCGGGGAGTGATGACACTCATGTTCGCAGCCGTACCTATGCAGGGAATGTTTGCTCAGGTTACTCTGAACACCCCTAACACCACTCTGGGTGTGGTGATAAAGAAAATCCAGGCACAGTCGGAATTCAAGTTCTTCTATGACGACGACCTCTCTGACATGCGCGTGAAGGCAATCAACGTGAAGGACGCGGCTCTCGAGAAGGTGCTCGCGCAGCTGCTCAAGGACAAGGGCGTGACGTTCAAGGTGGACGACAAGGTGGTTTACCTCAAACGGGCGCAGCTGCCCCGGCAGCAGACAAGGCGCGGCGGGGAGAAGAGAAAGATAACCGGACGCATCCTCGACGAGAACGGCGAGCCGCTGATAGGCGCGAGTGTCACGATAAAAGGCACCACAGACCGTGCCGTGACCGACATGGACGGAAACTACACGGTGATGACCGACGCTGAGAATCCGGTGGCGCAGTTCACCTATCTCGGCTATAAGCCGCAGGAGATAGTGGCTGGAAAGAACAGCGTGGTGAACGCCATGATGGTGCTCGACTCGCAGTCCATCGACGAGGTTGTGGTGACCGCGCTCGGCATAAAGCGCGAGAAGAAGATGCTGGGATATTCTGTCCAGGACATCAAGAGCGACGCGCTCAACACCACCGGAGACCCTTCGGTCACGGGCGCGCTTGAAGGTAAGGTGGCAGGTCTGCAGATGAACACGGCAAGCACGGGCTTGGGCGGCTCTACGAAGATAACCATCCGAGGCAACTCCTCGCTCACTGACAACAACCAGCCGTTGTGGATTGTCGACGGAGTGCCGTTCACCGACGACCAGACATCAGACGCCTCGGCATACGGAGGATACGACCGCGGAGGCACATCGTTCGACATCAACCCCGAGGACATAGAGTCTGTGTCTGTTCTGAAAGGTCCTAACGCGGCGGCTCTCTACGGCTCGCGGGCGGGCAACGGAGTGATTCTCGTCACTACGAAGAAGGGCTCTCACAAGCAGGGCTTCGGCATATCATACAGCGGCAACTTCACTTGGAGTGAGGCGGCTGAGACCATCAAGATGCAGAAAAAGTACGGTCAGGGCTCTAACGGAAAGACTGTATACATCTATGATGACGAAAACAACCCTACGGCACTTACCGGCGAGCTTTCCTTCGGTCCGGCTCTTGACGGCCATCTCGAACCGTCGTGGCTCGGCGAAAAGATACCTTATAAATATTATGGAGACAAACTGAAGGACTATTTCAAGACAGGTTTCTCGCAGTTTCACACCGTCGCGCTCGGCAACACCACCGAGAAGTCGCACTTCCGCGTGTCTGTAGGCTTCAACGGAAACGACGGTCTGTTCAAGGACGAGACCCTCGACAAGCTGACAACCGACCTCAATGCCGGAGCGGTGATAAACGACCGGCTGTCGCTCGACGGCAAGATATCGCTCTCACACATGAAGGCGGAGAACCGCCCTTACACCGGTCTTAACGGTGAGGTGGCGCAGCTTCTGCTCATTCCGGGCAACGTAAGGCTGGGCGATCTTGCCTTAAACTACACCTCCGCAGAGCGTCTTCACCAGAACTGGTTCGGTCCGGACCAGCAGTATTCCAACCCGTATTACGTCCGTCACCGGTTCCGTAACTCTGACGAGAGATGGAGAGTGTTCGGATATTATTCGGCAAACCTCAATCTGACAGACTGGCTGAAGTTCAACGCCAAATATTCTTTCGACTATTACCGCACGCGCATACAGACAAGCGATCTCGGTCTGGGCGACCAGGCGATAAGCACTCCCGAGCAGAGCTGGCAGGACATGCTGACCAACGACAACATGCAGAGGGGCGAGGAGAACCACTTCGAGCACAACATACAGTTTCTTTTCATGGGAGACACCCCTATTACTCCTAAACTGCGTCTCGGCTATACCGTGGGTTCGAACATAATGTATCTGAACTACGAAATGCTCAACGTGGGCGTGGAGAACATGCTCGACAAGGACAACTGGATATTCAACACAGGCTACCGCCTGGTCTCCGGCAACAACGACGGACACAAACGCGCGATGTATTCCGTGTTCGGCTCGGCGCAGATAGCATACGACGAGTATCTCTCTCTCGACCTCACGGCGCGCAACGACTGGTCGTCCACACTGCCGGCGAAGAACAACTCGTTCTTCTATCCGTCGGCAAGCGTGAGCTATGTGTTCTCCGACTTCATGCGCTCCATAGGCAAACCGCTGCCCAAGTGGGTCACGTTCGCCAAGCTGCGTCTGTCTGCCGCACAGGTGGGCAAGGACCCCTCGCCATACAGCCTGTACAACACGCGCAAGTTCAAGTTTGACATGGGCACACGCAAACCGGTTGTCAACACAATCATGATGAACCGTAACCTCAAGCCGGAGATAAAGACTTCGTATGAGGCGGGACTCGACATGAAGTTCCTGGACAACCGTCTCGGCTTCGACTTCACATATTATTATAACAGCACGAAGAACCAGGCGATGCTTGTGGACGCCTCCGCACCGTGGACACAGCAGTGGGTGAATGCGGGCAAGATAACCAACTCGGGCGTGGAGCTTATGCTTTACGGCACACCGGTGAAGACGAAAGACCTTACGTTCGACCTGACAATGAACATCGCGCACAACCGTTCTACGGTGAAAGAGCTTGCCGACGGGGTGAACAGAGTTTATTTCAACGGCGACCCGAACATGCCTGTAAAGGTGGGAGCCGTGGCTGGAGGAAAGCTCGGAGACATCTACGCCAACAACCTCATGAAGCGTGACGCAAAAGGAAACATCGTTGTCGGAGCGGACGGTCTGCCGCAGCCGGAGAGCGGAAACGGCAATCTGGAACGCTGGCTGCTCGACCATCCCATCGGAAACATACAGCCCGACCTGCTCATGTCCGTCACTCCCACACTCACATACAAGGGCTTCAGCATCACGGCTATGTTCGACATGAAGTTCGGAGGTGATGTGGTGTCGGTGTCGGAAGGTATGGCTACAGCTGTGGGAACGTCGGAGCGCACTGCTTACCGTGGCGAGTTCAAGGAGGTGAACGGTGTCAAGGACTACTGGCTCGTGGTTCCCGGAGTGAAGGAAGACGGCACGCCGAACGACATTCCGGTAAGTGCGCAGTCTTATTATTCCACCATCGGACTGTACAAATCGCAGAGAGGATATGCCGAGGCGTTCGTACACGACGCGTCGTACATAAAACTCAAGGAGCTGTCCGTTGGCTATGCGTTCCCGCAGTCGGTGCTCAGACGCACCCCGCTCACGTCGCTCAGGATGTCGTTCGTGGCACGCAACCTGTGCTTCCTTATGAAACACACGCCGGGAAACCCCGACGGCGGATATGACACGACAATGTTCTCACAGGCTCTCGACTATATGGCTGTGCCTTACACCCGCACGTTCGGCTTCTCCGTAAATCTCGGATTCTGACGGCGGTGAAGGACATTAGTCTGTGGCGATACACTTTACCAATGCATAATAAAGAAGCAAAAAGCAATTCTTAAAACTCAAAACAACAATGAAACGCAATACTATATTCAACGGATTTCTGGCATTTGCCGTGGCATGCACGGTATGCTCGTGCTATGATCTCGACGAAATGAGCCATAATCCTTACGAAATAGAGGACAACACAGGTGCTGGAGGGGATAAGGATAATAACGGTGAGGACAACACGAAATATGCCGATGTGAACATCAACTTCACCGTGAGCAAGGAAGACTCCGCCGCACTCAAGACCGCGTTGGCTGATGCTCCGGCTACATTCCGTAACTTCCTTTATGAGGGATATTACAATGATTACCAGATAACAACCAACCTCAGCCATGACATTTATGCCGGTTATGTGGCTAACAACCAGCCGAAACACTCCATGAAGACGCCCGACTACAGCTACGGCGACGGATGGTCGGGACAGAGATGGGCGCACTTCTACAATGAGAGAAGCTCCGAATACCGCACGCTGTTGAGGGCTTACCGGTTCAACGACAACCCGGGACGATATAAGAACATGTTCTATGTCACACGTATATATTATGTGTTCCTCGCCCTGGCAAATACCGACACATACGGCGCGATGCCTTTCCGCGAATATGCGCAAGCACGTGTTCCGGAGACAAACAACGTGAAGTACGACTCTCAGGAGGAGGTCTACGACGCCATGTTCAGAATGCTCGAGCAGGCTGTTGACAGCATTAAGCCGGACGACGCGTCGCAGTACAGGATAGACCGCGACGACATCTGCTACTTCGGAGATGTGGACAAGTGGCTCCGTTTTGCCAATACGCTGCGTCTGCGCATGGCTCTCCGCATCTCGAACGTGGCTCCCGAAAGGGCGCGGCAGGAGGCTGAGAACGCGCTGAACAACAAGTACGGACTCATGCGGAGCAACGCGGACAACATGCAGACGGTGCCGAGATATGCTCCGACGGAAATGGGCGGCAACGACTCGGGAGGCGATGAGAATGTCCTCGCGATGTGTTCTGTGGCATACGGAGGCGAGAGTGTGATGTCATGGGACCTCGAACAGATGTACCGTAACCTAAGTACCGGAGGCGGCACATATAAGATAAAGAAGGGACGTAACGGCTTTGAGGAGAAGACAATCGACCCGAGATGTCTCGTGTGCTGGTATCGCGCGAAGATGACTTCCACGTCAATCGCCGCCGGAGAGGAAAGCCTTCGTGAGGACTTCGCGGGCTGCAAGCGTGGCGCGCTGGCGCCTCTTATCGACATGGGCATACTCAATTACAGCATCACTCGCACACAGCCGAAGCCTGCTTCAAAGACTCTTAACAAGGATTTCTGGTTCAACTACGCGCGTCCCACCGTATGGCTGGGCTATTCGGAGTCGCTCTTCCTAAAGGCTGAGGCTGCTCTGCGCGGATGGAATGGACAGGATCTGACAATGGACGCCGAGGGATATTTCCGCGCGGGAGTGCAGGCTTCGATGGACTATTATGAGATAGGCAAGGAGGCGGCACAGTCGTACATCAGCGGTCTGAAGACTCTTAACGACGGCACTTTCAGCAGCGGCGACAGGGAGAAGATTCTCGAAGCCATCATCACCCAGAAGTGGATGGCTGTCTTCCCCAACGGTAATGAGGGCTGGGCTGATTTCCGCCGCACCGACTATCCTGCTCTGGCAAACCAGCTCACCAACCTGTCGGGAGGCGATGTGCCCGAGGGTAAGATGATAAAACGTCTGCTTTATCCTAACAGCGAGAGCTCTAACAAGTATTTCAATGAGCATGACGGGCTCAAGGCAGCAAACACTCAGGGCACCAGACTATGGTGGGATGTCGCCGATACCAATGACGGCAGCGGCAACAGACAGCAGCCTGACAATTTCAGAACAACGGCTTCAACATCATCAACAATAATGAAGTAATTGTAATAGTACGGTTTTTTTAGTGTAATTAATTCGGGAGGGACGAGCTTGTTTTGAAAGTTTGTCCCTCATTTTTTTGTATTCTCATGCAGGCGTCCGGTATGAACGGACATGCATGACATGAGTTTCTGTATTGCATCGGGTTCTCTTCCGTATTGCGGAATGGCTGTTATGGTGTGACGGCTCATGCCGTTTGGTGCAGTCGCTTTTGCCGTTTGGCGCGATCGTTTTTGCCGTTTGGCGCGGTCGTTTTTGCCGTTTGGCGCGATCGTTTTTGCTGTTTTGAGTGGTCGTTTTTGCTGTTTGGCGCGGCAGTCTCTGCCTTGTTTAATTGCATCTTCTACCGTTTGGCGCGGTCACACGCGTTGTTCGGTGTTGTTCATTTTCAGCATTTGTTGCGGAACGGAAGCCCTCACGCAGTCTGTTATGAGCTTTTTCATGGCGTGGCGCACGAAGGTGCGGGTGGTGAGAAGCACTATCCTGCGCGTCGGTATTGGTATTGCGAACGGGTGGACGAGAGCTCGCTGTCTGTCGGAAAGCTGATACAGTGCGAGCTCAGGTATGAATGTGATTCCCCGTCCGCCCTCCACCATGCGCATGAAGGTCTCTATGCTGCCGAGCGAATAGACATTCTTTGAGGTCTGTCCGTTCTTTATTCCGCAGAATCTCACTATCTGGTCGCGGAAGCAATGTCCTTCGTCAAGGAGCCAGAGAAAGCTGTCTGTAAGGTCGGACGAGCGCACCGGGCTTGTGGATGCGAGCACGTCGTTTGCCGAAACATACGCCACGAACTGCTCAAAATAAAGTTCCGTCATGTCGAAATGGTCCAATCCGTCGATGTCGGCTACTATTGCTGCGTCCAGTTCACCGCGTGCCAGAGCCGCCTTTACGGCTTCGGTCTTCATCTCAGATATACGTACGTCGGTCTCGGGATGCTCGGCGAGCAGTCTCGGAAAGAATCTCGGGAGAAGATAAGGAGCTATTGTCGGCAGTATGCCAAGCCTGAACTGACCTCTTGTAGACCTTTTCGCCTCTGCCACAATGTCTTTTATCTTGTTGGCTCTTACCAGTACCCGCCATGCCTGTTCCACCACGAGGCGGCCTGCCGGAGTGGGCGATACGGGCTGTGAGCTGCGGTCGAAGATTCTCAGACCCAGTTCGTCTTCAAGCTTCTGTATCATTGAGCTGAGTGTAGGTTGTGTTACTCCGCAGTGCTCGGCAGCCTTGGCGAAGTGTCGCAGACGGTAGACTGCCACAATGTATTCCATCTGTTGAAGTGTCATATTTGTAGTTGCTGTGTTTTGTTTTTACTGCAAACTTACTCATTCTGCCTGACAATCGAGCCTCATACCGCCTTTTTCATTCTCATAAAATCATTTTTCGCCATGATGATGCCACTTCGCACGATTCATGTTCCGGCATGCCGCATACATCCGTGCGCTTTCATTTGCAGGTCTGTTGTGTGCCATTTGGGTATTCTGTTGAAGGAAACACGTCTGCTGTCATTACACCGCGATGTCATCAGAGGAACTTAGAGAATTTTGAATACTGTCTGTATCTGTCTTTAATACATTGATTCACAATGATATATATATAACATATTGATATTGTCTATCGTGTGATAGACACATTCTGTTTGTCTTTCATGAGTCATGATACTATCTTTGCAGTGTCAAAAAGAAGACATAGTGATAATAAATAAATATAATAATCAACAATTAAAACATATACGATATGGAATCAATAATCAACGCACAAATGCCTGAGTTCATGGTGCAGGCATTCCAGAACGGAGAGTTCAAGACAGTAAGCAGTGAAGACCTGAAAGGCAAGTGGGCTCTTTTCTTCTTCTATCCAGCCGACTTCACTTTCGTGTGCCCGACTGAGCTGGTTGACCTGGCAGAGAAATACGACCGTCTGAAAGAGCTTGGCGTAGAGGTGTTCTCGGTAAGCACAGACAGCCACTTCGTGCACAAGGCATGGCATGACGCCTCCGACAGCATCAAGAAAATAAAGTACACGATGCTTGCCGACCCCACAGGCGTGCTCAGCCGCGGCTTTGGTGTGATGAAGGAAGATGAGGGCGTGGCTTACCGCGGAACGTTCCTTGTAAATCCGGAAGGACTCGTTAAGGTAGCAGAGATACAGGATAACAGCATTGGCAGAAACGCTGACGAGTTGCTGCGCAAGGTTGAGGCTGCCCAGTTTGTAGCCACTCACGCAGGCGAGGTGTGCCCTGCCAAGTGGAGAGCAGGCGGAGAGACGCTCAAGCCGAGCATCGACCTCGTGGGCAAACTCTGATTGAGTGCAGCCGTGCCTCCCTGCCGGTGGAGGTCACTTATGCGTATTCAAGCCATAGCGATGGGAGCCTTTGGAGCCGTAAGGCTCTTCAGGCTCCCATTTGTAAAAGCCCTTTTACCGGACGGGCGGGGAATTTCCTATGCATCGGATATGCCTTATGCCGATGCGGATGAGGCTATATGGTGCGAGGCACAATGTTCTTCCGTACGGCAGTCTGCGGTTTCGGGCACACCGGCTGTTACGGTTCTGTGACATGGCACAGACACGATAACTGTGTGTCCGGCAATATATATAACGTATAAATATAATAATGTAGATGGCAGGTCGGCTGTCAACCCGATGTGTTTCTGAAGCTGACGACCGTCAGGACGCATTTTTCTGTTGAACGCCCAAATGTGCATGACGACACTGAAAAGCGTTGACGGCTTGCCGACAAAAACGTCATCTGTATATAGAAAGGATGAAAAAATGCTTGACAAAGATATTCTTGAACAGGTGAAGAGTCTGTTTTCCGGACTTAAGTCGCACTATGTGTTGCGCGCGACGGTGTCGTCCGGACATGAGAAAGCGGATGAGCTGAGCTCGTTTCTCGCCGACTTCTGCTCGACCTCTCCTATGCTTGAGCTGGAGAAAGTGCCGGAGGACGGAGGCAGACTGGAGTTTTCAATCGTAAAAGACGGTGCCGACACCGGCATCACCTTCCGCGGCATACCCGGCGGACATGAGTTTACGTCGCTGCTGCTTGCCATTCTCAATGCGGACGGAAAAGGCAAGAACCTGCCCGACGCAGCCATTGCCGCCCGCGTAAAAGCATTGGACGGACCTGTAAGATTGCGCACATACATGTCGCTCTCGTGCACAAACTGTCCCGATGTGGTGCAGGCTCTCAATGTTATAACGCTTCTCGGAGGCGATGTGGAGCACGAGATTGTGGACGGCGCACTGTGGCAGGACGAGGTGTCATCGCTCGGCATACAGGGTGTTCCGGCTGTTTATGCCGACGGACAGCTGCTCCATGTAGGTCGTGGAGACCTTGGTGTGCTGCTCGACGAGCTTGAGTCCAAGTACGGTTCTTCGGCTGTCGAAGCCGCCGAACCGGTGGAACACCGTTACGACGTCGTTGTTGTGGGCGGCGGTCCGGCAGGAGCTTCCGCAGCCATCTACTCCGCCCGCAAGGGTCTCAGCGTGGCTTTGGTCGCCGGACGGATAGGAGGTCAGGTCAACGACACGGTGGGTATAGAGAATCTTATATCCGTTCCCTCCACCACGGGAGCGTCACTTGCGGCAGCCCTTGGCGAGCATCTCGGAGCCTATCCGGTAGATGTCTATGCCAACCGGAGCGTAGAAGGCACCGACTTCTCTGGTCCGCTGAAGGTAGTGGAGGCAAAGGGTGGCGAGTCGTTTGTCGCTCCCGCCGTGATAATAGCCACCGGAGCGTCGTGGCGCAGGCTCGGTGTCGAGGGCGAGGCGGAGCACATCGGTCATGGCGTAGCCTTCTGTCCTCACTGCGACGGACCGTTCTATAAGGACCGCCATGTAGCCGTCATCGGCGGCGGAAACTCCGGAATAGAAGCCGCCATCGACCTTGCCGGCATATGCAGCCGTGTCACCGTGCTCGAGTTTGCGTCTGAGCTGCGTGCCGACACCGTGCTTCAGGAGAAGGCGCGCAGCCTCTCCAACGTAGAGATACTTACGTCGCGACAGACAGTACGTGTGGTGGGCGACGGCAATAAAGTCACAGCCATCGACGTGCGCGACCTCACCACCGGTGAGGAATCGACCATTCAGCTTGACGGTGTGTTTGTCCAGATAGGACTTGTGCCCGCCTCCGGACCGTTCAAGGACAGCGTGGAGGTGAACAGACGTGGCGAGATAGTCACCGACGGAGCCGGCAGGACATCTGTTCCGGGTGTGTATGCAGCCGGTGATGTGGCTGACGTGCCGTTCAAGCAGATAGTCATCGCCATGGGCAGCGGTGCCACAGCCGCCCTGTCAGCGTTCGACGACCGTGTCAGGGGCGTCCTGCCTGTGGTATGAGGAAATACGATTGCCGTGTGCCCCGTTTGTTTACGGAGTCATGATACGGCAAAGATAAACAACGTTAGCAGGCGTTGTTAAAGAACCTGTCATTTTTAGTCAATTCATTGGGGACTGTTCGCCTTGGCGGCGCGCGGTCCCCTTTTTCGTTTCCTCACACCGCCGTTGCGTGTGCGTAAAACCGTTTTTCTGCTGTCCGGACAGTCTTTTTAAGGTGTTTTACGCATGAATTTGCATTCTTTTCAAAAAAATATCATATGGGGGTAAGTGTTTTCCCATATGGCGTTGTTTAGGTTAATAAAAGGCGGAAAAGCCCATTCCGCACATCGTAGTGCTAAAGACCGGGAATAAAGACCAACATTTTAACAACATAATAACTTATAACTAATCTTTTATTTTTATGAAGATCAAAAAACTACTTGTAATGACTTTCCTGTCGCTTATGGCGGCAACGGGTGCCAATGCACAGCAGCCTTACGGCGGATGCTGGCATCCCGAGGACATCAGGAACTGGTCGCCGGAGACCGATCCGGACGCGAAGTTCAACCGATCGATGGTTCCTCTGGCGAAGAGATTCAAAGAACCGGAGCTCATGAAGGCAAACAAGCACCAGTTCTATGAGGGACAAATCTGCAACGCGACGATTCTTTTCCCCACCTGTTCGATGTGTCCGTCGCAGGGAGCGAACAACTTCCTCGGCTACCAGCCCACTTACTGGCAGTACATGGACAAGCTTGTCTACTGGGCAGGCTCGGCAAGCGAGGGCATCATCATCCCTCCTCCAGCCGGCTCTACAGACGCCGCGCACCAGAGCGGAGTGAAATCTTTGGGTCAGGTATTCTTCCCTCCGTATGCTTACGGAGGCCAGCAGGCATGGGTGAGACAGATGCTCACGAAGGAGAACGGCAAGTACATATACGCCATCAAGCTCTATGAGATAGCCAAATACATGGGTTTCGACGGATGGTTCATCAACGAGGAGACCGGCGGAGGAAGCACATCAGAGTGGGTGGACTTCATCAAGGAGTTCAACGGTATAGCCGACGCGAACGGTGACACTCAGATGGAGATACAGTGGTACAACGCATCCAGAAGCCCCAACGAGGCAATACTGAAGTCGCACAAGAACACATCGCAGTTCCTCGAGTACGGCTCGCCCGACGACTACCGCAACTATGCCGGCATCCTCGGATGCACCGAAGCCGAGACATTCTCAAAGATATACGGCGGTGTGCAGGTAGTAAGAAGCGGACATATGGGTTATACCGACGATCTCGACTGGGCTATGCCTGTCGACGGTCACGGCGGTTCCCTCGCCCTGTTCTGTCCTGAGGAGCGCATATGGAAGGACAACGTAAAGAACCTTCTCGGCACGAAGGACGAATGCGGAGAGAATGCCTATTCGGCACAAAGACGTACTTTCTATAAGGAAAGAGACATGTGGGTGAACCAGTATGGCGACCCTTCCTATGTCGACGATTTCGGCTGGCCCGGTCTTTCCGGACGTATGCTGGAGCGTTCTGTCATCAGTTCCATGCCGTTTGAGACATCCTTCTGCGTAGGTCTCGGCAAATACCGTTTTGTGGAGGGTGAGAAACAGAACACTCAGGACTGGTATCACAGCGGCGTGCAGAGCATCATGCCGACATGGCGTTACTGGATTGAGAACAAGGAAGGCCTGGACGTGACGATCGACTGGGACGATGCCTACAACTTCGGAAGTTCTCTGAAGATAAATGGCAAGCTCACGGCAGGCGACCATCTGATGCGTCTCTACAAGACCATGATACCTGTCACCTCCGGCGGAACACTCCGTCTGGTATACAAGACAAGCACTCCCGGCTCGGTGGAGGTAAGGCTCGCCACGGAGAGTAAGGTAAAGGGAGAGATGGTGACGCTCTCCAATCCGACCGTGACAGACAAGAACGGCTGGACAATAGCAGAATACGACCTGTCCCAGCTCAACGGAAAGACAGTCTACATGATTTCCCTCAACATGAAGTCTGAGACAGAGGTGGCAGACTATGTGCTGTCGCTCGGCGAGCTCGCAGTGCTTCCCGCAGCCTACGCTCCTTCCGCAGTGGCAGTGAGCAACCTCTCTACAACGAGCGTGCCCGGTGAGGAGAAGGGCGACATCCGCGTGACTTGGGACTACAGCTATAACTCCGACTTCGACCACTTCGACATCTACACCGAGACAGCAGACGGCACACGCAAGCTCGTGGGACAGACCCGCGGCGAGGGATTTTATATTCCTCCGTTCACGCGCAACGCCAATGACGCTTATGTCAATGTGCTCGTTGTGCCCGTGATGAAGGACATGAGGCAGCAGCCGGCACAGACCCTGCAAGTGAAATATCCTGCCGCTGCGGCTCCTACCGTGACATTCAAGCTCTCCAAGAGCTACATCAACGTGGGCGAGACAGCCACAATCACCGCAAAGGGAACAGGCAAGCCCACAGCATGGAAGTGGACTCTTCCGGAAGAGCTGGAGCTTGTGGAGGGCGCGCTGACCGACAGCAAGATAACCGTGAAGGGCTTGAAGGCAGGACGCCATAGCGTGACTGTGGAGGCAACCAACAGTGTCGGCACATCAACGACAACCAAGGAAGTGCTCGACGTGATGGAAGCCGGTGAGGAGAAAGAAGTATATAACGTCGTGCTGAAGAAGACCGTGGTGTCTTACAGCGGCTCGACCAACTCTACCGAGGTGCCGTCAAAGATCATCGACGGTGTGGAGCGTCCTTACAGCACAAGCGACAAGTGGTGCAACGTGAGCGCGGACAACTGGGTGATATTCGACCTTGAGGGTGCCTACCGCATCTATGGCTTCAAGATATTCGACGGCAACGCCGGTCCGGAAAGCGGAGTAGACCAGATCCGTTCTTACACAATCGAACTGTCTGACGACGGTGAGCACTGGACAACAGTCGTGGATGAGGAGGATCGCGAGAGCGAGTCAGTCAAGACAGACTACATCGCTCCGCACAAGGCTCGCTACGTACGCCTCTCCCCGCATGTGAGCGGAACACTCCGCATATGGGAATTCGAGGTGTTCGGAAAGGACGACAACAACCTCGCAATGGAGGTGTCGCCCGCTGAACTCAGACTGAACGCTGAGGAGACGGGTAACATCGTGGTGAAGTATGACCTCAATGGCGACGAACGCTCCGAGAAGTTCACCTGCCGCGCCGTGGCTGAGAAGGGCAACGTGACGGTGGGCGACATCACCGAGAACACCGCCGAAGGCACGTTCACAATACCTGTGACAGCCGATAAGATAATGGGTGCCGACAAGCTGACAATCACTGTTGACAACGGCGGAATGTACAAGGAACGCTCCGTCAACGTGCTGATAGACTCGGAGAGCCAGCCCAACGTGCTTGCCGGAAAAGAGGCAACGCTGCGCCATTACAAGGCAGACTACTCGTTCGAGGCTCAGTATGACGAGCTGAAGACGGGCACGCTCACCGACGGCAACACCACTGACGAGGGCTGCGGAGAGATAGAGACACCGTCTATGTTCAAGAAAGACTTCTGGACTATATTCACCGCTCCGGAAGGCAAGAACTGGAACATCTCTAAGGTGAAGATATATATCCCGGACGAGAACCAGGCTGAGAACGACAACGGAAAGAGCGGAGCCGCCAACAACGAGATAAGTATCATGATGGGCAACGACCTCACCAACCTCACGGAAGTGAAGACTTTCGCCGGTCTCGACAAGGTTTCCGAGCTTGAGTATATCCTGCCCGAGTACAAGAGCTGCAAGTATCTCGCCATAGTATGCACGCTCAATCCGTACTTCTATCCCACACTCGCCGAGGTGGAGGCGTTCGAGCAGTTCCCCGAGGCTGTTCCGTTGAACGGTCCGGTAGCCGTGACAGGATGGAGCCATGACGTCATTGCCGAGAGCAAGGACATGTCATCATCAGTCAACGGAACGCTCGACGATCAGGGATGGGTGCTCTACAGCACTTCAGTAGCCAAGACAGGAGCCGTTGCCGGAGACGACCGCATCGTGAAGACATCGGCAGGCACCGAGTTCAAACTTGCCGACTACACTCAGAACAACGCCCTTGTGCTCAAGACGGCTGACGAAAGCAAGGACCTCGTGTTCGACGAACCGGCAAACTGCGAGGAGCTTTACTTCCTCATGATATCCGCAAACGGAAGGTCGGAAGTGGAGACTGTGGCAAACTATGAGGACGGTACGCAGAGCGAGCTATCAGAGTTCAGACCTGAAGACTGGTACAGTATGTTCCCCTCAGGAGACGAGGCTGTGTATGGCATAAGCCGTATAATCACCAAGAACGCGGATAACTATATAGCAGGCGACATCGATACGAGATATAGTTTCCGTCTCTACGAATTCACAATGCCGACAGACAAGAGCAAGAGGATAAAGTCTGTAACGATCACATCAAAGAAGAGCGGCAGCTATCCTACAATCCTCGGCATCGCCAAGAAGGGTTATTACGTTCCTACGGGCATAGTGTCTGTGGATACCGAAGAGGGTGCAGGCGAGATTCAGGGCATATACAACATCAACGGTATGAGACTGAACGCTCCGCAGAGAGGCATCAACATCATCAGGTATAAAAACGGTTCGACAAAGAAGGTGATAATAAGATGACCGTCGGAAAACACAATATAGAATAGTTATGGCAAAGTGGGGGCATGTCCGTATGCCCTCACTTTTTTTGTAGTGTCGCGCATGCCGAGATGCGTGGTTCCTGTTTTCATTCATGCAAAGTGACGGCGCCAGCCAGTAGAGACGCAAGATTTTGCGTCTCATGAGGAGGTTAGTGCAATGTGCTCCTGTTATAATCGGCGTGTTGTAATCGCGTTTGTTGCGTCTCCCGAGGAGGTTAGCGCAATTTATCCCGGTTATAATCAGCATGTTGTAATCGCGTTTGTTGTTTGTGAGACGCAAGATTTTGCGTCTCTACTTATAGCATGCAGCGTAATAAAAGGGTGGATAATGTTGTTTCATTACAATGGCGCGAGCCAGTAGAGACGCAATATTTTGCGTCTCCCGAGGAGGTATGTGCAATTTATTCCTGTTATAATCAGCGTGTTGTAATAGCGTTTCCAGCTTGTGAGACGCAAGATTTTGCGTCTCTACTTAATATGTCGCGCATTTTTGGTATTGTGTTTTTGGGGCATAACTTTATATGCCGCGCTTTTTGTGTATGCATCCTATGCGCCTCCACAGTATGGAAAATCGTTTGACGAGGAGGTTGCCCGACATCGCTGTATGGAATGTTCCGTCACATACGTTCCGTATTAATGCATGTGACAAATTAAACAATGGTAACCTCACGATACCGCTCTATTTATTCGAGAACGGCATTTCCGGTGAAAATACACGGGTTTTGAGTGTTTTATAAAACCCTTTGACAGTAAGCGACTTACGTATTAATGTGTCATGAAACGACTGATTCCGCTTTACGGAAAAGCCTTTCCCGTGTTGCGGAAAAGCCCGTTTGGGGTGATGAAATGTACCGTTTCGCAGTGCGGGAAAGGCATTTCCGTCAGCGTGTGACGATGTCTTCATATATCATAAAGCCTTTTCCGGCTTTGTGCGTCCAATTTTCCGGATATTAATTACATATTATGATGTTACACAGATGATGGTTTGCTGCCTTTCCGTTCCTGTTTTGTGAAATTATCTTGTCAATATTTTTTACTTACCGGTTTGTGTGAATATTCATTCAAAATCGTGTCGCGCGCGCTGGTGTGAGTGTGGCTCATATTAGCATAAATGTATGTTTTGGAGGGTATAATATGTTATTGTATTGTGCGGTATTTGATGTAATATGCAACAATTGATATTGTTTCATCACAATGGCGTATGCCTGTAGAGACGCAAAATCTTGCGTCTCCCGAGGAAGTCAGCGCAAGCTGTTCCTGTTATAATCGGCATGTTGTAATCGCGTTTATTGCTTGTGAGACGCAAGATTTTGCGTCTCTACTTTTAGTATGCGGCGTAATGAACTGGCAGTTGGTGTTGTGTCATGGCGGTGTCGTGGGGCTGTGTGGGTGCAAAAACAGCGTTGTGCGGTTGTTGTGTTGGGATAAATTTATTAATTTTGCCGTAATATAGGCAACTCGAAATGTCGTGACGGTTATTCCTGTCAGGCTCTGAAGTGGTATGGCGTAAGGCATATGGCTGTGAGGATTGTCTTTCCGTATAGTATAATTGAATGTCGAAAATTATTCGATATTATGAAATACCATATGTGGTACATGTCTTTACCGTCATCCTGCCCGTTCTTTTAATAAGTCAGGCTGCGCTAGGCAAACTGCGAGCAAGCTCTCTTTGCCCTCGCTTGCATTGCCTTTGAATAAGTCAAGCTGCGCTCGGCAAACTGCGAGCAAGCTCTCTTTGCCCTTGCTTGCATTGCCTTTGAATAAGTCAAGCTGCGCTCGGCAAAACGCGAGCAAGCTCTCTTTGCCCTCGCTTGCATTGCCTTTGAATAAGTCAAGCTGCGCTCGGCAAACTGCGAGCAAGCTCTCTTTGCCCTCGCTTGCATTGCCTTTGAATAAGTCAAGCTGCGCTCGGCAAACTGCGAGCAAGCTCTCTTTTGCCCTCGCTTGCATTGCCTTTAATGCAGTATTTCAAAGTCACATAGGTTGTGTATAATGCTGCCTTACCTATTCAGACGTTGAAGTGCATCGCCTGAACGTCACACAATATGATGGCGGTTGGTTCATAACACGTGCTTAATCATGAAGGAAAAATAAAACAGATACTGTATATGAGAAAACCATTCTTGCTCTTATTCCTGCTCCTCCCGCTATGTGCGTCGGCGCAGAAGGTGGCGCCTTTCAAGGGCGGCGACCGTGTGGCATTCGTCGGCAACAGCATAACCGACGGCGGACATTATCACTCGTACATATGGCTCTACTACATGACGCGCTTTCCGGAGGCACGCATGCAGATGTTCAACTGCGGCATCGGCGGGGACACCTCGCTCGAGATACTTCGCCGTATAGACCACGACGTGTTCGCCAAGCGTCCCACCGTGCTCACCCTCACGTTCGGAATGAACGACAGCGGATACTTCGAGTATAACGGCGACAACCCCGGCGCCTTCGCCGACAGTAAGGTTGCGGAGTCGCGCCGTAACTTTCTTGAGATTGAGAAGAAGCTGAAGGAGCACACGTCGGTGCGTAAGGTGATGATAGGAACGTCGCCCTACGACCAGACGTCGCGGTTCAACGACAACATCTTCAAGGGCAAGAACGACGCCATGCGCCGCATAATAGCCTTTCAGGACTCTGCCGCGCGTGCAAACGGATGGGAGTTTGTAGACTTCAACGCGCCCATGTGCGCCATCAACTCGCGCTTTCAGGCATCCGACTCCACGTTCACCCTGTGCGGCAGTGACCGTGTGCACCCCGACAACGACGGTCATATGGTGATGGCATGGCTGTTCCTCAAGGCGCAGGGCATGGCAGGAAAGAAGGTGGCAGAGGTGGCTGTCGACGCCTCGCGGAGCAAGGTTATGACCGCCTCCGGCTGCAAGGTGACGCGGCTGAAGAGGGAGGACGGCAGGCTCAGCTTCTACTATCTGGCACGCGCGCTGCCTTATCCTCTCGACACGATAGCCCACGGATGGGGATGCACACGTCCGCAGTCGCGCATCACGCAGATTGTGCCAGAGTTCATGGACGAGATGAACAGTGAGCTGCTCACCGTCAGCGGACTGTCCGGAAAGCATCTGCTCACCATCGACGGAGAGCCTATCGACACCCTCACCGCCGGTGAGCTTGCCTCCGGAGTGAACCTCGCCGCTTACCGTCATACGCCGCAATACCGTCAGGCGATGGCTGTGATGGCTCTCAACGAGGAACGTTGGGAGATAGAACGCCGCTTCCGCGACTATGCGTGGTTGCAGTACAACTTCTTCATGAAGCGCGGTATGCTCGAGGCGAACGACGAGAAGGCGGCGCGCGTTTTCCGTGAGGGACAGAAGAGCGACGGATGGGTGGCTGCCAAGCGCGACCTCTACGGCAGGATGATACACAAGGAGGTGCGCGACATGTATACCCGTCAGATGGACATTATTGTGGACCGCATATACGAGATAAACCGTCCGCAGAAGCGCAGGATAGAGCTGGTGGCGGTGGAGTAGGGACAGGAAAAGCGGGACATGAGGACGGACACACCCCTCAGATGGTGCTCCTGCCTCATGTCCCGCCTGCCGTATGGGTATGCCGCGTAGTTATATCACCGCGTCGGCTGCTGTCATCTGTTCCAGCGAACCCTCCTTCACCTGTATGCAGATGTATGTCAACTGACTGTCGTCCGCTGCCGCCATCTGTCTCCTCACGCTCGGTGCCACGCGCAGCCAGTCGCCTTCACGCAGTTCCACCTTCTCGCCGTCGAGCGTCATGACACCCTTTCCGCCGAGTATGCCGTATATCTCCTCGTTCTGCTTGTGGCTGTGTACGAACGGCACTGCAGTCCCTGCCGGCATTCTGTTGATTGAAATCTCCGCACCCGTAAGACCCAGTTTGTCGTGCAGTTCTGTTCTCGGTGCGTCGCCTGTTGATAGTTTCTGATACTTCTCCATGAAAATAATAGTTTTTGTTATGTTGATGTTATTGTATTGTCAGTTATTGCAAAGATAATGCAAACGAGCGGAAAGAGAGCTTGCTCTTTATTTTCCGAGTGCAGCTTATCTTATGCAAAGATAATGCAAACGAGCGGAAAGAGAGCTTGCTCTTTATTTTCCGAGTGCAGCTTATCTTGTACAAAGATACGCAACATGTTGCTGTCCTGCAAGACGTTACGCCGACGGAACAAAGTATCTTTTATGAAACCAATGCTGGTTAACAGCCATTTATGCAGACCGGTTTTATTTATTATTAAGATTTGCGACGCCCTGCCGTTGTCTTGACTCACGGTCGCGCAGTATCGCCTCCATGTTTCTTATCGCCCAGTCGGTGAGCGGCTGCATTGCCTTGAGCATCTCCGTGCCCCGTGAGGTGAGCGAATACTCCACTCTCGGAGGAATCTCCGGGTAAGCCTTGCGGCACACAATCCCGTCTTCTTCCAACGTCTTGAGCGATGCTGACAGCATTTTTGGCGTTGCGTCGCCTATGGCGTTGCGCAGCTCGGTGAAACGCATGGGCGACTTCTTCGACAGTGCGTGCAGCACCAGCATGGACCATTTGTCGCTCACACGAGCCAGAACGTTCCTTATGGGACAGTCGGGGTATATGGCGTTGCAGGTATTTTTTTTCGTCATAGTGGGTTATGTTGTTGTGTGAGGTGTTGGAGATGTGACGGGATGATTGGTAATTTCAATTTTTATAACCGCATCATATCTTATGCAAAGATAGTGTTTTCATCACGATAATGTGCCATTATTTTGTTTTTATTACGCGGCATACAAAAAGTAGAGACGCAAGATTTTGCGTCTCACAAGGGAGAAACATGATTATAATGATTTGATTGTTGCAGGTACGTGTTGGTCTTACCTTCTCGTGAGACGCAAGATTTTGCGTCTCTACAGGCTCGCGCCATTGCGATGAAACAATAACAACAGCCGGTTTATTACGTCGCATCCTAAAAGTAGAGACGCAAAATCTTGCGTCTCACAAGCAACGAATATGATTATAATGATTTGATTATTGCAGATGCACATTGCCCTGACCTAAACGGGAGACGCAAGATTTTGCGTCTCTACTTTTAGGATGCGTAGCATTGGAATGGCTGTCGCCGTTGCGGCGGGAGGGTGATGGTTGGTGGCATCCGGGGGATGTTTTGTATGACAATATCTGCACTCCGGCAATTGCAATCATGCTTTCTTTCCACTCACCCGCACTTTTTTTGCGAAAAAATATGGTTTCCGTTAAGCGAAAACACCGTTTAATTTGTTATATTTGCAGTTATTAATAACTACGTTATGAAAACAAAATCTATTTTCCTCTTATCAGCCATTGCAGCGTTCTTCATAGGAACCGCAGGCATGGCGCGTACAGCCTCTGACGGTCTGACGCGCTACGTCAATCAGTATATCGGTACCGGAGGGCACGGACATGTGTTCCTGGGAGCCAATGTCCCCTTCGGACTCGTACAGCTCGGACCCACGCAGATAACCCGCGGATGGGACTGGTGCTCGGGCTATCACTACAGCGACTCGGTGCTAATAGGCTTCGGTCATATGCATCTGAGCGGCACCGGAATAGGCGACTTGGGCGACATCGCACTGCTGCCCGTATCTGACGCCTCGCAGCGGCAGCTCATCTTCTCTCACAAGGATGAGAGCGTGAAGCCGGGATATTACTCGCTGAAGCTCGCCGACCCGGGCGTGAAGGTGGAGCTGACAGCGTCGGAGCGTGTGGGATTCCACCGCTATACCTTCGACGGCGGCACCGGACGCGCTCTCATGCGTCTCGACCTCGTGCAGGGCATCGGATGGGACAAGATGACCGACTGCCTCATAACACAGGAAAGCGACACACGCATCACAGGCTACAGACGCTCCGAGGGATGGTCGCGCGACCAGCGCATATACTTCTCCATGGACTTCTCGAAGCCCGTGAGGATGGAGAACCGCGACAGTACGGGCGTAGCCATATTCTCTGTGGAGAAAGGTGAGCCGCTGCTGGTGAAGGTGGCTCTCTCGCCCGTGGACATAGACAAGGCTAAGCAGAACATGAAAGCCGAAATGCCCGGATGGGATTTTGACGCCGCGGTGAAGGCTGCCGACGACGCATGGAACAGGCAGCTCGGACGCATCGTCCTGACCGACGGGAACGACAAGCGAAAGGAGATATTCTACACGGCGATGTATCATCTGATGACCGCTCCGTCGCTCTTCTGCGATGTGGACGGCGCGTACAGGGGTGCGGACGGTAAGGTGCGCAAGGGCGCATTCAAGAACTACACCACCTTCTCACTATGGGACACCTACCGTGCGGCGCATCCTCTCATGACACTTATATTCCCGGAGATGCAGAGCGACTTCGCCTCCACATTCATGAACATATTCGACCAGCAGGGCAAGCTGCCCGTATGGCATCTCATGGGATGCGAGACCGACTGCATGGTGGGCAACCCCGGCATCCCGGTACTGGCAGACCTCGTGCTCAAAGGATTCGTGAAAGACAAGGAACGGGCTTTTGAGGCGATGAAGACATCCGCCATGCTCGACGAGCGGTCGCTCGGACTGCTCAAGCAGTATGGCTACATCCCTTACGACAAGGAGCCTACAAACGAGACCGTGGCGAAGGCTCTGGAATACTGTCTTGCAGACGACGGTGTGGCAAAGACCGCCAGACTGCTGGGCAAGACCGACGACTACAACTACTTCCACAAGCGCAGCCGCTCTTACGCGAAGTATTTCGACAGGCAGACGGGATTCATGCGGGCGGTGTCGTCTGACGGTAAGTTCCGCACACCTTTCGACCCCATAGAGGCTGCACACCGCGTGAACGACTACACGGAGGGCAACGCATGGCAGTACACATGGCTCGTGCCGCACGACGTACACGGTCTGGTGAGTCTCTTCGGCAGCGAGAAGAACTTCGTGACCAAGCTCGACTCGCTCTTCGTTGTGGAGGGCGACCTCGGCGAGAACGCATCTCCCGACATCAGCGGACTTGTGGGACAGTATGCCCACGGCAACGAGCCGAGCCATCACGTGATATATATGTACAACTACGTGGGACAACCGTGGAAGGCTGCTCCACTGCTCCGTAAGATGATGAACGAGATGTACTACAACGAGCCCGACGGACTGTGCGGCAACGAGGACGTGGGACAGATGTCGGCATGGTATATCCTTTCCACCGTAGGTCTGTATCAGGTGGAGCCATCAGGAGGACGCTACATCATAGGCTCTCCGCTCTTCAGCCGCGCCGACCTCAACGTGGGCGGAGGCAAGACGTTCAGCGTGGTGGCGCGCAACAACAGCGACCGCAACATATACGTGCAGAAGGCATATCTCAACGGACGCGCATACAAGAAGTCGTATATAGACTTCGCCGACATCAAGGCGGGCGGAACGCTCGAGCTTGTGATGGGAAGCAAACCCTCAAAGTGGGGCACCAAAACGGCAGACCGTCCGTGAGACGGCTGCCGGAACAAAGACTACAACAACATGAAAACATATTATAAAACGACAGCAGTATGAAAATGAATCTGAGTTCGCACATCGTACTGAACAACGTACCCAAACAGTTCTACCGTCCGCGTACGGCAGTGGAACGCTCGGAAATGACGAGGTGCGAGAAAATAAGCACGGAGATATTCTCCAAGTCAGAGGAAGGCGTGACGCTCATTGCCGACACCGTGGAGGCTGAAATGAAACGCTGCAAGGCGGAAGGACGCAACTGTGTGCTCGGGCTGGGCACGGGGCAGTCGCTCGCCTCGGTGTATGCGGAGCTGGTGCGGCGTCATAAGGAATGCGGGCTGAGCTTCGCCAACGTGACGGTGTTCAACGCCTACGAGTATTTCCCGTTGCGTCCTGACAGCATGCACAGCAGTCTGAGGCAGCTGCGTGGATATTTTCTCGACCATGTGGACATTAGTCCGGAAAACATATTCTCGCCCGACGGAACCATAGCGCAGGACGAAGTGCAGCAGCACTGCCGCCACTACGAGCAGCTTATCAGGGACAAGGGCGGCATGGACATAATGCTCCTGGGAGTGGGACGCATGGGCAACATAGCCACAAACGAGCCGGGAAGCGCGCTCACGTCCACATCGCGCATAATACTTATCGACTCGACGTCGCGTGAGGAGATGACCCTCAGCTTCGGCTCTCAGGAGCCTGTGCCGCCCTGCTCGATAACAATGGGAGTGAGCACCATCCTTTCGGCAAGAAAGATATTCCTCACGGCGTGGGGCGACGACAAGGCGGACATAATACAGAAAACAGTGGAGGGGCACATCACCGACGCCATCCCGGCATCGTTCCTGCAGACGCACAACGACGCGAAGGTGGTGACTGACCTCGCCGCAGCCGCAAAGCTCACACGCATAATACACCCGTGGCTTGTGACAAACTGCGAGTGGACCGACAAGCTTATACGCTCGGCGCTGGTGTGGCTGTGCGGTGTGACGGGCAAACCTATACTCAAACTCACCAACAAAGACTACAACGAGAACGGACTGAGCGAGCTCCTCGCGCTCTTCGGCTCGGCATACAACGCCAACATAAAGATTTTCAACGACCTTCAGCACACCATCACCGGATGGCCCGGAGGCAAGCCCAACGCCGACGACACCTACCGTCCGGAGCGTGCCAACCCTTATCCCAAGCGCGTGATAGTGTTCTCTCCGCATCCCGACGACGACGTAATATCGATGGGAGGCACCGTGAACAGACTCGTGCAGCAGGGTCACGACGTGCATGTGGCGTATGAGACGAGCGGAAACATAGCCGTGGGCGACGAGGAGGTGACGCGCTTCATGCACTTCATCAACGGTTTCAACCAACTCTTCGCCGACGAGTCTGATCAGGTGATAAAAAGAAAGTATGAGGAGATAAAGGCTTTCCTCGCCAACAAGAAGCAGGGCGACAGTGACACGCGCGACATCCTCACCATCAAGGGACTTATCCGCCGGGGCGAGGCACGCACCGCATGCACCTACAACCACATACCTCTCGACCATGTGCACTTCCTCGACCTGCCGTTCTATGAGTCGGGAAAGATAGAGAAACTGCCGATGTCGGAGAAGGATGTGAACATCGTGCGCAAGCTCATAAGCGACGTGAAGCCTCACCAGATATATGTAGCGGGCGACCTTGCCGACCCGCACGGCACTCACCGCAAGTGTACGGACGCTGTCCTCGCAGCCATAGACATGGAGAAGGAAGCAGGCGCCGAGTGGCTGAAAGACTGCCGCGTGTGGATGTATCGCGGCGCGTGGGCGGAGTGGGAGATAGAGAACATAGAGATGTGTGTGCCCATGAGCCCGGAAGAACTGCGCGCAAAGCGCAACAGCATACTTAAGCATCAGTCGCAGATGGAGAGCGCGCCGTTCCTCGGAGACGACGAACGTCTGTTCTGGCAACGTGCCGAGGACCGCAACAGGGCTACGGCGAGCCTGTACGACAAGCTTGGTCTGGCATGCTATGAGGCAATGGAGGCGTTTGTGGAATACAAGCCCTGACGGCATAATGTGGGCGGAGACGTGACATCTCCGCTGCCGCATGACAGGTCCGCGGACCGCCCTGCATTGTGCAGCGGCAGTCCGCGGACTTTGTGTTTATCACCAATCGGTCATTATAACGTATATGTTTGAATATGTCTTTATTTCACATACCCTCCGGTCTGCTTATGCTTTTCTGCCGGCGTCTTTCTTGCCGTTGCGTCCCGGCGTAGCCCGTTACGCCTTCGTCGGAACGGCAAGCAATCCACCCGACATTAGCACATAATCAGACCGGAGCCTGATGACGATTGGGGATTATCGCGCTTCGCTTACAACGTAGTAGAGCACGTTGGCGGCACGCAGGTCTGCCGCGCCGTCGCTATGTAGACCAGTGCGTGCAGGCACATTCTTTTTAAGACTTACTGTGGCAAGCTCGCGGTTGTCGGCGAATATGTGTATTGTCTTTCCCCTACGGTCGACTCGCAACTGGCATGTGGCAGCAAAGTCGCGGCAGGTCTTTATGCGGTATATGTTGCGGTTGTTGTCGTGAGGATTGCTGTTTATCATTCTCAGTGCGCGTGTGCGTACCATCGGGAACGTTATTTTCTGCCAGCCGGGATGTCCGGACCCGACTGTCTTATATTCAATCTTGCGCCACGTGTCGCCGTCGAGCCAGCTGAAGTCCATCAGCGAAGCCATGTCGTCGCGGAATTTTCTCTGTGCGTGCTCGTCAAGAGAGAGGCTTCGCGCGTATGGGTCGTTGTCGGCGTCGAGCCTCGGAAGAAGTATCGAGCTGACGTAAGTGTCGCTGTCGAAGCGGTATTGCTTCTCGAAGCTGTCGGTGTATTTTATGTCAGGATAATGCACAGAGGTGTGTGACAGCGGTGTCTCGCTTGTGGTTGTCCTGCCTTTCACGCAGTGTTCGGTGATGAGAGAGCGTCGGGCAGCGTCTATTGTCACGCGCACATAGTTGTCGGCATCCTGCCATGCGGCATAAAGACCGTAGCGTCCGCGGTCGGGAGTGGCGTTGTCGAACTGTATGCTCAGTTCGTAGCTTGTCTCAGCATCGCCTTTCATCACGTCTGACCTGCCGAGTATCAGTCCGCCGTCGTCCGCCTTCAGTCCGTCCCATCCGCTGAAGTGCCGGGCATACTCGTCATATCCTTCGTTGTAGGACAGATACTCAACGTTGCCCGATATGTCCGCGGCACGGTTGTCCTTGTCTATATGTTCGTGGTCGCACACAAGCACATTGTCTATCCATACGGTGAGCATGCCGTGGTTGCGCTCTATGCGCCACACGTGGGCGGCTTCCCTGCTCATCTGCGGAGGCAGGCTTACGGACTTCCCTCCGATGCTTACTGACTGTGTCGGACTGTGGGCGGCGAACGTCACTTCGAGCAGATAGGCGTCGCTTACGGTCACTCCGTCGAGGCTTTTACCCGAATGGCGGGGCATTGCCGGAACCGGATGGAAGCCTTTGGAGTAGGGCGATGTGATGCCGTCCACATACAGTCTGCCGCCTGTGAAATGGATGCGGTCGATGTGCTGGTTGCGTTTCCATGCCTTGTTTGCCATGTATACGAGCCACCATTCCCACCCGTTCGGTCCGCGGACGATGCTGGGCTGACCGGGAGTGAGCATCAGGTCGCCGGCGCGGTGGTCTGTCATGTCGTAGATAGCGAGTCCCACAAGCCGCGAGCTGTCGCCCTTGCGCCTTACAGTGATGACGTTCTCGCCTTTTCTGATGAGTCTGCGGTCTATGGGGATGAGGCGGTAGTCGGATTTGGAGTCGGGGTTGACTGTATGCCCGTTGAGCGCGACCTCGCATCCACCGCGTTGCGCAAGCTTCATGTAAGGACGTCCGTTCATGTCACGGTCGATGCGGAACCTTATTGTGTCGGCATCGAGAGAGACGGGACTGAAAGTGTCCGCGCCATAAACAATAAGGTCTATATTGTCGTCATCGAGGGCTTTGGTGTCGGGTCCTACGACGGGCCACGGGTATTTGCCACCCGGTCCGAATGCCATCGGTGAGGCAGCCTCGCACACTCCGAGACGGTAGTTGCCGTATTCGGGTGCGGTGTGGTTGGCGTTGTACATCATGTAATAGCGTCCCCGGTATTTGATGACGAACGGACCTTCTGCTACGCGGTTGTCCATTGTCTCCCATGTTCCGGGTTGTGAGCTGAACTGCTGTACGGCGTCACCGGCAAAGGAGAAGTCGCTGTTCATGGGACGTGCCCATATCGTGTTGCCGTCGGTGAACTTCACCATATACAGATACAGCCGTCCGTCCTCGTCGCAGAACACCTGCGGATCGATGCGGTTCTCGAACCACTGATCCTTGCGCACCTCCTCGAACGGACCGCTTATGGAAGGCGACGTGGCGTGTGTGATGTGCACGATGTGGCGGTCGTCGCCCCAGTAATTGACGCTGAAAAGCAGATGGAAAAGCCCTCCGCTGTAAGTGATGTCGTCGGCATGCACCTGATTGTTGCGCGCTCCTGTGCCGCGTGTCCAGTCGTTGTCGAGATCGAACACGTGTATGCGTCTGTTCCATTCTGTGAGATTGTCGCTCACGAAGAAGTCGCCATATGTCGACACACCGCCGAGATAATATTTCCCGGCATATTTCATCACACCCGCGTCAGCGATGCCTTCGAGCACGGGATTGCTCAGGTTTTGTGCGCACAGCCCCGTGATACAGAGTGACGCAAGCACGGATGCCGATGCTCTGGATAGTCTTGCATAAGTTGTTGTCATGTCAGGTAAACTTTTGTATTCATACAGTCATATAATAATATGTGTGCGGTCAGGGGTCATGAGTCTCCTTTGCCGCCGGGCATATTCCTTTCTGCGGCTACAAGCCATTCGGTGGGGCTTGTCCCGAAGTGCTTCTTGAATGTCTTTGAAAAATAATTGGGGTCGGAGAAGCCGCTACGGTAAGCCGTTTCGGAGACATTGTATCCGTCTCTCAACAGCCTGCACGCCATGTCGAGACGTTTCTTTCTGATGTAGTCGCCTGTCGATATTCCCATGAGATTTTTCATTTTTATGTGAAGCAGCGACCGGCTTATGCCAAGTCCGGAGGTGATGTCGCCGACTGAGAAATCGTTGTTGGAGATGTTTTCCTCCACTATTTTCTTCATCTTGGCAATGAACTCCTTGTCAAGCACACTCAGTGATGACGACTCTATGTCTGCACTGTCCGACTCTGCTATCTCGCTTCGCATGGCATTCTGCAGTGATATTATGTTCTTCACCTGCAGCTCGAGTATGATAGGGTCGAACGGTTTCTGGACATACGCCTCGGCACCGCTCTCATATCCGTTCATTATGTCGTCGCTTTGTCCTTTTGCCGTAAGCAGGATGACAGGAATATGAGATGTCGCCATGTCGCCTTTGAGAGTGCGGCACAGTTGGATGCCGTCCATAACGGGCATCATGATGTCTGATATGACAAGCTGCACCGATTCGTTTCGCGCTATCTCCAATGCCTCGGCTCCGTTAGCGGCAGTAAAGATATTATATTTTTTCGAGAAATAGTCCTGGAGGAACGATATTAACTCCTTGTTGTCATCAACCAGAAGCACAGACATCTTATGCGCGTCGGCGGTGCTGTCCTTACGAATGTCCGCATCCTCGCCTGTCTCTCTGACGGCAGACAGCTTGTATTGTGACAGGGGTACTATCACCTTGTCCTCACTTATAAGACATCCGGCATCGAAATTGTTCCCCTCAACATTCAGTTCCACCGTGAACGTGGAGCCTTTACCCGGCTCGCTCTCCACGCGCACGCTGCCTTTGTGTATCTCAGCCATGCGTTTTATCAGGGCAAGACCTACGCCCCATCCGCTGCTGTTCATGTTGTAGCCGCGCTTGGTCTGGTAATATTTGTTGAAGATGTTGCTGAGTTCCTCCTTTGCTATGCCTATTCCGTTGTCGGCTACAATTATCCTGAGATATCTGTTCGTATCGTTTTCCTTGTTCACGATAAGTGATTTCACTGATATCCTGCCTCCCTGCGGAGTGAACTTCATGGCGTTTGAAAGCAGGTTGCTTATGATTCTTTCAACGTAGGAAGGCGAGAACCACACATCCTCACCGTTGTCCTCACAGTCGCTGGTGATTGTTTTCTTCATGTCTTCGGCTATGTGGCAGTATGGCGCCACAAGATTTTCGATGAACATGAGAGGGTTGCCGCGCTGCATGAAGAACGGGAAATTGTTTGTCTCAATCTGATTGAAGGTAACCAGTTCGCCAATGAGTGTCTCCAGCTTTCCGGCATTCTTTATTGCCAGATCGAGGTTCTTGCCAGACTCCTCGCTCAGTTCTTTACGCGGAATGCTTTTCAGCGGAGCGACAATAAGAGACAGCGGCGTGCGCAGTTCGTGCGACACTGTGGTGAAGAAATCAAACTTGGCGCGGTCAATCTCTTCTATTTTCTTCTTCTCCATATTAGCCATTTTGACCTCGTTTTTTTCTTTGAGCCTCATTGAAAAGACAAGCCATCCGGTGAATATGACGATAAACGACAGTATGGTATAAATCATATAAGCCCATCCCGAACGCCAGAACGGAGGCTTCACAATAATCTCTATAGTCTTCTCAGGGTTGCGTTCCCATCCCTGATTGGAGTTGTTGGCACGTATGTGAAGTACGTATTTGCCGGGAGGAAGGTTGTAGCCGGAGAACTTCCTGCCCGAGCCCACGTCCTGCCAGTCCTTGTCTATGCCTTCGAGATACAGCTGGTATTCTATCGAATTGGTGTTTCCCGGCATTATCACTCCATACTCAATACTGAAATTACGTGCCTGTTCGTAGGACAGTCTTATGGTTTCTGTCTTGTCCAGCAGTCCGGTGAGCGGAGTGTCTTTGGTCGAGGCGTTCATTTCGACATTGTTTATTGTCAGTGATTTCAGATGCACTGTGAACGGTTTTATGCTCGTCCTGATGCTTTCCGGATTGAAGCTTACGAGTCCGTCGACAGTGCCGAACATCAGAGTTCCGTCCGTTGTGATCAGTGAAGACGAGAAGTTGAACTGGTTGGTCGACAGTCCGTTCTCTGTCGTAAACTTCACTGTGCTGTTGTTTTTGGGCGTATACCGGAAGAGTCCGAGGCTCGTGCTTATCCATATATTGCCCTTTTTGTCGGCGATGATGCTGCATACTGTGCAGCTTGGAGAGAATATATTGTTGCTGAATGATTTTATCTTTCCGCTTCCGGTGTCCATATATTGCAGTCCGTAATTGTTCGTCCCAATCCACAGACGTCCGTCTCTTCCATGGAAAAGACACGTCACATAGTTGTCTTTCAGCCCCGAATTCTTATCCTCTTTTGTCCATGCGGACACATTCCCGTTGTCTGTGTTGATTCTGTAAAGTCCGTTGTGCGCGGTGCCAGCCCATATGTTGTCCTTGTCATCGGTGGTCATTGTGTATATGAATACTTTCCCGAGGACATTGTGTCCGAACCGTCTGAAGCAGTCGGAACCCTCGTCATAATAACGCAGTCCCAATGTGGTGGCGAGCCATAGCCTGCCGTCGCGTTGTCTGATGATTGAGAAAACGGAACTTGCATAAGAGCCTTTGTCACATTCGTATTTCTTCCATTTGCCTGTCTTGATGTTGTAGCGGAACAGTCCGTTACGGAATGTGCCTATCCACATATCCTTCTTCCGGCTGTCGTATAACAGGCTGTGGATGTTTGTGCCAAGCCCCGGAATACCGTCAAACAGCCGGAACGTGCCTGTGATGGAGTCGTATATGTTTATTCCGTTGTCCTCAGTAGCTATCCAGTAGACACCTTTCTCTGTCTCGGTCATTGTCCTCGGCACCTTCCCTTTAATGTTCTGCGGACTATATCCCGGTTCAAAGCAGGTGAATGTAGCGTTGTTGTTGAACAGCACGTCCACGCCTCCGAAATATGAACCTATCCATATGTTGTTGTTAATATCGTTGATAATGGCGTATATGGCGTTGTCGCTCAGAGAGTCGTGAGAGAACGGGTCGTGCCTTATTATCTCAATATGACCGTCCGGATGGATTATGGTCACGCCTTTTTCCGTACCGAGCCATATGCGCCCGGCTCTGTCTTCGTTTATGACCCTTACTGTTCCGTCAGACAATTCAGACGCAGGGTATATCTTCTGCGTGCCGTCTTTCGGGTTGATATACATCACCCCTTTGCCGTTACGTCCTATCCACAGCCTTCCTTTCGAGTCGAACAGCATTTGTATTATGTCGTCCCCGCCTGTCATGAACCCTGAGAAATATGACCGGTTTATGTGTGTTATCCTTGTCATGGCAGGGTTGTAATAGAATATGGATGTGCTTGTGGCTACATAAAGATTGTCTTTCCTGTCGGTGGCAAGCGACAGAATGTATCCTGACTCCAGTGCCGGATAGCTGGAGAAACGGTTTGTCCGTTCGTTGTATACGCTGAGCTGCTCCCCTCCACATACTATCTTGCCTTTGCCGGTCTCTATGATTGACGACACAATGTGTCTCGGTTCGCTGTATGTCTCAAAGTCGTCTGTCGCCGGATGATACCTGCACAGTCCTTCCTGCGTGCATATCCAGATTCTCTTTTTGCTGTCGACGAACAGTTTGTATATGAAATTATGAAGCAGCGAACGCGGATTACCTTGTTCGTGGAAATAGGTTTTTATTCTGTATCCGTCATATCGTGACAGTCCGTTCCGCGTTCCTATCCATATGTTCCCGTCTGCGTCTGTGGCGAGAGCCTGTATCTGTTGGTGGGGCAGACCGTCTTTGCTGCTTATGTGAAAGAAGTGCATGTTGCCCGCCATTGCATGACACGACGTCATGATATAGAACGATACAATCAGCAGAACAGTTTTCATGAATATCCCTTGTTTTGAAGTTTACTTTTCCTTTTTATGACAATTAAGACACGTAAGCGGGTTTTACCCGCTTTCGTATCATTCTGAAACCACACACAAAAATAACAATTTCTCACAACGTTATTTTACGGTTCAGCATCTTTCCGTCTGCAAATGTAATGCTTATTACAGCAATCCCTTTGTGCGGAAGATTCATTATGACACTCCTGCCGGAGCATGATGTTTTTTTTATTATGCGTCCGTCGGCAGAATATAAAGTCATGCCGGCAATGTCCTTCCGGCTTTCCACAGAAAGAGTGTTGCCATTAATGTGCATGTAGCATTCCCCGTTCCCGGTTTCCACCGTTCCCCTTATGCCGTCTGTCTCGCTGTCACCGCTCAGCCTGAACTCCATGTATGTCCATGAGGCATTGCGCCTTACGTCCGGTATGCGCTCTGTCTGCATGGACGTCTCTCCCACGTCCTCAACCTCTATTGCGGCTGCCATGCGCTGTGAGACGGGAGCCTTGTCCTTGCCGATGACGCTCCATGGTATGGCAGCCTCCACTACATAGTAAGTGCCTGAAGACGTCACTTTCATATTGACAGGCGACGAGTCGCACACTCTCCAGTTGCCTTCATCGCCCTGCCATGCCTGACATACGCTGTCGCGGCTGAACGAAAAGCAGTACACTCCCTTCTTGGGCGTTGTTGAGGAGACATCATCCGCGTCAATCATCAGGCGCACATTGTCGGTCTTCCGTCCTTTCTTTACAAAAGTGCGGTCGGATATCCGTGCGATGAAATAGAGCGAGTCGCGGTCGTGAGCGAAATCGGATATCACTCTTGTTCCGGTTTGCGTGCCAAGCATTATCTGCGAGGAAGTGGGTCTGAGATAACCTTCGTCTCTCGACACTACACCGTCTATGCGCGGCTTCCCGTACGGAGCCAACAGCATTCTGACAGGATATCCTTTTATCATTTCTATTTTTCCGTTCACTCCGCCTACCGCTACGACAGTCCCGGTGTCTATTACCGCTACCGAGTTCCACATGACTTTATCAGACAGGGATGTGATGAACGGATTCGACATCGCCTTGAAGTTGCGGGCATTCTCGTCTCCTACAGCCGTGAACATAGTCAGACTGGAGCCGTGGTTGTATTCCGACTGCCATGACAGGACCGTCTCGCCCCATGGCAGCACTCTCAGATAAGGCGCGCCGCCTTTAGCCAAAGGACAGAACGCAAGGTCGAGTGTCTTTTCCCTGTTCTTGCTGTTCCCCGACACGTAATAGCCGTTCCAGTTTGTTTCCAGACCACATCTCACTGTCGTGGGGAAGAAGTCGTTGTATCCGGACCAGCCGTTGTCTTCTATCGCCACCACTATCGTCTTGTTGTCTTTGAGCAATACCGGTGACGGCATGCCGTCTCTGTAGCCAGCCCTGAACGAAACAACGCTTGCCTTGCTCCATGTCTTTCCACCGTCATACGAGCGGCACAAGGATATCTGCTGTTCGTTGCTGCCGGTGTAAGGACCCTCATCCGCGAAATACACCTGCAGCTCTCCGGAGGGCAGCTCGAGCATTGACGGCTCCCAGCATCCGTCGTTGAATGTGTGCTGCGCGTCATAAATGAATATCTCGTCGCTCCATGTGACGCCGTTGTCGGTGCTGCGCTTGCATCTTATGCCGAACTTGCGGTCTGGCGTGTAAGGCTCCGCCGGGCGCGGGTTGTACGCCACGATGATAGTCCCGTCCCTAAGCTGTATGAGGTCTGGCACACTGTTGGGAGTGTTGTTGGTGTTTGTCACTATTTTCACCGGACTGCTCCACGTGTTGCCGAGATTGCTGCTGAACGCTATGTTTATGCCGTTCCCCTCGCAGACAGCCATCAGTCTTCCGTCCTGAAGCTGTATCATGCGTGAGTATCCGCCCGCGTTGAACACGGTCTTTCGTGTTGAAAGGTCCCAGAATATGCGTGAGCCGCTGTATGGAGTCACATCCTCCGCCCTCGCGGAGAATGTGACCGATAAGAGGAATAAAGCAATAAATATTGTCTTGAGCATTATGTTCACATTTATTTATATATAATGTAGAGTCATTTATATGTGATGTTGAATATGACATCAGACACGGCATTGATGTCCGGATTATCCGTCCGGGCTCTCCTCAGAGAATATTTCACGTCTGTCTTCGTCAGGTCTATGGCTGTTCCCGGTTTTATTTCGGTGTCACCGGCGTAGAACCTTACGTCGTCATCCAGTCTGAATTCCGGTATCACATTACTTATATCAGTATTCTGCGGCAGGCTGAACGTGTAAGTCTGCAGGTTCTGATAGAATGCGTTTCGTGTGAGTGTAGCCTTCTCTCCGTTGATTGATATGGCTTTGAACTCCGGATATATGAGTGTGTAAAGCTTATAGTCGCGTCTGTCTCCGGAGTTTGCCGTCACGCGGATGTCATGCACCTTTGTCAGGTCATAATAGTTGTTGATGGCGTAAGGCTCGTTGTCGACATATATTCTGGATGAGTCCGACGCTATCTCGAACGTCAGTCTCTGCCGCGTGGCGTTCAGCGGTATCTCGCGGTTGTTGTAAAGCTGTTTTGCCGGAACCCTCATCACCCAGTTCACGTCGTCTATAAGCTCTGCGTAATATATGTTCGGAGTGATGCTCGACGACACCTTGTCTATTGTCGTCACATCGTCAGACACGGTCACCTCAAAGGTGGTTATGTCTGTCTTCATGTTGTCTCCCATATACGTGTCGTAGGTTGTCGCCACGCACACCACCTTGAATTTGCCAGGCACTGAGTACGAGTATGTGAAAAGACCCTTATTCATCACAAATCCGGTATTGCTCTCGTTTCTCAGGTCATAGTCGTGTCCGTTGTCACCGGTGAATATCACCACCTGGTCAGCCACGCCGTTGAAGCGTATCTCCATCGACTGGTTGATTTCCAGTCTGTCGGCATTCACCGTAATGCTGGCTACCGGAGTGCGTGCCTCCTGATTCTCACCGCTGCATGCGGCAAGCATTACTGCCATCATTGCAAGTATTATAATTTTCGATAATTTCTTCATTTTGATTTTATGTTGGGTTTCCTTTATCATGTTCTGAAACGTCATTCTCAGTATCCGGGATTCTGCTCCACCACGCTGTTTGACACGTCAATCTCTGTCTGTGGTATAGGGAACAGTTCGTTCTTTCCCTTTACGAAAGACATGCCACGGCTGTTGGGTCTGTTCCGTCCGAACGCGTGCAGCACCTCCGCAGCCCGTCCCTGCCTTACTATGTCGAAGAATCTGTCCCATTCGTATGCGAGTTCCATTCTCCGTTCCTGCCATATCTGGTCTCTCAGCCATCCGTATCCTCCTGCCGCATACAGTTTGTTGCTGTTGTTGATGGTGTTCACCTGCGCCTTGCATCTGTTGAGCTGCGCCAACGCGTTCTCACGGTCGCCGCATTCGTTCAGTGCCTCCGCATACATGAGCACCACCTCCACAAACCTTATTATCCTGCGGTTTCTGCCGTTGTCACCGGCATATTGCGGCTTGTCTTTCTTCGGAGTGTACCATTTGAGAGACACATATCGTCCTTCACCTCCCTGCCATATGTCGCCGTCGGGAGTGTTTCCCTGATGGTGAATGAGGAAATCCTTGCGTATGTCGGTGCCGAACAGACTTGCGAGAATGCCTGATGTGGCATACATCTTCACCGTACCCACATCGAAGAACTCTATGCCCGCTCCTTCGTTGGTGTCGCCTCCGGTGCCGTCCGCGCTCTCCTTGAACACCGCCTCGAACACCGATCCGCGGCAGAACTCGCCGTCGCCATACCACTGGTACACATAAGCCCATTTGTCGCCGTTGTGCAGCGGTGCTCCGTAATAGTCGGTATATGACAGTGAATAGACGTTGTCCAGCGCGTCGAGCGGTGTCTCCGGAGTCTCATAAGGGTCGCCCGGCGTGTTCAGTCTCTCAGGCTTGAACCACAGCCTCTCCCTCAGCTTCTCCCAGTCTTCCTTTCCGTCATACTTCAGCATCTCTCCGCAGGTCATCGGCTCTCCCTTTATGAAATAGTCGCCCATGCGTTTCATCTCTCTCCATTTCTCTGAAGGCACTCCCGGCTTTGCCTGATACATGAGCACCTTCATAAGCAGAGCCACAGCCGCGCCTTTCGTTGCCTTGCCTGTCTCGCCCGCAGGATAGACCGTAGGAAGAATCATCGCCGCCTCGCGCAGGTCTTTCTCTATGTACGCATAGCATTCCTCCAGCGTGTTGCGTGGTATCACAAGCTTCCTCACACTCTCGTCCTCTGGTCTGACAGGCACCCCTCCGAATGTCTTCACGAGATTGAAGTAATAGAACGCCCGCAGGAATTTAGCCTGTCCGAGAATCCATCTTATCCCCTGATATGCCGCATACTCGCTTGTGGATATGCGCACTTTGCCTATGTTGTGAATCACCTGATTGGCACGGTGTATGCCTTTATAGTTTACGTTCCAGCGTTGCAGAATCCATGAGTTCGACGTGTTGAAACGGAAGTTCACCAGTTGTCCCATGTGCGACGACAGTCCCTCGTCGGTTCCGAGAACGTTGTCGCCGCACGCTTCCCCGAACCTCCACTCCTGATCATTGTACGAGTCGCTCTGCAGTATGTCGTATGCAGCGTTGAGCGAAGTCTGCATTTTATATTGCGTGTCGTAATAGTTCTTGTCAGTGGCATGCCCGTCCACGTCCTTGTCAAGGAAGTCGCTGCAGCCGCATGCCGTCATTGCGGATATTGCCAGAAGTGTCTTGCAAAATATATTTCTCATAAGATGACCGTTTTAATATTATATTCCAAATTTAACACCGAATGTGAACGAGCGTGCCTGCGGATAGTTTCCGTGGTCCACTCCCATGCTAAGGTTGTTGCCTTCGGTGCCCACCACCTTTCCCACTTCCGGGTCGAAACCGTCATATCCGGTGAATGTAAGCAGGTTGTATGCGGTGAGCGACAGTGCGAGGTCAGACAGTCTCAGCCTGCCGGTGATGCTCTTCGGGAAGGTGTAGGTGAGCCGCAGCTCCTTCAGTCTAAGGTAAGAGCCGTCCTGAATGAAGAAGTCGCTTGCCCTGAAGTTGCGCGCTTTGTCATTGTTGCGCAGGTCTGGCACGCTGGCGTTCAGGTTGAGAGGGAAGAACTCACGCCCTGAGGCGAGTTGTCCCGACCAGTGTTTGCCGCGTATGTCCGCGTAAACATTGCCGTTCGAAGCGTTGTACAGATAGTAGTCCATCACGTTGAATATCTTGTTGCCTGTCTGTCCCTGGAAGAAGATGTTCAGGTCGAAGTTCCTGTATCCCACCGACACCGGTATGCCGAAGATGAAGTCGGGCAGCGGCGAACCGAGATAAGTGCGGTCCTCAGCGGTGATGCGTCCGTCGTTGTTCAGGTCTTTGAAGCGGAAGTCTCCGGGCAGGGTGGACTGCTCCCAGTAGTTCTTTCCGGCGTCATACTGTGCGCTTGCCTTCACCTCTTCATATGTGTTGAATATCCCGTCAGTCACATATCCGTAGAAACTTCCTATCGGCTGTCCCACAGCGGTCTTCGTGACATAGTCCACGATGCTGCTTTCGCTCAGATAAGAGCCGTATATCGGTTCGTTGCCGGTGCCGAGACTCACCACCTTGTTCTTTATCCACGACAGGTTGAATCCCACTTCGTAGCGCCAGTCCTTGCCTATGTTGTCGCGCCATTTCACGTCATACTCCCATCCGTAGTTGCGCACTGCTCCGGCGTTTGTCATCGGTGCGGTGTCCAGTCCTGCCGAGCTGACGGTGGGCACTCGCAGAAGCATGTCGCTCGTCTTGCGGTTGAAGTATTCTATAGTGAGCGTCAGCCGGTTGTCGAACAGTCCGAGGTCGGCTGCGATATTGAAGCTCTCGCTCCTCTCCCATTTTATGCCGTCATTGCCGAGCGCGGTCGCTGTGGCTCCGTTCTGCAGCGTGTGGTGCCCCAGTCCGTAGGGATAGTTGTATCCGAATGTCAGATAAGTGTAGCGTGAGAGCACGTCTATGCGGTTGTTTCCGAGTATTCCGTAGCCCACGCGCAGCTTTCCGAGCGACAGCCATTTCCTCAGTCCCTGCATGAATTTCTCGTTAGAGAACTTCCATCCCAGCGATACCGACGGGAATATACCCCAGCGGTTGCCCTTGGAGAACTTCGAAGAGCCGTCCGCGCGTATGTTCGCCTGTAGCAGATAGGTGTCGTTCAGACTGTAGTTTATGCGTCCTATCAGACCTATCGCTGTCCATTCGTTGGGCAGTCCGTAGGTCTTGTCGCCTGTGTACGCGCTTGAAAGGAAGTGGAAGTTGTACTCGTTGCTTGGCGTGCCTTTGCGTTGCGACTGCTGGTAGTCATACTTATAGCCCTCCGCTGTCTGTCCCGCCAGAATGGTGATGTTGTGGTGTCTGTCGTTCCACATGAACGTGAGCAGGTTGTTTATCTCCCACTTGTCCGTGCGCGTCTGGTTCTTGTATACGGTTGTGAGGTCTGTCATGCCGAAGTCCTCGTTCAGTTTTCCCACCTCGTAGAAGTTGTCGTCAGTCTGCGGCACCATGTAGTATGACGCCTTGAACTGATAGGTGAGATACTTGCATATGCTTGCGTCGAGACTCATGTTCATGTCCAGACGGTTGCGGTGCATCCGCTCATGGTTGCGCGCGAGCACTGCCACAGGATGTGATGACGACCAGTAGCCTTTCGAGTTATACATGTATGTCATCGGCGACTGGTAGAGAGCCTGCTTCAGAATGCTCGACGAGCCTTCCGGAACACCAGCCTGTTTCTCGTATGTGTACGCCATGTTGGCGTTCAGGGTGAGCCATCTTGCCAGCCGTGTCCTTACGTTGAGGCGTGCGTTGAAGCGTCTGAACTCCGACGTCTCCACTATTCCCTTCTCGTTGTAATAGCCCGCGCTTGCCATATACTGTGTCTTCTCCGAGCCTCCCGACACCGACACGCCGTGCGACTGCTTGAATCCTGTGCGTGTGATGGCGTCCCACCAGCTCTTCGGAGAGTTGGTCATTATGGTGTCGAGGAGGTAGGCTTTGTGCTCGTCGTAGTAATAGCCGCCGTCCGCGTCAGCCGACATGTACAGTCTGCCGTCGGTAGAATACACCTTCTGGTCGTTGATGTAGTCGAGCATCAGGGCATAGTCCTCCGTGCCCATCACGTCAATCTTCTTCCACGGTGATGATATTCCCGCATATCCGTCGTAGGTTATTTTCGTCTTGCCGCTCTTGCCTCCCTTAGTCGTTATAGCCACTACGCCGTTGGCGGCACGCGATCCGTACACCGCGCTTGAGGCTGCGTCCTTGAATATCTCTACGTTCTCTATGTCGTTGGGGTTGATATAGTCGATGTTGTCAACAATGAATCCGTCTACCACATACAGCGGGTCGGCGTCGTTCACCGTTCCTGTTCCGCGTATCTTTATAGTGGTGTTGCTTCCCGGCGCACCGGTGTTCTGTATGATGTTCACGCCCGCCGCTCTGCCCTGAAGAGCCTGCAAGGTGGAAGACACAGGCTGGCTGCTGATGTCCTTTCCCTGTATTGACGATATCGATCCGGTCACATCACTCTTGCGCTGCACGCCGTATCCTATGACGACAAGCTCGTCGAGCATCTTAGAGTCAGCCTCCATGCTTATGTCTATTCTGGCGCGGCGGTTCACCGGTATCTCCCGCATGACGAATCCCATGCATGTGAACTGCAGTGTGGCGTCAGCCGGAACGCTTATGGTGTAGTTGCCGTTGATGTCGGTTATGGCACCGTTGCCCGCGCCCTTCTCCTTCACGGTGACGCCTGTCAGCGGCTCTTTGTTCTGTCCGTCGGTGACAGTTCCCGTCACCTTTATCTTCTGTGCGTATGCCGTCATGGCGAACAGTGCCGCCACAAGAAGCATCGTAAGTCTTGTGATTATGTGTTTGTGCATATGAATATGATTTAGGTTCCCGCCCTGTGATACATGAGTCAGAAACGGGCGGACCGCCGGATTCTGCCGCCGCGACAGGCTTGAAGCCGTGCCATGCCCGGTTTCCGGCGGTCTGCCTTAGCAGGAGACACGCCTGACGGCAGGCGTCAGGCATGTCCGTCCTTGACTTGTTAACGTACTATGACTTTCTTCTTTCCTACAATGTATACGCCCTTTGCCAGACCTTCGGTGGCTTTCGCGGCATCCGCCTTGGCGCGCAGCAGCACACCGTCGAGCGTGTATACGTCCACAGTGGAGCCGTCCTCAGCCTCTATGTCCTTTATGGCGTCCGTTCCGGCTGCAATCTCCGCCGGTGTGCGGTATTCCGGTTCGAGATATCCCATGTCGCTCTTGCCGTCCCATCCCGGTTTGGTGTATTTGTAGACATACACCTTCTTGGTGGCGTCTGACGCGAAGCATATTGTGCCTCCGAGGTTGCGCAGCGAGTGCACGAAGTCGCCTGTAGGCACGATGTGGGTGCATACCACCGGTACCTCATCCTTGCCGTCGAGGCGGTAAAGCCCTGTGCCGAACCCTGCGGCTACGTCGTTAGACTCGTTCCACCAGTACATAGAGCCTCCGGCGACGGTCTGCTCCTTCACCCAGTCGCACTTCGTGCCCGGACAGAAGTCATACTGCAACACAACCTTCTCGCCGTCGAAGTAGTGCAGCTCGCCTCCGGTCTGTCCGAGGGCGGCGTCGAATCCTTCAGAGGCGCAGAACATGTAGACACCGTCGAATATGCATCCCGGGTCTGAATAGGAGTTGTTGTCGCGTGACGGCTCGCGTGTGAAGATGTCGTATACGTGGTAGTCGCCTTTCTGCATGTTGGTGCCTCCGAACTCATAACCGGTCTCGGCGCTCCATGCGCGGAACCATATGCGGTCCTTGTATACCTCCCATCCCGTTCCGAACGTGCTTGAGCTGAAGCCTATGCCTCCGTCGTTCTTTCCGGCATGGGCGTCGTATATCATGTAGGTATGCTCCGTTCCGCTCTCGCCCGGACCGTTGAGACCCTCGGCGGCAAGTCCGTCCGATGTCCACGGCTCAGAGCCGTAGTCGGGTGTCCACGCCTGAAAGAACACGCGCTCGTTATTGTAGTTCTCCAGATTGTCGAGTCCGCTGTTGCGCGTGTAGCCCTCTTCATATCCGGGCTGACCCTCTCCGTAGCGTTCCCAATTGATGTCCATGACGCAGTATGTGCCCTCCGGCGTACCGTCGGTCACCCACAGTTCCTCGCCCGTCGTGCCGTCCTTGTCGTCTGCCTTGAAGAACACGCGGCGTCCCACACGCACGTATGCCGTGTGCAGTGTTGTGTTGTCCTGTCCGGGCCAGCGCATGTCGCACTCGTAGAGGCGGTGTGTCCCCTCGGGCGTACCGTCGGTTATCCACAGCCACTGCTGCGCTCCTCGCACGAGATCGTATTCCGCGCTCTCGTCGTCGGTGGCTGCGAAGACAGCGTGTTTCTCGTCCATCTGTATGAAAGCCTTGGGGTCTCCGTCGCCGAGGATGTAGGTGTCGGCAAGCAGAATTGTTCCCTCCGCCGTACCGTCAGAGATGTATGTCTCCCGTCCGTACTCGTCGGTGTAAGCCGAGAAGAGCACTTTGTCGTTGAACCTTGATATGTAGCACGGCTCTGAGCTTATGGAGCCGGGTATGAGGTCGGCTACCATGTGCGTGCCCTCCTTTGTTCCGTCGGTCACCCACAGTTCCTCTCCGTGCTCGCTGTCGGTAGCCGCGAAGAATGCTTTGTATCCCTTCTCCGGCGAGCCAGCCACCACGAGGTTCTTCTGTTTGTCCCACTTGCGTTCAGGATTGATGTTGGCTGTGACTCCTTCAGGCAGCAGATCGATAAGCTCGCCCGAATCCTGCGCGTTGGCATTGCCTGCTAATGAAAGCATGACTGAGAGTAGTAAAACTTGTCCTTTTTTCATGAATGTCAGTTTTAGTTAGTAATATTTGTTGTTATATTCAGCCTTATGAGTTGTTAACCGTACACGGGCTGATGTTTTTTCGGTCTGGTGCGCCGCCACGTGCCGGTTGTGTCCGGTGTGAATCTGACGCCATAATGAGGAGCCGGATGTGCCGGTGCGGTTTTTCGCATGGCTTGTGCTGCGATGGCAAATTTATTTATGATACAAATAATTAAAAGGTAATAATGTTTTTATTATCTGTCTTTTTGTTTCGCATGGCTGTTTTCCGGTGAACAGGTATTGCCGGGGCTGCCGGAGCAAGGATGTGTGCCGGACGTGCGGCTTGGTGTGAGCGCGGGTGTAGTGTGGTGACTGATGCACGACGGGGTGATGTGTGCGAGGAGGGGCGCAGAGCATTATTGTGTGTGTTTCCTATGTTTTTTCATGCGTTGCGGGTAGGTATGTAGTACGATGAAATGGGCGTTTTTTGAAGTAAGACAGGTTGCATTCGGCAATATGAAAGCATATTTTCATTGCCCTTGCGTGCGTTGTTTCACACATGACATAACGTTGTATTATACGTGTACTATCCAAAGTAGAGACGCAAAATCTTGCGTCTCACAAGCAACGAGACGCAATAAAATGAGGTGGGGATATGCATGTCATTGCCGCACTTTTTGCTCGGGAGACACAAGATTTTGCGTCTCTACAAGGCTGGCGCCATCATTGTTTTAATGTAAAACACGCCATTTCATCGTGTGTGTGACCTGATGGCTGATGCCGGACAAGTATGTGCCGGACAGGGCGTATATGCATGTAAAAGCCACGGCGTGTGGTGAGTGCCGTGGCTATTCTATAATAACTGTTTTTCGGACAGGATTTCTCAGAATGCCGTTTTCCTGCTGACGCTCCTGCCGTCGGAGAGAGTAAGCCTTATGACGGCGATTCCCTTGTGTGCTATTCTCGTGCTGAAGCGCGTGCCGGGATTCTCCTTTCTTGCCACTATCCTGCCGTCGGCGGAGCACACGGTCATCTCTCTCACAGCCTTGGAACTGCTTATGAAGAGCGTGCCGCCGCTCACCCGCATGTCCACACCGTCGCCATCCTGCGCGGTGGTCTTGTCTATGCCGTCGGTCACGGTGCCTCCAGCCAGACGGAACTCCATGTATGTCCACGACGCGTTGCGCTGCGCGTCGGGTATGCGTTCGGTGGTGGTGGCATCCTCGCCCACGTTCTCTATCTCCACCGTAGCCGCCATGCGCTGCCCTACAGGAGGCTCGCTCTTGCCCAGCGCGCTCCATGGTATGGCAGCCTCCACGGTGTATGACTGCTCTTCGGACGTCACTTTCATGTTTATCATGGATGCGTCTGTCTCATTCCAGCTGCCGTCCTCGCCGTGCCACGCCCTGCACACGGCGTCGCGGCGGAACGAGAAACAGTACATGCCTTCCTGCGGTGAGGTTGACGATACGTTGTCTGCGTCTATCATGAGCCTCACGTTGTCCGTCGTGCCTCTCCTGCTTACGAATGTCGGGTCTGCCGTCCGCGCTATGAAGTAGAGCGAGTCCTCGTCGTAGGCGAAGTCTGCCAGAGTCTGCGTGCCGGTCTGTGTGCCGAGCATTATCTGCGACGGGTCGCTCCTCATGTAGCCCTCGCCCTCTGTCGCCACACCGTCGACGACGGGCTTGCCACAGGCAGCCTGCAACAGGCGTACTGGATAACCTTTAATCATCTCCACCCGTCCGTTGATGCCGCCCACGGCTACCACCACGCCGGTATCTATCACTGCGACCGAGTTCCACAGTGCCTGGTCGGTGAGAGACGTCACAAACGGGTTGGACATTGCCTTGAAGCCGCGCGCCTGTTCGTCGCCCACAGCGGTGAACATGGTGTTGGTGGAGCCGTGGTTATACTTCGACTGCCACGACAGCACCGTCTCTCCCCACGGCAGCACCCTAAGGTAAGGCGCGCCGCCGATGGCAGGAGGACAGAACGACAGGTCGAGCGTGCGGTCGCGGTTCTCGCTGTCGCCCGTCACGCAGAAGCGTTTCCAGTTGCGCTCCAGAGTGCATCTCACCGTGGTGGGGAAGAAGTCGTTGTAGCCCTGCCAGCCGTTGTCCTCTATCGCCACCACTATGGTCTGCCGGTCGTTGAGCAGCACCGGCGAGGGCATGCCGTCCCTGTAGCCCGCGCGGAACGATATGCGGTTGGTGCCGCTCCACGTGAGTCCTCCGTCGTACGAGCGGCACATGGATATCTGCTGTTCGTTGCTGGTGGTGTAGGGACCCTCGTCCGCGAAATAGACCTGTAGCTCGCCGGATGGCAGCTCGAGCATTGACGGTTCCCAGCATCCGTCGGCAAAGGTGTGCTTGGCGTCGTAGATGAATATCTCGTCGCTCCATGTGACACCGTTGTCGGTGCTGCGCTTGCATCTTATGCCGAACTTGCGGTCCTGCGTGTAAGGCTCCGCCGGTCGCGGGTTGTACGCCACGATTATGGTGCCGTCTGCAAGCTGTATGAGGTCGGGCACGCAGTTGGGCGTGTTGTTCGTGTTTGTCACAATCTTCACCGGACTGCTCCATGTGGCTCCGAGATTGCCGCTGAACGCTATGTTGATGCCGTTGCTCTCGCAAACCGCCATCAGCCGTCCGTCGTGCAGCTGGATGATGCGTGAGTATCCGCCCGAACTGAACACGGTCTTGCGTGTGGACTGGTCCCAGAATATGCGCGACCCGCTGTATGGAGCCACGTTGTCTGCCATTGCGGAGAAGGTGGCTGAAAGAATGAAAAAGACGATAAGTAAAGTTTTTTGCATTGTGTACGGTTGTTTATGGGTTATGTATTAAGTTGCGGTGTGAGTGCGGCTGTCATGCCCATAGGGCTTGCCGGTGGTGGTAATCGCTTCGGTGGGGTGCGGTATATAATCCGTCGGGTGACGGGATATATATGATAAAATAACGGAAAAATGTCATTTATATTTTGTCATTTGGCGTTTTTTATATCAAATCAATGCTGGCGTCAGCCCTGTAGAGACGCAAAATTTTGCGTCTCCCGAGGAATGAATGCAGCAACAGCAGGCACATACCCATCCCAATTTATTGCGCCTCGTTGCTTGTGAGACGCAAGATTTTGCGTCTCTACTTTTTGCATGCAGAGATTTGAAACGAACATATCCATCATGCCATATCAATGGCGTCAGCCTGTAGAGACGCAAAATCTTGCGTCTCCCGAGGGAAAAATGCAGCAACGGCAGACATATCCTTATCCCAATTCATTGCGCCTCGTTGCTTGTGAGACGCAAAATTTTGCGTCTCTACTTTTTGCATGCAGAGATTTGAAACGAACATATCCATCATGCCATATCAATGGCGTCAGCCTGTAGAGACGCAAAATCTTGCGTCTCCCGAGGAATGAATGCAGCAACGGCAGGCATATACCCATCCCAATTCATTGCACATCCTTGCTTGTGAGACGCAAGATTTTGCGTCTCTACTTTTTGCATGCAGAGATATAAAACGAACATATCCATCATGCCATATCAATGGCGTCAGCCTGTAGAGACGCAAAATCTTGCGTCTCCCGAGGAATGAACACGGCAACGGCAGGCACATACCCATCCCAATTTATTGCACATCCTTGCTTGTGAGACGCAAAATTTTGCGTCTCTACTTTGGATAGTACACGTATAATACAACATTATGTCATGTGTGAAACAACGCAGGTAAGGGCAATGAAAACCTGCTTTCAGGCAGCCGGGCTCAATCCGTTTTATGCATAAAAATACAAAAACGGAAGTAAAAAATCTTGACAGTTGAAAATCGTGAAACAGAAAACGGAAAGTCTGATGAAGGCGTCATGATATGCGTAAAAATGCCATTCACGACACCACAGAAACTGTGTTTCGGGGTAGAGTGGGGAGTATGACGGCTCATAAAAGCAGGTTTAGCACTGCGGAAAAGCCTTTGTCAGGTCACGGAAAAGCCTGTATGGCGTCGCGGAAAAGCCTTTTCGGACATGCGGAACGGGCTTTCCGGTGATGTGGAAAAGGATGTCCTGACTTGCCGTTTTGTCTAACCTGTTAATTACCAATGTCTTATAAAAATTCCCGAAAACTCGCATATTTGCCTTGAAATACACTCTTGCTTGACAGGAGAGCGTTCTCGCGGAGTTGACACCCGGTGCATATGCATTTGTTCGCACGATTGTGTATAAATATGCAAAACGTTTTTCCGCGGATCCGTCATCGGAGGGCGCGTCGTCCGGTCGCACTTTTACATCAGCTGTTTATCTGTCTTCCGACGGGTCGGCGTCATATCCTTTCACGCTTTCTTACGGTGTGGCTTGCCGAATCCCCGATGAAAACACAGACCGGTGTGCCCTGCGTCCGCATGACATTCGGATGGAGTAAAAGGCGCGATGCGGGCGATACGCTTTCCTGCAAACGTGTGGCTGCGGCGGAGCCGGTGGGGCGCGGGAGTGTAGCATGTGGTGTGTTGATAAATGATGTTGGTATCTCGGGAATGGTAAAATATTTAAAATTAAATGTAATAAAATTAAAATCTGTAAAAATGAGCTATTTTTTTAGGCATATAAAAAGGTATAAGAGAAAGTTCTGTCTAATTTTGCACCATATATAAAGTGTAAAGCCAAGATATGCAAGAGAATTTAGTCATTGTGGAGAGCCCGGCAAAGGCGAAGACGATAGAGAAGTTTCTGGGTTCGGATTATAAGGTGATGTCATCCTACGGACACATCCGCGACCTGAAGAAGAAGGAACTGAGCATCGACGACAAGACGCTTACGCCCGACTACGTGATACCTAAGGACAAGCAGGAGATTGTCAGGAAACTGAGAGAAAACGCCTTGGCGGCAGGCAAGGTGTGGCTCGCTTCCGATGAAGACCGTGAGGGAGAAGCCATCTCGTGGCACCTTTGTGAGGTGCTCGGACTGGACAGGGACGAGACCAACCGCATAGTGTTCCATGAGATAACAAAGCCCGCCATACTCGCGGCGATAAAGTCGCCGAGGCGCATAGACATGAATCTGGTGAACGCACAGCAGGCGCGCCGCGTGCTCGACAGGCTCGTCGGCTTCAAGCTCTCGCCCGTGCTGTGGCGCAAGGTGAAGCCCGCGCTTTCGGCAGGACGTGTGCAGAGCGTCGCCGTGAGGCTTATAGTGGAGCGCGAGCGTGAGATACACAGGTTCAAGAGCGAGCCTTACTATCGCGTCAACGCCATATTCGCCACCACCAATGCCGACGGTTCGGCGTCGGAGGTAAAGGCAGAGCTGGACAAGCGGTTCGCCACACGCGACGAGGCGTTGGCATTTCTCGAGATATGCAAAAAGGCGGAGTTCAAGGTGGAGTCGGTGGCAAAGAAGCCCCTCAAGCGCGCTCCAGCCGCTCCGTTCACCACATCGACGCTTCAGCAGGAGGCTGCCAGAAAACTCGGATTCTCTGTGTCGCAGACCATGATGGTGGCACAGCGGCTTTACGAAAACGGATATATCACATACATGCGTACCGACAGTGTGAACCTATCGGCACTGTGCATAAACGCCGCGAAGGAGGAGATAACGCGGCAGTATGGAGGGGAATACAGTAAGCCGAGGCAGTATCACGTGCACTCAAAAGGCGCGCAGGAGGCTCATGAGGCCATCCGCCCCACATATATGAACAACACTACGGTGGACGGGACAATGCAGGAACGCAGGCTGTATGACCTTATATGGAAGCGCACGGCGGCTTGCCAGATGGCTGACGCGCTCATAGAGAAGACCACGGCGACGATAAGTGTGGGCGGAACGGAGGAGAAGTTCGTGGCAAACGGAGAGGTTGTGAAGTTCGACGGATTCCTTAAAGTGTACCGCGAATCGGCTGACGACGATGACAACCGTCAGGAAGAAGGACAGCACACTCTGCCGGAACTGACGGAGGGAAGCGTGCTCACACGGCGCGAGATAACCTCCACGGAGCGTTATTCGCAGGGTCCGGCGCGATACACTGAGGCGAGCCTCGTACACAAACTGGAGGAACTGGGCATCGGACGCCCGTCCACATATGCCCCCACAATAAGCACCATACAGCAGCGCGACTATGTGGTGAAGGGCGACAAGAAGGGTGAGGAACGCCCATACACGGTGGACACGCTGCGCGGACTCGTAGTCAACACAACGCGCAAGACCGAGATGGCGGGCAACGACAAGGGCAAGCTGCTGCCCACCGACATAGGAATGGTGGTCAACGACTTCCTTATGGACAACTTCCCCGTGATAATGGACTACAACTTCACGGCTAAAGTGGAGCAGGAGTTCGACCGCATTGCCGAGGGCAAGGTGATGTGGACGGATGTGATGCACCGCTTCGACAAGGAGTTCGAGCCTACGGTGGAGAAGGTGATGAACGCACGCAGCGAGCACAAGGCGGGCGAGAGACAGATAGGGACTGACCCGAAAACGGGGCATCCGGTGTTTGTAAAGATAGGCAGATACGGTCCTGTCATACAGATAGGGCAGGCGGCTGACTCGGAGAAACCGCTCTTTGCGCAGCTCCCCGCCGACAAGAGCATGGAGACAATAACGCTCGAGGAGGCTCTCGAACTGTTCAGACTGCCGCGCGAGGTGGGAGAGTATGAGGGCTCGCCCGTGGTTATCGGAAGCGGCAGATTCGGTCCTTACGTCATGCACAACAGGAAATATGTGTCGCTGCCGAAGGATGAGAATCCGCTCACTGTCACGCTCGAGACAGCCGTCAGACTGATAGAGGAGAAGAGAAAGCAGGAGGAGCAGAGGCACATCAAGTCGTTTGAGGAGGACGGCAACCTCGAGCTGCGCAACGGGAAATATGGTCCGTACATATCATACAACGGCAACAACTACCGCATTCCGAAGGAACTGCACCCCAAGGCTGCCGAACTTACGTATGAGAAATGTATGGAGATAGTGAACGCAACACCGGAGAAGAAGAAGCCGGCAACACGACGCAGGAAATGAGCAGACCCGTTATATTCCTGGGATACATGGGTGCCGGCAAGACCACTGTGGGAAAAGCGTTCGCGCAGGACACAGGGAAAAGGTTCTACGACCTTGACTGGTACATCGAGACACGCATGCACCGCACCGTCAGACAAATATTTGACGAGTCGGGAGAGGAGGGATTCCGCCGCATAGAGCGCAACATGCTGCATGAGGTGGCGGAGTTTGAGAACGTGGTGGTGAGCTGCGGCGGTGGCACGCCGTGCTTCTTCGACAACATCGGATACATGAACAGCCGCGCCGAGACGGTGTATCTCAAAGCCACGCCGGAGGTGCTCTTCGAACATCTGAAGATGGGACGCACCGTCAGACCGCTGCTCCTCGGCAAGTCGCCGGAGGAGGTGAGGGTGTTCGTGAGAGAACAGCTCGAAAAGCGAGAGCCGTTCTACAATCAGGCAAGGCATACGTTCGACGTGAGCCTGCTCGACAGCTTTGACAAGATAAAAAGCACCGTCGCAAGCCTTCGTGAGATGCTTGGCATGTGACATGAGGGCTGGTGACGGCATGCCGGAAATGACTGCCGGAACATAACAGACAATATTAATGATATAATCCTAAAGCCGAATTACGAAAAAAAACGACAGCAATGAAGAAATGGACAATTGAAGACGCGAAGGAGTTGTACAACATCAACGGATGGGGTACGTCCTATTTTGGCATCAACGAAAAGGGTGATGTTTACGTCACACCGTGCAAGGACGACACGCAGATTGACCTGCGTGATGTGATGGACGAGCTTGCATTGCGCGACGTGACGACACCTGTGTTGCTGCGTTTTCCCGATATCCTGGACAACAGAATCGAGAAAACGGCGAACTGCTTCAATATTGCCGCAAAGGAATATGACTACAAAGGGGAGAACTTTATCATCTATCCGATAAAGGTGAACCAGATGCAGCCCGTGGTGGAGGAGATAATCTCGCACGGAAGAAAGTTCAACCTGGGACTCGAGGCGGGCTCGAAGCCTGAGCTGCATGCCGTCATCGCGCTGCAGTGTCAGTGCGACTCGCTCATCATCTGCAACGGATACAAGGACCAGAACTATATAGAGCTGGCTCTGCTGGCGCAGAAGATGGGCAAGAGAATTTTCATTGTCGTCGAGAAACTCAACGAACTCGAAATCATTGCCAAGGCGGCGCGGAAGTTCAATGTCAAGCCTAACCTCGGCATAAGGATAAAACTCGCCTCGAGCGGATCGGGCAAATGGGAGGACAGCGGAGGTGACGCGAGCAAGTTCGGACTCACGTCGAGCGAGCTGCTCAAGGCTCTCACGATTCTCGACGAGAAGAACCTGCACGACTCGCTGAGGCTCATACACTTCCACATAGGCAGTCAGATAACCAAGATAAGGCACATTCAGACGGCTCTGCGCGAGGCTGCCCAGTTCTATGTGCAGCTGCATAAGATGGGCTACAACGTCGACTTCGTGGACTGCGGAGGCGGTCTCGGGGTGGACTATGACGGCACACGGTCGCCCAGCAGCGAGAGTTCGGTCAATTATTCCATTCAGGAATATGTCAACGACTGTATATATACGTTCGTCGATGCGGCAAACAAGAACGGCATAGACCATCCCAACATCATCACCGAGAGCGGTCGGTCGCTCACCGCGCACCACTCGGTGCTCGTAATAGACGTGCTCGAGACGGCGTCGCTTCCGGAAATGTCGGATGACTTCGAACCGGGAGAGAAGGACCATCAGCTTGTGAAGGACCTGTACGAAATATGGGACAACCTCAATCCCCGTACCATGCTTGAGGACTGGCACGATGCCGAACAGATACGCGAGGAGGCTCTCGACCTCTTCTCGCACGGCATTGTCGACCTGAGAACACGTGCCGAGATAGAGAGCATGTACTGGAGTGTGTGCCGTGAGGTGAACAATCTCTCAAAGTCGCTCAAGCATATGCCGGAGGAGCTTAAGCGTCTTGACAAGATTCTTGCGGACAAGTATTTCTGCAACTTCTCGCTCTTCCAGTCGCTGCCTGACTCTTGGGCGATAGACCAGCTGTTCCCCATCATGCCTATACAGAGGCTCGACGAGCGTCCTACACGCAACGCCACGTTGCAGGACATCACGTGCGACTCTGACGGAAAGATTGCCAACTTCGTGACCAACCGCAGCATATCTAACGTGCTCCCGGTGCATGTGCTGAAGAAAAACGAGGGCTATTATCTCGGGGTTTTCCTCATCGGAGCCTATCAGGAGATACTCGGCGACCTGCACAATCTCTTCGGTGACACCAACGCGGTGCACATCAGCGTGAACGACAAAGGCTATCACATCGACCAGATATTCGACGGAGAGACCGTGGAGGAGGTGCTCGACTATGTTCAGTACAATCCCAAGAAACTGGTGAGGCAGCTTGAGACGTGGGTGACGAAGAGCGTTAAGCAGGGCAGAATATCGCTCGAGGAGGGAAAGGAGTTCCTTTCCAACTACCGCTCGGGACTTTACGGATATACTTATCTTGAGTAAAACGCTTGGTGTGTGTCGTGTGCAGGTGGGCTCATATCGTCCTGCACACGGCGCTTCACCCGATAGCCCGTATGCATGTCGGGTGTTTCTATTATAATATAATAAGGTGTTATGAAGAATATTACGATAGTTAAGGTTGGCGGAGCCGTTGTCGAGGACGAGGCGAGACTTGAGGCTCTGCTCGACGATTTCGCCGCACTGGAGGGACCGAAGATGCTCGTTCACGGCGGTGGAAGGCGCGCCACGAAGGTAGCGGAGGCTCTTGGAGTGGAGAGCCGTATGGTGAACGGACGCCGCGTCACGGGCAAGGACATGCTTGATGTGGTGACAATGGTCTACGGAGGGCTTATCAACAAGGACGTCGTGGCGCGTCTTCAGGCGCGCGGTGTCAATGCGGCGGGACTTTCGGGAGCCGATATGGATGTGATAAGATCGGTGCGCAGACCTGTTACAGACGGTGTCGATTTCGGGTTCGTGGGAGATGTGCGTCATGTCGGAGCCGACCGTCTGAAGATGCTCATGGACGCGGGCATTACGCCTGTTCTTGCCCCGCTTACCCACGACGGGCACGGAAGCATGCTCAATACCAACGCTGACACGATAGCCTCTTCGGCTGCCATGGCTCTCGTGGACTATTATGACGTGACGCTGGTGTTCTGTTTCGAGAAAAAGGGAGTGCTGCGCAATCCTGACGATGACGACAGTGTGATAGGGCGGATAACACGTGAGGATTACGTGAGATATGTCGCCGACGGAACCATATCAGGCGGTATGATGCCTAAAATCGAGAATGCGCTCAACGCTGTAGATGCCGGAGTGAAGCAGGTAGTGATAACTCTTGCAACGGAAATAGGCAGGCATTCCGGCACTGTTATAAGCAAATGACATGCCCGCGCGCCGCTTGCTTACGGGCAGCCGGTCGTTTCCTGTATGTCCGCCATACGTTTCCTTCAATTTGCTTATGCACCTTCTACAATATCTTTATGTGTTCTCTTTAATATAATAATATGTATTATTTAATATAATAGTGTGTCCACTCTAATTTGATTGTATGTATTCTTTAATATGATTATGTGTCACCTTTGATGTGACTGCACGTCTCTTTTAAGACGGAAAAGCCTTTTCCGCTGTCCGCTTGTGTCGAACCCGGCGGTCGGAACGGATGCTTTCACAGAATAGAAGCTTTAATGTTAAAAAGAGTGAATTACTCCTCGGGTCTGTAACTTTTCATTCCAGCAAACGTCATTTAAACAGATATCAGATGAGAAATATCAGTTTCCGCAACGATGTCCTGCCGCTAAAAGACATTCTTTATCGGCTTGCACTGCGCATAACGACGAACCCTGAAGAGGCGAAAGACATCGTTCAGGATACGCTGATTAAGCTCTGGAACCGGCGGGAGAGCCTTGGTGAAATTGAGTCGATAGAAGGATTCAGTCTTACTATTTGCCGTAATATGGCACTGGACAGGGTCAGACTCCTTAAAGGAAAGAGCAATCCGCTCGACAGCGGGTACGCCGAGAAGGCTGACAACGCCTCGGATCCGCTGGAGAAAGCTACTCTCAAGGACCGCATCTCGATAGTAAGGCAGTTGCTCGACAGTCTGCCTGAGAAGCAGAAAAGCTGTATGCAGCTGCGCGATTTCGAGGGAAAGTCATACAAGGAAATAGCCGCTGTGATGGGAATAAGCGAAGAACAGGTAAAGATAAACATCTTCCGTGCCCGTCAGACGGTGAAAAAGAAAATTAAAGAATACGACAGTTATGGACTATAAATACATCAGTCAGCTTCTGGAACGTTATTGGGCGGGTGAGACATCGCTTGAGGAAGAGCAGATACTCCGTGCCTTTTTCAGCCAGACAAATGTGCCTGACGAGCTGAAACAATACCGTTGTCTGTTCCTTTATGAGCAGACAGAGCCTGCCGCCGACGTGCTCGGTGAGGACTTTGACGAGCAAATCATGTCCGTCATATCGCGTCCGCAGCCAGTCAAGGCACGCATGCTCACAATGGGACAGAGGTTCGCTCCGCTGTTCAAGGCGGCAGCTGTGGTGGCGATAATCCTTACGTTGAGCAATGCCGCACAGTCATCTTTCCGTGACGACGATTATACAAATGTCACGAGTTTCGAGCGTCCTGTGCAGGGCGTTTCGGTGGCGTTGAATGATTCGGCACGCACCGACACACTCAAACGGTCGGGTTTAAGCAACGTGAAATACGACGCTCCGGTGCTCTTAAAGTAGAATTTTTCTATGCTTTCTATATAATCATGTTTAGTAAAACAAAAAAGATGAAACTGTGAAGTTTCAAGTTCTCTCAAATTTTTCATAACATACTAACGTTGAAAACCGCCGGTACATGAACTTATGTACCGGCGGTTCTTTATTTGGTACGGGCTTTTCCGTGCGATGTCATGGCTTCTTTTTGCCTATACGGAGGGTGAGCTGGTAAAGCGACGGTATGAGAACGCATAGCGCGCAAGCCATGAATATGGCAATCTTATGGGTGTCTCCTCCGCACAGCTCGCTTATTGTCATATTGTATGTGCCTGGCATCAGCGTCGTCATAACGAATACTACAGTGTTGTTTGTCCAGTGGAATGCGATGCCGGGAAGCACGCTTCCTGTGCGGTAATACATCCATCCGAGCAGCAATCCTGTGATTGTCGCGTTAAGACCTTGCGCCGCGTTGCCGTGCACTATTCCGAAAAGGACAGCCGATATGAATATCGCAATCCAGTGCATGCGCCTGTCAAATATCTTCAGCAGGCTTCGCAGTATGGCTCCTCTGAACACTATCTCTTCCGCAACCGGTGCTATTATGCCTATCGTGATGTATCCGAGGTCGTGGTTTATCATGTTGGCGTACATCTGTACCTGCTCGTTGCTTATGCGCAGATTTAGTGTCTCAAGAACGAACGACGCCACTGGCATCATTCCGATTGCCGTTGTCACTGTCCAGAAAAAGACACTCCACTGCCGCGTGTTGAAGTAGTCGCGCGACAGGACTGCCCATCGTCTCCATACGAACAAGGCTATGGTGATTGCGCTTGAAGCCAGTGAGCTCAGCACAAGTGCCGTCGCGTTGGCAGCCAGATTGTCCACTATCAGTCCCGCGCACTGCATCACGGCGAACTGTATTATTAAGAACGCCACGAAGCACAAGGCAGCCTGCATGGTCTGTTCAATATTTGTCTTCATTCCTCTTTATCCTTGCTGAATTGTTGTTCCACCAGTTTTCTGTCCATGCGCAGCTGTTCCCGGAGCTGTGCAAGGCTGTCGAACTTCTGCTCCCCGCGTATTCTGTGGATGAAAGAAACGAGCATCAGCTTGCCGTAGATGTTGTCGCTGAAGTTGAAAATGTTGGTTTCCAGCGACACGTCCATGCCTCCGAATGTCGGTCTTGTGCCGATGTTCATCATCGCCGGGCGCATTGCCATGCTCTGCTCTATGCGTGCCGTGACGGCATAGGCGCCGTTTGCAGGTATCATCTGGCATACGGTGGAAGGGTCGATGTTGGCTGTTGGGAATCCCAGCTTGCGCCCTTCCTGGAAACCTTTTCTCACTGTTCCCGATATGGTGTAAGGATATCCGAGACACTTTTCAGCCATTTCCACCTCACCGTCCTGTAGGAATCTCCTGATGACAGACGAGCTTACGTTGTATCCGTAGAGCGTGAAGGCGTTGGCATGAATCACTTCCATTCCCGCCTCTTTGCCGTATCTGACATAATCGGCGAATCCTTCAGCCCGTCCATGTCCGAACCGGTTGTCATAGCCGATGATGAGTTTGCGCACGTTGAGTCTCTCTTTCAGTATGCGGGTGATGAATTCTTCCGCGCTCAAAGAAGCCATTTCCATGTCGAAATGCAGCACCACGGCGTTGTCGATGCCTGTCTTTGACAGCATGAGCAGTTTAGAGTCAGGTGTGGACAGCAGCTGCGGGATGTAGTCGCTCTGCAGCACCTGCCTCGGATGGCGGTCGAAGGTGATGACTGTCGATTCCATTCCTGTAGCCTTAGCCTCGTCGGTCACCTGCCTGATGAGGTACTGGTGACCCCGGTGCACACCGTCGAAGAAGCCGATGGTTGCCACGCATGGCTGCATGGGCTGCATGTCCTTTCCCAGATGTATTGTCTTCATTTCATTATGTTTGCGCTCCGCATACGTGTGCGGATGCCATGTTATCGTATTCTTTTTGCCGTCAGACGTTTCACGCCTCTTATTATCTCTCCTATCCACAGCACGACAGACGTTCCGGCTATTATGCACAGCCATTCTTCGGCGGAGAGCGGTTCGGTGCGGAACATCTTGCCTCCGAAGGTCACGATGAGCCATTGTCCCGCGAGGATGATGCACAGTGTGAGCAGCAGTCCCGGGTCTTTCAGCAGCTCGTTGAATGCCGAGTGGTTTGTGCCGAGCGTCTTAGCGTTGAACAGGTTCCACCACTGTATCATCACGAACGCCGTGAAGAATATTGTGAGAGCCTTCACACTGATTGCTCCGGACACCGAGCAGCAACGCTCGCAGTATATGAGCATGCCGAGCATCACGAGGAAGAAGAGCACTCCCATGGTCAGTATGCCGTACGCCATCTTGCGGTTTATGATGAAGTCGTTCTGATTGCGGGGCTTGTCTTTCATCACTTCGTGCGACGGAGGGAGCGATGCCAGCGCCATGGCAGCGAACGTATCCATGATCAGGTTCACCCATAATATCTGCGTGACGGTGAGAGGCAGCTCGGTGCCTATTATAGAGCCGCCGAGCACGAGCAGCAGTGCCGTTACGTTTACTATGAGCTGGAAGAAGATGAAACGCTGTATGTTGCGGTAGAGCGAGCGTCCCCACATCACCGCCTTCACTATGCTCTGGAACGAGTCGTCTATCAGAGTGATGTCGCTGGCGTTCTTCGCCACGCTCGTGCCCGAGCCGAGCGACAGTCCCACATGGGCGTGGTTGAGTGCCGGCGCGTCGTTTGTGCCGTCTCCGGTCACAGCCACCACCTCACCGTGTTTCTGCAGAAGCTGCACCAGTCTCTGCTTGTCTGTCGGCCGTGCGCGGCTCATCACCTTGAGCGACTCCACCCGTCTGTAAGCCTCCTCATCGCTCAGTGCGGCGAAGTCAGGTCCCGTTATCTGGTCGGTCGCGGGTGTATCGTCTTTCCATATGCCTATCTGTCGTGCTATCTCCACGGCTGTCGCCGACGTGTCTCCGGTGACAATCTTCACCTGAATGCCCGCCGAGTGACATTCGCCCACAGCATCCGGCACGTCCGTTCTCAGCGGATCGCTTATCGCCGCCACCGCCTGCAGCGTCAGTCCTTCAACGTTCATCGCGTCAGTCTGCCTGCATGCGAATGCCAGAGTGCGCATTGCCTTGTTCTGATAAGCGCGCAGCTGTGCGGTGATCCGGGCTTTCTCGTCGTCCGTGATGTTGCAGAAGCCCATCACAATCTCCGGCGCGCCCTTCACGAAGAGCCAGTCCTTGCCGTCCACCTGTGCCACTGTCGCCATGTATTTCCTTTCCGTAGAGAACGGCAGACGGTCTTTTATCTCAGCCGTCCGGCGCATCTCTGCATAGTCTGTGCCCTTGTCTCTCAGCCTGAGCAGCAGAGCCACCTCCGTCGGATTGCCTATTCCCTTGCCCTCGTTGTCGATGTTGGCTGTGGTGTTGAGCGCGATGGCGCTTGACATCAGCTCCTCGTGAGCCGTCACCACCATGTCTGCCACCTGCATGCGGTTCTGCGTCAGTGTGCCCGTCTTGTCGGTGCATATCACTGTCGCCGCACCCATTGTCTCGCAGGCATGCAGCTTTCTCACGAGATTGTTGCTCTTGAGCATCCGTCGCATGTTGAGAGCCAGAGCCAGAGTCACCGCCATCGGCAGACCCTCGGGCACTGCCATGACGATGAGGGTGACAGCCATCATGAAGTAGTTGAGCGTCACCTCCGCCATCTTCAGATAGTCGGCGCCCTGCCACAGAGGATTTGTCATTATGTCGTGAGTGAGGAATATGACGAACGCCGACACCGAGACGCCCGTTCCTATCTTGCTTATGAGCTTCGCGAGCTTGCCGAGCTGTATGTTGAGCGGAGTCTTCACAGCCGTCATCTCCGTAGCCTTGCGCGCCACCTTTCCTATCTCCGTGCTGTCGCCGACGGCAGTCACCACTGCGACACCGTTGCCGTTCATCACCATTGTGGAGCGCAGCACCGTGTCGGACGGATAGGTCGCCTCCTTGTCGGAGGGTGTGTCGTCGGTCACGACGTGCTTGCTTATTATCGGCTCGCCCGTAAGCGACGACTCGTCTATCTGCAGGTCGGTTGACGCGATGAGCTTTCCGTCTGCCGGAATCTCGTCTCCCACCTCAATGATGATGACGTCTCCCACCACAACATCCTTGCGCGGAATCTCCGTCACCGTGCCGTTGCGCCTCACCTTCACGGGCGATTCCTCTCCCAGAGCCGTGAGAACGTCGAACTTCTTTGCGGCGTCGCGCTCGAAATAGAATCCTATTGTCGTCGCAAGGATTATGGCGAGCACTATTCCGATTGTCTCGATGAAGTCCTTGTGGAAGAACGCCAGGGCGAGCGAAGCCACTGCCGCCACGAGCAGGATTCTGATTATCGGGTCGTTATATTTTTCCAGATAAAGCCTAAGCAACGATGTTCGCTTTGGCGGTGTGAGCAGGTTTTCGCCGTGTTCTCTCCGGCTTTGTTCCACTTGCTGGTCGTTCAGACCATACGAAAGGTTTTTCTCTTTTTCTTTGTCCATATGTTTAAAAAAGTGAGCTTGTCGCATTCTGATGTCGTGGCGGGACGCTTCCGACGCATTTCGGATATATAAATATCATCCAAAACTTATGCAAAGATAATGCCTGCGAGCGGAAAGAAAGCTTGCTTTCAGTTTCCCGAGCGCCGCTTATCTTATGCAAAGATAATGCCAGAGAGTGGAAAGAAAGTTTGCTTTCAGTTTCCCGAGCACCGCTTATCTTATGCAAAGATACTGCAAAAGAGGTGCGCCACAAAAGAATTTTATTTATTTTTAAGATGTAGTCAGTCTTGTTATGACATGCTCCGGATGAGTTATGGTGTCACAGAGTGAACATGGATGCTTTATACAGCAAAGCATGATGCTCGTATGTCACCATTGTCTGAAAAGCTCCACACCGAACCGGAAGCCGATGCCGTCGAACTTTCCGTTCTTCTGCGACACGAATATGCCCGTGGAGAACAGGCGTGTGGCGAAGCCGTATCCGTACTCCATGTAAGGGTGGAGGTCCTTCACCGTGAGAGCGTTGACGTATATGCGTTCCTTCTCCATGAAACGCCCAGCCCACGGTATCCACGCCAGTATCATCAGAGGCGACTCATACGTGATGTTAGCCCTCACGTAGTATTGCGACGAGTTATACCAGTTTGAGTTGAGAAGCTCGAAGTCGCACGCCCAGTCGTCATACCATCCGCCCGGCAGGTTGTTCTCGTGGAAGTTGCTGTAGTCAAGGAAGAAGCGGTCCTCTCCGCGGTGCGAGTAGAATCCCGCGCCTGCTCTCATCTGCAGCGACTGCAGTGCCGAGATGTTCCATATGTACTGTCCGTCCGCCTCATACCGCTCATACTCCATGCTTGCGCCCAGCAGTCCCTTTATGCTCCGTTCGTAGTTGAGTGTAAGCACGGGTCCTCCGAACCCCATGGGGCGGTATTCCACCTCCACCACCGGTGCCGCCGAGGTGTATGTCGAGGGCATGCCGAGCCTGTCGTAAGCCTTCTCGTGCAGAGCCGAACGGCGGTGAACAGACAGTCCAGCCATCATGCTCAGCTTGCGTGATAGGTCGTAGTGACCCACGAGCCGCATGTTGAAGTCGTTGAAATAGGTCATGCTCTTCAGTCCGGCGGCTATGGAGTCGCCGAACATGTTGTTCACTGTCTTGAGCACTCTTGTGTTTGATATGCGGTTTCCGTTGCCCACTTTCAGCTGTATGTATCCGTTTCTGCCACGGTCGAAATAGTAGTTCAGCGGCAGCTCGAAGTAGAACCTCTTCTGCTTGAACGAGTATCCCGCCTTGAACCTTGCCGATATCAGATGGTTGGAAGAGAAGTAATAGTTGGCTCGCAGGTCGAACTTATACACCAGTCCTTTCCTTCCGCTGTACCCGAGATAGAGCGGGTTGAGCAACGGACTGACGCGGAAGTGTCCCTGCCTGTTGTTGCCGAAGTCAGACTTTATGCGCCCGAAGAGGTGCTCGCCCACGTTGTCCCACAGCTTCTCTGTGAGTGTAAGCTTCTTCCGGCGCGACGCAGTGTCGGCGGCTGCTGCTGCTTTCCCGCTCTCATACTCGTTGAAGAGGCGCAGCTCGTGAGGCGACAGCTCCTCGGGACGTATGCGGTTGAGCATCGCCGTGTCGCCCTTTCCGGCTATCGTGTCGGTGATGAGCCTCGGCAGTCCGTGCATAGACGTATAGTCGACAGAGATGTCGTTGCCGAGGAATCTGAACCTCGCCGTCAGTCCGCATCTCTCAGGTATGAGCGTGCGCACGCCGTGCTCGCCCATCTGTATGTCCATGTGGAACTTCACCATGTCATACTCTCCCTCCACATACATCGCCTGTATGCGTCCTGCCGTGGGGTCTACGGTAGCCGAGCCTTTCACCAGCCGCGTGTTGTCGAGCTTGGGGCTGAACTCTATGCGTGCCGTTCCGTCCTTCCTGCGGCTCACGCGGTAGCGGTAGTAACGCCTGTTGCGGCGGTAGAATGGTGAGAGGATGTTGTTGTCGATGAGCAGTTCTCCGTAGACGTCGGGCATGAGATATTTGAGCACCGTGGGCATTATCGTCTTGCTGCGCGGTATGGTGGAGCGCGAGAGAATGGTCTTCACGTCCATGTCGTCCATGCTTCTGAACACCATTCTGGAGTAGCTCTCGCCCACATACTCGCGTTTTCCGCCGTGCGCCACGGCATACATCGACGGTATCGCCATGAGTATCGCGTTGCGGCGGCGGGTCCTTATGCCGAACTTCATGTACGAATAGAGCTCGGCAGGAGCCATGCGCACCGAGTCCATTGCCGCGGCGTAGGCGAACACGCGCTTCATCAGCAGCGCGTCGTCTTTCTGTGATGCCATTGCCGGGCGTGGCGCGAGGCACAGCATTAAAAGCGTTATGATATAGCCACGGACTGTGTCCATCGGTGATGATATTGATGAAAACGGGTGGAAAGAGAGTTTTTCCCAGTTATCCGAGCACCGTTTTCATTTTACAAAAGTAATGCAATAATTTGATAAAAACGGAAAATCCGCAGATAAAAATATATCTGCGGATTCGCTCTTCGTGGGCCAACCAGGGCTTGAACCTGGGACCTCCAGATTATGAGTCTGTTGCTCTAACCAACTGAGCTATAAGCCCGAGAAACCTCATTGGTGAGGATTTCGGGTGCAAAGTTATAAAGTTTGGCTCAAACTACCAAATTTTTTTGAAGAAAAATGATGCCACAGCGTCCTTTACCCTCTTTTTTGTAAGGACGTAGGCGTTTGTGTGCGGTGTGGCGGGTGCATGAGGACCGCGGTGCGGCGGTGTGCCGGGGATGGTGTGGAGTGGGGCGGCGTGGCTGACCGGAGGACGTGGCGTAGAGGAGGGGACAGTAGCGTGCGTATGTGTGCGTATGGTCAACTAAAAAGGTGCGGAGTGTTAAACCTGCCCTCGCGAGAATCGTCCGCAGGCGCGAGGGGAAACGTGTGACGCTGAAAAACGTGAATATGCGAGCTTTGCGCAAGTGGTTGACAGTCTGGTGTATAGACTTGATGGTGCCGCGAGAGAAAGTTTCCTGAGTTGCGAAAGAGGCTTTTCCGTGCTGTCAAAGAGGCTTTTCCGCATGGCGGAAGAGGCTTTGCTGAGGTGAGGAAAAGCATGTCCGGTGGGGCGGAACGGGCTTTATGGCATATGAAAGGCGGAAAAGACGCGGTTCAATTGACGTCTTTTCCGCCTCAAAGGCGTGTGATATGGTGTCGCGGCAATCTTTTTCGCGTGTCGCGGAGGAGATTTTTTGGGAGAGTATTTTAAGTTAAATTTTAAGCGGATATTCCAAAATACGACATATGGGTGATTTTATAATACCTGTCAATTCAGGACATCTGCTTGGCACTTGTCTGCCCTGCGACGGTTCATTCTACCAATACCTTCACGTTCTCTCCAGCACTCCTCACGATGAATATGCCGTCGGAGGGCATCTCAGCCTCTGTCACTCCGCATGTCACCATGGTGCCGTCGGTGCGGTAGACAGCCATCGGGGAGTCCGAGCTTATGGTGTTCCGGCTCACGGTCACTCCCTTATGAGCCTGCGTGTTGTCGCTGATGGCTGTGGTGAGAGGCGTGTGGCGCGAGTTCTGCGCTATTATGACTTTTGTCAGTTCGAGCCCTCTCACGTCATACTCTCCCGACTTGTCCGTTCCGGCATAGTCCATCATGATGATGCCGGTTGCGCCCTGTTCGGTGTCGGGCGAGTTGAGTACGTCGAGCAGAGCCTTGCTTGTGCGTGCGGCATTGTCGCGGTAGCCGTCGGAGCTGGAGCCCTTTGTGTAGCCCGAGGCGTGGTTGACGCACCATCGTGTGGACTTCGCCGCCATCCTTATGTCGAGCATGTGGAGCATCGCGTCAATCTTCCTGTCGATGCCGTCGTCGCCCGTACAATCGTAGAAGTCCTGCACAAGGGCGCGCTCTTCGCTGCCGTCAGCACCGGTGAAGACAGCCTTTGTCTGGTCCTGATACAGGTCGCTGTGGCTCCATCCCGTGATGTATGCGCCGTGAGGACCGTTGTCGTAGGTGTCGCGGCTCATCACAAGAATCTTCCCTCTTATGTCTCCTATGGTGAGACCCTTGCGGAATCCGGCGATGTAGCCGTCCAGTGCATCCGCTGTGAGACTCTTGTCCATGAGTGCCTGCCACTGTGTCTGTATGCCTGTACGGCTGTCGCTCTCGTGGCGCATTATCACTATGGCGAACTCGCCGGGGGTCTCCTTCAGCTTGTCGCGCAGTGTGAGCAGTGCGTCGTCGAACGATATGGCGGTCTTTATGATGCCGTGATATATGTGCAGATATGTGTCTTCCGTGCCGTTCTCAACCTTCGGGCGCAGGTCGAAGGCACGTATGCCGCAGTCCCACTGCTGGCTAAGGGTGAGGTCTTGCGTCTGTGCCGTGCCCGGTCCGAGCAGTTCTCCGACAAAGCCTGAAAAACCTTCTCCGGTGGCGGAGTCGTGCGTTCCGGGTATGGAGAGGTCGCTCACGTAGGTGTTGTCTGGCAGGGGAGTGATCCAGTTGTCGGCAGAAACCGGCATCGCGGCAGCCATTGCAGTTATGACCGCCGCCATGAATTGTAGTACGTTTTTAGTCATAGTGTATGGTTTTTTATGTGTTACGGTCTTGCTTGCGGGGCTGCTCAGTGGTCACGGCAGATTGCCTTTGTCAATAAGGTCCTTGAATATGGACAGTCCGTATCTGATGGAGCTCAGTCCGAACAGTTCGGTGTGTATGTCTTCGGGAGCCATCCAGAAACATTCGGCGGCGTCGTCTCCGGCGCGCAGCTTCGTGGTGTCTGTCACGCGGCAGAGGAAGAACAGGTCGAGCGTGGGTATGTCGATGCCGCTGAAGCGGTAGGAGTTGGGCAGGCTGAACATATAGCGCGGTGAGGTGATTTCGAGTCCCGTCTCCTCCCTCACCTCACGTATGACGCCCTCCTCAGCCGTCTCTCCCGCGTCGGCGAAACCTCCTGGCAGGTCGAGCGTGCCTTTTGCAGGCTCTCTGAGCCGCCTCTCCACGAGCAGCCTTCCTTCGTTGTCGAGAATGAACGCCGCGTTAGAGGAAGCCGGGTTCACAAAATATTCGAATCCGCAATTGTCACATTTCTTGCTTTTCACGCTGTCTGTCGTGAAATGGCTGCTGCCGCATACCGGGCAGAAAGCAAATTTTTCGGTTATCCGCATGATAATAAGCTGTCTGATTGTAATATTGTTTTTTTTGTCCGGGACAGCCTTTAGTTGTCCCGTCACACTGCAATATTATGAAAAAAAAGTTATCTTTGCAAGTAAAAGGTTTTAATATTTACAAAGACGATATGAGATTGAGAATTATGGCATTGGTGCTGGCAGCATCGGCGGCATGGCTCGCCGCTCCTGCCCAGAGAGTGTTTGACATGGACTTGTGGCAGGGCAAGGTGAAGGTGAAAGGCAGCGATCCTGCCGACACGGCGAAGGTGAGGGTGTTCCTGCCCGAGGCTAAGAACGCCACCGGACGTGCGGTGGTGATATGCCCCGGAGGCGGATACGAGCATCTGGCGATGGGACATGAGGGCTACGACTGGGGACCCTTCTTCAACGACATGGGCATAGCGGCGGTGGTGCTGAAATACCGTATGCCGCACGGCAACCCTGAAGTGCCGGTGAGCGACGCCGAGGAGGCTATGAGACTTGTGAGGCGCAACGCGGCGAAGTGGAAGATAAATCCTGCCGACGTTGGCATAATGGGATTCTCGGCTGGCGGACATCTTGCCTCCACCATTGCCACACACTCCACGGGCGACGCCTTGCCCGATTTCCAGATACTGTTCTATCCGGTCATAACCATGCTGCAGGGCTACGCGCATCAGGGCTCGCGCGACAATCTGCTGGGCACCGACGTGAAGAAGAAGACGGAGCGTTACTATTGCAGCGACAGGCATGTGACGCGCACGACACCGCGAGCCTGCATCATCCTTAGCGACGATGACGACATCGTGCAGCCCTCAAACGGGGTGAACTATTACATCGAGCTGTTCCGCTACGACGTGCCGGCGGCTCTCTATGTGTATCCTTCCGGCGGTCACGGGTACGGACTGCAGAGCAGTTTCAAGTATCATGTGGAGATGATGCTCGACCTCAGGGCGTGGCTGCGGAGCTTCTGACAGCGACGCTCGTGGCGGCTGCCGGTCTGAGGAACGTGCAAGGGGGCTGAGACACATGTTGTCTCAGCCCCCTTGCTTATGCGAGTGCGTCTCCGGCATATGTGCGCTTCCGTTCAGAGAAGAGCCTCTATCTCGGCATTGACGTCCTTTATCTGGGCGTCGCGCTTCACCACGTTCACGTTCTTGTCGAGAAGGAAGAATGTGGGCACAGCCTGCACGTTGTAGTTGCTCAGCACCTTTGTGTTGTTGTCGTCCATGCGTACGCTTATCCACGGAAGGGCTGCCGTCTTTGTCTTCCAGAAGTGTTCGTCGGCGTCGACAGACACCTGGTATATCTCGAATCCGCGGCTGTGGTACTTGTTGTATATGTCGCGCATCATCATGATGCGGTCTGCCGAGCCGTCGCCCGAGAAGAGATGGAAGTCGAGCAGCACCACCTTGCCCTTGAGGTCTGACAGCCTCCGCACGTTGCCCCGGTTGTCCTTGAGCGCTATGTCTATTATTCCGGATGTGTCTACGACGTCAGGATTGATGGTCTTAGCCATCTCGTTCCTTATGATGCGCACGTTTTTCATGCCCTCGATGGCTATGTTGTGGAGGTTGGCTCCGCGCTCCGCCTGCGGGTAGAAAGTGTCCCAGCTTGTGGCGACTGCGGCAAACACCTTCACGTCGTCCTCACTGTTGCGCGGGTTGAAGATGAGCATCGACCTGTAGCCCATGCTTATTGTCTGGAAAAGGGCGAAGTAGGCGTATGCCTTCATCGGCTCCTTGTATATGTAGTCGGTCTTCACTCTTGTCTTGTAGGCGTCTATTGTCTTTGCCACACTGTCGTTCACAGCCTGTATGTTGAGCGTGGGGTCGGCTGCGATGGCGTTGATGTCGCGCTGCAGCCGCATCTGCATGAGCGTGAGCTCCTTTATCTTCGAGCAGTCGTAAGAGCCTTTCACCTCATAGGCTGAAGCCATTGCGGGCCATGCGGCGTTCACTTCTATTGTCTCCGTGGAGTCTACGGCGATGTTTATTATCTGTCCGGCTATGCGCAGGCGGTAGAACTCCGGCGTGACAGGGTCTTTGCCGCTGAACGAGAACGAGCCGTCTTCGGGCAGTCTAACCGAGTCTGCCGTCACCGGACCGTTGAGGCTCATGTGCTCCAGATAGAGTATGGAGTCCCTGGCGTCGGTTATCTTTCCGGTGATGTGGAATTTTCTTTCGTTACATGACGATATTGCCATGAGCATGGCGATGATTGCAGCGAAGGTGATATGGCTGTATCTGTTGTACGTCTTCATATGCAGTGTGATGTGTTGATTTGTTGTCTGCAAATTTAACAAATTTTTTCGTACGCAATGCTCTTCAGGTGATATTTTTTAATAAAACAGTGCCTGCGGGCGCAATGACAGTCTGCTCTCTGATTGCCGGGCGCAGCCTGTTTTTTTATAAAACAGACAAAGGGCAGACCCGAGAGCCTGCCCTTTGCCGTAAAAAGGATGCCGTGCGTGGCGGCTCAATATTTTATCCTGATGAACTTCACGCCGTGCGACGGAATGAAATAGCGCGTGTCTGACGTGCTGATGTCCTTCTGCCGCCACAGGTCGCGTGCGTAGGTGAGGTTGCCTATACCGAGCTTCCCGAAGTATGAGGAGAAGTCTACCGTGGCGTCGCTGTCGCCCAAGTTGAATATCCCCACGGCATAGCTGCCGTCTGCGAGCGGGCGTTTCCATATCTGGATGTCACCGTCGGAGACCTCGCGTTTTGCCTGCTTGCCGAGTATGTCCTGGTTTACGGCGTTCACCTCATTGTTGCACAGCAGTGCGAGCGTGAAGTCGTCGATGCGCGATATGTCGCAGCCTATGAGCATGTTGGAGGCGAGAAGCGACCATAGCGAGATGTGTGTGTACTGCTCGTCTGGTGTGAGCCGTGTGTCGCGCAGGTTGTCGCTCCATCCCACCATGCCCACGATGAGCATGTCGGGGTCGTTCCAGTGTCCGGGCGCGGCGTACGGATGAAGGTCTGCCTGACGCACGAAGCCGATGTCGTAGAGCGACTCCCATGTGTCGGTGATGTCGCCCGTGGTGCGCCATGAGTTGGCGTCGACCACCGGACCCCATTTCCACACATCCGCCATGCCGTACTGGCAGAGGCTGTAGAATATGTCGCGCGGCTGCTCGCGCAGGTATTTCTGCATGAGCATATACGGACGGGCGTATGCGGCGAGGCTTCTGTCAGTAGACTTGTCGAACTCGCGCGAATAGCCGCACCAGTCATATTTCAGATAGTCTATGCCCCAGCTGTTGTATGTCTTGGCGTCCTGCTCCTCATGACCGAGCGAGCCGAGATAGTTGCCGCAGGTGCGGTCGCCGGGCGACGAGTATATTCCGAACTTCAGACCGTTGGAGTGCAGCCAGTCGCCCAGACCTTTCATGTCGGGGAACTTCTCGTTCACGGCGATGGTGCCGTCGGCGTTCCGCTGCGGAGCTTCCCATGCGTCGTCAACGTTGATGTAGCTGTAGCCGTAGTCGGCGAGCCCTTTCTCTATGAGGGCACGTGCCGAAGACATCACTTTCTCCTGCGATACGCTGAGGCCCCAACAGTTCCAGCTGTTCCAGCCCATGGGAGGTGTGAGCGCTATCTTGTCTCCCACCTTTATCGTGAACGGCTGTTCTGTCTTGCCTTTGGCGTTCTCTGACACGATGGTCATCTCATAGTCGCCGCGCTCTCTGATGCTTCCGCTTATCACACCGTTGGCTTTATCGAGTGTGAGACCTTCCGGAAGATTGTTCACGGAGAACTTCATCGGACGCTCGCCCGACACCGGTATGCGGAAGATTACGGGTGAGCCGGGACGCACTCCGTATACCAGCGGACCGTTGTAGCGCGGTGTAGCCGGAGCGGGTGGGGTGAGGATGTATTTCGGGATATATGAGAATACTGCCTTCTTGCCTGTTGCGGCGTCGGTGCACGTCACTTTTATCTGTACGCACTTGCCTTTGCTGTAAGCCAGGTCGAACGGTTTCGCCCCGTTGCCTTTCACCGTCAGCTTCTTGTTGATGTGCCGGAGGCTCTGTCCGTTCTCCGTGTCGGTGACGTCGATGTCGAGGATGAGGCGTACGGAAGATTTGTTGGTGTTCTTTATAGTGGCTGTGCATACAGGGTTGTCGCCTGACGATTTCTGGACGAAAACAGCCTTCATGCCGTCTATGCGGCTCGGAACGCTGACGCTTACACCGCTTCCGAACATGCCACCGGGGTCGTTGCCGTTGTACACTCTCACTGCGAGCACGTTCTCCTTGCCCCATCTTATGGCTTTGCTTGAGGCGGATACGGAGTAGGTGCGCGGCTCTTCCCATTTTGACACGTATCCTTCTTTGTCACCGGGTGTGCTTCCAGTCTTGCCGATAAGCACTCCGTTGAGATATGTCTCGTCGGCATCGTCTATCTTGCCCATGACGAAGAGCACGGTCTCTTTGATGTCGGAGTTGTCGAGCATGGACTCCGGCAGGGTGAAACGTATGCGATACCACGCATAGTTGTTCGGATTGCTGATGCCCTGGTCGGTCCATGGCTTGAGCATGGATAGTGATTGCCACCGGCTGTCGTCGAACGTCGTGTTTTTCCATTCCATATTGTCGCCTTTCTGGAATTTTGCATCTGTCAGTTTCAAAACCTGGGCGGTGGAGCCCAGCATGGTGGCGACAGACAGATAAAATGTCAGTAATATTGATTTCTTCATATCAGGTTGTATGGTTTGATTGTTCGTTGTCGTGACACATTATATAATATATAACGTGCGAGGTATGACTCTACAAAGATATAATAAAAATCACCAGACGTGGCAGACTTGCCTGTGTTTTTTTCTTTTTAAGGTCATATGATTGGGTGTTTATATCAAAAAGACAAACACGCATGTGTTTTCTTACAACTCATTTGCCGCGCTACGGTTTTAGTGTGTCTGTGTCGCTGCGCTGTGACGGAGATGTGAAAAGGGACGCGCCTTGGCGGAGCGTCCCTTTATAAAGAGGTTTCCCGATGGTGCGGGATGTGTTTTCAGTATTTTATTATCTTCTCGCTCGATGAGCCTGACTTGCCCTTTACGTTTACGATGTAGAGTCCGTCAGGAACATCGGTCACGTCAACGTCAACGCTGCCATGACCTTTTCCAGACTTCATCTTCTCGCCGTGGACGGTGACAAGCTGCCATTTGAACTTGTCGCCGCTGTTCTCGGTAATGGTGAACTTGTCGTGAACGCGGCGCGGGTCTACGCTTATGGTCTTGTCGCCGCCGGCAGACACCGTGCTCTCTATGGAGTTTGTGGTGTTTATTATCGGGCGTTCGGCTGTGACAGAAGGACGCAGGTTCTCTACGACGGGCCATCCGTCCTCATCCCATGTCACCTTGTCGAGGAACACCTTACGTCCGGAATCGATGTCTTTTGCGTCGTATCCGTGATACAGCATCCAGTGCTGTCCGGCATCGTCGAGCACGAGTTCTGAGTTGTGACCGGGACCTACGACGTCAGGACTGCGGTACATCAGGTTGGAGAACTGGTTGTCGAGGGCGCGGTCTCCCACTTTGTTGACATACGGACCCATCAGGTTCTCGGAGCGTGCCACAACCACGTGATAGGTGCTGTTGGCTCCGTCGCAGCACGAACCGGCTGAACCGAACAGGTAGTAATAGCCGTCGCGCTTTATTATGTAAGTGCCTTCCGTGAGTGTGCCTGCTATCTGCACCTTCTCAGCTCCGGGCTTTATGGAGAGTCCGTCGTCTGAAAGCTCAATGCCGTAAATGCCGCGGAACGAGCCCCAGAAGAGGTATTTCCTGCCGTTGTCCTCAATGTAGAACGGGTCGATACTGTTCTGTACGCCTATCTCATTGCTTATGAACAGTTTCTTGGCATTGAGGAACGGACCCTCAGGACTGTCGGCTACAGCGCAGCCTATGCCGCATTCCCATTCTCCGCCCCATGCCGATTTGGAGAAGTAAAGCACGTATTTGTCGCCTATCTTGTTGATGTCTGGAGCCCAGATGCCGCCGTTCGGCACCATTGTAGGACGTGTGGCTTCGGTGAAGGCGGTGCCTATGAAGTCCCAGTCGACAAGATTCTTAGACTTGTATATAGGTGTGTTGCGTGTGTCTTCCGTGCCGTACAGATAGTAATAACCGTCGTCGGCGCGTATCACAGTCGGGTCGGGGGCACTCACATTGATGACAGGATTGCTGTATGTATCGGTGCTCTCTTCCGGCTTTTCGGGCTTTATCATCTCTTCAGGAACGCTTGCCGTGCTGCCGGTAACATCCACATTCACCGTGCTGAAAGGCGATCCGTTGTATGAGGCGTTGACGGTCTGTACTCCTGCGGTGTAGCTTCCGTCGGGCAGGACGAGCGTTATCTTGCGGGCGTTGTATGCGTTTCCGGGCTGGTTTACCTTGCGCACGCCGTCTTTCTCACCACCTATGAACGAGTTGCCACCGGCAACCACCTTTCCGTCGGAGTTCATCACGTAGTATTCGAAAGTCTCGTTGCCTATGGCTCCGGCAGGCATGTCCCAAGTAAGAATGAGTTTTCCGTCTGCCACTTCAGCCTTCAGATTCTCCGGTTTCTGCGGTGTCAATACCGTGGTGTTGGGATTCTTTGTGGCAGAGAATACGTTTTTCAGTCCGTTGATTCCGCTGTAGAACGTCTCGTCAGACGACTGCGAGACAGTCACATAGTCGTTTACGCCGTCACCGTTGTAGTCTATGAATACCAGACATCCTTCCGAACCGCCTCCCATGCGTATGCTTTCTTCAAAGGAAGCGTTGCCGTCGCCCATACCGATGAAGCATGTCTGGGCACTGACTTCAGGCGACCATCCGAGGTTGAATATATCGAAGTTGCCGTCGCCGTCCCAGTCCATGGCTCCGTATTGGCGGTTTGTGCTGTTCTGTCCGCGCATCTCCGATGTTCCGGCGGCACCTTTTGCGGTGTATGTCACGCTTCCGTCCGGTGCGATGGAAGAGGTATATACGCCGTAGACATAGTTCTGTCTGCCGTCTCCAGCCCATCCTGAGAGGTAAATGTCAGGTGTCCCGTCGTTGTTGAAATCGGCTACGGCAATGCCTCCCTCGGATATAGCCGGTATGGCTCCGTCGGTGACATATTGTCTGCGGAAGTGTCCCGGATGCTCCGGATCGTTGAGGAACAGATCTGTGAAATGGGTGTTGTTGCCGTCAGTTGTCCCGAGTTCGTCACGGTCGTTGGAGTTTGAGTTGATGAAGAAGTCAACATATCCGTCGTTGTTGAAGTCGTATGCGAGCAGCTGTCCGCACTCGAAATGATACTTCTTCCCGTCCTGTCCGTATTCGAGAACGTAGGGGTCGGTGAGGAAATGGCTTATCTCGAATACGCCTCCGCCTCTGTTCAGGAGAATGACATTGGCGTCCGTGTATGTCGTCGGGTCACCGCTCTTGTTCGTATGATAGCCCATTCCGACTATGTCGGGCAGTCCGTCGTTGTTGAAGTCGGCTACATCTCCGGAGAGAATATAGCGCATGTCGAACTCCACAGGGTTGCCCTCAGAGTCTATAAACTTAGGTTTGAGCTGCTCGAACGTACCGTCGCCGTTGCCGAGGAATATTCCCTCGCGGCTCACGTTGTCCACGAACGGCTCATCGTTGTATGTCCTTCCGGCTGTCTCGAAAGCCACGACGTCCATTATTCCGTCCTGATTCATGTCGCAGGCAGAGAGTGAAGGTCTGTCTGCCACGTTGATGTTGATGCCTTCATTGAAGTAAGACAGGTTGTTGTTCACGTTTCCGACAATGACCCATCTCAGCCTTCTTCCTGGTTCGGCAAGCATCACATGCGTCTTTCTTTTCTTTTCCCAGCTCTGCACTCCTGCGTCGTTTGTGGTCTGCGAGCCTATGCCTGCCATTATGAGGTCGCGCAGTCCGTCGTTGTTTACGTCGATTGCGACGGCATTGGAGTTGTGCGCCCCCCATTCCATGTTTATCGGACTGCTTGGCAGACTGGTCTGAGCCTGTGTCGCTGAGACTGTCAGCAGCATTCCGATCAGAGTAGTAGTTTTTTTCATTTCAGATGTTTTAATTATGAAAATTAGATAAAATGATAATCTGTCCGGGCGTATGTCCGGTGTGATTCCGGCATTTGAGGACGGTCTGTTCCGGCTGTCTGGCGGACAGAAAAAGCGTCTTCTCTTTGACGGAAAAGATGAGAGTGGCATAATGCGGTGTGCTTGTCACCGCATTATGAATAAGTATGTCTGCTCCCGTGACAGGTTCTCCGCTCCGCATTCTTTCACGTCTTGTGAGATGTCAGAGCGTTTCCCATCAATGCCGGGAGCAGTTTCACATATGCTTATTTCTCCATGTCAGCCGACGGGGGAGCCGCTTTCTTGTCCGCACCCCATGCTTTGTTAGGATGGCGACCCATGACAAGAACCAGCTTTCCCCCGTTCTTTATGTCGTCGTGGGTGAACCATGGCTGGTCCAAAGGCTTGCCGTTGAGGGTCGCGCTCTGTATGTATTTGTTCTCATCAGAACAGTTTTCTGCGTCTATCTCGAATATCCTGCCGTTCGGAAGGGTCACTTTCACATTGCTGAACAGCGGACTTCCGATGTTGTATGACGGAAATCCGGGAGTCACAGGATAGAATCCTATGGATGAGAACACCACGAACGAAGTCAGTCCTCCACCGTCCTCATCGCCCGGAATGCCCATCACATCGTTGCGGAACCATGTCTTCAGCACCTGTCTCACGCGCTTCTGGGTTTTCCAAGGCTGCCCTGCGTAGTTATATAAATAAGGTATGTGCAGTGAGGGTTCGTTCGCCATGGTGAACTGCCCGATGTTTCCGGTCTGGTCGGGCAGCTGTGTGTAGAACTCGCGTTTGCCTCTTCCCATCGGCTCTGCGAACGTCTGGTCGAGGTTTCTCGCAAAGTTCTCGCGTCCTCCCATGAGGTTTATAAGGTCCGCCATGTTGTGTTGCACGTCCCAGCGGTATGTCCATCCGTTGTTCTCATCGTATGCGTCGCGTGCTCCTATTCCTCCTGAAAAGCGGTAATCGAATGGTTCTATGAAGTTGCCATCCTTGTCTTTGGGATGGAAGAAAGCCGTCTTGCTGTTGAATATCGTGCGGTAGTTGCGTCCGAGCCGTGCGTAATGGGAAGCCTTGGCGGTGTCGCCCATGAACGCTGCGATGCGTGACAGACACCACATGTCGTATGCCGTGCCGAGCGTAACAGCCACCGGCTGTCTCTTCTCGAATCCCGATACGTTCGGGTCGGTCTCTTTTTCACCTTCGCGCAGTGCGGGTATGTATCCGTTCTTCTTGTAGAAATCGTCTATCCATCCGGCTTTGTTGCCCGACCACGGAGCCAGAGTCTTCTCCTCGATTCCCTTCCTGCAGTATTCGAAGGCGCGCTCCGCGTCCACCTTGACACCTTTATAAAGAGCGTCGGCTACCATTGCCACGCCGTGGTTTGAGTTCATGCGCCTTGAGTCACCGGTTATTTCGGGGAATGTGGGCATCCATTCCGTCCCCATCTGTTCAGCCATACGCAGGTATGACTCGATGATATGGCTCTGCTTCTCGGGCTCGATGAGAGTGCGCAATGGATGAGCCGCGCGGTAAGTGTCCCATATCCAGTCGTCGGTGTAGAACGGTGTGCCACCGTCATCATGCACCTGTCCGTCGTAGGCACTGAAGTATCTGCCGTCCTCGCTAAGGCATACCGGACGCTCGAACGTGCGGTAATAAGATGTGTAGAGCACCGTCTTCTGGTCTTCTGTGCCCCCTGTGACCCTTATTTTAGACAGAGCCTCATTCCACACCTTGCGTCCTCTTTCCGCCACCTTGTCCACATCGTAGCCGTCCTGTTCGCGCATCAGGTTCTTGCGAGCCTGTTCCTCGCTTATGAAAGACACTCCGTAGCGCAGTCTCACCTTCTGTGTGCCGTCCTTGTATCTCAGCACCGCGCATGCGTTGTTGCCCTGTGCCATTGACGTTCTGCCGTCAAAGCCGTCGGCTGCGAGTATTCCCGTTGATGCCGGAGCGGTTTCGGTCTCCACGTAAATATACACCCTTGTCCTGTCATTGAGCTGCTGGTAACCGCTCACATAGTTCTTTCCTATTCTCATCATTCCGTTTGCGGAGTTGATGATGACATACACCGGCTTGTCCTTCCTGTAGAACTGAAGCTCATACACGGCACTCTGTCTGTCCACGGCATAGCGTGCCCTCATGGTGTTGTCGTCGAGTTCGATGTCGAACGAGTATGGGGTTATGCGCTCATGGTCGTAGTTCACCGGAACCACCGGGCTCAGTTCGCTCCTCTGACTCGGGCTTATGCTGAATGCCGAACGTTCGCGGTGGTTGGTCACAATCATAGGAAGCCCGTTCACATATTCCGACGTGTAGTCAGCCCTTGCGGGGTAAACTCTAAGCATGCTGTTGGGAAGCTGCACCGTAGCGAAGGTAGGTACGAGCAGGTGACTGATGTTTCCTATGTACGGATTGACATAGTCCACCGGTTCCTTTGTCTGTGCCCCGGCGGTTCCGCACATCGTGACGCACATGGCGGCAGCCACAAGTGAGATTATTCTTTTCCTCATGTAATAATTGCGGTTTTTTAATATAATGGTAAAGTAAAAGGACTGTTTCTGTCTCAGATTTGTATTGTTGAATGAAAATCCCCGCACAGACACGTGTCTGCACAGGGATTTTTATTTCATAAGCCCGTTCAGTCTATGTCGCTGTTGTGGTCAAGACTGTCGTTGAACGGTTTCGGTTCGTGTCTGTCGTTGCCGTCTGCCGGCTTGTGCTCGAAGCGGCGCTGTGCTCTGCGCTCGCCGTTCTCGCGTCCCGGTCTTGGGCGACGCTCTCCGCGCTCCGGTCTCTGTCTGCGCTCATGCTCGGCATAACCTTCCGGTTTCGGAATGAGTACGCGGTGTGAGAGCTTGTATTTTCCGGTCTTCGGGTCAATCTCCATGAGCTTCACCTTAATCTTGTCGCCTTCCTTTATACCGGCGTCCTCGACTGTCTCAAGGCGTTTCCAGTCTATCTCAGATATGTGGAGCAGACCGTCCTTGCCCGGCATTATCTCTACGAAACATCCGTAAGGCATGATTGAGCGTACCGTTCCCTCGTAGGTCTCGCCCACTTCGGGTATTGCCACGATGGCTTTTATCTTGCTCATTGCGGCTTCTATGCAGTCCTTGTTTGCCGCGCTCACCTGTACCTTGCCCACACCGTCGATCTCGTCGATGGTTATTATGGCGCCGGTGTCTTCCTGTATCTGCTGTATGATCTTGCCGCCCGGACCTATCACCGCACCGATGAACTCCTTGGGAATCTCAATCTGTACGATGCGCGGAACCTGCGGTTTGAGCTCAGGTCTCGGCTCGGCTATTGTCTCGGTGAGCTTGCCGAGGATGTACTCCCGTCCGGCTTTTGCCTGCATGAGAGCCTTCTCCAGAATCTCGAAGCTCAGTCCGTCGCACTTGATGTCCATCTGTGTGGCAGTCAGACCGTCCTTTGTTCCTGTTGTCTTGAAGTCCATGTCGCCGAGGTGGTCCTCATCGCCGAGGATGTCGCTCAGCACGGCATACTTGTCCTCTCCGGGGTTCTTGATGAGTCCCATGGCAATTCCGCTCACCGGTTTCTTCATCGGAACGCCTGCGTCCATCAGCGCGAGTGTGCCCGCGCAGACTGTCGCCATGGATGACGAACCGTTGCTCTCGAGAATCTGCGATACGAGACGCACGGTGTAGGGGAAGTCCTCCGGTATCTGACCTTTGAGTCCGCGCCATGCCAGATGTCCGTGTCCTATCTCGCGGCGACCCACACCCCGCTGTGCCTTAGCCTCTCCTGTGCAGAACGGCGGGAAGTTGTAGTGCAGCAGGAAACGCTGGTATCCGCGGTCGAGCACATCGTCAACGAGTTTCTCGTCGAGCTTCGTTCCCAGTGTACAGGTGGTGAGGCTCTGTGTCTCTCCACGTGTGAAGATGGAGCTTCCGTGCGGCATCGGCAGCGGTGACACCTCACACCAGATGGGGCGTATCTCGTCTGTCTTGCGTCCGTCGAGGCGTTTGCCCTCGTCGAGAATGCAGCGGCGCATCGAGTCGCGCATCACGTCGTCGTAGTAGCGGCTTATCATTCCGTGCTTCTCTTCGAGTTCCTCGGGTGTCAGGTCAGCGTGTGCGGCGTCATATTCTGTAGTGAAGTCCTCTATGATCTGTGCGAAAGCCTCCTCGCGTTTCTTCTTGTCGTGGTCGCCTGCTTCGGCAATTGCGTAGCACTTGTCGTATGTCTTGCGGCGCACATCCTCGCGCAGTTCGTCGTCGTTCACCTCATGGCAGTACTCGCGCTTAACGTCGGTGCCGAGCTCTTTCGACAGTTCTGTCTGCAGCTCGCACATCGGTTTGATGGCGTCCATGGCAGCCTTGAGCGCTCCGATCATGTCCTGTTCGGACACTTCTTTCATCTCGCCTTCCACCATCATGATGTTTTCTGCGGAGGCACCCACCATGATGTCCATGTCGGCACTCTTCATCTGCTCGTATGTAGGGTTTATTACATACTGTCCGTCTACGCGAGCCACGCGCACTTCAGAGATGGGGCATTCAAACGGAATATCTGAACAAGCCAGAGCGGCTGATGCTGCAAATCCTGCCAGAGCGTCGGGCTGGTCAACGCCGTCGGCGCTGAGGAGCATGACGTTCACATAAACCTCTGCGTGGTAGTTGGAGGGGAAGAGGGGCCGTAACACACGGTCGACAAGGCGGGACGTGAGTATCTCGTTGTCGCCGGCTTTTCCCTCGCGCTTTGTGAATCCGCCCGGGAATCGTCCGGCAGCGGCATACTGCTCTCTGTAGTCTACCTGGAGAGGCATGAAGTCTGTTCCGGGAACTGCATCCTTTGCGGCACAAACAGTGGCGAGGAGCACTGTGTTGCCCATGCGGAGCACACATGATCCGTCGGCTTGCTTTGCCACTTTCCCGGTCTCAATGCTGATGGTTCTTCCATCAGGCAGTGATACTGTTTTCGTAATTACGTTCATCTAATATTACATCTAATAAAATAAAATCGGACAAAGATAACCAAATAATGTGGAATGCGCTACAAATCAGCCTTTTTATTATTATTTTTTATGAAAAGAAAACCGTGTGTTCCGGTGGTCTGTATGTCAGGTATGCTTAGCTCGGCATGATGCCGTGGCGGTGTCTCTGTTTTAATGCCGTTTAGTGGAATGCGCGATGTGATGTTTTACTGTTTGTCGGATGGAGTTTTATAAATATTACATTTTGAAATTAATTTCAAACATATTGTTTCATTATGAACGCTTGTTAACGGTTTTTATATATCTTTGTGACCGTTTCGTAGGATTGGTGCGGACAGATTGTATCAGCGATACGGACATCGTTTCTTTAAAGAGGAGTTCTATAAATTAAAATATTGTAGTACAGTTGTTTATATGGTTCCAAGA
>ERZ779895.33-NODE-33-length-215069-cov-29.821342_pt1 | contig 215069 bp, 178 predicted proteins | sample MGYA00511093_ERZ779895 | MGnify/ENA primary metagenome ERZ779895 (study PRJEB29588, sample SAMEA2142970) | human gut metagenome | biome: human gut; feature: human-associated habitat; material: faeces | place: Denmark | collected 2008/2010 ... | reverse complement strand
CAGAGCTTTTCTTCAATTTACTTTTCTGATTCGTACACCCTCAGGGATTCGAACCCTGGACCCACTGATTAAGAGTCAGTTGCTCTACCAACTGAGCTAAGAGTGCATAAACAAATTTTACTGTAGTGGATACGAGAATCGAACTCGTATTGCATGCGTGAGAGGCATGTGTCCTAACCGTTAGACGAATCCACCAACAAGTTTTTTTTAGAAAAGCATCGGTTCTTTCAGACCGATGCTTTCAGTTCCTTGCGGAAGCTGGGGGATTCGAACCCCCGGTACGGTTACCCGTACGTCAGTTTAGCAAACTGGTGGTTTCAGCCACTCACCCAAACTTCCTTAGTAACCAACATTTGTTCTCAAATGCGGTGCAAATGTATGGCAAACTTTTGGACTATGCAAATCTTTCCCGCATATTTTTTTCAGTATTTTTGCAGGAAAAGAGATAACACGCTAACACTCAAAACACAATACGCTGTTTAATTTTTCTTCAAAAAGTATTTTCTCAGGCACCTTTTAGAGTATCCCCGTTCAGTTTCCCTATCTTTACCTGCACACACCCGTTTACTTCCCATAAAGAAAACCGGCCTTTCCTCCCTAAGCATTATCTTATAAAACTCTTGCTTGCCCATTTCATGCTGTACCAACGACGCACAAAAATAGCCCCGCGGATATTTTCGTCCAGCAAAAACGCTACCCACATGCCGCAAATGCCCCAACCCAACGGAATGCCGAACAGATAGCCAAGCCCTACGGCTACACTCCACATCACCACCAGCCCCACATAGAACGGATAATTCACATCGCCTGCCGCACGCAGCGCATTCGTCGCGAAGATATTGACAGGACGCCCTATCTCCAGCACAATATCAATAACCAGAATGGTAACCCCCATCTTTATAATCTCGGCATTGGACGTCAGCCAGCCGAAAATAACATGCCCGAAAAGAGCAAGAATACAAGACAGAATCACGGTTATCATCACCGACTTCTTCATTACATATTTCCCCATCAGGAAAGCCGCCCGCGGTTTCTTCTCCCCTATCAGATGCCCGATGCATATCGCCCCGCCCTGTGCCATGGAAATACTGAACAGATAAGCAAACATGATGATATTGACACAATAAGTACGCGTGGCAAGCGCTTCCACTCCCAGCATGTTAATGAAATAAGTAATCACCACCTGCGACGAACTGTAAGAAAGCTGCTCGCCGGCAGAAGGCAGCCCCACCTTCATCAGGTTCTTCAACTCCACCCAAGGGAACGGACGGAAGTAAGCCGGCGGGAAACGGTGGATATGCTTGCGAAACAAGATTACAAACAGGATCACCATAGACACCCCTCTGCTGAAAGCCGTAGAGATGGCCGCCCCCTCCACTCCCAATTCCGGAAAGCCGAAACGTCCGAAAATCAAGGAATAGTTGCCTATTATATTCAGCACATTCACCACCACCGTCACCAGCATCGGATACACCGCCTTGTTGGCGCTGCGCAACGAAGCGGAAAGAGTAAGCGACAATGCCTGGAAAAAGGCGAACGCCCCTACAATACGCATATAGTCCATGCCGTCCTGCATCAGTTCGGGCCCCAGCCCCATCAGCCGCAGGATAGGCTCCGCACACCCGAACAGCAGCATGCTGATGCCTACACCCACCGCGAAGTTCACCAGGAGGGATACCCCCACCACCTGCACCACCTGTTTATGCAGCCGTGCGCCGAGATACTGCGAACACAGCACGGAAGTACCGAGATTAATCACCTCAAACACCAGGAAAGTCAGCATGATAATCTGATTGACCACCCCTACGGCAGCCACACTGTTGTCCGAATGGCGGCTCAGCATAACGGTATCCACCGCGCCAAGCATCATGATTAATAATGTCTCTATGAAAATGGGGGCCGCCAGCCTGGCAAGCCGTTTCTTCAGATTCTCCTGCTGTATCATTGTTGTAGAAGCGCTATGATAAAAATCGCGCAAAGATACGGAAAGGAAAGGGAGAACAACTTGACGCATATCAAATATTTTTTGCTACCTTTGCCACGCTAAATGACACCCAAACCTGCATAACCGTTATGGACACATTACTCAAAGAAACAGTGAATGCCACCGTCAACTCCCGCTATCCCGGCATGGCGCCCGAAGGCAGACGGCAGTTGGAAGAAATCCTGATCCGCAGAGAAGTGGAAAAAGGCGAACTTTTACTGAAAGAGGGACAGGTAAGCCATAATATCGTACTCGTCGGCAAAGGCATGCTGCGCCAGTTCTATTACAAAAACGGAAAAGACGTCACCGAGCATTTCTCCTACGAAGGATGTATCGTCATCTGCATTGAAAGCACGCTGAAGAAAGAGCCCACCCACCTCATGATTGAAGCGCTCGAAGACAGCGTGGTCTACCTGCTGCCCTATGACAAGCTGATGCTTCTTACCGAAATATCGTGGGAAATCAATATGTTCTATCGCAAGATACTCGAATATTCCCTTATTGTTTCACAAATCAAAGCCGATTCCTGGCGGTTCGAGACAGCACGCGAACGCTACAGCCAGCTGATGGAGCAACAGCCGGAAGTCATCAAGCGCGCCCCTCTGTCGCACATAGCCTCCTACCTGCTGATGACTCCAGAGACCTTAAGCCGGGTACGTTCGGGCATACTCTGATTTTTACGGGAATGCCCGGACCGGTCATAATCTGAATCCATATAGAATATTTACCCTTTCTATATACGGAGTCCCTTTGAATTTTCTTCAAAAAGAACTTCCCAAAGAAGCTGAACAAAAATTAAACGGACTCTTAAACCCGTCTTATCTCAAATCTTTTTTTGAGATAGCTTGTTTATCAAGCTCGTTATCCAACTTAAAATTCAGATTATGACTACCATATACACTTTTGCGCAAAGCGCAATCGAAGAAGCCAGAAGCGCCGGCCGCTACGGCACAGCCAACCTGTATTCCGGCGCCATCAACAGTTTCCGGAATTTTACCGGCGACATCCCCCTTACCTTCAAGGAAGTGACGGCGGGAATGATAAAACGATACGAAGAAAGCCTATTGCAGAAAGGCCGGCGCCACAATACCATCTCCGCCTATATGCGCATGCTGCGTTCCATATTCAACCAGGCATACCAGCAAGGCATTCCCGATACGATACCTGCCGACGAGCTGTTCCGCTTCGTATTCACCGGCTACGAGCCTACCGCCAAACGCGCCATTTCCCCCGCCCTTATACGGCGTCTCTCGCAACTGAATCTGGAACACTCCCCCCACCTGCGCTTCAGCCGTGATTTATTCCTGCTCAGCTTCTACCTGAGAGGTATTCCGTTTGTCGACCTGGTTCATCTCCGTAAAACGGACATGAAGCACAACACCATTTACTACTACCGCCGCAAGACCCGCCAGCAGCTATCGGTCTACCTCGAACCGTACGCCGCCGAGATTCTGCGACGCTACACCGACAAACACTCCCCCTCTCCTTACCTTCTACCCATACTCTCATCGGTCGGTCCGGAAGGCTACCGGCAGTACAAAAGCGCACTGCGTCTTTACAACCAGCACCTGCACCGGCTATCCAAGATGCTGCGCCTGAGTGTGCCGCTCACCTCCTACGTGGCACGCCACAGTTGGGCCACCACCGCCAAAGAAGAAGGAGTAGCCATCGCCATGATAAGCGAAGGACTGGGACACAGTTCCGAAAAGGTAACACACGTATACCTCTCTTCTTTTAACAATAATGCAATGAGCAAAGCCAACCGAAAGGTAATTTCCACCATCCATGCCAAAAAGAAAAAGAGAAAAAAGGGGGAATAGAATAAAAAATAGCATGTAAATTAATATTACTTGCTATATAAAATTGTTTCATAGATAGTTCATTCTCTTACTTACAAGGTAAGAGATGACCTATTCCCTTACTTACAAGGTAAGAGAATGAATAAAATACTGTAAAAAAGCTTTTTATAATAACATAAGAAGCACTTTTCCCATTGTATCACTTAGGCTTCTATAAAGGCATGGAAGCGAAATGACATTTTTGAAACTTTGTTAAACAAAAACGATGTATACAATGAAATATGTAAATATTTAATACTTTGAAAATATGTTTTATGCCTTTTTATGAGTAGTTATGATGGGGATTTGAGATTTAAAAATAAATATTTTTTTGCTTGTAATGATAATATTTTTCATACCTTTGCAAACGGAATAATGGTTCTCTTACCTTGTAAGTAAGAGAACCCATAATTAATCATAACAAATAAGACAGGGAAATCAATTATTTTATTTACAAAAATTCAATGATTGATAGGACATTACGAAGATCATGAAACAAATTTTGCGTTTCAACAAAATTATCAAGAGCATCATCATTGCCGGTGATTTATGCATCCTCAATGCACTCTTTATAACCTTGTACTATGTATTGGACACAGATACCCAGCGTATCCTTCTCTCCGATTCACTGCCGCAATTGTTGGTATTGTTGAATTTGGTCTATCTCTTATGTAACTATTCCAAAGGAGTCGTGCTTCACCGTCGCATCGTACGTGCAGACCATATCGTAATGCGTGCCGTACGCAATACATTCTGCCATGCGGTAGTATTCATCAGCCTTATCACGCTGGTGCATTTCGGCAGCTTGTCCACACGCTTCCTCGTTATATTCTATACGGCATTCCTTGCACTGCTGGTATTATACAGACTTATATTCAGGCATTTCGTTAAGATATACCGCCGCAAGGGAGGCAACCGTCGTACTGTTGCACTTGTGGGCGATGGCTCCAATATGGTCGAACTCTACGAAGAGATGACCGCCGACCCTACTTCCGGCTTCAAGGTAGTGGGCTATTTTGCCGAGCATCCTTCCGACAATTATCCGAAGGAATGCCGCTATCTGGGCACTCCCCAAGAAGTAATCCCTTATCTTAAGAAAAGTAAGGCCGAACAGTTGTACTGCGGTCTTGCTTCCTCGCATAGCAAAGAGATAATGCCTATCATTAGCTACTGCGAAAACAATCTGATTCATTTTTACAGCGTGCCCAATGTACGCAATTACCTGAAACGGCGCATGCACCTTGAACTGATAGGAAGCGTACCCGTACTGGACATTCGTCAGGAACCGTTGGCGCAACCCGAAAACCGGTTGGCAAAACGCCTGTTCGACATCGTGTTCTCACTATTGTTCCTATGCACAATCTTTCCTATCATCTTCATCATAATAGGACTGGCTATCAAGATAACCTCGCCCGGACCTATCTTCTTCAAGCAGAAGCGTAGCGGCGAGGAGAACAAGGAGTTCTGGTGCTATAAGTTCCGTTCCATGCGTGTCAACAAGGACAGCGATAAGGTGCAGGCTACTTTAAACGACCCGCGCAAAACCCGTCTGGGCAATTTCATGCGCAAAACAAGCATCGACGAACTGCCGCAGTTCATCAACGTTCTGTTGGGCGACATGTCCGTAGTAGGTCCCCGCCCGCACATGCTGAAACATACCGAAGAATACTCCAAGCTGATTGACAAATATATGGTACGCCATCTTGTCAAACCCGGCATCACCGGTTGGGCGCAAGTCACCGGCTTCCGCGGAGAAACCAAGGAACTCTGGCAAATGGAAGGACGCGTGGAGCGCGACATCTGGTATCTGGAACACTGGACGTTCATGCTCGACCTGTACATTATCTACAAAACCGTGAAGAATGCGGTAAGAGGAGAAAAAGAGGCCTACTAAAACGAGTTGAAAGCTGAGAGTTGAAAGTTAAAATCAAAAACACATGAAAAAAAGAAGTCTGATATTTTTATTATTACCTCTGCTGCTGGCTGGATGCCAAAGCTATAAGAAAGTACCTTATCTGCAAGACGATTTGCAACAGATTGCCATGGCAGATACAAGCGCCCGAAACATGACCTTGTACGATGCCCGCATCATGCCGAAGGACCTGCTGACAATTGTGGTGAGCTGCCCGGAAGAACCGACATTGGCAGAACCATTCAACCTTACCATAGCAACTCCTATCAGCAACACCGGTAATAAATCTCTCACATCCCAGCCAGTACTGCAACAATATCTTGTAGACAATAACGGGAATGTGGAATTTCCCGTATTGGGCACTATTCACTTAGGGGGACTTACCAAGGGAGAAGCCGAACAGTATATCAAGGACCAGCTCAAGTCTCAGTTCCGTGAAACACCCATTGTCACTGTGCGCATGATCAACTATAAAATATCCGTCATTGGCGAAGTCGGTCGTCCGGGAACTTTCACCATTTCCAACGAAAAGGTCAATATCTTCGAAGCCCTTGCCATGGCAGGCGATATGACTATCTACGGCATTCGCGACAATGTCAAACTGATTCGCGAGGACAATACCGGCAAGCGGGAAATTGTCACACTCAACCTGAACGACCAGGACATTCTGCAATCGCCGTATTACTACCTGCAACAGAATGACATCTTATATGTCACTCCCAATAAGACCAAGGCAAAGACATCCAATATCAGCAGTAGTACCACCATCTGGTTCTCGGTTATCGGCTCATTAGTATCGCTGGCGAGTCTTATTATCGCAATTACAAAATAAGAGAAATTGAACCTCAACAAACAAAAATAAAAAATTACAGACGTGAAAGAAGAAATATACGACGACTTGTTCGAAGAAAAAGAAGAAAAGACCAACTGGCAGGCTATGCTTTTCAAATACATCATCCGGTGGCCCTGGTTCATCGCCTCAGTCATTTTCTGTCTGGTATGCGCCTGGCTCTATTTGAAGACCATTACTCCCGTGTACAACATAAGTGCGTCCATGATTATCAAGGATAATAAGAAAGGAGGCAATACCGGCAATGACCTCAGCGCTTTTGAGGACCTCGGCATCATATCTTCTTCCCAGAATATCGATAATGAAATCGAAATTCTCCGTAGCAAATCGCTTATCAAGGATGTGGTCAGTGAATTGGGACTGTACATCAGCTATTCCGGCGAAGGCAGATTCCAGAAGCCCGATTTGTACGGTTCTTCTCCGGTACTCGTACATTTTCTGCCCGAAGATGCCGAACGGCTTAAAGCCCCCATCCTACTGACCGTCAACTATCAGTCCGACAACCGGATAGATGTAACGGCAACCATCAATGGAAATACCGTCAACAAGCATTTTACGGAACTGCCCGCTGTTCTGTCCGGAGAGGCAGGTACACTCACGTTTACTTCCAATCCCGCCGCCCCCATTACCGGTAGCGGCAGTGTAGACGTAAGTATTGTCAATCCACTGTCCATATCCAAAGGATATCGAAGCGCTTTATCCATCGAACCGACCAGCAAGACCACTTCCGTTGTTACCGTATCGATAAAGAATACGAACAAAAAACGTGGTGAGAACTTCATAAACAAACTTGTTGAAATCTATAATAAAAACGCCAACAACGACAAAAACGAAGTGGCACAGAACACCGCCCGCTTCATCGATGAACGCATCTCCGTCATCAATCAGGAATTAGGCACTACGGAACAGGAATTGGAAAGTTTCAAGCGCGAAGCAGGACTTACCGATCTTAGCAGCGATGCCCAGCTTGCTGTCAGCGAACAGTCTGCCTACGAAAAGCTTTGTGTAGAGAACGGTACCCAGCTCAATCTGGTCCAATACCTCTCCGAGTATATTCAAAAACCGGAGAACACAACCGCCACTCTTCCTGTCAATGTAGGACTGAACGATGAAACACTATCTGGTCTCATCACTCAATACAATGCGTTGATTCTGGAACGTAACCGTCTGTTGCGTACCTCTTCGGAAACCAACCCGGTTGTACGCCGTCTCGAAAGCAACATACAGGATATGCGTGCCGGCATTCTCACAACCATCGCCAGTGTACGCAAAGGACTGCTTATCACCAAAGCCGACCTCGACCGTCAGGCAGGTAAATACGCCGGACGCATCAGCAACGCTCCTGCCCAGGAACGCCGCTTTGTCAGCATCCAGCGCCAGCAGGAAATCAAGGCAGGACTTTATCTCATGCTGCTGCAGAAACGCGAGGAAAATAATATTGCACTTGCCGCCACCGCCAACAACGCCAAAATCATCGACGATGCGCTGGCAGATGATTTCCCCGTATCTCCCCAAAGCAAAAAAATTTACATGATGGCATTTGTGCTCGGTCTCGGTATTCCGGTTGCCATCATCTACATACTGAACCTGCTGAGCTACCGCATCGAAGGACGCGCCGACGTTGAAAGACTTACCAATGTCTCCATTATCGGCGATGTTCCCTTGAACGATTCGGAAGACAAGCACGCCATTGCCGTCCGCGAAAACGACAACGACATCATGGCTGAAACTTTCCGTAGCCTGCGCACCAACCTGCTTTTCATGTTGGGCGACCCGGACAGAAAAGTCATTCTCGTCACCTCTACCATGAGCGGTGAAGGAAAAACATTCATAGCATCCAATTTAGCTGTCAGTCTGGCATTATTAGGCAAAAAGGTCATCATCGTGGGGCTCGACATCCGCAAGCCGGGATTAAACAAGGTCTTCCGCATACACCACAAGGAAAAGGGAATCACCGGTTTCCTCTCCGCTCCCCAAAGTACCGATTTGCGTTCCATGATACTGCCTTCCGAAGTATCGGACAATCTTCATGTACTACCCGGCGGAACCATCCCGCCCAACCCCACGGAACTGTTGGCACGCAAATCCCTGGACGATGCCATCGAACTGTTGAAAAAAGACTACGACTATGTCGTGCTCGACACCGCCCCTATCGGCATGGTCACCGACACGCAGCTCATAGCACGCGTTGCCGACATCAGCGTTTACGTATGCCGTGCCGACTATACGCATAAGAACGACTACCAGCTCATCAACGAGCTGTACGCCAACAAGCGTTTGCCCGGTCTGTGCACTGTTATCAACGGCCTGGACATGAAAAAGAAGAAGTACGGCTACTATTACGGCTACGGCAAGTACGGCAGGTACTACGGCTATGGCAAGAAATACGGCTATGGCTACGGGTACGGTTATGGCGATACTTCCGATTCGAAATAAGATATTCACCCCATAAGCCTGGGGAACTTCTACATGCAATGCTGTCCTTGTTTCCGGGCTTATTTTTTGTTTGTTTGCTTGTATGCTGTGGCAGCAGAGCGCTGCTGCCCGGCATACTTTTTAACCCAACCGAACGTAAAAAACAATGCAGAATACGAATCACATAGAAACAAAAACCAATACAGCACCCCGCCAATGGCTGGTGGCCTATGTACAGTCGTGCCTTGAGAAAAAGACTGCACAACGGCTTGCCGCTATGGGCATCGAGTGCTACCTGCCTGTCCAGAGCGAGATTCGCCAGTGGAGCGACCGCCGCAAACGGGTAGACCGTCTTGTGATTCCCATGATGATATTCGTGCATGTCACTCCGCAGGAACGGCCGCTCCCTCTGAGCCTGCAGGCGGTCAGCCGCTATATGGTACTGCGCGGCGAAAGCACCCCTGCCGTCATCCCCGACGAACAGATGGACCGGTTCCGCTTCATGCTCGACTACAGTCCCGAAGCGGTGGAAATGTGCAGCGCCCCGCTGGCTCCCGGCGATGCTGTGAAAGTAATAAAAGGGCCGCTTGCCGGACTCGAAGGAGAGCTTATCACTGTGAACGGGAAAAGTAAAGTTGCTGTGCGGCTGGATATGTTGGGGTGCGCGCATGTGGATGTGCCTATAGGATTTGTCGAGAAAAAGGGGGAGGGAATGGAAGGGCAAAAGAACAAAAAGACAAAAGAAATACAGAAGGCAAAAGAGATACAGAAGAGGAGGCAACAAGAAGAAAAGGCTGTACGATGATTTTACTTATCACCCTACAGCCTTTTCAGCATACCGCTATCAGAATTCCTTCCCTACATCAAAGCAGGGACATTGCTTGGTCCACTCCATGGGTTCCACTTCCCCGTTTCCGTTCAGGTCGGGACTGAGGTCCCTGTGCCCCACTACACACGTACCGGGATATTCCTGTAATAACTTTCCCACCAGCACACTCAGCGAATGTCGCTGCCACTCTGTCCTCGTATCTTTCGGATTTCCGTAACGGTCCAGCCCACCTTCATAACAGATGCCTATCGAGTGAGCATTGTAGCCCCGCGCATGCGCCCCCACTTTGCTTACCGGACGGGTAGCCAGGACTCTTCCGTCACGCCGCACATAGAAATGATACCCCGTTCCGTCGAACCCTATAAGCCTGTGAGAAGCCTCCAGCGCCTGTTCGGTCAACGCATAGTTCTCGCGCGTGGAGCTACAATGGATTACTATCAGGTCAATCGCTCTCATCTCCTAATAGTTCATCGCATTCGCACCAAACACACCCAGCACAGCCGAAGCCACTGCAATTACCACTTTCAAAATCGTATCCCAAAAACCTTTACTTTTTCCCATACTTCTTTTTTTCAATTTAAAAATTTAAAATTCATCATTCAAAATACCTTATCCTTATCCCAACGGATTCTCTTCCTCACCGCCGGCATTTCCGCCGCCGTTGCCGCTACCGCCCGATGTCTTGTTGTCGTCGGACACCAGCTCGAAATTGATATTGTTGGGTGCGCCCTTCGTGGTGGCAACCGAGTCGTTCACCAGTCTGAGCGTAGTAGCGACCTTGAAATTAATCCGCACCTTGTCAATATTCTTCACCGTACAATCCTTGGGATTTTCCGTTGCTATGCAGTGAAACGAAGTGCGGAAGATACCGAAATCATCCAGACGGACACTGTTGCCGTCGGTCAGCTTCTCGCGCATGTTTCTCACAATCGCCTTGCCCACGTGCAGCACATCCTCTGCCGACATACCTCCCAAAGCCTCTATTTCTTCCGAGATGCGTTTCAAATCATACATCTTCGCGTCGCGCGGTTTTCTTTTCAGGATATAAACCAACGGAGACGTCTTGTCGCCAATCTTCTTGTAGCGCTGTGCGCGTACCACCAATGCTGTTGCCATAATTTTTAAGTTTTAAGTTTTAATTGTTAATTGTAAATCATTCATCGCTCAATCCGAAGGGGCCCTTTCTTCTGACCGGCGATACAAAGATAGCACCTTCCCCACCCGCTTCCGCCCCTTTCCGCTCCTTCGCACATCATTGCACACCATAAAGCGTTTTTCTGCAACTTATGACACCTTACGACGCGATAAACTGTCCTTTTTTCTTTCGCAAACCACTAATTTTCACTAACTTTACATCATAAAAACAAGTAATAAAGAACATGGAAAAATCCTCTTTCATCCCCCGCAGCTACAGCAAAAGCGAGCTGGCAATCTTATACAGTCCCAGCATCACGCCCAAGGCAGCCGTCCGCAAGCTCAACCGCTGGATAGCCTTCAAGCCCGGACTCCTGGAACAGCTTGCCGCCACCGGCATGCTTCCCAATGCCAAGTGCTACACTCCGATTCAGGTGCACGTCATCGTAGAAGCATTGGGAGAACCGTAGCCCCCGAAAAGCCAGGCGTTAAAAGTCGAATGCCCGGAGTTTGCATCTGAAACTCCGGGCATTCCAGCCTGAAACATGAGGCATTCCGGGAGCAAACACCCGGTCTTTCAGGAGCAAACTCACGGGGTTACCAGCCCCATCCACGGCAGCCTGTCCTTATCCAGAACCCTCCCCTGCATCTCGGTCATTATCTGCTCCTCCGATTCCCGTTCGTCATACCGCCCGCACGGCTGCCTCACAAACAGCACGCTTCCCGTCCGGCACAAATCCTGGTCGCGCACTTTCAGCATATCGAGCCGGGTATAGCGCCTGTCCGGTTCCTCGATGCGGCTTATGGAAAAGATGAAATCGGCAAGGTTCGCCCAGTTGGCGCTGCCCGAAATGGTGTACATATCTATCTCCTCCAGCTCGTTCTTCCCGTTCAGTTTTTTCAGGCTGCGGGGATGCGCCACGATAATCACCCAGACACCGTTGTTACGCCCCCACGCCTGCATCTGCGTCAGCATGCCCTTGATAGCCTGCGTCTCCGTGTTGTAGCGTCCGGTTTCCATTTCCATGAAGAGGTACGGGTCGATGATGAGGTACTTCAGCGGCATGGCACGTTTCACCCGCTCCGCGCGCTCTATGATGTTGGCGGGCGTGGGCGAAACCTCGTGCAGGTCCAGATGCACCATGTGCCCGTCCAGGAAAGAGACGATGGGCTGCAACTGTTCGCGGGTGTATGCCGCCGTGTTCACCTTGCCCAGCATCAGGCGGATAAGATTTGCCATGTGTTTGTTCTTATCGGGCACCTCAAAGGAGAGGTAGCACACGTTACGCCCCGTCTTGGCCATGAGGCGGCAGGTCAGGTCGTTCAGAAAATCCGTCTTGCCGCTGTTGGGCTTTCCGGTGGCAATTATCAGTCCGCCCTGGTCGGTTGGATGGAACACCCGGTCGGTAAGCGGACCGTAACCCACATCGTAGCCGTGGTCGTAATTGCCGTTCAGCACGTTCATAATCTCATCCGCACGTTCGCTCACGGTGATGATGTCCGATGTACGGTGCGGACATGCCGATCCGATAATCTCGCGCACCACATCGGCGCCGTACGCCACAAGCACGTCGGATATGTCCTTGCAGCCGCCGGGCAGGACGGTGAACAGGCATCGCGTACCGAAATAGTCGGCAAGATGCTTCACAAGCGTCCTTCCGGGCAGGTCGCTGTCGCCGCAAATCACCAGCTCCTGCACCCGGTCCAGCCAGGGGCGGAAAGCCTCGAAACCTTTGGAAAGGTCGCTTGCCGCGCCGTTGGGCACGCTGATGACATACGGGTAGCCCGCCTCGCGCAAGGTCAGCACATCCCTTTCCCCTTCGGTGACAATCAGGCGCGGAATATTCTCTTCGGCAATCAGCAGCGGGTTGATACAGTCGATGTTGTAAGGTGGGCAAGGCGTGGTGGGCGAATCCTGGCTCCAACATTTGGTATAGCCGGAAGCAGTGGCGTCGCACGAGCGGTACTTCACGTTGACGGGCTGCCCGTTGATATAGTTCACATAGGCGATGCACTGGTACATCATCCCCGCAGCATTCTTTTTATCCTTTCCGTCCTTGCTGTCCTTGCCTCCGAAGCAGCGGTGCACCAGGCAGCCGATACGCGCGTCGATGGCTGTTTTCAATGAGATTCCCATATCGGCAAGATAACGGCGGGCGGCAAGCTGTCCGGTATCGGAGGTCTCCGGGTCATCGGTCAGCGGTTTGATTTTGGCAATTACCTCAGGCGACAGCCGTTTGTAGTCTTCGGGAATCATCGACACCTCAAATGCGGCGTTCCCTCCGCCTGCCGATGCCATACCGCCCGGCTCTCCTTTCCCGGCACTTCCCTTCGCCATCGGCGAAGCTCCCGCCGGACTCCCGGCATCCTGCCATCCCGTGTTTCTGCGCTCTGTCCAGAAGTCCTTCAGTTTCCCGTGAAAGTCGCACCCCGCATAAAAGCAGCAGTACAATCCCGTATCGCGCGAAATGGCAAGATGTTTTTTCCCACACTTGGGACACTCTGCTATATAATTCTTCCCCGCTCTTCTACGCTCGGGAAAATCACTCAAATAATAAAACGGCTTCATCCTCCGAAATTTTATAATTTATAACTCATAACTCACAACTCCCCCATGCTCCACTCAGCACGTTCCACTCCGCTTTCGCCCCCGGCCGGGGCGGTGCATTGTCCGGTATGTTCACCATCCCTTCCAGCGGGTCGTCGTAAAAGCGCAGGCCGCTTTCCTTATCCGTCCACTCAAACTCGCAGAGCGGATGGTTGTTGCGTTGTTCACTCCGCATGTCGGCAAGGTTCTGTACCCGTTGCCGCCTTCCGGCATCCGTGGCATCTTTCAGCATCCGCAGCCCGCCGGCAGATTTCAGCAGGTTGCTCAGCCAGCACAGCCGCCCTACATGGGTGGATTTCATAAAGCGTTCCTGGCTTGCGAAGTAAGGCACCAGCAATTCGTTCACCAGGTACACCAGGTTGGCGCAGGCATCTTCGCGCGCCAGTCCCTCCTTCTGCTGGAAGCCGTCGATGAGCGGAGTGAAAATCCGCATCTTATCCATCGGATTTTTGTTGATGAGGTGAAAGAAATTACGTGCGGCTTCCAGGCTTTTTTCCGCAGAAGAAATCCTTCCGGAGGATGTATTATTCTTATTATCCTGTATAGTATATATATTATATATATCCCCCTGCGGTAATTTTACCGGTAAAGTTACCGGTAAAGTTTCCGCAGAATCATCCGTTTTTTCTTTCTCTTTCCAGAGGTAGGAATAGAACGAGCTCATCCCGTACACATTGTCGCCGGGTACGATGCCGAACGCTCCGCTCAGCCTGACCGCTTCCACCAAATACCGCGCGTTCTTAAACTTCAGCGCCTTGCTGATATCATAGAAATTCTCCACGGGATAAACCGCATCCTCGTTCATGTAGGCGGTCATCCCCAACATCAGTTCCAACAGCTTTGCAATGGTGGAATCCGTAATTTTCCGACTTTTCCACTGCCCTATGGTCTTTTGCAGCTCCCGTACGGAAAGAGTAGTTTTATGTGCTTTCATAGCATTTATATTTTAAATTGTTTTAAAAACTGTTGCAAAGGTATACCTTTGTACCCATATTACCTGTACCCACTATGTAGGTACAGGAATCAAATATTTCTATTTTATTAACTAAAACAAATTTATTATGAAATCGAACAGATTTATTTCCGATCATCCGGAATTCGGTGCATTCCTCAAAAAAGAACTGGAACAGCTTGATATCCGAAGAGAGGCATTCCGTTCCACCTGTCACATGAAGCAAAACTATCTTGAGGACATAAAAAAGGGCTCCATAATTATGAGGTAGACAGCTACGAGATCATTCTGAGCGCATTTAAAGAGTTCACAACACCGGAAAACGCACAACGTATCTATCGGGAAGGGGTAAAAACTTTATTTCCTAAGCTGAAAGAGTAAAGTTTTATTGCAGTTTTACGAAGAGGTATGTCATTAAAATTTCTTCATAAAACTTGGCATATTACAACTTAATTTGTAAATTTGCCGCACATTTATCAATTACTATTGCTTTCGCCTTTCCGGATTTTGGGAGGGGCGAAAGCGTAGCGTACTTATCCGTATCTATCCAAAGAATAAATTAAGTATATTTGAACCTAAAATATTTTCCTCATAAAATATTTTACAACTTTCTTTATGCAAACTCCAATCATTTCTTCTAAACGAATTAATAACAAGCAATATGGCACAGGATATTAAAATAGCAGTAGCCGGAACAGGCTACGTGGGACTAAGTATAGCAACTTTGCTCAGTCAACATCATCAAGTAACTGCGGTGGACGTAATACCCGAAAAAGTTGAATTGATAAACAATCGCCAATCGCCTATCCAAGATGAATATATAGAAAAATTCTTAAAAGAGAAAAATCTGAATTTACGTGCCACACTTGATGGAGCATCTGCTTACAAAGATGCAGATTTCGTTGTAATAGCAGCTCCCACCAATTATGATCCGGTAAAAAACTATTTCGATACGAGCCATGTGGAAGAAGTCATCGACTTGGTATTGGAAGTAAACCCAAATGCTGTAATGGTCATTAAAAGCACAATCCCTGTAGGATACTGCCAATCGCTTTATACTAAATACGCAGCAAAAGGAATAAAGAATCTGAACTTATTATTCTCTCCGGAATTCCTTCGCGAAAGCAAGGCTCTTTATGATAACTTATATCCAAGCCGTATTATCGTAGGTACAAAAACAGACAACGAACAACTCACAAAAGCAGCACATTCTTTTGCAGCCTTGCTGCAGGAAGGAGCTATAAAGAAAGATATAGATACTCTTTTCATGGGGCTAACCGAAGCCGAAGCTGTAAAGCTTTTCGCCAATACTTACCTTGCCTTACGTGTCAGCTATTTTAATGAATTGGACACATATGCCGAAATGAAAGGGCTTGACACGGCGGCTATCATCAATGGAGTATGCCTTGACCCTCGTATCGGCACACAATACAACAATCCGTCTTTCGGCTATGGCGGTTATTGCCTGCCCAAAGACACCAAACAGCTTTTAGCTAATTATAGCGATGTTCCTGAAAATCTGATTGAGGCTATCGTAGAAAGCAATCGTACCCGTAAGGATTTCATAGCAGACAGAGTGCTTCATCAGGCTGGTTATTACGATTATTATAACCGAGGCGATTTCAATCCATCAGAAGAAAAACATTGTGTGATTGGCGTTTATCGATTGACGATGAAATCAAATTCTGACAATTTCCGCCAATCATCTATTCAGGGGGTAATGAAACGTATCAAAGCCAAAGGTGCGGAAGTTATTATTTATGAACCAACACTAGAAGATGGAAGTACATTCTTTGGCAGTCGTATTGTGAATAATCTTGATGAGTTCAAGAAACAGAGTAATGCGATTATTGCGAATAGATATGATGTTTGTTTGGAGGATGTGAAAGAAAAGGTTTATACGAGGGATATTTTTAGAAGAGACTAATATAAGTTTCTGTTCTCTACACAGTATAATTTTTATCTAATATAATAATTTAAAATATAATTCAGAGATAAAATATAAAGAGAAAACAACTTCCTATTTATATATTTCATAAGGCAAGATAAAAATGAACTGCATTTATAAAAATAAAACAGCGATCATTCAATATTTTTATATTTACTTAATGTTATCTTCAGCAGGAATGGTTTTCCCTGCATATATAGGAAATGACCTTTTTATTATATTATTGTTATTCATGGGAACATATTACTTCCTTTTTAAGAAATCTTTATATAATCTCCAAAAACAATATACATTTTTCATAGGAAGTTTATTCCTTTCAATGGTTTTAATCATTATTGGTTCTACATTAAGTTTAGGCACAGCACTCAACATAACATCAATATTGTTAATCGTATACGCTACATATAAAATAGATCCACTCCATTACATCCAAAGATTAATCAAATTAATTTACTATATTTCTATAATTAGCATTATCCTATTTTCTATCACTCGTTTATTTGGCTTTGATTTTTTTTCCGCTATATTTCCCCATTTATACCCCTCTATTTATAGAGAAAATCAAATTTACAGCTACGGAGGATTTATATATCGTTTTGTAACTCTACATAGTGATAGAAATTGTGGACCATTTGGTGAACCAGGACAATATCAATGTATACTTTCTGTAGCCCTATATTTTACATTATTTCGTGCTTATCTTTTTAATCCTAAAGACAGAGTTCGATATTTAGTTGTATTCTTTATTACTTTAATTACAACTCTTTCTACAAGTGGCTATATCGGGATGATAATATTAATTACATGCTTCCTGTTACACTCCTCAAAAAACATAGATAAACAAGTCAAATATGTATTTATAACAATGATTATTGGAGTTATCCTCTTTATATCAACAACAAAACTCGGTAACGATTTTATAAATACGGCCATATTTGATAAAATTTACGAGAATGGTCAATTAAACTTATCTAATAATACAGGAGGCGCCCGTACAGCAAGTATAATCGGAGTGCTATCTACTATATATCATCACCCTATTACTTTGTTTGGAATCGGTTATGATGAGTTAAATAATATGGGATTAGAAGGATGTGCAGGTTTTTTATATCTACTTCTAGCTATTGGAATAATTCCTTTTTCCATTTTATTTGGTTTTTGCTTTTATCAAACATTTAGATATAACAAAGGAATGTGGGATATCATAGTTCGGATATTATTAGTAATAAACATGGGACTAGGGCAACCCCATATTATGAATTTTGCTCTCTTTACCATGATGTTATATCCTTATTTTATTATTAATAGCTTAAAAACAGCAAGAATTCCTCATGTCAGAAATTGCTAATAGAGTACTAAAAAATAGTGGATACCTATATTTCAGCATGGGATTATCCATGTTTGTTTCCCTATATTCTACCCGCTTAATCCTCAATGCACTTGGAAGTTCTGATTTTGGTATATTCTGTATTATAGGGGGGGCAATAGGCATGCTAGGATTCTTAAATGCAGCTATGTCAACTACAACCCAACGCTTTATTAATTATGCAGAGGGAGAAGGAAAACCTGAAAAACAGAAAAGCATCTTCACTGTTAGTATAAGCATCCATTTTTTACTATCATTAATAATGATTGTCATCTTTGAAATAGCTTATCTTTTCTTCTTTGATGGCATCTTAAATATTCCTTCAGAACGAGTATCCTCTGCTAAATGGATTTATCAGCTAATGCTTTTATCAACTGTATTAACTATCCAAACAGTACCTTACAATGCTATCATTAATGCTCATGAAAATATGCGATATTTAAGCATAATAGGGATTTTTCAAACATTAATGAAGTTAATTATTGCATTAATAGTAGTCCATGTATATACAGACAAATTAATTCTCTATGGTATTCTCACCACTTTTGTTTCATTCATATTTATGATCATTCTTCGTATTTACTGCCATCAAAATTACTCTGAATGTCAATTCTGCATCCGAAAATATTACAATAAAAAATTGATGAGAGAAATGACTTCATTTGCAGGTTGGGGATTTATAAACTCCTCCTCGTCAATGTTTGCACAATATGGAATGGGAATTATATTAAATTCATTTTTTGGTACAATATTAAGTGCAGCACAAGGCATAGCCAACCAAATATCTGGTCAATTAATGGTATTTTCACGTACTATGTTAACGGTAATCAATCCTATTATTGGGAAAAAAGCAGGAAGTAATGAAATAGCTAATATGATACGTATCTCATTATTTAGCTCAAAAATATCTTTTCTCATCACCGCTTTTTTTGCTTTCCCTTTTATTATAGAAACTCCTTATATTCTTCAACTATGGCTAAAAAATATTCCAGAATGGAGCGTCTGCTTCTTTAGATTTGAAATAATACGAAATATGTTAGACCAATTGACAATCGCATTAACAGGCGCCATTAATGCAGAAGGTAAAATCAAACACTACTCTATATTACAAGGATGTTCATATTTCCTGCCATTACCAATCAGCTTATTACTTTTTCATTTAGGATTTCCACCTTATTGGTTTTATATAGTATGGATACTCTCATGGAATGGAATAGGAAGTCTTATAATACTATATTATGCACATAAAAATTGTAAGATGGAATATCTTGATTTTTTCCAAACTGTCACTACACCCATTATAATAACCACAGTTATATCACTCTCTATTGGATATTTATTTTCTTTTTATATGGAAGAATCGTTTATTCGATTAATAATAGTTGGAGTCGTTACTATTCTCACTTTTGTTATAACAAGTTGGAAACTTGCATTTACTACAAAAGAAAAAGAAATAATCGTACCTGTATGTACTTCTTTTATAAAAAGGATAATGCATAAAATGAATCTGTAAAAATATTATACAATGAATTTGACACAAATAAAGATAGCTCTAGGTGCTATAAAGCGACTTTTTTACGATAGTCGTCCACAAAAATTAGGAGGACATGGAAAAAACATCTATATAGAATATCCTCTTATGTTTCATAATCCATCCAATATCTTTCTTGAAGACAATACATCCATAAAAGCTTTTACTACAGTATTGAATACAACAGGCAAATTTATAATGAAAAGAAATTCAACTGCTGCACAAAATCTAACAGTTGTCACAGGTAACCATCACTATGTTAAAGGGCGTTTTTTTAATGATTCTATAAAATATAGGCTTGCAGATATAGAAAAAGATGTTATTGTAGAAGAAGATGCATTAATCTGTGCAAATGTTACATTATTAAGCGGAGTTGTAATAGGACGAGGATGTATTATCGGTGCGGGAACTATAGTACGTAAAAGTACTCCCCCATATTCTATTGTTATAGGAAATCCCGCAAGAGTTATTAAGTTTGTACTTAGCCCCGAAGATATTGTAGAACACGAGTTAAATCTTTATCCTGAAACCGAACGATTATCATTAGATATTCTAAAAAAATACCAAGAAACATATATAGGTAAAACATTATAGAACAATGAATTTTTTAATAGATAAAATTCTACGCGGAACACATCGGCTCTATGTTGACCGCTATGGGCAGTATCTAAAGCCTCTTAACAGAATAACGGATCCAGATAAAGCGTCCGACATTATATATCAACAATTGAAATCAGATACCCCATGTATGATTGCAAGATATGGTAGTGTAGAAATTTTATGTGTAAACAACTATTTGGGAATAAAAAAATTCAAACACAATATTTGGAAATACGTTACGGACAAATCTCCTCAATTTTGGTGGAATAATGTTGGAATCCAAAATATGCAAAATAATGCAGGCTTTTTCCCGTTGACAGAACAGAATTTAGAAAAGTTTGGAGAGTTAATGATTGAAGATTCTAAACAAATAGATATTCTTGGTTCATGGCGTTTAGAAGAGCGTAGGTTAGTTAACGTAAATACAGTAAAAGCAGTGCAACTTCTACTGTTAGAACCATTCCATACCCAAGCTCCTTGGACACGTGTATTAAAAGGAAAAAAAATATTAGTTGTACATCCTTTTGCAAAAACAATACAACAACAATATGAACAAAGAAGGACATTATTATTCAAGAATCCAGATATATTACCAGAATTCCAATTAGAAACTTTTCAGGCTGTTCAAAGTATTGGAGGACAAAGTTCTTTCAACACATGGTTCGATGCATTACAATATATGAAAGATGAAATCGACAAACGAGATTATGATATTGCATTAATTGGATGTGGTGCATACGGTTTTCCTTTGGCAGCTCATATAAAACGTAGCGGAAAAAAAGCGGTTCACTTAGGAGGAGCTTTACAATTGCTCTTTGGAATAAAAGGAAAGCGATGGACCAACCCCACCTATGGAATGAAATCACTTCCTTTTATCACAGAAAATTATTACAATAATCTGATGAATGAGTTTTGGACTTCCCCTGCAAATACGGAAAAGCCTCTTAATGCCAATAATGTGGAAGGGGCTTGTTATTGGTAAATAGATTTAATCACAATATTTTTTATTTTCATAGGTATGACAGTAAATATTAAGATTTTATACACCATTAGGTATAGCAAAGAATTTATTTTGAATAAACCTAATAATTTTGCATATTACATCAAAAACATAATAAATATCAAGGATATATGAATACCCTAAAACGTATGGTATCCATATCCCCAAAAATGAAAGAAAAAGGCTGCATAAATGAAAATCCTAATAAATTACGCAGATAAACAATACGAACCTGCCCGCAAATGGAACACATTAACGGGCAGGTATATTGCTAAGTTTGATAAAGTATATGAATATACTCCTAATGACATAGACCAATCGTTTGCCAAACTACATCACGATATCCTATCACAAAAGAGAGGAAACGGCTTGTGGCTTTGGAAACCTTATTTTATAAATAAGGTCTTATCTAAATGTTCTGATGGAGACATCATATTTTACTGTGATTCAGGGTCTTTCTTTATAGGGGGGGGGGGGAGATAATTGGAAATCTTTCTGAGAAACAGCCTCTATTTGTCTGCGATATACCATTACTTGAATCGTGTTTTACGAAACCTATATGTTTTGAGAAGATGGGACTTACGGAAGAGAAATATAAAGTAAGTAATCAAATCATTGCAACTTATTTCTGCTTTCTTGTAACTCCTACCACACGTAATTTCATAAAAGAATGGTTATCATTATGTTGTGATTTTGAATTATTATCACCAGCTGGATTAGGAAAATTTGATATTCCTACAAAAAATTTGGGAGAATCATTCGTTGCTCATCGTGAAGATCAAAGTATTTTTTCGTTATTATGTAAAAAATATGGAGTTTCTCCTCACCGGGACATTAGTCAGCGTGGAAAGTACCCTGAAACTTATAAATCGCCATTCTACGCCTATAAAGTTCCATCACACCCAAATGATAAGTATAAACCTATAATTTTCCTACACAAATCACCTCGTTTGAATTTTAAATGGTTTATACGATATATATATCACAGAATAAAATCAAAATATAGTTCTTTTTAACAGTTACAATATGAAATATATAGCCATACTTTTGACTGTATTTAATCGTAAGGAAAAAACCATAAAGTGCTTACATAATATAAAAGCACAGTCGCTACCTACTGATACCAAACTCGACATTTATATAGTAGACGGTGGTTCTACTGACGGAACAGTAGAAACTATAAAAGCACAATTTCCTTATGTCAACATAAAAACTGTAGATGGAGTATTTTGGAATCGTGGTATGATAGAAGCATGGAAAATGGCTGAAGAAAAGAGTCGAAATGGACAGAAATATGATTATTACCTTTGGCTGAACGATGACACTTTCATATATGAAGACTGCATTGCATCTTTGCTACGTGTAAGTCAATCAAAAGAAGACAAAGCTATCATTCTTGGTTCTACATTAGACACTCAAACACGAAGTAAACTAACGTATGGAGGAAGAGATGAAACCGGAAATGTAGCACGTCCATCCTCTGATGATAGTCCTGTACGAGTAGTTATGATGAATGGAAACATAGTATTGGTTCCACACAACGTATACGAAAAATTGGGAACTCTTTCCTCCTACTACACACATGCTCGCGGTGATTTCGACTATGGCTTGCGCGCTCGTAAAATAGGAATTGAACTATGGCAAGTCGGACATCCACTTGGCGAATGTGATTTACATGAACATATTGATGCGTGGTGTGATCCGGAAATTCCTTTAAAAAGACGTTGGAAACTTATGCATCGCCCCAATGGAATGCCTCCTATGGAAATATTTCATTTAGAGAATCAACACTATGGATTAAGAACAGCTATTTTCCATTTTATAACAATTCATCTGCGATGCTTATTTCCGAATATTTGGATAAAATATAAAAAATAAAACAATTAGTAAGAATACATATCTCAAAACTATGAAGTGGAAAGAATGCAAAAGTCTCATCTCATCAGATTTAAGCAGATTAGCATCTATTAACAAATGGGGGGGGGTAAAAAACCTTTTATTTAACGCTTCATTTCGAATTACTTTTTGGTTCAGGATAGGTTCCTATCTAATAACCAAGCACCATTTTATTGCTAAATTCTGTTTAATATTCGTCCAACTTATTCATAAACATAATCAATATCTCACAGGTATTCAAATTGGGTTTGGTACCAAAATTGGTAAAGCACTAATGTTTCCACATTATTCATGCATTGTTATTAACGGTGCAGCTATAATTGGAGACAACTGCACCATCTATCACGGAGTAACAATAGGAAGTGTACGTGGCCCTAAAGGTGGAGTCCCTCGTATTGGCAATAATGTTGTGATAGCCTCAGGAGCTAAAGTAATTGGTAATGTCACTGTTGGAAACAATGTAATGATTGGCAGTGGAAGCATTGTTATAACAGATATTCCTGATAATTCAGTGGTAGTAGGAATTCCCGGTAAAGTAATATCAAAAGAAGGTTTAGAACACACAAAATATTATAGCAAAAATTATGATTCCTAAAATAATTCACTACTGTTGGTTTGGTGGAAATGAAATGCCGCCATTAGTACAGAAATGTATTAATTCATGGAAAGAGCATCTTCCTGATTATGAATTTAAACTTTGGAATGAAAAAACTTTCAATATAAGTTCTAGTGAATGGTGTAAAGGAGCTTATGAAAATAAAAAATATGCTTTCGTAGCGGACTATGTACGTTTAATAGTACTTTATGAAAACGGCGGAATCTATTTAGATACAGATGAAAAAATGGAAAAAAGTCTAAATCCGTTTGTAGAAAAAGATATAGCTTTCATGGGGTTTGAAGACGGAAAAGTTCTATCAATGGGAGTAATGGGATTTCCACCTAAACATCATTTAATAGCTGAACTTTTAGAATATTACAACCAGCCATTTTCAATGGATATTATCCAAGAAAATGTGTCAAATGCTGTGGCTGCTACTAACTATTTAGTAAAAAAATACGGTCTAAAAACAGATAATAGTGAACAGATAGTAGAAAACGTACATATTTACCCACGTACATACTTTAATGCAATGGATTTCTTTGGAAATTGGGATAGGTCTTTAAATACTACTACTGTACATTTATATATGGGTTCATGGCTTCCTGATACTGAAAAGAAAAAATTAAACCGTAGAAAAACATTATATTGGAAATTTGGTAAATGGATATGGGTACACACTGGATTGCAGAAAATTAAGGGGTACATTATAAGAAATAGCTAAACACATAAATAACCAGCAAATCTTTGCAATTATTTTATATTTATAGCAAGAAAAAATTATAAAATGAAGAATTTTATAAAATCTGTGTTAAAGCATTTAAAAATACAGATATATAGACCAACCGAGGTTGACAAGTATAGGAAACAGGGAGTTACCATAGGAAAAAATTGTAATTTATATAGTGTATCCATTGATGGCTGTTTCCAGCATTTAATAAAAATTGGTAATAATGTCACTATTACACATTCCTCAATTATAGCTCACGATGCAAGTACACATAATGAATTAGGTTATAGTAAAGTAGGAAGGATTAACATTGGTAATGATGTATTCATAGGTTGGGGATGTATCATATTAGGTAATGTTACAATAGGTAATAAGGTTATTATCGGAGCCGGAAGTGTCGTTGCCAAAAATATTCCAGACAATATTGTAGCATGCGGTAATCCACTCCGATTTATTTGCACATACGATGAATACATAAATAAAAATCGAGAATATATGAAAACAGCATATATATCAAATATCCTTTTTTCAGAAAAGACTACATTAGATAAAGAGAAACAATGCCAAGAATTGTTAAATAGGGGGGGGTATGATTTATAATTGTTAAAAACAAAAATTCATGCAAAAAAAAATACTTATCACATTTTTATTTAAAGAAGGAGCCGGACCCGTATTTACCTTAGAAATGGCTCGTGGATTAGCCCAAAACGGTTGTGAAGTCCATGCATTACTTTCTTCTAAAATTTCTAACAAAAAGGATTGGGAGAATGAGAAAGCCTTTAAAAGTATTACCTTTATAGAAACTGGGACACGCAAAACAGCTGTTCAAGCTACTATAGACTTCTTTTTAATAAAAAGGCACACATTAACAAGAAAATTTCAAAACCAAACTTTCGATTATATTATCAGCACATTTTATCATCCTTGGAGCACAACTATATTTAAGTGTTTCAAAGCAACAAAAAAGATAGTAATCTGCCATGATCCAATACATCATTCAGGCGTTGGATTGTTGGAAAGATGGCTGACGACCCATTATATTAAAGCTGCAAGTGATATCATTGTTCTTACACAAAGCTTTATTCCAATTGTAGAAAAACGATTTGGTTATAGCAAAGAGCATATTCACTATATGCCACATGGAAGAATGAGCATTTATAAGCAAAGCACAATCACTCCCCTAACCGACTGTAAAAATATTAATTTCCTCTTTTTTGGACGTATTGAAGAGTATAAAGGTTTATTCATCTTAGCTGAAGCTTATAAAAAACTCACACAATCCTACTCTAATATTTCATTGACAGTAGCAGGAAGTGGGGATTTTAGTAAATATCATGCAATTTTCGAAGAACTTCCACAAGTAAAAATTATCAACCGGTATATTGCAGATACCGAAATAGATGATTATTTCAGCGTACCTAATACAATTTTAGTGTTACCCTATTTAGATGCCAGTCAATCAGGCGTTATTCCTATTGCTTTAGAGTATGGAGTACCGATTATTGCCAGCAATACCGGTGGATTAAAAGAGCAAATGGACAATGGTAACTTGGGACTTTTCAGTACTCCAGGAGATGCTGATTCATTGATGAAACAAATGGAGTATTTCTTAATACATCCTGATTTTTATATAAAAGAGAAAAAAAAGGCATCTGTATATTTACAAAGTCTAAATTGGGACACTGTTACTCAAAAAATTATCCAAATTTAAATAGAAAACAAGCTTATGAATATCGGATATATTCACTTAGATTATGGGGAGTGGACCAATGGTAGCTACAATAGTCAAGAAATAGGATTAGCCAAAGCATTGGAGCAAATGGGACATCAAACCACTATCGTATATTGGGTATCATCCAAAGATGAACGCTGTAATACTAAAGTAAATATAACTCCAAACATCAAAAAAGTATATTTACCATATCGAATGAGATTGGTTCACCATATTTGGCCAAATTTATCCTTACTATCTTTACTTAACATTGACATATATCATCTACAAAGTGACAATTTACTCTGTGTACCGGAAGCTGTAAATTTTTGTTTAAATCATGATTGGAAACATTATTGTTATGTAGGTACTGTGCACAGTTCATCTCCTAAGGCCATTTCACGATGGATAATGGACAAACTTAGCAACAGGAATTTTACTGCATTCAGAAAAACCAAAGTATTTTGCAAAACCCCAGCTGTAGTAAATGAATTGAAACAGAAAGGTGTAATGAGTGCAGAATGGGCACCGGTTGGATTAGATACAGACATCATTCCGCCGACAATAAAACCCAAAAGTTTACTAAAGAATGAATTAGGACTGCCTCACAATAAAATTATTATATTCCTAGTATGTGCATTAAGACCGGACAAACATCCCATGGATATATTTCCTTTAGGAGAAGTATTAGGAGATAAATATTTGTTAGTACATGCGGGAACACCCTGGATACAAACAGAGGAATATATGAAAAAATTAAAATCGAACGATATATATAGCAATATATTGTTTGTTGGCAAAATTCCTAATGAAAAAGTTCATGCATATTATGAAGTTGCCGATTATGTAATAAACTTTAATCCCAATGAAATATTTGGAATGGCTATTCTTGAAGCGATGTATCATAATGTAACAGTAGTAGCACGGCATGCACCTGGCCCTGACTGTATCATTGAAAATGGAGAGAGTGGTTTTCTGTGTAGTTCGGTAGAAGAAATGGCCCAAATAATACATTCCGGTAAAAAAGTTCAAAATGCACGAAAACGAATCATAGAATATTTTACATGGGAATCAACTGCTAAAAAGTTTTTGGATTATATACAACACTAAAAATTACTGGCATATGCGTATATTCCATATTATCACTCATTTTGATATAGGAGGAGCAGAAAGGGTAGCTGTCAACATAGCCAAATCACCAACTGTAGGGATGGAATATCATCTTGTAGAAGTTGTTCGAGGAAATGGAGAATTCAGTCAATCTTTTATTAAAGAATTACATGACTGCGGCATTTGTTTCCATCGTTCGCATATTACAAACAATAAAATTGCAATAATATTGTTTCCTCTATGGTTCATATATCTATCGTTTAAATGGAAACCGCAAATAATCCATACACATACAGAAATACCGGATCTCAGTATATATTTATGGTATAAAATGTTTGGGTGGATATTTCCAGGCACAAAATATGTCCGCACAATCCACAATACAGAATTATGGAATCAATGGCCTCAAATAGGCTGTAAAGTTGAATCTTTTTTCAAAAAAAAACATGCAAACATAGCTATCAGCCAATCAACACAACTATGTTATAAGCAAATTTATGGAGAAACACCACAAATTATATTCAATGGGCTACAATCTGTCAAACAAAATAAATTTAAATATATCATAGCAAACAAAATAAATATTTTATTTGCCGGAAGATTAGAATACCAAAAAGGAGTAGATCAACTTATAGAAGTTGTAAATGAATTAAAATATAATTCCAAGTTTTATTTTCACATAGTAGGTAATGGCTCTATGAAAGAAAAAGTGCATAAAGCTTTAGGAGCATTAACTAATGTATCTTTTTATGATAAGATTTTTGGATTGAATCAATATATAGGAGATTTTGATTATTTATTTATGCCCTCAAATCACGAAGGGCTTGCTTTGATGCCTATCGAAGCAAGTTTAGCACACACACCAACCATTATCAATAACTGCCCCGGTTTAAAAGATACACTTCCGGAGAAATGGCCTTTGAAAGTAAATAACAATAATGTTACTGATTTTGTCCAATTAATCTTATCACTTGAAAATACAACACATTATGAAGAATATGTGAATATAGCATACGAGTATGCAAAAACAAATTTCTCTATTGAGAAAATGCAATATGAATATGAACAAATATACAAAAATCATGAAATATAGAATTTGTTTGATTTTGCCTTATTACGGAGTATTTCCAAACTATTTTCATCTATGGATAAATAGTGCATCGCACAATTCGTTCATAGACTTCTATATCATTACAGATAGTGACTTTTCTTATCAACTGCCAGAAAATATCCATTTAAAAAAGATCTCATTAAATGAAATAAAGCAACGGCTACAAGAAAAAACTAAAAAGAAGGTTTCATTGTCATCCCCTTATAAATTATGTGATTATAAGCCAGCTTACGGCCTCATATTTGAAGATATCGTTTGCAATTATGATTATTGGGGATGGTGTGACCCTGATATTATTTGGGGAAATCTACAACTTATTATCAATGAGAACTCTATTGAAAAATATGATGTAATAGGTGGTGGTGGCGCATTTACGATTTGTAAAAATACCGACTTTTTGAAAAAATGTTTTTTATATACAAACTCTTCAATGCCTTCTTTTTCTTTTAACGAAGTTAGAACAACAAAGAAAAATCTAATTTTTGATGAATGGGGAGCTACAAATATCCGAAAATATTTAAATATAAAAGAAACATCACAACATGATTGGTTGTACAGAAAAGTACTGGATGTAATTCCTCCTGATATAAAAAAACGCCATAGTCCGATGTTCATACGTTTCTGTAATTATCCTATTATTGCAAAATATGAAAATGGTCATATTTTTGCTTATTCAATTTCACCAAGCGGAATAGAAAATACACAAGAATATGCATATTGTCATTTACAAAAGAGAAAAATAAATATTATTACACAACAAATAGATTCTTTTCTACTATACAATGAAATGTTTCTACCACTCCAAATGTTCCAAGAATGTATTTATAATACACAAAATAGTATATTAAAGCAATACCAACATAATATAGCAATGAGTAAACAGATAGGAAATGCGCATAGGGGGGGGTAAAATTATTATACAAAAAAGTAAAATCAAAGCCTATAATACCTATTCTTCTAAGATTACTACGCCATATTGGTATATATCCACACTATAAAGTATGAAAAATAAAAAGATTTTATTTATTCTCCATCTACCTCCACCTGTACATGGTGCATCTATGGTGGGGAAGTACATACATGATAGTGAAGTTATAAATAACACTTTTGACTGTCACTATTTAAATCTTGCATTAGCAAAAGACCTAAACGACATAGGAAAAGGTGGCATGAAAAAGCTGAAAGATTTCTATAAACAGCTGAAACAGGTCAGACTAGTAATAAAATCTATAAAACCACAACAATGTTACGTGACCCCTAATGCAAAAGGTGGTGCATTCTACAAAGATTTTCTTGTAGTTATGCTCTTAAAAATAATGCGACAAAACGTAATTGTTCACTACCATAACAAAGGCGTTGCAACAAGACAAAACAGATGTTTTGATAACTTATTATACAAAATGTTCTTCAAAAATCTGAAAGTTATCCTGTTATCAGAGAATTTATATCAAGACATAAAGAAATATGTAAAGTATAAAGATGTCTATATCTGCCCTAACGGAATACCTATTCACGAAAATCTACCTACAGTTCCTCAAAAAGAATTCAACATTCTATTTCTATCAAATATGATGGAAGAAAAAGGTGTGTGGGATTTATTAGAGGCATGTACGATATTAAAGAAAAAAGGGAAACCTATAAAATGCCATTTTGTAGGGAAATGGAGTGATATCAAAGAAGAGCAGTTTATAGATGAAATTAACAAAAGGGAACTTACAGAATACGTATTTGCTCATGGAGCTAAATACGGTAATGAGAAAGATGTATTCCTACAAAAAACAGATGTATTTGTATTCCCCACCTATTACAATAACGAATGTTTCCCATTGGTATTGTTAGAAGCAATGGAACAAGGCCTTCCTTGTATCAGCACTAATGAAGGCGGTATTCCTTCCATTATAGAAAACGAGAAAACCGGATATATAATAGAAAAGCATTCGCCCCAAATAATTGCTGAAAAAATAGAGTATTTAATGGAACATCCCCAGCAATGTGCCAACATGGGAAAAGCAGGAAGAAGAAAGTTTCTTAATGAATTCACTCTAGACAAATTCGAAACACGAATAAAAAATATTTTAGAAGATTGTATAATCACAGCATAACATTTCAGTGAAAAAAAGATTATTTGATATACACCCTTGTGTAACCACTCATCACATCGGACAAAAATATATTTTACTAACCAACAAAGATACTAATACAGATCTCACCCAAATTGCCGTAACCCGACTAAAAGCCGGAGAAATGGCAAAAGCACACTTGCATCCTACCATGGAAGAATTCTTCCTGTTTCAAAAAGGAGATGCAAGTATGACAGTTGGCAAGGAACAGATAACATGTAGCAGTGGAGACTTTATCAGCATACCTGCCAATACCCTGCATTCTTTAAAAGCAATTACGGACATTGAAATCATAACCATAGGTTGTGCTATTCATTGATATAAACATACATTATCAAAATTTACTATTAAAAAGAGATGGAAAATCATATTGTAATCATGGCAGGTGGCATCGGAAGCCGATTCTGGCCGATGAGTACACCTGAATATCCCAAACAGTTTATTGATGTAATGGGATGCGGCAAGTCACTGATACAACTTACCGTAGAGCGATTTGCACCACTATGCCCAATGGAAAATTTTTGGGTAGTAACCAGCGAGAAATATACGGATATTGTAAAAGAACAGCTGCCCGATTTGCCCGAATGCAACATCCTGGCAGAACCGACTGCCCGCAATACGGCACCCTGCATTGCCTATGCCTGCTGGAAAATAAAGAAACAGCATCCGCAGGCAAATATCGTAGTAACTCCGTCGGACGCGCTGGTGATAAACACCGGTGAGTTTCAACGAGTAATGCGCTGTGCACTCGATTTTACCGCCACAAACAGTTCCATTGTAACGATAGGCATCAAACCCAGCCGTCCGGAAACCGGATACGGCTATATACAGGCTGCGGAACAGATTAACGGTACTGAAATATACAAGGTAGGCGCCTTCAAAGAAAAGCCGGATGTAGAAACTGCCAAAGAATACGTTGCCCACGGCAGCTACTTTTGGAATGCCGGCATTTTTGTGTGGAATGTAAATACCATAACTGATGCCATACGCAAGTTTACTCCGGACCTGGCTGCTATTATGGACGAAATGAACCGGGATTTCTACACAGCACAAGAGGCTGGCACTGTAGAAAGACTCTTCCCCACCTGTGAGAAAATATCCATAGACTACGCTGTAATGGAGAAAGCGGAAAGCATCTATACACTGCCTGCCGAATTCGGCTGGAGTGATTTGGGCAGCTGGGGGTCGCTAAGAACCCTGCTACCGCAGGACGAACACGGAAATGCAGGTGTGGGGAATGACATCAGCCTGCACAACTGCCACAACTGTATTGTGCACACTGCCGGAGAGAAACAAGTGGTGGTGGAAGGACTGGACGGCTATATCATTGCCGAACGGAACGGTGCACTGCTGGTATGTAGCTTGAAAGAAGAACAAAATATCAAACGTTTTACTTTAAAACATTAGTGATTATGAAACGAAATTCAACAATGTCTCTGTTCGCAGCTATGTTGTTGCTTACAGGAAGCGGCTGTATCTTAATGACCGGCTGCCAGAAAGATTATGACGGCCAAATCGAAATTCTTCGGAATCAGATTGAAAATGGCGATGTTAACGTAAACAATCTGCTGGAAAAAGTCAAGCTGATTGAAAAGCAGATTGAGACTCTACAGGAGGCAGCCAAGGAGCATGCCGAATTCAAGGAGAGCATCAGCAAGCTTATCAAAGACCTGGAGGCTACGAAAAATGAGCTGGAAGGAAAGATTGCCGAGTTGCAGAAAGCAATGGAGGAGAATGACCAGAACATAAAAAATATGATTGAACAGGCAGTACAGGAATTCGACAAAAAATTGCTGGAACTGTCCAAGGAAATCGATGCCGAGATTTCTGCCAAATACAATGAACTGGACGGACGTATCCGGAAGCTTGAAGAGCAGTACGAATCCCTGCAGGAAAAGCAGAATGCAACCGAAAAGGCTATCAGTGACTTGAAAGAAGAAATAGCCAATTTGAAAGAATCGCAACTGGAAGAGAAGCAAAAGCTGGAAAATGCCTTGAAGCAATTGGAAGAGCTGAACCAGAAACTGACCGATAACCTCGAAAGAATAGACAGTAAACTCGAAGAACTGGATAATGCGGCAAAGGAAAATGCACAGAATCTGGAACAACTGCGGGAAGATACCAAAAACGACATCTTGAATTTAAAGAATGAAGTGGATGGTAAAATCAATGAAATCGATACACAATTGGAAGGCATCTCCGATGCGGTAAGCGAACTGCAGGATACGGTTCAGAAGCTGAACACCCGCTATGACGAGCTTGACAAGCGTATCAATAAGCTGATAGACGATTATGATGCTCAAATAGAAAAAATATGGGAAGCCATAAACAATGGCGGCGGCACTACAGACCCCGAATTGTCCAAACTGGTAGAACAACTCCAGAATGACCTGAAAGACCTGCAAGCCAAAGTGGCAGAGCTTAACGCCAAATATTTGTCCATAGAATCGCTGTACGGAAAGCTGGATGAAAGAATGGGTAATGTGGAAGGTATCGTAAAAGACCATACGGCACGCATCAGTGCTCTGGAAAAACAATTGGATGCACTGGGAGTACGTGTAACTGATTTGGAAAAACAGGTTAAACAGATGGAACAAATCTATAACGATGCCATTGCCGACATAGAAAACCGTCTGAATTCGCTTGAAAACGGAAGCGTGCCCCCGGCAGACCTGAGCCAAATCAAACAGATGCTGAACGAACTGCAAGCTTACGTGAACAAGAACACGAATGACATTCTCCAACTCAAGGACAATCAGGCACAGCAGGCTGCACTGTTAAGCGAACTGGAAAGTAAGATGAATGCAGGCTTCCTGGCACTGAATAATAATTATAATGCGTTGTCGGGACGTGTAGACGAGATTTATAAAAGACTGGAAGACGCCCTCGCAGAATTGACCGACCTGGGACAACTGAAAGCTGATGTATTGAAGAATCAGAAAGATATTCTCGACTTACAGACGAAGTATGATGAACTGAACGGAAAAATGGATAAGTTCGTCACAATTACGGAGGTGGAGAACATGCTTGCCGACTACTACAACAAGGAAGAGATTAATCAATTACTCGCAGGGATATACGAGCAACTGAACAATGTTCCCAACAAAGACGAAATGAACAAGCTGATTGAAGAGGCAACCAAAGAAATCAAGGATCAGCTGGCTCTGATGCAGGGAGAAATCAACGAACTGAAAAACAAATGCACGGAACTGGAAGAGAAAGTTGATCGTTTGTTCAACCGCATCCAGAGTATGGTAATTATTCCACAATACAGCAGTAACGAGGAAGTGGAACTGAAGCCGCGTGAAGGCAACAAATATGAGCTGAATGTAAATGTGAAAATCAATCCGGCAGACGTGCTTAATGAAGTGACCGCTTTGGAAGGCTACTTCCACATCGACTCCAGAGAAGCCATTCCTACACGTGGAGCAGGTGATGCAGGACCGGCATTTACAGTAGAAAAAGTCGCTGTAAAAGATGCAGCCGAAGGCATATTCACCGTTACGGCTACTTGCGAACTGACTACAGTGGATCCGGTGACTCACAAGATGCCGTTTACCGTAGCCGTTGAGTTTGAAAACAGCAACAATAACCGCTCTACAAGCTATAAGGGTGTACGCTACGTGCCTGCCCAAAGCGAAGACCAGACTACATATGAGTTCAAATCGGGAACAGAAGTGGTGCGCACCAAAGCAGACCTGGGACTGAGCGCATTTGCAGAAGAGGACATCTACAAACACGCTGTGCTGGGAGAAGTGAATAATGTTGATACAAAAGTCATTCAAATTGTAGATAACCTGCCGGTATTTGCAGCAGAAGTTTTAGGCTCCTCAACGGCAAACGAAAGCAACCAGAATATCCCGGTTGTTTACAGCCTGGGCATTATTTATGACGAAGCCGGAAAGCCGCAACCGGACCTGGCAAACTACATAAAGGTAGACATGCACAACGGAGCGCTTTCCATGGGTCTGACTCTGGATCCCTCGCGCGTAACCGATGACCTTACCGGCTACAAAGTGGTAATCGGACTGCAGGCACGCAAGGACGGAATCAACTATGGAGAACCTGCCTATATCTGCGTGGAGTTGCAAAAGAAATAACCGGTAATAACATTTAAAACAAAGCGTTTATGAAATCACTGAAATACATCATCGCCGGTTTCTGTCTGGCAGCTCTGCCGGGCATGGAAGCCATGGCACAAGAGGTGGTCAAAGTGGACGACCCCTGGAAGGACTATCCTGACAAAAAGACTTTGTACAAAGACTACTCACGGTGGAGCATCGGAGTGAACATCGGAATGCCGTTCTATGCAGGCGATTTCCGTTCCGTGAGCAGAGGTAACAACAACTGGGCAGGCTATATGTTCGGTTTGCAGGGAAGCTACCAGTTCAATCCGATTTTCGGAGCACGCCTCTCTGTGGACTACGGAAGCAACCGCGCCGGTTCGCAACGCTACGAGGACGACTTCGTACTGCTGCCCAACGGAAACACTTACTATAACGTGGACTTTCCGGAAGGCGGAAGCTACTACAAGGATTTGTATTCTTCGGTTCACTCATGGAATTTCGGACTGAACGCAGAGGTAAACCTGCTGAACCTCTTCCGCCGCAGCGACGGTGACCGCCGCTGGGCTGTGGTGCTGGCACCGGGTATCTACCTGCAGAAGTTCTCGTCTACCGTCAAGAACCGCTCCAACGACGAACAGTTTGCCGACAAACTCGACAACAAGGTTAATCTCGGACTGGGAGGCGACCTTGCCGTACGTTACCGAATAAACCACAACTTCGACGTACAGTTGAAGGGAGGTATGATCTGGATTAACAATCAGGACTTCGACGGTATCAACTCCATCAATACCACCAAACACAACAGTATGGTTACGGCACAGGTTGGTCTGATATGGAAGGTAGGCAACAGCAAGGGACGCAAGAAAGACAACATCATGTACGCTCCGGGCTATCTGCCTATGTGGAAGCGCGCTACAAAGACCGTTACGAAAGTGGTGCACGATACTATCTACATCGAACAGAAAGTGCTTGAAAAATCTCCGGAAGTAGTGGTATGCAAAGGTTTCCCGAAAGACTTGCCCGCCGTATACTTTGAACGCGGAAAGTGGAAACTGGATACGGACAAGTATGCACGCGAACTCTTCACCATTGCCAAAACACTGAAAGAGAATCCGGAAGTACAGATTGACATCTGCGGCTATGCCGACCATACGGGCGGAGAAGCCATAAACAAGAAAGTGACGCTGAAACGTGCCGAAGCCTTGAAGAAGTTCCTCGTGAAGGTGGGTATAGAGCCTGAAAGACTGCATACGTATGGTCTGGGCAAGGATATGACCATTGAAAAAGAACTGCGCTACACCGAAAAGGCACGCCGCGGCGAAGTGAAAGAAAAAGAAAAGGAATAACCCCTGATAAATTATGTTGGAAAAAGACGCTAAGATTTTTGTAGCAGGCCATCACGGACTGGTGGGTTCCGCCATCTGGAACAACCTGTTGCAAAGAGGATATACTAATCTGACAGGCCGCTCCCACAAGGAGCTGGACCTGTTGGATGGAGCTGCAGTAAAGAAATTCTTCGATGAAGAGAAACCGGATGCCGTGGTATTGGCTGCCGCCCACGTGGGCGGCATCATGGCCAATCTGCAATACAGGGCGGACTTCATCTACAGGAACTTACAGATACAGCAGAATGTGATTGGTGAAAGTTTCAGACACGGAGTGAAGAAGCTGCTCTTCCTGGGCAGTACCTGCATCTATCCGCGTGAAGCTCCGCAGCCGATGAAAGAGGAAGTGCTGCTGACATCGCCGTTGGAATATACCAACGAACCGTATGCCATTGCCAAGATTGCCGGACTGAAAATGTGCGAAAGCTTCAACCTGCAATACGGCACGAACTACATAGCGGTGATGCCTACCAACCTGTATGGACCCAACGATAACTTCCACCTGGAGAACAGCCATGTGCTGCCCGCCATGATACGTAAGATTTACCTTGCCAAATGCCTGAACGAAGTCAACTGGGATGCCGTACGCAAGGATATAGACCTGCGCCCGGTAGAGGGTGTGAACGGAAGCTGCACCGATGAGGAGATACTGGCAAAGCTGGCAAAATTCGGAATTACGCCGGAAGCCGTTACGCTGTGGGGCACGGGCAAGCCGCTGCGCGAATTCCTCTGGAGCGAAGAAATGGCGGATGCCAGCGTACATGTGTTGCTGAACGTAGACTTCAAGGATACGTATGCGGCAGGTTCGAAAGAGATACGCAACTGCCACATCAACGTGGGAACCGGAAAGGAACTCAGCATCAGGGAAGTGGCGGAAAAAATCATGGCGGAAATCGGCTTCAAGGGCGAACTGAGATGGGATGCAAGCAAACCGGACGGCACGCTGCGCAAGCTGACGGATGTAACCAAACTGCACAACCTGGGATGGCATCATAAGGTGGAGATAGACGAAGGTATACATCGGTTGTACGAATGGTACCTGAAAGGTATCTGCATCAATCACCGGACAGATTAAGAAAAGCCAGGAAAAAGATGATAAATTTATACATTTTTCATTTTTTTCTTGGCTATCAAATACATTTGACTTAATTTTGCCGGAGAAACATTCCTTATATTATCTGCCTGTCCGTAACAATCGCTTATGTGACAGGCAGTAGCGTAGCATACTCTACGGCAAATATTCCTTATCATACATGTTGAGACTGAAAACTATTTCACTGCTGGGACACCCGGGTGAACTTGACACGTTGCCGGAAGGCAAACTGCTGATTAACACCATCAATGCACATTCTTACAATACCGCACGGAAAGACGCCGCTTTTGCCGAAGCGCTGCTGAAAGGCGATGCGCTGATTCCGGACGGAGCGAGCATCGTACTGGCATTCAAACTGCTGCGGCATGAGAAGATAGAGCGCATTGCCGGATGGGACCTGTTTCAGTACGAAATGAAAAAACTGAACGCGAAAGGCGGTACTTGCTTCTTCTTAGGTAGCAGCGAAGGTACTTTACAGAAAATAAAGGCCAAAGCCGCCGGATTGTATCCCAATATCCGGATAGAGACCTATTCCCCACCCTATAAAGCGGAATTCTCCGAAGAGGATAACCGCCGGATGATAGAAGCGGTGAACCGTGTAACGCCCGATTTGCTATGGGTGGGAATGACTGCCCCCAAACAGGAAAAGTGGGCATACGCACATCTGAAAGAATTGGATGTAAAAGGTCCGATCGGCACCATCGGAGCTGTGTTTGACTTCTTTGCGGGAAATATACAGCGTGCCCCCTTATGGTGGCAGGAACACAGTCTTGAATGGCTTTACCGGCTCATAAAGGAACCCAAGAGAATGTGGAAAAGATATATCATAGGCAATACCATCTTTCTGGGACACTTATTAAAAGAAAAAATATCAAATTAATTAATTTATACACAAAATGAAAAAAGTAGCATTAATCTCCGGTATCACCGGACAGGACGGTTCGTTCCTCGCAGAATTTTTGATTGACAAAGGTTATGAAGTTCACGGTATATTGCGCCGTTCATCTTCGTTCAATACCGGACGTATCGAACATCTGTACCTGGATGAATGGGTACGCGACATGAAGAAAGACCGCCTGGTGAACCTGCACTATGGAGATATGACGGACAGCAGCTCGCTCATCCGCATCATACAGCAGGTGCAGCCGGATGAAATTTATAATCTTGCCGCACAGAGCCACGTGAAAGTTTCGTTCGACGTACCCGAATATACGGCGGAAGCCGACGCGGTAGGTACACTGCGTATGCTGGAAGCCGTGCGCATTTTAGGCATGGAGAAGAAGACAAGAATTTATCAGGCATCTACTTCGGAGCTGTTCGGTAAGGTGCAGGAAGTGCCGCAGAAGGAGACGACTCCGTTCTATCCGCGCAGCCCGTATGGCGTAGCCAAACAGTATGGTTTCTGGATTACGAAGAACTACCGCGAAAGCTATGACATGTATGCCGTGAACGGTATCCTCTTTAACCATGAGAGCGAACGCCGCGGCGAGACTTTCGTTACACGCAAGATTACATTGGCTGCCGCACGCATTGCACAGGGATTCCAGGACAAACTGTATCTGGGTAATCTGGATGCACGCCGCGACTGGGGATATGCCAAAGACTATGTGGAATGTATGTGGCTTATCCTGCAACACGACAAACCGGAAGATTTCGTGATTGCCACCGGAGAGATGCACACCGTACGCGAGTTTGCCACACTTGCCTTTAAGGAAGCCGGCATAGAACTGCGCTGGGAAGGCGAAGGCGTGAACGAGAAAGGTATCGATGTGAAAACAGGAAAGGCAGTGGTGGAAGTGGATCCGAAATATTTCCGTCCCTGCGAAGTGGAACAACTGCTGGGTGACCCGACTAAAGCCAAGACGCTGCTGGGTTGGAACCCGACAAAGACCAGCTTCCCGGAACTTGTAAGAATCATGGTGGAACATGATATGAAGTTCGCAAAAAAACTGTACCTGAAAGCCCAAATGGCAGAATAACAATTACTTCGAAATAATGAAACATTTTTTTAGTCTAAGACCTTGGATATTGGCAGCGGTAGTTCTTGCTTCGGCAGGGACTACCGTTGCCGCACAAGGCAAAATGGAGGCCTATCCGGCCAATGAGAAATGGTTTGTAAGCGGTTCGGTAGGAGCCGGAGTATACGTAGGCGATTATGACATGCACACGAAATTCGGAAACCGCATTTCCATTACGGGCGACGTAAGCGGCGGTAAATGGATTACTCCCGTATTAGGCGCCAGATTGCAGATAAGCGGAATGCACGCTTCGGGCGAAGCCATGAACGGAAGCAGCGAATCGTGGAATTTCATGATGTATCATGCCGACATCATGGTGGATGTACTGAACTGGTGGTGCGGTGTGAACGAAGAACGTACATACAGCCTCATTCCGCTGGTGGGCGGCGGTGTGGCCAACGCCCCCGGACTGAATACCACCACAGGAGTGCTTACCGTAGGTGTACTGAACCGCTTTAAGGTATCGGAACACCTGGACATCAATGTCGAGCTAAAAGGTAATCTCGTAGGGGACAAGCTGGACGGATGCGCCAGCGGAAAGAAAGGGGAAGGTGCAGCCGCACTGACTGCCGGACTGACCTACAACTTCTGATATACAGAATATAGAACTAAACATTGACAACTGATGACAAATAGGACAAAGGTACTGTTTCTGTTTCTGGCTATGCTGGGCGCGATAAGCGTCCGAGCATACGCCCAACAGAAAACCTCCGAAAAGATTTCGCCCAAAGAACGGTGGGCGTTTGAAACCAATGCAATGGACTGGCTGTTGCTGTTGCCGAATGCCAAAGTGGAATTTGACCTTTCAAGTTCTACCGACAACCGGTGGGTAGTGGGCATAGGCGCCAAATGGAACGGCAATGCCAAAATCAGTATGAACGAACGCATACAGATGAAAATCAACGATTACAGACTGGAAGTGAAAAGATATGCCAAACCTTCCTTTACCGTAAAGACGGGACAGTCCAGAATACCCAAGTTCTGGCGTACCTACTACTGGGGCTTCTATGCCGGATACAGCAAGTTTGCCGGAGCATGGGGCAAAGGCATCGCCGGCGATATGTTCCATGCCGGACTGACCGGCGGATGGCAGCTACCCGTATACAAATGCAAACAGGGCGCAATAGACCTGGACCTGGGTCTGAGCGTGGGAGCAGCCTATGCCGAATATGACAAATATAAATATGAAGATAACCACCTGATACGTACAAAGAGCAGAGACAGGCATTTCCTGCCCTACCCCGTAGTGAGCGATATACGCGTAGGATTCGTGTACCGCTTCAGCTCTATCAGAAACAAGTACAGTCAGAGACAAAAATAAGAGATTCGTATGACAAAAGATTGTAAAAAGAAAAGTATATGGGCGAGGCTGATAGTGATAGCTGTACTGGCATGCACGGCAAGTAATGCGCAGGCACAGCTCATTGCCGGAAGAACAAACGCACTGCTTTGGGGAAACCTGACTCCGAATTTCTCGCTGGAACTGGTGACATCGAACCGGACCAGCGTTATGGCGGGAGCTTTCTACAGCCTTGACCAGAACCCGCTGGATTGCAGCATCAAAGGTGCGGAAGCGCAAGTGAGATACTGGGTGAGCGGACGGGCAATGGTGCAGAGCTTCATAGGTCTGGGCATACAGGGCATGAGGTATGACGCCACGTTCTCGGATACACACCACTTCGGCGATGCCGTAGGCCCGGGAATGGTGTACGGATATGTACTGCCGCTGGGCAAACGCTTCAACATAGAATTCAGCGCCGGAATATCACTGATGTGGTACAGGGAGAAACGCTACGAGAAGGGATTGCCCGAACCGGGAGACTACAACACCACCGGACACAAGGTGATGCCCATGGGACTGGGAATTTCGTGTACTTACATTTTTAAATAATACGGAGAATGATTACTGAAAGATTGAAAATATGGATCCTGCTTCTGGTTGTGGCGGGATGCGGTACCGGCACTGCCCTGGCGCAGAAAATGGTGAAGGTATCGGGTACCGTATATAACATTGCCGAAAACCGGAAAGTGCCTTTCTCGGACGTGACGGTGGATGTGTATGCCGCCAAGACCGTAGCCGTGGGCGAGGATATGAAGAAGATACTGGACAGCAACGACCAGGAGAAAACATTGCTGCTGGACCAGGAAGGGAAAACGACCACCGACGAGAACGGATATTATGAAATACTGGTTCCGGACAACGGTGCGCTGATTTTCAAAGTGGGACTCTCGCCCTCGGTATTGAAGGAAGTGAGACATCAGATGAAAATAGATGTGAGCATCGACGAGGGAGTGATGCTGGAGAGTGTGACCGTAACCGCCATGCGGCTGGTTCTGAAACCGGAACCGAAAGCACCGAAGATTATCGGAAACATGCTGATTCCGTACAATACCTTCAAACTGCCGCCTTACTTCGGCAACCGCTTCTCGCGACTGATTATACAGCCGTACGTACTGGACTGCGAAACGAACGATACGATAACCTTTGCACGCCCGTCCGTATACGACGGCAAGGAATATGCCCTGACGCAGGAACGCAAAATGGGCTATGACATGGACCGTGACCCGCTGCGTCCGTATATCAAAGCGGAGGCGCTGACTACAAGGGCCATGAACCTGGACTGGACGGATACCATCATCGTGCCCGACCCCAACCGGAACTACAGTTGCTTTGCCATCGTGAACCTGGAAGATTACAGCGCGTCGAACTCCAGAACGTACCAAATCAATACGTGCCAGACCAAACGCCCGATGAAGTTCCTGCAATACAACCTCTTCTCGGAGCAGATGGATCCGTTGCAGCACAAGGAAAGGGCGCAGATAGAGAAAAGAAATACGTCGGACAAGATACAACTGTCTTTCCTCATCAACTCCGACCAACTGACGGACACGCCTGAAAACAAACAAAGCCTTGCCATGCTGAGAAACAAGCTGAAAGAGATAGCCGAATCTCCGGGTACGGTATTGAAGGAGTTTCACGTGGCAGGTACGGCTTCTCCGGACGGCCATTACAGCAGTAACCTGAGCCTTGCCGAAAGACGTATGCGCAAGATTGAACAGGAGATTACCTCCATATTGCCCCAATATACCCTGGAGCGCGTTTACCGCAACCCGCATGCCGAAGTGGCTCCGTGGGAAGAAGTGGTGAAACTGCTGGAACGCGACGGCAAAAGCACGGAAGCCGGCAAGGTGAAAGAAATTCTGGCAAAGCATAAGGATATCGGAGCGCAGGGCAGAGCGCTGAAACAACTCGACTGGTACTCTACCGTCATCGTGCCTTATCTGGACGAACTCCGCGTGGTGAACTATAACTGCCTCTACGAGATATACCGCGAACCGAATGACGAGGAAGTCATGGCACAATACAGGGAAAAAGGGCTGAAAGGCAGCTACACACGTTATGAGTACTGGAAGCTGTTCCAACTGATAACCGATGAAAAGGAACTGGAAGCTCTGTACCGCCGTGCTTACGAGGAATCACTGGAACAAAAGCATCCGTGGGCGCTTGCCGGCAACAACCTGGCAGCTTCTTACCTGGAGAGGGATACCGTGGATACTTCCATACTGGAACCGCTGATAGACCTGAGCATCCACTCCACCGACTATTCGCGCATGAATGCCGACGGAAGCCGTACGGAAATCGTGAACCGACTGGAAGTGGTGACCAACCAACTGTGCATGTACATCAAGAAGGGAGACTTCGAGCACGCCAGCGTATTGGTGAAGATTCTGCCGGAGGACAGCAAATTCGACCTGCTGAAAGCCTATACATGGGCTTTGGGCGGCTACTTCCAGGGCGGAACGACTTCGGAAGAGAAAGAACGTGCACACAAGACTTTTGAAACCATCAAGGCTTCATCGCCCCAGAACGAAGTGGTGATGTACATGGCGCTGGATAACCGCGCCGGCAACGCCGCCGCCAAGGCTTCGCTTGCCAAACTGCCGCAGGACAGCGCACTGACCTGGTATTTCAAAGCTACCTTGTCTGCCAGAGAGGGTGAGATAGAGTTCATGAATACGGTGATTGCCCTGTCTGAATGTTTCAAACGCGACAAGAGCTTCGTGGCTACCGCACAGAACGACGGTGAATTTAACGAGGATATCATACAGGCAGCTATGGATATGTCTAACCTATAACCATAATAAGGATTGAAAATGAAATTGAAATATATGATTCCGGCACTGTGCATCTGCACATGTACGGCAATGCCGGAAATGCTCCATGCGCAGGACGACAGCCTGAAGAAGGACAGCACCGAAAGGCCTTTCAATGCAATGGACTATGTATTGCAGAAACGGTATATCCCGCAGGGAAGAGAAGTGAACAACAGCCAGCCGGGCAAGAATTTCTCCCTGTCGGTAATGGGCGGTGTGAACAAACTGAGGGGCAGTTCTTCACTGCCGGCATGGTTCAACGGCGGGATTGCCCTGACTAAGGATGTAAGTTCATTCAACTCCTACCGGGTGTCTCTGTTGGGCGGCTTCAACGATGAACTGAAACAGGGCGGCATCGAGCTGGACCACCTGTTCAACCTGTCCGATTATATCGGCGGGTACAAAAGCGGCGCACACATCAGCCTGTATACCGTATTGGGTATAGGCGGTTATGTGAGCAAGCGCGACGGTATGGATGCCAAAATAGCCGGCGGAGTACACGGCGGCTTGCAGGCACGCTATCATCTGTCGAGAAACTGGGACTGGTATGTGGAACCCAAACTATATCTCTATACCGACGGAATAGACGGTGCGGACTGCCCCAAACGGTATGACGTGGGATATGGCGTGTACACCGGACTGACCTACCGCTTTACCGGTCTTCCCATCAGGATGAAATCGGAAGATATGGGCGATAATATGTTCATAGAAGCGGCTATCGGTACGCAGGGTGATTTCGGAAAGCCCGTGCGCAACAACCTGCCGGCGCTGCAACCGTTGGGTCCTGCCGCTTCACTGGCGATAGGTAAATGGTTCATGCCGCTGGGATGGCGCATCAGCGGCTTCGGCGGTTTCCACTATACATTTAATTCGGACAACTTCAAGAGCGAGGAAGTGTATGGAGGCGGCAGAGCGGAAGTGCTGGTGAACCTGAATACGCTGATTTCGCCGAGTGTGGAAGACCCGAGACTGGAAGTGAACCTTTCCGCCGGCTACGAATTCGGAGCACTGGCGCACAGAAGCAGCGACTATGCCAAGAAGCTCCGTACATTCCACGGTCCTACGGGGTCTATGCAACTGGTATATTTCCTGTCAGACCAAATCGGTATCACGGGTGAGGCGCGATACAGCAAGAGCTTCTATACGCAACCGTTCAAGAGCGGCATCACACAGGACAGACACATGCAGAATGTAGGCGTGATGTTCGGTGTGCAGTACCGTAGAAGAAAGGCCGACTTCGATGCCAGACGCGGCTTCTTCCAGCCTTATAACTTTGCGTATGCCACCGTGGGAACCAACTTCCCCATGCGCACCGCAGGTGTGAAGATGAAGGATATTCCCGATATGCTGGGACAACAGATAAGCCTGGGTGTGGGACGCCAGTACACGCCGCTGTCTGCCGTAAGAGGAAGCATCGAGATTGGACGGTATGCTTATCAGCACGGGGGTGTATATCCGCTGTCTGTCACCGCCGACTACATGCTGAACCTTACCAACATGATAGGCAATTATAGCGAGAACCGCATATTCGACCTCAACGCCTTTGCCGGTATCGTCTATACGCACCACGAAATGGAAGACAAGAACTACTTCGGCATCCAGGGCGGTCTGCAACAGAGCTTCAAGTTGAACGACCGCTGGAATATCTTTGCGGAAGAATATCTGAGAGGTTATAAAGGCAAGATTACTCCTTCGGCACGTGCATATGCAAGCGGAGAATATACGTTTGTCTTAGGAGCTTCCATAGGAACAAGTTACCGTTTTTAAAGCAATACATAAGCATCATGACTATCGCCATTGATTTTGACGGCACAATCGTAGAGCACCGTTACCCTAAAATAGGGAACGAAATTCCTTTTGCCACCGATACGCTGAAGATGCTGATTAAAGACCGCCACCGCCTGATACTGTGGACCGTACGTGAAGGAAAGCTGCTGGACGAGGCCGTGGAATGGTGCAGGGAACGGGGCGTGGAGTTTTATGCCGTCAACCGGGACTATCCCGAAGAGGATGCCGCCCATCACGGCTTCTCGCGCAAGGTGAAAGCGGACCTCTTCATTGACGACCGCAACCTGGGCGGCCTGCCCGACTGGGGAGACATCTACCGCATGGTTCAGGAGAAGCTGACGTATGAGGAGCTGTATCGCGATACCGATAAAACTCCGCAACAAAAGAGAGGCGGTTTCTGGAGCCGGTTCAGGAAATAATCCTTTTTTGATATATATCAAACAGTACCTTAAAATAACTCTTTAAATTTGCAACGTCATTTAGAAAACGATAGAGTAAATTAGTTTTTGAAAGAGAAAGGTTAGTTTTTTTAGGGTACACTAAAAAAATACCGGGCAGCACACGGAGCACAGGAAAAGATTCCTGCCGTAGCTGTCCGGTTTTTTATTTACTTGCCGGAACCGGGAGATTGCCGGATATTACTGTTTCCGGTATTCCTTGGGCGAAAAGCCGGTGTGATGCTTGAAGTATTTGCCGAAGAAAGACTGATTGGCAAAGTGCAGCTCGTCGGCTATCTCCTGAATGCTCTGCTCGGATGATTTCAGCATGGCTTTCGCTTCCAGAATCACGAGACTGTCAATCCACTCGCCCGCCGTCTTTCCGCTCACCTCTTTCACCACGGTAGAGAGGTGCTTGGGCGTAAGGAACATCTTGTCGGCGTAAAAGGACACGCTCCTCTCCTCTTTGTAAAACTCGTACACGTACCGGATGAAGCGTTCGAACAAATCTTCCTTGCGGCTTTTGGGAGTGCGCTCCTTCACGGCATGTCCCTGATAGATGTCGTATATCTCGTAGAACAGCGCCATCAGCAATCCCTGCGTAATCTCCTTGCGGTAGGGATTGTCCTTCAGCTTCACCTTGCTCCACAGGAAAGAGTGATATTCCTCGAACGCCTGCAACTCGTCGGCAGTGACGGCGATGCAAGGCCGTTCCTTTATCATGAAGAACATGGGAAACAGTTGCTGCATCGTGGGTATCACCAGGTCCATGAAGTCGCGGGACACGGCTATGAAGCTGCCTGAAAAATCATCGGAACGCTCGCCCTGCTGCACAATCTGCTCGGGTAGGATGATGCAAAGCATCCCTTCACGCATTTCATAATCCCGCAAGTTGATATTCAGCTTGCACCAGCCTTTCCGGCAGACGGCAAAGCAGGCAGCGTTCAAACGCGTTGGATATGGCGTGAAAGGGATGTCCCTTATATCATCGAAAATAGCGAAATCATTGCCGATAAAGTCAATCATGGGCAGGTGTTGTATACCGGAGATATCAACGTTGCGTATCTGTTTTGTATTCATTATTCATGCGCTTTGCCGGCAAATATAGGATTATTCACGGAATTATTGGTTTAAAAATCGTGAATGTTATCCTAATTCATTATTTTAAAGCCGATGAAGAACGTACGCGGCTGCGTGGGACCATAGAAATAACCGGCATCGCGGAACTCGCCCTTATCCAAGTCTTTCTGGAAGCTGTTGAATATATTCTGCACACCGGTGTTCAGTTGGAACTTGATATGGTCGTGCAGCACGAAGGTATAGTTCAGCTTCAGGTTGAGGTCGAAGAACTGGGGCGTGGTCTCCATGCGGTCTTCCGCGATGTATCCGGCATAGTGCGGTACAATCATCTTGCCCGTATACGTGCCGGAGAGGGAGAAGTCGAAATTCTTCAGCGGAGCGGACGAGAAGGTGAAGTAGCCGTAATAGTCGGGCGTGCGGGGCATGCGCTTGGTGGTCAGGTCCTTGCCGTCCACCTGTGTCCAGACTTCCTCGCGGGTGTAGCGGCTGCGTTGCGCGGTAAAGCCCAACTGGAGCTGCGCTTCCTTGCCGTGGGCAATCTTGGCGTCGAGGTTGGCGCCGTACACGCGGGCGCCGTTGCCGTTGCGGCGTTCCTTGATTACATCGCCCACATCGTTCTTGCCGATGTCCTCGAGCACGAATACGTGGCGCAGGTCGGTATAGAAACCCTCTACAAGGATGTTTGCCTGCCAGTGTCCCAGGTGGGCGGTCCAGTCCACCGAGCCGCTGTAACTGTTGGAACGCTCCTCACGCAGGTTGTCCGCCAGCTTGATTTGCACGCCTTCGCCGCCTACTGCGGTGACGTGCAGGTCTTCATCGTAGGCCTGCGGGGCGCGGAAACCGGTGGAGTACGTCAGGCGCGCCTGGAAGTCCTCGGTAGGCTTATAAAGCAGGTTGACGCGGGGACTGAATATCAGTTTGTCTATCAGGTTGTGCTTGTCCAGGCGGGCGCCGACGAGCATGGTCAGTACGTTCATCTTCCACTCGTTCTGCACGAAGGCGCTGGCAATGCGCACATCCTGCTGCATATCGCGGTGATAGCCCGTCATGACATCGTGCAGGGAGTTGTTCTGATACTCCAGTCCGCCCGTAAAGGTGGCGGGGGCGAAAAGGCAGTTGTTCATGTTGCCTACGTACATGCCGCCTGCTACCCACGTCAGGTCGTCCGTCTTGCCGTAGGCGTTCATGTCCTTCTGTGCGCCGTAGTAGCTGTTGCGGTCGGTGTGCTGGATGGAGCCGTACAAGGAGATTTTATGCTTATACTCGCGCCAGAAGAGGTCGTAACTCAGTCCGCCGCTGTTAATGATGTGCTTGGTCTGCTCGGTGATGTCCGCCTCGTGGGGCTGAAGGTCGAACTTGTTGCCGCCGCGGCGGAACTCGTTGGTGGTGTGATATTCCAGGTTGATGCGGCTGAAATGCGTGGGACGGTAGTAGGCGCGGAAGCCGAAGGTGTTCATGTTCAGCTTGCCCAGTTCGGAGAAACCGTCACCGTCACGGTCGTACGGATTGCGGTTGCGGTAGCTTTCGTAGAGGGCAATGCCGTAGGAGTTGTCTTTTGACACCAGGGATACGTTCCCACCCATGTACTGCTCCCAGGACTTGCCGTCCATGTTGGAGAACATGCTCGACACCTGAAAGGAGTTGTTAATGGGGTCTTTGGTGATGATATTGATAGTTCCGCCCACAGCATTGGCGCCGAACAGCGCCGAACCGCCGCCGCGTACCACCTCTACCCTCTCGATCATGTTCACCGGTATCTACTCCAGCCCATATACCCCGCTCAGCGCACTGATGACGGGACGGCTGTTTATCAGGATTTGCGAGTACGGACCTTCCAGACCGTTGATACGCACCTGGGGGAAACCGCAGTTCTGGCAGTTGTTCTCCACCCGCAGGCCCGACTGGTAGTTGAGTGTCTTGGCAAGGTCGGTGGAGTTCACCATCTCAAAGAGCTTGGCGCTCATCACGTTCACCACCACGGGGGCAGCCTTGCGGCTCACCTCGTTGCGGTTGGCGGACACCACGACCTCATCGGTCATGAAGCTTTCCTCTTCCATCTGGAAATGCACCACCGCCGTAAAGTCCTTGTTTACTTCAATCGCCTTTTCCTGTGTCTTATAGCCTACGGCGGATACGCGCAACGTATATTTGCCCGCCGGCAGGTTCTTGAACTCGAACTGACCTTCTTCATTGGACACTGTTCCCTGTCCGCTGCCTACAATCAAAACGGTGGCATACGGTATATTCTCTTCCGAACCTTTTACAAGAACATGGCCGGAAATCATGTTGCCTTCCCTGATAGGGTTTGCGGCAACGGCTGCGCCGATACCTGCCACAGCAAGCATCAACGCCAATATAATTTGTTTCATTTGAATAATCGCTTTTATTTCAGTTACTTAATGATACCAATTCTGTACCGGTACTTGGTACGGCAAGTACCAAAGGCGGGTACGACGGATACCAAACATTGGTACGGCGAGTACCAAAGATTGGTACATCGAATACCAAGCATCGGTACAACGAATACCCAACGTTGGTATGGAGCATACCAGGCGTTGGTACAACACTATCAAAGGGTAACGGAATAAGGGGGAGCGCGGAGAGAGGGCATCCGACACGCTTTTCCCTTTATGACGGGCGTATCGGTTTCGCTTTCCATCACCTGCAACAGAGAGCGCATCGGGTGTTGCAGCTCGCAGCAGTCCGGCGTGTCCGAACTGAAGTGCGACAGCAGGCCGATGACAATCAGCGAGTCGGTGGAGTGCGAATGCTGGTTATGGAAAGGGTGCGAGTGGGTTATCAGCACCCCGTTGACGTAGTGGACGTGGGTAAACGCCGTTATGCTTGCCTGGTACGCCACGAAGAGCGCCAGCAAGCATAATGCGCATATGGTTCTTTTTATTCCTCTCACGTCTTACGGTTTGTTTCTTGAGTTAGGGACGGCAAAGGTAATACTAATTTCGGTTTGTACCAAACAGAAATTCATAATCGCGCTTGGAAGCGGGAACAGCCCACTCCTCCGGAATGAATTTCCACTGGCCGAGCGCACGCGGCTCGATTACCTTCTTCTGCTCGATGTACTGCATCAGGTAATAGCGCAAATCCTTGTCGGTAGAGCTGATGATGCGCTCCTTCAACTCATCCTGGGAGATGCCCGCACCTTTCGTCAGCAGTTCCCCGCCGCCGTTGCCGCGATAGGAGTTCAGGGCTACCGTGTACATCTTGTCCATGTGGAACGGAGTGCCGTCTGCCATGCTGAGGATGGTTACCTTACTGCCGCACGGCTTCGTGACGTCTACCGTGTAGATTATGCCAGCGGCGGAATCGAAGTTGAAGCTGAAATTCTTGAAGGCAGCCCTGTCCGCAGCGCCTTCGCGGGGTTGGTCGCGGAGCAGCAGGATGTGGTCGTCGGGCGAAGTCATGCGGTTGGTCCATAGGTCGTAGGACATCTCCAGGGCATCGCGCACTTCCTTGCCCGAAAGTTTCATGGTGTAGAGCATGTTCTCGTACTTGTAGAGGTTGAACATGTCGTACACGTAAATATCCCCTTCCTTAATCTGCGTGTCGTAGGACAAGGGGGCCGCCAATGAAATCTCGGCGCCACTGATGTCCAGCTGCAAGGTATGGATGAGGTCGATGAAGGCGGAAGAACCGAAATAGGCGGGACGGGTGGAGACCGTCTTCGTGAAGCGTCCGATTCTTTTCGATACGAAATCCTGAATGGTGGCGTACTGCGGCGAGAAACGTTTCATGAATTCACCGCTGATGCCGTAGAGGGCGGTTTCGGTGAGCACGCCGTCAATCTGCTTGTCCGTAACCTTGCCGTTGCGCAGGGTCACGGTAATGTCGATGTCGCTCACCACGATGCCGTTGCTGGCGGGGTCCATCACCAGTACGGAGTCGCCTGCCACGTTCTGCACCTTCTTGCATTCGCGGGCGTGGTCGTGGCCCATAAGCACGATGTCGAAGCCCGGAACATTGCGGGCTACGTCCAGCGAGGCATTCTCCCGGTATTTGCCGCCCATCAGCAAGGCGTCCTGTCCGGCATGGAACATACCGATTACAATATCGGGACGCTCTTTTTCGCGGATTATCTTCATCCACTTGCGGGCGGTCTCTTCCATGTCGTCAAAACGAAGCCCCCGCCACAGATTCTCGGAGAGCCACACCGGAATGGCGGGCGTTATCATGCCGAGAACGGCAATCTTCACTCCGTCGCGCTCCAGCACCTTGTAGGGCCGGAAGTGGGGTTCGCCCGTAGCGGTATCGATGATGTTGGCGCCCAGCACCGGAGCACGGCAGTCGCCTGCCCAACGATCGAAAACGGCACGTCCCGTCTCTACATCGTGGTTGCCCATATTGGCGGCATCATAGCCCATGAAGTTCAGCATATCGGCGGTTACGTGGAGCGATACCGTGTCGATGTAGTTATAGTAATAGGCGGTGGGCTGGCCTTGCAGGATGTCACCGTTGTCCAGCAGAATCAGGTTGTCCTTATAGGTTTCGCGCGCTTTCTGCACGAATGCGTGCACGCGTGCCAGGCTTCCGGCGGCCTCCCGCTGAAGGATGAAATCGTGGGGATAGAAATTACCGTGGATATCACTGGTCTGTACTATTTTCAGTTTTACTTCTTTATCCTGCGCGGCAACTGCTCCAATCAGCAGGAACATCCACGCAAGACAGCAGGTCAGTCTTTTCATTTCGTTGTTCTGTTAATGTATAAATACCATGTGTAAACAGCGCAAAGATATAATAAAACTCACAAAAAGGCGGTAGGGAAAGATTGTTTTTCGTACTTTTGGCGCTCATTATCAAAAAAAGAAGCTGACATGACACAAATCTTTCACAGCATGATAGCTGCCATTCTCGGCATATCGGAAAAGCAAATCGGGCAGACACTCTCCCTGCTCGACGACGGAGCAACCATCCCGTTCATCAGCCGCTACCGCAAGGAAATGACGGGCGGACTGGACGAAGTGCAGATAGAATCCATCCGTACCCATTACGAAAAACTGAAGGAAACGGCGAAACGGAAGGAGACCATCGTCGCCACCATCCGCGAACAGGGGAAAATGACCCCGGAACTGCAAAAGCGCATTGACGACACGTGGGACAGCACCGCCCTCGAAGACATCTACCTGCCCTACAAGCCCAAACGGAAAACCCGTGCGGAAGCCGCCCGCCAGAAAGGACTCGAACCGCTTGCCACCCTGCTGATGCTCCAGCGTGAGCCTCATCCCGAACAGCGTGCCGCCGCCTTCGTGAAAGGCGATGTAAAGGATGCGGACGATGCCCTGAAAGGTGCGCGAGACATCATAGCCGAACAGGTGAGCGAGAACGAACGCGCCCGCAACATACTGCGGAATACCTTTGCACGCCAAGCCCTGCTGACCGCCAAAGTGATAAAAGGCAAAGAGGAGGAAGGCGCCAAATACCGGGATTACTTCGACTGTTCGGAGCCCCTGAAACGATGCAGCTCGCACCGCCTGCTTGCCATCCGCCGCGCCGAAGCGGAAGGTCTGCTCAAGGTGAGTATCAGCCCCAACGACGAAGAGTGTGTGGAACGGCTGGAACGGCAGTTTGTACAGAGCAACAACGCCTGCGGGAAGCAGGTGGCGGAAGCCGTGCAGGATGCCTACAAGCGTCTGTTGAAACCGTCTATTGAGACTGAGTTTGCCGCGCAAAGCAAGGAACGTGCCGACGATGAAGCCATCCGCGTCTTTGCGGAAAACCTGCGGCAGTTGCTGCTGGCATCGCCCCTGGGGCAGAAAAGGGTGATGGGAATAGACCCCGGATTCCGCACCGGCTGCAAGGTGGTGTGCCTGGATGCGCAGGGCAACCTGCTGCACAACGAGAATATCTACCCGCATCCGCCGGTGAACCAAAGCAAAGAGGCGTTTGCCAAACTGCAGAAGATGATAGAGGCCTATAAGGTGGAAGCCATCGCCGTGGGCAACGGCACTGCCAGCCGCGAGACGGAAGATTTCCTGAAACGGCAGACGTTCAACCGGGAAGTGCAGATTTTCATTGTCAGCGAGCAGGGTGCATCCATCTACTCCGCTTCCAAGATAGCCAGGGATGAGTTTCCGGAATATGATGTAACGGTGCGCGGCGCCGTATCCATCGCCCGCCGGCTTATGGACCCGCTGGCGGAGCTTGTCAAGATAGACCCGAAGTCCATCGGTGTGGGGCAATACCAGCACGACGTAGACCAAAGCAAGCTGAAGAAATCCCTCGACCAGACTGTGGAGAACTGTGTAAACCTGGTCGGCGTAAACCTGAATACGGCAAGCAGCCATCTGCTGACGTATATATCGGGACTTGGCCCTCAACTGGCGCAGAACATCGTGAACTACCGCGCCGAGAACGGAGCATTCGCATCGCGCAAGGAGCTGATGAAAGTTCCGCGCATGGGCGCAAAGGCTTTTGAGCAATGTGCCGGCTTCCTGCGCATACCGGATGCCGGGAATCCACTGGACAACACGGCGGTGCATCCCGAAAGTTACCACATCGTGGAGCAGATGGCAAAGGACCTGGGATGCAGCGTGGCCGAACTGATTGCCAACAAGGAACTGCGCCGGAAGATACAGCCGGAACGCTACCTCTCTCCCACCGTCGGAATGCCGACCTTGAAGGATATCCTGCAAGAACTGGAGAAGCCGGGGCGTGACCCGCGCGGACCTATCAAGGTGTTCGAGTTCGATAAGAACGTGCGCACAATCGATGATTTGCGCATAGGCATGGAACTGCCGGGCATCGTGGGGAATATCACCAACTTCGGCGCTTTCGTCGATATAGGTATCAAGGAAAACGGCTTGATACACCTCTCCCAGCTTGCGCAGAAGTATGTATCAAACCCTAATGAGATTGTATCCATCCATCAGCAGGTACGCGTAAAGGTGCTCAGTGTAGATACCGAACGGAAACGTATACAACTGACGATGATTGGAGTTAGTGATTAGGGGTTAGGGATTAGTGCCTTGCGGTGTGAGTGCGCAGCCTGCTAATCACTAATCGCTAATCACTAATCACTAACCCCTAATCCCTATATATCAGCTTGTCCTTGTCATTGCCGAAAAGGTTATCGCCCAAAGTTGTAATCTTATCGCCGGTGGCGAGGACATGACGAAGATTGTCGCATCCCATGAATGCACCGTACTCTATGGCAGTTACGCCGGAAGGAAGTTCCAAGGTGCCGCACAACCGTCCGCATCCGCTGAACGCACGCTGGCCGATGCTCTTCAAGCCATGGGGCAGTTTGATATTGAGCAGGTATTTCTTTTGGGTAAACGTGTATTCGGGGATAGTTGTGGCATTGCACTTGGACAAATCCACGCTCACCAGATTGGGCATGTAGTTGCGTATCAACGTAAAGTCCGCCTCGTCCATCTTGCCCTCTACCGTAAGGAAGTTCACATCTTTGGGCTGTATACCCGCACGAAGCAGTTCGCTGGCAAGGCTGCCCATGGTGGCTATCTGCACCAAAGCTCCTACCGGTTCGCCCTCTATGAAAGCGAATGTCTCCCACCGCTTGCCGCGACGATAGGAATCGCTGCTGCCCAGAGGGACGAATATCGCCGTTACACTGTCCGCCAGGGCTTCGGGCAACAGGTTGGGGGGAGTTTTCTTGCGTATGCGGCAAATCTTCAGGTTGGTGCATCCCTTGAATGCACCGTCTTCGATGTTCTTGGTCTTGTCGGAAAGGATTACCTCCGTCAAGGATGTTTTTCCGGCAAAAGTGCTGTCGCCAAGCTGCTTGCAGAAAGCATAGGACGGGATGCAATTGGCGGGATAGATGTAAAAGCGATCGGGATGCGTACCGTTCTTTCCGGCATACATGCTGATGGATGCATTGGAGATGTCCAGTATTTGCAGTTTCTTGAATTCATCGCGCAGGTGGCGGAAATCCACTGCGTTCAGCTTGCCTTGCAGGACAAGGTGGGTAATCTCGTTCGCTTCTTCTTCGGTGAGCATTTCCACCAAAGTACCGGGTTTGGCAACGGTATATCTTCTGGAAGTCTGGGCGGAGACGTTCGATATCATAATGCCCAGTCCGGCTGCTAAAAGTATCTTTTTCAGGTTCATGTTTTGTGTCAGATTGATTTAATTTTCAAATATAAGAAGAAAGCGCCAACCGTGAATAATGATTTCTCTTTTTATTGCTATTTTTGTCGGATATTAATTAACCGAACTTATTTTTTTCATGGAAACCATCGGAAATGAATCCAAAGCCAAACGTTTTGGAAAAGCGGCAATCGACATTGTTTCATTCGCCGCGCTTGCCGTCATCATCATTACAATAATAAGCGTCCCTTTCGCAGCCGTATTGCTGAAGTTAGGAAAGGAAGAAGCCGATACGATGTCCTATTTCATATTGAGCGAGACGCTGATGCTGGCAGGCGTATTCCTTTCCGCATGGATAGTATGGCATTTACGCGGCTTTTCACTGGAAGGGCTCGGACGCTCTTTAACGATGCGTTGGAAGGACTGGCTGTCGGGAATACTGCTGGCAACCGTTCTTTATGCGGTAGGATTCGGCATATCCTTGTGGGCAGGTGCGGTAGAGATTGCAGGAGTGGCATTCAATCCTTCTTCCTTACTGATCAGCCTTGTATTCTTCCTGCTGGTAGCCGTGACAGAGGAACTGGCATTGCGTGGATTTGTATTGGAACGCCTGCTGCAAAGCGGGGTAAATAAGTTTTGTGCCTTGTTCCTCTCCGCCGCCCTGTTCTCCTTGATTCATATAGGCAATCCGAACTTCGACTTTCTGTCTTTTATCAACATACTCCTGGCAGGCATCCTTTTAGGTTCGTCCTATATATACACACGCAACCTTTGCTTCCCGATAGCTCTACACTGGTTCTGGAACTGGATACAAGGCCCGGTATTAGGCTATGAGGTCAGTGGAAATAAATTCTGTAACGGCTTGCTGGCCCTTCGGCTGCCCGAAGCCAATCTGATAAACGGTGGCGCTTTCGGCTTTGAAGGCTCTGTACTTTGTACGGTGCTGATGATAGTGGGAACAGGAGTGATTTTAAAATTAGCGATTAACGATTAGTGATTAGCGATTAGGGGTTAACGATTAGGGGTTAAGGGTTGGTGATGAGAGTGGGATGTGGTTTGATAATTTCTTTTAGGCATGGATTACACGGACTATACGCATTTCATGGATTTTACGGATTTCACGGAAAAAGAATAAGGGGTAATATACCAACTGTTTTGATAATATTACCCCAAAATAAAGTAAATCCGTCAATCCGTGCCTAAAAAACCAACAAATAAGATAATATTACCATAATCACCTTTTTGTTTTGACACACCATTAATCACTAATCGCTAACCACTAACCCCTATTTATTGTACATTTTTGTTCTCAGTTCCTTGATGTGGTCGGAAGTGATGTATTCATCATACTCCATCATCTTGTCGATGATGCCGTTTGGGGTCAGTTCAATGATACGGTTTGCCACAGTCTGGATGAACTCGTGGTCGTGAGACGAGAACAGGATGTTTCCTTTATAGGTCTTCAGGTTATTGTTGAATGCCTGGATGGATTCCAGGTCAAGGTGGTTGGTCGGCGTATCCAGAATGAGACAGTTGGCATTACGCAACTGCATGCGCGCAATCATGCAACGCATCTTCTCGCCACCCGACAGTACACTTGCTTTCTTCAGCACCTCTTCGCCGGAGAAAAGCATACGGCCGAGGAAACTCTTCATATATACCTCATTGCCCTCGCCAAACTGGCTCAACCAGTCAACCAGATTCAAATCCGTATTAAAGAAAGCGGTGTTGTCCAACGGCAGATAAGCGGTGGTAATCGTAACACCCCAGTTGAAAGTTCCCGCATCCGGCTTCATATTTCCGTTGATAATCTCGAACAAAGCGGTCATAGCACGCGGATCGTGTGAAAGGAACACGATTTTATCCCCTTTCTCCACATTGAAGTTCACATCACGGAACAGTACCGTGCCGTCTTCCAGCGTTTTCGTCAGTCCGGCTACTTCAAGAATCTGATTGCCCGGTTCGCGTTCGGGAGTAAAGATGATGCCCGGATACTTACGTGACGACGGTTTGATTTCTTCCACATTCAGCTTCTCCAGCATCTTCTTACGGCTGGTAGTCTGCTTGCTCTTCGCCACATTGGCGCTAAAACGGCGGATAAACTCTTCCAGTTCTTTCTTCTTCTCCTCGGCTTTAGCCTTCTGGTTCTGCTGTTGGCGGAGAGCAAGCTGGCTGGACTCGTACCAGAAGCTGTAGTTTCCGGCAAAGAGGTTAATCTTTCCGTAGTCGATGTCCACGGTATGCGTACAAACGGAGTCGAGGAAGTGACGGTCGTGGCTCACTACCAGAACGGTATGTTCAAAATTGGCAAGATAGTCCTCCAGCCAGGTTACGGTTTCCATGTCCAAGTCATTGGTAGGCTCGTCCAGCAGCAGGTTATCCGGATTGCCATACAAAGCCTGCGCCAGCATGACACGTACTTTTTCCTTGTTGTTCAGCTCGCCCATCAGCACATAATGCTTGTCTTCCTTGATGCCCAGTCCGCTCAATAAAGCGGCAGCATCGCTTTCCGCATTCCAACCGTCGAGTTCGGCGAATTTCTCTTCCAGTTCGGATACCTTCAGACCGTCTTCGTCCGTGAAGTCCTCTTTGGCATAGAGTTCTTCGCGCTGTTTCATAATGTCCCACAGCACGGTGTGCCCCATCATCACGGTATCCATCACCGTATAAGCATCCCACTTGAAGTGGTCCTGGCTCAATACGGACAGGCGCTCGCCCGGTCCCAGCATGATAGACCCCGTTGTCGGGTCCAAATCGCCCGAAATAGTACGCAGGAAAGTAGACTTTCCGGCACCGTTGGCACCGATTATACCATAACAATTACCACTTGTAAACTTCAGGTTTACATCATTAAACAACACTCTTTTACCAAATTGAACCGATACGTTCGAGACTGTAATCATCTTTATATTTACTGTTTTATTATGTACTACTTACAATTTAATACCTATAACTCTGCAAATTGCGGGTACAAAGATACGAAATAATACGGTAAAACAGCTTACAACGAGTTAACTTATTGCATGATATGAAGTTAACCCGATACATACAACAAAGGTAACTGACTGCAACCTATCGAGTTAACTTACTGTCTGCACAAGGTTAGCGCTCTATTTATAGCACATTACGCTGTCAATCTGACATAAAAATATTACCTTTGCAGCGTTTTTGGCAAAAGCCGTCAATTTGGCAAAGTTTTTGCTATTAAAACCGTATCATATTAACTTAAACCCTTAACAACAATGAAAGCAAAATCATTTTACAAGAATAACAAGCATAACAATATGGACTCTAAAGAAAAAGAAAACATCAACGAAGAAGAGTTAAAAGCACAAGACGCTCAAGACGAAACTTGTGAAGAAACAACAGAGAAAGAAGAAGAAGTTGCCCTGACAGAGGAAGAAAAACTCGCTCAGGAACTGGAAAAGGCCAACGCTGAGATTGAAGACCAGAAAGACAAGTACCTGCGTCTCTCTGCCGAGTTCGACAACTACCGTAAACGTACGATGAAAGAAAAGGCCGAACTCATCCTGAACGGCGGAGAAAAGAGCATCAGTAGCATCCTTCCTATCGTAGACGACTTTGAACGCGCCCTGAAAAATATGGAAACTGCCACCGACGTAGCTGCCGTAAAAGAAGGTGTGGAACTCATCTACAACAAGTTCATGACAGTTTTAGGCCAGAACGGCGTCAAAGTAATCGAAACCAAAGAACAACCGCTTGACACGGACTACCACGAAGCCATTGCCGTAATTCCGGCTCCCGACGAAGCTTTGAAAGGTAAGATTCTGGACTGCGTACAAACCGGTTACACACTAAACGACAAAGTAATCCGCCATGCCAAGGTAGTGGTTGGAGAATAACATACACAGTTATATGGAAAAAAGAGATTATTACGAAGTTCTGGAAGTCGAAAAGACAGCATCGGCTGAGGAGATAAAGAAAGCCTATCGTAAGAAAGCTATCCAGTATCACCCCGATAAAAACCCCGGTGACAAGGTAGCCGAAGAGAAGTTTAAAGAAGCGGCAGAAGCATACGATGTATTAAGCAATCCGGACAAGCGTGCCCGTTACGACCAATTCGGCCATGCCGGAATGAGTGGCGCTGCCGGCAACGGCGGACCGTTCGGCGGTTTCAGCGGCGGCATGTCCATGGATGATATCTTCTCCATGTTCGGTGATATATTCGGCGGACACAGCGGTGGGTTCGGCGGCGGTTTCAGCGGGTTCGGCGGATTTGGCGGCGGTGGTGCACAACAACGCCGTTATCGCGGTTCGGACTTGCGCGTAAAGGTAAAGCTGAACCTCAAGGAAATTTCTACCGGAGTCGAAAAGAAATTCAAACTGAAAAAATATGTACCGTGCAGCCATTGCCATGGAACCGGTGCAGAAGGAGACGGCGGTGCGGAAACCTGCCCTACCTGTAAGGGCAGCGGTACGGTAATCCGCAACCAGCAGACCATCCTCGGCACAATGCAGACGCGTACCACTTGTCCTACCTGTGGTGGCGAAGGCAAGGTCATCAAGAATAAATGTAAGGAATGTGCAGGCGAAGGTATCGTTTACGGCGAAGAAGTCGTTACCGTGAAAATTCCTGCGGGTGTAGCCGAAGGCATGCAGCTCTCCATGGGCGGTAAAGGCAATGCGGGCAAACACAACGGCGTACCGGGCGACCTGCTGATTCTCATAGAGGAAGAGCAGGACAAGGAACTGATTCGCGATGAGAATGATTTGATTTACAACCTGTTGCTCAGTTTCCCGACAGCCGCATTGGGCGGTGCGGTAGAAATACCCACCATTGACGGCAAGGTTAAGGTAAAAATCGAATCGGGTACACAGCCGGGTAAGGTTCTCCGCCTGCGCGGCAAAGGACTGCCTAACGTAAACGGATACGGAACCGGAGACCTGCTGGTGAATGTCAGCGTATATGTGCCCGAAACACTGAACAAGGAAGAGAAAAAAGCGCTGGAAGAAATGGAAAGGTCGGATAACTTCAAGCCGAATACTTCTATCAAGGAGAAGATTTTCAAGAAGTTCAAGAGTTTGTTTGATTAAAAAACAATGCTTCCCGGCATAAAAAAAGCTACATTTGGAATGTAGCTTTTTTTATGCCGGGAAGAAAGTGACCTCTATTTCAACAGATGCACAAACTTTGCCGGCAACTCTGCTTTATCGGCGCAAACAAACAGCTTCTGACCCTCAGCGTCCAGTAAGAAAGATACACCACCCTGCGAAACAACAAACGACTCCACACCCGCCGCTTCTTCTACAAAAACACAGCCGGGGAACAGAGGTGCAAACACTTCTTTGGTCTGTCCTTTCCACTTCTTGAATACGATTTGCATAGGACAAAATGCCATATATCCTGCTGCATGCAGGCGCTGCACTAATTTACGCTCCGACTTTGGCGCCGTATACAGAACACACCAACGACTCATATCATTATTAGCCATCATATTGCTTTGTTTGCTTTTCTCCAATCTTTAAATAAATCCTTCACAAATAATATCCAGCCAACACATCCCACTCCTGCCAAGAATACAAAACCTATAAGAATCATAATCTTATTAGGCTTGGCAGCACGCAAAGGAACGGTAGCCGGTTGCACAACCGTATATACCGGAGTAATCTCCTGCACTTTGGCTCTTGCCATCTGCAATTGTCCGGAAACCTGGGTATAAACAGTATAAGCCAGCTCAACTTCGTTTTTTAAACGTTCCTGTTCGGCACGATAGCTTAACAGAACCACATTCTGGTTGGCATCTGCAAAAGTAGCATATTTTTTCTGAGCTTTCTCATAATCCGCCTTTGCTTCTTTATATAATTTCTCTGTAAAAGCTAAATCATGACGGGCTTTATTGGTACGGTAATTTGTGATATAATTCTGCAAACAATGCATCACGGTATCAGTTAACGAAGCCGAAATCAAAGGGTCCTGCATAGTAACCTCCAAAGTTGTAACCCCTGTTTTTTTATCAATCGTAACCAAGATACGCTTACTCAAAGCATCCGCCACCTTCGCCTCATCCAATGTCAGATGGAACGGATCGATTTTTCCTTCCTTCTTCTCCGGTTTATCCTTGAATAAAGACAAGGTCCAACCCAAAGCCTTGAATGGCGCAGACATTACAGCACCCATCCATGACGAACGCTGGTATTTATCCAGATAAGCATATAAGGTCGTATCTATTTTACCTTTCTGGTCTTTGACCCTTACATCAAACAACTCCAGCAGAAAAGGAGTTGACTTAACGATATCGGGATACAGTTCGGGCGACAGGGCATCTTCTCCGACAGAACCGCCTAAGTTGATGCCAGCCATAGCAGCCAATGCCCCCATACTCCCGGCATTCACTTTACTTGCACTTTCGGGAGCCAATGTCACTTCCGTAGAATACTCTTTAGGAATGCTGAATCCTACAATCAAGCCAATCACTGCCGCAATACCGCATACCTTATAAAGCATTTTACGCTCGGCCCACACTTTCTGAGCCAACTCAATCAAATCGATTTCCTGTTCCTCCGGTTTTTGCGGAGCCTTTTGTATTTTACTTTCGTCCATTGTCCTTATCACTTAAAGAGATTAACCAAAGTAGCAATCATTGTGCCTAAAGTGGCAATAGAAGTACCCATACCTACCATTTCGGCCACGCTCATACGCTTACTCGGATCCTTAGTCGGGATGATAATCTCACACCCGGGCTCGATTGCCGTCTTACTACCGGAGCGTATGCGGGATACGGTACCATTCATATAAACCACAAAAGCACTGCGCTTCTTGGCATTCGAAGCATATCCGCCCGCCTGATTGATGTAGTAACGGCTGTTCTCTCCCTCTTTGTACAGTACGGTATTAGGATACATCACGGCACCGTTGATTTTCACTGTGCTTACATATTCAGGAATAAACAATACATCCCCCTCGCGCAACACCATATCATAATCAGAACCCGGATTTTTCAAAGCCTCATCCAGATGAATACCTACCGTATATACATATAAAGTAGTTGAATCTGCACCGACCTTTATAGCCATGCGGGTGGCATCTTCCTTTCTGCGAAGCTCTTCCTCCGACATTTTACGGATAAGACGGGCTCCTCTTACATAAGCATCGGATGTAACACCACCGGCTTTAGCGACCAGGTCGCTCAAACGTTCATTCTTCTTGGACAACGCGTAAGTGCCGGTAAATAATGCCTCTCCTATTATCCCCACATTTTTCTGCTTGCGATAAGCAGGGCTTTTACGGACATACACTTCATCAAAAGGCTCCAAATAGAAATTCTCGCTCCCCGCTCCTATCAGCAAGCCGTCTTTCAGGTCAAAGGTAAATGTCTGGCCTACAATATTACTGTCGTCCGTGCTTTTGGGAGATTTAATACGGCGCGATACATCTATTTTCGTTGTAGAAGCCGCTTCAAGCAAGCCACCCGATTCCAAGACCAAATCCTCGATGGTCATCTTGTCGGCATAAAGATAAGTACCCGGATCTGCAACCTCACCATGGATAGTCACCGTAGGCTCTTCTTTCAGATCCTGAATGCTGGGAATATAAAGTATATCATTCTTTTGCAAAGGAATGTCCGCAACCACACCTTTCAACAAGCCTTTCAAATCTATGGAAATAACCTCGCGCGTCAAATCCTCATGTTCACGATTGATTACGGCACGATTTAGGAAAGCATCTCCACGTACACCTTCCGCTTTCTTTATCAACTGTTTCACAGTATTCACCTCTCCGCTCAGCTGATACAAGCCCTCACGGTAAACAGCACCGCGAATCTCTACACGATTCTCGAAACGGTTGAGAACGGAATCTACCGTAAGCATATCACCGTCTTCCAGGCGGAATACCGAATAATCCATTTCGTCCACATTGAAAATCTGATGCTCGCGTCCGCTCTTGCGTACAAGACGGATGGCTTTTTTATACGCATCGCCTGTAAAGCCGCCGGCATATCTCAGCAACGTACCGATTGTTTCCGTAGGCTTCATTTCATAATACATAGGACGCTTTACCTTACCCAATATCTGCACCAGGGTCTGATAAGGATTGACAAGAATCACATCACCATCCTGAAGACGGATATCATCCTTCAGCCGACCTTCCATGATAAAATCGTAGATGTCCAAATCTGCAACCGTCTTTCCGTCGCGTATAACTTTTATGCTTCGAAGACTACCGATTTTATTTACTCCGCCGGCCCAATACAAGGCATGGAAAACTGATGCGAATGAAGAGAGGGTGTAAGTACCTGGTACGACAACTTCACCCATAACATTCACCTGAATGGAACGGATTTCGCCTAACGTCAAATTTATTTGCGTATTGGGAGTTTCTCCCGTAACCCCGGCATATATCTTGGCAAATTCGCGTTTCAAATAATCATTGGCTTCCTCTACGGTCTTTCCACTCAGATAAACCGGTCCTAACTTTTCGATTTGCACAGTACCCTCAGGCGAGATTTTTTCGCGAATCGTAGTCTGGGAAGCTCCCCAAACATCAATAATAACTTCATCGCCCGCCCCCAAACGATAATTGTCGGGTGTTGCCACATTTATATTGGGTTCAAAAGTCAGATATTCGTTATCGAAAATATTATGTCCGAAAATCTGTTGTGTAAAAGTGTCTTCCACACTTTTAGGACCATTATAACCATAACCCGGCTGTCCATTGTTATTCAATCCCGTTCCATATCCGTTGCGTTGCTGGGTCGATTTCGCCCGCAACCCTTTAATACTTTGCTTTTGGGAACCGAGATTATCCAAGCCGGATTCATCCTGAGAGATATTCTTGTTTTTGTTCTCGTAAGTTTTCTGCGTACGTAAACGGGAGTTCGCTTCTCCCATGAAATTGGCATTTTCCTCAGAGCTTCCGTCCGATTTGCCTGAATATTTAGACTGTATTCTCTGAATTTGTTCTTTTGTGACTCCTTTCTTCATCAATTCAACCAACATCTCCTGTTGTGTCTTCCCCTGACTCTGAGCCTCTTGCACGTACAGAATGACTTGTTCATCCGTCATTTGTTGGGCAAATACCACACTTGATACCGTAAATACCAACAAACACAATAGTATAAATTTACGCATAAGTAAGATCTTTGATTAATCTTTTAGTTATCTAGTAATGTTTTTAATTCGGGACAAAGGTAATACATTATTTTCATAATATACATTTATTTCCTTTTGAAGTTTTGGAAAAAGAATTAATTCCGGGCTTCAATACAATCGGTATTTTGCCACAAACACCACTTATACCAAACAGTACTTTTCCAATCACCCAATAGAGTTAAACGTCTTTACCATACGGTTTTATCCATAATATCTCCGATAAATACACAAATATAGAAAAAATGCCAGACAGAAATATTTCTAAAAAATCAGGCAATTCTTTTTGCAAATTCAAATAAAGATGTACCTTTGCACCTCGTAATCGAAAACCCATTGCCGCTATAGCTCAGTTGGTAGAGCAACGCATTCGTAACGCGTAGGTCGCCAGTTCAAGTCTGGCTAGCGGCTCTCCTAAAAACGCTGATTGTCAAATAAATAATCAGCGTTTTTCCCTTTTTAAAGCCGTCGTGCGAATAAAAAAATTATTTTTCTCATTCCCTTTATTCCCCACATATCATAATAGAACAGACGGCATTTACCTGCAAAAGGAGCAGCTAACTGAAGCAGATAGCTTTTTATATGCTCACAAACATATTTCAAAGCAGACTTATCTCTTTAATTATCCGACAGTTCAAAAAAACTCCACTGTGTAGAACGTATCAATAAGCAGGGCATTTTACTCATGTATGATACTCAAAAAAATTTTCGTAATTTGCCAAACACAATATTTATTTCTACATTTGAATTTTAACTAATTACACAATATCACCAAAATGTAAGTATATGAGAAAATTATTATTCGCCATGTTGGCATGTACAATTACACTTGCCTTTGCATCGTGCAGAGAAAAAAAGGCTAAAGACAAGGTTAAAGACCGTGTAGAAAATGTAAAGGAATCTGTTGAGGAAGCCCTCGAAGAGGCGCAGGACCAGATTGAAGAGGGAGCGGATGAGGTAAAGAAGGCTTTGGATGAAGCCGGCGATGAAATTGAAAAAGCCAAAGAAAAACTGGAATAGAAGTTACCGGGAAACTGTCCAAATATTCGCACAGTAAGGAACAGAACCCCATTTAACTTAGAAACATTATGAAAAAGATTAATTTGCTACTGTTTTTTCTCCTGCTTGCATGCGCTTTGCCTGCCCAGGATGGCATTTCCGTCTTTATCGGCAGAGCTAACCGCTACGCATCTGTGGAACTCTCTGATTACAGAAAGCGCCTATGCCTGGAATATAATATTTCAAACCATTCCTTAGACGATTACTACAGACGCTGTGGCAATGACTGGGGAAATGTGGGAATTGCACTTGAGATAGCCAGGACTTCAGGAAAAAAGATGCGTGATGTATGCGACTATTACAAGCGGTATCATCGTTACGGGTGGAACCGTATCCTTGTGGAGATTGGCATAAAGCCGGGAAGTATGTATTATAACCCTTTCTATAACAGAGTCCATCACCACAGTGACTGCTGGCATGAATACTATAATTCATACTGTGAACGCCATGACAAATTCCACCATAAGAAACACAAATACAAAAAGCCGAAAAAACACCACAAGAGACATTGTCGACACTACGACGATGACGATGATGATGACGACGATGACGATTAATCGGGATTTGAAATCCAAGTGCTGAAACATCCGAAGAGAATGTGTGTGTGTCAAAACTAAAATCCGCTTACTATTTGTTTCTTTGTTTAGGCACGGATTACGCGGAAAACACGGATTTCACAGAAAAAGAATAAAGAAAATCTGTGAAATCCGTGTTTTCCGTATCTAAAAGAAATCGTCAAGTATATATTGACACATCCCCCTCTTCCTGTCATGAATAAAACAAGGGAAGCATTCTCTTTATTCCCAAATCTTGCTAACTTTGCCCGACTCAAAAACAATCAAGATTATGATGGAAAAAAAGAAAAAAAGAATCCTTTTCGGAGCACTGGCGGTTATTCTTTTCATAGGCATTGCAAGTGCGGGTACAATGTATTACTACCTGTTCACTCCGCAATTTCATCCGCAAAAGACAGTTTATATCTACATCGACCGCGACGATACGACAGACTCCATATACAATAAGATAAAAGCACAAGGAAAGCCCAATAGTTTCAACGGTTTCAAATGGATGTCCCAATGGCGCGATTACTCCGGTAACATCCACACCGGACGCTATGCGATACGTCCCGGCGAGAACGTTTACCATGTATTCAACCGTTTCTACAGAGGATACCAAGCCCCCATGAACCTGACCATCGGAAGCGTACGCACTTTGGACAGATTGGCGCGTAACGTAGGGAAACAACTGATGATTGATTCCGCCGAAATAGCCGGAGTGATAAATGACTCTCTACTCCAGCAACGGCTGGGATACAGCAAAGCGACAATAGCCTGCCTTTTCATACCCGAAACCTACCAGGTATATTGGAACATGAGCGTAGAGGATTTCCTCGAACGGATGCAGAAAGAACATCAGAAGTTCTGGAATCGGGAACGGCTCAATAAAGCGAAAGCCATCGGCATGACACAGGAGGAGGTATGCACCCTCGCTTCCATCGTTGAAGAGGAAACAAACAACAACCAGGAAAAACCCATGATTGCCGGTCTGTACATCAACCGTATCCACGCCGGCATGCCACTGCAAGCCGACCCTACCATCAAGTTTGCCCTGCAAGACTTCAGCCTGCGCCGTATTGCCAATGCACACCTCACCATCGATTCGTCCTACAACACCTACCGCAACCTCGGCCTGCCCCCCGGTCCTATCCGCATTCCCACCCCCATAGGTATAGACGCAGTCCTGAATTACACCAGGCACAATTACATTTATATGTGTGCCAAAGAAGATTTTTCAGGAACCCATAATTTTGCAGCCAACTACGCCGAACACATGAAAAATGCCAGAAAGTATTGGAAGGCGTTAAACGAAAGAAAGATTTTCAACTAATATCATAATAAAACAAAAGCAAAAAGCTATATTTGCGATTGTTACTAAAACCATGATTAACACTTAAACACTAAAAAATGAGCAAACAACTCTTACTTGGCGATGAAGCCATTGCACAGGCTGCATTAGACGCCGGCCTATCCGGTGTGTACGCCTACCCGGGTACTCCTTCGACGGAGATTACCGAATATATCCAGACAGCAGCGATTACTGCCGAAAAAGGTATCCACAACCGCTGGTGTTCCAACGAGAAAACTGCCATGGAAGCAGCTTTGGGAATGTCGTTCGCAGGAAAACGTTCACTGGTCTGCATGAAACATGTAGGCATGAATGTGGCTGCCGACTGCTTTATCAACTCCGCCGTAACCGGCGTTAAAGGCGGCATCATTGTCGTTGCAGCCGACGACCCCAGCATGCATTCGTCACAAAACGAACAAGACAGCCGCTTCTACGGTGACTTTGCATTGATTCCGATGTACGAACCGAGCAACCAGCAAGAAGCCTACGACATGGTTTACAACGGATTTGCCTTTTCCGAACAAACCGGCGAACCGCTGCTGATGCGTATGGTCACCCGGCTGGCGCATTCCCGTTCCGGCGTAGAACGCAAGGCGCAACAGCCCCAGAACGGGGTTTCTTTCAGTGACGACCCGCGCCAGTTCATCCTGCTCCCCGGCAACGCCCGCAAACGCTACAAACTTCTGTTGCAGCATCAGGACGATTTTGTCAAAGCCTCGGAAAACTCACCTTATAACAAGTACATAGACGGTCCCAACAAAAAACTGGGCATCATCGCCTGCGGCATCGGTTATAACTACCTTATGGAGAACTATCCCGAAGGCTGCGAATTTCCGGTATTGAAAATCGGCCAGTACCCGCTTCCCAAGAAACAACTGATGCAGCTTGTAGAAGCCTGCGACGAAATACTCGTACTGGAAGACGGACAACCGTTTGTAGAAAAACAACTGAAAGGTTGCCTCGGCATCGGCGTAAAAGTCAAAGGACGCCTGGACGGCACACTGTCGCAGGACGGAGAATTGAATCCGGACAGCGTAGCACGCGCCGTAGGCAAAGAGAACAAAGCGGAATTCGCTGTTCCCTCACTCGTCGAAATGCGCCCGCCAGCCTTGTGCGAAGGTTGCGGACACCGCGATATGTACACCGTGCTGACCGAAGTGCTCCGGGCAGAATACCCCAGCCACAAGGTATTCAGCGACATCGGCTGCTACACCTTAGGAGCCAACGCTCCTTTCAATGCCATTGACTCCTGCGTAGACATGGGAGCTTCCATTACAATGGCAAAAGGCGCCTCGAATGCCGGAGTCCATCCTGCGGTTGCCGTTATCGGCGACTCCACCTTCACCCACTCCGGCATGACAGGCCTGCTGGACTGCGTAAACGAAAACGCCAACGTCACCATCGTCATCTCCGACAACGAAACCACAGCCATGACCGGCGGACAGGATTCAGCCGGAACCGGCCGTCTCGAAGCTATCTGTGCAGGTATCGGCGTAGCGCCCGAACATATCCGCGTAGTAGTTCCATTGAAGAAGAACTACGAGGAAATGAGGCAGATAATCCGCGAAGAAATCGAATACCGCGGAGTATCTGTCATTATTCCCCGCAGAGAATGTATTCAAACTTTAGCACGTAAGAAACGAAACAAGTAAAGCCATGAAAAAAGACATTATACTTTCCGGCGTAGGCGGACAAGGCATCCTCTCTATCGCTACCGTAATCGGGCAGGCAGCCCTTAAAGACGGATTATACATGAAACAGGCCGAAGTACACGGAATGAGCCAGCGAGGCGGAGACGTACAGTCCAACCTCCGCATCAGCGACCGGCCTATCGCTTCCGACCTCATCCCTACAGGCAAATGCGACCTTATCATATCACTGGAGCCCATGGAAGCGCTGCGCTATCTTCCCTACCTCAGTCCCGAAGGCTGGCTGGTAACGAACGAAGCCCCTTTCATCAATATCCCCCACTATCCTGCCGAAGAAGCTCTCAAAGCCGAACTTGACAAGCTTCCTCACAAGATTGTACTGAACGTAAACGAAGTAGCCAAAGAAGTGGGCTCTCCACGCGTTGCCAACATCGTGTTGCTGGGAGCTACCATCCCGTTCCTCGGCATTGATTATCAGAAGGTACAAGATAGCATCCGCGACATTTTCCTGCGTAAAGGCGAAGCCATCGTAGAGTTGAACCTCAAGGCCTTGGTTGCCGGTAAGGAAATTGCAGAAAACCTGATGTAAATCAAAATACCAATAACCATGAATGACAAATACTGGGAAGAAGAGATAGAAACCATGCCGCGTGAGGAGTTGCACAAACTGCAACTCCGGCGGCTTAGGAAGACAATCGGCATTGCAGCAAATTCCCCCTATTACAAACAAGTTTTTCAAAAGCACGGCATTACGGCAGACAGCATCCGGTCGATAGAAGACATCCGGAAAATCCCGTTTACCACCAAGGCGGACATGCGCGCCAACTACCCTTTCGGACTTGTGGCCGGCAATATGCACGAAGACGGTGTACGCATCCACTCTTCCAGCGGAACCACGGGAACGCCCACCGTCATCGTCCACTCCCGGCACGATCTGGAGTCCTGGGCCAACCTTGTAGCACGTTGCCTATACGCAGTAGGCATACGAAAGACCGATGTTTTTCAAAACAGTTCCGGCTATGGCATGTTCACCGGAGGATTAGGTTTCCAATACGGAGCCGAACGCCTGGGCGCACTGACCGTACCCGCCGCTGCCGGTAACAGCAAACGGCAAATCAAGTTCATCACGGACTTCAGAACCACCGCCTTGCATGCCATTCCCAGTTATGCCATACGCCTGGCGGAAGTATTTCAGGAAGAAGGTATCGACCCGGCATCGACTACTCTGAAAACCCTCGTCATCGGAGCCGAACCTCATACGGACGAACAGCGCAGGAAGATTGAGCGGATACTGGGTGTCAAAGCCTACAACAGTTTCGGTATGACCGAAATGAACGGTCCCGGCGTTGCCTTTGAGTGTACCGAGCAAAACGGCATGCACCTTTGGGAAGATTGCTATCTGGTTGAAATCATCAATCCAGAAACCAGCGAACCGGTTCCCGACGGTGAGATTGGAGAGCTGGTCCTGACTACCCTTGACCGTGAAATGATGCCATTGATACGCTACCGCACACGCGACCTTACCCGCATACTTCCGGGTACATGCCCCTGCGGACGTACGCATCTGCGCATCGACCGCATCAAGGGCCGCAGCGACGATATGTTTATAATCAAGGGTGTCAACATCTTCCCCATGCAGGTGGAAAAGGTATTGGTGCAATTCCCCGAATTGGGCAGCAACTACCTCATTACTCTGGAAACCATCAGCAATCAAGATGAAATGATTGTGGAAGTAGAGCTCAGCGACTTATCCACCGACAACTATATAGAACTGGAGAAAGTACGCAAAGCTATTTCCCGCCGACTGAAAGATGAAATCCTTGTCACTCCTAAAGTGAAGCTGGTCAAGAAAGGCTCCCTGCCTCAAAGCGAAGGCAAAGCCGTCAGGGTAAAAGACTTGCGGGATAACAAATAATATTCTACCGGTATGTCCAATTCCAACCGTTAATGAAGCCGTGCCATACCGGTAAATATCCCTGCATTATACTCCCGAAACTCCCGGAATTTACTTCCCAAACACCGGGCATTCCAACCTAAAACTTCAGGCATTTCGGGAGTAAACACCTGGAGTTAAACGAGCAAAAGCCTGGACTTTTCCCCCTCACTGCAACCAATCCGATTTTTACTGAACTCCCTGATCTTCAAGAAGCAAAACCGTAAAATAACGACAAAAGAAAAAGGAACGGTAGTCAACCAAGATTACCGTTCCTCTTTTATAGAAAGCCGCACCGATGATGTGATGAAACTCCGTATGACATGATTTGAGTGCTCGTCCTCTTTGTAATCCACCGACTCAAGAGTTACCCCGAAAGGCGTGGCCCGCCATTGAGAACTGAAGCTTGTCTCGGTATTTCATTAGAATTGATGAGTTTCCCGATCCAATCAATGCGGCTATTTTTTCTACTTCAAAGGTAGTGAGTTTCTACGAAAGAAACAAGAAAAACAAGAAAATTGTTTGCCTGCATCTGATGTTTTCACATTTCCACAATACTGCCCAAAACAAAAAGCGCCGATTACGTATTCGTAATCAGCGCCTTGCAGGTTTATTCTTTTACCCCGGCTTATGCAGCTTTTGCTTTAGCTACAATAGCCTTGAAAGCTTCCGGATGATTCATTGCTAAATCAGCCAAAACCTTACGGTTGATTTCGATACCAGCTTTGTGCAGAGCACCCATCAGTTTGGAATAAGACATACCTTCCAGACGTGCAGCAGCGTTGATACGTTGAATCCACAAAGCACGGAAGTTTCTTTTCTTATTCTTACGGTCACGGAACGCATAAGTCAAACCTTTTTCCCAAGTATTCTTGGCAACGGTCCAAACGTTCTTTCTTGCACCAAAGTAACCTCTGGTCAATTTCAAAATTTTCTTTCTTCTTGCTTTAGAAGCAACATGATTTACTGATCTTGGCATAGTTTTACTTGTTTTTGAATGTTAGCGCCGATACTTCACGCAACGGACTTAAAGCTAATGCATTCGGTTAATAACTTTAATAATACTTCGTACGCTTTTGATTACTTCATAGCTAAGAGTTCCTTAACCTGGCTCATATTCGTTATATCAACGGTTGTAGAGTAACACAGATTTCTCTTTTGCTTCTTGGTTTTCTTAGTCAGAATGTGACTGTGAAAAGCGTGCTTTCTTTTGATTTTACCTGTTCCGGTAAGAGTAAATCTCTTTTTAGAACCGGAGTTAGTCTTCATCTTTGGCATCTTACTTATTTTTAAATTATTTAATTATATGGCAACGCACTATACCTGCGGCGTTACTCATTTCTTTAGTCTTCGCTTTTGTCTTCGGCCGGAGCTGCTTTCGGAGCTTCTGCCGGCTTCGGTGTAGCAGGCTTTTTCGGAGCTGCACCTTTCTTCGGAGAAAGCTGAATGGTCATCCTCTTTCCTTCCAGAACCGGCATTTGGTCTACTTTCGCATAGTCTTCCAAATCATTGGCAAAACGCAGCAGCAGTACTTCGCCCTGCTCCTTGAACAGAATTGAACGACCCTTGAAGAACACGTATGCCTTCACCTTGTCGCCATCTTCCAAAAAGCCTTTGGCGTGTTTCAGTTTGAAGTTATAGTCGTGGTCGTCTGTCTGAGGACCGAAACGTATTTCCTTCACATTTACCTTAACCTGCTTCGCCTTCTGCTCTTTCTGACGCTTCTTTAACTGATAAAGAAATTTAGAGTAATCAATAATACGACAAACAGGGGGTTGTGCATTCGGAGAAATCTCCACGAGATCTGCTTCCATTTCCTCGGCCATTTTCAAGGCCTGAGCTATCGGATATACTTTAGGTTCCACCTCATCGCCCACAATGCGGACTTCTTTGGCACGGATTTGCTCATTAATCCGATATTGCCCTTTTAAGCTGTCATTCTTCATTAAATAACGTTTACTTCCAGTTTGTTTCTTGTTTATTACTACCAAATTATTTTTTTGTTAAGTAAAAGCGGTCTTTAGAACATCGTATGTATGCTATGCTTTTACAATTGGGCGCAAAGTTACCATTTATTTATCATATTTTGAACTTCTTCGTTCACTTTTTTAGCAAAATCTTCAAATTTCATGGTTCCCTGGTCGCCTTCGCCTTGCTTGCGGACGGAAACTTCTCTGTTTTCAGCCTCTTTCTCGCCGACAATCAGCATGTACGGAATACGCTTCATTTCGTTGTCACGAATCTTACGTCCGATTTTTTCGTTACGCTCATCCACAATGGCACGGACATCGTATCTCTTCAGGTAGTCTTTCACCTCCTGAGCATAATCATTGAACTTCTCGCTGATAGGCAGGATAGCCACCTGGTCCGGAGTCAGCCACAACGGGAACTTGCCGGCGGTATGCTCGATAAGCACGGCTACGAAACGCTCCATAGAACCGAACGGAGCACGGTGAATCATTACCGGACGGTGCTTTTGGTTGTCGGCTCCCGTATATTCCAGTTGGAAACGTTCGGGCAGGTTGTAATCTACCTGAATGGTACCCAACTGCCAACGGCGGCCGATAGCATCCTTAACCATAAAGTCCAGTTTAGGACCGTAGAAAGCAGCTTCACCATATTCCACTCTGGCTTTCAGTCCCTTTTCTTCACAAGCCTCGATAATAGCCTGTTCTGCCTTCTCCCAGTTTTCATCGCTACCGATATACTTCTCACGGTTCACCTTGTCGCGCAGAGAAATCTGTGCTTCAAAGTTCTCGAAGTGCATAGACTGGAATACGATTGAGATAATGTCCATTACGCGCAGGAACTCATCCTTCACCTGATCGGGACGGCAGAAAATGTGCGCGTCGTCTTGCGTAAAGCTGCGTACACGGGTCAAGCCGTGAAGCTCACCGCTCTGCTCGTAACGGCAAACCGTACCGAACTCCGCCAGACGCAAAGGCAGGTCTTTATAAGAACGGGGTGAGTTCTTGTAAATCATACAGTGATGAGGACAGTTCATCGGTTTGAGGAAGTACTCTTCACCTTCTTCCGGCGTATGAATAGGCTGGAACGAGTCCTTACCATACTTGGCATAGTGTCCGGAAGTGATGTACAGCAGCTTGTTGCCGATAGGCGGACACATTACTTCCTGATAGTCGTAACGGGCCTGAATGCGGCGCAAGAACTCCTGCAGGCGGATACGCAATGCAGCACCTTTCGGCAACCACATCGGAAGTCCCTTGCCTACCGTATCGGAGAACATGAACAAGTCCATCTCCTTGCCGATTTTACGGTGGTCGCGCTTCTTGGCCTCTTCCAGCAATACGAGATACTCATCCAGCATTTTCTTCTTCGGGAAAGTGATACCGTAGATACGTGTCATCATCTTGCGGTCTTCCTGTCCCCGCCAATAAGCACCGGCAACGGAAGTCAGCTTGATAGCCTTGATAGGCGCGGTAGTCATCAGGTGAGGACCACGGCACAAGTCGGTAAACGCACCCTGCGTATAAGTAGTGATGCGACCGTCTTCCAATTCGGAAATCAGCTCACATTTATAAGTTTCGCCGCGATCGCCGAACATCTTCAAGGCATCCGTCTTTGAAATACTCTCTCTGACAACCGCTTCTTTCTTGGCTGCCAGTTCCGCCATTTTCTTTTCGATAGCGGGCAGGTCGGCTTCCTTGATAGCAGTCTCTCCTGGATCCACATCATAATAGAAACCGTTCTCGATGGCCGGACCGATACCGAACTGTATACCCGGATATAACTCCTGCAAAGCTTCCGCCAGCAAATGGGCGCTGGTGTGCCAGAAGGCATGCTTGCCTTGTTCGTCTTCCCATTTATAGAGAACCACTTCAGCGTCTTCACTGATAGGACGCCCCAAATCATAAACTTCTCCGTTCACGCCACAAGCCAATACATCCTGTGCCAAACGTGAACTAATGCTTTCTGCTATTTGCAGTCCTGTCACTCCTTCGTTGTATTCGCGAACGGAGCCGTCTGGAAATGTTATCTTTATCATAATGCTATGTATAATTCAAATTTTAGAACGCAAAAATAGCTAATTCTTTATTGATATTCTATTTTTTAGCAAAAAAATGTTACTGCTGCGTATTCGTAAAACGCTTGATAATATTGTAAGCGGAAACGATACCCAATTCGCCTGCCTTGCTCAAATCAGAAATTCCCTGCCTGTTATTGCCCAGGAAGATATGCGTCAGGCCACGGTTGAAATAGGCTTCGGCAAAATCGGGATTCAGTCCGATTGCCTTGTCGTAATCCGCCAATGCCGCACGGTAATCTTTCAGCAGCGACAATACATTGCCGCGGTTATAATAACCGTAAACAAAATCGGGCGCCAATTGGATGACATGATCCAAATCATTTTTCACAATATCGTAATCCATCGCCGTTACTTCCGCCTTCTTTACTTCTTGCGCACCGGAAACGGCACCCTCGTTCATGCCGGCTTCCGCTTTCTTGTACTCCAACTGCTTGTAGCGCACCAAAGCACGCATGAAATATGCCGGGAAGAAAGTATCATCCAGCAGGATACTCTGTGTAAAATCGTCTATGGAACTTGCAAAGTCCTGCACCAGATAGAAATCCAAACCGCGCATAAACCGCTTTCCGGCATTTTTTTCGTCTGCCACAATATCCGATGTATGGGCGTCTATCAATGCGAAGTGGAAACGTACCTGCTCTTCTGTCAGAGGCGACTCCATATTGGTGATGCGCAACGGTTTGGGGAACAGTTTGGAGTGATTCAACTCGTCTATATACTTGTGATAATGCACGGTACGTTTTACGTCGCTCAGCTTCTCATAATAGGTCAGCGCATACATAGGTTCGAGCTTGATAGTCACGTTACGGTCTTGCACACGGCCGCGGTAGTCGCTCTTATAACGCTGTTCCACTTCCGAATCATCCGCAATCACAATCTTGCGGTAGTTATCCATATTCTTGTCGGACTTCTTACGGGTCTTGCCGTTATCCTTTCCGGAGTTGCCGTCCGCATTATCCGCCACATCCTTGTCATTGCCGCCGGTTGTTACGCCGTTGCGCTTGTCGAGCTGCATCTTCATAAGCTTGAACTCATCCTGCTCGGCTCCCTTGCGGTCGCCAATCTTCTTGCGGGCCTCGGCACGATGGTAGTAACCCGCCGTGAAGTTGGGATACTCTTCTATCACTTTGGAGTAGTCGCTGATAGCGCCGCGGTAATCGCCCGTTTGTGCACGCAGCAAACCACGGTTGAAAGTTGCCATCATATTGTCCGGCTCCATCTTCAGCACGAAGTCGAAATCTTCTATCGCACGGTTATCGTCACCTACCTGTGCACGCAGCAGTCCCCGGTTATAGTGGCCGAGGAAGTTATTGGGGTCAATATCCAGCGCCAGGTCATAGTCGCTCATCGCACCTCTCAGGTTATTCTGATGGAAACGCGCCAAAGCCCGGTTTATGTAGTTGCCCGAATTACGTGCACTCAGGTGTATCGCCTGATCCAAATCCTTTTCAGCTTCCTTGTAGTCGGACTGCTGAAGACGGACAATGGCACGGGCAGCCCAGCCGTCCGGGTCGTAACGGTCCATATCAATGGCCTTATCAAAATCCTTCAAGGCCTGTATCGTATCGTTCTGCTTGAGATTGACCTCACCGCGCATCAGGTACGCACGCGTATAGCGGGGAGCTATGGCGAGCAGCTTGCCCAAATCCTCTTTGGCAGCATTGAAATCCTCTTTCTGCATATGACAAAGAGAGAGGTTATGCCAAAGTACAACATTCTCCGGGTCGTACTTCAAAGCCGTTTTGTAGTCCTCGACCGCACCGTCGAACTTATCCTGGCGGATACGTGCCAAACCTCTTATCTGATAAGCGCCTACAACAAAAGGATTGCGCTGAATAGCCTGATCGCAATCCGCTTCCGCTCCCTGAAAATCGTCCAGGTTGATTTTTGCCAGCGCACGGAAGAAATAAGGCTCGTATAAATAAGGCTTCGCGTTGATTACCTGATTGAAATATTGGATAGAAAGCACGTAGTCCTCGAAATACAATGCGTTGCGGGCAATGGTCATCACCCGTTCCGTATTGATTTGCGCATATAACAACGTGGGCAATAACAGAATTGCCAGCAATATCTTTTTTATCATCTTGTCTTATAAATGCTTGTAAACAAAACAAAAGTAGCGTTTATTCATTTACATATCAGGATATACCGAAGACTTTTTATATTTTTTGAGCCTTTTATACCTTATTATATGGTTTGCTTACTTTACGGTTTTCACCTTATAGGTACAGTGTGCCTTACCTTTCAGCATAGCATTCAGTTTTCCCTTTATCATCTGTCTGCGCAAGGGCGACAGATGGTCGATAAACATCTTACCGTCCAAATGGTCGAACTCATGCTGCATCACACGGGCCAGATAGCCTTCCACAATCTCGTCATGCTCCACCAGGTCCTCGTCCAGGTACTTCACGCGTATCTTATTGCCTCTTTTCACAGATTCGTGAATGCCCGGCAGGCTCAGGCAGCCTTCTTCCATAGATACTTCTTCGCCCGATACTTCGAGGATATGCGCATTGATATATGCCTTACGGAAACCTTTATATTCGGGATAATCTTCCGACAACACATCCAGGTCTACAACCACCACACGGATAGGCAAACCGATTTGCGGCGCTGCAAGTCCCACGCCATCGGCATGGTCCATGGTTTCGAACATATTCTGAATCAGTTCTTTCAGGTTCGGATAATCGGGAGTAATGTCCTCCGCTACTTTTCTTAATACGGGTTGTCCGTATACATAAACAGGTAAAATCATTTCTTTAATTTATGAATTATGAATTATTTTCCAAACATTTATAAAGAGGAGAAGCGCCTGTTCTCCAGATAAGTCTGCAGGATAATAGTCGCGCTGATTTCGTCCACCAGCGCCTTGTTCTGCCTGTCTTTCTTTTTCAGTCCGGCTTCCAGCATGGTGCGGTGCGCCAAGACCGAAGTAAACCGCTCGTCCACATACTCTACCGGCATATCGGGCAACCGCTTTTGCAAGGAACGCACAAACGGCTCTATCCGTTTCATGTTCTCGGAAGCTTCGTTATTCATCTGCTTCGGCAGTCCGACAAGTATCCGCTCTACCGGTTCTTTCGCCACGTAGTCCGTGATAAAGGCGAGCAGTTCGTGGGTAGGCACAGTGGTAAGCCCGTTGGCAATCATCTGCAACGTGTCGCTGACGGCTATGCCCGTACGTTTTTTACCGTAATCAATAGCTATTATTCTACTCATAATGGGCTACAAAATTACGATTTATATTTGAACTCTTTTTCATACGTATCAAAAAAGATTTTGCCTATGGTGAAAATCCCGTCTGATATACATCAAACAGGTTTTTCGCCATAGGCAAAATTACACATGCCGATATAGGAACGAAATCAATATACCAACTTTACATTATCTACATAGAATGAATTGCCCGGAGAACCGATATATGCCCCGCCGTGGCTGGACGTAAACTGCAACTGGATATGTGTGGGGATATCATCTTCCGTTCCCCATGCCACTTCCTTGATAGGCACGCTTTCGCCCTTACTGTTCACCGCATAGCGTTCCTGCACTTGCAGGCGCATCATGTGCGCCTTGTATTCGGGGTTGCCCGTTATATCGCCGTACATAATGGAATAAGTGGCATTGTTGCGCCAGTCGTCCGTTGTAGTGTAATAACGCACCACCACCGTACCCACGCGTTTGGCATAGATATTTCCGTCTTTGTCTTCCCAGCGTTTCTGCAAAAAGAGGTTCATTTCGGGGAAATCCTTTCCTTCCACATCGGTTATCTTGCTGAAACCGGTGGCATGAACACGTTTTTCACGGTCGGACATCTTCACCTTATAGTCAAACTGAATGGCAATAGGTTTCTTGGTGAACGGGATGCCCGAATTCAGTATCTTCTGCGGATTCTTCGTCCCCTTGATGGGCTCGTGTACATCGCCCAAAAATATGGAACCGGCAGCCAGCACCGTAATATCCACAATGCCGAACACCTTTACGCTTTCCATACGGGTGTCCATACGGGCACAGAAGCCGTCGCCCCGCTTCTCCGGAAATACCGAAGTATTGGTTTTGGTGATGCCTGCCACACGCGCCATCACGTTGGAAGTAGCCCACGGGGAACCGCCCATATTCTTATACGGCTTGTTTTCACGGATAGTTGCCGTAGGACCGATAGCATACACATTTTTGGTAGCACCGCCGATAATTCCCGATTCTTTAATCTGGCGGTCAATCCATTGATCCATATTTCCGAAAGGAATCATCTCAACCTTATGCTGTGCCGATACTGCTACGCAGCAAAGCATTGCGGACAGCAAACTCAACATTCGAAGTCTTTTACGAATCATTTCTCTATTCTCCTACAATCAGTTAAAGTTCATAATTCCACTGCTTCAGCGCAAAGCCCCAGTTGTCCTGAACCAGTTGCACCGTGCGATCGTCATATTTATATTTATTCTTCTTATAACCTTTCTTACCGCCTACATACTGCTCGATGGCAGTGCGGGCATCCGCAAAACCGGGTATGGACAGCGCATCGTAGATGTGTTCCGTCATTCCCATAGCATCGGCTTCGAAGTCCTCGAACTTCACTTCAATCAGATTACCCGCCGGAATGCTTGCCTTGTCCGCCTCGTACTTATGATAAAGTTTGGCATAGATAGACAGGATGTTCTGCTCCAGTTCCGCAGGAGTAATATCCTGAAGCTTCAACGGCTGGATAGTATTCGTGAAGAAACTGCGCGTGCTCTCGAACACCGTATAAGGATTACGCATCAGGTAGATGAACTTGGCATTTGGGAACATCTTTACCAGCTCCTTCACACGTCCGGTATGCGGCGGGTTCTTGCTGAGAAACTGCGTACCGTGCGTATTCCACAAGGAAATCTTGATGAGTCTGGTAAATGTTTCCTCAAATACCTTCAACTCCGCCTCACTTATATCGTCGAACAACAGATACTTGTCGGCATACTCCTGCTGATGCTTGGGCAAGAACCAAAAGTTATAATAGGTATAAGGCATCATGTTCGCCAACGCAAACTCTTCCTCCTGCGGCAGGTCTACCGCCAGCTCCATATTGTCCGTGGGACGCTTGTCGGGCATCAGCCAACTCATGTTTTTCTTGAAGAAAGGCTGTCCCCACATCATCAGATGCGGAAATACGGTCTGATACGTTGTGTTATAGCCGAAATGCTTGTCGCAAGAGAACACATTATGCACGAAAGTTGTTCCGCTACGCCAGTGACCGAGGATAAATACAGGGTCGTGCTCCAGCGGTTTGTCCGCCAACAGCTTCTCATAGCGTTTGTCCTGCAAGGGAGCCAATGTGGAAAGCATGCGGCAAACGGCTTTCGTCAACCGGAATTTACCTTTGTACGCGGCATCTATTTCACGTCCCTTTGTAATGGCGTTGAACGTTTTCCAGTCTGCACCGACCAGTGTGTTAATCGGCAGTTTGTTGAATTCTAATAAACCCATTCTTGTTTAATTGAGAATTGTAAGTTGAGGATTGCAGAACAGCCTTTCGGGCCAGTCCGCAATTCTCATCCGACTCTTATTTGTTAATGTTTAATTTTCATTTCTTAATAATCACTGCCACTCCCTGACGTTCCAGTTCTTTGACGGCTTTCTCTACAGCTTCGTAATGCTCGGGAGCGATGCCCAGCTTCGGCAAGTCAAGAACAGGGAGTTCTTCGGATACATGCATATCCTTATCTTCCACGCGGTCGATAATCATACCAACGGCGCTGGTATTGTTGGTTATCGGGTCTATCAGGATGAAAGAACCGGTGGCTTTGTTGGTCTGATAAGGGTCAAAGAAGAGTTCCTTGGCAGTAGTCAACACTACGCGGGCAATCTGGTTCAACTGCATCGGCAGGGTCTCTTTCGTCAACCGGCCGTTATCAAGGGAGAGTTTCTCCATTGTATTGACATCTACCTTATACTTGATATTGTCAATACGCGTACGGCTCAAATTGGTAGTTTGCTTGATGAAGAACGATTTGTTTACATCCATCGGTTCCTCATCCATCCACACTACCATGGCTTCGAAGTTACGCTCCATCATCGGAAGATTGTCGGGATGTACCAGCATCTCTCCGCGTGATACGTCAATCTCGTCTTCGAGCGTCAAGGTAACGGACTGCGGCGGGAAAGCATAATCCAATTCCCCGTCATAGGTCACGATGCTCTTGACGCGGGACTTTTTTCCGGACGGCAATGCCATCACCTCATCTCCCTTGCGGATAATACCCGAAGCCACCTTGCCGCAGAAACCACGGAAGTCGAGGTTGGGACGCAACACATACTGTACCGGGAAGCGGAAATCTTTCAGGTTGTGGTCGTTATCAATAGGCACGGTTTCGAGGAAGTCGAGCAAAGAAGTACCGTTGTACCACGGAGTGCGCTCCGACTTCTCCACCACATTGTCGCCGTCAAGCGCAGAAAGCGGGATGCAAGTCACATCGGGGATGCCCAACGGAGCAATAAACTTCTTGTACTCACCTACAATTTCATTGAAACGCTCTTCGGAGAAGTCCACCAAGTCCATCTTATTGACGGCAAGCACCACATGCTTGATACCCAGCAAAGATACAAGGAAAGTATGACGGCGCGTCTGCGTGATGACACCCGTGCGAGCATCTACCAGAATAATCGCCAGATTAGCGGTAGAGCCGCCGGTAATCATGTTACGCGTATACTGTTCGTGTCCCGGAGTGTCGGCAATGATGAATTTGCGGTTATTCGTGGAGAAGTAGCGATAGGCCACGTCGATAGTAATGCCCTGCTCACGCTCCGCCTTCAAACCGTCCAGCAGCAAGGCATAGTCGATGTGGTCGCCGGCATTACCCATACGTTTGCTGTCGCGCTCCAACGCATCCAACTGGTCTTCATACAATTTCTTACTATCGAACAACAGACGTCCGATAAGCGTGGACTTTCCGTCATCCACCGAACCGGCGGTAAGGAAACGAAGCAAATCTTTCTGTTCGTCTTTATCAAGGAAAGCCTTTATATCAAGTCTTGAATCATCCATTTCTTAATTCTCAATTTTTAATTCTTAATTTCATTAGAAGTATCCCTCACGTTTCTTCTGCTCCATACTTGCTTCCTGGTCAAAATCGATAACGCGGGTGGTACGTTCGCTCTTGGTGGTAGTCATCATCTCTTCCACAATCTTCTCGATTGTATCGGCACTGCTTTCTACAGCCCCGGTCAGCGGCCAGCAACCCAACGTACGGAAACGTACCATACGCATTTCAATCTTCTCGCGATACTGTTCCGGCAAGCGGTCGTCATCAGCCATAATCAGGTTGCCGTCAATCTCCACGCAAGGACGCTCCTTGGCAAAATACAAAGGTACGATAGGAATATTCTCCAGACGGATATATTGCCAGATGTCCAGTTCCGTCCAATTGCTCAACGGGAACACACGGATACTTTCTCCCTTATGGACACGCGCATTGTATATGTCCCACAATTCCGGACGCTGATTCTTCGGATCCCATTGGTGGAACTTATCACGGAAAGAGAAGATACGTTCCTTTGCGCGCGACTTTTCTTCATCGCGACGGGCGCCACCGAAAGCCGCATCGAATTTATATTTATCCAATGCGTGCAGCAGTGCCTGTGTCTTCATCAAGTCCGTATGCACTTTACTGCCATGCGTAAAAGGTCCTACACCTGCTTCAAAAGCTTCCATATTGCTCTCTACAATCAGGTTCCAGCCGTACTTCCGGGCATACTCGTCACGGAATTGAATCATCTCCTTGAACTTCCACTTAGAGTCGATATGCATCAACGGGAAAGGAACCTTACCCGGAGCAAAAGCCTTTTCGGCCAGACGTACCATAACCGATGAGTCCTTGCCGATACTATACAGCATCACCGGATTCTCGAATTCCGCAGCCACTTCGCGGATAATATGAATAGACTCTGCTTCGAGTTCTTTCAAATGGCTCAGTTTATATTCTTCTTTCATGCTATATTATTTCTTCTGAATTCTCGGTAAAATTAATTCCAATAATTTATTGACGGATTCTTCCAGGCTCAACGCAGATGTATCCAGTGTCAATGCCGGATGTGCAGGAGCCTCGAATGGCGCGGAAATACCCGTGAAGTTTTTAATTTCTCCGCGGCGTGCCTTTGCATACAAGCCTTTTACATCCCTGCGTTCGCATTCCTCAATGGGCGTACTGACGTACACTTCCAGAAAATCATCCTTCCCGATAATATTCGCCGCCATTTCGCGGATGTCGTTGCTGGGACTGATAAAGGCTGCAATCGTTATAATGCCCGTATCTACAAACAATTTGGAAACCTCGGCTATACGGCGGATGTTCTCTATGCGGTCGGCTTCCGTAAAGCCCAAATTGTTATTGATGCCGCTGCGGATATTGTCTCCGTCCAAAATACGGCAAAGCAATCCGCGTTTATGCAACTCACGTTCCAAAGCGATAGCTATCGTACTCTTACCCGACCCGCTCAGCCCGGTAAACCAAATCATCACGCTATGTTGTTTCAGAAGCTCTTCTTTGTCTTGCCTCGACAACATTCTGTCAAAAATAGGATATATATTATTTTCTGTCATAATTCAATCAAAATGGCCATATTAAGGGAATAAGGAATATGGATATAAGAAAAGTGATAATATTCAACGGAAGTCCGATGCGGACGAAATCCGTAAATTTATAATTGCCGATACCTTGTACTATCAGGTTGGTCTGATAACCGATAGGCGTCGAGAAACTTGCCGATGCAGCCATACAGATAACCACAAAGAAAGGCGTCGGACTTACGCCCAGTTGCGATGAAATGGAAAGCGCCAAGGGAAAAGCAAGTGCAGCGGCGGCATTATTCGTTATCAGTTCGGTAAACAGGTTTGTAATGACAAACATGACAGCCAGCAACACCGCAGGCCCGTAATGTTCCGTCAGTCCAATGATGTATTCGGCCACGGCATCCGCCACTCCGGAGTTTACCATTGCCTTGCTGATGGCAAAAGCACAGGCAATCGTTATCAGGATATCCCACGATATATATTTGGTATATTTACGGGCCGGAAAGATTTTTGTCCATGCCATTAAAATGGTTGTAACGGACACGAAAAAGAACATATCCAGTTTGATATCCGGAAAAGCCTCTTTCACTGCAGGCAGTTCGCCAACTGTAGCTCCGGTTATCATCAGAATCAGCAGGGCAAGGGCAAACCAACGTTTGCCTTTACTTGCAACAGGCTCTGTATCCTTACCGTTGGCAAGCATCACGAAGACAGAAGATTCACCCCACGTCTGCACAAAAGAATCATCAGCCATTACCACCAAAGTATCACCTTCCCGGAAATACTCATTCTCCAAATCCTGCACATAACTCTGGCCGTTACGCTTTATCTCTTTCACTTCAGCGCCATAATGACGTTTAAAGTTAAAATCCTTCAGTTTCTTGTTGATACCCGGAAAACGAGGACCCAAAACAGCCTCTACCCTATGCAGATCACTATGTTCTTCCGGTTCATCATCCGGTTTCACCGCATCTTTACGGACATCGGGCAATAGTCTGGAAGAAAACAGAAACAGATAGATAATACCGGTTATTGCAATAAAAATACCGACTTTCCCAAGTTCAAACATAGTAAATCCCTCATAACCGGCATCCAGTATCATACCGTGTACCACCAGATTGGTGGAAGTGCCGATTAAAGTACAGATACCTCCCAGAATCGTCACATAGGACAAAGGAATCAGAAATTTAGTAGCCGGAAGCTTTACCGACTCAGCCCAACGTTTTATAATCGGAGCAAAAATTACAACGACAGGAGTATTATTCAAGAAAGCCGAAATAAAGGAAATCGTAGGCAGCATTCGGAGTTGTGCTTTGAAAACGGTGGTTTTACCTTGTGGCAGGAGCTTCTTGATAAGCTGCCCCAACGCACCGGACTGGCGAATCCCCTCACTGACCAGAAACAGCATGGCAACCGTAATCATACCCTTATTGCTAAATCCTTCCAGCATTTCTTTAGGTGTCAGGATTCCGGCACAGAGAAACAGTACCACCACCGAAAAGAGCACCATCCCCGGACGCATTTTATCCAGAACCAGGGCTATCACCATGCCCAGCAACGCTAAAAGCACAAATATGATTTCAAACGTCATATATACGAGTCGTTATTTAATTACGCCTGGGCTCTACTATAAACCAAGGATTCAACAAATCTTCCTTATTGTACTGTAGCGGTTCTTCTTTTCCGGCCTGATATACTTCCATACCAGCAGCACGTGCAATGGCATGCCCTGCTGCCGTATCCCATTCCATGGTGGGAGCAAAACGGGGATATACATCCGCCTTACCTTCCGCCACCAGACATATTTTAATGGAACTTCCACTGGAAATCAATTCTACATCCGAGTGGCAACGCTTCATTTTTTCAATGTAATCTTCAGTTTCGGGAGACAGATGTGAGCGGGATGCCACAATTACAAATTTATCGTGATTATCCTTAATCGGCAAATGAACGGCTTTCGCCATCAACTCTTCCAACGACGCTCCGCTGCGAGCTGTAAAATCCGAAAGTTTGTAAGCACCTAATGTTTCTTCGGCAAAATAAAGCTCCCGCTTTACCGGAAGGTATATAACCCCCATTACCGGAACGGAATTACGAACCAAAGCGATATTAACGGTAAACTCGCCATTCCGTTTGATAAACTCTTTGGTACCATCCAAAGGGTCTACAATCCATAAAGTAGTCCATGCACATCGCTCTGTATAGGGCAAATGCTTTCCTTCCTCGCTCAATAATGGATAAGGCGTTTTTTGCAGATAGTCGGCAATAGCCGCATGCGCTTTCTTATCAGCAATCGTCAAAGGAGAATTATCCGCTTTCTTTTCTATTTGAAAATCTGAGGTCGGATCATTGTAAATAGAGAGGATATCTTTGCCGGCACAAAGTGCTGCATCAATCGCATCAAGTATATATTGTCGTTCCATATTGTATTCTCAAAATATATAAGGTGCAAAATTAAAAACTTTTTTACCGCCAAAAGTTTTTAATTTTGTTTTATAACTTCTTTTAAACGAAAAAGAGATATTTATAAGTACTTTTCACAATCACCCAAAACAGAGTTTTCATAATCATTTTCAACAGATTATGAAAAAGGCAGTAACTTCCCAGTTACCGCCCTATCTTGAAAGGAGGGAAATACCCCTTTCTTATGAATTACCAAAAAGAATTCAAATTAATTAATGCGATACAGCAGCCAAGCACCCTGGAAATCCTGACGGTTAGGGTATTTAGCCTTGAAAGCATCGCGAGCGCTGGCAGCAGAGTTTCTGTCTGCATATGTACTTACGATTACACGATACATAGCGGCGTCTGCATTAAATGCAATGACAGCATTATAACCTTCCTTATCCAAGAAGTTTTTCAGGTTCTCCGCATTGGCTTTCACACCGAAGCTACCGCATACAACACTATAATCTTTCAGTCCGTCAGCACCTGATACCACCGTCACTTTCTCTTCACGGATCGTACCTACCGGTGCACTTTCTACAACCTTAGCTTCTACCGGAGCGCTAACCACAGGAGCAACTTCCTCTACCGGTGCAGTAGTCTGCGGTTCTGCCAGTTCCTGCTGTTTAGCCTTTTCGTATGCTTTCTTGTAAGCGCTTTCACTCGATTTACAAGAAGAGAATGCCAGTACAATACATACTCCCATTCCTAACACTGCCAATTTTTTCATCTTTTCTTTTTATTTTTTGTTAGTAACTATATCTATTCTCAAATAACACTCAATATTTACGGAAAACATATTTCGTTCCTTCATAGTCCAACCGCATCTTCTTGTTTGTCAATTCTTCAACCTTGAACGTTCTCTCGCCGCTATCTCCCCAACCAAAGAACTTCTTATAGCTATCCGAATTTACAAGTTCTTCATGAACAGACTCATTTCCTGAACTATTATCCGGCCACAAAGTTATAGAAATTTCATCATCTTTCAACTTATAATAACCATAAAAAGATTCATAGCTTCCACTTTCATTCATACAATGTGCCAGAAAACTGCCTTTTTGAAAACCATAGAAGATACTGTCTACTTTCTGCACTTTACCATCGGGATACTGATATTCGCGCAACTGCCATTTTCCTACCCAGTCGGAACCGCCGTCATTCATACAAGACGCCAGTCCCAGCGCTACACACATCAAAAGCAATAGTATTGTCCCGTTCAACAATCTTTTCATATATCTCTTTTTTGTTTAGGAAGCAAAAATACTCCGAACCGCTTATCTTAGCCTCTCCTATGCCGTTAAATATAATTAAAATACATGTTTTATCTCTTTTTGAGGCATATATTTTCAAAAAACACGAATTAATGAACAATCATTCAAAATAAATTGTTAGCTTTGTCATATTAGACCTAATAAAAAGAAAGGAGTATTATTATGAAAGGATTAAATGTTTTAGCAGCTTTTTTGGGTGGTGCAGCGGTAGGTGCTGCCATCGGTATTTTGTTTGCCCCGGAAAAAGGAGAAGATACGCGTCACAAGATTGCGGAAATCCTTCGCAAGAAAGGTATCCGGTTGAACCGTAATGAAATGGAAAACCTCGTTGATGAAATTGCAGCAGAACTGAAAGGCGAAGCAAACGAATAAATCAAACCACATTTCAAAACAAAGCCACTATGTTTGCAGATGACAACAGTATTGAGAATATCCAGCAGCTATTTTTCGATTTCAAGAAATATCTGGAGCTACAAAAGAAATATACCCAACTGGAAGTAGCGGAGAAATTAACCATATTGCTCTCAACGCTTATACTTGTATTGTTGGTCGTCATCCTCGGCATGGTGGCTTTGTTTTATCTCTCCTTTACCCTGGCCTACATACTAGACCCCATAGTAGGCGGATTAATGGTAAGTTTTGCCATGATAAGCTGCTTCCATATTTTATTGATTGCGTTAATTGTTGCGTTCCGCAAAAAAATCATTATTAATCCAATGACCAAATTCATTGCCGGATTATTCATAGATAACAATAAAAACTAAAATATCATGGATATGAATGATACCGTCCAGACAGAGATTCTTACACTGGAAGACCTCCAACGACAAAAGGCCGAAGCATTAGAAGAATTACGTGCCCAAAAGCAGGTCATGAATGATACCGCCCGGAACTTATTTGCCCCGATAGCCCCTGCTGCAAATAAAGGAACGGCTATCATGCGTGCATTTAATACCGGTATGGCTGTATTCGACGGAGCCATGCTTGGAATAAAACTGATGAAAAAAGTCAGAAAAATATTCAGACGCTGAAAATCAACCAGGCTAAAGATATAAAGAGGATGCCCAAAACTCAGCCTGATATATCATGTCTGTCATTCAAAGTCTTAACGCACCCCCATTTTCATTATCAGGTTGACTTTATATAGCCATCACTTACCCGCCAATCACGCCTGCAATGACACTTGCCACCGCAATAATCACTTTCAGAATCTTATCCCAAACCGATACTTTGATACTCATTGTTTTTTGATTTTAATTATTACTTTATCTTTCATCATAAATCGTAATTTATAAACCACAACTTGGCTTATCCTAACGGATTTTCCTCTTCTCCGCTATCCGGGCCGCCATTACCGGAAGAATTATCATCGTCGGTTACGCCTTTCCACTTTTCAAACTCCACTCCCTGTATCAATGCACGAGTAGTGCCAATAGCAGCCGGACGCGTATATTCCGGAGTAAACTGGCAACGTAACGCCGTCACCTGATTCGGATTTACATCTTCCGCTTTCTCCGTTCCCTTACCACGTGTACGGGCTTTCATCGTAAATGTACCCAAACCGTTCAAACGTACCGTACGGCTATTCAGCAGATGCATCCGCAGTCGACATCAAATTACGGATTACATTCTGTACATCACCCAGTGTCAGTGAGAACTTCTCGACAATGCTTTCCGCCATCGACTGCGTATCCATCGCTTTTTCCACTTTTTTCAAACTCAAGTGCCATATTTTAATACCGGCCTTCGTCGCCAATTGCGCCTGTCTTGCATAATAAAATAGAGGCATACTATCTTTACATTTTTAATTAAACTTCATTTTAATTCTTGTTTCGTTGATAAACAGTGCAAAGGTGATGATATAACAGGGATAAACAAAGAAAACAGCCTATGCGGGGGCTGTTTTCTGAGAATGATTTATAATACGCTCATTTTCTTATAGTTATATTTTTCGATTTTACAGTTCATTTAATACACCATTCCCACTATCCACAAAGGTAACCTCTTCCCCGTAGCAAATTCTATATTATCGGCAAGAATAAAAGAATCCGGCAGATTGGCTATTTGCTTAAAAGTTTTATCCTCTCCACCCACCTCGAAAATACATTTATGGTCGACTACAAAGTCCCCCTGCACCTTTCCATACTCCACCTCATAGTTTACAGACAATTGATTCACCGCAAACTTCTCCCGTACCGTATCAATCTGCACCGATACCGAAACTACAGCATAAAGCAAGTTCGGTTTCTGGAGACATATTTTATCCGGTTTTTGCATTTTATTGACAGAAATCAAATAGAATACAATAGTGTAAGTAACTCCGCCCTATCCAAATATTGCAGATAAGTGATAACCGAATTCCGGATCAGCCCTATCATGCCTGCCAATTTCGTAATATCCACCTCATAAAGCACGGACGACGCAAGTACACCCAGCAAAGCTTTCAGCTTCCTTATATATGCAGAATCCACACCACACAACAGAGGCATCTTTTGTTCAAGAATGAAATTCACCACATTCTCAATGTTCATGTAATAATCCTCGCGATTGCCGGTAAAGAAAGGATAATATCCCTCATGCAGATATTCATTGAACATTTGCAGCGGCCGGCATTGTGCATTTACATCCTGACAGATGCTTCAGGCATTCTCCAGTACTTCCGGCAACGTCATCACCGGGAAGCAGATATTTTATTAAAACATCAGGTATTCGCGGAATGACAATCCGTACATGTTATATGCCAAACATCTTCTTGAAAGGTCTGCATCGGCATTCAATATGTTGAGTAGCGACGAACCGCTAACACCACCTGCAGCGACGGGTACAAATCATAGACTTCTTTCAATTCCTTGCTCCAAGTGGGATATTTGTGCACCTCATCCAAAAACAAATGCTTACCGCCTTGAAGATAAAACTTTTCCGCTAACTCCAGTAGTGTATGATTACCGAAATAAATACTATCAAGTGTACAGTAAAGTGCTATTCGGCGTCCCGGCAGATAGTTTAGTTGATATATTGCAACATCAGTGTTGTTTTTCCCACACCGCGAGAACCTCGAATGGCATCAGACGATTATTCCAATGAATCTTATTCATCAATTCTCTTATAATATCGGGCTTGTCTGCACCAACATTCTTTCTTGTTTTAAAAACAGACTATCCATAACTGAAATTGATTTTGTTACAAATATAGTAATTTGTTTAGAGCAGAAAGCAAAACACCGTAAAATTCATACCACAAAAACAGCCGAAATCACTTTAAAAGTAATTCCGGCTGCGCCTAAAACAAAGTAACCACTGTTACCTGTCGTTTATTCAACTTTCTTTTTACGAACTATCAATGGAGCCCCCAGTTCTTCACGCTCTACCACTTCAAGAAAACCACTTTATTCCAGTTCGAACAAGGCAGGATATACGCGTAATTTGTCAGCTCCAGAATGCCTAATAATGCCATCAACTGAAATATCGCTAGAAGATAATTCAACATAGTCCACAATTTTCTTTGTATCAGTCAACTTATGATTAACATCTATATCATTCATCGCACACTATTCCCTTATAGTCTCTATTTCTTTTAAACATTTTTTATTTATTGTACTTCTTTTTCTATCTATTATCCATCCCCACTTATTGAAATACTTTATCATATTAACAATATGAATATATAGCATTTTTTTACTACGATACGATGCAGCAGCATGTGCATGAATAATTGTTGTATTAGGATAAAAAATTGTTTTGTATTTTTCATGCATACGTCGAGTTATATCTATATCTTCAGGGTACATAAAAAATCGTTCATCAAATAGACCTATTTCTTTTAAAGAAGACATCCTAAAAAACATAAAACATCCAGAAAGATAAGGAATATTCATTATACGATTATATCCTGTAAATTCCAGTCTAAATTTACGTAATCGTTTTCTATATAATTTTGTCGGAAGAAAACGTTTGAATATCAAATCTATTGGATTAGGAATCAATTTACATAAATATTGAATTTCACCATTAGGATATATCACTTTAGGCATTACTTGTCCCACATTTGGATTATGATTCATAAATTCATAAAGAACATCTATAGAATCAGAGGTAAATATTATATCAGGGTTTAATACTATATGATAACAAGCATTCATTTTTATTGCTTCACGGATTGCTATATTATGTCCTGCCCCATATCCCAAATTCCTACCAATAAAAATATAAATTACTTTGTTTTTATCATATTTGGCAACAAAATTCTCCAACTCCATATTAGGAGAATTATCTATTAAGTATAGAATAGAAATACAACTATCTAGCACGCAGTGAATAACTGTATCCAATTCCTCTTTTTTCGTCCTATAAAGAACAATAGAAGATGTTATCATTAAAAATTATATAGAATAAAAGTTTTTCTTATGATCACCCATTCAAGAATTCAAATATTACTACCATTTGCGCTATTAAAAACTAGCAATCAAAATATAAAACAAATAAAAATATTAAATACCCTGTATTATACATAAAAAGTCCAATAATTATTTACGCTAAAACTGCCAATAATAGATTTAAATATGGTTACTATCAATAATTTAATAATATTTTTATATCTAATAAACTATTAAAATATAATATCTCTTTTATACAAATAAAGTAAGTACTCAAAAACATAACTTTATATAGAATTCAATAAAATAACGACTATCTTTTGCAAAACATCAAGGAGATACTACCGACTTGCTGGAAGTATAAATAATCTTATTTATAACCATAATATATTTGTTCATAGCCATCAGCAAAAGTTTTTGGAGAATAACTCTGCAAATAATGTTGATAGGCTGCTTCTGATTTATCATGTAACAATGCTATTTTTATAGCATTCACAAGCGATTGTACATCTTCAATATGAAAAAACGTGACTTCATCAGAAGTAAAAATTTCATTAAAAACGCCTATATCAGAGCAAACAATATTACGTTTCATTATTACTGCTTCAAGCATAGCTAATGGAAACCCCTCACTCCTACTTGTCATCATGTACAAATCATAAAAAGGGAGATAACGGAAAGCATCTTCTTTATAACCCGCAAAGTGAATTCTATCTTCAACTCCTAGTTGTTTTGCTAAAGTCTGTAAATCTATCAAAGATTTTCCATTTCCAACGACCCAAAGTCGTACATTATCAATAAAACTCATAGCACGAATTATGAGATCTATACCTTTTATAGGGCTAAGTAATGCATTAACACCCAATAGAGGCATATCTCCACGAAAATCCATTAATTCTTTTCGTTCATCTTCTGTAAGTTTTTTTTCACAATTTAACGTTCTTGTATTATAAACACATGTCAATTGTTCAGAACGAAACCAACGCAAATAGTAGTGTTTTGCCTCATTACTAAGTACAACCCTCATATCAAAACAATGTAATAGCAACATCCATAAGTTACCAAAAATAAATGCGACTAGACGATTGTACATAGAAGTAAGATCTTGCATAACAAAACTATGGATAGTTGTAATAAATCTAGTATGCGTATTTTTTCGACAAGGTCTATACAACCAAATATAAAGATCAGGACGCAACATGTGTGAGTGTACTACATCAAATTTTTCCATATCAAAGCGGTGTCTAAATGAAATTCGTAATGTAGGGCATGGAAACTTAACAGTATTTTCTCTCAATTCATCAAAATAGTATACACAAACCTCATGTCCTCTCTGCAGCATTGATGTAGCTAAGTCATAAGCAACTAATGTAGGACCCATTTTTGCTAAGCTAGGTAAGATATATGCAATCTTCATAATTAATATCTATTTAAACATTTGTTTCAAACTGAACCCTAATTTTACGTAAACATACAATACGTTATACAACTTACAATTTGCTAACCATAATATTATTCTATGCGATACCCGTATCTCACCGTAGTTATCAACCTTATTTTTGTACAAATCCGATATCATGGGAACCCTATTCCAAAGTACTTTACGATGCATACAAATATCTATAAGCAGTTTTATTTTCACCTGTAAATGAGCCAATAAAAGAGTATTTTGATAAATATCATAATCTTTTTGTTTCTTAAAAAAAATATCAAGTATCGAAACCGCTCTGATCAAATCATCTATATTCTTAGATTTATAAGAAAGAGTATAAGAAGAAGCATTATATTGTACATAATTATAATAGCAACCACTACAATGTACTATTTTACGAGCATAATATAAAATCCTCGGCTTCACCACATAATCTTCCCCAAAATTCAAACCTTCAATAAATTTTACACCTGTATCTTTGAAAAGACGTGTTGCATACAACCCACCCCATACACACGCACTTATTTTAAAAGTAAGTACATCTTTTACACATTCTTCTTTTGTTTCAGGAAAGTGTTGATGTACCAAATATTGTTTATCGGAATAGACATAGCGCATATCATAAAGTACCACATCTGCTTTTTCTACTTGCATTTTCTTTACCAAAGTTTCCACTACATTCAAATCCAAATAGTCATCACTATCTATATGCATTAGATATTCTCCTGTTACAGCTCCTATTGCTGTATTACGCGCTCCAGACAATCCTTTATTCCTTTCATGGCGAATAATTTTCACAGCATTTATTCTTTGAGGATAATTACCTAAAACACGCTGTAATATCTCTATACTCTTATCTTTCGTACAATCATCTACAAAAATATACTCTATATTTAAATATGTTTGTTCAAATAAAGAACGACAGCACTGTTCAATATACAGCTCCACTCCATAAATAGGAACACACAATGATACTAATGGCTTCATATTAAAATAATCAAGATTAGTTATAAACCTAACAGATAATGGCATCTTCTAAAATGGATCACCATCATAAGACACATTCTTATGAAGCCAATTTTCATCATATGTATGAAATAAAAGAGAAATAGAATTAGAATAAGAGATTTTATACATATCACTTATTTCCAAAACCTTACGATATGAATACAACTGACTACAAAAGGTTATAATTAAAAAATATGATATTATTTGAACCTTCTTCACATACCATTTAATGTCTGAAACTAACAATAAATAAAGTATCAAAGGAAATATTAGGAATAACGATGTCCGTACAAATAATTCAGATGAAACACTACATATACTCCATAAACAAATTGATAGAATTAAAAACGAATTTAATTTACCACTTACTTTCACTTGTAGAAAATAGTATATCAAAGGATAAACAGTTACATAAGATAGGATTGAAGCCAACCTATATCCTATAGAATGGTCCTCAAAATGTTCACCACTCCAATATCCTGACGCATAAGCAAGTATTGCTGTACGAACCAATTCTGGTATTGGCAATAAAAGAATTATTTTTTCTAATAAGAAGGATGAAAATAATATAAATGAAAGGAACGAATACCATACAATTCTTTTTGATGTTATATTAACTCCTAATTTCACTAGTAAAACTAGAAAAAACACTACAGTAAGGCTATAATGCGTAATTATAGCTAAGATTACATAAATCCATCCTACATTTCTATTCTTTATCAATAGATAATAAATTCCTAAATACATTAAACTACAGGCAAATCCATATCTTAATCCAAAAGCTATTGAGCAAAAAGGAACACTAAAAAAAAATATACATATTGATATTCTATAATGTTTTGCTATAAAATTTGTCGTTTTTCTCATGTCTTCCAATATAAAAAAGACGATTATATATGAGAAAAAAACAAAGAAAAAACGAATCAACTCAAAATTAATGCCCCAATTTGCAAATATATAACTCAAATAATACAAAGTATAATCTAGTTGCCCTAGTTGAAGTTCAAATTCATCTTTCCCTATATAATCAAAATAGTCTATAGTATGGCGATACAAATCTCCTGTTGGTGGCCATAGTATAGCACATAAACCCATAAAACAAGCCAATAAAACAAGGGCATATCTCTTTTTATTATAGACTTCTATTATTATTAAAGGTAGACTTAATAATGGATATATAACAAAAATTAGACATATCCAAAAAGGCAAGTTTTTTTTGGTAATATTAAGCATTATTCTTATTCGCACGATATAGAAAGTAATACAACTTATAAAAAGATAATACTACAGTGGGAAATTTATAAAACAACAACAACAAAAGATTTTTCTTCGTATTCGTTCTTTGAAAAAATGTCTTATAGGAGATTCCAAGTGGAAGAAATTTTAAGATTTTATCAATATTATCTGAGAAAAATAATGATGACATTTCAGAAATATTACTTCTCAAATACAATGCGCAAATTGAAAAAGCCTCTATCACGATTTCAATATCAAGAAGAGGCAAACAATTTTCTCCATATTTAGTTGATATTATAGATTTACTATTATTTAACGACGTAATTGCGTCCAGTCTTCGCCAAGAGAACTTTGTATTCATTGCAGAAGTAGAATCTGGCATATAATAATAAACGATATTGGGAATCACCTGTACCTGATTAGAACAACATAGTACTTTACAACAAAAATTGTGATCTTCTCCATATTTATACTGTTCAAATCTAAGACTATTTTGTATAATTATTGCCCGTTTAAACAAAGTAATACCGATACCAATAGTAAATTGCCGTAATAAGAATTTTCTCATAGCAACTTTACTATTCATCAGTTCCTTTCCATAAGAATAAATCTGCTTCTTTCCTCTAAATACACATATGGATTCATATCCACCTACCACCAAATCATATTCACCTGCATTAGAGTTATAATATAAATCATACAAAGATCCAACAGGCAAAATATCATCAGCGTCACAAAAAAAAATATATTCACCTGTGCTATGTCTTATCCCGATGTTCCTAGCTTGAGAAACACCGGAATTGCTTTGATTAAATAGCCTCCAACGTTCAGGAGATAATTGTTGACTAATAAAATCCTGAATCAGCGATTGAGTATTATCTGTAGAACCATCATTAACAATCAGTACCTCATAATCTTGATATGTTTGCTTTTTAATTGATAACAATGTTTCAATTATAGTACGCTCCGCATTAAATGCCGGTATAATTATACTAATCATATATTACATTTACAAATTATTGATATCCACCAAAATATAACAAAATATTTAATTTTATTAATCCAATTCATCTATTTCGATATGCAAGATAAATTTCATCTCTTGATAAAATCAGGACTATTAAATAGAAAACAGCACAGCATATGCCAGAGACCAATAATACTATTATAGTAGATTTAATAAAAAACTCTATAAGTAATATTATAGGAATAAACAGTAATGAAAGCAAAAAATATTTCAAATTGTAAATATTAAATACTTCTGTTACAATACCCATTTTCTTATATGCATAAAATGCCATCAAACCCACCAATATGCATTCAGACAGAGTTGTAATTAATATAACTAATGAAGAATTTAAGGTATCTCTAAAAATCAACAATCCTATACTATTAATTATACCACAGATTAAACAAAATAGAACAGTTTTTTTTTCTCTTCTGTTAATCAGCATCACTTGATGATTAAATATACTAGTAAAAGATGTAATTATCATATATATCGCAAAAAAACGTAAAGGTTGGATTGTACCTATGTATTGTTCTCCTGCAAATAATAAAATGATTTCTTTACTTAACATATAAAGAAATACAGAAATAGGCATGACTAAAAAACTGGTATATCGAACCATTTTAGAAAGTTCCCTTTTATAACTTACGTAGTCGTTCTGTGCATAAAACGACAATTTTGGATAAGAAACATACATCAGCACCATTACTGACGTATAAATTGCAGTCATTATCTTATTAGCGACACTATAATAGGCTACTTCAGCTTCACCTGCATAAATTCCTAAAAAGGTTTTATCCAGATTGCCGTATAAGATAAATGTATTATTTAGTACCAAAATCCAAAGCAATGGAGTAATCACTTTTGTAAAAGACTGGAAAGAAAATTGTATTACTAGTCTTTTCTTTGCATATATAAAGCTTACTATATTATTTATAAACAAGACAATAACTGTAATTATTACGTACAAATAAGTATCATTGTTGTTTTCAATCAACAAAAAAATAGCCAACACACTCAAACATCTTACGATGATACTCTTTATGGTTATAAATTTAAATTCTTCATTAGCTTCATTAAACCATTCTATATTAAAGATATTCGCCATTAAATTTATACCTAAAAGAAATAAAATAGTTTTTAAAGTAGTATCGTGAACTGCAAATAGAACCAGTAGATAGTATCCGATTGCTACACATAAATTACTCAAGATACCTATTGAAAACAGGGCATTAAACACCCTATTTACTTCACTTTGCACATTACGAACCCTACTGATTTCTCTGATTCCATAATTATATATCCCCAACATTCCAAATATTGAAAAATAAGTGAACAGGGATGTACCATATTCAATCATTCCAATAGAATTAGGAGATAACTTCCTATATACATAAGGCATCACCAATATAGGAAGAATCATACTGAAAAAATTCAAAATAGATTTATATGCAAAATTCTTAACTAAACCCATAACAAAATTCAGAAAGCTGTTCTTCTATTAGTTTTATATCGGCATCATATTGAGGATGCTTTTTCCACAAAGCAACGTTTTTCTTTGAAACCTCAGGATTGAAAAACTCCCTTTGGCGTATATGCAATTCTTGCGGCATTTCTAAAAAAGTCAATATTTGCTGTAATGTTTCCTCATACTTAAAAATACAATCCTCAAAACGAATTTTCAACACTTGAGACAAACTTGATTTTTCGCAAATTTGATGCCTTCTTATCAAAGAGAACCATTTTATAAATGTATTAATATCCTCAGAAGGTATCCAACCATCATGCCAATATAATTTATTCAATAGATATAAATCACGTGGATCTCTATCTATCACAATGACTTTAATATTCGAAAAATATTTTAGATACCTCTCATAATTATACGAGGGTACCAGTTGATCCAATGCCAAATATTCATATTCCCCTTTAACGTCAACTGCGTCAAAAAGCAAATTATAGAATCGCTTTGTTTGCTCAAAAAATTTGCCAGCACCATAAGATACGCACATTTCCTGTGTTCGCATTTTTGGCACAAACTCATAACCAGTGTTCTTTCTAAAATATTTATTGACATAGATTTGAAGCAAATTAGGAAGCGAATACTTTGTATAACGTACTAAAGGTGAACACCTAATTAAATGCTGATGCCAAAATCCATTCCATTTTACATCAATCAAAGAATCCACATACTCATCTGCATACAACAAAAATTTATCATGGAAGAAAGGGGCATAATATTTATTCAAATTACGTACTAACTTCTTAAAACGATAAATACCTTCTGTTACCTTATTACGGTGGAAATCATCTACAATATAATGCTGCAAATCAGAAATACCATCAACTTCATGCGCTATTGAAAATTCGAAATCTCCCAAACTATGTACAGTTTTAAATTCTTTCAGAAGGTCTGTTATAACGCTGGATCCTGTAGCACCATATCCCGTGCATGTAATAATTTTATGTTCTCTCATTCGTTCTTACAATATATGTTCAATTATAACATAGTAAATTAAATACACCTCTCCAGTTCTCTCAGTTCCTCAACCGTATCAATTTCATAAATTCCATCAACCCTCTCTATCCTTATCGGATTAAGCAAAGGAATAGAATCTATAACCGCATTATCCCAAAAAAGATTCTCATAATCACCAGCAGCTATAAGCTGGTCAATTCTATCAATAATTTTTACGGCATCAATAGTTGTCCAATAGGATATGCCCGACATGATATACCCCTGTCCGTTGCCAATATGCACACGATCAAGCATTCCCTCTTTATTAGGTATCAATCCCCACTCACGTACATACTTCTCTTTCCACACAGAGTAGTAAGTGGAGACAGTCGGATGATTACTCAGACAATTCTTGTGCATATAAACATCTCCTTCCAATATATAAGTATCTCCGAAACGCTCTTTCACAACATACATGGAGTATATGTTATTGACTATGTTATACTTAGGATTCAGCACAATATCAACGCCATATTTGTCTCTCAAATAATCAAGACTTTCCGCCTTATAACCGGAGACAAGGGTTATATCTGTTATGCCTGCCTCATGCAGATATTGAATTTGCCGTTCCACCATAGGTATACCGGCTACTTCCACCATACATTTAGGTTTGTCATTGGTCAAGGGTCTTAAGCGGATACCAAGACCGGCTGCTAATATTATCGCATTCATGTCAGTTTTCTTTATCGTTATTCATATATTTTTTCGCATCTTTCATAAAACTACAGACTATCAATACCATCACAAAACCTATAGGAAAAGCAGCCACAATACTGACTGATTGCAAATTACTCATGGAGCTCTCTGCAAATATGAGTGCTATCGGAAGTAAAATGAGCAGAACGCACCACAGTAATTGAATAGCCTTATGCGGCATTTCATTGTGTTTCAATCTTCTGTAGCTATAACAAGACGCAGTAAGAGCTATTGAATCAAAAGAGGTACTATAAAATGCAATCATGGTTACAAATACAACAGCCAGCACTATTGGGGCAAGCGGCATTGTACCAATAATATCTGTTATCAGACTGTAAGCATCACCATTAGCGGCATACTCGGCAAGAAAATCAGCTTTACCGCTACTTTGAAGCCCCATTGAGTAATTACCAAGCACTATGAAACTGACAATCGTTGAACCGACACCGAAAGCATAACCGCCCAATATGGTTTGCCGGATTGTCCTGCCTTTGGATATATTGCCAATAAAAAAAGGAGCAGCAACGCACCATACCATCCAATACGCCCAATAATAAATAGTCCAACTTTGTGGAAAGGAAGTCTCCCGAAGCGGATCGGTATAAGTAGATAATTCAAAGAAATTCTGGAACATCCTGCCTAATGAAAACAAACCGGTTTCAATGATAAATTTAGTTTCACCACAAAAAATAAATACATAAGCCAGTAACCCGAAAAACAAGAAAATGCAAGCCTTGGCAAGAATGCTTATTCCTTTGAAGCCATGCAGTAGGGAATATGTGTAAATGAAGCAAGTAATCACCAATATAACAATAGTAACAATGGTTCTGTCCAATTCTATTCCAAGCAGATTATTAACAATACTGGCCATCAGAGGTGTAGCTACGCTAAATGTGGTAGCCGTACCTGCAATGAGGGCAAACACGGCAAGCAAATCCACCAAACGTCCGTATAAACCGTCCGTATATTTGCCAAGCAACGGGCGACAAGCTTCTGAAAACTTTTGCCGCTCACGTTTACGAACATGGAGCATAAATCCAAAGGCCACAGCCAAAACCAGATAAAAGCCCCAGGGAATTAAACTCCAATGAAAAATAGGATATACGCCTGCCCAATCTTGTATATTACCCTTGCCTACAATATAAGGGTCAAGAGCATATATAAACCACTCAGAAAATGAATAAAACAATATATCCGCTGCCAAACCGCAAGTGAACATCATACACCCCCAATTAAAAAATGAATATTTGGGTTTCTCATTTTTATCTCCAAGTACAATATCACCATATTTTGAACAAGCAATGAATATAGAGAATAAGAAAATTCCCAGACCAATAATTAGATAGTATGAACCTAGAGTATCACCAAAGAAAAAACGGATTTCGCTTAATACTGTATTGGAAATATCCGGAGCAACAAAAAAGATACCACACAATGTAATAATTAAAACTAGCGGAACTAAAGTTATTATCCAGTCAATCCTTGTTGAATTTTTAATTTTAGAAATCATTCTTTTACTATTTTATTATCCCGTTTCAATAAATTCTCTAACTGACTTTTCGCCCTATTAAAGCGGTCTCGTCCATAAGTACCAAAATCATCGCCTTTAGTTTCCTTTATCACTGTCCATATGGCCCATAAACAGTCAAAAAGTATCTGATATATTATAATCTTTTTCCTTGCCGTCTCAGGTACGTTACCTCCAAAATAATGTTGGAGTATAAAATCTTCATTGTCTTCAGTAAAATCAGCTTCAAGTAACATGGCACCGAGATCTGCCATCGGATCATTTATACCGGAATACTCCCAATCTATAAGATATATCTTGCCATCGTCGTCTTTAATGAAATTCTCAGGGACAAGATCATTATGACATGGACAAAGATGCACACCTAAAACAGTATTGAGATATGATTCAAGTGAGAACACAGTTGTGCGTATATCATCCCACCCGGCATACATTACTCCGCCTGCATTTTTCAACAACTCTTCATATTTGTCTATCTCATGAAATATATTGAATTCATTATTAAAACGAACATTGGAATCATGTAAATTACGAAGTATCTGTACAACTTTCAACATATTATCAGTCCGCTGTATAGTTGCCGAATTAAGTGTTTCCGCATTTTTAATAAATGTGGCAAGCTTCACTCCTGTTTGACTATTGAAATAAAGGATGTCAGGAGTAATACCGATATTACATCCTAGTTGAGAATTCACTTCTTCATTTTTACGTTCCACCATTCCATCAGCCCCAAGCCCAGGTACACGTAATACATAGTCATTTCCTTCAAGCACTACCCGAAAATTCTTATTGCTCATACCACCTATTTTAGTTATATGAGCTGCATTGACATTGCTATTCGGAAAGATTTGCTGAAGATATGCCACAAGATTCTCTTTGTCAAACGGATTTTCCTTCCTGCGAAGTTTCGGAGCTGTATAGTTCACGAGTCTCTCATAATCAGCCTTATTATCAACCTCTCCCCATATCAAATTTTGAAAGAAGATATAGGGTCTGTCAACCGCTTCGGTAACATCAAACAAAACATATTCATAATTAACCAATGGATTAGTGCATTGCCCCCACAACACCATCATTCTACGTAACGTCTCTTTACCAATCTTTGACAAACCAAGCATTTCACCATTGAAACGTACTATACGATGCCTGTCTTTGCTGATTTTGGTAACAAAACCATTCTTGGTTTCTGCAAAAGCCTCATCACCATTTCCAGACTCTTCAGTCAGTGTCAAACAATTGTCATATTGTGTTTGGTGAAGTCGTTCAAGGACTATACGTTCATAAAACACATCACCTTCAATCAGTAAAAAATCTTCATCTATATAAGGAGCAGCCATCGCTAAAGAACACATAGATGATGTAAACTTATAGTCGTTATTGACAACAACACGTACATTATCAGACTTAAATTTATCAAAAAGTTCCGCTTTATAACCGGCTACTATTATCACATGATCATATTTCAAGTCACTGAGTATATTCAATGTGCGCTCCAACAAGCATTGCCCCTCCATTATAGGTAATAATGGATAAGGTGTCATGCTATCATGTTCCTTACGGGCTGCAAGAATAACTGCTGTTTTCATTATCTTAAATAAGCTGAGAATGTGAAATAAGCCTTCTCTTTATATGGGTTAAAGACGAGAGAAGCGCTTACCGGCAACTTATACTTTCCAAAAGATACCGATGTAACATATTTGGCCGCAACATTACATACACTGATTTTTTTTTCATAACTTGTGTAAAATCCCTTGTTTATCTCAGCACCAACCAAGACAGTCATTGAATTATCTCCCTTGAACTGATGGATGTAACCAATCTCCATGTAAGAGGAAAAAGCCTGGTTACCACTCGGTCTCTTATCTGCCCCGAATATATAAGAAGACAAAAGCAAATAAACAGGTAGCTTTTGAGGCATGATTGTTGCAACAGCCTCAACATAATGACCAGTCTCTCGGTTTTTAAAAACAAAGTAATTGTCTTTCTCTCCCACTGCTGTTGGATAATAATAGTCATTAACTCCAATAGTTAACCATTTATAATTATAACTTATACCAAAATCAACCTCCTGATGACTACCGTTGGTAGCATACCCACCCATTGCATAAACGTTTAAACCCTTGTAATCATAAGAAAGCATGGGAAGAAAAACCGGAGATGTACCGTATTCAATGCCGCGCCACATATACTTGGTAGTAAACTCCACCGAAGCGGAAAAGTTGGAATAATGCAAAAGAGAACCATCATCGGATTTTGTATTATCTGTACCCTGTGCCCAGATTTCAAATGGAAAAACAAAGAAAATGATTAGAAAAAATAAATTACATCGTTTCATATCAACAATCATTTTAAAATTTCTTCCCGAACACAATATTCATAAACGTCATAAAAAGTATCTTGGTATCAAAACCCCAGGAGCGATGTTCCAAATAGAACAAATCATAACGTAGACGACGAATCATTTTCTCCAAAGTATCGGTATAGCCATTGTAAAGTGTAGCATACGAAGTGACTCCCGGACGAATCTGGAATAAATAACGATAACGGGGATCCACCTCCATAATCTGGTCTATAAAGAACTTACGTTCGGGACGGGGTCCGATAAAGGCCATATCACCACAGAATACATTCCAAAGCTGGGGAAGTTCGTCCAGATGATGGTCGCGAAGAAACCTGCCGACTTTCGTCATGCGGGGATCTTTTGCACCGGCGTAGAGAGCAGGGCCATATTTCTCTGCGTCCAGCTTCATGCTGCGAAACTTATAGATATTAAAAGGACGGCCGAACCTACCGATACGCTCCTGCTTGAAAATAGCAGGACCTCCATCTTCACTTTTCACGGCAATATAACAAATCAAAAATAAAGGAGAAAAAACAATAAGTGCACCAAGGGCAAGAAAACAATCACCTATACGTTTCACATTGCGCTCGAAAGCATTCATTCCGTCAGGAATAAAATGATCATCTTTCTCAATCGGTTCCATAAAATAAAAAGTCTTAGTTTAGATAGTTGAATAGTTTAGGTTGGTGAATGAAGTTATTCTATCACTTCATAAGGGTATTGATTTTCTTCAAAACTCTTTAGCTCTTCTATTATATCCACTTGCTCCAAAGTTAATTCTGCCTTATCCCAAGTGGCAATAATGCTATGAGCTTGCCTTGACAGTTCTTCATCATAAACTTCGCTATAACAATAGACAAGAAGTTGAACTTTGAGCAAAGATGCAGACAGTTTAGGAAGGACTTCCCAACTACGGTCCAATACTCGCTGAATGTATTGCTGCTTATGACCATTATCGTAAATAGTAGCGGCAAAAGCTGCTAAAAGGCCAAGACAAAGCTCAGCTTCGGACTCAACAGTCTTGCCGCGAGTGCCATAAAGCTCCAATGCCTGCTCGTAAACTTCACGGTTCAAACGTGTAAATTCGTCTACATAGATAGGACTCCCGTCAAGCCCGTAAGTGAGAAGACGATGGGCTAAGGAAAATAATGAATCCATTAATTTGTGAATTATGATTTGTGAATTATAATGCTTTAAAAAAAGGTTACTCTTTTATGGGTTCTACCAAAGAAGGCGGAATAAAGGTAGTAGCTACAGCCATGACACCCTCTATATTAACCACCACACGACGGTCGTGGCGGATTCGGACAAACTCACCGATTACCCCCTCAAAAACGCCACCGGTAATACGTACTTTCTGCCCCTTGACCAAATGCAATTCGGCCGGCTCTACATAAAGAACCGCTTCGTCACAATTGCCTGCCACCAAAATAAAGCTACGCATTTGCGATTCGGGAATTACAACCGGACGACAATGCTCACGATTCATAATAAAACGTATAGGCATGGACGATTCAAGTCTGTCTTTCAAAGTATCTATACGTTTACGGGTAGAGTAAACAAAAACAAGATTGTGAATAGCCGGAAGCAGTTTACGGACGCGCTTCCCCGATTTCATGATATACTCATAACGCATCGGGATGAAATTCTCAATATTCTCGGCATCCAGAATTGCTTTTAACGCTAATTCACGGCTATAAGAAACACGAATCGCAAACCAACAATTACCTCCTTCATTTTCAGCCGGTAATTGCATATCGGGGTTACATTGTAACTCGGATGATTTATTTACTGATAAACGGGACATTAATCTGTGATAATGCAAGATTTGGAATAACATGAAGCCTTGTAAAAAGGGTGTTCTTTAGGGACACCGGAGTAGCGTAATACTTACCGATCAAGTCATGTAATGCAGTTATTTCCAATAGTTTAGTTAGCATTCATATTGTTTTAGAACTTCCTACCATCACGGAAAAAGAAGTAGAAAAACAGTTATGTTAGTTTTTAGCTTATAAAAAGCTGAGAACTAATAATCTAAAAAGAGAAAGTATCTTTTAGACGTTCGTTTAAAAGACACTCTTTTTCATGAGAAGTTCAATAGACGTATTTATATAAATAATAAAGTAATAATGAGGTCTTTTGAAGCGTGGATAATAAATTGATTTAAAGCAATTTGTCTAAAAAATAGTTTCTGCTTGGAAATATTCTTATTAAACATTTTGCCCGTTAAAAAAATAGGTTGTATCTTTGCGCACAATAAACGAACGTTTAAAAAACATTTTCCCTTTTTTGGCATAGTATATTATGCTACTATCACATTACCTCTTCATACACCTCTACCAAAGGAAATACATAGCGTGATTTGTTGGTGTATATCACCGATAAAAATGATTTTCAGAATTAATTGTTTTTTCATCATTAATCATTATAAAGCATAAAACTAAGAAAATGATGAAAAAAGTCATAACGGAAGAAAGAAGTTTCGAAAAGATGTTTCCGCTACCCGCCCGGGACATGCCAACAATAAACAAACGCACAATTATGGCAAACCTATATCCACCTTACTGCAAATGAAAATTATAAATTCCAAAGAAATCAATGCTATTTCGCAGTTATCCGGCTATAAAAAATTAAATGGTTGCACATAGTTAAAGAATACACACCACATGCTGTAGTGAAATCGTAGCCAAAAGGAAACATCCTATTACGGCATTTGCCAAAGAGAAGAAAAAGACAGAAGTTTAATATCTGGAAATTAAAAGAACATATCAAAAAAAAAGAAGTTAACACCATTGGCTACATGATGTTAACTTCATTACAGTAATAATATCAACTCTTACACGTAAGTCTCAAGCAGTTTCACCCGCTGGCCTTCCGGTACGATTGTTACTTCCTGAACAGCAGCAGGCAAAAGAACCGTTTCGCCGGCACGCAAGGTAATCTCATTCTGATTGTCATCCGTCAGACGGCAAGAACCTTCCACACAGATAAAAATAACAAAAGAATCCAGTTCCGAATAATCACAAGTAATCTCTTCCGTCATGTCATATACAGAAGTAGTGAAATAAGGACTCGCTACCATCTCAACGGGTTCATTCTGTACACGTTCGTATTCGGTACGGAAATCGTCTTGCACATCGGAAAAGTTAATGGCATCCATTGCCTGACTGGTATGCAATTCGCGGGATTTACCGTCCTTATCCTTACGATTGTAGTCGAAAATACGATAAGTTATGTCGGAAGTCTGTTGAATTTCCGCAACGAATGCTCCGGCGCCAATGCCATGTACACGACCGGCAGGGACATAAAACACATCTCCCGGCTCTATGGCGCAAGTTTGAAGCACTTCGGCAAATGTTCCATTGTGCACCCGGTCTTTATATTCCTTCGGAGTTATCTCCTCGGCAAAGCCGGAAATCAATTTTGCACCTTTATCGGCAGCAATAACATACCACATCTCATTTTTACCGAAACTGTTATGGCGTTTCTTTGCAAGTTCGTCACCCGGATGCACCTGAATGGACAAATCCAGCTTTGCATCAATAAACTTTATCAGTAGCGGGAATTTATTTCCAAACCGTGCATAGTTCGCTTCGCCCACCAACTCTTCTTTATATTTACGAACCATTTCAGGTAAAGTATACCCTTTGTCCGTACCATTGGCAACTACAGATTCACTACCTTCTACTGCTGAAACTTCCCAACTCTCACCTACATTCGGCAGAGTTTCATTCAAGTGTTTGAATGGGATAATCTTGTCGCCACCCCAAAGTGTCTGTTTCAGGATGGGCTCAAATTTTAGAGGATACATTTGTTGTTTTTAATTAGTACAATTCAATACTGTTACAATACTTTTTAGATTAACGCGACAAACATACAAAAAATATCAATTTGTATTCTAATTGTCAAACGCTAAACTTTCATAAAATGTTCCCCATATTTCCTCTCAATTACTTGGGGGAACAAAAGAATTTCTCTTTATTTGCAAGAAAATTTAAATAATACCATGAATATAACAGACACTACTCCGACAGAAAGTAACTTGTCCGGTTTGGACAGAAAAGACTTTCAAAAGAATATAAACAGCAGGAAAACAGATTTATATATCCTCAAAAATGCTCAGGGCATGGAAGTGGCGGTAACCAACTACGGTTGTGCAATTCTTTCGATTATGGTGCCCGACAAAAACGGAAAATTTGCCAATGTCATTTTAGGACATGACAGCATAGAACACGTAATAAACAGTCCCGAACCTTTCTTGAGCACCACGATAGGCCGTTATGGAAACCGAATTGCCAATGGGAAATTCACTTTATATGGCGAGGAACACCAATTGACTGTCAACAACGGTCCCAATTCACTGCACGGCGGACCAACCGGTTTCCATGCCCGCGTATGGGATGCGGTTCAGCCCAATGAATCGACCGTCATTTTCAATTATACGTCTGCCGACGGTGAAGAGGGCTTCCCCGGTACTTTAGAAGTAGAAATGACATATCGTCTGGAAGATGAAGCAAATGCCTTGGTTATAGAATACCGGGCCACAACCGATAAAGCTACAGTTGTAAATTTAACCAATCACGGTTTCTTTAATCTCGCTGGTATTTCCAATCCCTCACCTACTGTTCTGAATAATATCCTTACCATCAACGCCGATTTCTATGTACCTATTGATGAGGTATCTATTCCTACGGGAGAAATCCTAAAAGTAGAAAATACACCTATGGATTTCCGTACTCCCCATGCCATCGGCGAGCGTATTGACGATAAATTCCAGCAACTGGTAAACGGAGCCGGATATGACCATTGCTATGTGTTGAATAAAGCGGAAAGCGGTGAACTGAGCCTTGCCGCCACTTGTACAGAACCCGTAAGCGGGCGCACAATGGAAGTATATACTACAGAAAACGGCCTGCAACTTTATACGGGAAACTGGCTGGGAGGATTCACCGGTGCTCACGGGGCAACATTCCCCGCAAGAAGCGCTGTATGCTTTGAAGCACAATGCTTCCCCGATACTCCCAATAAGGCACATTTCCCATCGGCAGTATTGCTCCCCGGAGATGAATATCAGCAGATAACCATCTATAAGTTCGGTGTACAAGAATAAAAGAAATAACTAACCTGATTATAAACTTAATAAACAATTATTAACCATGACACAACAAAAACAGAATGGTAAACTCATCGCAATCATAACGATGATTTTCCTTTTTGGTATGATCTCATTTGTTACCAACCTGGCTGCTCCTATGGGAATTGTACTCAAAAATCAGTTTTCCGTATCCAATGCCTTAGGAATGTTGGGCAATTTCGGCAACTTCATTGCTTATGCAGTAATGGGAATACCAAGTGGTATTCTATTGCAGAAAGTAGGATATAAAAAAACAGCGCTTATCGCAGTAGCTATCGGCTTTATAGGAGTAGGTATCCAGTTCTTATCCGGACATTCCAACCCTGAAATAGCATTTGCCGTATATCTGTTCGGTGCATTTATCGCAGGATTCTCTATGTGCTTGCTGAATACGGTCGTAAACCCGATGCTGAACAAGTTGGGCGGTGAAGGGAACAAAGGTAACCAGTTAATCCAGATCGGCGGTTCTTTCAACTCCGTAATGGCAACTATTACTCCGATGTTCGTAGGTATCCTCATTGCAGGCTCTATTGAAAAGGCTACCATCTCTCAGATATTCCCTGTAATGTACACAGCGATGGCCGTATTTGCACTTGCATTCCTCGTACTGTTGTTCGTTCCTATACCGGAACCTAATGCTGCTACAGCAACGGAACCGATCGGCAAACTGATGTCCGGCGCTTTAAAATTCCGCCATTTCATCTTGGGAGCTATTGCAATCTTTGTATATGTAGGTATTGAGGTTGGCGTACCGGGTACACTAAACCTATTCCTGACTGACCCTGTGGAAAAAGGCGGTGCCGGTATTGCATCCACCATTTCCGGATTTGTAGTAGGTACTTATTGGTTCCTCATGCTGATAGGTCGTCTGGCAGGTGCATCATTAGGTGCTAAAGTATCCAGCAAGACAATGCTTACATTCACTTCAGCTTTGGGTCTGTTGCTGGTATTCCTCGCTATTTTCTCCTCTACCAATTCTTTCGTAAATCTGCCTGTGCTTCAGCAGAGTGCCACTGGCGGCTTATCTTTCGGACTTGCAGAAGTACCCATCAATGCTATGTATCTCGTATTAGTTGGTCTGTGTACCTCTATTATGTGGGGTGGTATCTTCAATCTGGCAGTAGAAGGTTTGGGTAAATATTTGGCAGCCGCTTCCGGTTTGTTCATGGTTTTAGTATGTGGCGGTGGTATTCTTCCCGTTATTCAAGGAGTTGTTGCAGACATGGCAGGTTTCATGGCAAGCTACTGGGTGATCATTGCAGCTCTTGCATATCTGTTGTTCTATGGACTGATTGGTTGCAAAAACGTAAACAAAGACATTAAAGTCGATTGACAGACAGAACTAACAATATAGGTAATAGATTTATTCACCTTAAAAAAATAATATCATGGATATAGAATACGTAAGAAGCCGTTTCATCAAGCATTTTGACGGAACAACAGGAGCTGTTTATGCTTCCCCGGGACGAATCAACCTTATCGGCGAACATACTGACTACAACGGTGGTTTTGTATTCCCCGGAGCAATCGATAAAGGCATGATTGCAGAAGTAAAACCGAATGGAACAAACACAGTCAAAGCTTATTCCATTGATTTGAAAGATTATGTAGAATTCGGTCTTAATGAAGAAGACGCTCCCCGCGCCAGCTGGGCAAGATATATTTTCGGCGTATGCCGCGAAATGATTAAACGCGGTGTAGAAGTAAAAGGATTCAATACGGCTTTTGCAGGCGATGTGCCTCTGGGTGCAGGAATGTCCTCTTCCGCAGCCTTGGAAAGCACTTATGCTTATGCGTTGAACGATTTGTTTGGTGACAATAAAATCGACAAATTCGAATTGGCCAAAGTTGGCCAGGCTACGGAACACAACTATTGTGGCGTCAACTGCGGTATCATGGACCAATTTGCTTCCGTATTTGGCAAGAAAGGTAGTCTCATCCGTTTGGATTGCCGTTCATTGGAATACCAGTACTTCCCGTTCGAGCCGAAAGGCTACCGTCTGGTACTGGTAGATTCTGTGGTAAAACACGAACTTGCTTCGTCGGCATACAATAAACGTCGCCAAAGTTGCGAGGCTGCTGTTGCCGCTATCCAGAAGAAACATCCGCATGTAGAATTCCTGCGCGACTGCAACATGGAAATGCTTGAAGAAGCCAAAGCCGAAATCAGTGCAGAAGACTTTATGCGTGCAGAATATGTGATTGAAGAAATCCAACGCGTACTCGATGTTTGCGATGCTTTGGAGAAAGGCGATTACGAAACGGTAGGCCAAAAGATGTACGAAACACACCAGGGCATGAGCAAACTGTATGAAGTAAGCTGCGAAGAACTCGACTTCCTGAACGACCTTGCTTTTGACTGCGGTGTAACTGGCTCTCGCGTAATGGGTGGCGGATTCGGCGGTTGTACAATCAACCTCGTAAAAGAGGAATTATATAACACATTCATAGAAAAAGCCAAAGAGGAATTTAAGAAGAAATTCAACAGAAGTCCAAAAATTTACGATGTCGTAATCAGCGATGGTGCACGAAGACTAGAATAAGTAAACACATGATAAAAACAATAGGGTGATAAAGTGGTTCTTCACAATATCACCCTATTGTTTGTTACTTTTAATCGGCCTATCACTTTTTTCCTAATAAATACCTTCTGTCGTCATTTGTATACGCTTCATCGTTCCATCTTCATTGTAATACAAACGCTCTATACAGACCGAACGGCGAAAACTTCCTCCTGTAGGATTAATGCCACCATTATGATAGATAAAATACCAATTACCCTTAAACTCTATAATAGCCTGATGATTCGTATTGCTATTTCCAGCCAATTCATTTAAAATCCCTTTGTATTCCCAAGGACCCGTTATACTGCGACTCATGGCATAACATATCTTCTCCGGAAATTCGGAAGCATAAGAAAGGTAATACCAATCGCCTCTTTTATGAATCCAGGGAGCTTCTGTGAAGCAAGGCAAATCAACCGGAATAATCGGCCCGTCCAATTCTATCATATTCTTCTTCAGTTTGGCGAAATAGCATTGACTGTTGCCCCAATAAAGATATGCCTGCCCATCATCGTCAATAAAAACAGTGGGATCTATATCATCCCAATAACTTTTGCTGCGGTCTGCTGTCATATCGTTGGTAATGAGGGCGGAACCACGGGCATCTACAAATGGACCTGTCGGTGAATCGGATACGGCTACACCGATGGACTTACCGGGAATCGTCTCATGCTCCACCGTTACGTACCAATAGAATTTGCCTTCATGTTCTATTACCTGACTTGCCCAAGCCTCGCCTTTTGCCCAAGAAAAGTCCTTAGCCTTTAGAGGGACGGCATGTTCTGTCCACATTTTCAAATCGGAAGAGGAAAAGACACACCATTCTTTTAAGTCATAATGCTCTTTCGGTGGAGGACACTCATCATGACCACCATAAATATACATTTTTCCATCATGTACCATCGCTGCCGGATCTGCAATAAACTTATGCTTTACTATCGGATTTCCCACAGCAACAAAAGTAGTGTCACTTTGTGCCAGCAGCCCTTGCGGAACTGCCAGCATCAAAGAACTAACCCCAAAAATAAATATATTTTTCATCATGATATTCCCTTTGAGTTCAAGACATCAATACTTCAAAATATATACTGCGAAAGTAACAGGCTCCAAATCTACGTTCAAGGTATGCCCATTCACATCCAAAGATGTTTCTTGCGGAATAATTGCCAATGGATTTTCAATAGTATTATCCTTATCCATGCCAGTGGAAGAGAGTTTGATACAACGTGCTCCCGACAGAACTTCTTTCTTTTTCAATCCGTTAAAAATCAAAGACAAAGACTGTTTTTTGCCTGAGGTATTGACCACTTTCACAATGATCTCATTCTTATTTTTGTCACATACGGCACTCGCAAATAACCCGTTCTGCCCCTCGGCACCCGTTACAGGCTTTTTATTCATAGTCAGAGAAAGAACGTTCGTTCCCTTATGCGTTGCGAAAAGCTGCTGCACATAATAGCTCACTGTACACACTGAATTCAAGTTATCAAACCATATCATGTCCGGACGCCACTGCCAACCTTCTACATGAGCAAATAACGGTGCATAGGTAGCCATATGCACAATATCCGCATTCCGCTCCAGTCCGGTCATAAAGGCTGCCTCGAGTAGTGAAGCATGAAAATGGTTCCACTTCTTTCCTTTGCCATGACAGGCATATTCTCCGGCAAAAACTTTCGGGCCTTTACGGTCGTAATTGTCATAACGCGCTCCCTGGCTTAGGAACCATGCTTCGGGACGATAGAAATGTTCGTCCACCAAATCGGCTTTCAGACTTTTCATTTCCGGCCAGAGATAATCAAACTGCTCACCTTCCGAATCAGGACCGGAACTACCCACAATCTTTATGTCGGGGTATTTCTTGCGAATGGCTTTGACAAAGGGTTCCAGATGTTCTGGATATTCCTTTCCCCACTGCTCGTTACCTATACCTATAAGTTTCAAATTGAATGGTGCAGGATGTCCCATATCGGCACGTATCTTTCCCCAAGGAGTATCAACTGCACCATTTGCAAATTCTATCAGATCGAGCGCATCCTGAATATAACTCTCCAGGTCACAAAGAGGCACATGCGCATCCATATTTGGGTTTTGAAACTGACAAGCCAAACCGCAACTCAATACCGGCAACGGTTCCGCACCGATTTCTTCGGAAAGCTGGAAGAACTCATAAAATCCCAAACCATAACTTTGGTAATAATCGGGAAAGAACCGATGCGGGAAAGTATATTGCCAACGATTTTCATTCAGCGGACGGTTCTCTACCATACCTACCGACTTTTTCCAGTCGTAGCGTGATGCGATATCAGTACCTTCTACAATACATCCGCCGGGAAAACGGAATACACCCGGCTTTATATCTGCCAGTGCCTGCACCAAATCTTTACGAAGCCCGTTTTCATGTCCTTGCCAGGTATCTACCGGGAAAAGGGAAATATGTTCCAAATCCACCGTTTGCCGGGAAGTAAGGAAAATACGAAGAATAGCTTTCGGATTGGTCACTTCCGGCTTTAGTATCACCTGATATTTTTTCCATTCCTTTGAATCGACCGTTACATCGGCAGTTGCAAAAGCCTGCTGTTCGTTCATAGATTTCGTATCGGCCAGCTCCACACGGATTTTAGCGGGTGTTTCCCCTTCTGCCACACGTGCCCATACAGAGAAACGATACTCTGCGCCTTTTTTTATTCCGATACCGAAAAAGCCTTCATTGTCTAATCCGGTCTGTTTATGCGGATGTCCGGCATACGCCAAACGCACATAATGCGGGTTTCTTTCAAAAGGACCGTCATCTTTCAAAGATACCTTACCGAATGTCTTCCACCCCATAAAATGTTGCGGAAATTCAAATGAACGGTTCTTCACAAGTTCGGCATACAGACCGCCGTCGGCAGCATAATTGATATCTTCGAAAAACAGACCATACATAGTAGGCTGAATTTCCGCTCCCGGTTTCCCGGCTTGTATCACCAATTCATTTGTTTGTGCTTGCAGTGCCGAACCTGCCGCAAGAGCCAGCACCGCCAATAAACCTTTGTATTTTTTCATGGTATAAAATGTATATATGATTACTTAATTCGCTTTCCCCATATAGACCTGCCACAACTGTCCAGTCCTGTGAAAAGAACAGTTTCCTTTTCGTTTTCCCAATCGTGTCCGGCAAATATAATCAGATTATTTATAATTTCACCTTCCAGAGTCAGGGACAATAATTGCTTTGCTTCCAAAAGTTCCCAGGTACCTTTATTCTCACCTAAATGTCCGTTCTTCTCCAAGGACAGCAAATGAGACACGTTCCACTCCTCTTCTTTGAGCTGTCCCTCCCCCCATAGGATCTGGCCTGCCTGCAAACGGCGTTCATACGCAGGTTCCTGTATGCGTATAACTTCCCACTCTCCTGCCATATCTTCTGCCGAGAATTTACGGGAAACACTGCCTGTATAACGTTCGGGCGACACCACCGGCCATCCGTCGGGCGTAAAAAAGACCTGTCTCAGATGAAGATCCATCATTTGGTTATGGGGTGACAGGCGTCCCTGATGTGCCATAAAGTATTGCCCTTCATCCGAGGTGAATACACTGCAGTGTGCAGTCCCTGCCCAACCCGGATGATTATGAAAACGGTATGGAGCTGTCAGAATAGGAAAATTATTAGTAGTGTCTTTCAGTTCCACGCCGGAGAAATCAACAAACGGGCCTTCCGCTTTGTCCGAACGCCCTACCCGTACGTTATAGGTGGTCATCAGCGGATCGTATGAAACAAACAAATAATACTGTTTCAGATCAGGATTGTAAATAATCTCGGGAGCTTCCAGATTATCTTTCTGATAATTGGCGCGGCGTGCGGTGAGATGCCCCTGATCTCCCTCCTCGGCGGGAAGTCCGGTTTCCGGATCCAACTCTACGCAGTACAATCCTCCAAAGAATGATCCATAATGCATCCACCACTTTCCGGTGACAGGATCGGCCATGACGCTCGGATCAATTGCATTCATTACCGAAGCCTCATTGGTCTTGACAACACAACCTCGTTGTGTCCAAGGGCCTTCGGGTGATGCAGCCTCTGCCATACCTATATACGATGTCTTGCGGCCAAAAGCCGATACGCAATAGTAGAGTCTGTATTTATCACCAAAAGGGATTATATAAGGAGCCCAGATGTTCGTTGCTCCCTCACCTCCGGCATGCGAACGTACCCACTCCACAGCTTCCTGCGGTATTTCCGGAAAAGCCCAGCCAACAAACTCCCATTTGACAAGGTCCTTGGAACGGCGCACTTGTATGTATCCCAACGGAACATTTTTTTCTTCGGCTTCTTGACGGTTCTCACCTAAAATGACATCGGTAGAGTACATATAATAATAATCACCCAATTTACGACAAGACGGATCATGCACATTGTAAGTTCCCCACAAGCGGTAGTTGTCCATAGAGGACAAAAAAGAGTAGTCATCCTGCCAGGGATTAGGCGAAGCTATGGGAGTAAAAACCGGAGAATTACAATTAGCAAACAGAATTCCCATAGACGTGACGACCACACATAACATTTTTCTCATAATATCAGCAAATTAAAAATACAATGCAAATGTACGCCATACCCAAAACAGTAGAGGTGGATATATGACCTTTTAAGGTGGACAATCTTCCAACTTCACAAAAAAGACCGCAGACTTTTTATATCATCACAAGTAATACATTAACTTTGCTTGTGCTAATACCAAATGATGAAACAATGCATAAGTTTTTTTGTATTATTATATTATATATCGCTTTGGCAAGCCCCGCTATTTTGTGGGCTCAGGAGTCTTTTACCAACCGGTATAACACAATCTACATAACCATGAATGAGGGGCTTCCCAATAATTTTGTTGATGATATCTACAAAGACCGGCAAGGCTTCCTTTGGATTTCCATGTCGGGAGGTGGACTATCCCGATACGACGGCTATGAATTCGTCAACTTCACTCCGGCTACCCCACATTGCCGGCTCAAGAGCAACTTCATACGCAAAGTCTACGAAGACAACTTTCAGCGGCTTTGGGTTGTATCAGAAGGGGGCACTGATATTATCGACCTAACAACCATGCAGTCCGTATTGCCTCATGATCCCCGAAAGAAACTGGAGACACTCATTAAGCAACCGGCATTCATGGTTACACAAGATGCCAATGGATGTATTTGGCTGTATTGCAGCAATAGCCTGCACCGTATTGCTTTCCGCACTAATGGAGATATAGAGAGTATTCATTCACTAGAGATTCCTAATCCTTACCGATACGATATCATCTTTAAGGACGTGGAAAATGAGGGAAAAGTATGGATAGGTATCAATGGCGCACTATACAAAATAGGTATCACTGCACAAAGCAAACTAGAGGCAACCTTAATCGACGACTGCCTGAGTTTTGCACCGGATCTATATTTTACAGACTTCATAGCCAAAGAAAATGAAGTATGGATCGCCACCGACAAAGGTTTGTACCGATATAATAAAAACGAAGGTATAGTGAAACAATATATGCATACCCCTGACAATCCTCATTCCCTCTCACAAAATTTCCTGACCTGTCTCGCCATAACCAACGACAAACAATTACTGGTTGCCAGCCTGAAAGGCATCAACATATACAATCCCATAAAGGACAATTTTGAACGCATAAGTGACCAGGCATCCAATACAGGCAGCAAGCTACTGAACAGCAATTTTATCAACTGCATCATCGTAGAAGGGCAGCATATCTGGGTAGGAACCGAAAGTGGTGGTATCAATAAAATGACCGCCAAGCGTCTGTCCATACAAAATTATCAGCATGATAACAAGAATCTCCAAACAATCTCTCACAATCCGGTGAACGCCGTTTACGAAGATAATAGCGGAAACTTATGGGTAGGCACCGTAGAAGGGGGGCTGAATAAAAAGGCGGTAGGAAGCGACAGCTTCATCCATTATACATACGAAAGCGGCACTCTTACCCACAACTCTGTTAGCGCCATCACCGCCGACGGGCAAGGAAGATTGTGGATTGGTACATGGGGCGGCGGCATCAACCTTATCAACCCACAAAACCCACAGCACAGAATAGAAGCAATCACAGCCCGGAATAAAGACAACTACCCCATAGACTTTATCGGAGCTCTGGCCTACGACTCCATAAACAACGGTATGTGGATCGGAGCAAACCAGGGATTATTCTTCTATGACCTAGCGCATAAACAGCTTTGTTCACCATTTGCCAAGCGTGCCGCCGAAGACATACGAGGTTGCATCGGCTCTATCATAGACAAAGACGGGCAATTATGGATGGGATGTCTGGACGGCGTTTATATCATCGACCTGCACTCCCGCTCCGTCTCATTGCCTGAGGGAACATTCCGTTACCGTCATCTGAAGTACAAACTGGATGATCCGTCTTCCGGACTGATAGAAAAGATATGTTGCTTTTACGAAACTCAGGACGGCACACTGTGGTTGGGCAGCAACGGTTATGGCATTTATAAACGTATGCAGAACGAAGATGGAAAAGAACAGTTTGTCTGTTACAACTCCCTTCATGGCCTGCCAGACAACAGTATCCGCAGTATCCTGGAAGATGATAAAGGATGTATCTGGATAGCAACCAACAATGGGCTGTCGCGCTTTCAACCCACAGAAAACCACTTTATCAACTACAACCGGCAAGACGGTCTTGCCGATACCCAGTTTTACTGGAATGCTGCTCACCGTTCACAATACAGCAAGCTCTATCTCGGCACCGTATCCGGGCTGGTTGCCATAGATTGCAACCTGCCTGCCCTTACAACCCAGTCTTCCAAAGTACGGTTCACCCATTTGAAAGTAGGAAACGAGGAAATATTCCCCGGCAACGAATACTTGCCGCTCGATATTGCCGTCAGTAAGGCTATCCGCATCCACGAACGTGAAAAATCTTTTTCACTGGAATTTTCCGCACTCAATTACGAGTCCGACAATACCGCCACTTACAGTTATCGCCTACTGGGTTTTGACAACCGTTGGATACACGTGCCTGCCAGCCGGCGTTTTGCTACTTACACCAATCTGTCTCCGGGAAACTATACGCTGCAAGTGAAGTACACGCCCTACACCCCAACCGAAGAGGATAATATAACGGAACTGCAAATAACAATCCAGCCCTATTTTTACAAGACAACCTGGTTTATACTGCTTGTAATAATCCTTGCCACATTCGCTACATGGCAATTCTACCAATGGCGCATACGAAGCCTGAAAGAGCAAAAAGCAAGATTACATCAAAAGGTGGAACAACGCACTCATGAACTGAAAAAGCAGAAACAACTACTGGAAGAACAGACCGAAGAGTTGTCCCGTCAGAACCGGATGTTGAAGCAACAAAACGAAAAAATTACCCGGCAGAAAGCGCAGCTTACTAAAATGACACGTAAGATACAAGAGCTGACCTTGGATAAGATAGCATTCTTCACCAATATCACACACGAATTCCGCACCCCAATCACACTGATCATAGGACCGATAGAGCGTGCATTAAAGTTAAGCTACAACCCTCAAGTCATCGAGCAGCTACATTTCGTGGAACGCAATTCTAAATACCTGTTATCACTTGTCAACCAGCTTATGGATTTCCGTAAGGTGGAGTCGGGCAAACTGGAAATCGTAAAATCCCGGAATAATTTTCTGAAATTTGCCAATGAACTGATCATACCTTTTGAAGTCTTTGCCAAAGAAAGAGACATCACAGTGAAACGTTATTTCCGGATGCCTTCACCGGAAATCTCTTACGATGAAGAAGCGATGCACAAAGTGCTGACGAACCTGCTGAGCAATGCCATTAAATTTACGCCAAACGGCGGAAGTGTGTCTTTGTTCATAGCCCTGCTACCTCCTGCCGATAACCACAAATCCATGCTTTACATCTGTGTCAGCGACACAGGTAGCGGTATTCCTGATGATGACACAATCAAAATATTCAACCGTTTCTACCAGTCGCAAGGACAAACCAAATATCCTATGTACGGACAGGCTGGAAGCGGCATCGGACTTTACTTGTGTAAACGCATCGTACAGATGCATGGGGGTGAAATCCATGCGCAAAACAACCATACGACAGGCTGCTCGCTACGCATCCTCCTGCCAACAACACCGGAAAGCAATACGGTGGAAACACTGGTCGAAAGTGCCCCGCAACTTATGACTTCCGATGCGCTACCCCCATCCAATACTTTCGGAAAAGGTTTATCAATCCTGGTGGTTGAGGACAACGCGGATATGCGTGGATATATCCGTTCCATCCTACGGGATAAATACAATGTGTTCGAAGCTGCCCATGGAGCAGAGGCCTTGAATATATTAAACTCACATTCGGTAGACTTTATCATCAGCGACCTGATGATGCCCGTAATGGACGGCATTGAACTGTCCCGCCGGGTAAAAGAGAATTTCGCTATCTCCCATATCCCTTTCCTTATGCTGACAGCCAAGACATCGCAGGAATCACGCCTGGAAAGCTACCGCATAGGAGTTGACGAATATTTACTGAAACCTTTTGACGAGACATTACTGCTTACCCGCATCGAGAATATCCTTGAGAACCGTAAACGTTATCAAAAGAAGTTTGCCATAGCCATGGATGTGGATGCCTTGAATATGGAAGAGGAATCGGGCGACAAGAAGTTCCTCAACCGCATCATGGATGTCATTAAGGAGAACTACAAAAACTCCTATTTCGAGGTGAGCGATTTCTGCGAAGCGGCAGGTGTGAGCAAAAGCCTGTTGAACAAAAAGCTACAAAGTCTTGTTGGGCAGTCCGCCGGACAATTCATACGCAACTACCGCCTGAACATTGCCCGCGAACTAGTACTGAAAAACCGGGAGAATAAAAGTATGAGCATTGCAGAAATTGCTTATGAAGTAGGATTTAATGACCCTAAATACTTCACGAGATGCTTCACCAAATACTTCAATACGACACCGAGTTCACTGCTTAATGAAAGAGAAGAGCCTTACTTACAGCAATAAACAATAAACCTACATAATAAGCTGTATTCTCTACACTTAAAATTCGTTTATCCACCTCTAAAACCCATTTGTCCACCCCCATTTACACCATAAGCCCTACTTTTGCCATACAATCATTGCTTATTTCTTCAGGAAATCTCTCAAGGAAAAGCAATGATTGGAAATCTAATTTTAATATTAATAATATGAAGAACGACAAGAGAACAGCTGTCTATCGTAGATGGCATTGGCTAAATTCAACCTCCCCCAGTTTTGTGAAGTCTGTTACCTGACTCTCCCGGCGGTCAATATAGGATCGTATATTGACTAATATAATATTATAATATAGTTAACAGTGATCTAATCTATTAATTTAATAATCTTAATTCTTTTAAAAATGAGGAAACATTTATTTCTTTCCGTAATGCTTGGTCTGTGTGCCTTTAGTAGCATGACGGTGTATCCTACATCTGCCATGGCTACTGTGACACAATCTCCGACTATCAAGGTTCGTGGTCAGATTGTCGACGAACAAGGTGAACCTATGCCAGGAGCTACCGTCAGAGTTAAAGGCGGACAAGGCGGAACCATTACCGATCTGGATGGGAACTTCCAGTTGGAAGTTCCCGGAAACGCTATCCTTTTGATAAGCTATGTGGGTTTCAAGGAACGCGAAGTAGCAGTTCGCAACCGCGCTATTATTGATACCATACAATTACAGGCTGATGACCAAATGCTGGAACAAGTGGTTGTTGTAGGTTATGGTACACAAAAGAAATCCGACTTAACCGGTTCTGTTGCCGTAGTAGATGCAGAAGCTTTGAAACAGACATCAAACTCCAACATCTCCACCATGCTTGAAGGCAAGGTTTCCGGCGTACAAGTTACCTCCGACGGACAACCAGGTGCCGATCCTACCGTACGTATTCGCGGTGTAGGATCTTTCGGCAGTACTTCTCCCCTCTATGTCATTGACGGCGTTCCCATGGGAACTTCCATCCGCGATTTCTCTTCCAACGATATTGAAACCATCCAGGTATTGAAGGATGCTTCGGCTGCCGCCATCTACGGTTCACGTGCTGCCAACGGTGTGATTATCATCACCACCAAACGCGGACAAAAAGATCAACCGCTGAAAGTGGACTACAATGGATATTTCGGCATGGATTATATTCCTAAGGGAGTCTATGATGTAATGGATGCCGACCAATACAGCCAGTACATCGGTCAGGCTTGTGTAAACTCCAACACTCCACTGCCATCGGGATACAAGCTCAACAGCGAAACCGGGAAATACCATTTCCAAGATGACACCAATACCAACTGGTTCGACGAAGTATTCAAAGTAGGTATCCGTCAAAACCATAATGTAAACCTTTCCGGAGGTGGTGCTCACAACACCTATAATATAGCATTAGACTATTTCAACCAAAAAGGAACACTCGAAGGTGCCGGTCCTAACTACGAACGTTACACCGCACGTGTCAACAACAGTATGGACACCAAGTTCATAAAGTTCCAGACCAGCCTTGTTTACTCCCACTCCGACCAAGATAACATGGGCCTGTCCAATGCTTCCGAATACGTTCAAGGTCTGTATGGCGACGTAACCAACATTCTGCGCGGAACCTTACTGATGCAGCCCACCATCAAGGCATACGATTCTTCAACATGGGTGCTCGACAATTTGGTGGGAATTGCCAACAACTTCAATTATGATGCTTACGGCTATGGCGTATACTACGATACCATACATGGTGATATCTCCGCTTCCAATCCATTACTGGTAAACAACCTGCTGCAACGCAACACACGTGTGGACCGTTTCGTGGGAACAGGCTCGGCAGACGTAGACATCTTCAATATGTTCGGCTTCAACAGCAAAAACCACAAACTCAACTATAAAATAAACCTCTCTTACAGCAAAACCTTCTGCAAGGACTTCACTTGGATTCCGGCATGGGTGCAGAGTAACCGCGTCTATCTGTCCAAGAGTAATGAACGGTTGACCAAGGGTTCCCGTATTTATTCGGACGCCTTGATAGAGAATGTGCTTACTTACGATGGTACGATAGGCAAACACCACATCAACGTAGTGGCAGGTCAGACTTACGAAGAAGAAAACACCGACCTGCTGACCGGATGGGGAATCAACTTCACCGAACCTTATTTCCTACAACTTCAGAATGCCGCCAACACGTATTCCGAAAGTTACGAATACAAGCATGCTATCTTGTCCTACATCGGTCGTATCAATTACAACTACGATGACAGGTATTTATTATCGGCAACAGTACGCCGGGATGGCAGCTCACGCCTGACCAGAAGTATCCGTTGGGGAACCTTCCCTTCCGTCTCTGTGGGCTGGCGCTTCGACAAAGAAAGCTTCTTCCCTTTCAATCCGGACGTCGTGAACATGTTCAAAGTTCGTGCAAGCTATGGCGAGCTTGGTAATGAGAACATCGGTGAGTACATGTATCAGGCCGTCATGTCACGCAATAATATGACTTACAATTTCAACGGTAACGTAGTGACCGGTTCTGCCGTTTCCACTTTCGTGGACAATAACCTTGCATGGGAGAAAAAGAAGACCTACAATGTGGGTATTGATCTTGCTTTGTTCCGCAATCGTTTGGAGTTTACAGCTGAGTGGTACAAGAATACCAGCGAAGACCTTCTGTATGCTGTTCCTGTTCCGGAACAAGCCGGAGTGTCCAATACCACCGTAACGATGAATGCCGCTTCGATGAACAACTCCGGTTTTGAGTTCTCCGCTACCTACCGTAACCGCGACCATGACTTCAAATATGAAGTATCGGCCAACCTTAGCACATTACGCAACCGCGTAACCTCATTAGGTTTCGGTACCGATTCTTATATCTCAGGTTCTTACATCACTAAAGTAGGCGAAGAAATCGGTCAGTTCTACGGTTGGGTTTATGAAGGTATCGCCCGCACGCAAGAAGTTCTTGACAACCACGCCACACAAGAAGGCGCCCAAATTGGCGACTGCCTCTATAAAGACGTAAACAATGACGGTAAAGTAGACTCCGAAGATCAAGTGGTATTGGGCAGCGGCATGCCAAAAATCAATTTCGGCCTTAATGCCCGTTTTGAATACAAGCGCTTTGACCTGAGCATCGCAACGTTCGGCGCACTGAACTATCACGTTAGCGACGACATCTACAACTCACTCAACTCTTGCTATGGCTGGGGAAACAAAGAAGTGGGTATGCTCGATGCCAACCGCTTTAGCGAAGACGGCAGCACTTACCTTTCCAACGTGCCACGCACCTATGTTACCAACAGTGCCAGCTTGGGTTGGAACGACCTCTTCAGTTCACGCAAGATTCAGAATGCAGCCTACTGGAAAATAGCCAATGTAGAATTGGGCTACAACTTCCCGGATAAGTGGTTCGACAAATATGTATCCGATGTACGTTTCTACATATCGGCACAGAATCTCCACACATTTACCGGCTATCATGGTTACAATGTGGATTATGCAGGAGGAACTTTCACTCCGGGATACAATTTCTGTTCTTATCCTACTGCACGTACTTTCATGTGTGGTGTTCATTTTACATTCTAATCTTTACCTTTCTAGTACCTAAATTAAAAACAGATCTTATGAAACTAAATAAATATTCACTTGCTCTCATTTTGGGATTTGGCATGTTGACTTCCTGCAACGACAGATTAGAACTGTTGAATCCCAACCAGCAAACCTCAAGTACATTCGGCTTTAATCCTGATGACTTGGAGGAATGTGTGATTGCCGCCTACAACCACATCCGCATGGAAGGTTCTTATGCTCGTGTAGGCTACACCATCGATGTATGTCGTGGCGATGAAGCCTGGAACTCTTCACAAGTGTGGTATCTGCCTTTTGATGATCTTAATGCTGAAGTCACTTCAGACGTTACATGGTGGCCCTGGCGTGAGTGGTACTATACTATCAATGTGTGCAATTTCACCATTTCACGCTGCAGTGAAGATAACAGCCAACTTACCGAAAAAATGAAACGTATCAAAGGACAGGCGCTTTTCCTTCGCGCTCTATCCTACTACAACTTAGTGGGCTATTATCAGAATCCGCCTCTCATTACGGATTATGCTACCTACTCTTCGTTAAACGGACTTTATGGCGCCAACAGCACCTATGATGCAGTGCTCGACCAAGTGGAAAAAGACTTTCTGGAAGCAATGGAATTGCTTCCCTCCCGTGATGAAGGCAGTGAATGGAGCGGTGGACGTGCCACCTGCGGTGCTGCGGCTGGCTATTATGCCCGCGCCCTCATGATGCGTCAAAAATACAGCGAAGCACTTCCGGTATTGAAAGATATCATCGCCAAAAAGTATGGCACTTATAAACTGATGGACAACTACGGAGATAACTTCCGTGAAGGTTCGGCATACGAGAACAACGCAGAGAGCCTCTTCGAAGTACAATTCCTCGACTATGGAGCGCAAGGCACCGACGATGAATGGACACCAGTAAACACAAGCCCCAATGCCACACAAGGCTCGGCCGTTGAGAGCAACTTCGCTCCAGGTGCCTACGGCGGATGGGCCGACATCTCGGCTTCGCCCTGGCTTTACCAGCTTTTTAAAGAAGAGCGTACCACCAGTGGGAAACTCGACCCCAGACTCTATTGGACCATTGGGACTTATGAAACCGATTGGGAAAACTTCGAATATGGCAACGTGGCTTATACAAATATAGTGAAAGCCACTGATAATATCGTGACCAACAACACTTTCGGAGGTCTGCCGATTGCCAAATTCACGAATCTCCGCACCGGATTATATAGCACTGTGGTTACGGGCTTGCACGATGGCATCAACCTGCGGCTGATGCGCTACTCCGATGTACTGCTACGCGCTGCCGAGTGCGAGAACGAAGTCAACGGTCCTACACAGCAAGCTATCGATTGGATTAATGAAGTGCGTAACCGCGCCAATCTGGTAGATCTGAAGCTCGAAGACTTCAATTCTGCCGACAAGCTCTTTGAACAGATAGCCAACGTGGAACGTCCTAAAGAATTCGGATGCGAATTCGGACGAGGCTTCGACCTCATCCGCTGGGGATTCTTCTATGACAACGGACGCCTGCAACAACTAAAAGAACATGGCACAGTGCGCCGCTCCATAAATGGAGTAAAGGATCCTGTGAAGTACAGCGATATAGCAAGCGACTCCGAACTGAAGAGCACTTTCGATACTTACAGACCTGGACATGAGTTTCTGCCTATCGTACAGCAGTTGATGAACAACAATCCGAACCTGACAGGAAACTCAGCCAATTACAGTACAGATAATTCCATTTACTTCCGGGAAAACAAATGGAAAGTACGTCCAGTCGTAGAGTTAAGCAAGTAAATAAACTTAGAAACACACTTCCCTCAGCCCTACGGGTTCAACCGGAACAGGCGGGGAACGTTTCAAACCATTACCTATTAAAAAATAAAGAAAATGAAACATTTCTATAAAATAACATTTTTCTGTTGTGCAGCAACCTTGTGGATGTTGGTCCTGGCAAGCTGCGAAGGAGGCGAACTCTATGACGTAAATGCTCCCGAATGGATTTCTGATAAAATACAGGAAATAGAAGACTCCAAGAAAGAACCGGAAGATGAAATACTTGAAGGTATGCAGGAAGATGTATACACCATCGGGAATACGGATTTCACCTCCGGTTTCTGGACTGCTTTTTCCAAGTATTATGTGGTACCTGACGGTGAGAAATGGAATGCAGTATTCAATCTTAACATCAACCCTGCCGATAATACATATTACAAGAACTTTGCCCTTATCATCACCAATGATGTGGATCGTGACAGTGAAGAATATACCGAATACGGAGCTATCCGCTTTGATGTTACAAATAGCCCTGAAACTTATAACTCTCAGTGGGGCGATTATATTGACTTCCAGTACATATCGGGCACCTTGCTTCTTGATCCCGTTGATAACAAAGACGAGAACGTACAAAAGTTAGGTGGCAAAGTAACGCTCACCGTAGACCGTACCAGCAAAAATGCTTTCACTGTCAAGATGACCAACGGAGTGGCTACTAAGACCTATGCACAACCGAATAAAGAACCCAACCTGAACGCAGATGCAAGCAACACCAACATTCGCTGCTTCTTAGTCCCCGAAGGCTCTTACATAGACTTTCTGCAAACCAACATCGTTCCTGTCGGTGGACTCACATCTGCCGCAGACAAGAATCCGATATCAATGATATTGCAGGATGTACCCACACAAATTTCTTTGGGTACTTCACTTGAAGAGGCCATAACTAACATCTCAGCCATTGTAACCTTTGAAGAGGGAGTGACTAAAACCGTAACAGCCTCCGAACTCTCATTCTCAGCCATTCCTGATATAAATCAAACGGGAGATAAGACTCTTGTAGCTGTCTACAACAAAACCTTCAAGGGCAAAAACTGTGATAAACCGATTGTGGCTAACGCATCTTTTAAGGTTGTGGGAGTACTTCAATCAATTTCAATAACCACTGTACCCTCGCGTACAAAGCCCTATTACTACACCTCGGAAGAAGCCAAGAGTTGCATGATGCCTTTCGACCCAACAGGCATGGTAGTTATGGGAACCTACTCTGACGGGAGTTTGGCAGTCATTGACAACGCAAAACTCAGCTTCTCCGCCATTCCTGCAAAGGCTGGTTCGCAGCCGGTTATCGTTACCGCCGGAGAAAACATCACCGCAACGGTAAATGTCACCGTCTCCGAAGCTACTGTAGTGAAGAATACAAGCGGACAGCTAGGAAATACAGACAACTCAACTCTGTGGTTTAACCCCGAGACCTACTCAGATAATTTCAATATACCTTCAGGTCAGACAAAGTGTATTTCGTTTACTAATTACAGCAATCTGGCAGGGAATTGGAACAATTTCCTTGTAGTTCTCCGTAAGAATAATGGTACCCACTACGCAGTGGTCCGTGCCGATAACTTTGGCTGGGGCGATGGATATGATGCCTGCGTTCACAACGGAACACAAGGTGACTGGAGCACTTGGCTTGCCGGAATGAATGGATCCAAAGTTACAGTCTACGTGACTAATTGCGGTAATGGTACCGCCGACATTCAGGCAGTAATGATAGGTACTACAAGTACAATCTCCACCCAATACTATTGGGGCATCAACACCATAGATGCAAACGACTTAAACTTTGCACTGTCTGTTGACGGTTGCCACCTCGTCTTCAATGAATAAGAATAACTATTAAATTCTTTATCATCCATATTGTTCCTGTCTATCAACGGAACAATATGGATCTTAAAAACTTACCCAAATGAAAAAAACAACATTTTTCTTACTATCCCTACTGACTGTATTCGTTTTCACTGCTTGTTCTGACGGGCTTGACAACATCGAATACAACAGAAACAGTGATGTAGTTTTAACCACTCCCGAAGCAACCGCAACGGGTACCTCACTGAACGTTAAATCATCAATCACCGGCAATCTAAGCAGCGTAGTCAAGAGAGGATTTTGCTATAGTGTAAATGTCTCAAATCCTACTATCAAAGACAAGGTGATAGAAGCAGATGAAAATTTCAGTGCCACCCTCTCTGGATTGAAAATCAATACTCCTTACTATATACGTGCATACGTTTATGGTAACAGCCGGTACACTTACTCGGAAACATTCACGTCGACCATAGAAATCACAGACCTTAATGAACAATTAAAGAATTATGTGGCTCCGGAATACGAAGATAATTATGCGGGCATTGCAAGCTGGTCCAATCGTACTCAATGGAACTTGGCAAACGTGCACGATCCCAGCGTTGTGCTTGCCGAAGACGGATACTACTATATGTATCAGACAGATGCCTCCTACGGCAATGCACATACAGGACACGGACACTTCCACGCCAGACGTTCCAAAGACCTCGTGAATTGGGAATATCTAGGCGGGACTATGCCGAAGCTTCCCGACTGGGTGATGCCGAAGCTGAATGAGATACGCAAAGCAATGGGATTGACAGCAAGCACTGCCGCAGAAAGCGACTTCGGTTACTGGGCCCCAAGTGTGCAGAAAGTTAGAAACGGACTGTATCGCATGTACTACTCCATCGTAGTACCCGGCTATCTGGACGGCGGAACCGGAGCGACCGCCTGGAGTGAACGTGCTTTTATCGGCCTGATGGAGAATAGCAATCCTGCCAACAACAGCGATTGGGTGGACAAAGGATATGTAGTGACCAATGCATCGGACAAGGGACTGAACTTCAACATCCCCAGCACCCAATATGCCAATTGCTATTACAAATGGAATGCTATCGACCCTTCTTACATCATTACTCCTGAAAATACCCACTGGCTGATATACGGTTCATGGCATAGCGGCATTGTTGCTATGGAATTGAATGCCGAAACCGGAATGCCGAAACAAGACTTAGGTATCCCCTGGGCAGAAGGAAACGCTCCGGCAGAATACGGGCAGTTGATAGCCACCCGTAATATCAACAACCGTTGGCAAGCCAGTGAAGGTCCTGAAATCATTTACAACACAGAGACAGGCTACTACTATCTATTCGTGGCATACGATGCATTGGACATACCTTACAATACACGCGTATGCCGTTCTAAAAGTATCACCGGTCCTTATCTCGGCATCGATGGCGCCAATGTTACCGAAGGAGCAGAAATGTTGCCGGTAGTGACACACCCGTACAAATTCAGCAAGAGCAATGGCTGGGTAGGCTTCTCACATTGCACCATCTTCAACGATGGCAATGGTAATTGGTATTACTCTTCGCAAGCACGTCTCCCCAAAAGCGTGGACAACGCTATTATGTTAGGACATGTACGCAACATCCGTTGGACTAAAGACGGTTGGCCCTTGGTTATGCCCGAACGCTACGGAGCCGTACCCCAAGTAGCCATTACCGAAGAAGAACTCATCGGAAATTGGGAACATATTGACTTGTCCTACGCTTATGGGGTTCAAAAAGAATCTGCAATCATGACGCTGGCCGCCGACCACACCATTACTGAAGGAACATGGAAAGGCGGCAGATGGAGCTATGATGCAGAACAGCAAATTCTGACAGCAAATGGAACAGACCTTTACCTGCAACGGGAAGTTGACTGGGAAGCCAGTCCCAGAACACCGACCATCGTCTATGCCGCTTACGGAAGTAACCATAAGACATATTGGGGTAAAAAAGTAAAATAAGTATTCTTTCAGACATTGAAACAGCTTTGGGATATACAAATTTCAAAGCTGTTTTTTTTCTTTTATGTTACATAACATACAAAAGTGTATATATTACACCAAACAAAAGTGTTACTTTTACACCCGAAATAAGATAATAATCTAATTTTCAAATTAAATAACACCATGAAGAATCACATTCTTATTGCCGGAATAGCTACATTAATGTTAGCTTCCTGCGCTCAGAAAAATCAAACGGAACTTACTCTTTCCGGCCTTAACCCGACAAAATTTCAAACTGTAGTGAACGATGCCCAGACAGATCTTTACACATTAAAGAATAAAGTGGGCATGGAAGTATGCATCACTAACTTCGGCGGACGTATCGTATCTATTATGGTACCTGACAAAAACGGGGAAATGAAAGATGTTGTCCTTGGCTTCGACAGTATAGCCGACTACATAAACGTCCCAAGCGATTTCGGTGCATCTATCGGACGTTACGCCAACAGAATCAACCAGGGCAAAATGGTATTGGATAGTGACACGATCCAATTACCAAAGAACAATTTCGGACATTGCCTGCATGGCGGTCCTAAAGGATGGCAATATCAGGTATATGAAGCCAACCCCATTGATGAAACCACTTTGGAGCTGACCCGCTTCTCTCCAGACGGAGACGCAAATTTTCCGGGCAACTTAACTGCCAAAGTTCTTTTCAAGCTGACAGACGATAACGCCATAGATATCAAATATAGCGCAACTACTGATAAAAAAACAGTTATCAACATGACCAACCATTCCTACTTCAATCTATCCGGCAATCCGTCTAAAGCAGCCACAGACCACATACTATATGTCAATGCTGATAATTACACTCCTGTAGACCAAACTTATATGACTACCGGAGAAATTGTACCGGTAAAAGATACTCCCATGGATTTTACTACTCCCAAAGCCGTAGGCCAGGATATTACCAATTTTGATTTCATACAATTGAAATATGGTAACGGATACGACCATAATTGGGTATTGAACACCAATGGCGATATTAAAAAACTTGCCGCCAAACTCACTTCTCCCGAAAGCGGCATCAGCTTAGAAGTATACACCAATGAGCCTGGTATACAGGTATATACAGGGAATTTCCTGGACGGAACTGCAAAGGGAAAAAAAGGGATCGTCTACAACCAACGCGCTTCCGTATGTCTGGAAACTCAACATTATCCAGATAGCCCCAATAAGCCACAATGGCCTTCTGTTATTCTGGAACCGGGACAGACTTACAACAGCGAATGTATTTTCAAATTCTCAGTAGAAAAATAAATAATAACTTTTAAATCATTATTATCGTGGGAACATTAGATTGGGTAGTCATTGGAATATTCTTCCTGGCTCTGATAGGTATTATTGTTTGGGTAGTCAAACAAAAGCAGAATGATTCGGCTGACTATTTTTTAGGTGGACGTGATGCCACATGGCTCGCCATAGGTGCATCCATATTTGCATCCAACATCGGTTCGGAACACTTAATCGGATTGGCCGGTGCCGGAGCATCCAGTGGTATGGCAATGGCGCACTGGGAAATACAAGGTTGGATGATCTTGATTCTCGGATGGGTATTCGTACCATTCTATTCACGAAGCATGGTATACACAATGCCCGAATTTCTGGAACGCCGTTACAATCCGCAGTCGCGTACTATTCTTTCTGTCATTTCATTAATTAGCTACGTGCTGACCAAAGTAGCTGTAACTGTATACGCCGGTGGACTTGTATTTCAGCAGGTATTCGGTATCAAAGAACTGTGGGGAATAGATTTCTTTTGGATTGCAGCAATCGGCTTAGTTGTATTGACAGCACTTTACACAATATTTGGCGGAATGAAATCCGTACTTTATACCTCGGTACTGCAAACTCCTATCCTTCTTTTGGGTTCACTTATCATCCTCGTTCTCGGTTTTAAAGAATTGGGCGGTTGGGATGAAATGATGAGCATATGCAGTGCAGTTACAGTCAACGAGTATGGAGATACCATGACCCAACTTATCCGCGATAACAATGATCCCAATTTCCCATGGTTGGGTGCATTGGTTGGTTCGGCCATTATTGGCTTCTGGTATTGGTGTACTGACCAATTTATTGTACAACGCGTACTTTCCGGTAAAAACGAAAAAGAAGCCCGTCGTGGTACTATTTTCGGTGCATACCTGAAACTATTGCCTGTATTCCTGTTCTTGATTCCGGGTATGATTGCTTTTGCCCTGCATCAGAAATATATCGGAGCCGGTGGCGAAGGTTTCCTTCCTCTGCTTGCCAATGGTACTGCAAACGCAGATGCCGCTTTCCCTACACTGGTAGCCAAGCTTCTTCCTGCTGGAGTAAAAGGCCTTGTTGTTTGCGGCATTCTTGCTGCATTGATGAGTTCACTGGCTTCCCTGTTCAACTCTTCAGCCATGCTTTTTACAATCGACTTCTACAAACGTTTCAAACCGGAAACCCCAGAAAAGAAACTGGTAGGTATCGGACAGATTGCAACAGTGGTTATTGTTATTCTGGGTATACTGTGGATTCCTATTATGCGTAGTGTAGGTGATGTTCTTTATACTTATCTGCAAGATGTTCAATCTGTATTGGCTCCCGGTATCGCAGCTGCATTTCTGTTGGGAATCTGTTGGAAACGCACTTCTGCCAAAGGTGGCATGTGGGGATTAATTGCCGGTATGATTATCGGTCTCACCCGCTTGGGCGCAAAAGTATACTATAGCAATACAGCAATTACAGACAGCTCAATGTTTAAATATCTGTTTTATGATCTGAACTGGTTATTCTTCTGCGGCTGGATGTTCCTATTCTGTATTATAGTGGTAATAGCAGTCAGTCTGATGACCGAAGCCCCAAGTGCTGAAAAAATACAAGGTTTGGTATTCGGCACATCTACGCCTGAGCAAAAAGCTGCCACACGTGCCAGCTGGAATCACTGGGATATTATCCATACGGTAATCATTCTGGCTATTACCGCGGCTTTCTACTGGTATTTCTGGTAAAAACAGATATAGTGAAAAAAAACTTTTTTTGATGTACATGAAAAATAATCTTTATACGCATGAAAAATAGTTTTTATGTACATCAAACTAAGATATTCTAATTATAAAAACAAAAGACATGGGTAGTTACTACAGTTCCAATCCTAAATTCTATGTAGGTATCGACTGCATCATTTTCGGTTTTAACGAGGGTGAATTAAATCTGTTGTTGCTGAAAAGAAACTTCGAACCTGCAATGGGCAACTGGTCACTGATGGGCGGATTTGTTCAAGAAAGCGAAAGCGTAGACGATGCAGCCAAACGGGTTCTTGCAGAACTGACCGGACTGGACAACGTGTATATGGAACAAGTCGGTTCTTTCGGAGCTATCGACCGAGATCCGGGTGAACGGGTTATCTCCATTGCCTACTATGCACTAGTCAACATCAATGAATACGACAAGGCTCTGGTACAGCAACACAATGCTTTTTGGGTAAATATTAATGAGTTGCCCCCGCTTATCTTCGATCATTCTGCAATGGTAGAGAAAGCACGTGCATTGATGCAGCAAAAAACTACTACTGAGCCTATCGGTTTTAACCTGTTACCTCAACTATTTACGCTTTCACAACTGCAGAGCCTATACGAGGCCATTTACGGTGAAAACATCGATAAACGGAACTTCCGCAAAAGGATAGCCGAAATGGATTACATAGAAAAAACGGATAAAATCGATAAAACAAGTTCCAAACGCGGTGCCGCCCTCTACAAATTCAATGAAAAGGCGTATCGCAAAGCACCTAAATTTAAAATTTAATAACATGCTAATGTGCCCATATTAGCACATTAATCCATTAAACATTATGTTAGAAGAACTGAGAAAAAAGGTATTCCGTGCCAACCTTGATTTGGTGAAGCATGGACTCGTCATCTTCACATGGGGAAATGTATCGGCCATTGACCGGACAACGGGATTGGTTGTTATCAAGCCCAGTGGAGTTAGCTATGATGATATGAAAGCGGAAGACATGGTTGTGGTCGACCTCGACGGCAATGTTGTAGAAGGCAGCCTGAAGCCCTCTTCCGACACTCCGACCCACTTAGTGCTTTACAAAGCGTTTCCGGAAATCGGCGGTGTGGTTCATACACACTCTACGTATGCCACTGCATGGGCGCAAGCCGGTTGTGACATCCCCAATATAGGAACTACCCATGCCGACTATTTCCATGATGCCATTCCCTGCACTACAGATATGACAGAAGAAGAGGTAAAAGGAGCGTATGAGCTGGAGACAGGCAATGTCATCGTGAAGCGTTTCGAAGGATTGAACCCGGTTCATACGCCCGGAGTATTGGTTAAGAATCATGGTCCTTTCTCTTGGGGAAAAGATGCACACGATGCAGTGCACAATGCCGTAGTAATGGAGCAGGTAGCCAAAATGGCTTCAATAGCCTATGCGGTTAATCCGCAACTGACGATGAACCCGCTGCTTATAGAAAAGCACTTCAGCCGTAAACATGGTCCGAACGCTTATTATGGGCAGAAGTGAAATCCAATATAAAGTATAAGAATATAAAATATAAACAATTAAAATGAAGAACAGTATGAACGCATTTGATCAATATGAAGTATGGTTCGTAACAGGAGCACAGCTTCTGTACGGAGGTGATGCAGTTGTCGCAGTAGACGCACACAGCAACGAAATGGTAAAGGGGCTGAATGACTCCGGTCGTCTGCCTGTAAAAGTTGTATATAAAGGCACGGTAAACTCTTCCAAAGAAGTAACTGCCGCTTTCAAAGCTGCCAACAACGATGAAAAATGTATCGGTGTCATCACTTGGATGCACACTTTCTCTCCTGCCAAAATGTGGATTCATGGTCTGCAAGAGCTGAAAAAGCCGTTGCTGCATTTCCACACACAATTCAACAAAGAGATTCCCTGGGAAACAATGGACATGGACTTCATGAACCTGAACCAGTCTGCTCATGGCGATCGCGAGTTCGGACACATCGTTACCCGCATGCGCAAAAATCGCAAAGTAGTTGTAGGACACTGGCAAGATGAAAAAGCACAAAAGCAGATTGCTTCATGGATGCGTGTAGCTGCCGCATGGGCCGACGCACAAGATATGCTCATCATCCGTTTCGGCGACCAAATGAACAACGTAGCCGTAACAGATGGTGACAAGGTCAGCGCCGAACAAGTATTGGGCTACCATGTGGACTACTACCCCATTAACGATGTTATGACTTACTATAACGCTGTTGACGATGCTGATGTAAAAGTTCTCATAGCCGAATACTTCAGACTTTACGACCATGATGCCGCACTCGAAAAAGAAGGAACGGAAGCTTATACCAAAGTATGGAACTCTGCAAAAGCAGAAATTGCTATCCGTCGCGTGCTAAAAGACACCGGTGCTAAAGGCTTCACTACCAATTTCAACGACTTGGGCGACTTCGACCAAATCCCCGGTCTGGCATCTCAGCGACTGATGGCAGAAGGCTATGGCTTTGGAGCAGAAGGCGACTGGAAGACTGCCGCCCTCTACCGCACCACTTGGTTCATGAGTCAGGGCATGCCCAACGGATGTTCTTTCCTTGAAGATTACACACTGAACTTCGACGGTGAAAAGAGCGCCATTCTGCAAGCTCACATGCTGGAAGTCTGTCCGTTGATAGCTGAACAGAAGCCCAAACTAGAAGTACACCGTTTGAGCATTGGTATCGACAGTGAAACAGCACGCCTCGTATTCACCAGCAAACAAGGCAAAGGTGTAGCCGCAACTATCGTAGACTTGGGCAACCGCTTCCGCCTCATTGTAAACAAAGTGGAATGCATCAAGAGCAAACCGCTTCCGAAACTTCCAGTTGCAAGTGCATTATGGATTCCGATGCCTAACCTCGAAGTAGGTGCAGCTGCATGGATTTTGGCAGGTGGTACACACCACACCAGCTTCTCCTACGACCTTACAGTAGAAGACTGGGGAGACTTTGCGGAAATGGCCGGTATCGAAATGATTGTTATCGATGAAAATACCACCATCAGAGAGTTCAAAAAGGAACTGCGCATGAATGAGGTATACTATATGCTGAATAAAGCGCTTTGCTAAGAATAACTGCGAATTACTAATTACGGATTACTTTTATGGTATGTGTAATTAGTAATTCGTGATTTATAGCTAACCACTTTTTTACCTTTATAATTACTTAAATCACATGAAATCAGATCCAAAATCAACAATTGAAGCCGGGAAAGCCATTCTTGGTATAGAATTCGGTTCGACACGAATTAAAGCTGTTTTGATTGATCCTGAAAATAAACCCATTGCTCAGGGAAGCCACACTTGGGAAAACCAACTGGTCAACGGGCTTTGGACCTATAGTGTCGACGCTGTCTGGTACGGGCTGCAGGATTGCTATGCAGACCTCCGTACGAACGTAAAAAACTTATACGATACAGAAATAGAGTCTCTGGCTGCAATAGGTGTCAGTGCCATGATGCATGGCTATATGGCATTCAACAAAAAAGAAGAAATCCTCGTTCCGTTCCGTACTTGGAGAAACACCAATACCGCTCAGGCAGCAGCAGCTTTATCCGACCTGTTTGTCTACAACATTCCGTTGAGATGGAGTATTTCCCACTTATACCAAGCTATTCTGGACAACGAGGAACATGTTAAAGACATTGACTACCTGACAACCCTTGCCGGATTTGTACATTGGCAGATAACAGGCCAAAAAGTGTTGGGTATAGGCGATGCATCAGGTATGCTTCCCATAGATCCTACCACCAAGAATTACTCGGCTGAAATGGTAGCCAAATTCGATGAGCTCGTTGCCCCAAAAGGCTATGGCTGGAAACTTCTGGATATTCTTCCCAAAGTATTGCCGGCAGGTAAGAATGCAGGCTTCCTCACGCCGGAAGGAGCCAAAAGACTTGACGTATCAGGCCACCTGAAAGCAGGAATACCGGTATGTCCGCCCGAAGGAGATGCAGGTACAGGTATGGTTGCAACCAATGCTGTAAAGCAACGCACTGGAAACGTATCGGCTGGTACATCCTCATTCTCCATGATTGTTTTGGAAAAAGAGCTGTCAAAGCCATACGAAATGATTGATATGGTGACTACTCCTGACGGAAGCCTCGTAGCAATGGTACATTGCAACAACTGCACTTCTGACCTCAACGCATGGGTCAACCTATTCAAAGAATATCAGGAATTACTGGGTATTCCCGTAGATATGGATGAGATATACGGCAAGCTCTATAACCATGCACTCACCGGCAATACAGATTGCGGCGGTCTTATTTCATACAACTATATTTCCGGCGAACCCGTAACAGGACTGGCAGAAGGACGTCCACTGTTTGTACGTTCGGCTAATGACAAGTTCAACCTTGCCAACTTTATGAGGGCTCATCTGCACGCTTCGGTCGGAGTTCTCAAAATCGGTAATGACATTTTGTTCAAGGAAGAAAAAATCAAAGTTGACAGAATCACAGGGCATGGAGGATTATTCAGAACCAAAGGTGTGGGCCAGAGAATTCTTGCTGCAGCCATAAACTCGCCTATTTCCGTTATGGAAACAGCTGGTGAAGGCGGTGCATGGGGTATTGCTCTACTCGGCTCGTATCTTGTGAACAACGACAAACAACAAAACCTTGCCGATTTTCTGGATGAAAAAGTATTTGCAGGAAATGCTGGCATTGAGGTATCACCGACGGCTGAAGATGTAGAAGGCTTCAACGCATACATCGAAAATTACAAGGCGAATCTGCCTGTTGAAGAAGCAGCCGTTAAATCTAAAAGATAATCCCTATAAGATTAAGTCGGTTGCCTTAAAAAAGTTCATTCTAAATAAAAAGCAAAGGCTTAAGAACAATAATGCATGTGATTGTAGCGGGAAGAGCTTAAAGCTGCCGCACAGATGCGCCGGTATCGAAATTACTCCCGCTACATTTACATACATAAAGTTATTCTTCATACTATAAACACCTGACACAAATGAAATCATCACTTACCTGCCTACTACTTTTCTGCTTTTTCTTAACCGGAAAAGCCCAAACAAGACAAGCAGTATCCTATTTCCCCCTTCAAGACATCAAGTTATTGGAAAGTCCTTTTTTACAGGCACAGCAGACCGACTTGCATTATATCATGGCCATGAACCCTGACCGGTTGCTCGCCCCTTTCTTACGCGAAGCCGGACTTGCCCCCAAAGCCCCAAGTTATACCAACTGGGAAAACACAGGATTGGACGGACACATCGGCGGACATTACATTTCCGCACTTTCCATGATGTATGCCGCCACCGGCGACACGACCGTATACAACCGGCTGAATTATATGCTGAACGAATTACACCGGGCACAACAGGCGGTAGGTAACGGATTTATCGGAGGAACACCCGGGAGCCTGCAACTTTGGAAAGAAATAAAAGAAGGGAATATCCGTTCCGAAAGTTTCAGCCTTAACGGCAAATGGGTTCCCTTATACAACATACACAAGACTTATGCCGGACTTCGCGATGCTTACCTTTATGCAGGAAGTGACCTTGCACGTCAAATGCTGATTGCCCTCACCGATTGGATGGCAAGCATCACGTCAGGACTCACTGAACAGCAAATGCAGGATATGCTACGTAGCGAACATGGAGGACTGAACGAAATATTTGCCGATGTAGCCAGCATCACAGGCAACAAAAAATATCTGGAACTGGCACGCAGATTCTCCCATAAGACACTTCTTGAACCCCTTATCGCCGGTGAAGACCATCTGACAGGTATGCACGCCAATACACAAATACCGAAAGTCATCGGTTACAAACGTATTGCTGATCTCACTCAAAACGATGCTTGGGATCAGGCTGCACGTTTTTTCTGGAATACAGTTGTCAATCACCGTTCCGTCTGTATCGGCGGCAACAGCGTACGTGAGCATTTTCATCCTGCGGACAATTTCACATCCATGCTCAATGATATACAAGGTCCGGAAACCTGTAACACTTACAATATGCTCCGCCTGACGAAGATACTTTTCCAGACTTCCCCCGACATCCGCTTTGCCGATTATTACGAACGTGCCCTATACAACCATATTCTTGCCTCACAACAACCGGTAAAGGGCGGTTTTGTCTACTTCACTCCTATGCGTTCAGGACACTATCGTGTTTATTCACAACCGGAAACATCCATGTGGTGCTGCGTAGGTTCAGGGCTGGAGAACCACACCAAATACGGAGAGTTCATTTATGCCCATGCAGAGGACACCTTGTATGTAAACTTATTCATACCCTCGCGCCTGACCTGGAAAGAGAAGAAATTGACACTGATACAAGAAAGCCGTTTTCCCGATGAAGAGCAAATCAGATTCCGGATAGAAAAAAGCAACAAAAAAGCACTCAGTCTCAAACTCCGTTACCCCTCATGGACAAAAGGAGCAAGTGTTTCCGTCAATGGCAAAATGCAGAATATAAATGCCCAACCAGGCGAATACCTGACGATTCGCCGCAAATGGAAAGCCGGAGACGAAATTACGCTAAACCTGCCAATGCAGGTCACTTTGGAGCAAATACCCGACCAAGAACATTTCTATGCTTTCATGTACGGTCCCATCGTACTTGCCAGCCCCACGGGTACGGAAAACATGAACGGGCTCTATGCCGATGATAGTCGTGGCGGACACATTGCCCATGGCAAGCTGGTCTCTTTGGAAAAGACACCGATGTTGATAGGATCTTCCGCATCACTGCCTCAAGAACTTCGGAAAACGGATGATGAACAGTTATCATTCAACTATACCGGAAGTGTCTACCCCATGCAGAAAGACGCGTTGCGACTGATACCGTTCTTCCGCCTGCACGATTCCCGTTATGCCATTTACTTCCATCAGGTGAGCGAAGCCGAAGTAGAAAGCATCCGTCAAGAAATGGAACAGAAAGAGCGCAAGGCCATGGAACTTGCCAACCAGACAGCAGACATTATTTTCCCCGGAGAACAACAGCCGGAATCCGATCATGGCATCCGGTACGAACAGGCGGAAACCGGAACCAACAAAGACCGCCATTTCCGACGCGCCAAAGGCTGGTTCGGCTACACTCTGAAAACAAGCAAGGAAGCAAGCCGGCTTATGATCACTACACGAAAGAACGATCCGATGAAGGTTGTAATCCTTCTCAACAATGAAAAACTGACTGCCGCCCCCACAATCAGCGAAACAGATCAAGAGGGCTTCGTAATACTCTGTTATCCTTTGCCACAGAAGTTAGGCGCCGGCAATTATCCGATACGGTTCAGTCCGGACGGTACCGAATGGACCCCGGCTATCTATGAAATCCGCCTACTTGAATAGCCGTATGGTCCGGTAAAGTGCCTGCAGAATTGAAATTACATCATATTACAAACATCTATTACCAATAAACATTATGAGAAACAAGTTATTATTCAGCAGTATCCTATTAGCTGCATCTGTATCCTTGTCTGCACAACAAAGTGCTACAATCACGCTTCACGCCGATCAAGGCAAGCAAATTATTCCCAAAGAAATTTACGGACAGTTTGCCGAACATCTAGGTACTTGTATCTACGGAGGCCTTTGGGTAGGCGAGAACTCCGATATACCCAATATCAAAGGTTACCGTACCGACGTATTCAATGCCCTGAAAGACCTCCAAGTTCCCGTTCTTCGCTGGCCGGGCGGCTGTTTTGCCGATGAATATCACTGGATGGACGGTATCGGTCCCAAAGAGAATCGTCCTAAAATGGTGAATAACAACTGGGGCGGCACTATCGAAGACAACAGTTTCGGCACACACGAGTTCCTCAACCTTTGCGAAATGTTGGGTTGCGAACCTTACATCAGCGGTAACGTGGGAAGCGGAACCGTTGAGGAACTTGCCAAATGGGTGGAATACATGACCTCTGACGGTGACTCCCCAATGGCGAATCTGCGCCGGAAAAACGGTCGTGACAAGGCATGGAAAGTCAAATACCTCGGTGTAGGTAACGAAAGCTGGGGTTGCGGCGGCAGCATGCGTCCCGAATACTATGCCGACCTTTACCGCCGTTACTCAACCTATTGCCGCAATTATGACAACAACCGCCTGTTCAAGATAGCCAGCGGTGCCAGCGATTATGACTACGAGTGGACAAAAGTCCTCATGGAGCGCGTGGGCAGCCGCATGAACGGAGTTTCACTCCACTACTACACCGTTAGCGGATGGACCGGCAGTAAAGGCTCTGCAACCCAGTTCGACAAGGATGACTATTACTGGACCATGGGTAAATGCCGTGAAATAGAAGATGTAATCCGCAAACACTGCGCCATTATGGACGAATATGACAAAGACAAGAACGTAGCACTGATGCTGGATGAATGGGGAACATGGTGGGACGAAGAGCCCGGTACAGTCAGAGGGCACCTCTACCAACAGAATACCATGCGTGACGCCTTTGTGGCTTCCCTGTCTCTCGACATCTTCCACAAATACACCGACCGTTTGAAAATGGCAAACATAGCCCAGGTTGTCAACGTTCTGCAATCTATGATCCTGACTAAAGGAAAAGAGATGGTACTGACTCCTACCTACTACGTTTTCAAGATGTACAAGGTACATCAGGACGCTACCTATCTTCCCTTTGAAATAAGCTGTCAGCAAGTAAGCGTACGCGACAAACGTACATTGCCCCTCATCAGCGCTACGGCATCCAAAAACAAAGATGGGAAAATTCATATTTCCTTGTCCAATGTTGATGTAGATAACGAGCAGGAAGTTATTGTAAATCTTCCGGGAATACAGGCTACAAAAGCGGCAGGAGAAATGCTCACCTCTGCACAGGTAACGGATTATAATTCCTTTGAAAATCCCGACAAAGTAAAATTAGTACCTTTCAAAGAGGTAAAAATCAATAAAGGAATCCTGAAAATAAAACTCCCCGCCAAATCAATTGTTACTGTTGAGTTACAGTAAACCATCAATAAAGACTTATTGTAGTCAAAACAAGAAGCGGGTGATAGGAACAAAAAAAGAGACAGGTACTATGTTGTAGATTTACACATAAAAAGCTATCTTTGTCCCTATCAAAATCAATAGGAAAGAAAATCAACTTACTAATAAAATATTTAAATCATAACTATATTTTATAATATGAACGACAAGAAACTTATGAACCTTGCAGCGGACAACATCCGTATCCTTGCTGCTTCTATGGTCGAAAAAGCCAATTCCGGACACCCCGGTGGCGCTATGGGCGGTGCCGACTTTGTGAATGTACTCTTCTCCGAGTTCTTAGTGTACGACCCCGAGAACCCCGCGTGGGAAGGTCGCGACCGTTTCTTCCTCGACCCGGGACACATGTCGCCGATGCTCTATTCCACATTGGCGTTGGCAGGCAAATTCACATTGGATGAGCTGAAAGAGTTCCGCCAATGGGGCAGCCCCACTCCGGGACACCCCGAACGCGACATCATGCGCGGCATCGAAAACACTTCCGGTCCGTTGGGACAAGGACATACCTTTGCCGTTGGAGCAGCCATCGCCGCCAAGTTCATGAAAGCCCGTTTTGAAGAAGTAATGAACCAGACGATTTACGCCTATATCTCCGACGGTGGCATTCAGGAAGAAATCTCACAGGGTGCAGGCCGTATTGCCGGTGCACTGGGACTGGACAACCTCATCATGTTCTATGATGCAAACGACATCCAGCTTTCTACCGAAACAAAAGATGTAACCATCGAAGATACAGCAAAGAAATACGAGGCATGGGGCTGGAAAGTCATCACAATCGACGGTAACGATGCAGATGCCATCCGCGGCGCACTCAACGAGGCTAAAGCCGAAGCTGAGCGTCCTACGCTGATTATCGGTCACACCGTAATGGGTAAAGGTGCACGCAAGGCAGACGGCAGCAGCTACGAAGCCAACTGCGCTACACACGGTGCTCCTTTGGGCGGCGACGCTTATGTAAATACAATCAAGAACCTGGGCGGTAACCCGGAAAATCCGTTCACTGTCTTCCCGGAAGTAGCCGAGCTTTACGCCAGACGCGCTGCCGAATTGAAGGGCATCATGGCAGAAAAATATGCCGCCAAAGCCGCATGGGCAAAAGCCAATCCCGAAAAGGCAGCCAAACTGGAACTGTTCTTCTCCGGCAAGGCTCCCGAAGTGGACTGGGCTGCAATCGAACAGAAAGCCAATGTCGCTACACGTGCCGCATCGGCTACCGTACTCGGTGCTCTCGCCACTCAGGTGGAAAACATGATTGTGGCTTCCGCCGACTTGTCTAACTCCGACAAGACCGACGGCTTCCTGAAAAAGACCCACTCCTTCAAGAAAGGCGATTTCAGCGGTGCATTCTTCCAGGCAGGCGTATCGGAACTGACAATGGCATGCTGCTGCATCGGTATGGCGCTGCATGGCGGCGTTATCCCCGCTTGCGGAACATTCTTCGTATTCTCCGACTACATGAAACCTGCCGTACGCATGGCTGCCCTCATGGAAACTCCCGTAAAATTCATCTGGACACACGACGCATTCCGCGTAGGCGAAGACGGTCCTACGCACGAACCGGTGGAACAGGAAGCTCAAATCCGCTTAATGGAAAAGCTGAAAAACCACAAGGGGCATAACTCCATGCTGGTACTCCGTCCTGCCGATGCGGAAGAAACAACCGTGGCATGGAAACTTGCCATGGAGAACATGTCTACCCCGACCGCTTTAATATTCTCCCGTCAGAACATCACCAACCTGCCTGCAGGCAATGATTACAGCCAGGCAGCCAAAGGCGCTTATATCGTAGCCGGTTCGGACGAGAATCCGGACGTTATCCTTGTAGCTTCCGGTTCCGAAGTAGCCACGCTGGTGGCCGGTGCAGAACTGCTGCGCAAGGACGGTGTCAAGCTGCGCATCGTATCTGTTCCGTCAGAGGGACTGTTCCGCAGTCAGGCTCCGGGCTATCAGGAGAGCGTGATTCCGGCAAATGCAAAAGTATTCGGTCTGACCGCCGGACTGCCCGTTACGCTGGAAGGTTTGGTAGGCGCCCACGGTAAGGTTTGGGGATTGGAATCGTTCGGTTTCTCCGCTCCTTACAAAGTGCTGGACGAAAAGCTGGGCTTCACGGCAGAAAACGTGTACAAGCAAGTAAAGGCAATGATTTAATAAAACAACAGTAAAATAATGATAGAGTAATGAGGCGATAAGGTAGAAAAGCCTGCACATGCTGCACTACATCGTCACCTCATTGCTCTATCGCTTTTTCACATTATCACTCTATCATTTTATTTATATGAAAACTATTGGACTTTGTTCCGACCACGCCGGCTTTGAACTGAAAGAGTATGTCCGCGGTTGGCTGGAAGCCAAAGGCTGGCCTTACAAAGATTACGGAACCTACTCCACCGAAAGCTGCGACTATCCCGACTTTGCCCATCAACTGGCGCAAGCTGTCGAGGCAGGCGAATGTTACCCGGGAATTGCTATCTGCGGCAGCGGAAACGGTATCAACATGACGCTCAACAAGCATCAGGGCATTCGTGCGGCTCTTTGCTGGACTGCCGAAATTGCTCATCTGGCACGCCAGCACAACGATGCCAATGTCCTTGTCATGCCGGGACGCTTTATCGGCACGGAAGAAGCGGATATGATTATGACCGAATTCTTCAACACTTCGTTTGAGGGCGGACGCCACCAGCGGAGAATAGACAAGATACCGGTACAGGGATAACCCTCGGATTCAAGGAAGACCTTAACCGGTTGTTTTCATCCCGTGAGACGGAATTATTCGCCCTGCGAGATAAAGAAAATCATCCCGCGAGACGATTTATTTCATCTCACGGGATAATTTTTTTCGTCTTACGGAACGGATTTTTCTTCATCTCAGTCAATTATTACACCCTTTCAATCAAAAACTAACCTCTGCCACCGGAAGAGTTTTCCTACTTTTGCCTGCGCAATCTATTTACCATTTAAGAACATAAAAGAAAAACGCATGAAGAAAGTAATCGGAATCATCTCCCTGCTTCTATCGGTAACCCTGGCCACCGCCAATCCGATAGACTTTGACAAAGCCTTCAAGGAAAGCGCCAAAATTGAAAAACAAATCAAGCGGACCTCTTTCCCCAAACGTACCTACCTCATCACAGACTTCGGTGCACAACCCGATACGCCGGATGAGCCTTGCCATGAGGCTATCAACCGGGCCATCCTGACATGCAGCCTGAACGGCGGCGGAACGGTCGTAGTACCTAAAGGGACTTTCCATACCGGCCCCATCACCCTAAAGAGCAACGTAAATTTTCATGTGGAAGAAGGAGCCGTACTGAAATTCTCCACCGACCAGAGCCTTTACTTCCCTGCCGTCATCACCCGTTGGGAAGGTCTGGACTGCTACAATGCCCGCCCGCTGATATATGCATACGGCGAAACCAACATCGCCATCACCGGCAAAGGGACAATCGACGGTCAGGGTTCCAACGAAACCTGGTGGCCGATGTGTGGCGCTCCGCGCTACGGCTGGAAAGAAGGCATGGTGGCCCAACGCAACGGCGGACGCGAACGTCTGCTGATGTACGGGGAAACATCCACGCCGGTATACAAGCGTATCATGAAACCCGAAGACGGCATGCGCCCGCAGCTCATCAACCTCTATTCCTGCAACACGGTGCTGATAGAGGATGTAACCCTGCTGAACTCTCCGTTCTGGGTTATACACCCGTTGTTTTGCGAAAGCCTCATCGTACGTGGCGTGCACGTATTCAACCGTGGTCCCAACGGAGACGGCTGCGACCCGGAATCCTGCAAAAACGTACTGATAGAGAACTGTACCTTCGATACGGGCGACGACTGCATAGCCATCAAATCCGGCCGTAACCAGGACGGACGCAAGTGGAACATTCCCAGCGAAAATATCATCGTGCGCGGCTGCTTCATGAAAAACGGTCATGGCGGCGTCGTTATCGGCAGTGAAATATCCGGCGGCTACCGTAACCTGTTCGTTGAGAACTGCCGCATGGACAGCCCCGACCTGGACCGCGTAATCCGCATCAAGACCAGTACCTGCCGCGGCGGACTGATAGAGAATGTATTTGTACGCAACGTCACCGTCGGCCAATGCCGCGAAGCCGTACTGCGCATCAACCTGCAATACGAAAACCGGGAAAAGTGCAATCGCGGCTATGCCCCTACCGTGCGCAACGTACACCTCAAAAACGTGACTTGCGAGAAGAGCAAACTCGGTGTACTCATCATCGGACTTGATGATGACAAGCACGTTTATAATGTAAGCGTGGAAGACAGCCGCTTCAATAACGTCAAGGAAGGTAAAAACCGGATTAGCGGAGCAAAAGATGTCACGTTCAAGAATCTGTACATAAACGGGGAACTTGTGAAATAACCGGTCTCCCCCGACAATCCCTGCTAAAATAAAAGACCGAAGAAGTATATTCCATCTGCACATTCATCAGGAGAACATCCCTTTGTCCTGCTTTGCATCGTAATGAATCAAAGCCGGAACAAAGGGATTGTCATATCTCCCAATCCCCCGGCATTTGCTCCCGAAACGCCCGGAGTTTACTCCTGAAAGACCGGGCATTCCAATAGAAAACACCCGGAATATGGGAAGCAAACGCCGGGAGTTTCGGAAGCAAATGCCCGGAATAAGAAAAGACAAGATACAACCGTCTCCTTATTTTCTTATTTTTCACAGTAAAGATGCCTCTCATTTTCAAATAAAAACTATCTTTGTAGTTAAATAATCCGGAACTCAGAACGATATGGAGCAATTAAACACCATAAAAGAGCTTATCAGTCAGGGAAACGTAGAGCAGGCCATTCTGTTGCTTGACGAACTGCTTCAGACCGATTTCCCGCAAAAAGACGAAGCCTATTATCTCCGGGGGAACGCATACCGCAAACAGAGCAACTGGCAACAAGCGTTGAACAACTACCGCTATGCCATCGACCTCAATCCGGACAGCCCCGCCCGGCAAGCCTATAACATGGTAATGGATATTCTGAACTTCTATCACAAGGATATGTACAATCAATAAAAAACGTAAATTATGGCAAAAATCAAAGGAGCAATCGTAGTAGACACCGAGCGTTGCAAAGGCTGCAACCTGTGTGTTGTGGCTTGTCCGCTCAATGTAATAGCCCTCACCAAAGAGGTGAACGTGAAAGGGTATAACTATGCCCACCAGATATTGGAAGATACCTGTAACGGATGCAGTTCATGCGCAACTGTATGTCCGGACGGATGTATCTCGGTTTATAAAGTAAAAGTTGAATAAATAAGAAGAATATGGCAGAAGAAGTTGTATTAATGAAAGGAAACGAAGCCATCGCCCATGCAGCCATCCGCTGCGGCGCCGACGGATACTTCGGTTACCCTATTACCCCCCAATCAGAGGTATTGGAAACACTCGCCGAACTGAAACCGTGGGAAACCACCGGTATGGTAGTACTTCAGGCAGAGAGTGAAGTGGCAGCTATCAATATGGTATACGGTGGCGCCGGAAGCGGAAAAATGGTAATGACCTCTTCGTCCAGCCCCGGTGTCAGCCTCAAGCAGGAAGGTATCTCCTACATTGCAGGAGCCGAATTGCCGTGTCTGATTGTAAATGTAATGCGCGGCGGTCCCGGACTGGGAACCATCCAGCCAAGCCAGGCCGACTATTTCCAGACCGTGAAAGGCGGCGGCCATGGCGACTATCGCCTTATCGCCCTTGCCCCCGCTTCCGTACAGGAAATGGCAGACTTCGTAAGTCTGGGCTTCGAGCTTGCCTTCAAGTACCGCAATCCGGCTATCATCCTTGCCGACGGCGTAATCGGACAGATGATGGAGAAGGTAGTTCTTCCAGCACAGAAGCCGCGCCGCACGGATGCCGAAGTTATCGAGCAATGTCCGTGGGCCACTACCGGCAGAACCAACGGCCGCAAGCCCAACGTCATCACTTCTCTGGAACTGAAACCGGAAGAGATGGAGAAGAACAACATCCGCTTCCAGGCCAAATACAAAGAAATCGAAGAGAACGAGGTACGCTTCGAAGAGATTCACTGCGAGGATGCCGAATACCTGATTGTAGCTTTCGGCTCCATGGCGCGTATCGGCCAGAAAGCCATGGAAATGGCGCGTGAAGAAGGCCTCAAGGTCGGAATGCTTCGCCCCATCACTCTGTGGCCGTTCCCAACCAAAGCCATTGCCGCATACGCCGACAAGGTAAAAGGCATACTGGTTACCGAGCTGAATGCCGGACAGATGATTGAGGATGTCCGCCTCGCCGTAAACGGTAAGGTGAAAGTAGAGCACTTCGGACGTCTCGGCGGCATCGTTCCCGACCCGGACGAGATTGTAGAGGCGCTTGCCAAATTAAAAATCGAGGGTTGAGAATCAAGAAGTCTCAGCCAACTCTATTTTTATTTTTAATTTTTAATCCTCAACTCTCAAATTAAGAAATGAATCCTGACAAAATAAGAAACGTACTGAATATTCTCTTTCTGATACTTGCCCTGGCATCTATCATCGTGTACATTGTAGCAAGGGACGACTTCAAACTGTTTATATACGTTTGCGGCGCAGCTATATTTGTAAAGCTTATGGAGTTTTTCATACGGTTCACCAACAGATAAGGAGAAGTGATTATGACAAAAGAAGATATTATCAAACCCGAGAACCTGGTTGCCAAGAAACCGACTCTGATGAACGATAATCCCATGCACTACTGCCCGGGATGCAGCCACGGCGTGGTTCACAAACTGATTGCCGAAGTAATCGAAGAAATGGGACTGGAAGATAAGGCCATCGGCATCTCCCCTGTGGGATGTGCCGTGTTTATCTACAACTATATAGACATCGACTGGCAGGAAGCCGCCCACGGACGCGCTCCCGCCCTTGCCACTGCCATTAAGCGCCTGTGGCCGGACCGTCTGGTATTCACCTATCAGGGCGACGGCGACCTGGCATGTATCGGTACGGCCGAAACCATCCATGCGCTGAACCGCGGTGAGAACATCACCATCATCTTCATCAACAACGCCATCTACGGTATGACCGGCGGACAGATGGCCCCCACTACCCTTGTGGGCATGAAAACCTCTACCAGTCCTTACGGACGTGACGTACACCTGCACGGTTATCCGCTGAAAATGGCCGATATAGCCGCCCAACTGGAAGGTACGGCATACGTAACCCGCCAAAGCGTAGATACGGTTCCCGCTATCCGCAAGGCAAAAAAAGCCATCCGCAAGGCGTTCGAGAACTCCATGGCAGGCAAGGGTTCCAACCTCGTGGAAATCGTTTCCACCTGCAACTCCGGCTGGAAGATGTCTCCGGAGAAATCAAACAAATGGATGCAGGAGCACATGTTCCCCTTCTATCCATTGGGTGACTTGAAAGATAAACAATGATGCTAAAAACAGAAGAACAATGAAAGAAGAAATCATTATAGCAGGCTTCGGCGGACAAGGCGTATTGTCCATGGGAAAGATTCTGGCATATTCCGGACTGATGGAAGGCAAGGAAGTTACCTGGATGCCGGCCTACGGACCGGAACAGCGTGGCGGTACGGCAAACGTTACCGTAATCGTGAGCGACGAGAAAATCTCCTCGCCCATCCTGAGCAAGTATGATGCGGCTATCATCCTGAACCAACCTTCACTGGAGAAGTTCGAGAGCAAAGTAAAGCCGGGCGGCATACTTATCTACGACGGCTACGGCATCATCAACCCGCCTACCCGCAAGGATATACACATTTACCGCATCGACGCCATGGATGCAGCCAATGAAATGAACAACGCAAAGGCTTTCAATATGATTGTGCTTGGCGGACTGCTGAAGATTGCTCCCATCGTAACGCTGGAGAACGTTATCAAAGGATTGAAAAAGACACTCCCCGAACGTCACCACCACTTGATACCCATGAATGAAGAGGCTATCAAACGCGGTATGGAGCTGATTAAAGAGGTCTGAAAAAACAGACCGTCCGTTTGAGGTAAACAGATGGTCTGTCAGCCCCGAACGGACGATGCGTTCAGTATAAACGGATGATGTATTTCAAAGCGATACATCATCCGTTTTTTCATTGCCCTCATATCACCAATGGTCAGGCATATCGGAATAGTCCGTCAGTTTTGTGCAATCTCCGAAGCAACGTACATATTCTTGCAGTGCAACGAACTCGGTCGGGTAGTCTCCGCGTTCATACAAGTGTACCTTTTTATTGCCTATATTATTATCAATTGTAAGGACAAACTCCCGTATCGCGCATCTTGCATCTGGAGTTTGTAATCTTGCATATCCCCCTTCCGTTGATTACATCATCGGTCAGATTTTCACAAGTCACTTTATACTTGCCTTTCCCTCCCGAATTGCCGGTAGCGGAAAGGACTATATAAAGAATGAGCAGCGCAACTGCCACGAATATCAGAATCCAGGTGATAGTGAACACCGCATAGGTAGTCAATACCATATATCCACACCGCCATGCAATCTGTTTTCTGCCTTCGGGTGCGGCACTGCGTATCTGATACCAGGCATAACCGATGAGGGCAAGCACGGATATGCCCACCAGCCAGCCGATTACCGCCTCACCGTCCGAACCCCAGAACTGCGACAGTACGGCAACCACACCCAGCACAGCACCTATCCAGTAATAGCTATTCGACTCCGGCACAACGTCCACTCCGGACATCTCACGGAGATGCTTGGGGACGAAACCGTTCCATTTCGTAAAAGACAAGATTACCGCCACAAAAGACAAGATGACAAGCAACAGCAAACCGCCGAACAAACCTGCCAGGTTTACCGCTACGTCGTAGAACAGTCGCCACCTTTCCGCTTTCCTGTTTTCCGCACGACTGCAACGCACGATACGGCGTATCACGCGCCAAACCGGATACACCAGCGTCAACGCTACAAACGTACCTGCAAACCAATACATCTGTGTATCCGTAGGCGTCTTATCTATAAAAAGCCCCACGCTGCAAAGCAGACCCACCATCATCATTACAAACCCCAGCACCCCGGTTACAATCAATGTGCGGAGAGAACGGAAGCTGAATGAGGATACAATCTCCGTACCTGCCTTCTTATTGAACCAACCTTTTACTTTACCGAACCTCAAAAACAAAAGACATGAGAAAACAAAGCCGAACAGACCCAATATTTGAGAAAGCAAAGCCAATAATACGATTATAGTTTCCATAATACCTTGTCTATTATCATTCGTAATAAGTAATGCTACGTTCCGCAATACCATAGGGCTGTCCGTTAAGGGTTATCACCATGCGTGTCCAGTTGCCCCGGTCGTCCGTTTCCGGATAATCGTAAGACACCTTATTATCATCGGAAGATACGCAGGTTTCCAGCCAGCCTTTTTCGTTATAGGTATACTCCTTTACGATGAGATAATCGTCCATCTCGCTGTAAGCAGACTCTTTCAGCACACGCCCCAAAGCATCTTTCACAACATAATCGCGTTCCGTATCACCATGCTCTATGCAATTGCCATCCACATACTCTGTCTTTGAAGCATCCACCGGATACTCACTGGTAGTCTTATCGCCGCCGATATACATATCTTCGATTGTACTTGCCAGCTTGCCGTCCCGATAAACATATCTGCGGTCGGTTAGCAGTTCACCGTTCTGAAAGAGTTTCTCATTGCTGACATTCCCGTCCCGATAGGCATAGACCGTAATGTATTTGACGGCGTCCACCACACTCACCACAGAATCGAGCTGCCCGGCAGCATTATAAATCCGGGTATCTTCTTTCGGAAAGAAATCCGTTTCACGATAAGAATCCGGTTTGCCGTCCTTTACTGTTTCATTGCCCTGAGACTTCGCGTTGTAAATCAAGGTTTGCACCTTATGCACTTTACCGTTCAGTCCTTCTTTGTCCGTACCGTTGCCGTTTTGTGTGGATACGCCACCACAGGCTGCCAGCACAATAAGTGCCGCCGCCATTAAAAGCCTGTTCATAGTTGTTTGCCTTTAAGATTAAAGAAGTTTGTTTCTATCAGAAGCCGTAAGCCTGCTTACGTATAGCCATATAATCTTTCTCTGCCAGAAATACAATCTTGGCAAATTCCGTAAAGTCGTAAGTATGGCAGTTGATGTACACCGGAGCTCCTTCGCTATGGCAAGGTACGCCGGCTTGAACCATCTGTCCGGGAGCATATTCGGCTTTCAAAGAGCTGTTATAAGAATTACCGTTGAAAGGGTTCAACTGTCCGAGCTCAATCAAATGGTCGTTGGCCTTCATCAAGGCGAAATACAGACGGGTATCTTTCAGCGGATATTCGCCTTCGGCACATTGACGTTTGGTTTCACGTACTACAATATCCCGTTTGGGAGTGACCGTAACCCTCACAATTATACTGCCCGCCTCTCTGCCGGCATGATATTCCGCCACTTTAGCACCCGTTATCTGAAAATCAGGGTAGACATCTCCCGTACAGACAATTTCACGTCCGACAAGTTTCTCGCCTTCTTCCGCCGCCTTCTGATAACTCTTGGCAGCATATTCATCAAACTCTTTCAGTTTCTTCTGATACCGGTCCAAATCATCCTCCTTACGCAAGCTTTCGTCCAATGCTTTTTTCTTGGCAGCCACCTCTGCAAATATCGCGGGCACACGGCCCAAAGGCGCATCGCTACTTGCAGCCGAACCCGAAGCGGCTCCACCGCCGCATGCCGACAACACAACCAGTCCGCAGAACATTGCGGATAAAGTTATAACCGTAAACTTTTTCATACTATTGAATTATTTAAATGAGTAATGTTGTCAACATTTACGGATAGGGATTATCCCTTTGGAGATAGCTGTCATAATGAGGTCGGCCACATTACGTGCATCCAGCTTGTCCATCAGATGACGGCGGTGCGTATCAACCGTATTGGTAGATACACAAAGTTCCTGAGCTATTTCCTGCGTGTTCTTGCCCTCGGATATCCGTTTCAGTACATCAAGTTCGCGCAAGGTCAGTTCCTCACGCCGCCCTTCGTCCGAACGCCGCATCTGTGCACGCACATGCTCGGCATAAGGGCAATAGTAAGTTCCGCCATCCAGCACCCGACGAATGGCTTCGGCTATTTTCGTAGAATCGATGGATTTAAACAAGATACCGCCTACTGCACTCTGAATCAAATCTTTGATAAACCAGATTTCTTCGTGCATGGTGTTGACAATGATGCGTGCCCGCGGGTCTTTCTCCCGTATCCGCACAATGATGTCCATCCCGGATATATCGGGCAGTTCCATATCCAGCACGAAAAGATTGAAACGTTGAGATGCGATAAGATGCAATGCCTCCTGTCCCGACGATGCAGTACATACGTTTTTTATTTCCGGTAGCGAACATTCTACTATCCGCTTCAAACCTTGAAGCACCAAATCATGGTCATCCACCAACAAAATGCGTATATCTCTTTCTTTCATCAACCTATCTTTGTGTTCTGAATTATGTTGCAAAGAAATAGCATTTATCAATATGCGGCATCATCAAAAATAGTGATTTTACTCTCCGGCATAACGGTTTTCCATTAAATGGATAACGATATTTCAAGCTTGAACTTTTGGCTTCCGTCCTGAATATCCGTGGTAAACAAACCACCGACGGCTTTGGCACGTTCTTGAATGGTAGTAAGCCCGATGCCCTTTCCCCGCACCTCGTCAGCACAGTAGTTTTTACCGTTATTTGAAATTTGCAGAGTCAGCAACTTCCGTTTCAATGTAAGAGTCACATCTATCTCCGTCGCTCCGGAATGTTTCAGGATATTGGACAGCAACTCCTGCATGATGCGATAAACTTCATAAGACACCTCTTCGGGCACTTGGCTCCATTGAATCTCTTCATTTTCCTTACTGAACGCAAGTTGCACCGACGCAGGAAGGGTAAGCCCCTCCACATAGGCCTCCACCGTCTCGGCAAGGGTAGTAACCTGGAACTTAGGCGGCATCAGTTCGTGAGAAATACAGCGTACATCGCTGCGCACCTGCTCCAGCAGAGCCAGAATCTCCCGTTTCGATTCGTCCGTAGGCTGCATGTACTGCATATTCATACCGATACCAAGCAGGTCGTTGCACACACCGTCGTGCAAATCCTTGGCAAGACGCGTACGTTCACGCTCCAAACCGTCTATATAGCTTTGGGCAAGTTTCAATTCCTCCTCTTTCCTGATGCGCTTACGCCGGAAGACATAATAGGCAGCCAGCAGCAGGAAAGCGGAAAAAGCCGCCACTGCCGCCACACTCCATTGCATCGTCTTAGCTTTCTGTTCCAAATGCTGCTGAGTGAGCCGCGCTATCTCAAGTTCCTTTTCCTGATTCTCGTATTTAATGGAGAGTTCCGACAATTCCGTCTCCACCTCTGCCTTATGCAGGCTGTCTGCCGTATGATAGGCCTTTGCGTAATACTCCATAGCCTCCGGATAGTTTTTCATTCCGGCATAGTTGCGTGCCATTCTCTCAAAAAGCCGGTCTACGGGAGTCTGCGAACTGCTGTCCCTCGCAGCCAGCATCCGTTTCTGGATATGCAGGCTCTCGCCATAGCGTCCCATTTTAGTCAGTATGTCACACAGACTTTCATGATACCCCTGCACTTCGGCATTGGTAGCGGGCAGTCCTGCCGCCACTTTATCGCCTTCCGCCATGTAATGATTGATGGAGTCGCGATTGTCCAGCCTGTAATAGGCACTCAACAGATACGCTATGATTTTCAGTACGAATCTCGGCTTCTGCTGCTCCCGTGCTTTGGCAAGTACGGGATAAAGCAGTTGGGCAGCTTCCGCATAATTTTCCCTCAGCGTGAAAATACTTCCCGCCGTAGCGGCAGCATACATCACCATGTCCATGTCATCACTCTTCTCCGATGCCTCCAACGCTTTCCGGATGTAATATTCGCCTTCTTTCAGCCGGGCGGTGTTCGTATAGAGAATGGCTATACTCGTTAGCAACTGTGTCCGTTCATCATAAGCCTCGCGATTATCAAGCAACGCCAATGCCCGGTTATAGCACACCAGCGCCGAATCGGGCATCTCCTTTCTACGGTATATCACGCCGACAGAGGAAAGCACGGAAGCTATCTCGACCTCGTCCCAATGCAAACGTCCGGCCTCTTCGAGCACAAAACGGAAACGCTTTAACGATTCGTCCAACTGCCCCGAAGAAAAATAAGCGTCTGCCAGATTATTCAGCAGGTAAAGGTAAGGCTCGGCTTTATCCGTTGCGGCATATTTCAATCCCTGTTCGCAATAATACCGGGTACTGTCCGCCTGGCGATAGGCGTAGTATTCTCCCAAATGACAATAAGCCGCTGCAATGCTGTCGCGGTTCTTCTGGCTCATGCCACGTGCCAGCTCTTCCCGGCAAGCCTGCAACTCCGCATCTTGAGCGTATAAACAAGGATAAATTACAAACATCCCCAAAAGGACAAACAATGTTTTCATGTTATAAGATATGGATTTTAAGTATATATAAACAGTCTTTGACACCCACTCACCACAAAGGTAACAATTCATCATAATATCTGCGCAAATATAAATAACCCGGCACATACAATGCTCCATTTACAAGAAAAAACATTCTTTCCATCTCATTTTTATCGTCAAAAAGAAAGAGATTGCCTGTAAACGCCGAATGTAAAAAAGAAGCAAAAAAGGCTGAATTCCGTAAGCGAATAATTTTTTATTGTATCTTTGCGCCTAATTATGAGACGAATCGTACTGACATACATATTTCTATCTATTATAGGCATCTTGGGCGTCGGGGCACAAAACCCTTTCAACCGTATGGATCCTGTAACAGGCCGTGACCAGTTCGGCAACCAGGTAGACCCCAACACATTACCCGATAATCTGGAAGACAGCACCGATACGGAAATCCAAAGCCTTCCGCCCAAACTCTATATGTGGCGTTTGAGTGAAACATTGGGCAACCGCACTATTATCCCCGCCGATACTGCCAACCTGAACTTCCAGAATACCAATCTGGTAGAAGGCATGTACGGACACTATAATTATCTGGGTAATCTGGGTTCCCCCCGTATGTCACGTATCTTCTTTGAACGCAGAGACAACGAGCCGACCATCTTCATGGAGCCTTTCTCCAGCTTCTTTGTCCGCCCCGATGAAGTGAAATTTACCAACAGTAATGTGCCTTTCACCAATCTTACCTACTATAAAGCAGGAAATAAGGTCAACGGTGAAGAACGCTTCAAGTCCTATTTCTCGGTAAACGTCAATAAACGGCTGGCGTTCGGCTTCAACATCGACTATCTGTACGGACGGGGATACTACCAGAACCAGTCCACATCGAACTTCAATGCCGGAATATTCGCCAGCTATATAGGCAACAAATACCAGATGCAGGCGGTATACAATAACTTCACTATGAAGATGAACGAAAACGGCGGTATTCAGGACGACCGTTACATCACGCGCCCGGAAGATATGGCGGAAGGCAAGAAAGAATACGAATCCACCACCATTCCGGTTAAGTTGGAACAGACGTCAAACAAGAACAAAGATTTCTATGTATACCTGACGCACCGTTACCGCCTCGGCTTCACACGTGAAACCACAACTGTGGAAGATGCCAAATCCCCCAAAAGAGCAGTTGCCAACGACAGCGTACCTTTAGCCAAAGATACCATTATAACCGAAGAGTTCGTTCCCGTCACCAGCTTCATACATACCATGAAAGTGGAACGGGCGCGTCATAAATTCTCTTCCGCCAAGGAGACGGAAGGGCAATACCCCAACGCTTACTTCAACGAAGTAGCCAGCAGGGACTCTACTACAGCTTTCAGTGTAAAGAACGTATTCGGCATCGCATTGCTCGAAGGTTTCAACAAGTATGCCAAAGCCGGACTGACAGCCTATATATCGCATAAATTCAGCCGCTATGAGCTGATGGACACATTGTCGCGAACCAATTTCGACGAACAGGAGATATTCGTTGGCGGCGAACTGGCCAAACGGCAGGGCAAAACGCTGCATTACAACGTAAACGGTGAAGTGGGCATCATGGACAAGGCACTCGGACAGTTCCGCGTCAATGCCGACCTCGACTTGAACTTCCGCCTCTGGAAGGATACCGTGAACTTCTATGCACGAGGTTATGTAAGCAACACGCTGCCCTCTTTCTATATGCGTCATTATCACTCCAACCATTACTACTGGGACAATGAAAACATGGACAAGGAGTTCCGTACACGCGTGGAAGGCGAGCTGAACATCAGCCGCTGGAAAACCAATCTGCGTGCCGGCGTAGAGAACATAAAGAACTACACCTATTTCAACCAGAATGCCATGCCCGCTCAGGAAAGCGGTAATATACAGGTGCTCTCCGCTACACTGAAACAGGATTTCCGCTTAGGCATCCTGCATCTGGACAACGAAGTAACCTGGCAGAAATCAAGCAATGAAACGGTATTGCCCTTGCCGCAGCTCTCGCTATATCACAATCTGTATCTGCTTGCCAAAATAGCCAAGAAAGTGCTGACTGTACAACTTGGTGCGGATGTGCGGTATTTTACCAAATACAATGCACCTGCCTATACTCCTGCCATTCAGCAGTTCCATCTTCAAGCAGCAGATGACCAGGTGGAGATTGGCGGCTATCCGATTGTAAACGTATACGCCAATCTGCATTTGAAGCGGACACGCATCTTTGCCATGATGTATCACGTTAATGCAGGAATGGGTAAAGGCAATTATTTCCTTGTGCCGCACTACCCTATAAACCCGCGTCTGTTCAAGATTGGCATTTCATGGAATTTCTACGATTAATGCCGTCTTTCAACTATGAAAAAGAGTAAATTATCAAAATATATCATCCTGGGGGCAATAGCCGCAGTCGTTGCCACATTTATATTGCCCAAAAAGGAAATCCATAAAGGACATCCGCGCGATTATGCCGAAATAGCAGCAGACGGTACGCTCCATGCCGCTACGGAATATAACTCCATCAGCTTTTATGTGGACGGAGACACCCTGTCCGGATTTCATTACGAATTGATAGAGGCTTTTGCCCGTGATCACGGTCTGCAGGTAGCCATTACTCCCGAAATGAGTTTTAACGAACGTCTGGAAGGTCTGGCAAACGGCAGGTTCGATGTCATAGCCTATGGAATTTTAGCAACCAGCGAATTAAAGGACTCCTTGCTTCTGACCTCTCCGATTGTTCTGAACAGGCAGGTATTGGTACAACGGAAAACAGACTCTCCCGACGATTCCCTATTTATCAAAAGCCAATTGGACTTAGCGGGAAAGACGCTGAATGTGGTAGAAGGGTCGCCTTCCATCCTGCGCATCCGTAATTTAGGAAACGAAATCGGTGATACCATATATATTAAGGAAGTAGAAAAATATGGTTCCGAACAACTTATCGCCCTTGTCGCACATGGCGATATCGATTATGCCGTATGCGAAGAAAGCATCGCTCGCGCAGCAGCCGACAGTCTGCCGCAGATAGACATAAATACGGCTATCAGCTTCACCCAATTCTACTCATGGGGAGTGAGCAAGCAGTCTCCCGTACTCTTGGACAGCCTGAATGCCTGGCTGGATAGATTCAAAAAAGGAAAAGAGTACCGGAAAATATATAAGAGATACTACTAAAAAGTTAAACGCTGAAAGCTAAAAGGTCGTGTCAAAAAGAACCTGATAATTTCTTTTTGACACGACCTTTTAGCTTTCAATGCTTAATCCTCAAATCTTTTCAACTTCCTTCAGCCACATTTCTGAAGAAGCATCGCTCGGCATCCGCCAGTCACCGCGCGGACTGATAGAAATACTTCCTACCTTAGGGCCATCGGGCAAACAGGAACGCTTGAACTGCTGGTTAAAGAAGCGACGGCAAAAAGTCTGCAACCACTTCTTTATAGTCTCTTCATCATAAACATCTTTAAACGTACGCGCAGCAAGGAAGAAAATCTTGGAAGGACGGAAACCGCAACGAAGAAAATAATATAAGAAAAAATCATGCAGTTCGTACGGCCCTACAAGGTCTTCCGTAATCTGCCTGATATTTCCGTTTTCATCCGCCGGTATGAGTTCCGGACTGATAGGGGTGTCCACAATATCCAATAATGTGGCCCGCGACGTCTCATCGATGTCATTCTCCGCCACCCACTTCACCAAATGTTTCACCAATGTTTTGGGGATACTTCCGTTAACACCGTACATAGACATATGGTCGCCGTTGTACGTAGCCCAGCCTAAGGCAAGTTCCGAGAGGTCACCGGTGCCAATTACCATCCCCCAGGTCTGGTTGGCAATATCCATCAATATCTGCGTACGCTCACGCGCCTGCGAATTTTCATACACCACATCGTGTACGTTGATATCATGGTCTATATCTTTGAAGTGCTGGATGCAGGCATCCTTTATGCTGACCTCGCGCATGGTTACGCCTAATGATGCCATTAAGTCCACCGCATTGGTATGGGTGCGGTCGGTAGTACCGAATCCCGGCATAGTCACGCCGATAATTCCTTTACGGTTCCAACCCAGTTTATCGAATGTTTTCACACAAACCAGCAATGCCAGTGTGGAATCCAGACCACCGGATATGCCTACCACCGCACTCTTGGCATTGGTATGCAGCAAACGTTGCGCCAATCCCGACACCTGTATGGAGAATATCTCCTCACAACGCTCGTCCAACGCTGCTCCTTGAGGAACAAACGGATGCGGATCGAAAACACGGGTCAGATTCAAATCTCTGGAATTGACATATTCCGTAGAGACACGCACCGGCACTTCCGGTGCACAATTGGCGCGACAGGCTGCAAATGTAGTGTTCACCCGGCGTTCCGTACGTATATGCTCCACGTCAATCTCACTGATAACGACCTGTTCCTCGAACGAGAAACGCTCGCTACCTGCCAGCAACGTACCGTTCTCGTAAATTAATCCGTTACCTGCAAACACCACGTCTGTAGTAGACTCGCCAAAACCGCATGAACTGAATACATACCCTGCGATACAACGTGCCGACTGCTGGCTGATAAGCGAACGCAAGTAAGCATGCTTGCCTATCCCTTCATTGTCTGCCGAAAGGTTGAAAAGAATTTCCGCTCCTTGCAATGCCAAAGAAGAACTCGGCGGAATCGGAGCCCATAAGTCCTCGCAGATTTCAATTCCAAAGGTTGTATCCGCCGTCTCGAAAAGCAGATTCCGCCCCATGGGGACTATTTGCCCGCACAAACGGGCTGTCGTTTCCGAAACTTCACACGCAGAAGTAAACCAGCGCTTTTCGTAAAACTCTTTATAATTCGGAAGATAAGTTTTAGGAACAACTCCCAATATCTTACCTTTCTGTATAACCACCGCAGTATTCAGCAGTACACCGTTCAAAGGCACGGGCATACCGAGAATGGATATAATATCCATCTGACGAGTATTGTTCAAAATCTGCATCAGCCCCATTTCAGCCTCTTCAAGCAGAAGTTGCTGGGCAAAAAGGTCACCACAGGTATATCCGGTAATGCACAACTCCGGAAAGGCAATTATCTGCACTCCTTTCCCATCGGCAATGATTATCTCTTTTTCAATCTGTCCGGCATTGAACTTACAGTCCGCCACTCTAACACGGGGTACAGATGCCGCCACTTTAACATATCCGTAATTCATATATGAATCCTATTAATATTAGGGTGCAAAAATACGGCAATTTATCAATAAACACAAAAGAATCAGCCTTTTCACTTTGCATAGCCGCACTTTCTGATAAAAAATATCTAAAATCTTTTGGATAAATAAAAGAAGTGCCTATCTTTGCAAGAGAATTAAAAATGTAATTATTACAAGTTTGAATTGCAGATGATATGGATGTAGTAAAACGATTGCAAAATCATAACATTAAGCCCTCGGTACAGCGCATAGCCATTATGACTTATCTGATGGAGCATCGTACACATCCCACGGTGGATGAAATTTATACGGCACTTGCCCCTTCCATTCCCACATTGTCTAAAACAACTGTTTACAACACTTTAAAATTACTTAGTGAACAAGGTGCTGCACAGACATTGACAATTGACGAACGGAATACCTGCTATGATGCAGATACCACTCCTCATGCCCATTTCTTATGCAAACATTGCGGAAAAATATATGATCTGGAATGCAATGCCAACATTAAACAGGTAGAAGAAATGGATATGAACGGACACGAAGTGCAAGAAGTCCATTATTACTATAAAGGTATCTGCAAGAGCTGTCTGGAAAATGAATATTTAACCAAAATAACGAATAACTAATTCAACTAATTAAAATCTGAAGTAAAATGAAAAAGTTTAGATGTACTGTCTGCGGTTACGTATATGAAGGAGACGCAGCTCCTGAGAAATGTCCTTTGTGTAAAGCTCCTGCAAGCAAATTCGTTGAAGTAGAAGAAGCACAGGCAGGCGGTCCGTTGGTTTTTGCTGACGAACATGTTATTGGCGTAGCCAAAGGTTGCGATGACGAAATGATTAAGGATTTGAACAACCACTTCATGGGCGAATGCACGGAAGTAGGTATGTACCTTGCAATGAGCCGCCAGGCAGACCGCGAAGGCTATCCTGAAGTAGCTGAAGCTTTCAAGCGTTACGCATGGGAAGAAGCAGAACACGCTGCAAAATTTGCTGAATTGCTGGGTGACTGCGTATGGGATACCAAGACTAACCTTGAAAAGAGAATGAATGCAGAATCAGGCGCTTGCGAAGACAAGAAGCGTATCGCTACACGTGCCAAAGCATTGAATCTGGATGCTATCCATGACACAGTTCATGAAATGGCTAAAGACGAAGCTCGTCACGGTAAAGGTTTCGAAGGTCTGTACAACCGCTATTTCAAGAAATAATCCGAAACAATACGGTAGAATATAAAAAAGGCTTGCAGAAGAAATTTCTGCAAGTCTTTTTTTATCGGTAACGGGGAATCACTTCCCCTTAAAAACGTAAACCTAAGGTCAGCAGCACCTGGCTTCGGGTATTTTTTACTTTCGTCGCTTCAGGAGAGCCTATCACTAACTGGCCTCCATCTTCATAGGCATTAATGAACGGATAGAAATCTTCCTTGTATGAAGAAAACTTATATGCCAAATCAGCATAAAACATAGACCCTCTGTAACCGAGACCCACTGTATAGTTACTCAAAGCTTTGGTATTTGCAAAATCCGTATCCGTCTGAATTGAGTTATAAGGCAAATCCTTATATGCATCACTATTGAAAATGGCAGAGGTATAATTGTATCCTGCACGCAAAGCAAACTGAGGAATCACTTTATATTCGGCTCCCAAACGAATGGTGCTCACCCCTTTCATCATAGAAGTAGTACTGTTTTCGTACCCAAATGTATCGGAATAGCCTTCCTGGTCCTTGAATTTCATGGACGAATAGTCCTGATATTCATACTCTGCCCCTAAAGCCAAACTGGAACCTACAGTATATCCCAAACTTACATTATACGTCCATGGTGTCTGCAAGTGGAATTGACGCACCATGTCTCCATTCATTATATCATAAGTATCCACAGTATATTGACCAATCACACCGCTTCCTATACCCGACTCGTTAGCTATATCCAAATCATTCAAGACATTCGACTCCAGACGGGCATTTGTCTTATAATCCAAATTATAATAGGTCGGTGTATGAATGGCTAATCCAATCCTCAAAGGGGAATATTCGAAAGGACGCACGATGGCTCCGAATTTCACATCAAAACCCGAACCGTGTATCTTGTTCCAGCTCTGCAGGTTATAATTCTGCCCGATGCTATTTCCGGCATTATCCAAATAGTCTTCACTATAAAAAGTATATTTATTGTAATCTATGGCATAAGCCCCCACAGTTACGCCTAAATATACCCGGTCATTAATATTGAATGAAATATTGAAATCATATTGTTCAATTCCGCCACGCTCTTCCGACCGGAAATTGCCATTTCCTCCTAAAAACATTCCTCCATATTCACCCGGAGTGATATACATTAAATCACCGTTCAGATTCTTTACCTGAATTCCGTTTTTCATATAGGGAACGTAACCGGAAGGGACATCTCCCTGTCCGTTGTGGGCAATAAAGTCGGTTATCAGATAACTGTCATATCCCAATGCGGATAGCCATCCTACTTCCGGATCTGTATAAATATTGCCCGACCAGTCCTTTATTCCTCCGGCTTGTGCCGCCATATAATCCGTTTGCGTATAATCGCCTAAATTACCTCCCATCGACATATTCTTATAAAAAGACTTCGCCTTATGATAATTAAAGCCGAAATTCACATAACGCAAAGCCGTAGCATTGCCTATCTTTGAAGAAATAACAAAACCGGCATTATCAAATGAGGTTTTCATCTTGTCTGCATTCATCTTACTTCCCATATAATTACTTTCAGTACCATAAGAAGAAAGACTGAATGACAGCATTGCATCATTACTGCGATAAATACCTATACCGGCAGGGTTTGTAGCAATAGTGGAAATATCTCCGCCCAACGCACCCATAGCCCCGCCCATACTTACAAAGCGTGCTGTACCATTTAAATCCTTGTTTGCGATGTTGGCTGCATCGTACACGGTCTGTGCACTTACCGGAACTGCACCCAACATCCCCAAAACAGCTAAAGTTATAATTTTTTTCATATCCTACTCATCTTTTTCTATTGAATACTATACCTATCTTCTTCTTGAAGAACCACCACCTGACGAACGGGTAGCACCGCCGGAATAACTGCGTGAACTGCTACCGCCTCCCGAAGAATAACTACGGGTGGAAGAGTTGTTTTGCACAGGCGTATAAGAGCGACGGCTACTACTGTTACCGGTTGAATAATTGCGTGTTGACGATGCAGAACTGCCCCTGTTGTAAGTAGAAGGACTTCCGGCTGCGGAACGTCTTACACCTGTAGCATGTACACGGCTACTACTTCCCTGCACTCCTGAAGCTGAAGAACCTACCCGCGTACTGCTTGGACGGGTATATACCCTGCGCCGGGTAGAGGCGGCATCTGTACGGGTAGTTACCCCACTGCGTGTACCCGACGGACGTGTACCTACCACACGTCTGGTGGTCGTACCGCTTTGTCCGTCTCTTCTATAGGATGACACACCTGAACGGGCAGCCGAACCGGTCCTGCGAACCGTAGAAGAAGAATTTCTATAACTGCTTGCTCCCGAAGAACGGCGATAGGTATATGTATTACGCGGCCAATAATCGCCGCCGGGATAACAGTGATGATGATAGTGGTGATGTCCCCACCAGCCGCCTCCATACCAGCCGCCCCAGCTTACGCTCCAGCCAAAGCCCCAGCCCGGACCATACCAACTGTTCCAACCCCAGCCATAATAGGGATAGCCGCCCCAACCGAAAGAGTTATAGCGCCAATCCCACCACAAACGGTTGGTGAAGGTAGGAAATGCATATGCGTACAATCCGTCCGTATATACATTCCAGTCCCATGGATTCAGACCATAAACTACATCCCAGTAAAGCGGGCTGCTGATACTGATGGCATAGCGTGGATTGCGGAAACGGATAATGCGCGTGGCATATTCATAATCATCTTCCGAACCGTCAAAACCGTTCACCCATTCTCCATCCAGGCCATCGTCTTCTTTTTCGTCTATATAAAGCGTATCATTCTCTTGTGAAAAGTCATAGTCTTTAGAGTCATACCGACGATTATACTCGTCTACATCACGAATATTCCCTTTACGGTCTTTCACTACAATGGTCGTATTGCCCGGCGACGCATAAACCGTAGTCGGAGCATTTGTCTTTACTACAACCGCATCGGCAGCCGGAGTTTTTTTCTTCTCCGTCTTTTCCTCTTTTTTCTTGGAAGGAACGTAGTAAAGGTCGTCATCTACACTTTGAGCTGAAAGTGCCCACGGAAGACACAATGCAAAAAGCGATAAAAAAACAATCTTTTTCATATTTATTTGGTTTATGGGTTTACAATTCCATACTTTTTCACACCACAAAGATAACGCAGGGATTTACTCTATACAGAAGATTTTCCCCAAAGATTTATAGGGATTTCCCTAAATGCACCTATCTTTGTATCCAAAACAAATATACGCAGAAATAGGATTTTCTCCTATACCTGCCTTTTGCATTTAACAAACAATTATATTCCAATGAAATATTTAGAATTTACATTCCATACCACTCCCTGCACGGAAATCGTCAACGATGTCTTATCGGCAGTGCTGGGTGAAGCCGGTTTTGAGAGTTTTGTAGAGCAAACAGACGGGATTGCCGCCTACATTCAAAAAGATTTATACAATGAAACTGTCCTCAAAGAAGCTCTTGCCGATTTTCCCTTACCTGATACACAGGTAGAATATGCTTACCAAGAAGCGGAAGACAAAGACTGGAATGAAGAATGGGAAAAGAATTTCTTCCAGCCCATTATCATTGGCGACCGCTGTGTCATCCACAGCACATTCCATCGCGACATCCCTCAAGCTGAATACGATATAGTCATCAACCCTCAAATGGCATTCGGTACAGGACACCACGAAACGACCAGTCTCATTATCGGTGAATTGCTGGATAACGATCTCCAAGGCAAATCTTTGCTTGATATGGGATGCGGAACATCCATTCTCGCCATATTGGCACGTATGCGCGGTGCTGCGCCCTGTACAGCCGTCGATATAGATGAATGGTGCGTACGCAACTCTCTTGAAAACATTGAGCTAAATGGAGTAGACCGTATATCCGTTTTTCAAGGAGACGCTTCTCTATTGAAAGACCAAGGACCTTTTGATGTAATCATAGCCAACATCAACCGTAACATCCTGCTGAACGACATGAAACGATATGTAAGTTGCATGCATCCGGGGTCGGAACTATATATGAGCGGTTTTTATGTAGATGATATTCCTGTAATACAGGCCGAAGCGGAGCATAACGGACTGCGCTTCGTACATCATAAGGAAAAAAACCGTTGGGCCGCAGTGAAGTTTGTATTATGACACAACGATAAAAGGAAGAAAACGGAAAGCAAGCTATTGCAGGGTCATACCAACCAATTCTTCCAACGTGCCGTTAAAAACATTCAGATCGACTTCTTCTTCAATGCCGGGGACATTACCTACATCGGTATGTTGCCAAAAATGCCATTTGCCCTCGTACTTCACGGAATCAACGTAATAATGGGCTATCCAGTAAGGATAAGCGTTGAATATGGAGTCGTTGAGATAACGTTTCTTAAATTTATAGGAAGTGTAAAGAATCGGTTTTACGCCGTAATGCGCCTCTACTCTGTCGAGCCAGGTTTTAACGGCAGATTTCAGTTCCTGAGGAGATCTCTTACCCGTAGTTTCCACATCAAGAACGGGAGGAAGGTCTCCTTTTGACAAGTGTACCGTACTAATAAAAAAGTCAGCCTGCTTATGCGCATCTGTCTTGGGTAGGAAATAATGATAAGCTCCTCGGATAAAACCGTATTTCCGTGCCTGACTGAAATTTTCTACAAAAGTTTCATCGCCATAATCGCCCCCTTCGGTAGCTTTCATAAAGATAAAATGTATGGGAAATTTCGCTTCTTTATTATGAAGGAGCTTATCCCAATCTATAATACCCTGATAGTGGGAAATATCAATGCCATGCACCTCATAGTTGCAAGGCATGCATACGCCGTAGCCCTTTAAACCGTAACAAGGTTTCCAACGATAAGCATAAGGACGGATAAAGAACCAATAGAATCCTGCTGAAAATACCGCTATTATACAAAATGCCAATAAATTACGCAACCATACAGGCATGGGACGAGACACCGTCTGCTTCTTTTTTCGAGAAGAAGTACGACGGGATACAGGTTTGCGCCGGGAAACTGTACTGTTTTTAGAAGGCATTCAAGTATATTGAAGTAACAAATATCTATCAAAAATAAAACACAAACTACACAGATTACACAAATTCGGATTTGCGCAACTCTTGTGTAATTTGTGTTCTACATAGCCAATTACTGCAAATGCAGCAATTGGCTATAAGATTTTATCTACCTTGTTCCAGTTGCAAAGTCTTGGTAGGCTGGTCGCAAACTTCGGCAGGACCGAAGTATTGGATAGGACCCGGATAAACATAGTCTGTTTCCACAGCCCAACGCTCACGCTGAGCGGCAAATGCTTTGAAAGGAGCACCGTCCAGTCTTACCAAAGCTTTCTGGATAACCGGTTTCATTTCGCCGTGACGACGTTCCATATTCATCATCATTGTAATAGGTACACCACCTGCAATCCACTCTTCGGCAGGAGCTGTAGTATTACGTACGGAAGACATGTAACCGGTCTTACCGTTAGCAATCAGCGCAGATGCCGCATAACCCAAAGAGTAGCAGTAGTCGGCATCGAAATTAGACGGAGCAGCGCAACGTCCTTCATAACCGAAGAAGTGATGCTGTGCAGCGAACTTACCTACATATTTGCCTTCTTCTTTCCACTGAGCCAATTTGGCAGCTACCATTTCGGACAACAGTTTCTCCGTTTCAATGAGAGATACCTGTACGTTTCCGTGCGGGTCGCGATCCAATGACAACTGACGCGCTACACCTTCGGGAAGACTGGCATAGATAGCGGCATTTTCCGGAGAAAGTTTGCGGATGATATAGTCGCGTTGGTGTGATTTCTTAATCTGAGAGAATTCCTCTGCATTAGCAGCCAGGAAATCATTCAACTCAGCGATAAGACGTTTCATAGCGGGGATGAACTCAACCAAGCCCTCGGGGATAAGAACCGTACCGAAGTTATTGCCCTGTGCGGCACGATTAGCCACCACCTGAGCGATACCCGTTACGATATCATCCAAAGACATATCCTTAGCTTCAACTTCTTCGGAGATAATACAGATATTAGGCTGTACCTGCAATGCACATTCCAAAGCGATATGTGAAGCGGAACGTCCCATCAGTTTTATGAAATGCCAGTACTTACGTGCCGAGTTACAGTCGCGCTGGATATTACCGATTACTTCAGCATACGTTTTACAAGCTGTATCGAATCCGAAAGAAGTTTCAATCATTTCGTTCTTCAAGTCACCGTCGATAGTTTTCGGACACCCGATAACCTGTACACCGCAATTCTTCGCAGCATAATACTCAGCCAATACGCAGGCATTTGTATTAGAATCGTCACCACCGATAATAACCAGTGCTTTGATATTCAATTCCTTCAAGATTTCCAGTCCTTTTTCAAACTGTTCCTCTTTCTCCAATTTGGTACGGCCTGAACCTATGATATCGAAACCACCGGTATTACGATATTCATCGATGATATCGGCAGTCAGTTCCATATAATTATGGTCTACCAAACCACCGGGGCCAAGAATGAAACCGTACAGTTTACTATCTTTGTTCAACTTTTTAATACCGTCAAAAATACCGGATATCACATTGTGACCACCGGGAGCCTGACCACCGGAAAGAATTACACCCACATTCATAGCAGGAAAATCAACGGTCTCATCGGTATTTTCGAACTTAATCAAAGGCATCCCATAAGTATTGGGAAACAATTTCTTGATTTCTTCCTGATCGGCAACCGACTGGGTAGCTGCGCCGGCCACTGCTTTTACAGTACCTGTCAGCCCTTTCGGAAGTTTGGGCTGATAGGCAGCCCTTGCAATTTGCAATGCACTTTTAGTCATTTCTCTTAAATATTTAAAGGTGTTAATAAAGTTTCGTTTAAAAGCGTCGCAAATTTCGCTCTTTTCCGCAAGAAATGCAAACTGAATGAAGAAATAATGCAAACTTATTCTTCTATCTGCCAGCCTCCACCCAAAGCCTTATAAACATTTACCACTGCTATCAGTTCGTCACGGATTGCATTGCTGACACCAATCTGGGCATCGAAATATCCACGCTGGGCATCAAGCACGTCCATATAATTAATAACACCATTAATATATTGCAACTGCGCTAAATCCACGTACGTTTTGGCTGAACGTTCCAATTTGAGACGCAACTGATACACTTCCTTTATTTTGTTGAAGTCCACAATTGCGTTCTTGGCCTCTTTAAAAGCATTCAACACCGTTTTCTCATAGCTATGAACTTCCGCCTCAAACGAAGCTTTCTGTGCCTTTAGAGCAGCCCGGTTCTTACCCCAATTGAAAAGCGGAGTCAATACTGCTCCGTTCAACAATGAATAAGGCGACTGAAGGAAGTTTGACAAGACATCACTCTCCAATCCAAACTGACCAGTCAGCGACAACCGAGGGAACATATTGGTATAGGCCACTTTCACACGAGCATGTTCAGCTATAAGCTGCTGCTCTGCAGCACGAATGTCAGGACGACGTTCCAATAAGCCGGACGGCAATCCTACAGGTAAAGACTCCGGCACATCCAACTCCTCCAAAAAGCGGCTGCGCTCTATACGTGTAGGAAATTCACCGGCAAGAAAGGCTATGTCATTCTCCTTAATGGAAATCTTACGTTCCAGATCCGGAACAAGCGTAGCTGTACGCGCCAACTCTACTTGCGCCTGCTGATAAGATGTCTCCGAAGTAAGCCCGCCTTCAAAACGGATTCTTGCAAGACGCACACCTTCTTCACGAGCCTTTTGTGTCTGACGGACAATTTCCAATTCTGTATCGAGTGCTACCAGCTCGTAATATGCCTGCGCCACTTCCGCAACAATTGTCATACGCAAGGCACGCTGTGATTCTACACTTTGCAGATAATCGGCTACGGCAGCTACTTTTTTCCAACGCAGATTTCCCCAAAGGTCAAGTTCCCACGACAAAAGAGCCTTTGCTTCATAGCTGTTACCCACATCGCGGCTATGTCCGCCATAGTTTTCAACTTCACGCTCTGCCTCTATTTTTCCATTTAACTGAGGAAGTAGATTAGCTACGCTGATACGTTTCTGGGCCGCCATTTCTTTCACGCGAGCGGCCGCAACGAGCATATCTTTATTATACTCCAATGCGCGTGCTATCAGATTACGCAAAGTATTGTCTGTATAAACAGCCTGCCACTGCTCATCGGCAATGCTGATGCTGTCCTGCTGTTGCATCAAACTGTCGGGCAATGCCATTTCGGGACGGACATAGCTTTTGCCTACCTTGCACGATGCAAAAAGAACCGGGGCGAGCAACAGAAGTATATATATATTCTTTTTTTTCATAAGCGTGTAATCAGAATTCATTTACAATGTTATCATCAATCTTTTTTGATTTTGTGTTGCACTTTTTCCTTTGCCTTATAAATCAAAACAAAGAAGAAAGGCACAAGCACAATGCCGAATACAATGGCAAAAATCATTCCAAAGAAAACTCCCGTACCTATTGCCTGACGGCTTGCAGATCCCGGTCCGCTTGCAAGAACCATAGGAAGCATACCCAATACAAAGGCAAGTGAAGTCATCAATATAGGACGGAAACGGAGTTGGGCGGCATGAATGGCCGACTGCACCAAATCTCCTCCATTATCCACCTGTACTTTGGCAAACTCAACGATAAGGATAGCATTTTTTGCTGCAAGTCCCACCAACATTACCAAGCCAATCTGGAAATAAATATCATTTTCCAAGCCACATACAGCAACGCCCAAATAAGCTCCCAATGCAGCTACCGGCAACGAAAGCAATACAGCAATAGGCACAGTCCAGCTTTCGTATTGTGCTGCCAGGAACAGGAATACGAAGAGGAATACCAACGTCAGCACCAGTCCGGTCTGCCCACCGGCTTTCTTCTCCTGATAAGAAAGTCCGCTCCACTCAACACCTATATTATCCGGTAAATGTTCGCGCGCTATCTGTTCCATAATCTCCATAGCCTGGCCGGAACTGTACCCCTGTGCCGCCGAACCGAGAATAACTGCAGTAGTAAACATATTGAAACGTTTAATACTGCCCGGACCGGTTGTATAGGATGCATTACCCAACGAGGTTAACGGAACCATCGCACCATTAGCTGCTTTTACAAAGAACAGATTAATGTTCTCTTTGTGCTCACGATACGGAGCTTCAGCCTGAATATATACCTTATATATACGATTGAACATATTAAAGTCATTCACATATACGGAACCCGTATAAGCTTTCATCGTAGAGAACACATCTGCCAACGGCACTCCCAGCATCTTCACCTTGTCACGGTCTACATCAAAATAGAGTTGCGGAATCTCAGACTGCAAAGAAGAAGAAAGCCCCGTCAATTCCTTGCGTTTCTGAGCATAATACATCAAAGTATCCGCTGCCTGTACCAGATTTTCAAAAGTAGCTTCCCCACGTGCCTCAAGCTGCATTTCAAAGCCACCGGATGTTCCCAATCCCGGGATTACAGGAGGAGTAGAAAGATAGACTCTACATTCGGGGTATTCCCTCAAATCCTTTTCCACTTTCTCCATTATCTTATTGATAGTGGTATTTTTGCGTTCCTCCCAGGGCTTCAATATAACAGTTAACTCACTGCGCGCCTGATTGCTTCCTACACGCGGACTGCTACCCGTTACATTCTGCACATAAGCCACATACGGATTCTGCTCCAGATACTGCACGGCACGATCGGTCACGATACGGGTACGTTCCAAAGTAGAACCTTCCGGCAGTTCCAACTCCACTTTAAAGTATCCCTGGTCTTCCACCGGCAAGAAACTGGTAGGAATCAGACGGTGAATGATGAAAATAGCTATCAATACCATACCGAATGCACTCATCAAACGTCTGGGATGCTTGATAACGCGGCTGATAACACCAATATACTTATGATTACTGATATTCAACCATTCGTTAATCTTACGGAACACGATATTCTTTTTCTTTCCGCTGTCGGGCTTCAGGATAAGCGAACACATCACGGGACTAAGCGTCAGTGCCACAACCGTAGAAAGCAATACCGATACAGCAATGGTAATAGTAAACTGGCGATATAATTGTCCGGTGATACCGCTCAGGAAGCTTACCGGAACAAATACGGCACAGAGCACCAATGAGGTTGCAATCAAAGCACTTGCCAAACCGTTCATTGCTTTTTTCGTTGCTTCATAAGGAGAGAGTTTTTCCGTTTCCATCAGATGTTCCACATTCTCCACTACCACAATAGCATCATCCACGACAATACCAATAGCAAGAATCAATCCCAACAATGTCAATATATTCAGCGAGAAACCGAAAATAAGCATGAAACCGAAAGTACCGATCAAAGAAATAGGCACTGCAACAACAGGTATCAAAGTAGCACGCCAGCTTTGCAGTGAAAGGAACACTACCAATACCACAAGAACCAATGCTTCGAACAATGTCTTATACACCTCGTGGATAGACTCCGAAATATAGGTAGTCATATCAAAAGGAATCTCGTAACTCATTCCTTCAGGAAAATTCGCACTGATTTCTTCCATTGCCTTCTTCACGTTGTCCGCCACTTCCATAGCATTGGCACCCGGAAGCATATAAATGCCGAGAACTGCCGCATTTTCACCGTTAATACCACTTTCCGTACTATATGAGGAAGCTTCAAGTGACACTCTGGCCACATCGCGAAGACGAATAATAGACCCATTGGCATTGGCACGGACCACAATATCCTCAAACTGCTTTGCCGAGCTCAAACGACCTTGCGTTGTAATAGGAATTGTAATGTCCAAACCTTGCACCGGCTGCTGTCCCAAAACACCGGCAGCCGATTCGCGGTTCTGGTCTTTCAAAGCATTCTGCAAATCCTGAACAGTCAATCCGAAATTTGCCAGTTTGTCTGGCATGGCCCAGATTTGCATGGCATAGTAACGGCTACCGATATTAGACACACGTCCCACACCGGGAATACGGCGTAAAAGGTCGAGTACGTTAATAGTAGCAAAGTTGCTCAGATAGATTTCGTCGAATTTCGGATCATTGGAAGTCAAACAGATTGTCATCAGCTGGCTGGGAGCCTGCTTTTCTACCGAAATACCATTCTGAATGACTTCCGCAGGCAAACGGCTTTCCGCCAGCTTTATACGGTTTTGAATTTCCACGGCAGCCAAATCCGGATCGGCAGATACATCAAAGGTCACGGTTGCCGAAAAGCCACCGGAATTGGAACTGTTGGACTCCATGTACAACATACCCGGAGTACCGTTTATTTCCTGTTCGATAGGAGTCGCCACTGCTTGTGACACAGTCAGCGCACTTGCCCCCGGATAGGATGCACTGATTTTCACAACGGGCGGTGTTATCTGTGGGTATTGATCCACCGGAAGCATAGTCAGACCGATGATACCGACAATTACAATCACAATCGATATCACCGCCGAGAATACAGGGCGGTCTATAAAGAAACTTACTTTCATACTGTTATTTTACTTTGAGAGATTCTTATCCTTTTCTTTATTCTCAGAAGCGGCTTTCTTATTCAGAGAATCTGCCGGCTGCTCATCTTCCTTTTTGGGAGCAACTGCTTGTGCACGCACTTTCATTCCCGGAGTAAGTTTATGGAAACCTTCCGTCACTACCTGCTCGCCTGCCGCCAGTCCGCGTTCAACAACCATATTGTTACCAAACTCAGGTCCTAATTCAATGAAGCGCTTTTCAACTGTCGAATCGCGGCGCATTACATATATATAAGCACCGCCTTTCTCAATGGTAACGGCCTTTTGAGGAACTGCCACAGCACCTTCGCGTACGTCCAACAACAGTTTTACTTTCGTAAACTGTCCGGGCAGCAATACTCTGTTCGGATTAGGCATTTCGGCACGAACGGAGAACGTACCGGTTTGCGGGTCAACCTGCGGTTCTGCAAAATCGACATAACCTTTGTAAGGATAAACAGTATTATCAGCCAAAGTAATCGTGATATTAGGCTGCCAAGAGCGGGTAGAATCCTGACGGCCTATCTCTATATTGCGCTCTTTGCTTTTAAGATAGTCCAATGCGGTCATGCTGAAATCTACCAATACCGTATCACTTTTTACTATGGTAGCAAGCAATGATTTAGCCCCGGGACCTACCAATGTTCCCAAGTCCACATTTCTTTCACTGATATGCCCTGATAGCGGAGAACGCACAATGGTATACCCCAGTTCCAATTCCGCCTGGTCCAGATCGGCCTGGCTCATAGCAACAGAAGCCTCGGCTGTTTCATAAGCAGCCTGCGCATTATCCAAATCCAGCTGACTGGCAGCATTCTGTGCATACAAAGGACGAATACGTTCCAAATCCCGTTTGGCTTTCAACGCCTGCGCCTCATCTTTCTTTAACTGTGCACGGGCCTTGTCAGCCTTTGCACGATATTGGTCTTGATTGATAACAAATAAAACCTGGTTTTTAGTTATATACGTCCCTTCGGCAAAAAGCATACTCTCCAAATAGCCTTCCACACGTGCACGGACTTCCACAAACTGTTGTGCACGTATACGACCTACATACTCACCAAAAATTTCCACATCACCCACTTCGGCAGGTTCTACAATAACAGTAGGTAATTCCGGCTGAATTTTCTTGGGCCAAGTCAATATCAGATAACCGGCAAGCAGCACTGTTATGCAGGCTATCATCATTATCACCCGTTTCTTTCTCAGCTTTAATTCTTTTTTTGTAAAAAATAGTCTCATGCTTGTTTGTTTATTTAATTTAACCCTATTTCCCATTTCAAAGCAAACGCAATGCCAAAGCAGGACAAAGGGTATTCTTTATTATATAATAGTTTAGTTATCAGACATGAACATATATATAAGTAGTAATATTCCACCTGCTTTCCACACTCACATTGTAGAAAATCTCCACAAATGTAGAATTATTCCACGAACTATTTCTCATTAAAAACACATAAATTTTCATTTTTCCACTCAACTCATGAAGAAAAACACTATCTTTACCGAAAATAACACTATTCATTCACATAAAAAGTAAAGATTATGGCAAGTAGAAAAGCATTGAAAAAGAACGTCAATTATATCGCCGGTGAATTATTCGCCGAATGCCTTATGAACAGTCTGTATGTACCCGGAACAGACAAGAAGAAAGCCGATGAACTAATGGGTGAAATTCTGAAAATGCAAGATGAATTCATCAGCCGTATCAGCCATACCGAACCGGGAAATGTAAAAGGTTACTACAAGAAATTCCGTTCTGATTTTAATGCAAAAGTAGACTCAATCATTGAAGCTATCGGCAAACTTAAATAATAAGAATGAAGAAAAGACTATATAGTTTTATCTATTATCGCCTGTTAGGTTGGAAAACAAATGTAACAGTGCCCAACTATGACAAATGTGTCATTTGTGCAGCGCCACATACATCCAACTGGGATTTGTTTATCGGCAAACTGTTTTATGGTGCCATCGGACGAAAAACCAGCTTTATGATGAAGAAAGAGTGGTTTTTTTTTCCTTTGGGATTGATATTCAGAGCTATCGGCGGCATACCGGTAGACCGAAGCCGGAACACATCTTTGGTAGACCAGATGGCAAACAGATTTGCCGGAAGCAAATTGTTTCATTTAGCCATTACTCCGGAAGGTACGCGCAAATCCAACCCTAACTGGAAAAAAGGTTTTTACTTCATTGCGTTGAAAGCACAAGTTCCTATCATGCTTATCGGTATAGATTATCCTACCAAGACTATAACTTCCACCAAGGCAATAATGCCAACGGGAGACTTTGAGAAGGACATGCATGAAATAAAGCTCTATTTTAAAGATTTTCGCGGAAAGATTCCTGAGAATTTCTCCGTTGGAATAAATTAAAAGACAACCGATAGCAACTGTTTACTAAAATGAACCGACTGCGTGTCAGTATCCTACAAATGGATATTGCTTGGGAGAATAAACAAGACAATCTTCGCCGTCTTCGCGAAAAGCTGGAAGCTCTTCGCGGAGCGACGGAGATTATTGTTTTACCGGAAACCTTTTCTACCGGTTTCAGCATGAACACCGACACATTGGCAGAGCCGGTAACAGGTAATACAATTACAACACTACGCCAATGGGCTTCAGAATATCAGATAGCTATTGCCGGAAGCTATATAGCTTGTGAAGAGAATTTTGTTTCATCTGAAAGCAATCCATCATCCTACAAAAACTCTACCTATTACAACCGCGCCTTTTTCCTCACTCCCGAAGGGGAAGCTTATTTTTACGATAAACGACATCTGTTCCGCATGGGCAACGAGACAGATAATTTCACGGCAGGCAGCCGTCGTATCATAATTCCGTATCGAGGTTGGAATATACTGCTACTCGTCTGCTACGACCTGCGCTTTCCGGTATGGAGCCGGAATACAGGCAATGAATACGACCTCCTGATTTACGTTGCCAACTGGCCTGTACCCCGACGTAAAGTCTGGGACATACTTTTACAGGCACGGGCATTGGAAAATATCAGTTACGTTTGCGGTGTAAACCGTATCGGTAAAGACGGTAATAGCTTCTCCTATAACGGCGGCAGCGCAATCTACTCATACAAAGGTGAAATGCAGATTCAAGTGCCCGACCATGAAGAAGGAACAGCTACGGCTACTCTTGAACTTTCCGCACTACAAGAATTCAGAAACAAATTTCCGGCATGGAAAGATGCGGATTCATTCACTATCGTTTCAGATAGTAATTCACGGTAGTCACTACCCGTATACTTTTAATATAAGGCGTATTGGCATCTCTGTCCGATATGGAGAATTGTCCCTGCGAAGCATTCCGTATCTTGCCCAGGCTACTGTCTGAGTCTTTTGCAAACTTTTCGGCAGCGGCACGGGCATTTTTCGTAGCTTCTTCTATCATTTGCGGTTTCACATCATTCAAGCCTGTAAATTCATACACCACATTATAGCGATAATCACCTCCACTGATGGCAATACCCTGTTTCAACAGTTCAGCCTGTTCCGACATCAGTTTCCGTACCTTATCTACATTTTTTGAAGTAACCGTAATGACTGATGTAGCATTATACCGATAAGCAATATCACGATTTCCATAGCGTTCGGCCTGCATATCTATCACTTCCGGAGGGGCAATACTGATTTCTTCCTTAGCAATGCCGTTGCTTTCCAAAAATTTCACAATTGCCTTGTTTTTCTGTTCCATATTGGCATAAAGCAGCGACGGATCATTCCCTATATCTTTATACATCAAGGGCCATATCACCTTATCAGCAGGAACTTCCATCTCAGCCAACCCTTTTACACTGACAATACGTTCTTTATCTATAAAATCATTTATACCCCATTTAATTATCACTCCCAGCAGTACCATACCAACGGCAATAATAGCCGCTTCTACTTTCCATGTTTTCATAATCCATCGTTTTATTAAGTTTATTATAAGTAAAACAAAATAACGAAAATAAAGTTCCCGCTTACCATCATCCTGATTAAAAGATATTAAACAGGTATTTCTTTAAACATTACGTATTAAATTTTAGAGTATTTAATAGAAATACCTAAATGTATGGAGTGCATCTTACCTAAAAAGTAGTTATTTTTGTCCTTTGAAATAATGTCTGACGACTGAAACAATTAATTTATTAACACTAACCCCTAAATCCTATGTTGACTCAACTTATCAACGCACGTATTCTGACCCCTCAAGGTTGGCTCAAGGACGGTTCCGTACTCATCAGAGACGGAAAAATTTTAGAAGTAACCAATTGCGACCTCGCCGTTATCGGTGCACAACTGATTGATGTAAAAGGAATGTATGTACTGCCCGGCGGTGTAGAGATCCATGCACATGGCGGTGGCGGACGCGATTTTATGGAATGTACCGAAGACGCTTTCCGCGGTGCGGTCCAAACCCACATGAAATACGGAACTACCAGCATATTCCCTACTCTGTCCTCTTCTACCGTACCGATGATTGAACAGGCGGCAGAGACTTGTACGAAGATGATGGCGGAAAAAGACAGTCCTATACTGGGTCTGCACCTCGAAGGCCATTATCTGAACATGGCGATGGCAGGCGGACAGATGCCCGAGAACATCAAGAATCCCGACCCTAACGAATACATTCCTATCGTGGAAAACTGGCACTGCATCAAGCGTTGGGATGCTGCCCCCGAATTACCCGGAGCCATGCAGTTCGGAAAATATATCACCGGAAAAGGCATTTTGGCTTCGGTAGCCCATACACAAGCCGAATTTGAGGACATACGTACAGCCTATGAAGCCGGATACACACATGCTACACATTTCTATAATGCAATGCCCGGATTCCACAAACGCCGTGAATACAAATACGAAGGCACTGTGGAGAGCATTTACCTCATGGACGACATGACTGTGGAAGTTGTAGCCGACGGTATCCATGTACCGCCCACAATCCTGCGCCTGGTCTACAAGATAAAAGGTGTGGAACGGATGTGCGCCATCACCGATGCCCTGGCATGTGCGGCCAGCGACAGCAAAGAAGCTTTCGACCCGCGTGTCATCATTGAAGACGGAGTCTGTAAGCTTGCGGACCACTCCGCCCTTGCCGGCAGTGTGGCTACTATGGACCGGCTGATACGTACAATGGTGCAGAAAGCCGATATACCTCTGGCAGACGCCGCACGAATGGTATCCGAAACACCGGCACGCATCATGGGTGTATACGACCGTAAAGGCTCGCTCCAAAAAGGGAAAGATGCCGATATTATCGTAATGGACGAAGATTTGAAGATTAGAGCAGTATGGGCAATGGGTAAATTAGTGCCTGAAACCGATACTTTATCATAAAATTTATCCCAACATCATGCGGATGAACTTTGTTTTTCGTATTTTTGTTAAGTTTTGAACAAGCGAACAGCTTTAATCATTTATTAATAACCAAATATTGTATGAAAACCAATCTTAGTTCTCAAATTACTCTGAATAGAGTATCCCCCAGGTACTACAGACCGGAGAACGCTTTCGAGCGATCGGTACTGACACGTCTCGAGAAAATTCCGACAGACATTTACGAGTCTCCCGAAGAAGGAGCCAACCAAATTGCATTGGACATCGCACAGATGATTCGTGACAAGCAAAAGGCCGGACGCTTCTGTGTATTGGCACTGGCTGGCGGCAACTCACCGCGCAATGTCTATTCGGCCCTTGTGCGCATGCATAAAGAAGAAGGACTGAGTTTCCGCAATGTAGTGGTATTCAACCTTTACGAATATTATCCGTTGGCTTCAGACGCTGTGAACAGCAACCTCAATTCTTTAAAGGAAATGCTGCTCGACCACGTAGACATTGACATGCAGAACGTATTCAGCCCCAGCGGTACTATCGCCAAAGATACTATTTTCGAATATTGCCGTTTGTACGAGCAACGTATCGAAAGTTTCGGCGGCATTGATATAGCTGTATTAGGTATCGGACGTGTCGGTAATATCGGTTTCAACGAACCGGGTTCACGCCTGAACTCCACCACCCGATTGATTTTGCTGGACAGTGACTCACGCAACGAAGCATCCAAAATGTTCGGAAGCATTGAAAGCACACCGGTAAGTTCCATAACAATGGGTGTAGCCACTATTCTCTCCGCCAAGAAAGTATATCTGCTGGCATGGGGTGAGGAAAAAGCCAAAATGGTAAAAGAATGTGTGGAAGGTAACGTAACGGATACAATTCCTGCCTCTTATCTTCAAACCCATAACAATGCCCATATCGCCATCGACCTTTCGGCAGCCGCCAACCTGACACGTATCCAACGTCCCTGGCTGGTGACTTCCTGCGAATGGAACGATAAACTGATTCGCAGCGCCATCGTCTGGCTGTGCCAACTGACCGGAAAGCCGATTCTTAAACTGACTAACAAAGATTATAACGAAAACGGTCTGAGTGAGTTGCTTGCCCTCTACGGTTCTGCCTATAATGTAAACATCAAGATTTTCAACGATCTGCAACACACCATCACCGGTTGGCCGGGCGGCAAGCCGAATGCAGACGACACCTATCGCCCCGAACGTGCGAAACCGTATCCAAAACGTGTCATTGTATTCTCTCCGCATCCGGACGATGATGTCATATCCATGGGAGGTACTATCCGCCGACTGGTAGAACAGAAACATGACGTACATGTGGCCTATGAGACTTCCGGCAACATTGCCGTAGGCGATGAAGAGGTAATCCGTTTCCTGCACTTCATCAACGGTTTCAACCAACTCTTTAACAACAGTGAGGACCAAGTTATCAACGAAAAGTACACCGAAATCCGCAACTATCTGAAAGATAAGAAAGACGGTGATATGGACACCCGCGACATCCTGACTATCAAAGGACTGATTCGCCGCGGTGAAGCGCGTACGGCATGTACCTATAATAATATCCCGTTGGATCACTGCCATTTCCTCGACCTGCCGTTCTATGAAACTGGTAAGATTCAGAAGAACCCCATCAGCGAAGCCGATGTGGAAATCGTACGCAACCTGTTGCGTGAAGTGAAACCCCACCAAATCTTCGTTGCCGGCGACCTTGCCGACCCACACGGCACACACCGTGTTTGTACGGATGCCGTATTCGCAGCTATCGACCTTGAAAAGGAAGAAGGAGCCAAATGGCTGAAAGATTGCCGCATCTGGATGTATCGCGGTGCATGGGCAGAATGGGAAATCGAGAACATTGAAATGGCAGTGCCCATCAGTCCCGAAGAATTACGTGCGAAACGTAACTCTATCCTGAAGCACCAAAGCCAGATGGAGAGCGCACCATTCCTGGGCAACGACGAACGTCTGTTCTGGCAACGAAGCGAAGACCGCAACCGCGGTACAGCTGCATTGTACGACAGCCTGGGTCTGGCATCCTACGAAGCTATGGAAGCATTCGTAGAATACATTCCGCTGTAAATGTTTGCTAAATAGAAACAAGAGAGTGGGAAGTGATGAACTTCTCACTCTTTTTTATGTATTTTTGTACGGTACTTAACCATCGAACATGAAAAAACTATATTTATCCATATTGTTCCTGCTCGCAGGAGTTGGTTCTGTCTTTTCACAAGACGTAGAACAGGCCGTTCGGGAACGGCTGCAGGCCTTTTTCCAAACGTATATCCCTGTCAATGTCAATATCGGTACATGCCGACTCGACAGTGTACTTATCGATTTCCACCGAAAAACAATCCGCATCTATGCCGATAATACATTCTCCTACCAGCCCTTCCGGCCAGAAACGGTGAACAGAATTTACCGGGACATCAAAGAAATTCTTCCGGGTCCCGTAACTTACTTTGACATTACTGTCTTTACAGACGGACATTCCATCAACGAACTTATTCCCAACACATACAGAAACGGAAAAAAAGACAAGAGCCGCCTGTTTACCGATATACACTATAAAGACGCTCCCTGGGTGACCCGTACGTCCCGTCCTTTTGAAATAACCCGCGGACTGGAGGGACGCCATATCGCTCTGTGGCAAAGTCACGGAAAATACTACATCAATAACAAAGACAAATGGGGTTGGCAGCGTCCGCGCTTGTTCTGTACCTCCGAAGACCAATTCACACAATCGTTCATCCTGCCTTACCTCATCCCGATGCTGGAAAATGCGGGAGCCAACGTATTCACCCCTCGCGAACGGGACACGCAAAAACAGGAAATCATTGTAGATAACGATGACAACCGGAACACCACAAATTCCCTCTATCTTGAGGTAAAGAGCAGAAAAGCACAGTGGGAAAAAACCGCTCTGCCTGGATTTGCACAACAGAAGCGTATCTACACGGAAGGAGAAAATCCTTTTCATGACGGTACAGCCCGCTTTGCACAAACTGAAAAGAAGAAAAACAAAGCCTTTGCCGAGTGGGTTCCCGACATCCCGGAAACCGGAGAATATGCTGTATATGTTTCCTATCAAAGCCTGCCCAACAGCGTGAGCGATGCCAAATACCTTGTATTCCATAACGGCGGTGTCGCTGAGTTTAAAGTAAACCAACGTATAGGCGGCGGCACATGGGTATATCTCGGCACTTTTACTTTCGACAAAGGAAGCAACGACTACGGCATGGTAGTATTGAGCAATGAAAGCCGGGAAAAAGGAATGGTATGCGCCGATGCCGTGCGCTTCGGCGGTGGTATGGGCAACATTGCGCGCGGCGGCCAAGTCAGCGGTCTGCCCCGTTATCTGGAAGGCGCGCGTTATTCCGCCCAATGGGCCGGTATGCCCTACCCCGTATATGCCGGATACAAAGGACAGAACGACCTTTCGGATGATATCAATGTACGTTCGCGTACAATCAACTACCTGTCGGGCGGTTCTGTATTTAACCCCAAAGAACCGGGATTGGGAGTTCCTCTTGAGATGAGTATGGCACTGCACAGCGATGCGGGTTTCAGGACAGACGACCGGATTGTAGGTACACTCGGCATCTACACTACCCATTTCAACGATGGCAAGTTAGCGGCAGGAACAAACCGCTACGCCTCGCGCGACCTTGCCGACCTGTTTCTCACCCGTCTGCAACAGGACATCCGTTCCACTTTCAATGCAGACTGGACGCGCCGCAGCATGTGGAACCGTAACTACAGCGAGACCCGCCTGCCTGCTGTTCCTTCCACAATCGTAGAACTTCTGTCGCATCAGAATTTTGCCGACATGCGCTTGGGACACGACCCAAAATTCAAGTTCACGGCAAGTCGTGCCCTATACAAATCCATCCTGCAATATATCTGTACCCAGCATAATAAAGAATACGCCGTACAGCCCTTACCTGTCAACAATTTCTCCGTCCGCTTCGGTAAGAAGAAAAATACCCTGGAACTTTCCTGGCAAGGAGTGGATGACCCGTTGGAACCGACTGCCACACCCCGCGAATACATTGTCTATACACGCATCGGGCGAGGCGGATTTGACAATGGTGTACGCGTAAGCAATCCTTTCCACACTCTGAAGATAGAACCGGGCATCGTCTATTCCTTCAAAGTAACGGCAGTGAACCGGGGTGGTGAAAGCTTCCCGTCCGAAATCCTTGCCGCATACAAGTCCAAGCACGAAAAAGCACGCGTTCTCATCATCAACGGTTTCGACCGTATCAGTAGCCCTGCTGTGATAAACACACCCGACGAAGCCGGCTTTGACTTGACGAAAGACCCCGGAGTACCTTATCTATATGATATATCACTCTGCGGCAGCCAGCTGAATTTCGACCGCAAAGAAGCCAGAAAACGTTTGGGAGAAAGCGGCAATGAATACGAAGGGATAAAAATAGCCGGAAACACATTCGACTATCCCTTTATACACGGTAAAGCCATACAGACCGTCGGCGGCTACAGCTTTACTTCATGCAGCGATGAAGCCGTAGAAAACGGTAGTGTAGCATTGGAAGAATATCCAATAGCAGACTATATTCTGGGACTGGAAAAGACGGACGGCAATCTGTCACGGGCAACCTATTACAAAACTTTCTCTTCGTCCATGCAGCGTGCCTTGACAGCTTACTGCCGGTCGGGCGGCAACCTACTGGTCAGCGGTGCATACATAGGCAGCGACATGAACGACTCGCAAGGCAATCGGGAATTCACCCAAAACATCCTGAAATACCGTTTCGACAGCAGCTTACAGGTATCCGGTGAACATATCGGCATACAAGGTCTGGGGCGCATCCTCAGCATTCCCCGCCTGCCCAATGAACGGGCTTATCCCGTGACGACCCCCGATTGTATCCGCCCTATGGCAACCGCCTTTCCCGTAATGACCTATACCGGGGGAAATCTTCCTGCTGCCGTAGCTTATAAAGGTAACGACTACCGCACATTCATCATGTCATTTCCCTTTGAAAGTATCCGGGAAGAAGCCGGCAGAACAGCGGTTATGGCATCCATTCTGCATTTCTTTTCCACCGATAATGCAGGTGTGCACAGAGAATAACGGCAATCTTGATAAATAATCCGGTGAAATAGGTATAATCTGTGGTGAAAAACTTATCTTTGCTTTTACAGAAAATATGAATCACTGAATATTAACCATTAAAACATTAACGCCATGTACACTATACAAGCCAATCCCAGCGGAACCCGCAACTTGGAAATATCGGAAGAAAACCTTGCCACTATCGAAAAATACGGTCTCTTCCGTCATCTCATCGACAGTAACGGCATCGTGGACGAAACCGTGCTCGACAAACTCAAACTGAATATCCGTTCCCTCATCGCCGCCCAGGAAGAGGACAGCAAAGACCTGCTCGACCTCTGCATCGATGTTATCTACCACAACAATATGAAAGCCTTCGGATTACAGCAGCTTATCAAGCTCTACCTGCAATGGCTTTCCCAACAAACAACCATAGAAGAGGAAGAAAATAAATGAGAACCATCGACACACGCGGACAGAACCTGTACAGTCCTCTTATTCCGGCCATAAAGGCCATGTGCGAAGCCGGAAAAGGCGAGAAACTGGAAATCATTATGGACGATGCAACCGCCTTTAATGACCTCAAAGAGTATCTTGCCGAACAGGGAATCGGCTTCCGGGAGATTTATGACGGAGAGGAAATGCTGGTACAATTCTGTAAGTAATTAAAACTTTCCGTATCTTTGCACCCATGAAAGAGTACAGACTGACTGATTGGTTGCCTACAACCAGGAAAGAAGTGGAACTTCGCGGGTGGGATGAGCTGGACGTTATTTTGTTCAGCGGTGATGCGTATGTGGATCATCCGTCATTCGGGGCAGCCGTCATCGGGCGCATCCTCGAAGCGGAAGGTTTGCGTGTGGCGATTATACCCCAACCCAACTGGCGAGATGACTTACGGGATTTCAAGAAACTGGGACGTCCCCGTCTCTTCTTCGGTGTCAGTGCAGGCTGTATGGACAGCATGGTCAACAAATACACTGCCAACAAACGTCTGCGCAGCGATGATGCCTATACTCCCGACGCACGTCCGGACATGCGTCCCGAATATCCTTCGATTGTCTATACCCAAATACTGAAAAAGCTATATCCCGATGTACCTGTCATACTGGGGGGCATCGAAGCAAGCATGCGCCGATTGACACATTACGACTACTGGCAAGACCGTGTGCGCCCAAGCATCCTCGTGGACAGCGGTGCCGATGCACTGATATACGGCATGGGTGAAAAACCCATTATGGAACTTGTACGAAAACTGAAACAGCAACAACCGATTCTTGACATCCCCCAATTGGCTTATCTTACGAAAGAAGTGCTGCCGCAAGAAGGAGATATCACCCTATTCACACATGAAGAATGTCTGAAAGACAAGAAGAAACAGGCTTCCAACTTCCGCCATATCGAAGAAGAGAGTAATAAATATGCTGCTTCGCGTATCTTGCAGGCCGTAGGCAGGCAAACTGTCGTTGTCAACCCGCCTTATGCGCCCTTGACGGAAGCGGAACTCGACCGTTCTTTCGACCTGCCTTACACGCGTCTCCCGCATCCCAAATATAAGGGCAAACGCATACCCGCATACGATATGATTAAGTTCTCCGTCAACATTCATCGCGGATGTTTCGGCGGTTGTGCTTTCTGTACCATTTCGGCACATCAGGGCAAGTTTATCGTCAGCCGTAGCAAGGAAAGCATATTGAAAGAAGTAAAGGCAGTAATGGAATTGCCGGATTTCAAAGGGTATCTTAGCGACTTGGGCGGTCCTTCTGCCAATATGTACAAGATGCGGGGACGTGATGAAGCCATGTGTAAGAAGTGCAAACGCCCGTCGTGCATCCACCCCAAAGTATGTCCTAACCTGAATACAGACCATAGTCCGCTACTCGATATTTATCATGCGGTAGATAGTCTGCCCGGCATCAAAAAATCATTTATCGGCAGCGGTGTACGCTATGACCTGCTGCTGCACCAAAGCAAAGACCCCAAAACCAACAAAAGCACGCAGGAATACACCCGCGAACTCATAGTCCGCCATGTCAGCGGCCGCCTTAAAGTTGCGCCGGAGCATACCTCGGAACAGGTACTCAGCATCATGCGCAAACCGCCATTCAGCCAGTTCGGAGAGTTCAAAAAGATATTCGACCGTATCAACCGCGAAGAAGGTCTGCGACAACAGCTCATCCCCTACTTTATCTCCAGCCACCCCGGCTGCAAGGAAGAAGACATGGCGGAACTTGCCGTCATCACCAAGCGTCTGGACTTTCATCTGGAACAGGTACAGGACTTTACTCCTACCCCCATGACCGTTGCTACCGAAGCATGGTACACTGGTTTCCACCCCTATACACTGGAACCCGTATTCAGTGCCAAGACCCAGCGCGAGAAATTGGCACAACGTCAGTTCTTCTTTTGGTACAAACCCGAAGAACGGAGAAATATCATCAATGAACTGCGACGGATAGGACGAAAAGATTTGATTGACAAGCTGTACGGGAAATAACAGCACCGACAACCGGACCATCCATATCCTGTGACAGGCAACTTTCAATAAGTTAAAACATTCTTTTCTATTAAAATAAACTTACTTTCATAAAACAAATGAATAGTTATCGATGTTGATAGATGACATTGCCTGATAACTATTTGTAAAAATTAGTATACAGGCATATCATTAGAAGCTAATTGTTCCGTTTGCAATAATACCATCCGACCAATTAAATTTCTCTTGAACTTAGTAATAATAAAAGTACGAAAACCGGACATCGTATCCGGCTTTCCGGACTCCAACACTCTCTTAAAAGCAATCGGTTGGTAACAAAAAGTCAGTAGCAATGATACAGCGTACAATTAAAAACAGAATCCGATACTCAAAATATAAACTTCTGCTTATGTTCATAGGGGTATTATCGGCACACTCTTGGACACAAGCGCAAAACAGTCCACCGACCAATGAAGTGATGATCGACATCGACACAACCGCCTCATGGGAAAAAATAAAAAAGAAAAAGACACATTTGGCTCTCAAAACAAATCTCCTGTACGCTGCTACCTTAACTCCCAATCTGGGTTTGGAAATAGGAATAACCCCGCAGATAAGCCTCAACATAGTCGGCAGCTATAATCCATGGAACCGTGAAGGGAAAAAAGGCGATAATGACAAGCTGGTACATTGGTTAGTGCAACCCGAAGTGAGATACTGGCTTTGTGAAGCATCAAACGGACATTTTATCGGCATTCATGGCATTGTCACAAAATACAATATCGCCGGGTATAGCCTATTCAGCATGCTCGATAAGAACTATCGCTACGAAGGTTGGGGAGCAGGAGTCGGAATCAATTACGGATACAGTTGGGCATTCTCCAAAAGATGGGGCATAGAGGCTTACCTTGGAATAGGAGTCGTGCAATTCACATTCGACAAGACAGATAACAGGGACTGGTGCTGTAACAAGTCCAAACATGCTGAAAAGACCTATTTCGGGCCCACCCAAATAGGCATTTCATTAATCTACAACATTAAATAATCCGGAGAAATATAAACCTAATGAATCCTATTATTATCATCATTTCATTCATTTCACTACTGATACCTGCCTATGCCCGGGCATCAACAGAAAACGGGTCTCAGGGGAGACACCTGTCCATCACTCAAATTCAAGTGCGGAATACAGGTGACAGTATAGAGCTCAGCTTCAGTTGTGCTCCCGCCCGGTTCAATACCCGAAAGCCGGAACGCATTACAGTTACTCCGGTAATTTCCGATGGCGATCATCAAGCACGGTTCCCCTCTTTTGCAATAATCGGCAAAAGGGAGAGGATGTCCCCTGCATTACAGTACAATGCAACCATGAAATACGAAGACTGGATGCGAGGAAGCATACTTGCCTTTGAAAGCAACATTAAATTATGCGCCAAACAAGCCATACTGACAACAGCCGTTGTCAACAACAGAATACTTCAGGACCCGGATGTGGAAATCGTACAATTTACCGATACCGCCGAAACTGTCATACCTGTTCTTACTACTGCCGAAAAGCTGGCTCAAGACTACGATTTTCTGGCTGACGAGTCCACGAGAAGCAAATTTGATGAAGAAAACCGGAGCAATGCTGTTTCCATTTTATTTAAAACTGGTTCAGCAACCCTGCTTCCCGAATACCGGAACAACAGTCGGAATCTGGATTTACTGGTCGATATTATCCTGAAGATTAACCAGTCTCCCGACAGTCGCATCAGTCATATCCTGATTGCAGGTTATGCGTCTCCCGATGGCGATATCCGCATAAACTCCGACTTTGCAACGCTTCGCGCCGCTGCATTGAAAAAGTATCTGATGCGGCACACCCGGCTCGACTCCGGTACATTCGAGGTAATTAACGGCAAGATAGACTGGTACGGTTTGTCCCAGATGGTCGGTAAATCCGATATGCCGGATAAGGAAACGGTACTCAATATTCTCAGTGTCATCCCCGTCGAGGGAAGCTCGGGCAAACGTGGCAGAAAGAACGAACTTATGTACCTGAAAGCCGGAGTCCCTTACCGTTATATGCTGAAGAACTTCTTTCCGGCACTCCGTTCAAGCACCTGTATCAAGGTATTTTACGAAAAAAATAAGAATATAAAATAAAAAGACTCCCGACAGGGAGTATACAATTCACTTTTCTAATAACTTAACAAAACTTTAATTATGAAATTAAGAAATCTTTTGGCAGTTTCCGCAACTGCATTCACATTGCTGTCATGCAATGATTCAGACAATCATCCGACTCCCGGCAAAGGTGAGTTAACCCCCATTACCGTCAATATAAAAGGAAATGCCGACACCCGTGCACTGACAGGAGAAGAAACGGGCGCAACCAACGAAAACGACATCAACTCATTGGAGTTCTTTGTTTTCAACAGCGACGGTTCTTTCCAGAAGTATTATAAACCAGCAAGCGTGGCATCCGACAATCAATACACATTCCTTGTCAACGCCGGCAGTCTGACCATCCTTACTGCCGCCAACCAAAACTTAGGTGAACCCTCACCTGCCCCTGTCTCTCTGGCAGATTTCAAAAAGAGCAGCGCATACAAAGAGCTTTCTTTGGATGGCACAAACTCCCGTTCGGACATCAGTACTTCCCTCGGGTTTGCCATGGCGGCAGAAGGGACGGCCAATGTAGTGGAAGGCGAGACAAACAAATTAAACCTTTCCATACGCCGTTTGCTGAGTAAGGTTGAAAGCCCCAAGGTAGCCCCGACCAACGAAATAAAAATACCCGATACCGAGTTACTTAAAATATTGGGACTCGGCACTTCCGAAGCCGTTCCAAACGATTTGAAATGGACATTCAAGGGTTACATGGTAATCAACGGCATCAACCAATCACTGGCTTTTGAATACGAGAACCTGACAAACTGGGAACGTTTTGCCACTGCATCCAACTTCAAAACTACATTCAGCCCCGACGGTGCAACTGTAGAGACCGTATATTCCGTAAAAAGCGATGATAACAGCGAAACATCAAACGGCTTCCTGCCGGCTGGCTACGACAAACCGGTCTATGTATACGAAAACATTCCTACCATGCTGCAAGGCGGCAACGGACAGGCGGCAACGGTATTCGACAAAGATGAAGTTGTGGCTTTCATCATCAAGGGAACATTCTCTGGCACAGGAGTTTCAGATGCGACCCGCTACTGGAGAGTCAATCTTCTGAAAGACGACGCTTGGAAAATATTCCGTAACAGCATTTACCGCATCACGATGCAGGACATCACTACCGTAGGATGGGGTACTCCGAAAGAAGCCGAAGAAGAAGGACCTGTTATCGACCCTTCCGAAAGCAGCATTACAATAGACATTGAAGTAGCCAAGTGGGATGTCAGAACCCAAGATGTAGACCTATAAACGTACAAATATCGTGAAGAAAGTAATTCTAATAATATCAATGGCATTATCCCTCACCGGATGTACCCATGAAGGTCCTCACACAGGTTGTGACGAGGGCTCATTGAATCTGCTCTTCACGTATGACGGCAACACGGCCGGCTTTGACCAAACCATAGCCGAAGACATAGAATTATATCTGTATGACGGCCAGGGAAAAAAGATGGATGAAAGGCATATCCCCTATGAAAACATCAAAGGGGGTAAGCCTTACCCTCTTAAGTTGTCCTATTCGGGAAATGCCTATCTTGTGGCATGGACATTGACAGGCAACGAGGATATCAAAAAGACTTCCCCCGCATTGCATGACGATGAAAGCTATTCCACCGCCAGGTTCAGTATGGGCGAACATGCCATGAGGCTGTCATCTGCCTATAACGGTTCCATGCAGGAACTCTTCCTGAGAAGTATGGCGTTTACCCACAACCGACAGGAAAACCGTATTCTCAGTGTCGATGTCCAAAAACAGTTATGCAGCATTTCCGTCACCATAGAAGAAGGAAGCAGCTTCGCAACCCGATATCCCGGAACACTCAGCATGGCCATTTACGGTTCATCCCATTCATACAATATTGCTGAAGACAAACAAAACGGCAGCAGGATTGTGATAGAAGACAGCTTCGCCTATATAGAGAGCAGCAATGAATACGTTGCGGAGAACAAGGTCATGCCTGCTTCCGTCGATTCGGCAACCGGGCAGAGAGACAACATTGTTGTCACGATTCTTGAAGACGGAGCAGCCTGCCTGAGCGTAGATACGGAGACCCAAGCGCAACGAGGCGCACAAATCAATGTTGTAATCAGACCGACGAAAATGGAAGCAATTATTACAGTCGGCTCATGGCAGATTCGTAAGGCGGTGACTGTACTTTAATAAAAAAAGGGTAAAAATATGAGAAAATCATTTATACTATTAACAATATGCGCATTGGCGGGACTTTGGTCGTGTCAGTCAAGGATTGAAGACGAAACTCCCATTACGTACGCTTCGGACGAATCCGAAGTGGAAATTACTGTTGCAGCGGACAGAACGCCCCGCAATGTCCCGTCAGCCACTCCGGACGAAAACATCATCGATAATCTGGATATATTGCTTTTCGATTCCAACGGAAAGTTTATATGTTGGCGGGCGACTTTCAAGATAAACGGAAAGTTGCGGACGACTCTTCCCGTAGGCAAAGACTACGATGCCTATTTCTTGGCCAATTGCCGTAGCTTCATCGGGGAAATGCTTTCCGATAAAGCCACGGAAGAACAATACAGGCAGCAGGCGGATTGGGAAGTCTTTCGAAAAACCTTGGTTGATGCAAACCCTCAAAGGCTGCTCCAGGAAAATACAGCTTTTACCAGCCTGCCCATGTGGGGAATGCTGAAGAAGCAGGATGTAAACGACCGTGTAATCAATTATTGGCCGCTACTGAGCCTGACCCGTTCGGTCGCATCAGTAGATGTGTATGTAGCCAATGGCATCGACTATTTTATATTAAAAGACATCACCCTGTTTCATGTGCCCGACAAGGGCTTCTTAGGCAATGTCCCTGCTAATGTTACAGATGGGCAGGCTTTGGAAGCCTCTTCACCCGCAGATATGCAGACCGGCCTGACTTTGGAATCGGACAGCTACAACAGCACCGACCGTTCCATTGCCAACAAGCTTTATCTGTACGACAACGATACGGAGAACGAAACTGCAGACAAGAAGCATACCCGCCTCGTCATCGGAGCCGAATACAAAGGAACGAAAGGCTATTACCCCGTTGATTTTGAAGATACCGATGCAGACAAGCTCATCAAAATCATACGGAACAAGAAGTACGTATTCAATATCAATTCTGCCGACGGTCCGGGATATACGGATAAGGAAACAGCCGCCAGCCAGCCTTCCGTCCATATCAATGTCAACATCATAGAATGGGACATGACGGAAGGACAGATGGGAGCAAGCGGCAATTACTACTTGTGGACGGAAAAGCGTGAAGCGGTATTATACCGCAAGGCAAACTCTGCTGTTACTATCGGCATGAAAAGCAACATCCTGTCAGAAGCTATTACCATGGCTTTTAAAACGGACCTAAACGGGCCTGCCACAAACATCGCAAACGGCATCCGCAACAACCGCTTCGAAGCCCTGTTTGTGAACGATGCCGACGGCTATCCTGCCGGACTGAAAATAACGACTTTGGGAGACTACGATAAAAGCTCCGCCGGTACCAACTCCGATATAATCGTGCTGCTTTCCGGACGAATCAGACTGGAAATACAAATACACCTGTATAATCAAGGGCAGAACGACTGGGAACTGGATGGCGACATCAGCACCGATTTAGGAGAATAATTATATAACATCATTACAATAAAAACAATCAACATAATGAGAAAAATATTATGGTATGCTTTTCTTCTGATACCGGCCGTTTTCACGTCTTGCAATTTGGAAGACGATAGCGGGCTCATTCCACAAGAAAACAGAAAACTGACTATCAGCTTCAGTGTACAAGACCCCGCCAGCGGATTGGCTACACGTGCGGCCATCGCACCGGAAGCCGGGGAAGAGAATATAAAAACGCTCGATTTGATTTTCTTCGAATCAAACGGTAACGGTACCGGCACATTCAAAGGCTGGAAAGAACTGACCTCTGCATCCGGCTCTCCCTTGGAGATGAATACAGACATTGTGTTCGACTTTTCGGATATAGGACTAAAAACGACAGATGCTTATGATATTTTAGCTGTAGCCAATATGGGAAGCAACTATCTGCCCACAGACGGTTCGCAAAGTATGGACGACTGGAAAAACGCCATTAAGAACAGCAACTTCAAAACAGCCCGGGCGGAAGTACAGGCTTTTATGGCAGGTACATCCGCAGATATCCCCGAATATATTACAAAACCGATAGTGAGCGAAGCATTGCTTATGAGCGCTTCGCTTAGAAAAGAATCGGAAGATACTAAAATCAGCATAGTATTGCAACGTTCCGTTGCCCGTTTCGACGTGTATAACTCGGCGGCAGGATATACGCTTGAATCCGTTGCCGTATGGAACGGATACCCTTCCCTCTTTGTGTGGAACGGAGAGCCTACTGCTTTCGACAAAGCGGCGAAACGAATTGCAAGACTCTACGGAGTGGAGAGCGAAGCCGGTGCCGACATTGTAGGAAAACTATACGCATACGAAAACTATGTACCCGCCCCCAAACAGAACGACCAGGTGACTACCTGCCTCATCATCAAAGTAAGAAACAAGCAGAGCGGTACGGCATCGTATCACCGCGTCAATGTACACCCGCTGGAATCGGGACAGTCGCTCAAACGTAATAATGTGTACAAACTCACCGTCAATTCCGTAAAGAAAGAAGGATATGCCACCGAACTGGAAGCCTATAAAGGCGCACTGACTTCTTTAAGTTACTCCATCAACTACTGGGATATGGACAGCCACGGCACGGTGCAATTCGATGGTGACAACATTCTGGCCATACCTTCCAAAAAAGTTCTGTTCACCCCCAATGGCGGCAGTTATGATTTGGGCATATTCACTTTTGGCGAAGGGACGTTATCCGTCAGCAAAAAGGTGCTGGACAACGGTCTGTCCGCCACTCTGAACGGCAAAACATTGACCGTATCGGCCACTACACTGGACAATGTAAAAGACCGGCGCAGCGGAATCGTCGAACTCTCTTTCGGCAATCTGAAAGCGACCATAGACGTGGTACAGTTGGAAGGCGGAGACCTCTATCTGGAACTGAACCCGAAAACCATTTCCCATTTCGGCAATACCGCCGGTGTGGCTGCATCTCCCATTGCAGTAAAGAGTTCGGGAGAGTGGAGCGCAAGCATCTATCCCCCGGGAGCCGGTGCTTTCTTCTCTTTTGCCCAAACGGGTTCCGCCGCCGTAACCGATTACGACAGCAGTAAAGCTGTAAACAACATTATTCCCATCTATACCCATACCGGCAACACAGGTATCAGTCCGCGTTATGGTTTTATGGTGGTCAGCTTGAAAGAAGACCCTTCGATACAAGGCACCATGTTACTGATTCAGGACGGTGTGCCCGGATTTACGCTGACACCGGATATTGCTTCCATCGACTTTGAATACGATGGTGAACTGACAATCACCGGCAACAATACCAATTCGTTCCTTGTCAACCCCGGATTGACGGCAGACGGCTCAACCGTCAACGAATGGGAATACGTGCTTGAAGGCAACGATGCGGCAGTCTTTGAAGTAAAGGACACGCACGATGCGTCCGATCCCAAGCTCAACCGTATCACCGTAAAGGCCAAAAGTCATAATGAAGGCAACGGTATCCTGAAAGCCCGGCTCTATCTGGCTTTGAAAGCCTCTCCCGGAGTGAAGTCTCATGTAATCGACATCAGCCAGCAACCGATGTCATTCGGTACAGGAGTTCCGGGCAACACGCTTTACATATCCGAAAATGCGGACGAGACCCAACTTATAACTCTGCAAGGCGGTAGCGGGATGCGATGGATTGCCGAACTGGAACAACCCGAACCGGCAACGGCTCATGCGTACAATATAAAAATGACCGGCGAAAACGGTACGGAGATGTCTTGGGGAAGCGAATACACCATGAGTACCAAATTCAAGGTCAATTTTCCCAAAACACTGTACAAGGACGCCAACCGGAACATCACCTATAATGTAAAACTCACTTTGGCCGGAACGGCAGTAACAATCCGTCTGGCTATCGTAAGAACGGTGCTTCAGCCCATAGCGATTAACACCGCCAATCTTTCCGGTGGCTACGGTTCACTCGGCAACGGCATTTTCAGCACATTCCGCGAATACGGCAATTACGGCACATTCTTCGGTCCTCAAGGAATAGTCTATACTCCGGCAGTACCGACTTTGCCGAACAGCGACAATAACAATGCGGGAGTAGGCGCAGACATTCCGGACAATGTGAACATTCTCTTCTCGGGAACATACACAAGCAGAATTGCAAATTATTATGACAACCTGCTTACTTGGCTCAAGAGCAGTCCCGGCAAGAACAGAATTGCCGTAATCACTCTTGACAACAGTGTCGCGGATAATCAGGCCTTGTTCACCAAGATCGCCTCATTGGGATATACCTACAAGAGCAACAGTAGCGTATCTGCAACTTGGGCCGGAACTCATTCCAACGATCCTGTATGGGATTATATTGTCAAAAACGGACCGTTCAGCAATTACAAGCCGTCGCAATCCATTGACTTCACCGCCTTGTTTTATAGAGACGGGATAAGCGGAAGCTTTGACACGCCTACTGGAGTAACCCATGTACTGGAAGTGCCCGGTTACGGATGTTCCTTGTCTGTCGACCTGCAAAGGCGAATTATAGTTATCGGCGACAGCCAGCATACCAATACCTGGACACCGACTTATAGTGCGCTGGCAAGTACCACCGACAATAAATACTACGGCCGCGGAATACTATGGGCTTCATTGTGGGCAATCATTTACAATACCGCTCAGTACGGAGACCATTTTACGGATGCACTCAAATAGTTGAGGATATCCGGTTACCGCTTATATACAGAGAAGTCCTCAAGAACGGAGCATATCGAATCCGTTTTTGAGGACTTCTCTCATTATATCAATAATAAACAAAGATATATTCTCCACGAGCATATTGCTCCTTTGCCCGCATGGCCGATGTCAACTCATGTTCCGGAATTTAGAATAAAGTCGTAAGCCAATAGAATCATTCTTCCACCTGCATCGCCACAATCTCCTGTAACACCGACACAGCCTCTTCCACGGTAGTGACGTCCTTCACCACCATGCTCCGCTTGCCGTTCTGCTCACGCAGGTCGCAACGGCGGGTATATTTCATCATGTAGGCGATGACTTTGCCGAAAGCCAGGCTCTGATAGTAAGGGCTGTCCGGATTGGAAACAAAGAACAGCGTCATGCGACCGCCTTTAAGGAACACCTTTTCCGTTCCCAGACGCGCTGCAAGACGGCGTAGGGGAACGATGCGGAGCAGTTCCTCCGTTTCGGGCGGAACAGGTCCGAAACGGTCTTCGAGACGGGCACGGAAAGCATCTACGTCTCTGTCCAGCGTCAATCCGTCCAATTCGCGATAGAGCAGCATACGTTCGCTGCTACCGGTGACGTAGGCGGCGGGCAGCAACAGTTCGAGATCGCTTTCCACCTGGCATTCGTCAACAAACTGCTCGCCGCTGATAGTACCGTCGCCTTTCAATTCATCAGCATAGAGGTCGGCAAATTCGTCGGTCTTAAGCTCACGTACGGCTTCGGACAATATCTTCTGATAAGTTTCGTAGCCCAGATCGGCAATAAAACCGCTTTGCTCCGCGCCGAGCATATTACCCGCACCGCGGATGTCGAGGTCCTGCATGGCAATGTGGATACCGCTACCTAAATCGGAGAAGTTCTCGATGGCCTGCAGGCGGCGTTTGGCTTCTGGAGTAAGCGAGGACAAGGGGGGAGCAAGCAAGTAGCAGAAAGCCTTTTTGTTGCTGCGCCCCACACGGCCGCGCATCTGGTGCAGGTCGCTCAAACCGAAATTCTGTGCCTGGTTGATGATGATGGTATTGGCGTTCGGTATGTCGATACCGCTCTCGATAATGGTGGTGGCGAGCAAAACGTCATAATCATAGTTGACAAAATCGAGAATAATCTTCTCCAGTTCGGCAGGTTCCATCTGTCCGTGACCGATACAGACACGGCAATCGGGAATGTTGCGCTCTATCATCGCTTTCAGTTCCGCAAGATTGGAGATACGGTTGTTTACAAAGAACACCTGTCCGTTGCGGCTCATTTCGAAGTTAATGGCATCAGTGATAATCTCATCACCGAAAGTATGCACCTCCGTCTGAATGGGGTAACGGTTGGGAGGCGGCGTCTGAATAACGCTTAAATCGCGCGCACCCATCAGGGAGAACTGCAAAGTGCGGGGAATGGGAGTGGCGGTCAGGGTCAGGGTATCCACGTTTACTTTCAACTGGCGGAGTTTCTCCTTGACGGAAACGCCGAACTTCTGTTCCTCATCGATAATCAGCAGGCCGAGGTCTTTAAACTTAACATCCTTGCCCAAGATGCGGTGCGTACCGATAAGGATATTCACCTCCCCCCCCGCAAGACCTTTGACAACGGATTTAGTCTGTGCCGCCGTCCGGGCACGACTCAAATATTCCACACGGCAAGGCAAACCTTTCAGACGCTCCTTGAAAGTCTGGAAATGCTGGTAGGCAAGGACAGTGGTGGGAACGAGAACGGCAACCTGCTTGTTGTCCGCCACCGCCTTGAAAGCGGCACGTATGGCAACCTCGGTCTTGCCGAATCCTACATCGCCGCATACCAGCCGGTCCATGGGACGGGCACTTTCCATATCCGCCTTTACGTCGGCAGTCGCCTTGCTCTGGTCGGGGGTATCCTCGTAAATAAAAGACGCTTCCAGCTCCCGTTGCAGGAAACTGTCGGGACTGTATTGGAAGCCTTTCTCTTCGCGCCGTTGCGAATAGAGCTTTATCAGGTCGCGGGCTATATCCTTAATCTTGGTCTTGGTACGGTCCTTCAGCTTCTCCCACGCACCGGTTCCCAATTTGTTGAGACGGGGAGCTTCGCCTTCTTTGCCTTTGTACTTGGAAACCTTGTGCAAAGAGTGGATGGAGACAAAGACCACATCATCATTCTGATAGACCAGGCGCATTACTTCCTGCGTAGTGTCTCCGTTAGGAATGCGTACCAATCCCGTAAAACGCCCCACGCCGTGGTCGGTATGTACCACGTAATCTCCGGGGGTAAACTGGTTCAGCTCCTTCAGACTCAGGGCCACCTTGCCACTGCGGGCTTTATCGCTTTTCAGGTTGTATTTATGGAAACGGTCGAAAAGCTGGTGGTCGGTAAAGATGCAGAGACGCAACGTATCGTCGGCAAAACCCTCGTGCAGGGTACGTTCAACGGGTGTGAAGGAGATATTATCTCCCCGGTCTTCAAAGATAGTGCGGATACGGTCGGTCTGCTTCAGACTGTCGCTGCATATATAGAGGGTATAGTTGCGGGAAAGATAGTCGCGGAAACTTTCTGCCACCAAGTCGAAATTCTTATGGAAGATAGGCTGTGCAACGGTGCTGAATGCAACTGTCGCATCCGGCGTTCCGGTGGACTTCGTACCGAATTCCATGCGGCGGAAATCGAGGGCACGCAAAGTAAACTCTCCTCCATCAATCAACTTACCTTCCAGAGAGATTGCACCGTTTTCTTCGGCTTCGCAGGCTGCAATAGCCTGTGCTGTAAGCGATTCATCGTGGACGACCTGAATACGCTCCCGCAACCAAAGGAAATCACGCATCGCCAGCAAGGTATCCGGCCGCAGAAAATCCAAGAAAGAAACCATTCCGCCATTCCCCCCTTGCTCCAAGCTACGGCTCAAATCGGGAACAATGACAATCTCCTCTTTCTTCTCTTTGGAAAGCTGGCTTTCCACTTCAAAAGTACGGATACTCTCCACCTCATCTCCAAAAAAATCGATACGGAAAGGAAACTCGGACGAAAAGGAAAAGACGTCAATAATACTGCCGCGCACAGCATACTGCCCCGGCTCGTACACATAATCCACATACTCGAACCCATAGCTGCGCAGCACTTCCGTAACAAAGTCCATATCCACCTTTTCGCCGGCATGAAGCTTCAAGGTTTTATCTCCCAGTTCCTTACGGGATACAACTTTTTCCGCCAACGCATCCGGATAGGTAACTACACAAAGCCCTTCTTCTCCCTTTTGCAAACGGCTCAGCACTTCCGTACGGAGAATCTCGTTAGCCGCATCTTTCTGGCCGTACTTTATGGCACGGCGGAAAGAAGAAGGAAAAAACAACACCTGTCCGGTTCCCAAAATCTGTGTCAGGTCGTGGTAGAAATATCCCGCCTCTTCCAAATCGCCGAGGATAAAGACAAACGGACATTCCGCCTGCTGCACCAGCACGGATGAAAACAGTGAAGCGGCAGAGGCGCACAAACCACTGCAATAGAGATGACGGACGGAATTGTCCTTTAGCAACTTGCACATGCCTTCTACATTAGGGTGGGTGGCGTATAATTGTTGTAGTTCGGTAATAATCATTGCTGTCTTTTTTAGTTCACCGTAGATTACACAAAGTTACACAGATTAAGAGAAACCGATAATCTGTGTAAACTCATAAATGTTCCATAACGAATTTCCGTTGCAAAAATACATAAATAATCCTTAGTTTTATCTGTAAGTAATAGAAAAGCACTACTTTTGTTCCCAATAACAAGCTCCATCTATTTTCAATGAATATGCAGACATCAGACAGTATTGTCATCATCCCCACCTACAATGAACGGGAAAATATCGAGAATATCATCCGTGCCGTTTTTGCCCTGGAACACGGATTCCACATACTTGTCATCGAAGACGGTTCTCCCGACGGCACAGCCACCATCGTAAAAGACTTGCAACGCGAGTTTCCCGACCGCCTGTTTATGGTAGAGCGTAAGGGAAAACTGGGACTGGGTACGGCCTACATAGCCGGATTCAAATGGGCTTTGCAACGCGACTACCAATATATATTCGAAATGGATGCCGATTTCAGCCATAACCCCAAAGACCTACCCCGCCTCTACCGGGCTTGTACCGAAGAGGGAGCGGATGTGGCCATCGGCTCGCGCTACGTCAGCGGCGTGAATGTGGTAAACTGGCCTATGGGACGTGTGCTGATGTCTTATTTCGCTTCCAAATATGTACGGTTTATCACGGGATTGCCCATACATGACACTACCGCCGGCTTTGTATGCTACCGCCGCAAGGTATTGCAAACCATCAATCTGGACGGCATCCGCTTCAAAGGGTATGCTTTCCAGATAGAAATGAAATTCACCGCTTACAAATGCGGAGCGAATGTAAAGGAAGTGCCGGTTATCTTCATCAACCGCGAACTGGGAACATCCAAGATGAACAGCAGTATTTTCGGAGAAGCCGTGTTCGGAGTTATCCGGCTGAAATGGAACAGCCTGTTCCATAAATATCCAGACTTAAAAAACTAAAGATATGAAAAGAACACTGATACACAACGCTACGATTGTCAACGAAGGACAAAGCGTACAAGGCTCGGTAGTGATAGAAAACGGGCGCATCGCCGAAGTACTTACCAACTGGAAGCCTCTTTCCGCCCCTTGTGAAGAAGTGATTGATGCAACAGGCTGCTACCTGCTGCCCGGCATTATCGACGACCATGTGCATTTTCGTGATCCGGGTCTTACCCATAAGGCAGATATTCTGACGGAAAGCCGTGCAGCGGCTGCCGGCGGGGTGACTTCCATTATGGACATGCCCAATACCAATCCGCTGACCGTAACGTTGGATGCCTTGAATGCCAAACTCGACTTGTTGAATGAGAAGTGTATCGTTAACCATTCCTGCTACTTCGGAGCAACCAACAACAACTATACAGAATTTGACAAGCTGGACAAACACCGCGTTTGCGGCATCAAGCTGTTCATGGGCTCCAGTACCGGTAATATGCTGGTGGATAAAATAAACAGCCTGCTGAATATATTCAACGGTACGGATATGCTAATTGCCGCCCATTGCGAAGATCAGGAAACAATAAAAAACAATATCGAGAAATACAAGCAAAAATATAAAGGAGCGGATGACATTCCCGTCAGTGCCCACCCCAGTATCCGTTCCGTTCCGGCATGTTATGCCTCTTCCGAACTGGCTGTCCGTTTGGCAAAGATTGCCGGAGCGCGCCTGCACATCCTGCATGTTTCCACAGCCAAAGAACTGCAACTGTTCAGTGACGAACCTTTGGCAAACAAGAACATCACCGCTGAAGCATGTGTAGCGCATTTACTTTTTACGCTGACGCACTACAACAGTTTGGGCGCACGCATAAAATGTAATCCTGCCGTTAAACGAAAAACAGACCGGGAAGCACTGCGGACCGCTGTCAACTCAGGACTGATTGACGTTATCGCCACCGACCACGCCCCTCACTTGTTGAGCGAGAAAGAGGGCGGGGCTTTGAAAGCAATGTCCGGTATGCCTATGATACAATTCTCCCTTGTCAGTATGTTAGAACTGGTGGATGAAGGAGTGTTCTCACTGGAAACGGTTGTTCAGAAAATGTGTCATGCACCTGCCCGGATATACGGTATTTGCCAGCGTGGATATATCCGTGAAGGCTATCAGGCGGATTTAGTGCTGGTACGCCCTAACTCTCCCTGGGAAGTCACTACCGACAAGATTCTGAGCAAATGCGGCTGGAGTCCTTTGGAAGGGCATACGTTCAACTGGAAAGTAGAAAAAACGTTTGCCAACGGACATCTTATTTACAACGGCAATACTGTGAACGATTCTTACCGCGGTGAAGAGCTGCGGTTTGATTATCCGTCGGCAGGAGCATAATATAGTATTATCTATTCAGAGCATAACCTTATATAGAGATTATCAATTGCCAACTATCAATTATAAAATCCATGAAGTAAGCCCCTATATCAACTGGATTTATTTTTTCCATGCTTGGGGCTTTCAACCCAAGTTTGCAGCAATCGCCAACATTCACGGTTGCGATTCCTGCCGCGCCATGTGGCTTGCGGCTTTTCCGCAAGAAGAACGCTCCAAAGCCGCCGAGGCTATGCAATTGTTTAAGGAAGCCGGCAGAGTACTCAACCGGTTGGATGAGAAAATTTCGGTGCAATGTATTTACAGGCTATGCAGTGCCAATGCAGAGGGAGACAATCTCATCATCGAAGATACGGTGTTCCCTCTGCTCCGCCAGCAGACACCTCATCCGGACGGAAGTCCGTTTCTCTGCCTGAGCGATTTCATACGGCCTCTTTCATCCGGAGTGCCGGATACGATAGGGCTTTTTGCATCTTCCGTCAGTGCGGAGAGCGAAGGATGTTATAAAGACGATCCTTATAAGCATCTTCTCGTACAGACCCTGACAGACCGGCTTGCCGAAGCCGCAACAGAAAAGATGCACGAATATGTGCGCAAGACAGTCTGGGGATATGCTCCCGATGAATCGCTTTCCATTCCGGATTTGCTGGTTGAGAAATATCAGGGCATCCGTCCGGCAGTAGGCTATCCTTCCCTACCCGACCAATCCGTAAACTTTATATTGGACGAATTGCTGGATATGAAACAGATAGGCATTACGCTCACCGAAAACGGAGCCATGTATCCGCATGCTTCTGTCTGTGGTCTTATGTTTTCACATCCCCAGTCACGCTATTTCGCCGTAGGCAAGATTGGTGAAGACCAGTTGGAAGATTATGCCTGCCGGCGCGGTAAACCGATTGAGGAAATGCGAAAGTTCCTGGCAGCAAATTTAAAGAGTTAAATGTTGCAAGTGTGATTTTCCGGTTTCTCTTACGACAAACAGAATAAAAGCGATTCGAGCAAGCATACACAATGGAAAATGTAGAACAAGAGTTTCTGTCCGTCATACGGGAATATGAGCGCGTCATCTATAAGGTGTGTTACCTGTACACCACTCCGAACGCGACTCTTAATGACCTGTATCAGGAAGTAGTGCTCAATATATGGAAAGCGTTTCCTAAATTCAGAAGGGAATGTAAAATCTCGACGTGGATTTACCGTATCGCCTTGAATACCTGTATCAGCTTCATACGGAAAGAAAAGAACATTCCGGAGATTGTCACCCTCACCCAGGAAGCCGACTGCAGCGAAGAGGACGACGAAACGCAAGCCATGTTACAGCAACTCTACCGGATGATAAACCGGCTGGGACAGTTGGAGAAGTCTATCATCCTGCTTTATCTGGAAGAAAAAAGCTATGAAGATATTTCCGAGATTACCGGACTGACCGTAACCAACGTGGCCACCAAACTCAACCGTATTAAAGACAAACTGAAAAAGATGAATAAGGAGGATTAATATATGGAACTGGATGAACTGAAAAAATCATGGAATGCCCTGGATGCACAGTTGCAAAAGGAACCTATTGCCGATGAGAAACAGATAAAAGAACTGATTGCAAATTATAAAACAAATACCCGGCACAGTTTGGGACGACTCGTTATCCTGCAACGCTTCTCGCTTGGAACAGGTGCAGTAGGATTGGCTGCCATCCTGCTGGTGTGGTTCTTACTGCCTACCTTCGGTTTCAACGAGCATTTGCAGAACAAGATAATTCTGTTTCTGATTTTCATTACCGTAACTATTCTCAGCGGTATGTGGTGGGACTGGAAAACCTACCTTTGGAACAAGAACACCCACATGGACGAAATGTCCGTAGCCGAAGTGAGCCGACGCATGACCAGATTCCGTAACTGGACCCGTTACGAAATATGGGCAGTAGCTGCCTGGACCGTTATCTTCACCATACTGTTCTTCTGGATAATGGATTACTATACACTGCCTCTCATGATACAAGCCGTCTTGCTCGGTTGCTACATCATCCTGGATGCACTTCTTATTTATTTCATATATAAAAAAGTCGTTTACAAACACCTCGACAGCATTAAAAAGAACATAGAAGAATTGAAAGACATATGCACCGAATAACTCTCATACTTATCTTATGCCTGCTTTTACCGGACATGTACATCTACTTGGTGTACATCGTAAAGAGAACACGTAACATACTTTGGCGCAGTGTGTATTGGCTTCCTACAGTTGTGCTGGTAGCTATATATATGTATTACATCTATATGACAGGTGACAATGCGCTTTCACGCCATCCGCAAGGCATCGGCAGGCTGGCAGTGGCCGTAATGCTGTTTGCCGTCCCGAAGACGGTATTCATGCTTTGTTCGCTGTTTGGCATATTGATGCGGGGAATCAGCCGCCTTTTGTCATTCATCATTTTCCATACGCCGTTCAGGAATCCCCGTTTTCCTTTCGTTGCCCACTGGCTTCCTTACACACTTCTCGGATTGATATTGGGGATAATCGGTTTTGCCAATATCCTTTACGGAGCCATTGCCGGTATCACGCGCTTTGAGGTAAAGAATGTCGAATATCGCTCGCCCAACATTCCCAAAGGTTTTGACGGTTACCGTATTCTTCAGCTATCGGATATACATATAGGCAGTTGGTTAGGAAATCCGGAAGCTATCCGACGTCTAGTTACGCTGGTGAACGAACAGCAAGCGGACCTCATTGTCTTTACCGGTGATTTAGTCAATCAGCAAAGCCACGAACTGGACGGTTTCAAAGAGACACTTTCACTACTTCATGCTCCCGACGGAGTATATTCTATCCTCGGCAATCACGATTACGGGACATATTACCGCTGGCATAACAGAAAAGAGGAAGCAGCCAACTTGGAGTATCTAATAGGACAGCAAAAAGATATGGGTTGGAAAATGCTGAATAACGAGCATTGCATCCTATATCATAAGGGCGACAGCATAGCGCTGATAGGTGTTGAGAACGACGGCGAACCGCCTTTCTCACAATTCGCCGATTTATCCAAAGCCATGCAAGGCACGGAAGGCATGTTCCGTATACTGCTCAGCCATAACCCTACGCACTGGCGACGCGAAGTTTTGCCTGATTCGGATATAGAGTTAACCCTTTCCGGACATACGCACGCCATGCAGATGGAAATATTCGGACACTCGTTATCTTCTCTCATCTACCCTGAATGGAGCGGTATGTACTGCGAAGGCAAACGCGCCCTGTATGTAAATGTCGGTATAGGATACGTAGGTCTGCCTTTCCGCTTCGGTGCATGGCCCGAAGTCACCGTCATAAAATTAGTTAGCGAGAAAGAGTGACAGAATATAAAAAAGACCTATCTTTGTGGCAATAAAATCCACAACCCATGAAGATGCTCTACAATATTTACCAGATTTGCTTTGCACTGCCTGTTTTATTGGTCCTGACTGTCCTTACCGCATTGGTCACAATTATCGGTTCGTTATTGGGGGGCGCTCATTTCTGGGGATATTATCCGGGTAAAATATGGTCACAACTGATTTGCTACCTGTTGCTCATTCCGGTAAAGATAAACGGACGCGAGAAACTTCACAAACGTACTTCCTATGTGTTTGTCCCAAACCATCAGGGTTCTTTCGATATTTTCCTGATTTACGGCTTCTTGGGCAGAAACTTCAAATGGATGATGAAGAAAAGCCTGCGAAAGATTCCGTTCGTAGGCAAAGCATGCGAAAGCGCGGGACATATCTTTGTAGACCGTTCCAGTCCTAAAAAAGTACTGGCCACCATGCGCCAGGCAGAGGCTTCCTTAAAGGATGGAATATCATTGGTAGTATTCCCCGAAGGAGCACGCACATTCACCGGTCACATGGGATACTTCAAGAGAGGAGCCTTCCAATTGGCAGACGAACTGCAACTGGCGGTAGTGCCCGTTACCATCGACGGTTCGTTTGAGATACTTCCCCGCACGGGCAAGTGGATACACCGCCACCGCATGATACTGACTATTCATGAACCGATTGCCCCTAAGGGACAAGGAGTGGAGAACATCAAGGCAACTATGGCGGAAGCCTATACAGCAGTAGAAAGCAGCCTTCCGGAGAAGTTTAAAGGAATGGTTAAAAACGAAGATCAAGACCGTTGAAGTCTTTCATCCGCACTGCCTACGGTTTATTGGCGGAAGTATCAGTTGAAGCGTTTTGCCTGACGCGCTGGTGTTCCTCAATCAACTGCATGTTTTCTTTCGCCTTTGAAAGGAACTCCTTTATCAACTGATTCTGCTTGAATGCCAATGGAGCGGTTCGCATAATATCCTCTATCTGCGGAGTCATGACAGGATACGGTAATGTGCTGCACATCATCATAAACACGCTTGGACCCAGAACATTTTCATTGTTGTCAATGATGAACTGCTTCACATAATTATTCATTTCTTCAACAAGAGTTTCCCCTTCTTTCGCCAGCTCCTTATGGACATCTTCCAAATTGGCTCCGTCCAGCACCATACGCGCCTCTTTGCGGTCGAGCTCCTCTATCTGCAGTTCCAGTGCATTCCGTTTTTCTATAAACTCATACAGCCGATCATTGAGCAATGTCCCTTTAGCTGCCAATTGCGTATTTGAAATAGAGACTTCTATCTTACCGTCTTCCAGTACAAGCGGCATAATCCCTTCATCATCCATATAGAGAGTTACCATCATCACAGAATCTACAGGACCTTTCATTGAGAAAAGCCCATGAATAACTTCCGCAGAATCGACAGCTACCCACTGCCCGTTCTGAAGAGTTTTAAGAAACAACATTTTTCCATCGAGGCTTGTCACTGAAGAACTGCCTTCCACCTTGTATTTTCGGGCACAAGAAGTGAAAAACACGAGTAAAAGCAAAAGAGGCAAAATACGATTTACACTCATTCTAATCATGCAGGAAACGATTTATGAATTATACGTGGCAAAGGTATTAATATTCCTTATAAACGGGATAGAAAGAAAGGAATTTTCATTTGGTTTACGTATTTTTGCACAATCATAAATATAAAAAACGGAGAAATATACATGTCAACCTATGCTCCTTTTGCCAAACCTCTTTATGTAATGCTCAAGCCCGTAGGGGCTGTATGCAACCTGGCATGCGATTATTGTTATTATCTGGAGAAGTCCAAACTGTATGTAAACAATCCAAAACACGTAATGAGCGATGAACTGCTGGAGAAGTTCATTGAAGAATATATCAATTCGCAAACAATGCCTCAAGTATTGTTCACCTGGCACGGCGGAGAAACCCTAATGCGCCCGCTGGCCTTCTACAAAAAAGCGATGGAACTGCAAAAGAAATACGCCAACGGACGGACGATTGACAACTGCATACAAACCAACGGCACACTGCTCACCGACGAATGGTGCGAGTTCTTCAAAGAGAACAATTGGCTGGTGGGCGTATCTATCGACGGGCCGCAGGAGTTTCATGACGAATACCGTAAAAACAGGCTTGGAAGACCATCCTTTGTCAAAGTGATGCAAGGCATCAACCTGCTGAAAAAGCACGGAGTAGAATGGAACGCGATGGCGGTAGTAAATGACTTCAATGCCGACTACCCCCTTGAATTCTATAAATTCTTCAAAGAAATCGGTTCTCATTATATCCAGTTCGCTCCTATCGTAGAACGCATCATGCCGCACCAAGACGGACGCCATCTGGCCTCACTGACCGATAAGGAAAAAGCTACGGAACTGGCGGACTTCTCCGTTAGCCCGGAACAATGGGGAAACTTCCTCTGTACCCTGTTCGATGAATGGGTGAAACAGGATGTAGGTACTTACTATATCCAGCTCTTCGACTCCACCCTTGCCAACTGGGTGGGCGAACAGCCGGGCGTATGCTCCATGGCAAAGACCTGCGGACATGCCGGTGTAATGGAATTCAACGGCGATGTATATGCCTGTGACCACTTTGTATTTCCTGAATACAAGCTGGGAAACATCTATCAGAAAACACTGGTGGAAATGATGTACAGCGAACGTCAGCAAGCCTTCGGACAGATGAAGCAAAAGTCTCTCCCCACCCAGTGCAGGGAGTGCGAATGGCTGTTTGCCTGCAACGGTGAATGTCCTAAAAACCGCTTTGCACATACTGCCGACGGCGAACCCGGACTGAACTACCTATGCGCCGGCTACCGGAAATTCTTCAAGCATGTGGCTCCTTATATGGATTTCATGAAGCAAGAACTGATGAACCAGCGTCCGCCTGCCAACATCATGGATACTATCCGGGAAGGAAGATTCAATTAAAAATCATATAGTAAATTAACAACAAAAAAGATGAAAGTAACGAAGTATTTGATTGCGGCGGTCGCCGTACTGACAGTCTGCTCGGCACGTGCAGACGAAGGAATGTGGTTACTGCAACTGATGAAGCAGCAGAACTCTATCGACATGATGAAGAAACAAGGACTGAAACTTGCAGCCGATGATTTATACAACCCGAACGGAGTATCGCTGAAAGATGCCGTCGGCATCTTTGGCGGTGGTTGTACGGGCGAAATCATCTCACCCGAAGGACTGATTCTCACCAATCACCACTGCGGCTACGGTGCTATCCAACAGCACAGCTCAGTGGAACACGATTACCTGACAGACGGTTTCTGGGCAAAAAGCCGCAATGAAGAGTTGCCTACTCCGGGATTGAAATTCCGTTTCGTACACCGCATTGTAGACATCACCGACCTCGTAAACGCGAAAGTCAAAGCCGGAGAAGTGACGGAAGTCGATGCATTGACCGCCCCGTTCCTCGGCAAACTTGCCAAAGAAGAACTGGAAAAGAGTGATTTGAAAGGCAAACCAGGCATCGAGGTAAGAGCACTTCCTTTCTATGCGGGAAATAAATTCTACCTGTTCTATTACAAAGTGTACAGTGACGTACGCATGGTAGCCGCTCCTCCTTCCTCGGTAGGTAAGTTCGGCGGTGAAACCGACAACTGGATGTGGCCGCGCCACACGGGCGACTTCTCCATGTTCCGCATCTATGCCGATGCCAACGGAGAACCGGCCGAATACAATGCAAGCAACGTACCTTTGAAGACTCCGAAATTCCTGTCCATTTCCATCAAAGGACTGAAAGAAAACGACTATGCCATGATTATGGGATTCCCCGGCAGCACCAGCCGTTACCTCACCCGGTCGGAAGTGAAAGAACGCATGGAAGCAGACAACCAGGCCATGATTGACATGCGCGGTGTCCGCCTCGATGTACTGCGCAAGTACATGGATGCCAGCGACAAAACCCGCATCCAGTATGCCAGCAAATTTGCCGGAAGCAGCAACTACTGGAAAAACTCCATCGGCATGAACAAGGCAATTATCGACAACGATGTGCTGGGCACAAAAGCGAAACAGGAAAAGAACTTTGCCGAATTTGCCAAAGGTAAAACCGAATACGAGGGTGTAGTAGAGAGAATCGACGAAATCATTGCCAAGAGAATGCCGGTTACCCGTCAGTTCAACTACTTGTACGAAGCCTTGAGCGGCGCCATCGAATTCGGAAGCCCGTACATGATTATGTATAAGATAAAGACGGCGCTGAAAGAGAAAAACGACTCTTTGCTTGCTGCTTCCAAAGCACAGTTGGAAGAGGTGTTCAACGACATCCACAACAAAGACTACGACCACGAAGTAGACCGTGCCGTAGCCAAAGCCATCCTGCCCGCTCTCGCCCAAAAACTGCAACCTGAACAGTTGCCCGTTTTCTACCAGACTATCCAAAGCAGGTACAAAGGCGACTACAATGCTTTCGTAGATGATATGTACGACAACTCCATCCTTGCCAGCCGCACCAACTTCGACAAGTTCATGAGGAAACCTACGGTAAAGGCTATCGAAAAAGACCCTGCCACAGCTTACTCCCGCTCGAAGATAGAAAAGCTGAAAGCCGTTTCCATAGAAGAAAAGGCACTGAGCAACGGTCTTGAGTTGCTGCATAAAGCATACATCCGCGGACTGGGCGAGATGAAACTGCCCGTACCCTCTTATCCGGACGCCAACTTCACGCTCCGTCTGACCTACGGCAATGTGAAAGCATACAGCCCGCGCGATGCCATACACTACAATTACTACACCACCACGGACGGCATTCTTGAAAAAGAAAACCCCGAAGACCGCGAATTCGTAGTGCCCGCCAAACTGAAGGAGCTTATCCTCAATAAAGACTTCGGACGCTATGCCATGGCCGACGGCACAATGCCCGTTTGCTTCCTGACTACCAACGACATCACCGGCGGCAACTCCGGCAGTCCCGTCATCAACGGTGAAGGACAGCTTATCGGCTGTGCATTCGACGGCAACTGGGAATCCTTGAGCGGTGACATCAACTTCGACAACAACCTGCAACGTTGCATCGCGCTGGACATCCGCTATGTACTCTTCATTCTGGAAAAACTGGGAGACTGCGGACATCTGATAAAAGAAATGAACATCATTGAGTAATGGGAACCCATCCCCAAAAGGGTATGAAAGTGAATGGCATTCGGTCGTATACTGAATGCCATTCACTCGTATACTGAATCCTATTTAGTCGTATATTGAATTTTCCTCTCTCAGAACACCTTCTAACGCATAGTTACATGAGACGAATCATATTATCATTATTCCTTACATCCGGCATCCTTTCGGCACACGCCGACGAAGGAATGTGGATGCTTACCGACCTCAAACAGCAGAACGAGGTTGCCATGACAGAGCTCGGCCTGCTTATCCCTGCCGAACAGATATACAACCCCAACAGCATAGCCCTGAAAGATGCGGTAGTGCATTTCGGCGGCGGTTGCACGGGTGAGGTTATCTCGGCAGAAGGGCTGGTACTGACCAATCATCACTGCGGCTATGGAGCCATCCAGCAACACAGCAGCGTGGAGCACGATTACCTGACCGATGGTTTTTGGGCAATGTCCCGCAGCGAGGAGCTGCCCTGCAAGGGACTTACTGTGACCTACATCGACGAGATAATGGACGTGACGGACTACGTAAACGACCAGTTACAGATAGACTCTGACCCGAACGGCACAAATTACCTCTCGCCCAAATACCTTGCCATGATAGCCGACCGTTTCCTATCCGCGCAAGGCATCACGCTGACATCCGGCCGTAAAGCAGAACTGAAAGCATTCTACGGCGGAAACAAATATTACTTGTTCCTAAAGACAACCTACAGCGATATCCGCATGGTAGGTGCTCCTCCCTCTTCCATCGGCAAGTTCGGAGCCGATACGGACAACTGGATGTGGCCGCGCCACACGGGCGACTTCTCCTTATTCCGCATCTACGCCAGCAAGGACGGCCAACCCTCCGCTTACAACCCCGACAATGTGCCCTTGCAGGTAAAGAAGCACCTCACCATCAGCCTCGCCGGCTATCGTGAAGGCGACTTCACGTTTGTCATGGGATTTCCCGGACGCAACTGGCGCTACATGATTTCCGACGAAGTGGAAGAACGTATGCAAACCACCAACTTCATGCGCCACCACGTGCGTGACGTCCGCCAGAAAGCCCTCATGGAGCAAATGCTGAAAGACGATGCCGTGCGCATCCACTATGCAAGTAAATACGCCTCATCCGCTAATTACTGGAAGAATGCCATCGGCATGAACGAAGGGCTTGTCCGCCTGAAAATACTAGATACGAAACGCGCACAGCAGGAACAGCTCCTTGCACGCGGCCGTGCCCTGAACGACAGTTCTTATCAAAAGGCTTTCGACCAAATACGCGGCATCGTGAAGCATCGCCGCAATGCTCTCTATCATCAGCAGGCCATTCAGGAAGCATTGGTTACGGGACTCGACTTCATGCGGATTCCGAGTACCGCCGCCCTGGTTTCTGCCCTGAAAAGCAAGGATAAAACCCGGATAAAAACCGCCGCCGACAGTCTGCAAGTTGCCGCCGACAAGTATTTTGCGTCCGTCCCCTTCCCCGAAGTGGAGCGAATTGTAGGGAAGAAGATGCTGCAAACCTACATGAAATACATTCCTGCCGAACAGCGCATCGGTATTTTCAAAGTTATCGACAAGCGTTTCAAGGGAGACAGCGATGCCTTTATCGATGCCTGCTTCGAATATTCCATCTTCGGCAGCAAGGAGAATTTCGCCAAGTTCATCCACAAACCCAGCTTGTATAAGATTGGCAACGACTGGATGACACTGCTCAAATACTCCATCACCGACGGTCTGTTGCAAACTACCATTGCCATGATGGATGCCAACCGCAACTATAATGCCGCTCACAAGGTATGGGTAAAAGGCATGATGGACATGAAGCGGGAAGCCGGCACACCTATATACCCCGATGCCAACTCCACCCTGCGCCTGACCTATGGACGCGTATTGCCGTATAAACCTGCCGACGGTGTGGAATACGGATATTACACCACCCTAAAGGGGGCAATGGAAAAGGAAGACCCCGACAATTGGGAGTTTGTGGTGCCTGCCAAACTGAAGCAATTGTACCAGACAAAAGATTTCGGACGATATGCCATGCCCGACGGCGAGATGCCCGTATGCTTCATCGTGAACACGGACAATACGGGCGGAAACTCCGGCAGCCCGGTGTTCAATGCCAAAGGCGAACTGATAGGTACGGCTTTCGACCGCAACTACGAGGGTCTGACGGGTGACATCGCTTTCCGTCCATCTTCGCAACGTGCCGCCTGTGTGGATATCCGCTATACGTTGTTTATCATAGACAAGTATGCCGGTGCTTCGCACATCATCAAGGAGCTGACGATTAGCGAAGCGGAACCGGACATGACAAAAAGTAATTAGTTATTACTAATTTACAATTGACGGCGAACAATTTCTTCGTTTATCCGTTATATATTCATAAACTATATATAAGACAAAGATTATGGAGAAATTTGAAGAATTAATACAATCGGAAAAACCTGTTTTAGTGGACTTTTTTGCTACCTGGTGCGGACCTTGTAAAGCCATGCACCCCGTGCTGGAAGCATTGAAAAGCGAAATCGGCGACAGAGCGCGTATTGCAAAAATCGATGTAGACCAGCATGAAGAATTGGCTGCAAGCTATCGTATACAGATGGTTCCTACCTTTATCCTGTTCAGAAAGGGTGAAGCTTTGTGGCGTCATTCGGGGGTAATCAGCGGTAAGGAACTTAAAGCCATTATCGAACAAAACTCATAATTAAGAAACATGAAGAAAATCATAACCATGGCGGTTCTCATCTTCTCAAGCATGCTGACTTATGCTTGCACCGGTGGAGCCGAACAGAAACAAGCTGAAACGCAAAAGACTGTCCAGGACGGTAGCGTAATCGTAATGAACAAAGCCATGTTCATCAAGGATATATTCGATTACGAGAAGTCAAAAGAGTGGAAATATAAAGGCGACAAACCCGCCATCATCGACTTATATGCCGACTGGTGCGGACCTTGCCGGATGACAGCGCCTATTATGAAGGAACTGGCGAAAGAATATGCCGGGAAAATCGTAATATACAAAGTCAATGTGGATAAGGAGAAAGAACTGGCAGCCTTGTTCAACGCCACCAGTATTCCTCTGTTTGTCTTTATTCCGATGCAGGGCGAACCCCAGTTATTCCGCGGAGCTGCCGACAAGGCAACCTACAAAAAGGCTATCGATGAGTTCCTGTTGAAGAAATAACAGCATATACAAGTAAAGAGAATATGCCCAAATAGAGAATGCTCACTGTTGCTTTTTTTAGGCACGGGAAATCGAAATCTGTGTAATCCCTGCCTAAAAAGAGCATCAGGTGCACGTCTTAATACAATTTTTGAGGAACAAACTACCGGGTTTCTGTTTTACAGGATTCTTATAATACTATCGGCATCTCCTGCCATACCCCGTTGTACATCTCCATCACAGTTTCATACCCTGCCTGCTTTAATGCCCGCAATGCTTCCGGGCGACCGCTGTTAATCCGCTCCGGATAGTGAGAGTCGCTATTGACCTGAACGCGGATACCCAAACCACGCAATAACGGGAAATAACGTCCGTTGGGATAGAAAGTGCCCAAATCATGGTAAGACTTGGTATTGATTTCCACCTGATAGCCTCGTGCGGCAATGTCTTCAAAATACTCTTTCACGAGCGTATCATACCAAACCTCGTCGAGCAGACCGGGACGATAGCAAGCAGCATTATAGTGCATCTTGTCCGCATGTCCCACTACATCGAACCCGCCCAACTCCAGCATACGCCTCAACCGTCCGTAGTACAAGCGCACCACCTGCTCCAAGTCGCCGCCAAACTGCTTATCTACTATCTGCCTGAAAACATCGGCCGGAACATCCACATCCACCACTTCGCCCCGTTCATTATACAGCATGTGCACGGAACCGATGCGATAATCCAGCGGCAGTTCACGAAAACGGGCAGCAGACGGATTGCTCTCTTCATTTAAATAATCTATTTCCAAGCCGAGATAAAGTTCTATCTTTCCGGCATACTTTTCCTTTATCCGATGAAATTCGGCCTGATAGTCATTCATACGGTCCCACTCCATAGTCCATGCCGTAGAAAAAGGCAACGGGGCATGGGATGAAAAGCCATACGAAGTAAATCCCTCGCTCAAGGCAAACCGCACGAAATCTTCCATGCTGGCACGTCCGTCACAATACAGGCTGTGACTATGATAGTTCGTCAGATTCTTGCTTCTGCTCATTCTCGTATATTTTAATTAGATTCTTATTCCGGCACCTCATCAGTCTGCCGATAGAAACCGGAACGGTTTCTCAGTTCGACTCTATCTCGCTCAGTTCCAGCCAGCGCATGGTCTTTTCATCAATCAAGTCCGTCAGTTCCGGCAAGCGTTTTGACTTCTCCGTCAATTCCTCTACGGATAGCGCACCGCTGCACAACGCCTCTTCAATAGATTGCTTTTCGGCTTCCAATGCCGCAATCTCCTGTTCGAGTTGCTCAAATTCGCGCTTCTCCTTGAAAGACATACGGCGCTTTTCATTCAGACGCACTTTCGCAGTCTTTTCTTCCTGAGCTTTTGCCGCTTCTTTTTCCTTTTCTTTCTCTTGGGCGGCTTTCACATCCTTCCAGTCACGATACTGCGTATAGTTGCCGGGGAAATCGCGGATGTCTCCCTGCCCGTTAAACACCAGCAAGTGGTCCACCACCTTATCCATGAAGTAGCGGTCGTGGCTCACCACAATCACACATCCCTTGAAGTTCTGCAAGTACTCTTCCAATACGTTCAGCGTAACGATGTCCAGGTCGTTGGTAGGCTCGTCCAGAACCAGGAAATTAGGATTGCGCATCAGCACCGTACACAGATAGAGACGGCGGCGCTCGCCACCGCTCAGCTTATAGACATAGCTGTGCTGCGTTTCAGGCGTAAAGAGGAAATGTTGCAAAAACTGCGATGCCGTCAGACGCTTGCCGTTACCCAGCTCTATCACTTCCGCGATGTCCTGCACCACATCGATGACTTTCATCTGCTCGTCAAACTGCAAACCCTCCTGCGAATAATAGCCGAAACGGACGGTTTCGCCGATGTCCAGCGTACCACTATCCGCCAACTCCTGTCCCATCAGTATCTTGATGAAGGTGGACTTTCCCGTACCGTTATTCCCCACGATGCCCATCTTCTCATAGCGGGCGAAGATGTAGGAGAAATCATCCAGTATCTTCAAGTCGCCAAAGGACTTATAGAGGTGGTCTGCCTCGAATATCTTGCTGCCAATATAGGATGCCTTTACATCCAGCTTTACATTATCGTTATTGAAACGTTGCTTGGCTACCTTCTCCAATTCATAAAAAGCATCTTCCCGGTAACGTGCCTTATGCCCTCTGGCTTGCGGCATACGCCGCATCCATTCAAGCTCCGTACGATACAGGTTATTGGCGCGTTCTATCTCTACGGTCTTGGCCTCGATGCGCTCTTCGCGTTTTTCCAGATAATAGCTGTAATTGCCCTTGTACTGATATATACAGCGGTTGTCTATCTCGATAATCTCCGAGCAGACGCGGTCGAGGAAGTAGCGGTCGTGCGTCACCATCAGCAAAGTGAGGTTGGTACGGCGCAGATAATCTTCCAGCCATTCGGTCATATCAAGGTCGAGGTGGTTGGTAGGCTCATCCAATATAAGGAGATCGGGTTCGGTGATAAGCGTATTGGCAAGCGCCACACGTTTCAATTGTCCGCCGGACAGAGACTTCACCTGCTGATTGAAATCGCGGATTTTGAGTTGGGAAAGAATTTGTTTGGCTTTCTGCTCATACTCCCAGGCCTTCTCATGGTCCATGCGCACCAGAATTTCATCCAAACCGGGATGCCCTTCCGTCTCCATGCAACGTTCATACTCCTTTATCAGCTCTACGGTACTGTTGCCATGATGAAAACATGCTTCCAACACAGTCAGCTCTTCCGGATATTGAGGGTCTTGTTCCAGATAGCCGACACGTATATCACGTCTGAAAGAGATTGTACCGCCGTCATAGCCTTCTTTTCCGGAAAGGATATTAAGCAGTGTGGACTTGCCGCTGCCATTCTTGGCAATAAGCCCCACCCGTTGCCCTTCGGACAAACCAAAGGATATATTCTCGAATAGTACCAAGTCGCCAAACGACTTAGTCAGGTTTTCCACTTGAAGGATTGAATTTACTGCTGCCAAAACTTATTAAATTGAGAGTTGAGAATTAAAATTGAGAAATTGCCATGCAGACGGCAATATGAATCGGGCAATGGCTTGTCATGAAAGTAAATTCCGGTAAACCTCTGCAAGATTGCAGGGCTCTCCGGCTTTGACTTTGCTCCATACCAATTTCATCGGGTCTATCACGGTATTGCCCGCAACACTCGTCAGAACAGGGGCTTCACGATTGCCGTCGATGAGCGTACGCCATTCCAAACCGTCTACTTCATTAGCCAAAATCACACAAAGCGTAATACCCAGCGACAACCATACCTCTTTTTTCTTGGCGCCTATGCTGCCGCTGTCTATGACCTGCTGCATATTGGCTATATCTTCTTCCTGTCCCTGGAAGTCTTTCTTCAACTGCTCTTTTACAGTGATACATACCCACTCGTATGCTTCGTTTATCCGGTAAATTTCCGATAGGCGCACCGGAATTATCTCTGCCGGATATTTTTGGCCGGCCCGACGGACTTCCAATGAAGCTATGATGCTTTCGGCCTCTGCCACCGGCTCTCCCTTACGCACCGTAAACGAGCATTCAAAAGCAACATCGTCTATCCCAGCTATCCAGAGATGGGAAGTGTAGTATGTTCCTTCTTCCTCAAACATCTCCTTACTGTACGCACAATCCAGACGACCTATTTTCACAAGTGTGGCCGAAGTATTCTCTTTGAGTTCCTGCTTAACAGATTCCCTGCCGTATGCAGTATCTCCCTTATAAGCCGATATACGGAAATTACCGGTCCACTCGTTAGGATTATAAAACAGGAAAGAGCCTTCCCCGTCTTCAAATTCATTCCAGTCTGCCGGATAAACCATAGAGAACCATGCTCCCGGAGAAATGTATTTCTTACCTTGTTTCATACTTCATTGACTAAATGGGTTCTTTCTTGCAAAAGTAACATTACCGCTGTTGATATGCAAACAAACCCAACAAAAAACAGCCGATTCTCACGAACCGGCTGTTCCAATCATCATCTATGAATGAAGAC